>Ga0209172_10000038_pt1 | contig 384727 bp, 350 predicted proteins | sample LarsenN4metaG_FD_184113 | JGI IMG/M metagenome (GOLD analysis project Ga0209172, IMG submission 184113) | Hot spring sediment bacterial and archeal communities from British Columbia, Canada, to study Microbial Dark Matter (Phase II) - Larsen... ... | reverse complement strand
GGCCCCGCCGGAGTCGCGCGATCTCGCGGCAGACGCTGCGTAGCTCGTCAGTCATCGTGGGCCTCCTCTCGTCGGCGCCACGATGCCCTGGCGGGCGGGTCAGATGCTAGACGGGGAAGCGCGAGTATTTACGGTCCTTCCGCCTCCTGGAGCAACGCTACCTGACACTCCTCCGTCCGGAGTCCCAGAAGCCCCCAACGTACTGATGATTCGCTCGTCCTTCGCGGAGCACGGGAGCGAGGCCCGAATCCGAGGAGGCTGTTCAACGGGGCGGTGGAGGGTAATCGGATCCTCGGCTGGCCAGTGCCGCCTTTGGTGGAGTCCGATTCGGCCCTGGCCGTGCACCCAAGGGACCAGCCGAACCTGCTGGGCCTGCCGGTCCAGCGGCGTGGAACCTGGTGCCTCGGGACGCCGAGGGGCCCGATCCCGTCCCAGGGCCGGAGGACGATCGGCGTGCGCTCGTGTCCCCCGCGCGGACGGCCCGTCGTCCGGGCTTCCGCCGCCCGGAGACGGGGCGATGAGACCGACCCCGCGTGGATGGCAGGGCTTGTAGCTGACGTACTTCGGCGACACTCGCACGTGGTCTGGCGGCGCGTGATTCGGCCGCACCCTGGATGGGGTCGGCACCTCGGGACGAGCGCGGGGGAGATTCAGCATCCGCCGGGCGATCCCCAGCGGCCAGAGGCCGTGCCGCCGCAGCGCGAGGACCCGCGCACGACCGACCTGCTGGCGCGGCCGGGTGGGGCCGGAACAGGCCGAGACTCTGCAGCCGCCGCGCCTGGTCGATCGAGGAAGTGGGCCCGGTAGCGTTCGAGCGTGTGCCGCGCCGACGAGTCCCGGGGCCGCCATCGGCGGCACGATGTCCGAGGGCCTGATATACTTCGCTCGTCGTCGTGGGGGGAGGATTCCTGAGAACCGGGTGCGGCCCGGGACCCCTCGAACCTGATCCGGATAATGCCGGCGAAGGGAACACGGCGGACGAGGACACGGCCGCACCCCATTCGGGAGGCGGCCGTTCGTGTCTGTGAAGATCAGCGTCAACGGGCAGCCGATGGTCGTCGAGCCCGGCACCACCGTGACCGGGCTGCTGGACCTCCTGAGGATCAAGCGCGAGTTCACGGCCGTGGCCGTGAACCGCGAGGTGACGCCCCGCGCCGCGTATGCGACCACCACGCTGGCGGAGGGCGACCGGGTGGAGATCGTGCGACCGATGGGCGGGGGCTAGCGCCGCGCGGCGGCGGGCGACCCGACCGGTCGGAGGAGGGCAGGGCGATGTACGACACCCCGCTGGTCATCGGAGGCCGCGAGTTCACGTCGCGGCTGATCGTCGGCACCGGCAAGTACGCGTCGATGGACGTCATGCGCCAGGCGCACGAGGAGTCGGGCGCCGAGATCGTCACCGTGGCCATCCGCCGCGTGGGCCTGCCCTCCGGCGAGTCCATCCTCGACTTCATCGACACCAAGCGCTTCACGCTGCTGCCCAACACGGCGGGCTGCTACGCCGCCGACGAGGCCATCCGCACGGCGTATCTCGCCCGGGAGGCCGGCCTGGGCGACATGGTCAAGCTCGAGGTCATCGGCGACTCCCGCACGCTGTTCCCCGACGTCCAGGGGCTGCTCGAGGCCACGCGGACGCTGGCGCGCGAGGGGTTCGTGGTGATGCCGTACACGAACGACGATCCCGTGATGGCCCGGCGGCTGGAGGACGCCGGGGCGGCGGTGGTGATGCCGCTCGGCGCCCCCATCGGCTCGGGGCTCGGCATCCGCAACCCGTACAACATCAAGATCATCCTCGAGTCGGTCTCGGTCCCGGTGATCGTCGACGCCGGCGTGGGCACGGCCTCCGATGCGGCGATCGCCATGGAGCTGGGCTGCGACGGCGTGCTGATGAACACGGCCATCGCCGGCGCCAACGACCCGGTCGCCATGGCGCGGGCCATGCGGCTCGGCGTCGAGGCCGGCCGGCTCGCCCACAAGGCCGGCCGCATCGCGAAGAAGCTCTACGCGACGGCCTCGTCGCCGCTGGAGGGCCTGCCGGATTGGTCGACGAGCTGAGGCTCTGCCTCGTCACCGACCGCGCCCAGACGCGCGGCCGCGAGCTGGTCGACGTCGTCGCGCAGTGCCTGCAGGCGGGCCTGCCGGCCGTGCAGCTCCGCGAGAAGGACCTGCCCGCCGCCGACCTGGCGCGGCTGGGGCGCGCGCTGCGCGACCTCACGCGCCGCCACGGCGCGCGGCTGATCGTGAACGACCGCGCCGACGTGGCGCTGGCGGTGGAGGCCGACGGCGTGCAGCGGACGTCGACCTCGCTGCCCGTCGCCGACCTGCGCGCCGTCGCCGACGAGCGCCTGGCCATCGGCGCCTCCGTGCACTCGCTGGACGAGGCGGTCGCCGCCGCCGCGGCGGGCGCCGACTGGATCGTCTTCGGTCCCGTGTACGACACGCCGTCCAAGCGCGCTTACGGACCGCCCCAGGGCCCCGCGCGGCTGGAAGCGGTGTGCCGCGCCGTCGGGGTTCCGGTGATCGCCATCGGCGGCGTCACCCCCGAGCGGGTGGTCGAGGTGTGCCGCGCCGGGGCCCGTGGGGTGGCGGCGATCTCGGCCCTCCTCGCCGCCGACGCCCCGGCCGAAGCGACCCGACGCTTCCTCGACGCGCTGGCTCGCGCGTGATGGCGCCGGGCGCGGGCCGGGAGGCTCCGCGATGAACGTCCTCGTCGTGGGCGGGGGGATCATCGGCTGCGCCAGCGCCTGGGAGCTGGCCCGCGCCGGCTGCACGGTGACGCTGGTGGAGCGGGGCCAGCCGGGCGCCGAGGCCTCCGGCGCCGCCGCGGGGCTGCTGGCGCCCATGGGCGAGTCGTCGCGCACGGCGTTCCAGGCGCTCGCGGTCGCCAGCTGGCGGCTCTTTCCCGAGGTGGTGCGCGCGCTGCGCGACGCGACCGGCGTCGACGCCGAGCACGTCACCCGGGGCACGGTGTATCCGCTGCACGGCGACGTCGAGCGCGAGGCGGGGGCGTGGACCGGCATCCCGGGCCTGACCGCCGAGCTGTGGGACCGCAAGGCCATCGACGCCCGCGAGCCGGCGCTCTCGCCGCGCGTGCGCCACGCCGTGTTCGTGGCCGGCGACCACTGGATCAACAACCAGCGCCTGGTGCTGGCCTACGCCCAGGCCGCGGTGGCCGCCGGTGTGCGCCTGGTCACCGGGCGCGAGGTGTCCCGGCTCCTCGTCGAGGGCGGCCGGGCGCGGGGCGCGACCATCGGCGGAGCCCGGCTCGAGGCCGACGCCGTCGTCGTCGCGGCCGGCGCCTGGTCGGGGGCGCTCCTCGCCGGCGCGGGCGTCGAGGCGCCCGTCGAGCCGCGGCGCGGACAGATGGTCGCCCTCGCCCACGTGCCGCCGCTCCTCACGCACTGCGTGCACGGCGAGGTCTACCTGGTGCCCCGGCCCTCGGGAGAGCTGCTCGTGGGCGCCACCGTGGAGGACGCCGGCTTCGCGCGCGCGGTGACCGCCGAGGGCGTGGGCTGGCTGCTGGCCGGCGCCATCGACCTGGTGCCGGCCCTGGCCGGGGCGGCGATCGCGCGGACGTGGTGCGGGTTCCGGCCGTGGGCGCCGGACGGCCTGCCCCTGCTGGGCCCGTGGCCGGGGATCGAGGGGCTCCTCATCGCCACGGCGCACTACCGCAACGGCATCCTGCTCGCGCCCATCACGGCACGGCTCGTCCGCGAGTGGATCGTCGAGGGCCGGCCCTCGCTCGACGTCACCGACTTCCGCCCCGACCGCTTCGTGCGCTCTGGGGCATAATCGGCGCGCGGAGGACAGCCAGATGACCAGGGACGAGCTCAAGCGGCGCGTGTGGGAGGCGATCGACCGGCGAGGCGAGGACATCGTGGCGCTCGGGGAACGGATCCGGAGCCACCCCGAGCTGGGCTTCAAGGAGTTCAAGACGGCGCGCCTGGTCGAGGAGACGCTGAGCGGGCTCGGCCTCGGTCCGAAGGCCGGGCTGGCCATCACCGGCGTGCGCGCCGACCTGCCGGGCCGGGCCGGCGACGGCCCGACGTTCGCGGTCCTCGGCGAGCTCGACGGCCTCGTCGTCGCCGGCCACCCCGAGGCCGACCCCGCCACCGGCGCCGCCCACGCCTGCGGCCACAACGCCCAGATCGCCGGCATGCTGGGCTGCGCGATGGGCCTGATCGAGGCGGGCGCGGCCGAGCACCTGGCCGGGCGGGTGGCGTTCTTCGCCGTGCCGGCCGAGGAGTACGGCGACGTCGAGTGGCGCGTGAACCAGGCGCGCCAGGGGCGCCTGGAGTTCCTCGGCGGCAAGCCCGAGCTGCTGCGCCTGGGCCACTTCGACGACGTCGACCTGTCGATGATGATCCACACGACGTCGCGGCCCGAGGACGGCAAGGCCGGCGTGCCGGCCTCCAACAACGGCTGCATCGTGAAGACCGTCCGCTACGTGGGACGCGCCGCCCACGCCGGCGGCGCCCCGCACATGGGCGTCAACGCCCTCTACGCCGCGCAGATCGGCCTCATGGCGATCAACGCCCTCCGCGAGACGTTCCGCGACGAGGACACGATCCGCGTGCACCCCATCGTGACGCACGGCGGCTCGCAGGTGAACGTGATCCCGGGCGAGGTGCGGATGGAGACCTACGTGCGGGGCCGGAGCGTGGAGGCCATCCTCGACGCCAACGCGAAGGTCGACCGCGCGCTGCGCGCCGGCGCGCTGGCGCTGGGCGCGCGCGTGGAGATCGAGACGCTGCCCGGCTACATGCCCATGCGCTGCGACGACGTCATGGCGCGCTACTTCCGCGACAACGCCGTGCGGCTCGTCGGCGAGGAGCACTACCGGCAGATCGGCCATCGCACGGGCTCCACGGACATGGGCGACCTGTCGCAGGTCATGCCGGTGCTCCATCCGTACGTGGGCGGCGCCCGCGGCACCGGCCACGGCGCCGACTTCGCCATCGTGGACAAGCCGCTCGCCTATCTGACCACGGCCAAGGCCCTGGCGGCCACCGTCGTCGACATGCTGGCCGAGGGCGCCGCCGCCGCGCGCGAGGTGCTGGCGCGCAGCCGGCCGCCCATGACGCGCGAGCAGTACCTGGCGTTCCAGCGCGGCATCGCCCGCCGCGAGGTCTACGAGGGCGGCGCCTAGCGTCGAGGGGCGATGTACGGCAAGAGCGCCATCGACTTTCCCCGGCGCGTCGTGTGCCTGACCTCGGAGACGGCGGAGATCGCCCACCTGGTCGGCGCCGGCGACCGGGTCGTCGGCGTCCCCGGCACGGCGCGCCGGCCCGCCGAGGCCCGCGACAAGGCAAGGGTCGGCGGCTTCGCGACGTTCCGACTCGACCGCATCCGGGCCCTCGAGCCCGACCTGGTGCTGGCCTTCTCGGACGTGCAGAAGGACGTCGTGCGCGACCTGATCGGGGCCGGCGTCGCCGTGCTCTGCACGAACCAGCGGTCGTTCGACGACGTCCTCCGCGCCATCCTGCTGATCGGCGGCGCGCTGGGCTGCGAGGGGCAGGCGCGGGCCCTCGTCGACGACATCCGCGACGAGGTCAAGCAGGTGCGCGAGTACTCGTCGGTGTGGCCCGACCGGCCGCGCGTGTACTTCGAGGAGTGGAACGATCCGCTGGTGACGGGCATTCGCTGGGTCTCGGAGGTGATCGAGATCGCCGGCGGGCGCGACGTCTTCGCCGAGCTGCGCGACCGGCCCGACGCCGCGGGGCGGGTGGTGAGCTCGGCGGAGGTCGTGCGCCGCGACCCGCAGATCATCCTGGCCTCGTGGTGCGGCAAGCCCCTCGACGGCGAGGCGATCGCGCGGCGGCCCGGATGGGACGCGATCACCGCGGTGGCGCGGGGGGAGATCCACGAGATCGACGGCGCGGACATCCTGTCGCCGGGCCCCTCGCTCATGGCCGGGCTCCGCCGGATCCACGAGATCGTGCAGCGCTTCCAGGCGGCCGATTAGCGGGACGCCGGGGGCCCCGGCAGCGCCGCCACACCCCCGACGTTCGGCACGCCCGAGGCGCAGCCGTGGCGCGCCGCGGGAACCGTTGGCCGGACACGCACGACAAGCGTAGAATTTCAGTGACTTCGCACGCGACGTCAAAAAGCTTTCGGCCGCGACGAGGGCCGGGCTAGATTGGGCCCCTCGTGGCCGATCCCGGGAGTCGGACCCTGATGGCAGACCTCGCTCACTCGCGACCCGAGCGCTTCTTCGCCGACCGCTTCGACGTGACGCCGCCGCTGATGGAGCGGCTCCTCGGCTCTTCGCTCAAGGGGCGGGTGGACGACGCCGACATCTACCTCGAGTACTCCGTCAGCGAGGAGCTCGTGCTCGAGGAGCAGGTCGTCAAGAAAGCCTCCCGGCACGTCAGCCAGGGGGCCGGCGTCCGGGCCCTGGCGGGGACCCGGACGGGCTACGCGCACACCGACGACATCTCCGTGCGCAACCTCGAGGAGGCGGCCCGCCAGGCGCGGGCCATCGCCGCCGAGTCCGCGTCCTCGGGGGTCGTGGCGGTGCAGAACGGGAGACCCCACGACCTCTACAGCCTCCCCGAGCCGCCCGTCGCCGCCGACCTCGGCCGCAAGCTGGACCTGCTCCGCCAGGTCGACGCCGCCGCGCGGGCGCACGACGCGCGGGTCACGCAGGTCATCGCCAGCCTGACCAGCGAAGACGTGGTCGTCCTCGTCGTCGGCGCCACCGGCTGGACGGTCGGCGACGTCCGGCCGCTCACGCGCCTGAGCGTCACCGCCATCGCCGAGGAGGGGGGCCGCCGCGAGGTCGGCACCTTCGGCGGCGGCGGCCGCGTGGCCCTCGACTTCTTCCTGGAGGAGCAGCGGTGGAAGCGCTTCGCCGGCGAGGCCGCGCGCCAGGCCGTGCTCAAGCTGTCGGCCCGCCCGGCCCCGGCGGGGACGATGACGGTGGTGCTGGCGCCCGGGTGGCCGGGCATCCTGCTCCACGAGGCCGTGGGCCACGGCCTCGAGGGCGACTTCAACCGCAAGGGCGTGTCGGCCTTCGCCGGCCGGCTCGGGCAGAAGGTGGCGTCGGAGCTGGTGACGGTGGTCGACGACGGCACGATCCCCAACCGCCGCGGCTCGCTCAACGTGGACGACGAGGGCACGCCGACCGGCCGCACCGTGCTCATCGAGCGCGGCGTCCTCCGCGGCTACATGCAGGACCGGCTGAACGCGCGGCTCATGGGCATGGCGCCGACGGGCAACGGCCGGCGCGAGTCGTTCGCCTGCCCGCCGCTGCCGCGCATGACGAACACGTTCATGCTGGCCGGCGAGGAGGCGCCGGAGGACATCCTGCGCTCGGTGGACCGCGGTCTCTACGCCGTCACCTTCGGCGGCGGGCAGGTCGACATCACCAGCGGCCGGTTCGTCTTCTCGGCCAGCGAGGCGTACCTGATCGAAGGCGGGCGCGTGACGGAGCCGGTCAAGGGCGCCACCCTCATCGGCAACGGCCCGGAGGCGCTCACGCGGGTGAGCCGCGTCGGCCACGACCTGGCCCTCGACGAGGGCATCGGCACCTGCGGCAAGGACGGCCAGTCCGTCCCCGTCGGCGTGGGGCTGCCGACGATCCGCATCGACGGCATGACCGTCGGCGGGACCGCGGTGTGAGCCTCGACGCCGACGTCCTTCCCGCCGTCCTCGCGCGGGCCACCGCCCTCGGGGCCACCGCCGCCGACGGCTTCCTCGTCGAGGAGCGCCAGTTCAGCGCGAGCGTGCGGCTGGGCGAGGTCGACACCGTCACCCACTCGCAGGAGCAGCGGCTGTCGCTGCGCGTCTTTCACGGACGGGCCTCGGCGGCGGCCTCCACGTCCGACCTCTCGCGAGCGTCGCTGGAGCGCGTGGTGGAGCAGGCCTGGCACCTGGCGCGCGTCACCGCCGCCGACCCGCACGCGGGCTTGCCCGATCCCGCCGAGCTCGTCGCGCGGCTGCCGGACCTCGACCTCGAGGATCCCGCCGGCCACGACCTGGCCCCCGAGGACAAGATCGCCCTGGCGCGCCGGGCCGAGGCCGCCGCGCTCGGCGTCGATCCGCGCATCGACAACTCCGAGGGCGCCGAGTGCTGGGACCGCCGCGCCCGCTACGCCTACGCGACGTCGGCGGGCTTCGCCCGGTCGTACACGACCTCGTCGTTCGGGCTGTCGGTCTCTCCGGTGGCCCGCCGCGACGCCGAGATGCAGCGGGACGCCTGGTACACGATGGCCCGCAAGCGCGCGCGCCTGGACGATCCGGAGGCGGTGGGGCGGACCGCGGCGGCGCGGGCGCTGCGCCGGCTCGGCGCGCGCAAGGTGGCCACCCGCGAGGTGCCGGTGATCTTCGATCCCGAGACCGCGGCCGGCCTCGTCCGCGCCATCGCCACCGCGGCCAGCGGGCCGAGCCTCTACCGGCGCGCCTCGTTCCTCGTCGATCGGCTGGGCACGCGGATCGCCGCGCCGGCCGTGACCATCGTGGACGACGGCGCGCTGCCGGCGGCGCTGGGCTCGCGGCCCTTCGACGGCGAGGGGCTGGCCACCCGGCGCACCACGCTCGTGGCCGAGGGGGTCCTCGAGTCGTACCTGCTCGACACGTACAGCGCGCGCAAGCTCGGCCTCCGCTCGACGCACCACGCCGTCCGGGACGGCAGCGGCGTCGGCGTGGCGACGACGAACCTGATATTGCTGCCGGGCACGGCGTCCCCCGCGGACCTGGTGGCGTCGGTGGACGACGGCTTCTACGTCACCGAGCTGATCGGCTTCGGCGTGAACGGCGTGACCGGCGACTACTCGCGCGGCGCGGTGGGCCTCTGGATCGAGCGCGGGCGCCTGGCCTATCCCGTCGAGGAGGTCACCGTGGCCGGCAACCTGCTCGACATGCTCGCCGCGGTGGACGGCGTGGCCAACGACCTGGTGCTGCGGGATCGCACCGCGGCGCCGACGATCAAGATCGCACGGATGGTGGTCGCCGGGAATTGACTCGAGGAGCCGCCATGATCATCGATACGCACTGTCACCTGCACGATGCCTCGTTCCGCGACGTGCGCGAGACCCTCCGCCAGGCGCTCGCGTTCGACGTCTGGGGCATCGTGGCCGTCGGCTGCGACCCGGCGACCAACGCCCGGACGCTGTCCGCCGCCAGCGCGGCGCCCAAGGCGGTGTGGCCGGCCCTCGGCTTCCACCCGGACTGGAGCCACCTCACGGACGCGGACCTCGAGCGGGTCGAGGCCCAGGTGAGCGAGCATCACGCCCGCATCGTGGCGGTGGGCGAGGTGGGCCTGCCCTGGTACTCGCTCGAGGGCGCGGCGGACGCCCCGGCGCTGGCGGCGGCCGGGCGGCGGCGGCTCGACCGCCTGGTCGCGCTGGCCGCCCGGTACGATCTGGCCGTGTCGCTGCACGCGCCCCACGGCGCCGCCGCCGAGGCGCTGGACACGCTGGCGCGCCACGAGATCGAGCGCGCCGTCTTCCACTGGCACAAGGCGCCCGCCGACGTGACGCGCGCCATCGTCGACGCCGGCTACTACGTGTCGGTCACGCCGGAGGTCGTCTACCGCGACCGCGACCGCGAGATGGTGGCCGCGGTGCCCCTGGAATCGCTCCTCGTGGAGAGCGACGCGCCGTGGCGGTACGGCGGCGAGTTCCGCGGGCTCGCCTCGGGCCCGTGGTTCGCCGGCCGCGTCGGCGAGGAGATCGCCAAGCTCAAGCGGCAGCCGGTGGAGGACGTGATGTATCGGCTGTCGTCCAACGCCTGCCGCGTCTTCGATCTCGTCTGGGCCTGAGGCCGCCCCGCCGGCGCCCGGCGCGCCCGGCCGGGCTCGGGGGATGCTCCCGCGCGCCGTTCAGACGGCGTCAGGCGAGATCGGGGGCGGCCACGCCGTCCCGGCGCGCCCGGCCTCGCGCGGCGCCGCCGCGATCCCCGCGCTCCGCGGCCCGGGCTCCGGACAGTACGCGTACCGCTCGGGCGACGCCCCGAGCAGCGGCGCCACCTCGGGAAGGACCAGCGCCACGCTGAACGGGCTCGGCCGCGCGTGCTGCAGCGCGCGGCGCTCGTGCACGCCGGCCAGCAGCACCGACACGCCCGGCTGCTCCAGCGACCGTGCGAGCAGCAGGTAGGCGGGCTGGAAGGCGCTCAGCGCGCGCTCGACCCAGTGGGCCAGCGTCGCGATCAGCCGCGCGGCGTGACCGGGCCGGGCGGTGAACAGCATCAGGGCCAGGCCCGAGGCGTCGAGCGGAACGCGCCGGAACTCGCGCACGACGGCCAGCGTGTGGTCCTCCACCGCGCCGAGCGGCGGCTCCGGCGCCCGGGACGCGTCGCGCACGACGTACTCGGCGAGCCGGTCGGGATCGGCGAGGCTCCGGAATCTCGAGCGGGCGTGGGGCGGCTCGACGTCGGCGCCGGGGGCCGGCAGGGCGTGCAGCGCGTTGTAGAGTCGCAACTCGCGGATCCAGAGCGGACGCGTGTGCGGCACGGGCGTCGGGTCGAAGCAAGCCGTGTGCCGCGCGCGCCGGCGCCGCCAAGTCAGGCCCTTGGCGCGCACGCGTCGTGACCGATTTTTCAAAGGCGCCGCGCACGACGTCGGCGTGTCACCGGCGTGACAACCCTTTGTGCCATGTGTTAGGAGTGAGACCGTGAGACGCGCGATCGTGGTGCCGGCGCTCGGCCTGGTCGCCGTGGCCGGCATCCTCTGGGCCGGATGGACGTGGTACCAGGGTCGCCACACGGTCTTCACCGACGACGCCTACGTCGAGAGCACCGTGGCCCCGGTGAGCGCCAAGGTGGCCGGACAGGTCGCCGAGGTCCTCGTCCGCGACAACCAGCCGGTGACCCAGGGAGAGGTGGTGGTGCGCCTGGACGCGCGGGACTTCCGCGCGCGGGCCGAGCAGGCGCGCGCCGCCGTCCTCATCGCCGAGCGCCGGTGGCACGCCGCCGTCGCCCGCGTCGGGCTCGGCCGCGAGATGGAGGCGAGCCAGCGCACGCAGGCCCGCGCGGCGGTGATGCGGGCCGAGGCGGCCCGCGAGTCCGCGACCAACATGCTGCAGGCCAGCCGCGCCATCGCCCAGGCCCGCAGCGCCGCGCTCGCCTCGGCCATCGCCGAGCGGGAGCGGGTCCAGGTCCTGCACCAGAAGGCGGCCCGCGACCTGGACCGCGCCCGCGAGCTCGCCGCCCGCGACCTCGTGGCCCGCCAGTTCGTCGACCACGCCGAGGCCGAGGAGCGCGCGGCCGCCGCGCAGCTGACCGCCGCCGTCGAGCGCGTGAGCCAGGCGCGGCGCGACCTGGAGTCGGCGGAGGCCGACGCCCGGATGCGCGAGGCGGGCTTCGAGCCGCAGCAGCTCGGCCTGCGCACCGCCGAGGCGCGCGCCGTCGAGGCGCGCGCGCAGGGCATCCATGCCGAGGCGCTCGCCCACGAGGTCCGCGTGCGGGAGGCCGAGCGCGAGCTGGCCCAGGCCCAGCTCCAGGAGGCGCGGGCCGACCTGGCGCTGGCGCTGCTGAACCTCGAGCACACCGAGGTCCGCGCGCCCATCGCCGGCCTCGTGTCGCGCAAGTCCGTGGAGCTCGGCCAGGTCGTGTCGGTCGGCCAGCCCCTGCTCGCCGTGGTGAGCCTGGACGACGTGTGGGTGGTGGCGAACTTCAAGGAGACCCAGCTCCGGCGGGTGCGGCCGGGCATGGTCGCCGAGCTGGTGGTCGACACCTTTCCCGACCGCCTCTACACGGGGACGGTGGACTCGATCAGCGCCGGCACCGGCTCGCGGTTCTCGCTGCTGCCGCCCGAGAACGCCACCGGCAACTGGGTGAAGGTCGTGCAGCGGGTGCCCGTGAAGATCGCGCTCGACGGCAAGCTCACGTCCAACCCCCACACGCTGCGCGCCGGCATGTCGGTCGGCGTCACCATCCGCCTCCGCTGAGCGGGGGGTCGCCGGTGTAAGAACTACCCGCCGCCTGCGTAAAATCGTTCCGATACCCGGAAACTCCTTTCAGGGGGTCCGGCGGCCGCGAGGCGGTGATAGCATCCTGCCTCGGGAAACTTCTGCATGCCGCCTCTGACCCTCGCTCTCCTCGACCTCGTGGCGAATCTCCTCCTGGCGTCGGCAGCGCTGATCGTGGCCGCCTGCATCGTCGTCGAGATCGGCCGCCGGCCGTCCAGGCGCCGCGAGCCGCTCGGCATCATGCTGGCCCTCGTCTTCCTGGCCGTGGGCACGCGCGGCGCCGTGTACGCGTTCGGCCCGGGAGCGGTGGCGGAGCGCGCGCGGTGGCTGGTGCTCGTGGTCGACACGCTGGCCGCCGTGACCGTCATCGCCTTCCTCGCCCTCCGGCGCCGGTACGCCATGTTCATCGAGACCGCCGACGTCGTGCGGGAGTACGAGACCGGGTACGCGGCCAAGGCCCGGGAGGCCAGCGCCCTGGCGCAGGTCAACGAGGAGCTGCGCCGCCTGGACGAGCTGAAGTCCGAGTTCCTCGCCATGGTCAGCCACGAGCTGCGGACGCCGCTCACGGCCATCATCGGCTACAGCCGGCTGGTGCTGCGCCAGGTGCACGGCACCCTGACGCCCAAGCAGGCGGAGTACCAGGAGGCGATCTACCGGAGCGCCCAGCGCCTGAGCGATCTCATCAACGACCTGCTCGACGTCTCGCGGCTCGAGGCCGCGCGGATCGAGCTGCATCCCCGCCCGACCGACGCCCGGCAGGTGGTGGAGCACGTCCTGGGTGTCGTGCGCGTGGCCGCGCAGGCCAAGCAGATCCGCCTCGTGAACGAGCTCGACGCGACGGCGCCGCTGGTGCAGGCCGACCCCACCCGGCTGCACCAGGTCCTCGTCAACCTGGTCGGCAACGCCGTGAAGTTCACGCCCGCCGGCGGGACCGTGCGGGTGCGCGGCGGCCGCCAGGGCGATCAGGCCTGGATCGCCGTGGAGGACACCGGCGTCGGCATTCCCCGCGACGAGCTGGCCCGCATCTGGGACCCGTTCTACCAGGTCGAGTCGCCGATGCGGCGCCGCCACGGCGGCTCCGGGCTGGGGCTGGCGATCGTGCGCCGCCTCGTCGAGCTGCACGGCGGCCTGGTGCGCGCGGAGAGCGAGGGCGAGGGCCGCGGCAGCCGCTTCAGCTTCACGCTGCCGGTCGCCACCGAGCCTGCCCGCGCGGAGCCGCCGGCGGAGGCCGAGGGTGCGATCGAGCCCGTGCTCGCCGGCCGCGAGGTGCTGATCGTCGAGGACGACGAGCACAGCCAGACGCTCATGCGGTCCGTCGTCGAGGACGTCCTGGGCGGGCGGGCCCGCATCTGCGAGGACGGCGAGCGCGCCGTGGCCGAGGCGCGCGAGCGGCCTCCGGCCCTGGTGCTCCTCGATCTCATGCTGCCCGTGGTGTCCGGCTGGGAGGTGGCGCGGCGGCTGCGCCAGCAGCCGGCCACCCGCCACCTGCCCATGATCGCGGTCTCGGCGCTGGCGCGCCCGCAGGAGCGCGAGGCCGCGCTGCACGCCGGCTGCGACGCGTACCTCAGCAAGCCCTTCCTGCCCGACGAGCTGGCGCGCGTGGTGACCGCCACGCTGCTCAGCGAGGGCGTGGGCGCCCGATGAAGGACGACGCCCCCCGCGTGCTCCTGGTCGAGGACAACCGCGACACCTCGGCGCTGCTCCGCGATCTCCTGGAAGCCGAGGGGTACCAGATCGAGGCCGTCGCCACCGGCGAGGCCGCCCTCGAGGCGCTCGAGCGGGCGCCGGACCCCGACCTGCTCGTGCTGGACCTGATGCTGCCGGGCATGGGCGGCTACGAGGTCATCGAGCGCCTGCGCGCGGAGCCCGAGCTGGGCCGGATCCCGATCCTCGTCCTGAGCGCCTTGAGCTCGCCCTCGGCCCGCATCCGCGGCCTGCGCGACGGCGCCGACGACTACATGACCAAGCCCTTCCTGCCCGAGGAGTTGATCGCCCGCGCGCGCACGCTGGTGACGGCCAGTCTGCTCGAGCGGCGCACGCGCGAGATGGAGGCCCTGGGCCAGATCGCGCAGGCCAGTCTGTCCGCGGCCAGCGTCGACCAGGTGCTGCAGCGCATCGTGGAGGTGCTGGCCGACGTCTTCGCCGCGGACGTCGCCGCCGTGCTCCTCGTCGACGAGGCTCACGGGGCGCTGCGGCCGGGGGCGGCCATCGGCGCCGGCGGCGACCTCGCGGGCCTCGCCCAGCCGGTGACCGAGGGCGTGGGCGCGGTGGCGCTGCGCGCCCGGGCGCCGGTCGTCATCGCCGACGGCGCGGCGTCCGATCCGCGGGTCACGAGCCCCGCCCTTCGCCGCGCCGGCATCCGCTCGCTGGTCGCCGCGCCGCTGGTCGCCGGGGGCACGGCGCTGGGGGTCGTGGAGATCGCCCGCCGCCGGCGGGCCGATCCGCGGGCCGACCGACTCCTGCAGATCGTCGCCGACCGCATCGCCGTGGCCATCCAGCACGCGAGGGCCGAGGGCGAGGTGCGCGAGCTGGCCGACGTCGTCCGGCGGATCGGCGAGGGCGTCGTGGTCGCCGACGCCGCCGACGCCGTGGTCTTCGCCAACCGCGCCTTCGGGGAGATGGTCGGCACCCCGGCCGAGGATCTGGCCGGGCGCCCGTGGACGGACTTCCTGTCGCCGGCGCAGGACATCGAGGCCCTCACCGCCCAGATGCGGCAGCCGGCCTTCCACGGCGAGCTGCTGCTCATCACCGCCGGCGGCGAGCCGCGTCCCGTCCACCTCACGCTGTCCACGGTGGAGCGCGCCAAGGGCGGCATGCAGCGCATCGGCGTCTTCCGGGACATCAGCCGCGAGCACGAGCTGCGCTTCCGCGTCATCCGCGAGCAGAAGTTCCGCACGCTCGGCTCGCTCGCCGCCGGGGTCGCCCACAACATCAACAACCGCCTCACGCCGGTGCTCGGCTGGACCGAGATGCTCCTGGAGCGGCTCGGCGCCGGCGAGGAGGTGGACCGCGACGAGCTGGGCCACGCGCTGCGCGTGATCCACCAGGGCGCCGCCGACAGCGTGGGCACGGTGCGGCGGCTGCAGGAGTACTCGCGGCCGGCGCGCGTGAAGGGACCGGAAGCGGTGCCGCTGCGGGAGGTCGTCGAGCAGCTGCTGGCGCTGACGCGCCCGCAGTGGGACAACGAGGCGGCCCGCCGCGGCGTGCGCTACGAGATCGACCTGCGCATCGAGCCGGCGCCGCCCATCCTGGCCGTGGCGAGCGAGATCCGCGAGGCCCTCCTGAACATCCTCGAGAACGCCTTCGCGGCCATGCCCGACGGCGGGCGCCTGACCATCGAGATCCGCGGGCGGGACGACCGGGCCATCGTGTCCGTCTCGGACACCGGCCGCGGCATGAGCGCCGACGTGCAGCGCCTGATCTTCGAGCCGTTCTTCACCACGCGCGGCAGCGAGGGCGGCACCGGGCTCGGCCTGTCGCTCGCCCAGGAGATCGTGCAGCGCTACGGCGGCACCATCGGCGTGCAGAGCCGCGAGGGCGTGGGCACGACGTTCACGCTGGCGTTTCCCGGCGTGGCCGCCGAGGGCGGGCGCGTCTCGGCGTTCCTGCCCGTGCTCGACCCGCTCCGCGTCCTGGCCGTGGAGGACGAGCCCGAGGTGCTGGACCTGGTGCGCGCGATGCTGGCGCACGCCGGGCACGCCGTGGTCGCGGCGGCGTCCGGGCGCGAGGCCCTGGCCCTCTTCGGCCGCGAGGCGGTCGACCTCGTCATCACCGACCTCGGCATGCCCGGCATGACGGGGCTGGCGCTGGCCGCCGAGCTCAAGCGCCAGCGCCCGGTGCCGGTGATCCTGCTCACCGGGTGGGCCGACGAGCTGGACCGCGAAGCGACGCCCGGCGTCGACGTCATCCTCGCCAAGCCGTTCTCGCGCGAGCAGTTCTTCGCCGCGATCGCCCGCGCGGTTCCCGACCGGGTGCGATCCAGTTGAGGGGAAGGGGCGACGCGCCCTCCGGGGCTAGAGGATCAGGACGGCGAGGAGGCCGGCGAGGAGGAGGCGGTAGACGACGAAGGGAGTGAGGGAGCGGCGCTTGAGGTAGCCGACCAGGAACCAGACCGCCGCCCAGCCCGACAGGAACGCGGCGAGCACGGCGGCGAGCAACGGCCCGGTGTCCTCCAGCGCGAGGCCGCCGCGCGCGATCTGCAGGCTCTTGTAGGCGCCGGCGGCGGCGGTGACCGGGATGCCGAGCAGGAACGAGAAGCGGGCGGCGGTGGCGCGGTCGAGGCCGCCCAGCAGGCCGGCGGTGATGGTGATCCCCGACCGCGAGGTGCCGGGCACGAGCGCCAGCGCCTGCGCGCAGCCGATGGCGATGGCCTGGCCGCGGCCCACGCGCTCCAGCGGCTCGCCCGGCGGCGGCGCCGCCCGCGCGCCGCGATCGGCCAGCCACATGACCACCGCCCAGAACCCGGTGGAGGCGGCGATCACCACCGGCGAGCGCAGGGAGTCCTCGATCCACCGGTGGAAGAGCCCCCCGGCCAGGAAGGCCGGCAGCGAGCCGGCGGCGATCAGCAGCGCGAGCCGGCGCGAGAGGCCGCCGGTGACGAAGGCCGCGAGCTCGGCGCGGAAGTAGACGACGAGCGCGGCCAGCGTGCCGAGGTGAATGGCGGCGTCGAAGGCGAGCCCCTGATCGTCCCAGCCCAGCAGGCGCGGCACCAGGATCAGGTGGCCCGACGACGAGATCGGGATGAACTCGGTGAGCCCCTGGATCACCCCGAGGACGATGGCCTGCAGGTACGTCACGCGGCGAGGTCCGCGGGGCGGGGCGCGATCGGGGGAGGCATGGCCCGGCGCATTCTAGCACCGTCGACAGTCGCCGCCCGCGAAGCGTACAATCCCGTGGGCCATGCCGAAGACCGCCGGCATCATCCTCATCGGCAACGAGATCCTCTCCGGCAAGATCGAGGACGCCAACGCGGCCTATCTCTGCCGCGAGCTGCGCGCGCTCGGCGTCGAGGTGCGGCGCATCGCCGTCATCCCCGACGAGGTGCAGGTGATCGCCGCGGAGGTGGCGGCCTTCAGCCGCGACCACGACGTGGTGTTCACGTCGGGCGGTGTGGGGCCCACGCACGACGATGTCACCATCGAGGGGGCGGCCCGGGCGGCCGGCGTGCCGGTGGTGCGGCATCCCGCGCTGGTCGAGCTCCTGGGCGGCTACTACGGGGACCGGCTCACCGAGGCCCACCTGAAGATGGCCGAGATCCCGCAGGGGGCGGAGCTGATCGGGGACGATGCGCTCCGCTTCCCGACCATCCGGCTCGGCAACGTCTACATCCTGCCCGGCGTGCCGCAGATCTTCCGGCAGAAGTTCGACGCCATCCGGGAGCGCTTCCGCGACCGACCGTTTCACCTGCGCAACGTCTTCGTCCGGGTGGGCGAGGGCACCCTGGCGGAGTATCTCAACGGCCTGCTCCGGGAGTTCCCGGCCCTGCTGCTCGGGTCGTACCCGGAGCTGGCCAACCCCGAATACCGCGTGAAGGTCACGCTGGAGTCCAGGGACGGCACCTACCTCGAGGACGCCCTCGCACGGTTCCTCGAGCGCCTGCCCCCCGACGCCGTCGTCAAGGTGACCTGAGCCGCCCGGCGCCCCGTGGGCCGACTGGTCCCCCTCGGTGTGGCGCTCGTCGCCGCCGCTCTCTACCTCGCCGGCCTCGGCGACGCGCCGTTCCTCGACCCGCCGGAGGGCTTCCACGCCGAGATCGCCCGCGAGATGGCCGTCGGCGGCGACCTCGTCACGCTGCGGCTGAACGGCGTCCGCTACTTCGACAAGCCGCCGCTGCTCTACTGGCTCATGGCCGCCGGATTCTCGACGGCCGGCGTGAGCCCGTTCACGGCCCGCCTGTGGCCGGCCCTCGGCGCCGTGGGCTGCGCCGCCGTCACCGCCGCGCTGGGCGTGCTGCTGAGCGGCCCGCGCGTGGGGCTGGTGGCCGGGCTCGTCGTCACCGCGAACCTCGGCGTCTTCCTCTACGCGCGGCTGGTGAAGCCCGACCTGCTGTTCATCATGTTCATCGTGCTCGCCTACGCCGGGTTCACCGCGGCCTACCTGGGCCGCGGCGGCCGGCGCGGGCTCGGGCTGTTCTTCGCCGCGCTGGGCTTGGCCACGCTGGCCAAGGACATGCTCGGCGCGCTCGCGCCGCTGCTGGTCGTGGCCACGTTCCTCTGGATCACCCGCGAGCGCACGCTGGCCCACTGGTCGCCCTGGTGGGGCTGGGCGCTCTTCGCCGGGATCGTCGTCCCCTGGTACGCCGCCGTGGAGTCCGCCAATCCCGGCTTCCTCTGGTACACCGTCGTCGACAACCACCTGCTGAACGTCGCCCGGCAGCGCGTCTTCCCCGACGAGGACGTGCCGCTGACGGCGCTGGAGTTCGTCCTGGTCACGGGCGGGGCCTTCCTGCCGTGGGCGCTGGCCGCGCCGTGGGCGCTGGCGCGCACGCTGCGCCGCGACTGGTCGGGACCGGCCGACCGCGCGTGGCTGCTCTTCGCCGTGTGGTCGCTGCTCGTGATCGGCTTCTTCACCGTGGCGCCGTTCAAGCTGCCGCACTACGGCCTGCCCGCCTTCCCGGCCCTGGCGCTGCTGGTGGCGCGGCTGTGGGACGACGCGCTGGCCCGCCGGCCCGGCGCGCCGTCGGCGCGGGCCCTCACCGTGCCGATCGCCGTCGTGTTCGCGCTCGCGGCCCTGGCGGCGACGGCGGCGTGGGCCGGCGTCCTGCCCGTGCCCCGCCGCGTCGTCAGCACCGTGGACGTGGCCGCCCGCAACCTGGCCGCGCGCGGCCAGACGGCGGCCGAGCGTCCGCTCGAGGCCTTCGGCCCCGTGCTCGTGTCGTGCGCCCTCGTCTTCGCGGGCGGCGCGGTGGCCCTCGGCGTGGCGGCCTGGCGGCGGTCGGCGGAGCTCGGGCTCGCCGCGGCCGTCGCGGTCATGCTGGCCTTCCTGCCCGCGGCCGGCCGCGGCATGGGCGAGTTCGCCCGCGGCCGGTCGGCCGGACCCATCGTCGCCGCGCTGGAGCGGCGCGCGGGCCCCGACGACGTCGTCGTGCACGAGGGCGCCCTCGAGAACAGCGGCTCGGTGCTGCTCGCCCTGCGCCGGCCGGTGCGCGTGGTGGACGGCCTCGTGTCGAACCTCGCGTTCGGCTCGACCTTCCCCGACGGCCGCGACGTGTTCTGGGACGCGAGCCGGCTGCGCGAGGCGTGGACCACGCCGGGCCGCCGGTTTCTGGTCTCCGTGCGGGACCCCGAGACGAGCGTGGTCCGGTGGCTGCCGGCGGGCACGGTGCACCTGCTGGCCACCGGCGGCGGCCGCCGGCTCTACTCGAATCTTGCCGACGGGGCCCCGCCGGCCCGATGATGAGGCCGCCTCCGCCATGGCCGAGCCGATGACGAAGCCGCGGGTCGTCGTGGTGATGCCCGCCTACAACGCGGGCCGGACGCTGCGCCTCACCTACGAGGAGCTGCCCAAGGACACGGTCAGCACGGTGATCCTGGTGGACGACGGCTCGACGGACGCCACCCTCGACGTGGCGCGCGAGCTGGGCCTGCAGGTCTACGTGCACAACCGCAACTACGGCTACGGCGCCAACCAGAAGACCTGCTACACGGAGGCGCTCCGCTCCGGCGCCGACATCGTGGTGATGGTGCACCCCGACTACCAGTACGACCCCACACTGGTGCCGGAGCTGATCGCGCCGATCCGCGAGGGACGGGCCGACGTGGTGCTGGGCTCCCGCATCAAGGGCGGCTCGGCCCTGGCCCAGGGCATGCCGTGGTGGAAGTTCGTGGCCAACCGCTTCCTGACCGCGCTCGAGAACGCGGCCTTCGGCCTGCACCTGAGCGAGTACCACACCGGCTACCGCGCCTTCCGCCGCGAGGTGCTGGAGACGGTGAACTTCCTGCTGAACTCCGACGCCTTCGTGTTCGACCAGGAGATCATCGGCCAGATCGTCTCGGCCGGGTTCCGCATCGAGGAGATCCCCGTGCCGACCCGGTACTTTCCGGAGGCCTCGTCGGCGGGCTTCCTGGCCTCGGCGGCCTACGGGCTGCGCATCCTGTCGATGCTGTTCTCGTTCGCCCTCCACCGTCACGGCATCCGCCGGTCACGGCGGTTCGACAGCCTGCGGGCCCGATACACGCGGCTGAGTTAGGAGGGGGCCTCGGCGGCCCCCTCCGAGCCAGCCCCCGGCCTCGGATTGCGCCGGCGGAGCCGGCGCTCGAACGCGGACCGTCGGGCCCGAGGCGGACCGCAACGCGCTGATTTCGTCCCGCTCGATGAGCGGGGTGACGATTCGAGGGCGGCGGCGATGACGCCGACCGAGCCGGCCGCGGCATCGTTCATCACGCGCCGCTGGATGTTCGAACCCCGCGGCGCTTCGAGCGCGCGCTGCGTGGTCCGAGCGTGGCTTCACTGCGTGCGGTCGAGGACCCGGGCGCGCGGCGAGCCCCGAAGGAGCGAGGGCGTCAGGGGGAGGCGGGGGGGCCGCCGAGGATGTGGGAGGCGTGGTGGTGGACGAGGAGCCAGCCGTCGGGGCCGTGCTCGAAGATGTTGGTGGCGAGCACGGAGGTGACGGAGACCTGGCCGCGCACCTGCGAGAGGATGTTCTCGGTGCAGGTGACCCACCCGAGCCCGCCGCAGGCGGCCACGCGCACGTCGCCGAGCGTGAAGCGGATCTCGGCGGTGTTGTCGAAGATCGCCTTCCACGACGCGCGCACCGACGCCCAGCCCGTGAGGAGCGGCCAGCCCGGGTGCACGCAGGCCACGTCGCTGCCGTGGGCCCAGACGGCGTCCATCTGCTCGAGGTCGAGGGCCTCGAAGGCGCGGTAGAAGCGGGCGTTGGCGGCCTCGATGGCCTCGCGGTCGCCCACGGCTCAGGGCTCCGGGCAGGCCACCACGACGTCGTCGCCGTCCCGGCGCAGCGGCAGTCGCCGGAGCCGGTCGCCCGCGCACGGTCCCGCCGTGCAGTGGCCCGACGACGGATCGAAGAGCGCGCCGTGCGTCGAGCAGATGATCTCGCGGCCGTCGTCGGTGAGGAACTCGTTGGGCCACAGGTCGAGCGGCGTGCCGAGGTGCGGGCAGCGGTTGACGTAGGCGTGGCAGCGGCCGGCGTGGTTGACGACGAAGCCGCGCAGCGTGCGCGCGCCACAGGTGAGGCGGAACGTCGCCGTCCGTCCCGGCGGCAGGTCGGCCAGCGGCAGACGCCACTCGGCGGAGGCCGACATCGGCCGCATGTTACCATTCAATCCCGTGCTCGCGATCGACGCGCACGACGTCCTCAAGACCTTCCGCTCGGGTGTCCTCCGCCGCCGCGCGACGGTCGCGCTGCGCGGCGTGAGCCTCGCCGTGCCGCGGGGGGCCATCTACGGCGTGCTGGGGCCCAACGGCGCCGGCAAGACGACGCTGCTGTCCATCTGCGCGACGCTCCTCGTGCCCGACGGGGGCCGGGTCACCGTCCTCGGCCACGACGCCGTCCGCGAGGCCGGCGTGGTGCGGCAGCGGCTCAACATGGCCAGCGGCCGGCCGTCGTTCCTGTGGAGCCTGCGCGTGAGCGAGATCATCGCGTTCTACGGGCGGCTGTACGGGCTGGGCGGGGCGGCGCTGCGGCGGCGGGTCGACGCCCTCATCGACCTGTGCGAGCTCGGCGACCACCGGCGCGCGCAGTACAACGAGCTCTCCACGGGGCTCAAGCAGCGGGTGGCGCTGGCCAAGGCCCTGGTCAACGAGCCGGAGCTGCTCTTCCTGGACGAGCCCACGCTGGGCCTGGATCCCGACGTGTCCGTCCGCATCCGGGCCCACATCGCCCGCCTGCGCCGCGAGCGCGGCATGACCATCGTGCTCACCACGCATTACATGCGCGAGGCCGAGACGCTCTGCGACGAGATCGCGTTCATCAAGGGCGGGCTCATCCTGGCCGCGGGCACGCCGGAGGCGCTCAAGCGCAAGATCCGCATCGGCGACGTGGTGGCGCTCAAGCTCGGGCCCCCCGGCGCGCCGTGGCTGCGCGGGGCGCCGGGCGTGCTGCGCTACGTCGAGGCCGACGGCTGGGTGGAGTGCACCGTGGACGACGCCGAGGAGCGGCTGCCCGAGCTGCTGCGGGGGCTGCACGAGCGCGCGGTGACGGTGCGGTCCGTGCAGGTCAAGGAGCCGGAGCTGGAGGAGGTCTTCGTTGAGCTGGCGCGCTGAGGGGCTGGCCGTCTGGGCGTTCGCGGTGCGCAACCTGGTGATGGGCACCCGCAACGTCTTCTTCTTCTTCGAGCTGCTCTTCTGGCCGCTGGTCAGCGTGGTGTCCATCGGCCTCATGACGCGCTTCTTCGGGCTGAGGCCCGAGGACACGGCCTTCGTGCTGGTGGGCACGATCGCGCTGTCGGTGATGCAGGTGTGCGAGCTGGAGGTCGCCTACGCGGTGCTGCTCGACGTCTGGTCCAAGTCGCTGAAGCACCAGTTCATGGCCCCGGTGGGGCTGCGCCACATGACGCTCGGAGCGTGGATCGTCGGCATCGTGCGGGGAATCGTGATCTTCACGATCCTGGCCGCGCTGGGCCGCTGGGCCTTCGGCTTCGACGCGCTGGCGGCCGGCGTGCTGCCGCTCGTCACCTTCCTGCTGGGCTGCTTCGTGTCGGCGTGGATCGTCGGCGTGGGCGTCTGCGCCCTCATCATCCTGTTCGGCAACCGCGCCGAGGCCTTCGCCTGGGCCAGCGTGAACTTCATCCTGGTCCTGGCCGGCATCTACTATCCCGTGTCGGTCCTGCCCGGGCCCGTGGCCGTGGCGGCGTCGCTGGTGCCGCTCACGCACTTCCTGGACGCCTATCGCGCCCAGTTCGGCTTCGCTCAGGTCTTCTCGCACCCCGTCCTGACCGGCTTCGCCCTCGCCGCCGTCTACGCCGTCCTCGTCCACGGCGCCTTCATGGCCGCCGTCCAGCGCGCCCGCCGCTCCGGCCTCCTCCTCAAACTCTCCGAATAGGAACCCGCGCGGACCGGATCTCGGCTCACGAGACCGGGAAGGCATCGGCGTGCCCGCCGCCTGCCATGCTCGACGCGTCGCGCGGCGGCCTTGCCGGCGCGATCCTGTCCGGGGGGAGGTTTCGGAGGGGGCCGTCGAGGCCCCCTCCGATTCATCGCTTGAGGAACTTCCTCACGCTGGCGGCGATGCCGCCGGCGTCCAGGCCGTGGCGGGCGTAGAGGCCGGCGGGGTCGCCGGACTCGCCGAAGCCCTGCACGCCGAGACGCTTGAGGGGCGTCGGCAGCACCTCGGAGAGCAGCTCGGCGACGGCGCCGCCCAGACCGCCGGCGACGGTGTGGTCCTCGACGGTGACCACGTGGCCGGTGCGGCCGGCCGAGCGCAGCAGCCCGTCCTCGTCGAGCGGTTTGATCGACGAGGCGTTGAGGACGTCGGCATGGATGCCCTCGGCGGCCAGCTGCTCGGCCGCGCGCAGGCAGTTGAAGAGGGGGCCGCCCGAGGCCACCAGGGTGACGTCGTGGCCCGATCGCAGGAGCGGCCAGCGGCCGAGCTCGAAGCGATAGTCGGGCGGGGACACCGCCTCCATGGCCTGGCGGGTCAGGCGCAGGTAGACCGGGCCCTCGTGGCCGGCCGCCCAGGCCACGGCCTGGCGCGTCTCCGCCTCGTCGGCCGGCTGGACGACGGGCACGTTCGGCAGCGCGCGCACGCAGGCGACGTCCTCCAGGCCCATCTGGCTGTAGCCGTCCTCGCCGATGGCGATGCCGGCGTGGGTGCCCACGATCTTCACGTTGGCGTTCGTGTACGCCACCGACATGCGGATGGTCTCGAACCGGCCCACGATGAAGCACGCGAACGAGCACACGAAGGGGATGCGGCCGGCCAGGGCCAGGCCCGCGGCCACCCCGATGGCGTTCTGCTCCGCGATGCCGAGGTTGAAGGCCCGGTCGGGGAACTTCTTCGCGAAGCCCACGGTCATCGTCGACTTCGAGAGATCGGCGTCCAGGGCGACGATGCGCTCGTCGCGGGCGCCGAGCTCGAGGAGGGCCTCGCCGAACGCGGCGCGGGTGGCCTTCGCGGGCATCGTCCTCTCCTCAGCGCTTCTCGAGGCCGCGCAGCTCGTCCACGAGCGCGCGGGCGCGGGGGTCGGAAGCCAGGTGACGCTCCCAGCCGGCCTCGGGCACGCCGAGGATCTCGCGGATGGCCGCGATGGCCTCCGCGGGCTTCGGCGCCTTGCCGTGCCACTCGGGATTGTGCTCCATGAACGACACGCCCTTGCCCTTGACGGTGTGGGCGACGACGAACGTCGGCGTGCCGCGCGTCGCCCGGGCCTGCTCGAGCGCCGCGTCGATCTGGTCGATCTTGTGGCCGTCGATCTCCAGCACGGGCCAGCCGAAGGCCTTCCACTTGGCGACCAGCGGCTCGAGGTCCAGGATCTTCGCGACGAAGTCGTCGAGCTGGATCTTGTTGTAGTCGAGGATGACCGTGAGGTTGTCGAGCGGGTGGCGAGGCTGGCCCAGCCGCGGCGCCGACATGGCCGCCTCCCAGACCTGGCCCTCCTGGATCTCGCCGTCGCCCAGAATGCAGTACACGCGGGCCGATGAGCCGGCCAGCCGGAGGCCCAGCGCGAGCCCCACGGCGACGGAGAGCCCCTGGCCCAGCGAGCCGGTGGCGGCCTCGATGCCGGGCAGCGCCGTGCGGTCGGGATGGCCCTGCAGCGGGCTGCCGAGCTTGCGCAGCGTGATCAGGCGGTCCTCGGCGAAGTACCCGGCGCGCGCCATGGCCGCGTAGACGGCGGGGACGGCGTGCCCCTTCGACAGGATCAGCCGGTCGCGCTCGGGCGCGGCGGGCCGGGCGGGGTCGTGCCGCATCCGCTCGAACAGCAGCGTCACCACCAGGTCGATCACCGACAGCGAGCCGCCGGGGTGACCCGAGCCGGCGTGGGCCAGCATGCGGATGATCTGCACACGGCAGTCGCGGGCGATCGCTTCGAGCCGGGCGGTGTGCGTCATCCTCTCAGGTCCTCCATGAAGCCGGCGATGGCCTGGACCGGCACGCCGGCCACGGCGATCTCCGGCGTGTAGGCGACCTCGTCGGCCGCCCACACGATGGTGCCCTTCACGTCCCGGGTGACGCCCAGCACGGCGCCGAGCGCGCGCAGCACGTTGTCGTCGATGCGCACCGTGTTCGGCCGCAGCGGCGCCGCCAGGCGGCCGTCGCGGATGATATACGAATCACCGACGACGGTGCAGGTGAAATCCCCGGCGCGCAGGCCGTTGATCGGGTACGTGTACCAGATGCGCCCGACGTAGAGGCCGTCACCCACGCGGCGGATCAGCGTGTCGAGGTCGACGGCGTCGCGGCCCTCGACCACGACGTTGGAGGCGGCGATCGAGGGCCGGGTGTCGAACTGCCGGCCGCCGCCGGCGTCGAAGCGGAAGCCGTTGCGCGGCGCCAGCGCTCGCTCGGCCTCGGCCCCGGTGGCGCCGAGCTTGGCGGCGAGCGCGGGGTCGGCGAGGAGCCGCTGCGTCTCGTACCAGCTCGACAGGCAGCCGACCAGCCGGCCGTCGCGGATCAGATCGGTGCGGCCGGTGGGCAAACCCTCGCAGGTGATGCCCTTGCTGCCCATGAAGCCGGGCACGGCGCCGTGGTCGTAGATCGTCAGCGCCGGGTGGACCACGACCCGACCGAGCCGGCCCAGGAAGGGCGTGCTCGACGCGTAGAACGCCGAGGCCGAGAGCGAGGGCACCACCAGGTTGTTCAGGAGGTCGGCCACCGGCTGCTTGCCGAAGATCACCGTGTACTCGCCCGACGGCACCCGCACGCCGTCGATGGCGGCCACGGCGTTCTGCGCGGCCTCCACGCCGGCCTCGTCGGTGAAGTCGTCCAGGCGGGTGGCCGTCGACCAGCCCGAGCCCTTGGCGTCGCGGGCCTCCACCATCGCGGTGACGAAGGCCGGCATCAGCGTGGACTCGTCGGTCTGGACCTGGGGCATGTGGGTCGAGGCGATGGCCATCCGCTCCTGGACCACCGTCACGTCGCCGCCCAGGATCAGGCCCATCGCGCGCAGCGCGTCCTCGCCGCCGGCGGCGTCGGCCAGGCGCGACGACGCCAGGAAGGCCCGCAGGCCGCCGGTGACGATCCGCCACCCCGCCTCGACCAGCGCGGTGTCGTCGAGCGCCATGAGCCGCGGGTCGTGGTAGTCGACCAGCGTGCGGCGCTCCGGCCGCGGTCGCGGCAGCGAGACGAAGTCCGGGTCGCGCACGGCGGCGGCGCGGGCCCTGGCCAGCGCGCGCTCGGCGCCCCGCGCGCCGAGATCGGCCGGCTCGCTGCCGAAGCCGAGCCGCGGCCCCTCGGCGCTCTCGAAGACGGCCTGGATGCCGATGCCGCGGGACTCCGAGGACTTCGGCTCCTCGAGGCCGTTGCAGGGGATGTGCGAGGTGTAGTTCAGCCGCGCGAGCAGGCTGGCGTTGGCGGCGACGAACACCTCGACCTCGCGCACGCCGGGCTGGGCCTGCGCGTGGGCCAGCGCCGCGGCGGCCGCGCGCGCGAGCTCGGAAAGACCGGTCACCGCGCCGGGGGCGGCGTGCCGCGCACGACCGGGTAGCCGCGGGCGACCCAGCCGGGCAGGCCCTCGTCGAGGACGCGCTGGTTGCGGTAGCCCTTGTCGTAGAGGATGTTGCTGGCCCCCCGGGACAGCGCGTGGGGGCAGGCTCAGTAGAAGACCACCAGCCCGGTCCTCGGGATCTCGCCGGCCCGCGCGGCGATGGCCCGCAGCGGGATGGAGCGGGCGCCCCGGATGTGCAGCTCCTGGAACTCCGGCGGCGTGCGGACGTCGATCAGGTCGACGGCGGCGTCGCGGTCGAGCAGCGCCTTCACCTCGTCCACCCCGATGAAGGCCACCGGGTACTCCGGGGGCGCCGCCGGGGCCGCCGCGCCCAGCAGCAGCGCGGCGGCGGCGACGGCGGCGAGCGTCCGGCGCATGGGGCTCAGCCGCCCAGGACCCGCGCGCGGCTGCGCATGGTGGGTCCGCCGTTGCCCAGACGCTTGGTCTGCATGGGCTGGCCCTTGCCGCAGTTGGGGATCGGGTAGAGCAGGAAGTCGTTGCCGACGGCGTCGACGTTCATCAGGTAATCGCGGCTGTCGGCCGCGATGCCGCCGTCCCGGTACAGCCGTCCGAGCTCGCCGTTGACGATCTCCCGCACGCTGCGGGCGGAGATGCGGAAGTTCTCGCGGCTCTCGGCGATGGACGGCGTGCGGTGGCCGGACACGTAGTAGCCGCGCTCGACCTCGCGCACGATCTCGCCAGGGTCGCGGTCGCCGCCGGCGAAGACGGTGTTCGACATCCGGATCAGCGGCACCAGGGCGGCGTCCGTCGCCGTGTAGTGGCCGTTCGGGGCCCCGCCGAAGACGGCCGCGGTCTGGCGGCTGTTCATGAACCCGGTGAAGACGCCGCGGTCGATGTGCACGACCCGGCGCGCCGGGGTGCCCTCGTGGTCGTAGCGGTAGTGACCGTAGCCGGGCAGCAGCGGATCGGAGAACGCGGTGACGAGCGGCGAGGCCACGCGCCGGCCGAGCTGGTGGTCATGGAGGTCGCGCAGCAGCCAGGACCGCCCCGCGTAGGCCGTCTCCATCTTCAGGGCGCGGTCGAGCTCGGCCGGATGGCCGAGGATCTCGTGGGAGACGAGCGTGTTGTAGTGGGGATCCGTGACGACGACGACCGGGCGCGCGGAGGTCGGCAGCGGCGGCGCCTGGCAGAGCGCGACCGCCTCGCGGGCCAGCCCCACCGCGAACTCCGCGAAGGCGGGAAAGCGCATGAGCGGCTCGGCCACGCCCCGCTCGAGGACCTCGAAGCCGCGCTGGTGCCCCATGACGTCGTAGAGCTCCTGGCTGTTGTCCTCGCCGACGGCGACGACGGCCACGCCGCCCTGGGTGAGGGCGAAGGCCTGGTCGATGAGGGCGCCCTCCGTGGAGGCGAACAGCTCGCGGGAGAGCTGGGTGAGGATGCCGACGGCGTTGTAGCCCAGGCGCGGGTCGACCGCGGCCACCTGGCGCGAGACGTCGGTCACGCGGGCCACCATCGCGGCCAGGCCCACCGAGCGCGGGTCGACCTCGTACGAGGCGGCCACCGTGTCCTCGTGGATCTCGACGGGATGCAGCCGCAGGTCGGCCAGCGCCGCGCCGAGCGCGCCGAGCTTGCCGCGGGCGTCGGCCTTCAGCTCGGCGTTGACGGTGGCCCGGCGCCACGCCCGTTCCAGCGCCTCGCGGATGACGCGCTCGATGGACGGCACGTCGGCGGCGCCGAGGACCAGGCCCACGTGGCCGGGCGCGATCGCGCGGTCGCCGGCGATGGCGCGCACCCCGAGCGACAGGCGGTGGTCGTCGCCGGAGAACTTCGGCGTCCCGTTCTGGGCCGAGGCGGCGCGTGACTCGACCACCTCCAGGCGCAGGTCGGCGTGGGTCAGGTGGGGCAGGCGCCGCCCGGCATCGCGCAGCAGCTCGCGCGCGATCGGCCGGAGGCCGTCGATCAGCTCGACGCCGGGGGCGGGGCTCATTCCGGGGGGCCGAGCGGCTCGATCGTCACCATCTCGCCGGGCGCGACGTCGCCCCGGTCCTCCTCGAGCACCACGAGGCAGTTGCCGGCGACCATGGAGGACAGGATACCGGAGCCCTGCGGCCCCGTCGTGCGCACGGTCCAGACGCCGTCCTCGAGACGGGCCACGCCGCGCTTGAACTCGCGGCGCCCGCGCTTCTTGGGCATCGCCTCGGCCGCGCGCGCGGACCATGCCTCGGGGAAGAGCCGGCGCCGTCCCGCCATGGCGAGCAGGGCCGGCCGCACGAACAGCAGGAACGTCAGCATGGAGGCCACGGGATTGCCGGGCAGGCCGAAGAAGTGCGCGGCGCCGATGCGCCCCACCGCCAGCGGCCGCCCCGGCTGCATGGCCACCTGCCAGAAATCGATGCCGCCGATCTCCGCCAGGACGGCCTTCACGAGATCGTAGACGCCCACCGACACGCCGCCCGAGGTGATCACGACGTCCGCGGCCGCGGCGGCCTCCAGCAGCCGGGCGCGGAGCGCCTCCCGCTCGTCGGGCACGACGCCGAGGTCGATCGGGCGGGCGCCGCTCTGCTCGCAGAGCCCGCGCAGGGTGAAGCGATTGGCGTCGTAGATCTGGCCGGGCTTGCGCGGGCCGCCCGGCTCGGCCACCTCGTCGCCCGTGGAGAGCACGGCCACGCGCGGGCGCTGCGCGACGACCACGGTGGTCAGCCCGAGCGAGGCGATCAGGCCGAGCTCCTGCGGGCGCAGCGCCGTGCCCGCCTCCACGACGACGGCGCCGGTGCGCACGTCCTCGCCGCGCAGGCGCACGTTGGCGCCGCGGGCGATGGGCGCGATCGTGATCCGGTCGCCGACCCGCGCCACGACCTCCTGCGGCAGCACGGTGTCGGCGCCGGCCGGCATCGGCGCGCCGGTCATGATGCGGATCGCCTGGCCGCGGGCCAGCGCGCCGGCGAAGACGCTGCCCGCCGGCAGATCGGCGACGACGGCGAGCTGGCGCGTGCCGGCGGCGGGCACGTCGTCGCCGGCGACGGCGTAGCCGTCGACGGCGGAGTTGTCGGTGGGCGGCACGTCGAAGGGCGCGCGCACGGGCTCGGCGAGGACGCGGCCGAGCGCGTCGGTGAGGGCGATCAGCTCGGGGGGCGTGCGCTCCGTGACCCGGGCGAGGATGTGATTTTGCGCATCCCGCACCGAAATCATGGCCGGTATTATAGCAACCGTGAACGACGCCGGCGCGCGCCCGCTCCGCCCCGCCGGCTTCTGGATCCGGCTCGTCGCCTTCCTCGTCGACGCCGTCGTCGTCGGTCTCGCGCAGGCCGCGCTCGTGTTCGTCGCCTCGCGCATCTGGGGCCGCGAGATCGACCAGTCGCCGGGCTTCCCGGCGCTGGTCGGCTTCTTCACGGTGCTCTTCGCCTGCGTCTACACCACCGTGGCGCACTCGGTCACCGGCCAGACCGTCGGCAAGACGCTCGTCAACGTGCGCGTGGTCGGCGTGGACGGCGCGCCGCTGGCCGCGGGCGCCGCGCTGCTGCGGTGGCTCGCCTACGCCGTGTCGGCGCTGCCGCTCGGCATGGGATTCGTGATGGCCGGCCTGCGCACCGACAAGCGCGCGCTGCACGACCTGCTCGCCGGCAGTCGCGTGGACCGCGTGCGGCCGGCCGGCCGGCCGGCGCCGCCGCGTCCTCGCGCGGCGGGTCAGGACGCGCGCGAGACCGCGCCGCCGGCGCGCGTCGCCGGCGAGCCGATCCCGCCGCCGCGTCCCGAGCCTCCGCCGCCGGAACCGTGATCCCGACGGCGCCGCTGCGGGCGCGCAACCGCTTCGCGGCGGCGGTGATGGGGGCTCTCGGCGATGCCGGGGCCCGCAGGCTCGTCGAGCGGCTCGCCGGGGACCGGGCGGCGCTGGAGTCGTGGCTGGGCGCCGACGATCGCGGCGCCGCCGAGCGATTGTGGCCGCGCGCGCGCGCCGCGGCCGCCGCGCTCGAGCGGCGGCCGCTCGCCGATCCGGCCGCCTCCCTGGCCAGCGCGCTCGAGGCCGCCGGCGTGCTGTTCGACGCGGGCCTGGGCTTCGAGGTCCACGAGGTGCTCGAGCCCCACTGGGCGGACTCCGTGGGCGAGCGCCGGGAGGCGCTGCAGGGCCTGATCCAGGTGGCCATCGGATTCCAGCACCTGGCCAACGGCAACCTCGACGGCGCGCGGGCGCTGCTCGCGGAGGGCGCCGCGCGCCTGCACGGCCGACGGCTCGACGGGCTCGCGCTGGGGGACTTCGCCGCCCGGGTGGCCGCGGCCGCGGCCGGCCTCGGCCCGGGCGCGACGCCCGTGCCGCCGCGCTTTCCGCGCTGACGGACGCCGGCGCGCGTGCATCCTCCGGAGGTCACGCACACCGCGGCTCTCGAGCTCGAGGGCGTGCGGGCGCTGGTGACGGGGGCCAGCCGCGGCGGCGCAGGGCCATCGCCTCGGCCGGGCGCGGGAGGGGCACGACGGTCGTGCCGTGCGCGCGGAGCGGGAGGCGCTCGTGGCCGATCTCCGCGCGCGCCGTCGAACGAGTGCCCGTGACGCCTCCAGTCCCCTTTCTCGCTCGGAGTATCCGGAAGGCCGGGGCCCCGGGGAGGCGCAGGGGTACCTTGACAGGCGTTCCCTCCTGTCACTACTCTTAGCGCAGGTTTCGGGAGAGGTAGGACAAACGTTTCACGTGCGCCGCTTTCATTGAGGGCAGGAGGTCCCGCGTGATGCCCGCAAAGCTCTTCGTCGGTAACCTCTCCTTCCAGGCCACGGAGGAGGACCTGCGCGAGCTGTTCGCGCAGGCGGGGACGGTCGAGACGGTCCGCATCATCACGGACCAGTTCACCGGACGGCCCCGCGGCTTCGGCTTCGTGGAGATGGCCACGAAGGAGGAATCCACCAAGGCCATCGAGATGCTGAACGGGCGTCTGTTCCGCGATCGGAACCTCGTCGTGGACGAGGCGCGGCCCCAGCCCCAGCGCGGCGCCGCCGGCGGCGACCGCGGGCCTCGCGGGCCCCGACCCGGGGGCGGAGGTGGCGGCGCCGGCTGGCGGCGCTGAACGGCCGAGGCCAGGGCCCGGGGACGCCACCGCGTCCCCGGGCCTTTTCCGGGCCCCGACTACTCGCCAGGTGACGACGTGAAATCGTCTTCCATTAAGAAGGGCGTGCCGGCCCCGGCCATGGCGCCGCGGCTCGGGCGCGCCGTCGACAGCCGGCGCGCCGTGGAGTTCCGGGAGATGCGCGCCGCGGGCCTCGTCAACCGGGTAGCCGGCCGCCCGATGCCGTTCGGCTGGACGGTGAACCCGTATCGCGGCTGCGAGATGGGCTGCCACTACTGCTTCGCGCGCTACACGCACGAGTTCCTGGGCCTGACCGATCCACGGGACTTCGAGCGCGCCATTTACGTCAAGCGGGTGGACCGGGCGCGCCTCGTGGCCGAGCTGCGCCGCGCGCGGCGGAGCGGCCTCGCCGTGGCCATGGGGACGGCGACGGATCCCTATCAGCCGGCCGAGGCGGTCCACGGGGTCGCCCGCCTGGTGCTCGAGGCCGCGCTGCAGGTGCCCGGGCTGCGCCTGTCGATCACCACCAAGTCGGCGCTCGTCACGCGCGACCTCGATCTCCTCGTGCCGCTGGCGGCGCAGTCGCAGGTGAGCGTGAACGTCTCGGTCACGACGCTCGACGCCGGGCTCGCTCGCCGGCTGGAGCCGCGCGCGCCGCGGCCCGACCTCCGCGTCGCCGCGCTGGCCGCCGTGGCCGCGGCCGGCGTGACGTCGCGGATGTTCGTGATGCCGGTGCTGCCGTTCATCACCGACGGCGAGGACGACCTTCGCGCGCTCTTCACCGCGGCCCGCGACGCCGGCGCCGCCGCGGAGTCGAACGTCCTCTTCCTGCGCTCCGGCACGCGGGAGACCTTCTTCGCCTTCCTCGCCGCCGAGCGCCCCGATCTCCTCTCGCGGTACCGGCGCCTCTACGCCGGCTCCGCCTGCGCCCATCCCACCTACGTCGCCGCCCTCGAGGCCCGCGTCCAGCGTCTCGCCGCCGCCGCCGGCATCCCCCACCGCCGCCGCGCCGACCGCCCCCCAGCCTCTCCCCAGCTCGCCCTCGTCTTCTGACGCGCCCTCCCACATCTCGCACCCCGCGCGCCCACGACCTCGCACGTCACCGGCGAGCAAACGCCTCCCACCGCGGCCGGCGCGCGATGCACCAACCCACGCGTTGGGCCCCTGCCCGCGAGCCGAGCGGCCGGCGCCATCGTCGCCGATCGAGCGGTCGATCCAGCGGCGAGTGGACTCCGACCTCAGCCGACGATCCCGTTCCGCGCCGTCCAGCCAGGCGCCGCGGGCACCCCACACCGCTTTGGCCTCGACCGGTGCTCGACGCCCACGATTCCATCGCACCGTTTCTGGCGGGAGACGCGTGAGACCCGGAACGCCGACCGGAGGCCGGGGTGGGGGCCGGGGGCCCCTCGCCGGGACCGTGTCTTCTGGGGGTCGACGGCGCCGCCACGCCGCCCGACGAGGAGAGGCTAGAAGAGCGAGAGCTGAGCAGACGCCTCCGGGTCGGACGGCACGCGGAGTCCGTCGTCGTCGACGAAGGCGCGGAACCGCTCCCAGACCTCGAGCACGCGCGCCTGGTAGAACTCGACGTTCTCGTCCGGCCGCGCGGGATCCCACGCGGCCAGCAGCCGCGCGTGCTCGGCGACGGACACGTTGGCTCCGCGGCCGGCGACGTAGTACGAGACCTGGTCGCCCGGCTGCCACGCGCGCCCGGCCCCCGCGGCCAGCTCGTAGGCGGCCGAGGCGTTGCGCTCGCCGGACCGCACGCGCTCGCGGTAGCGCTCCAGCGTCTCGCCGAGCGTTTCCGTGCGCGCGAACAGGCGCGCGGGCACGCGGCGCGCGGCGAAGTCCTCCATCCAGCGGTCGATGACGGCCTTCACCTCCCGGCCGCGGCCGATCAGGAGCAGATGGACGATCTCCTCGATGAGACGGCGCAGGAACGGCTCGAGCCCGCGCGAGCGGAAGCCCGAGCCCTTGAGGCTCACGCGGCCGCCGGCGTCGAGCAGGGCGTAGGTCTTGAGCTTGTAGCTCAGCATCGCCGCGTAGCGGCCGTCGAGGTCGAGCCGGATGCCGCCGGGCAGGCCCCGGGCCACGCGGGCGAGCAGGGCCTCGTCGTCCTCGGCCCGGTGCCCGGGCGGCGGCGCGAAGTAGACGCCGTCGGTGTCGGCCTCGATCGGGACGGCGCCCAGCGCGGACAGCCGGTCCACGATGCCGGAGACGAGGGCGCGCCCCTCCGCGGTGACCCGGTCGGCGGCCGCGAAGTCGTTGAAGTGGCCGGCCCCGAAGGCGAGGTAGCCGTAGAACGCGTTGATCAGGATCTTGAACGACTGCTGCAGCGCCCCGAGGTGGGCGCGCTCGCGGGGATCGGCGGCCTCGCGCGCGCGGCGCTTGGCCTCCACCCGGAACTCCGTCAGCCGGCGCAGGAGCTCGGGGAAGACGCCGAGCTCGTCGGTGGCGGGCGCGATGGACGAGGCGAGCATCAGCGAGGGGTAGAGCGACGTGACGTCCACGTGCAGCGCCGGCCGCGCCACGCCCTGCCGGAAGAGGGCGACGAGGCCGCCGCCGACGGGCGCGGACGGGCGAGGCAGGGGCACGGCGCGGCCCCGGTGCAGGTACTCGCGCAGCAGGAGGGCGTCGATCTTGGCGGCGGCGCCGCGCAGCACCGTCGACTGGTAATCGAAGGGCACGACCTGCGCCTGGGCGAAGTACGGCGGCGCCAGCACGGCGGCGATCCCGAGCGTCTCGACGACGTCGTCGAGGGCGTAGGCCATCAGCCGATCGGGCGCGTCGCGGAAGGTGCGCGGGATGTCGGCGCCGTCGACGTAGGTGCGGGCCGGGGCGGCCACGCCGAGGTGACGGGCGATCTCCTTCAGGCCGAAGCCGGGCAGGTCGCGGGTGCCGGCGTCGTGGAGCTGCGCGAGCATCCACGTGTCCACGACGTGGCGGCCGGCCACGTCGTAGCGCCGGTACCCGAGCGTGCGCTCCATGATGGTGAGCCGCGCGGGCCGGCCGGCGAGCGCGCTGCCGTCCCGGCCCCACGCCAGCGTGACGCCGTGCCGCCGCGCCCGCTCCTCCAGGTACTCCAGGTCGAAGCGGAAGACGTTGTGGCCCTCGATGACGTCGGGGTCGCGCTCGCGCACGAGGCGCGTGCACTCCTCCAGCAGGGCGCGCTCGTCGAGACGGTCGCCGCGGACGACGTGACGGAAGCCGGTGCTGTCGGCGAGGGCGATGGCGACGATGCGGTCGTCGGGTCGCCGGGCGCTGGGGAACTCGTAGCCGTCCGAGGTCAGGACCTCGATGTCGAGCGCCAGGCGGCGCAGGTCGTCGAAGTCGAGCCCCCCGAAGGACGTCCGGCCGCTGAGGGCCAGGTACTGGTGCACCGGGTCGGGCCAGAACCGGTACGGCGCCGACGGCGCCGTCGGTGGCAGGCCCGTCCGCTCGCGGCACCGGTCGCGCGCGCCGACGGCGGCGACCCACGAATCGAACCGCGCCAGCCAGCGCAGCTGGCCGGCCCCCGGCAGGCTCGTGAGGGCCACCAGGCCGGCGGCGTCGCGGACGAGCGCCGCGTCGGCGGCGAGGAGGATGGGCGAGAAGGCGACGGTCTCGACCGTGACGGCGTCGCCGGCTCGGCGCCACAGCCTGATGGCGTCGCCCCGGCCCACCAGCGCCGCGGCCAGGATCCCGGGCGCGGCGTCGCGGCCGAACAGCAGCGGCGCGCGCTCCAGCCTCAGCAGCGCGCGGCTTCCTCGACGGCGGCCCGGTACTGGGCGGTGTCGACCAGGCCCACCAGGGCGCGCCCGGAGGCCGGGAAGAGCACGGTCGGGATGGACCGGATGCCGTCCTCGATCGCGCGCTCGAAGTCGCGCGCCACCTCCTGGCGGCCGGCGCCGGCCCGGTAGTCGGCCACGAAGCGCTCGACGTCCACGCCGGCCTCGGCGACCACGTCGATCACGACCTTCGGATCGCCGATGTCCAGGCTCCGCGTGAAGAACGCCTCGTACAGCCGCAGGTGGACGCGCTCGAGCGCGTCGGCGCCCTGGCGCGCCGCGCACTTGGCGGCCTCGAGCGCGGGCAGGCTCCACCGGGGATAGCGGTCCTCGTGCGGCCACGGCGTGAACACGATGCCGTCGGGCCGGGCCATGTCGCCGCACCGGCGCCAGGCGCCCTCACGATAGGTCCCCTTGAAGGTCGCCGTCGGATCGGGCGCCGGACGGAGCGGGAAGGCGCGGTGCTCGAGGACGAGCCCGCCCACTCGCTCCTCGACGAGTCGCCGGAGGCGGACCGCCGCCGGATAGCACCAGGGTCAGAGGTAGTCGGAGTAGACGACGGCGAGGACGGGCGCGCTCATCGCGCGGATTCTACCGCGGCCGGGTGGCCGGCTGCCTGTATGCTTGCGCCATGCTCCGCGCCGCCGTGGCCGTCGCCGTGGCGATGCTGGCCGGCTGCGCCGCGCATCCCGTGCACTTCCCCAACGCCACGCCCGGCGCCCCGCGGGGGATCACCGGCTGGCTGTGGCGGCCCGCGGCGACCGGAGCCGCTCCCGCCGTCGTCCTGCTCCACGGCTGCCACGGCGTGTCGGCGTCCACTCACCGCTGGGCCGCGTGGTTCCGGGAGCGCGGCTACGCGGCGCTCGTCGTCGACAGCTGGACGCCGCGCGGCATGACGGAGGGCTGCTCGCCGGCCTCGGCGGACCTGGCCAACACCGAGCGCCTGGACGACGCGGTGGGGGCGCTGCGCTTCCTGCACTCGCGGGACTGGGTCGACCGCGAACGGATCGGGGTCATCGGCTGGTCCAACGGCGGGGTGTTCGCGATGGCCCTCGTCAACGGCCCCAGTCACGAGCGCGCCCGGGCGCGGGGTGTGACGCTGCCGTCTCCGGGATTTCGCGCCGCGGTCGGCGTCTACCCCGGCGGCTGCTTCTCGCTGGTGCGGGAGCAGGTCGTGCGCCCGCTGCTGGTGCTCATCGGCGGCGCCGACGACTGGACGCTGCCCGGGCCGTGCGTGGAGATGGTCGAGGCCATGCGGGGCCGCGGCGCCGACGCGCGCATCGTGGTGTACCCCGGCGCCGTCCACTACTTCGACGTCGAGGAGCAGCCGCGCGCCTACCTGCCCGACGTGGAGAACCGCAACAAGCCGAACGGCTGCTGCGGGGCCACCGTGGGCTACGACGCCGCGGCGGCGCGCGACGCCCGCCGCCGCATCGGCGAGTTCTTCGATTATCATCTCCGCGGCGCTGGCGCCGGAGCCCGGCGATGACGAGCAGGGCCGGGCGGCGCGGAGGAGACCCTCGGGCATGGACCTCGGACTGAAGGGCAAGGTCGCGCTGGTCACCGCGGCCAGCAAGGGCATGGGCAAGGCCTGCGCGCTCGGGCTCGCCGCCGAGGGCGCGCGCGTGGCGATGTGCGCGCGCACCGAGGCCGACGTGCAGTCGGCGGCCGCCGAGATCCGCCGGGCGACGGGGGCCGACGTGCTGGCGGTAGCCGCCGACGTCACGCGGGCCGAGGACGTCACGCGCGTGGTGGCGGCGACGCGCGAGGCGTTCGGCGGCGTCGACGTCCTGGTGGCCAACTGCGGCGGTCCCCCGCGCGGCGGCCTCGAGGAGGTGACCGACCAGCAGTGGTACGGGGCCTTCGAGGTCTCGGTGCTCTCCGTGGTCCGGCTGATCCGCGAGGTGGTGCCCTCGATGCGCGCGCGCCGGTGGGGGCGCATCCTCACGATCCAGTCGGTGTCGGTCAAGCAGCCGGTGGACGGCCTGTTGCTGTCCAACGCCGTGCGCCCGGGCGTGGCCGGCCTGGCCAAGACGCTCTCGCCGGAGCTCGGCAGGGACAACATCACGATCAACGTGGTGCTCCCGGGCCGCATCATGACCGACCGCTTCCTGGAGGGCGCCCGGCGCGCCGGGGTGCCGGTGGAGGAGTACGTCCGCGCCAGCGCCGCCGACGTGCCGCTGCGCCGGATCGGCACGCCGGAGGAGTTCGCCAGCGTGGTGGTCTTCCTGGCCTCGGAGCGGGCCTCGTACGTGACGGGCGTCGCGCTGCAGGTGGACGGCGGAGTCGTGCGCGGAATCGTCTGACGCGAGCGGTGCTGGCCGGAGTCCGGGGCGCCTTCGTGCGGTTCTGGACCTACGACGGGTTCTTCCTCGCCGGGGGCCTGGCCTTCTTCCTCCTGATCTGCATGATCCCGATCGTGCTCCTGACCGTCTCGACGGTGGGTTTCGTGCTGTCCTCCGAGCTGGCGGCCCGGGAGATCGTGGGCCAGGTCTCGCGCAACTTCCCCGTCTACTCGCGCGAGGTCACCCGGGTGCTGATGCGCATCGTGGAGACGCGCCGGATCTCCGGCCTGCTCGGCACCGGCGTGCTCGTCGTCGGGGCCATGCCGCTGTTCGGGGCCGCCCGCCTGGTGATGCACCGCATGCTCGGCGTCAAGGACCGGCCCCCCTTCCTGCGCAACCTCCTCGTCGACGCCGGCATGGTGCTGCTGCTCGCCGTGCTGCTCTTCGCGGCGACGGGCGTGACCTGGATCGTGCACTGGTTCCAGCAGTTCGTCGTCGCGGCCGGCGGCGTGCCGCGCCGGTGGATGGACCACGTGAGCCTGGGCCTGAGCCTGTCGCTGTCCGGGACGATGTTCTACCTCGGCTATCGCTACGTCCCGTACCGGCGGGTGAGCCGGAGCTCGGCGCTGGCCGGCGCCGTGGTGGCCGCCGTGCTGTGGGAGATCGCCAAGCAGCTGTTCCGGCTCTACATCCGCAACGTGGGCCTCTACGACCAGATCTACGGGCCGCTGGGCGTGCTGGTGGCCTTCGTCATGTTCGTCTACTACTCGGCGATCGTCTTCGTGTTCGGGGCGGCCTGGGTGGCCGCGCTGGACACGCGGGCTCGCCGCTGAGGCCGGCCGCCCCCCGCCGCGCCATCCCCCCGTCCCGGCCGTGTGGTAATGTCACGCCGGCTCAGTCAGGGGGACGGCCCATGATGCTGAAGGACAAGGTGATGGTGGTGACCGGCGCGGCCCGCGGGATCGGCCGCGAGATCGCGCTGCTGGCGGCCCGCCACGGGGCCCGCGTGGTGGTCAACGACTACGGCGGCTCGGAGTCCGGGCAGGGCGGCGGGCGGGCGCCGGCCGACGAGGTGGTGGGCGAGATCAAGTCGGCCGGGGGACAGGCCGTGGCCAGCTACGACTCGGTGGCGACGATGGCCGGGGGCCAGCGGATCGTGCAGGCCGCCATCGACGCCTTCGGGCGCGTGGACGTGGTCGTCAACAACGCCGGCATCCTGCGCGATCGCATGATCTTCAACATGACCGAGGAGGAGTGGGACGCCGTCGTCGACACCCACCTGAAGGGCACCTTCGCGGTCACCCGGGCCGCCGCCCCGTACATGAAGGAGCAGCGCTCCGGCCGCTTCGTCAACATGACGTCGACCTCGGGCCTGGTGGGCAACGTCGGGCAGGCCAACTACGCCGCGGCCAAGCTCGGCATCGTGGGCATCACCCGGGTGACCGCGCTCGACATGGCCCGCTACAACGTCACCGCGAACTGCATCTCGCCGTTCGCGTGGACCCGGATGATCGGCACCATCCCCACCGAGACCGAGGCGCAGAAGGCCCGGGTGGAGAAGATCAAGAAGCTCTCCCCGGCCCACATCGCCCCCCTGGCCGCCTTCCTCGCCTCCGACGCGGCCAAGGAGATCACCGGCCAGGTCTTCGGCGTGCGGGGCAAGGAGATCATGCTCTTCGGCCACATGCGGCCGATCATGCGGGTGCACCACGCCGAGGGCTGGACGCCCGAGCGCCTGGCCGAGATGTTCCCCGGGACCTTGCAGCACCACCTGGTGCCGCTGGAGACGTCGGGGCAGTACTTCAACTACGACCCGCTGATCTGACTCGGAGGGGGCCTCGACGGCCCCCGCCGAGGCCTCCCCCCAGGGACCGCCTCGCCGGTCCTCGGGCACCCCGCGTCGAGGGTTCGGTTGCGCGGGCGGAGCCCGCGCTCGGACGCGGTCGTCATCCGCGAGCACGTGATCGTCACCTTCCGCCCGGCGTCGGCGCCACGTCCGGCGGCGTTCCCGGGCGTCGGTTTCTTTGACAATGCATGGCGGAGCGGCGGTAGGAAAGTGGGCGGCACGGCGAAAATTGAACATTCCACAACATGGGCTGAGAATTCCCCTTCCACTTCGCCGCAACTCGTGTAAGAATCCGCCGCACTCTAGGAATGCGACTTCCTAAGCGCGCGATCCGGGCCGTCGTCCTCGTCGCCCTCGTCATCGTCGCCGGCTGCGGCAGCGGCCGGCTCGTCGTTCCGATCTCGATCGACGTCGCCGCGCTCAGGCCACCGACCGACGCGCGACTGCTCATGACGCACGAGCACGCCGTGCGCGGCATCGCCGCCATCCTGGTGCGCGAGCTGGACCTGCCGGTGCCCGAGCAGCTCACGGTGTTCGTGTACGGCTCGCGCAAGGTGTTCGAGAAGGGACTCGTCGAGGACGCGCGCGTGTCGCCCGCGCGCGCCGCCGAGCTGAGCGATTTCGCCATCGGCATCGGCAAGCGGCGCCAGCTCCTGCTCAACGACGAGGGCGCCGAGCGCGCCGGACGCGAGTGGCTGCGGCTCATCGCCCACGAGCTGGCGCACGTCTGCCAGATCGAGCTGGCCCGCGGCGAGGGGCGCGGCGAGCAGTGGCTCGCCGAGGGCATGGCCGAGTGGGTCGCCTTCACCGTGCTGGAGCGCATGCGCCTGGATACCATGGCCAAGCGCCGCGAGACGGCCCGGCTCGGCATCCGCAACCACGCGGCGCTGGTGGCGGCGCGCCTGGACCTCGAGACGCTCGGCTCGCCGCGCGGCTTCACGCTGCGGCACCGGCGCGAGGGCTCGCTGCCCACCTACCAGCTGGCCTTCCTCATGGCCGACTACCTGATCGAGCGCGAGGGCTTCCCTCGCGTGGTGGCCTACTTCCGCTCGTTCGGCGAGGTGCAGGATCGCCGCGAGAACTTCGAGCGCGTGTTCGGCCAGACGCTGGACGACTTCGAGCGCGAGATCCTGGCTCACCTGAAATCCGTCGTCCCCTGACGTCCCCGCCCGCGGTGTGATCCGTCTCGTCGTCCCGTTGCTCGTCCTGCTGGTGGTACCGGCAGCCGCCGCCGGCCGCCTGCTGGTGGCGGCGGGCGACGTCACCGCGACCGGCGCCATCCTGTGGGCGCGCGCGCCCGGCCCGGGCCAGGTCCGCATCGAGTACGGCCCGGCCGGCACGACCGGCGAGGCGCGGCGCCTCACGCTGGAGGCGTCGGCGGCCACGGACTTCACGGTGCGCGCGCCGCTCTCGGGACTGCAGCCGCGCACCCGGTACACCTACCGCGTGGCCGCGGCCGGCGCCACGAACGACGGCGAGTTCGCGACGGCGCCCGGTCCCGAGGACCGCGTCCCCGTGCGCTTGCTGTGGGGCGGCGACCTGGGGAGCGCCCGCAACTGCCGGCGAGTCGCCGACGGCTATCCGATCTTCCGGGCCATGGCTCGCCGCAACCCCGACTTCTTCCTGTTCGTCGGCGACACCGTCTACGCCGACCACTCGTGCAGCGGCCCGGAGTTCGTGCCGGGCAACGAGGCCGTGGCGCTCACGCTCGACGGCTTCCGCGCCAAGCATCGCTACAACCGCGACGACGAGGCGTACGCCGAGTTCCTCCGCCGCGTCCCGGTCAGCGCGATCTGGGACGACCACGAGGTCCGCAACGACTTCGCGGGCCCCGGCGATCCGCTCATGCCCGACGGGCGCCGCGCGTTCCTCGAGTACTGGCCCATCCAGCCGCCGCCGGAGGAGCCCGGCCGCCTCTACCGGCGGCTCCGCTGGGGCGCGCTGCTGGAGGTCTTCATCCTCGACACCCGGCAATACCGGAGCCCGAACACCGAGCGCGATGGGCCCGGAAAGACCATGCTGGGCGCGGCCCAGCGGCGCTGGCTGCTCGACGGCCTGGCGGCCTCGACCGCGACCTGGAAGGTGGTGGTCTCCAGCGTCTCGTTCTCGGTCCCGACGGGACGCGCCGCCCGCGACTCGTGGTCGAACGCCACGGTGTGGGGCCTTCCGGAGGAGGGCGGCACCGGCTTCGCGGTGGAGCGCGACGCCATCGTGCGGGCGCTGCGCGACCGGCGGGTCCGCAACCTGGTCGTGCTCGCCGCGGACGTGCACCACGCCGAGCTGATCCGGCACCACCCGACGCACGACTTCTCGTTCCACGAGTTCATCGCCGGCCCGCTGGCGGCGAGCCCCGGCCGCGTGCGCCCGCTCGACGCCGCGCTCAACCCCCGCTCGCTGTTCGCGCGGCACGGCGTGCGGAACTTCGGCGAGGTGGCCATCGAGCCCGCGCACCTGACCGCCAGCATCGTGGACGAGTCCGGCACCGCGCTGTTCACCCACACGATCGGGCCCGAATAGCGTGCGGCCGCTGCGCCTCTTCTCCTCGGCGCTGCTGCTGCTGGGAGCGATCCCGACCGGGCTCGGTCCGGCCAGGCCGGTCGAGGACACGCAGCGCCCGGGCCTGCTCGTCACCGTCGGCGAGGTGACCGCGGACCGTGCCGCGCTGTGGCTGCGCGCCGACGAGCCGGCGCCGGTGATCGTGCGCTACGCCCCGGCCGGGGACGCCGCCTCGCCTCGGCGGCTCCGCCTCGAGCCCGCGGCCCGGCGGGATCTCACGGCGCGCGCGGCGCTGACCGCCCTGCAGCCGGGCACCCGCTACGCCTACGAGGTCGCCCAGGGACCGGTCAGCGTGAAGGGGGTGTTCGCCACGGCGCCGCCTGCGGATGCCGACGCGCCCGCGCGCCTGCAGTGGAGCGGGGACCTCGGCGGGGGCGGCCGCTGCCGCGACGTCGAGGACGGCTACCGGATCTTCCGCGCCATGGCCGAGAGGGCGCCCGATCTCTTCCTGTTCGTGGGCGACACGATCTACGCCGACCACGCGTGCGGCCGGCGAGCCCACGCGCCGGGCGGGGACTTCGTGGCCTCGACGCTGGCCGAGTACCACGCCAAGCACCGGTACAATCGCGCCGACCGGGAGCTGCAGCGGTTCTTCCGGACCGCCCCCGTCTACGCCATCTGGGACGATCACGAGGTGACGAACGACTTCGACGGTCCGGCCGAGCCGCTGATGCCGGCGGGACGCCAGGCCTTCGTCGACTACTGGCCCGTGGCCGGTCCGCCCGGCGAGCCGCAGCGGCTCTACCGTCGCGTGCGGTGGGGACGCCACGCGGACATCTTCATCCTCGACACCCGGCAGTACCGGAGCCCCCGGGCGACTCCCGACGGCCCGGCGAAGTCCATGCTGGGCGCGGCGCAGCGGGGGTGGCTGCTGGACGGCGTGAGCCGCTCGGACGCCACGTGGAAGCTCGTGGTCAGCTCGCTCCCTCTCGGCATGTTCACGGGCGGGCGGATCTCGGACTCGTGGTCGAGCGCCAACGTGCTGGGCTTTCCCCGGCGCAACGGCACCGGCTACGTGTTCGAGCGGGACCACCTGCTGGCCGCCTTCCGCGAGCGCGGCGTCCGGAACCTGGTGTTCCTGACCGGGGAGGTGCACCACGCCCAGCTGGTCCGCCACGAGCCGGCGCCGGGCTTCGTGCTCCACGAGTTCTCCGCCGGGCCGCTCTCCGCCCGGCAGGGCTACCCGCGGCCGATGGACCGCTCGCTGAACTCCCGGTCGCTGGGTTCGCTGGGATTCGCCGACAACTTCGGAGAGCTGACCGTCAGTGGCGACATGCTCGAGGTGCGGATCGTGGACGGCGCCGGGACGGTGCGGGTGGCGCTGACGCTGCCGGCGGACGCCGGCGCCCTGGCCGGTGGCATGGCGCCGGGCCGGGCGTCGCGCGAGCCGCGCAACCCCGACGCCGGGACGGGCGGCCGCACGGCTGCCGAGCGGGGGTCGCGCCCCCTGCGATGAATCAGGCGCGGGGAGCGCGAATGCCCCGCGCGAGCCTTCACGAAGGAGCCGCCGATGATCGAGCTGACGCTGGCGCTGGCCGAGCAGGCGGTGCGCGCGGCGCAGGCCAAGGCCGCCGCGCTGGGGACCCCGATGACGGTGACCGTCGTCGACGAGGCAGGCCGTCTCGTGCTGTGCGCGCGCGGGGACGGCACCGGCTTCTTCACCCCGGAGACTTCCCGCGCCAAGGCGGTGGCGGCCGCCGCCTTCCGCCGGCCGAATTCCGAGCTGGCCCAGCTGGCGGCGAAGGGTGGCTTCTGGAGCGTCATGCCGACCGTGCTCGGCGGTCAGGCGCTGCCGACGCTCGGCGCCACACCGCTCGTCAAGGGCGGTCGGGTCATCGGGGCCATCGGCTGCGGGGGTGGCACGGGGGAGCAGGACCAGGAGTGCTCCGACGCCGGGGCGGCGGCGGTTATTTGAGTCGGCGGGGGCCTCGACGGTCCCTCCGAGACCTCCCCCAGGGGAGGGACTGCGGCGGCGAAGCCGCCGCTGGAAACGCGAGCCTGCGGCGCTGAGGTCAGTCGAATCCGGAACGGGGTGAGGGCGGAGCGGGGCGAACGTCGGCGCGGGCGGGCCAGCAGGAGGCGAGCCAGGCGAGGAGGGCGACGGCGCTGAGCAGTGCCGAGGCTGTTTCGAGGGTGCCGTTGGTGTAAACGAGTTCGATCGATCTCGCTGCGCCGCTCAGCTTCACCTCGAGGTCCCAGGCCGGGCCGCGTCGCGTCTCCAGGGCGTGGCCGTCGCGCTCGGCGCGCCAGAGCGGGTAGTACGTCAGCCGTGTCGTGATCCAGCCCTGCGCTCCGCCGTCCACGGTCACGCGCCAGCGGCGCGCGTCCACCTGCTGCGGCACGGCGACCGGGCCGGTCCGCGTGTAGAGCACGAAGGGGCCGATCGTGCGGTCGCGCCCGAACGTCCGGCTCCGGTCGAGGACGGGGAGCGCCGGGAGGTCCTCGTCGAGGACGACGATCACGGCGATTCCCAGACGGTCGGCGTGCTCCTCCAGCGCCGGGGGCGCGAGCGTCGCGAGCGGGACGCCGAAGAGCGAGTGGCCGTCCAGGCGCTCGGCGAGGGTCGTGATCGGGCCGGGCTCGGCGGAGCCGCGATAGACCAGGGCGGCGACCGGCGAGGGGTGGGTGAAGGTGCCGTGCACGATGTCGCGTCCGGCCAGCATCGGCGCCAGCGCCGTGACGTGCGTGTGCGGTCGCCACCACTCCGGGCCGAAGACCAGCGGCACCGCCGAGCGCACGAACAGCACGCGCCCGGCTGGCGCCCGGCGCAGCGCGGCCCACAGGTCGTCGAGCCGCAGCCCCCGCGCGGTGGCCTCGAGCGTGGGCCAGTCGGCGGGGCGCGGCCACAGGGACAGCGCCTGGCCGGGCATACCGAGCATCACGCACAGCGCGACGGCGGCGAGGGCCAGCGCCGGCGCCGGCACGCGCCGTGCGACGGCCAGGCGCTCGAGCAGCCGGCCGCCGGAGACGCCCGCGGCGAGGAGCACCGCCATCCACGCGCCGTCGGCGATGCGGTCGGCGGGCAACCAGCGCAGCCCCAGCGGCTCGAGCACCGCCGCGTCGACGGCGACGAGGGCGACCGTCACGGCCGGCCAGAGCGCGACGGCCGCCGCCCGGCCTCGGCCCCCGGTCGCGGCGCGCCCCGGCCCGTCCCGACCGGGCAGGGTCGGTGCGAGCGCGGCGAGCGCGAGCAGGACGAGCGGCAGCGGAGCGGTCGGCACCTCGAGCCGCCCCCAGGCCAGCGCCCGGGTGTGCTCGAGCCGGGCGAGGAGCGGCACGGACCAGAAGGCGGTGAGCGCGCCGGCGAGCGCCAGGGCGACGAGGACCGCGGCGAGATGACGGCCGCGATCGCCGGACGCGACGAGGGCCGCGAGCGCCACGAGGGCGACCGCGGCCGGCGCGTGGGCGGGATGGACGAGCACGATGGCGGCGACGAGCGGCGCCAGGACGGCCGCAGCCCGGCGGCCGCCGCCGGGCGCGAGCGGGCGGGCGCAGGCGAGCGGCACCAGGGGTAGCAGCGCCCAGCCCAGACGCGCCGGCAACATGCCCCAGCGCACGCCGCCCTCGACGCCGCTGGCCACGCCGGCCGAGAGCGTGAGCGCGACGAACGCGCCGGGGAGCGCGAGCCAGCCGCTGCCGAGCAGGCGCGAGAGCGCGACGTAGACCGTGACGCCGGGCAGGAGCCACGTGGTCCAGAGCAGGACCGAGTAGACGGCGGTGATCGAGAGCGTTCCGAGCGTGGCGTGGTGGAGCGCGGCGCCGACGTAGAAGAAGCCCGGCGGGTAGAACTGCAGCTCCGGATAGCCGGCCCACCAGCCTGGATTCCACGCCGACGGCGCCGGGCCGCGACTCGCCGCATGCCAGAGCCGGTAGACCTGGCCGGGATGGTCGTCGGCGGCCGGCGTGGAGGCGCCGAAGGCCGCCGCGCCGAACGCCACGGCGTGGGCGAGCAGGAGCAGGAGGGGTAGCGCGCGGCCCAGAGCCACGCCGGCCGATGATACTTGATTGACACTGCTGGCCGTTCATAGTTAAGTAGCCGAAATGTCTGACTGTCGGTGCAGTACCACTCGGGGCTCAATTCCCCTGCCGATGGAGACGCGCTCATGGAGAAGCTGAAAGGGCTGAAGTGCCGCGAGTGCGGCCGCGGCTATCCCGCCGCGCCGTCCCACGTCTGCGAGTTCTGCTTCGGGCCGCTCGAGGTCGACTACCACTACGAAGCGCTGAAGGGCGTCGTCACGCGCGCCTCCATCGCGGCCGGACCACCGAGCATGTGGCGCTACAAGGACCTGCTGCCCGTCGACGGCGAGGTGGCCGTGGGCGAGCACGTGGGCTTCACGCCGCTCGTCCGCGCGCGCAACCTCGCCGATGAGCTGGGCTGCCGCGAGGTGTGGATCAAGAACGACTCCGTCTGTCACCCGACGTGGTCGTTCAAGGACCGCGTGGTGTCGGTGGCGGTGACCAAGGCGCGCGAGTTCGGGTTCGACACGGTGGCCTGCGCCTCCACGGGCAACCTGGCCAACTCCGTGGCCGCCCACGCCGCCGAGGCGCGGCTTCGGTCCTACATCTTCATCCCCGCCGACCTGGAGCAGGGCAAGGTGCTGGCCACCCTGGTCTACAGCCCCACGCTGGTGGCCGTGGAGGGCACCTACGACGAGGTCAACCGGCTCTGCTCGGAGATCGCCGACAAGTACCGCTGGGCCTTCGTGAACGTCAACTTCCGGCCCTATTACTCGGAGGGCTCGAAGAGCTACGGGTTCGAGATCGTCGAGCAGCTGGGCTGGCGCACCCCCGACCACATCGTCGTGCCGTGCGCGGGCGGCTCGCTCATCACGAAGATCTGGAAGGCCATCAAGGAGCTGAAGGCCCTGGGCCTCATCGAGGGGCCGGTGCGCACGCGGATGCACGCCGCGCAGGCCGCCGGCTGCGGGCCGATCGTGACCATGATCAAGCACGACAGCGACGTGCTGGTGCCCGTCAAGCCCTGCACGATCGCCAAGTCGCTGGCCATCGGCAACCCGGCCGACGGCTACTACGCCTACCGGGCCGCGAAGGAGTCCGGCGGGTGGGGCGAGCACGCCACCGACGAGGAGATCGTCGAGGGCATGCTGCTCCTGGCGCGCACGGAGGGCATCTTCACCGAGACGGCCGGCGGGGTGACGGTGGCCACCGCCCGCAAGCTCATCGAGCAGGGACGGATCGGACGCGACGAGTCCATCGTCGTGTGCATCACCGGCAACGGCCTCAAGACGCCCGACTCGCTGATGGACCGGCTCCAGACGGACGTCAAGATCCGCCCGACGCTCTCGGCGTTCGACCGGGCGCTGGCCGACCTCAAGTCGCAGGGAGGAAGCTGATGGCCGTCCTCGTACGCATTCCCACGCCGCTGCGGTCGCTCACGAAGGGCAGCGCCGAGGTCCAGGCCACCGGCGACAGCGTGGCCGAGCTCATCCAGGACCTGGAGCGGCAGTTCCCGGGCCTGCGCGAGCGCCTGCTGGACGAGGCGGGCGAGCTGCGCCGGTTCATCAACGTGTACGTCAACGAGGAGGACATCCGCTTCCTCGAGGGCAAGAAGACGGGGCTCAAGAGCGGCGATCAGGTGTCGATCGTGCCCGCCATCGCCGGAGGCCGCTGACCCCGGCGACCCTCATGGCCCGCATGCGGTTGCGCCTGACGTTTCCGCCGAGCCTGATCCAGGAGCCCGTCCTCTACCGCCTGGTGAAGGACTTCGACATCGTCATCAACATCCGCCGCGCCGACGTCAAGGCCGACTACGGCTGGGTGGCGCTCGAGATGGAGGCCGACGAGCCGGTGCTCCAGCGCGGCGTGACATGGCTCAAGGAGCGCGGCGTCCAGGTCGACCCGATCGAGCGCGACGTCATCGTTCCGTGACCCGCGCCGCGGGGGCGCCGCCCGGCCGGCGCGCCCCGAGCGTGCCCCACCGCCGGGCCCTGCCGTCCCGCCCGCGGCGTCCGATGGGCCGCGCGGCGGCATGACCGCACGCGAAGCCGCGCTCGCCGTCTGGGAGGCGGCCCTGGCCGCCGGCGACGTCGCGCCCCTCGTGAGGCGGGCCATCGGCGTCGACGGCCGCGCGCTCGTCGTCGGCGACCGGCGAGTCGAGCCGGCACCCGCCGGGCGCGTGCTCGTCCTGGGCTGCGGCAAGGCGTCCGGGGCGATGGCGCTCGCCGTCGAGGATCTCCTCGGCGACCGTCTTGCCGGCGGCTTCGTCGTGGTGAAGGACGGCTACGGGGCGCCGACCCGCCGTGTCCGCGTCGCCGAGGCCGGGCATCCCGTCCCCGACGCCCGCGGGCGCGAGGCGGCCGAGCGCATCGTGCGGCTGGCGCGCCAGGCCGGCGCGGGTGACGTGATCCTCTTCCTGATCTCCGGCGGCGGCTCGGCGCTCACGCCGGCGCCCGCGCCGCCGATCACGCTGGAGGAGAAGCAGGCGGTGACCCGGCTGCTGCTGGGCGCCGGCGCCACGATCAACGAGCTCAACGCCGTGCGCAAGCACCTGTCGCTGCTCAAGGGCGGCCAGCTGGCGCGGGCCGCGGCGCCCGCCGCGGTGGCCACGCTGATCCTGTCGGACGTCGTCGGCGATCCCCTGGACGTCATCGCGTCGGGGCCGACGGCGCCGGACCCCACGACCTTCGCCGACGCGCTCGAGGTGCTGGCTCGCCGCGACGTCGCCCGCGCGGCGCCACCCTCGGTGATGGCTCGCCTGGAGGCCGGCCGCCGGGGCGAGATCGAGGAGACGCCCAAGCCCGGCGACGCCCTCTTCGAGCGCGTGACGAACGTCGTCATCGGCAACAACGCCCTGGTCGTCGACGCCGCCGCCGCGCGCGCGCGCGCGCTGGGCTACGCCCCGCGCGTCCTCACCAGAGCGCTGCAGGGCGAGGCGCGCGAGGTGGCACGCGACCTGGTGGCCCGGGCGCGGGCGCTGCCGCCGCCGGCGTGCCTCATCGCGGGCGGCGAGACGACCGTGACGGTGCAGGGCGGAGGGCGCGGCGGCCGGTGCCAGGAGTTCGCGCTGGCCGCCGCCCTGGCCATGGAGGCCGGCGAGCCCCTCGTCGCGCTGGCCGCCGGCACCGACGGCACCGACGGGCCCACCGACGCGGCCGGCGGCGTGGTGGATGCGGGCACGACCGCGCGCGGCCGCCGCGCCGGCCTGGACGCGGCACGATCGCTGCAGGACAACGACGCGCACGCGTTCCTCGCCGCCGCGGGCGACCTGATCGTCAGCGGCCCGACGAGGACCAACCTGCTCGACGTGTACATCCTCGTCCGGCCGGTGTGCCCAGCCGGTGGGCGAAGCGGTCCAAGTTCCTGAAATATGGGCGGCGAGGGTGCGACGCGAACAGGGTTTTCCACCGCGCGCCCACAGGCGCGGTGGAAAACCGTCTCGGTGGCTTCGTGATATTCTTCGGGCGATGTCGCGCGTGGAGTTGATCGGCCTGCTCCCCTCCGACCTCGAAGACCTCGCCGTGACGCTGGGCGGCTCGCGCTATCGCGGCCGCCAGCTCGCGACGTGGCTCTATCGCAAGGGCGTGGTCTCGCTCGAGGCGATGTCAGACCTTCCGAAGGACTTCCGCGCGGCGCTGGCGGAGCGGGCGGCGGCCACGCTGCCCGCCGTGGAGCGGGTGACGCCCTCGCAGGACGGAAGCCGCAAGATCGTCTTCGGCCTGGCGGACGGCCACCGCGTGAGCGCCGTGCTCATGCCCGACGACGACCGGATCACGCTGTGCCTGTCCACCCAGGTGGGCTGCGGGTTCGCGTGCGCCTTCTGCCTGACCGGCACCATGGGACTCGAGCGCAACCTGACCGCCGGCGAGATCGTGGGCCAGGTCATCGCCGCCAGCGCGCTGCTGGCCGAGGGGCAGCGCGTGACGCACGTCGTCTTCATGGGCATGGGCGAGCCGCTCGCCAATCTCGGCGCGCTGGTGGCGGCGATCCGGATCCTGACCGACGCCCGCCTGGGCATCGGCTACTCGCCCCGGCGCATCACCGTGTCGACCGTGGGCCTGGCGAGCGGCATCGAGCGGCTGGGACGCGAGAACCTCCGCGTCAACCTCGCCATCTCGCTGCACGCGGCGACCGACGACCTGCGCGCGCGCCTGATGCCCGTCAACCGCTCCTGGCCGCTGGCCGCGCTGATGGACGCCGTCCGCCGGTACCCGCTGGCGCCGCGCCAGCGCGTGTTCTTCGAGTACGTGCTGCTCGACGGCGTCAACGACGGCGTGGAGGACGCCCGGCGTCTCGCCGAGCTGCTGCGCGGCGTCCGCGCCAAGGTCAACCTGATCCCCTTCAACGACTGGGAGGGCTCGGGCTTCCGGCGGCCGCCGCTGGCCCGCATCCTCGCCTTCCAGTCGGCGCTCCTCGACGCCGGCATCACCACCACGGTCCGCTGGAGCAAGGGCGAGGACATCGGCGCCGCGTGCGGCCAGCTCCGCGAGCCGGTCGCCGCCGTGGCCCGATGACCGGCGCCCGCGTCGCGCTCACCACGCTGGGCTGCCGGCTGAACCAGGTCGACGGCCACGAGATGGCCGCGGCGCTCGAGGCGCGCGGCTTCCGCGCCGTCGGCCCGGACGAGCCCGCCGACGTGGTCGTCGTCAACACCTGCACGGTGACGGCGCGCGCCGAGGTCTCCGATCGCCAGGCCATCCGCCGCGCCGCCCGCAGCCATCCCGACGCCCCGGTGGTGGTGACCGGCTGCTGGGCCCAGACCGATCCCGACGCCGTCGCGCGGCTGCCCGGCGTCGACCTCGTGGTGGGCAACGCCGACAAGACGCGGCTGGCCGACCTGATCGCCGGCCTGCTCGCGGCGCCGCACACGCGCGGCGAGCGCCGCGTGTCGGACATCGGCGGCGTGCGGACCCTCGCCCCGGCCCCGCCGGCGCCGGGCCGGGCTCGCGCCCGCGCGTTCGTCAAGGTGCAGGACGGCTGCCGTCATCGCTGCGCCTTCTGCATCGTGCCGCTGGCGCGCGGGGCCAGCCGCAGCCGCGAGCCGGGCGCGGTGCTGGAGCAGGTGCAGCGCCTGGTCGAGGCGGGCCACCGGGACGTCACGCTGACGGGCGTGGACCTCGGGGCCTACGGGCGCGACCTGACGCCACGCACCACGCTGGCGGGGCTGGTGCGCCGGGTCGCCGTGGTGCCGGGCCTGCGGTGGGTCCGCCTGTCCTCGGTGCTGCCGGCCTACTTCACGCCCGAGCTCGTCGAGGTCGTCACCGGCGCGCCGACGGTCGCGCCGCACCTGCACGTGCCGCTGCAGAGCGGCAGCGACGCCGTGCTCCGCCGCATGCGCCGCCCGTACACGGCCACGATGTACCGGCGCCTCGTCGAGCGCCTGGCGGCGGCGATCCCCGGCCTGGGTCTCGGCGCCGACGTGATCGTGGGCTTCCCCGGCGAGACGGACGAGGACTTCGAGGCCACGCGCGCGCTGATCCGGGCGCTGCCCTTCACGTACCTGCACGTCTTCGCGTACTCCGACCGTCCCGGCACCGAGGCGGCGACGCTCGGCGCCCGCGTCGCCCCCGGCACGGTGGCCGCCCGCAGCCGCGGGCTGCGCGCGCTCGCCGCCGCCCGCAACCTGGCGTTCCGCCGGGGGCTGGTCGGCAGCACGCTCGAGGCCGTCGTGCTGGAGACGCGCGACCCGGCGACCGGCGCCCTGGTGGGGCTGACCGGCCCGTACGTGGAGGTCCTGCTCGACGGCAGCGACGCGCTCCTGCGGCAGGTCGTCCGGGTCCGCGTGACGGCGGCCGGGGACACGAGCACGACGGCCGTGGTGGAGGCGGCGTGAGGGAGCCGGCCCTCGGCATCATCGGCGGCAGCGGCCTGTACGAGCTGGAGGGCATGACGGAGGTCCGCTGGACGAAGGTGCGGACGCCCTTCGGCGATCCGTCCGATGCGTTCTGCCGCGGGCGCGTGGACGGCCGGCCCGTCGTCTTCCTGCCGCGGCACGGCCGCGGCCACCGCCTGATGCCGAGCGAGCTGAACTTCCGGGCGAACATCTGGGGCCTGAAGTCGCTGGGGGTCGAGTGGGTGGTGTCGATCTCCGCGGTGGGCAGCATGCGCGAGACGATCCACCCGCTGAACCTCGTCATTCCCGACCAGTTCTTCGACGCCACCCGGCGCCGCGTGTCGACCTTCTTCGGCGACGGCATCGTGGCCCACGTGGGCATGGCCGAGCCGGTGTGCGCGCACCTGGCCGACGCGCTGGAGAAGGCCGCCCTCGGCGCCGGCGCCACCGTGCAGCGGGGCGGGACGTACCTGTGCATCGAGGGGCCGCAGTTCTCGACGAAGGCCGAGTCGCAGATCTACCGCGCCTGGGGCGTGGACGTGATCGGCATGACCAACATGCCGGAGGCCAAGCTCGCCCGCGAGGCCGAGCTGTGCTACGCGACGCTGGCGCTGGTGACCGACTACGACGTGTGGCACGAGACGCACGAGGCCGTGACGGTGGAGGCCGTCGTCCGCACGCTGCGGCAGAACGTGGCCACGGCCAAGGACGTGCTGCGACGGCTGATCCCCGCGGTGGGGCCGCCGCGCACGTGCCCGTGCCCGCGGCTCCTGGAGCACGCCGTCATCACCGACCCGGCGGCGTTCCCCCCGGCCACCCGCCGCCGTCTCGCGCTGCTGCTGGGCGACCGGGTGCCGCCGCCGCGGCGGCGCCGGGGCCGCTGACGTGGGCGAGGCGATCGACGTCGTCGGGATCGGCAACGCGCTGGTCGACGTGCTGAGCCACGAGACGGACGAGTTCCTGCGCCGCCACGGCCTGGTGAAGGGCACGATGCGGCTCGTCGACGAGGCCCGGGCCGGCGCCCTGCACGCCGCGATGGGGCCCGCCGTCGCGGTCTCCGGGGGCTCGGCGGCGAACACCGTGGTCGGCGTGGCGTCCTTCGGGGGCCGCGCGCACTACGTGGGCAAGGTGCGCGACGACGCGCTGGGGCGCCTCTTCGCCGAGGACCTGCGAGCGACCGGCGTCGGCTACGACACGCCGCCGGCCGACCGCGGACCGGGCACCGGCCGGTGCCTCATCATGGTCACGCCTGACGCCCAGCGCACCATGAACACCTTCCTCGGGGCCTCGGCGCGTCTGGGGCCCGAGGACGTCGACCCCGCGCTGGTGGCCCGCGGCCGCATCCTCTATCTGGAAGGCTACCTGTTCGACCGGGAGCCCGCGCAGGAGGCCTTCCGGCTCGCGGCCGGGCTGGCGCGCGAGGCGGGGCGGCTGGTGGCCCTCACGCTCTCGGACCCGTTCTGCGTGGACCGTCACCGCGCGGCGTTCCAGGTCCTGGTCGATCGCTACGTCGACGTGCTGTTCGCCAACGAGGCCGAGGCCTGCGCGCTCTACGAGGTCGACGACTTCGACGCGGCCCTGCAGCAGGCGCGCCGGCACGCCCGCATCGCGGCCCTCACGCGTAGCGCGCGCGGCTCGGTCGTGGTGGCCGGCGACGCGGTCCACGTGATCGACGCGCAGCCCCCGGAGGCGCTGGTCGACACGACGGGAGCCGGCGACCTGTACGCGGCGGGGTTCCTCTTCGGGCTGAGCCGCGGCGGCGATCTCGCCACGTGCGGGCGGCTCGGTGCCCTGGCCGCGGCCGAGGTGATCTCCCACGTCGGCGCGCGCCCGCTGACGCCGCTCGGGAAGCTGGCGGCCACGCCACCGGGGTGGGAGGCCTGAGCGTGGACGGCGCCCTCGGCGACAAGTACGAGCGGCTGCTGGCCCTGATCCGCGAGATGGGCCGCGTCGTGGTGGCCTTCTCGGGCGGCGTGGACTCGACGTTCCTCGGGCGCGCGGCCCGCGACGCCGTCGGCGACGCCGCCGTGCTGGCGACCGCGGATTCGGAGACCTACGCCACGGGCGAGCTGGACGAGGCCCGGCGCCTGGCCGCGCTCATCGGCCTGCGCCACGTCGTGGTGCGCACGCGCGAGCTCGACCGTCCCGACTACGCGCGCAACGCGCCGAACCGCTGCTTCTTCTGCAAGGAGGAGCTGTTCGACCGGCTGGCGCCCGTCGCCGAGGCCGAGGGGGGCGCCCACCTGGTCTACGGGGCCATCATGGACGACCAGGGCGACCACCGCCCGGGGATGGACTCGGCCCGCCGCCGCGGCGTCCGGGCGCCGCTGATGGAGGCCGCGCTGTGGAAGCACGAGGTCCGCGCGCTGTCGCGGGCGCTCGGGCTGCCGACGTGGGACAAGCCCTCGTTCGCGTGTCTCAGCTCGCGCTTCCAGTACGGCGATCCCATCACCGTCGACAAGCTCCGGCGCGTGGACGCCGCCGAGGCCTGCCTGCGCGGCCTCGGCTTCCGCCAGTTCCGCGTGCGCCACCACGACCGGCTGGCGCGGCTCGAAGTGCCGCTCCACGAGGCCGGCCGGCTGTTCGAGGCCGGCGTGCGCGAGGCGGTGATGAAGCGCTTCCGGGAGCTCGGCTACGTGTACGTCGCCGTCGACCTCGCCGGCTTCCAGTCGGGCAGCGCCAATCTGATGCTCGGCGGGAGGCTTCGCGCGTCGGAGGGGGCCTCGACGGCCCCCTCCGAGACCTCCCCCCAGGATCCGGTCGCGCGGGCAAAGCCCGCGCTCGAACGGCGCGAGGAGGAAGGCAGCAGGCCGCCGCAGGGCACGACCGGCTCGTCGGAGGGCGTGTCGACGGCCGGCTCCGAGTCGAGTGGCTCGTCTGGAGGAGGACGAGCGTGAACACGTCGACCGTGCTGCGCGGATCGTTCGGAGCGGCGCTGGTCGTTGCGCCGCGGATGGTTCGCGCGCGGCTATCGGATCCTCCCGCGGGCCGCGCGCGAGAATCTCGCCCGGGCGCGTCTCGTGGGTGGGCGGCGGCGCGGCTCGCGCGGTCCGCGGGAGCGAGGCCGTGAACCGCGAGGCGTTGAGGAGGTTGCTGGAGGAGGTGGGGGCGGGGCGGGTCTCGGTGGAGGAGGCGCTGGCGAGGCTGCGGCGGCTGCCGTACGAGGATCTCGGGTTCGCGAAGGTCGACCAGCACCGGGCGCTGCGCGGCGGGGCGCCGGAGGCGATCTTCTGCCCGGGCAAGTCGCCGGAGCAGGTGGTGGCCATCGCGCGGCGGCTCGCCGAGCATCACTTCAACGTGCTCGCGACCCGGGCCGAGCCCGTCCACGTGCAGGCCATCGCCGCCGCCGGCCTGCCGCACGCGTATCACACGCTGGCCCGCCTGCTCGTCATCCGCCCCGCGCCGGGCGACGGCGTGGGACTCGTGGCCGTCGTGGCCGCGGGGACCGCGGACCTGCCGGTCGCCGAGGAGGCCGCGCTCGTCGCCGAGGCGCTCGGCAACCGCGTCGAGCGCGTGTACGACTGCGGCGTGGCCGGCCTGCACCGGCTGCTCGAGCACTACGACGTCATCGCCGAGGCCAACGTCGTCGTCGCGGTGGCCGGCATGGAAGGCGCGCTGCCGAGCGTGATCGGCGGCCTGATCGACCGCCCGGTCGTGGCCGTGCCCACCAGCATCGGCTACGGCACCTCCTTCAATGGCCTCGCCGCGTTGCTGGCCATGCTCAACTCCTGCGCCCCCGGCGTCTCGGTCGTGAACATCGACAACGGCTACGGCGCGGCCCACCAGGCGAGCCAGATCAATCACCTGGTCGCCAAGCGCTAATTAGTTCGAGGTGCTGGCCCCCCACGTCCAGTCCGAGCGTGCGCGCGTGAAGCGCCTGGCGTACTTCGATTGCCCGAGCGGCGCCGCCGGCGACATGATCATGGCGGCGCTCGTCGACGCCGGCGCGCCCTTCGAGGCGCTCCGCGACGGGCTCGGCGCGCTCGCCCTGCCGGGCTGGCGGCTGACCCGCCGCGAGGTGCGCAAGGGCGCCTTCCGCGCCACCAAGGTCGACGTGGAGATCGACGGCCATGCCCATCACCACCATCGCGGTCTCGCCGACATCCTCGGCATCCTGGAGCGCAGCGCGCTGCCTCGCGCGGTCGTCGAGCGGGCGGCGAGGATCTTCACGCGGCTCGCCGCCGCCGAGGCGCACGTGCACGGCACGACGCCCGCGGAGGTGCGCTTCCACGACGTCGGCGCGGTGGACGCCATCGTCGACGTCACCGGCGGCGTCCTCGCCCTGGACCTGCTCGGCATCGACGAGGTCCACCTCTCGGCGCTGGCGCTGGGCAGCGGGGTGGTGGAGGGACCGCACGGCCGCATGCCCGTCCCGGGGCCGGGCACGGCCGAGCTGGTGCGCGGCTTCCCCGTGATCGATACCGGGGTGCGCGCCGAGCTGCTGACGCCCACCGGGGCCGCCATCCTGACCACGCTGGCGGCGTCGGCCGGGCGCATGCCGGCGATGACGGTGACCGCGGTCGGGTACGGCGCCGGCACGCGCGACCTCGAGACACCCAACGTGCTCCGGTGCTTCGTCGGCGAGAGCGACCGGGCGGCCGGCATCGAGACCATCACCCAGGTCGAGACGACGATCGACGACATGTCGCCGCAGCTCTACGAGCCGCTGATCGACCGCCTCTTCGCCGCCGGGGCCCTGGACGTCTTCCTCACGCCGGTGGTGATGAAGCGCAGCCGCCCCGGCGTGGTGCTGACGGCCCTGTGCGCCCCCGACCTCGTCGGGGCCGTGTCGCGCGTGCTCTTCGAGGAGTCGAGCACGATCGGCGTGCGGTGGTCGGAGTGGCGGCGGCAGCGGCTCGCGCGCGAGGTCGTCACGCTGCCGACGGCCTACGGGGCCATCCCGTTCAAGGTCTCGCGGCTCGAGGGCCGCGTCGTCACCGTCACCCCCGAGTTCGCCGACGTCGCCCGCATCGCCCGCGAGAAGTCGCTGCCCGTGCGCGAGGTCCTGGACCAGGCGCGCGCCGACGGCCGCCGCCAGCTCGGCGAAGGACCGCGATGAATGTCCGGCTCCTCGGCACCGGCTGCCCGCCGCCGAACCCCGGCCGCCGGGGGCCGGCCACGCTGCTCACGCTCGGCGCCGAGCGCTTCCTGGTCGACTGCGGCTCCGGCGCCGGCGCCCAGCTCGTGCAGGCCGGCGTGCGCCCCTACGACTGGCCGCGCGTGCTGATCACCCACCATCACTCCGATCACACCATCGATCTCGGGCACCTGCTCATCACCCGCTGGATCACCGGCCAGAACGATCCCCTCGAGGTCTGGGGACCGGCCGGCACGCGCCGCCAGGTCGAGCGGCTGCTCGCCTACCTCGACTGGGACATCGAGGTGCGGCGCCGCCACATGCACGATCGCCGGCCGCCCGAGGTCCGGGTCACCGAGATCGAGGAGGGCAAGATCCTGGAGGCCGGCGGGGTGACGGTCTCGGCCTTCCTCGTCGAGCACGACCCCGTCCGCCCGGCCTTCGGCTTCCGGTTCGACGGCGGCGGCCGGAGCGTGGTGCTCTCGGGCGACACCCGGCCCTGCGAGAACGTGGTGCGGTGGAGCCACGGCGTCGACTGCCTCGTCCACGAGTGCTGCGAGATGGCCAAGACGACCTGGTTCCCGGGCTGCGGCTGGCCGAGCCTCGAGGAGAAGATCCGGGACCTGGCCTCGTACCACACCCAGCCGGACCAGATCGGCCTCGTCGCGCGCGAGGCGTCCCCCCGGCGGCTCGTGATCCACCACGTGATGCCGGGGTCCGAGCCCCGCGCGCTGGCCGCCGCCGCCCGGCGGCACTTCGCCGGCGAGGTCGTCGTCGGCGAGGACCTGCTCGAGGTCTGAACGAGGCCCGGAGGCCGTTGACACTGTCCCGGCGCAGGTCTACCCTCTGACGCGCCGAGCAGCCCGCGTCAAACCGTCCGAATCCCGGAGGTCGAGTCGTGAAACTGCCAGTCAAGATGACCATCAACGGCCAGACGTACAGTCACGAGGTCGAGCCCCGGCTGCTCCTCGTCCACTACATCCGCGAGCAGGTGGGGCTGACCGGCACGCACGTCGGCTGCGACACGAGCCAGTGCGGCGCGTGCACGATCCTCATGAACGGGCAGGCGGTGAAGGCGTGCACCTTCTTCGCGGTGCAGGCCGACGGCGCGAACATCATGACCATCGAGGGGCTGGCCAAGGACGGCGAGCTGCACCCCATCCAGCAGGGCTTCTGGGAGAAGCACGGCCTGCAGTGCGGCTTCTGCACCCCGGGCATGATCATGGCCGCCTACCAGATGCTCGAGCGCTATCCGAAGCCCTCGGAGGAGCTCATCCGGCACCAGCTGGAGGGCAACCTCTGTCGCTGCACGGGCTACCACAACATCGTCAAGGCCATCCAGTGGGCCGCCGACCACATGCCCGCCAAGAGGTGAGCGCGTCATGGCCACGGTGACCGAGCGCCTGTTCGGCAAGTCGATCAAGCGCCGCGAGGACCCGCGGTTCATCACGGGGCGCGGCCAGTACGTCGACGACGTCAAGCTGCCGGGCATGACGTACGCGGCGTTCGTCCGCAGCCCGCACGCCCACGCCCGCATCCGCGGCATCGACACCGCGGCGGCCCGGTCGCACCCGGGCGTGGTGGCCGTGTTCACCGGCCGGGACATGACCGGCGTCAACTCGCTGCCGTGCGGCTGGGACCTGCGCAAGGCCAAGAACATCCCCGGCGTGGTCCAGGACCTCGCCATGGTGCCCCACATGCCGCTCACCGCCGACGCGGCCCGCCACGTCGGCGACCCGGTGGCCGTCGTCATCGCCGACAGCCAGGGCGCCGCGGTGGACGCCGCCGAGAAGGTGCGCGTGGACTGGGAGCCGTTGCCCGCGGTGACGGCGACGGACCGCGCGTCGGCGCCCGGCGCGGCGCAGCTCCACGCCGACGCGGCGGGCAACGTCGCGTTCAGGTGGGCGCTGGGCGACGCGGCGGCGACCGACGCGGCCTTCAAGACGGCGGGCGTCACCGTCGTCAAGAAGCGCATCGTGAACCAGCGGCTGGTGGCCAACGCCATGGAGCCGCGGGCCTGCGCCGCGCGCTTCGAGCCCGCCACCGGGGAGCTGACGCTCTGGGTCACCTCGCAGAATCCCCACGTGCACCGCCTGCTCATGTGCGCCTTCGTGCTCGGCATCCCCGAGCACAAGGTGCGCGTGATCGCCCCCGACGTGGGCGGGGGATTCGGCTCCAAGATCTTCCTCTACAACGAGGAGGTCGTCTGCTCCTGGGCCTCGCGCAAGCTCGGGCGGCCGGTGCGCTGGACGGCGACGCGGCGGGAGGCGTACCAGACGGACGCCCACGGCCGCGACCACGTCACCGAGGCCGAGCTGGCGCTCTCGCGCGACGGCAGGATGCTCGGCCTCCGCGTGAAGACCACCGCCAACCTCGGCGCCTACCTGTCGACGTTCGCGCCGGCCGTGCCCACCTTCCTCTACGGCACGCTGCTGAACGGCGTGTACGCGATCGAGGCCATCCACGTCGAGGTCACCGGGGTCTTCACCAACACCACGCCCGTCGACGCCTACCGCGGCGCCGGCCGTCCCGAGGCGTGCTACGTGCTCGAGCGCATGGTCGACGCCGGCGCGCGGGCCCTCGGCATGGACGTGGCCGAGATCCGGAAGAAGAACTTCATCCCCAAGTTCTCGGGCGCCTTCCAGACCCACGTCGCCGTCACCTACGACAGCGGCGACTACGCCGGCGCCTTCGACAAGCTGCTGCAGATCTTCGACTACAAGAAATTCCGCGCCGAGCAGGCGGAGGCCCGCACGCGGGGCCGGCTGCTCGGCGTGGGCTTCTCGACCTACATCGAGGCCTGCTCCATCGCGCCGTCGAAGGTGGTGGGCGCGCTGGGCGCCGGCGCCGGGCTCTACGAGTCCGGCAAGGTGCGCGTGCACCCCACCGGGATGGTGACGGTGTACACGGGCTCGCACTCGCACGGGCAGGGCCACGAGACGACGTTCGCGCAGCTGGTGGCCGACGATCTCGGGATCCCGATCGAGCAGGTCGAGATCGTCCACGGCGACACCGGGGCCGTCCCCTTCGGCATGGGCACGTACGGCAGCCGCTCGGCCTCCGTGGGCGGGACGGCCATCAAGATGTCGCTCGACAAGGTGCGCGAGAAGGGCAAGAAGATCGCCGCGCACCTGCTCGAGGCCTCGGCCAAGGACATCGAGTACGCCAACGGGGAGTTCAGGGTCAAGGGCGTGCCCGGCAAGGCGGTGCCCTTCGGCGCCGTGGCGCTGACGGCGTACGTCCCCCACAACTACCCGGACGGCCTCGAGCCCGGCCTCGAGGAGACGAGCTTCTACGACCCGTCGAACTTCTGCTTCCCGTTCGGCGCCCACGCCTGCGTCGTGGAGGTCGATCCGGAGACGGGCACGGTGCGGCTGCTGCGCTACGTGGCCGTGGACGACGTCGGCAACGTCATCAATCCCCTGATCGTCGACGGCATGGTGCACGGCGGCATCGCCCAGGGCGTGGCCCAGGCGCTGTGGGAGGGCGCGGTGTACGACGCCGCCTCCGGCCAGCTGGTCACCGGCAGCATGATGGACTACGCCGTGCCGAAGGCCGACATGCTGCCGATGTACGAGACCGACCGCACGGTGACGCCCACGCCCGTCAACCCCCTGGGCGTCAAGGGCGCCGGCGAGACGGGCACGATCGCGGCGACGCCGGCCGTGGTCAACGCCGTCGTCGACGCGCTGGCGGCCGCGGGCGTCGACCACATCGAGACGATGCCGCTGACGCCGGAGCGCGTCTGGGGCGCGATCCACGCGAGGAGATAGGAGGGGCACCCGACCATGTACCCCGCGGCATTCGAGTACCACGCACCGACGAGCGTGCAGGACGCGCTGGGCCTGCTGGGCCGGCTGAAGGACGACGCCAAGCTGTTGGCCGGCGGGCACAGCCTGGTGCCGATGATGAAGCTGCGGCTGGCGCAGCCCAAGCACGTCATCGACCTGCGCAAGGTCCCGGGCCTGGCCGGCATCAAGGACGAGGCCGGCACCCTGGTCATCGGGGCGATGACGACGCACTGGCAGATGGAGTCCTCGTCGCTCCTCAAGGAGCGGTGCCCGATCCTCAGCGAGACGGCCGCCGTCATCGGCGACCCGGCCGTGCGCAACGTGGGGACGATCGGCGGCTCGCTGGCGCACGCCGACCCCGCCGCCGACCAGCCGGCCACGATGATCGCGCTCGGCGTGGAGTTCGTCTGCCAGGGGCCGAAGGGGCGCCGCACCGTCAAGGTCGACGACTGGTTCCAGGGCCTGATGTCCACGGCGCTCGGCGAGGACGAGATCCTCGTCGAGATCCGCGTCCCGGCGTGGCCGGCCGGCACCGGCGGGGCGTACCTCAAGTTCCCGCACCCGGCGTCGCGCTTCGCGGTGGTCGGCGTGGCGGCGATGGTCACGCTCGATCGCGAGGGCAAGTGCACGCGGGCCGGCGTCGGCGTCACCGGCGCGGGCACGCGGGCGGTGCGCGCCCGCGGCGTCGAAGGCGGCCTGACCGGCAAGACGCTCGACGCCGCGACGATCGAGGCCGCGGCCGCCAAGGCCCACGAGGGCGTCGACGTCCAGGCCGACCTGCAGGGCTCGGTCGAGTACAAGTCGCACCTCTGCCGGGTCTTCGCCAGGCGCGCCATCACCGAGGCCGTCAAGCGCGCTCGCGGATAGATCCGGAGGGGGCCGCGGCGGCCCCCGTCCGGGCCCTCATGATCGCCGGCATCCTGCTCGCGGCAGGTTTCGCCCGGCGCATGGGCCGCCAGAAGCTGCTGCTCGCCTATCGCGGCACGCCCATCGTGCGCCTGAGCGCCGAGGCGCTCGCCCGCCACGTCGAGGACCTGGTCGTCGTCACCGGACTGGACGCGGCCGGCGTCCGCGACGCGCTGGCCGGGCTGCCCGCCCGCTTCGTCGGGAACCCGCGCCCGCACGACGGGCAAGCCTCGTCGATCGCCGTCGGGGTGGCGGCGCTCAAGCCGTGGACCGGCGCCGCGCTGGTCGCGCTGGGCGACCAGCCCGGCGTGCCGGCCGCGGTGATGCCCGCGCTGCTCGCGGCCTTCCGGCAGGGCGGCAAGGCCATCGTCGCGCCGGTCTACCGCGGCGTGCAGGGCACGCCGGTGCTGTTCGGCCGCGCGGTGTTCGGCGAGCTGGCCGCGCTCACCGGCGACGCGGGGGCGCGCAGCGTCGTGGCCGCGCGCCCCGAGCGCGTGGCCCTGGTGCCGTTCGACCTGCCGATGCCCGCCGACGTCGACACGCCGGAGGACTTCGCGCGCCTTCATGTAGAATAGGCAGACGTGCGTCCTGAAATCGTGAAGATCCAGCAGGCGATGGAGGCGGCGGAGTACGTCACCGACGCCCCCGTCGCCACCTCCGTCCATCTCGCCCGGTCGCTCCGCAAGCCGCTGCTCATCGAGGGCCACGCCGGCGTGGGCAAGACCGAGGTGGCCAAGGTCATGGCCCGCGTGCTGGGCACGAACCTGATCCGCATGCAGTGCTACGAGGGACTGGACGCGGCGACGGCCCTCTACGAGTGGAACTACCAGAAGCAGCTGCTGCACATCCGCCTCACCGAGCAGCAGAACGGCCGCTCGGTGGCCGAGCGCGAGCACGAGATCTTCTCGGAGCCGTTCCTGCTGCGTCGTCCGCTGCTGCAGGCCATCAGCCAGACGACGCAGGCGCCGGTGCTGCTGGTGGACGAGGTGGACCGCGCCGACGAGGAGTTCGAGGCCTTCATGCTGGAGGTCTTCTCGGAGTGGCAGGTGACGATCCCGGAGATCGGCACCATCGCGGCCACCCACCCGCCGCACGTCATCCTCACCTCGAACCGGACGCGCGAGCTGTCCGACGCCCTCCGCCGGCGCTGCCTGTACCTCTGGATCGACTACCCGACCTTCGAGAAGGAGGTGCGGATCGTCGAGCGCAAGGTGCCGGGCATCAACGCGCGGCTGGCCGGCGAGATCGCCCGCTTCATGGAGGCGATGCGGCGCGTGCGGCTCAGCAAGGTGCCGGGCGTCGCCGAGACCCTCGACTGGGCGCAGGCGCTGGTGGCCCTGCACGCCGACCATCTCGACGAGGCCCTGGTGATGGAGACCCTCGGCGTCGTCCTCAAGGACGCCGACGACATGAAGCGCTTCCGGGCCGAGGTGACCCGGAGCGGGCTGGCGCCCTTCCTCTCCGTCCAGGGCTGACGTGGCCGACGCCCGCGACCTCGGGCGCGCCATGGTGCGCTTCGGCGGCCGCCTGCGGGCCGCCGGCCTTCCCGTGACCCCGGGGCAGGTGATGGACGGCGTGCGCGCGCTCGACCACATCGACGTGGCCGATCGCGAGGAGCTGCGGATGGCGCTCGGCGCCGTCTTCGTCACCCGGCCCGAGGAGCGTCCCCTCTTCGACCGGGTCTTCGAGCAGTTCTGGCGCGCCGGCGCGGACGGCGAGTCGCCGCTGGCCGGCCTCGTCGACGTGCCGCCGGTGGACGAGCCCGGCGCCGCCGCCGAGGCGGGCGTGCAGCAGCGCGAGGGCCTGGCGCTCGAGGCGTGGGGCGCCGACGAGGAGGCCGGCGCCGACGGCGAGCCGCTCGGGGTGCCGGCCGTCTCCGACCGGGAGTCGCTGAGCGGCCAGGACTTCGCGACGTTCTCGGCCGAGCAGCTCGACGAGGTGTACCGCCTCGCGGTGCAGATCGCGCGGCGGCTGGCGCGGCGGATCAGCCGCCGGCGACGGCCCATGGCCCGGCGCGGGCGGCTCGACCTCAGGCGCACGCTGCGTGCCAGCCTGGCCCGGGGCGACATCGTCGAGCTGCGCTACCGCCGGCGGAAGCGCCGCAAGCCGCGGCTGATCGTGCTCTGCGACGTCTCCGGGTCGATGGACCTGTACAGCCGCTTCCTGCTGCAGTTCCTGTTCGCGCTGCAGAACGTCTTCGCGCGCGTGGAGACCTTCACCTTCTCCACGCGGCTGACCCGGGTCACCGACCACCTGCGCGGCCGCTCGTACCGCCAGGTGCTCCGCCGCCTCGTCGAGGTGCGCGACTGGTCGGGCGGCACGCGCATCGGCGAGTCGCTGGCGCAGTTCAACCGCGACTGGGGCCACCTGGTCGACCGGCGCACCATCGTCATCGTCCTCTCCGACGGCTGGGACACCGGCGAGCCCGAGGTGCTGGCGAGCGAGCTGCTGCGCATCCGCCGGCGCGCCGGGCGGCTGGTGTGGCTCAACCCGCTGCTGGGCAATCCCGCCTACGAGCCGCTCACGCGGGGCATGGCCGCCGCGCTGCCGCTCGTCGATCGCTTCGCGCCCGCGCACAACCTCGCCGCGCTCCGCGATCTCGCGCGCACGCTCACGCTGTAAGCGAATGCCGCGCTCGCGCAGGGGCGGCCACACCGCCTCCGGCCCCGTTGCGCGAGTTGCGCAAGCCGTTGCACGCCGGCCGGGCCCCCCTCGGGATTCTCCGTGATTCGCGCGTGGCCCTGCGCTTGCAGTCTCTCCCACCGGTACGACGATGACGAAGCTGCTGGTCGTTCCACTGGTCGTCTTGCTCCTGACGGTGCTGCACGGGCCGACCCAGGCCCAGGCGCTGTTCTTCGACTTCCTGCCGTTCTCGCTGGCGGCGAGCGAGCCCATCACGCTCCTGCTCACGGGGGTGACGCTGCTGACGCTGGCTCGCATCGGGGCGGCCTCGGCGGACGGTGCCCGCCACCCCGTGCGGGACGACGAGCGCCGGGACGCCGGCCCACGCACCGGGACGGTGTCGCCGGCCTCCTCCACGCGTCGCGCCGCCTGACGCCGCGCCCGCCCGGCGCGCGTTTTCGTTTTGTCCCACGCGAGCGTATGATGTGGGAGCCATGGCCGAAGTCTTCGATCACATTGACCAATTGCGCCGCGCGCCCGGCCGTGTCGCCGTCGCCACGCTGGTGAACACCCGGGGCACCACCCCCCGCAAGGAAGGCGCGAAGATGCTCGTCGGCGAGGGGGGCGCCGTCCTCGGCTCGGTCACCATCGGCGGATGCGTCGACGCCCAGGTCATCGAGGAGTCCGCGCGGGTGCTGTCCTCGCAGAAGCCGCAGCTGCTGGAGCTCAACCTCGGGGACGAGGAGGCCTGGGAGATCGGCCTGACGTGCGGCGGCACCATCGAGGTCTTCGTCGAGCCGCTGGCGCTGCCCGTGTACGAGCGCGTTCGCGCGCACGCCGCGGCCGGGGGCCGCGGGGCCGTCGTGAGCCGGCTCGACCAGGCCGACGGCGGGGCCGCCGGCAAGCTCGTGGTCCTGGACGACGGGACCACGGAGGGCACGCTGGGCGACGCGTTCCTCGACCAGCGCTTCGCGGCCGAGGCGCGCGAGGCGATGGCCCAGGGCCGCAGCGCCACCCTCTTCCTCGAGGGCGTGCGCGCGTTCGTCGAGGTCCTGGCCCCGCCGGCGCTGCTCTTGGTGGTGGGCGCCGGCCACGTCGCCATGCCGCTCACGGCGCTGGCGAAGGTGCTGGGCTACCGCACCGTGGTGCTGGACGGGCGGCCGCGCTTCGCCACGCGCGAGCGCTTCCCCGAGGTCGACGAGCTGCGCGTGGGCATCCCCTCGGAGCTGGTCCGCGACTACCCGCTCACGGCGGCCGCGGCCCTGGTGCTGGTCGCTCACGACTACAAGTACGACCTCCCCGTGCTGCGCCACGCGCTCGGCACGCCGGCCGGCTACATCGGGATGCTGGGCTCGGCGCGGCGCGGCGGCACCATCCTCGGCTTCCTCCGCGAGGAGGGCGTGAGCGAGGAGCAGATCGCGCGCGTGCGCGTCCCGATCGGGCTCGATCTCGGGGCGCGCAGCGCCCCGGAGATCGCGCTCGCCATCCTGGCCGAGATCCAGGCCGCGCGCGGCGGAGGCACGGGCGCCCCGCTCAGCGCCACGCGGGGGCGGGCGGCGCGATGAAGGTCGTGGCGGTGCGCCGCGAGGCGGCCGCGGGCGACGCGCTCATCGGCGCCGTGCTCTGCCACGACGTCCGTGACGCGGCGGGCAAGGTGGTCGCCCCCAAGGGCGCCCGCGTGGATGGCGCGCTGGCGGCGGCGGTGCTCGGCGCGCCGTGGGACGAGGTGCACGTGCTCGTCGTGGAGACGGGCGACCTGCACGAGGAGGAGGCAGGCGCCCGGCTGGCTCGCGCCGTGGTGGGCGACGGCGTGGAGGTGAAGGGCTTCAGCGGCGGCCAGTGGACGCTCGCCGCCACGCGCCGCGGGCTGCTCACCATCGCGCGCGAGGCGCTGGCCGACGTCAACGCGCATCCCGGCATCTCCGTCTTCACGCTCTTCTCGGGCCAGCCCGTGGAGGCCGGCGAGACCGTGGCCAAGGCGAAGGTGACGCCGCTCGTCATCGCCGAGGCGACCATCGAGGCCGTCGAGGCGCGCGCCCGCCTGGCCGGGGGGCTGGTGGAAGTGGCCGCCTTCCGGCCGGCCGTGATCGGCGCGGTGGCGCGCGAGCAGCTCGACGCGCGCCAGCGCGCGCGCTTCGAGTCGGCGCTGGCCCTGAAGGCCGACTGGTTCGGCAGCACGCTGCGCCCGGTACGCTACGCGGCGGCCGCCGCGCGCGCGGTCGCCGACGAGCTCGCCGCGCTCCGGCGCGAGGGCGCCGGCCTGCTCATCGCCGCCGGCGCCAGCGCGCTCGACCCGCTGGACCCGGTGTTCGGCGGCCTCGAGATCCTCGGGGCGCGGATGGAGCGCCACGGCGCGCCCGCGCATCCGGGCAGCCTGCTGTGGCTGGCGTGGTGGCAGGGCGTCACCATCCTGGGCATGCCGACGTGCGGGATGTTCTCGCAGGCCACGACCTTCGACCTGGTGCTGCCGCGGCTGCTCACCGGCGAGCGGGTCGGCAACCGGGAGATCGCCGAGCTCGGCCACGGCGGTCTCCTCTCGCGCGACGTGGCGTACCGCTTCCCGCCGTACCGGCCGACGGCGGCGCGGGGCGAGCTCGAATGACCCCGCGCGCCCGCCGCGCGCGCATCGCCCGGATGCCGCGATGACGCCGACGCCGCGGGCGGCCGCGGGCACCGGCGTCGCCGGCGCCTCCGATCCCGGGGCCGGCGTGGCGGCGGGTCGCCGGGGCGTCCTGCCGTACAGCGACGTGATCCGGCGGCGGTGGCGCGCCCCGCGCTTCCGGGCCGAGCTGCCGGACGCCAACCGCGTGGCCGAGGACGTGAACCCGCTCTGCGGCGACCGCGTGCGCATGATGCTCAGGGTGGAGGACGGCCACGTGGCCGCCGCGCGCTTCCTCGGCGACTCGTGCGCGATCTGTACGGCCTCGGCCGACGTCGCCGCCGAGCTCATGGAGGGTCGGCCGGTCGCCGCGCCGGTGGCCACGGCCGACGTGCTGGACGTGCTGCAGGCCGACGTGCGCCCCACCCGCCTGCGCTGCGTCACCCTGCCGCTGACGGTGCTCGAGGAGGCGCTGGGGGCCGGGCATGCGCCTCGATGAGCTGACGCGCGCGGACTTTCCGATCCTCGAGCGGGTCGTGAACGGCCGGCCGGTGATTTACCTGGACTCGGCCGCGTCCAGCCAGCGCCCGCGCGCCGTGCTCGAGGCGATGACGGGCTACTACGAGCGCAGCCACGCCAACGTGCACCGCTCCATCCACACGCTGGGGGAGGAGGCCACCGAGCTCTACGAGGCCGCCCGCGATGCCGTCCAGCGCTTCATCGGGGCGGCCCGCCGCGAGGAGGTCGTGCTCACGCGGGGGACGACCGACGGCCTGAACCTGCTCGCCGATGCCATCGGCCACACGCTGCGCCCGGGTGACGAGATCCTCGTCACCGAGATGGAGCACCACTCGAACATCGTCCCGTGGCAGATGGCCGCGCGCGCCGGCGGCGGGGTCGTGCGGGCCGTCCCGGTGCTGCACGACGGCTCCCTCGACCTGGATGCGCTCGACCGCATGCTGGGCCCGCGGACACGGGTGGTGGCCCTCGCCCACGTCTCCAACGTCCTGGGTACGATCAACCCCGTGGCCTCGATCGCCCGCCGCGCCCGTGCGGCGGGGGCCCTCAGCGTCGTCGACGGGGCTCAAGCCGCGCCTCACATGCCGCTCGACATGTCCGCGCTCGACTGCGATTTCTACGTCTTCTCGGGTCACAAGATGCTCGGGCCGACGGGCGTCGGCGTCCTCTGGGGCCGGCTGCCGGCGCTGGAGCGCCTGGAGCCGACCCGGGGTGGCGGCGAGATGATCAAGGAGGTCTGGATCGAGCGCGCCCAGTGGAACGACCTGCCGTGGCGGTTCGAGCCGGGCACGCCACCCATCGCCGAGGCCGTGGGGCTGGCCGCCGCCATCGAGTACCTCGAGAAGCTCGGCATGGCGCGGGTGGCCGAGCACGAGCGGATGCTGGCCCGGCGGGCGCTCGAGCGCCTGTCCGGGCTCGCGGGCGTGACGGTCTACGGGCCGCCCGCGAGCGTCGAGCGGGGCGCCGTCGTGGCCTTCACCGTGGACGGCCTGCATCCGCACGACGTGGCCGCGCTCCTGGACGCCGAGGGCATCGCGGTGCGCGCGGGCCACCACTGCGCGCAGCCGCTGATGCGCCGCCTGGGCGTGGTGGGCACGAGCCGCGCGAGCTTCTCCGTCTTCACCTCCCCGGACGACGTCGACGCGCTGGCCGTGGCCGTCGCCGGGCTCGGCACCGCGCTGTGAGCGGCGCCTCCCCGCGCCCGCGCGATCCCTTCGCCTCGCCGCGCTTCGGACAGGTCGCCACGTTCATGCTGCTGCCCCTGGCCGAGGGCCCCGCCGGGCTCGACGTGGCGCTGCTCGGCGTCCCCTACGACGGCGGCGTGTCCTACCGCACCGGCGCCCGGTTCGGCCCCCGCGCCGTGCGCGACCAGTCCTCGCTGATCCGTCCCTGGAACCCCGTGCTGAAGGTGCACCCCTTCCAGCGCCTGCGCGTGGCCGACTGCGGCGACGTCGACGTGGTGCCGATCTCCATCGAGCGCACGTACGAGGCCATCGAGCGCAGCGTCGACGGCGTCGTGGCGGCGGGGGCCACGCCGGTGTGCGTGGGCGGCGATCACTCGATCACGCTGCCCATTCTCCGCTCGCTGGCGCGGCGGCACGGCCGCCTCGGCGTCGTGCACTTCGACGCGCACCCGGACACCTGGGACGAGTACTTCGGCAGCAAGTTCTTCCACGGCACGCCGTTCCGCCGCGCCGTGGAGGAGGGCGTGATCGACCCCCGCCGCATGGTCCAGGTCGGCATCCGCGGGCCCCTCTACGGCCCCGAGGACTTCGCATTCCACGACCGCCACGGCATCGAGGTGCTGCGCATCGAGGCCGTGAAGGAGCAGGGGACGGCGTGGGCGGCCGGGCGGCTGGCGCGTCTGCGCGGCGGGCCGGTCTACTGCTCGTTCGACATCGACGCCGTCGACCCGGCCTACGCGCCGGCCACGGGCACCCCGGAGGTGGGCGGCCTCACCTCGTACGAGGCCCTCGCCCTGCTCCGCGCGCTGGCGGGCGTCGACGTGGTGGGCGCCGACGTGGTGGAGGTCTCGCCGCCCTACGACGGTCCCGGCCAGGTCACGGCGCTGCTGGCCGCCAACGTCCTCTTCGAGCTCGTGAGCGTGATCGCGCTCTCGCGATGAGGCCGGTCCTCACCTTCGCGCTGACCGCCGTCGTCCTCGTCGCCGCCGCCGACGCCGCGGCCCAGGCGCCGGTGTCCACCATCACCATAGAGGGCGTCATCAACCCGGTGACGATGCGGCTCGTGTCCACGGCGATCGACCGGGCGGCCGCCGAGCGCAGCCAGGCCCTGGTGATCGTCCTCGACACGCCGGGCGGGCTGGAGCGCTCGATGCGCGGCATCGTGCAGCGCCTGCTCAACGCCGAGCTGCCCGTCGTCGTCTACGTGGCGCCCACCGGCGCCCGCGCCGCGTCGGCCGGCGTGTTCATCACCATGGCGGCCCACGTGGCGGCGATGGCCCCGGCCACCAACATCGGCGCCGCCCACCCGGTGGCGCTGGGCGGCCAGGTCGACAAGGAGAGCATGCGCAAGATCGAGAACGACGCCGCCGCGTTCATCCGCACGGTGGCGCGCGAGCGCGGGCGCAACGCGGACTGGGCCGAGAAGGCGGTGCGGCAGTCGGTCTCGGTCACCGAGCGCGAGGCGGTGACGCTGAAGATCGTCGACCTCGTCGCGGACTCCCTGCCCGACCTGCTCATTCGCATCGACGGCCGCGTGGTGCGGACGACCCGGGGGTCCGTCACGCTGGCCACCCGCAGCGCCGTCGTCAAGCCCATCGAGATCGGCTTCCGCGATCGCTTCCTGAACGTGATCACCGACCCCAACGTGGCCTACGTGCTCATGATGCTGGGCATGCTGGGGCTCTTCTTCGAGCTGTCCAACCCCGGCGTCATCCTGCCCGGCGTCATCGGCGGCATCTCGCTGATCCTGGCGTTCTTCGCGTTCCAGAGCCTGCCCATCAACTACGCCGGGCTGCTGCTGATCCTGTTCGGCATCGTCCTCCTGGTGGCCGAGATCAAGATCGTGAGCCACGGCGTGCTCGCCATCGGCGGCATCGTGGCCATGGCGCTGGGCTCGCTCATGCTCTTCGACGCGCCGGAGCTCGGCTTCCGCATCTCCTGGTGGGTGATCGGGCCCACCGTGGCCACGACGGCCGGGCTGTTCCTCTTCGTGCTCGCGGCCGGTGTCCGGGCGCTGGCGCGACGGCCGATGCTGGGGCCGTCCGGGCTCATCGGCCAGACGGGGGTCGCGCGCGGCCCGCTGGCGCCCGAGGGGCAGGTGACCGTCCAGGGCGAGATCTGGCGGGCCGTCGCCGAGGACCCGCCGGTCGACGAGGGGGCCGCGGTGCGCGTCGTCGGCGTGCAGGGACTCACACTCACCGTCGTCAAGGCCGGGGGCCGGGGAGGTCCATCGTGATCACCGTGGACGCGCTGATCCTGCTGGTCGTCATCGCCGCCGTCCTGTTCCTGATCGGCTCCTTCGCGCGGATCCTGCGCGAGTACGAGCGGGCCGTGATCTTCCGGCTCGGCCGCTCGGCGCGCTCCATCTTCAATCCGGGCGGCCAGGGCAACGGGCCCGGCCTCGTCCTGCTGGTGCCGCTCATCGACAAGATGGTGAAGGTGAGCCTGCGCACCATCGCCATGGACGTGCCGCCCCAGGACGTCATCACGCGCGACAACGTGTCGATCAAGGTCAACGCCGTCATCTACTTCCGCGTCGTCGACCCCGAGCGGGCGATCATCTCCGTCGAGGACTACCTCTACGCGACCTCGCAGATCGCCCAGACCACGCTGCGCAGCGTGCTGGGGCAGGTGGAGCTCGACGACCTGCTCTCGGCGCGCGACAAGATCAACCAGCAGCTGCAGCGGATCATCGACGAGCACACCGACCCCTGGGGCATCAAGGTCACCACGGTCGAGGTCAAGCACATCGACCTGCCGCAGGACATGCAGCGGGCGATGGCCAAGCAGGCCGAGGCCGAGCGCGAGCGGCGGGCCAAGGTGATCAACGCCGACGGCGAGTTCCAGGCCGCGGCCAAGCTGGCCGAGGCCGCGCAGGTGCTCACGCAGTACCCGGTGGCCATCCAGCTCCGCTATCTCCAGACGATGCGGGAGATCGCCTCCGAGCGGAACACGACCACGTTCTTCCCGCTGCCGATGGACGTGCTCGGGCTGCTCTCGCAGCGGGATGGTCAGCGCGATGGTGTAAAATGACCGCGCTTCGTCGCTCGGGGGTGTAGCTCAGTTGGGAGAGCGCGGCGTTCGCAACGCCGAGGTCACGGGTTCGAATCCCGTCACCTCCACCAGAGAATCGAAGGGGGCCTCGACGGCCCCCTTCGAGCTTCCCCCAGGATTCGACCGCGGCGGCTGAGTCGCCGCCCGCTGCGCGTCAGGCCTTCGCCGGTTTCTTCTCCGCGCTCCGGGCGCGGGCGGGGCAGGACTTGTGGTACCAGGTGCTGCCGAGCTTCACGTGGTTGCCGTTCCGCCGGATGCGACGGCGGCACTTCGGACAGGTGCCCATGACCGCTCCTTCCTCGCGTGATGCGAGGGCGTATTATACAGGACCGTGTCCGACCGCCCGCCCGCCGGCGACGCCGATTGCCTGTTCTGTCGCATCGTGGCCGGCCGCGCGCCCGCCGAGATCACGTACGAGGACGACGCGGTGGTGGCGTTCAAGGACATCTACCCGAAGGCCCCGGTGCACATGCTGATCGTCCCGCGGCGCCACATCGGCTCCATCCTGACGATGGAGGCCGACGACGTCGAGGTCATCGGCCGCTGCCTGCTCGCCGCGCGCCGGGTCGGCGAGGCCACCGGCTTCGGCGAGCGCGGCTACCGGGTCACCGTGAACTGCGGGCCGGAGGGCGGCCAGCAGGTCGGGCACGTGCACTTCCACTTCCTGGCGGGCCGCCGCCGATAGATCGCGGGGGGCGGGGCGTCACCCCGGGCCTCCGTGCCGCGCGCAGGCGTCAGACGGTCTTCGATTCGAGGGGCAGGCCGGCGCTGGCCCAGGAGCCGAGCCCGCCCTTGAGAATGCGGACGTTGCGGTAGCCGACTCGCCTCAGCAGGTGCGCCACACGGGCGCTGGTCGCCTCGTCGGGTCACGTGCAGTAGGCCACCACCGTGCGGTCGGCGTCGATGTCGAGGCCCGCGGAGGCCCCCTCGAGCGCCTGGGGAGGCACGTGACGCGAGTTCGGGATGCGGACCGGGCTCTTCTCGTAGGTCGCCGCGTCGCGCACGTCCAGGATCACCGGCGCCTGGCCGGCCTCTATCAGGCGGGCCACCTCGGCGGGGCGGATGCGGAAACGGTTCCGCTTCCAGCGCACCGCCAGCAGCGCCGCGTAGGCGGCGACGCTCAACGCGGTGACGCCGGCGGCCACGGCCGCCCAGGGGAACGCCCGGGGCGGGGGGTTGGCGATCCGCTCGGCATTCTCGGCGATGACGCGCCTGACGTCGGGCATCCCGGGGAGCAGGCGGTCGGCCTCCGCCAGCGGCGCCTCGGCCTGCGCGTGGTCGCCCGCGAAGAAGTGGCGCAGCCCGGCGGCCCACGCCTCGCCGAAGCGGCTGGGCTCGCCCAGCGGGGCGTCGGTGCCCTTCAGGAACTCGCGGACCGTCTGGACGGGGATGACGAAGTTGAAGCCCTGCACGATGGCGCCCTGCTCCCCGGGCGAGGACGTCACGAACGTCAGCACGCCGACGACACGGCCACGATCGTCGATGGCCGGCCCGCCGCTGTTGCCCCATGCCGCCGCCGCGTCGGTCTGGATCACGGGCTGCCCGGCCCGGTCCTGTTTGAAGCCGGAGATGGCGCCGATGGTGACGGACGCCTCGACCCTCGCCGAGGCGTTGAGCAATTCGTGGCTCAGGACCACGCCCGGGAAGCCGAGGATGTGCAGCCGGTCGCCGATCTTGGCCGCCGTGGAATCGCCGAGCGGCAGCGTCGGCATGTCGCTCGCCTCGAGGCGGAGCAGGGCGAGATCCTGGCCGGACATCTCGGCGTCGCCGAGCGGCGGACTGTACCTGGCGACCTTCGCCGAGAGGCGCACGCCGTTGGCGAGGATCACGGAGATCGAGGGGGCCAGCCTCACGTCGAGGGCGCGGCAACCGGGACCCGCCGCCTTCTGGGAGAGCTGCTCGGTCAGCCACGAGGGCGGCCGGTGCGCCACGGAGACGACGTGGCCGTTGGTGACGAGCCAGCCGCTCGGCGCCACGAACCAGCCGGTCCCCGTCTCGCGGAACGACGGGACCTCGACGGTCGCGTCGCCGTCGGGGCACCGCACGCCGACCCGGGCGGCCACCTCGGACACGACCAGCGCGGTCGCCGGCTTGGCCCGGAGCAGGACTTCCTGGATGGTCGTCGCGCCGGCGTGGACGGTGCCGGCCACGGACGGGGCGAGGGCCACGAGCAGCGCGGCGATCGTGCGAGGGCGCATCGCCGGCATTCTATCCGGACGCCGCCCCGCGGAAGAACGAGCGAGGGCTCCAGGGCGAACCCTGGAGCCCTCGAGTGACTGCCGTGCCGCTTACCGCAGCGAGGAGATCGCGGCCTCGGCCTTGGCCTTGGCCGTCTTCATGTCGCCCGCCTTGCACGCCGCCTCGGCCTCCTTGATCAGCGTGGAAGCCTTGCTGATCGCGCCCGCCGGCGCGGAGCCGGCCGTCGAGCGCGGGGCCTGCACGTCCTGGCCGCGGGGAGCCTGGACGTCCTGGCCGCGCGGAGCCTGCACGTCCTGGCCGCGCGGCGCCTGGACGTCCTGACCACGTGGAGCCTGGACGTCCTGACCACGCGGGGCCTGCACGTCCTGGCCACGCGGGGCCTGGACGTTCTTGCCGCGCGGGGCCTGCACGTCCTGACCGCGCGGAGCCTGCACGTCCTGACCGCGCGGGGCCTGCACGTCCTGACCGCGCGGGGCCTGGACGTTCTTGCCGCGCGGGGCCTGCACGTCCTGCCCACGCGGAGCCTGGACGTCCTGCCCACGCGGGGCCTGCACGTCCTGACCGCGCGGAGCCTGCACGTCCTGACCACGCGGGGCCTGCACGTCCTGACCACGCGGGGCCTGCACGTCCTGACCGCGCGGGGCCTGGACGTTCTTACCACGCGGGGCCTGCACGTCCTGACCGCGCGGAGCCTGGACGTCCTGACCGCGCGGGGCCTGGACGTCCTGACCGCGCGGCGCCTGGACGTCCTGACCACGCGGGGCCTGCACGTCCTGACCGCGCGGGGCCTGGACGTCCTGACCGCGCGGAGCCTGAACATCCTGGCCGCGCGCGCCGGCGAGCGAGCGCGGAGCCTGCACGTCCTGGCCACGCGGGGCCTGCACGTCCTGGCCGCGTGCGCCGGCGAGCGAACGAGGCGCCTGCACGTCCTGACCCCTCGCCACGCTCGACTTCGAGGCCAGCATCTGCTTGGCCTGCGAGACCTCCGGCGGGCACGCCGACTGTGCGTCGGCCACCGGCACGAAGGCGATGAACACCGCCACACTCATCACCGTCGCCAGCACTCTCTTCATTCGTCCCTTCCTTCCCATACGATCAGGTTGACGGTCACGGCTGGCCGACCGGGCCCCCCGGTCATCCGACCACGCCTTGGAGGCCGCAGGCACGCGGCCTCCGCGACTCGGCCCGTGATAACGCAAGGGCGATGCCATGGCGCCCATGCCGAGAACGGCCTTTCTCGCCGGCTACTTACGGATGTAATCGCCCCCCGGATTGGGCGTTGTGCCCGGCGTCATCGCCCGCGCGCCCCCGGCATTCTGCCCGGCCGCCGTGTGATACCCTGTGGCCCTCCATGGCCCGGCTGATGCGTATCTCGGCCGCGCTGCTCGTCCTCGTGGCCGCGAGCGGCTGCGGTGTCGGCCCTCCGAAGATCTCCGAGGAACCGCGAGCGGCGCCGTCGCGCCACGTCCTGCCCAACGGCGTCCGCGTGGTCGTGGAGCCTCATCGGGCGAGCGACGTCGTGGCCTTGCAGCTGTGGGTGCAGGCGGGGGGCCGTGACGAGGCGCCCGCCGAGCTGGGCCTGGCGCACTACCTGGAGCACATGGTGTTCAAGGGGACGGCCACGCGGCCCACCGGCTTCATCGATCGCGAGGTCGAGGGGGTGGGCGGACGGATGAACGCCGGGACCTCGCTGGACTACACCTACTACCACGTCCTGCTCCCGGCTCACCGGGCGCTGGCCGGCATCGAGACGCTGGCGGACGTCAGCGTGAACGCCACGCTCGACGAGACGCTGCTCGAGCGGGAGAAGAAGGTCGTGCTGGAGGAGTTGCGCCTGGGGGAGGACAGCCCCGGGCGCTTCGTCGCCCGCAAGCTCTACGAGGCGCTGTTCGGCGGGCACCCGTACGGCCGGCCGGTGATCGGTCGCGAGGACCTGATCCGCGATCTCACGCGCGCCCAGCTGCTGGCGTTCTACCGCCGCCACTACAACCCCGAGGCCTTCACGCTGGTCGTCGTCGGCCCGGTGTCCCCACGCGAGGTGCTCGACGCGGCGGCGCGCGCGTTCGGGCGGCTGCCGCGCGCCGGCCTCTCGCGGCTGCCGGTCGCCTACGTGACGGCGGCCGAGCCCCGTCGGCTCGAGCGCGAGCGGCCCGGCCCTCACGCCTACCTGGGACTCGCCTGGCTGGCGCCACGCATCGACCACGCCGACACGCCGGCCGTCGACCTGCTGGCCTCGATCCTCGGCGGCAGCCGGTCGGCGCGCCTGGTGCGCGTGCTGCGCGACCGGTTGGGGCTCGCCAACTCCATCACGACGAGCTACTCGGCGCTCGAGGGCGCGGGCCTGCTCACGGTGACGGCGCAGCTCGAGGCCGGCAACCTCGACCGCGTCCAGGCGGAGATCGCCGCGGAGGTCCGGCGGGTGCGGCGCGACGGCGTGACCGAGGCCGAGCTGCGGCGCGCGATCACGATCGCCGAGGCCCGGCGCGAGTTCCAGATGGAGACGGCCGAGGGCCGGGCGTTCAGGCTGGGCCACGCGGCCTCGATCTGGCGGATCGAGGCCGAGCTCGCCTACGTCGACCGCCTGCGCCTCGTGACGCTCGAGCAGGTCCACGCCGCGGCGCAGCGGTACCTCGACGCCGACCGGGCGGCCCGCGTCGTGCTGGGCCCGGGCGCCCGGCGATGACCGCGGCGTCGCCCCGCGCGGCGGCGCGTGCCGGGCTCGCCGGGCTGCTGCTCGCCGCGCTGGCCCTGTCCACGCTCGCGCTCACGGCGACGGCCGCGCCGAGCGTCGCGCCCGCGCCCGCCGTCAGCCGCCACGTGCTGGGCAACGGCATGCGCCTGCTCGTCCGCGAGGAGGCGAGCGCGGGCGTGGTCGCCGTGTCGCTGCAGGTGAGCGGCGGCACGCGCCTGGAGAGCCCGGACACCGCGGGCATCACCCACTTCCTGCACCGGGCGATGCTGCGGGGCGCCGGCCGGCGGACGGGCGAGCAGCTGGCCGAGGCGGCCGAGCGCCTCGGCGGCTCGGTGGACGCCTCCGGCGACGTCGATCACGCGGAGGTGCGCGGGGCGGCGCTGTCCCGCCACTGGGAGGCGCTCCTGAGCCTGGTGGCCGACGTCGCGCTGCGGCCCGCGCTCGCGCCCGAGGACGTGGAGCGCGAGCGGCGGCTCATCCTCGGCCAGATCCAGACCCGGCTCGACACGCCGTTCCCACTCGCCCTCGACACGCTCCTCGGCGAGCTGTACGGGCCGCACCCCTACGCGCGGCCCGCGGCCGGGCGGCGCGAGAGCGTGTCCGCGCTGGGCCGGGAGGCGCTGGCCGCGCACCATCGCGCGCTCTACCGGGCGGACCGCGTGGTGCTCGCCGTGAGCGGGCGCGTCGAGCGCGACCGCGTGCGCCGCGCCGCCGAGCGCCTGTTCGGCGACCTGCCGGCCGGCGGCGTCGCTCCGGTCCCGGTCCCGACCCGTCCGGAGACGTCCCACGGCCGGCGCGTGGTCGCCAGGCAGGGTCACCAGGCGCAGGTCTTCGTGGGCTTCCTGGGGCCGGCGGTCCACGAGGCCGACTACGCGGCGGTGAAGGTCCTGGCGGCCGGGCTGGGCGGCGGCATGGCCGGGCGGCTGTTCGTGGAGCTCCGGGAGCGCGAGGGGCTCGCCTACTCGGTGGGCGTGCTGAACCCCACGCGCGCCGGGCCGTCGCCCATCGTCGCGTACATGGGCACGGCGCCCGACAACGCCGAGCGCGCCGAGGCCGGCATGCTGCGCGAGCTCGCGCGCGTCCGGTCGGACGGGCTCACCGCCGAGGAGCTCGAGCGCGCCAGGGCCTACGTCCTGGGCGGGCTGGCGATGGACCGGCGCACCAACGCGCGTCACGCCTGGTACCTGGCGTTCTTCGAAGGGCTGGGCGTCGGCTGGGACTTTCCCGAGCGCTACGCCCGGGCCGTGCAGCGCCTCACGCTGGCCGACGTCGGCCGGGCCGCCGAGCGCTACCTGCAATCGCCCACCACCGTGGTGCTCGCGCCCCGCTGATGCTGGTGCCGCTGAAGGACGACGTCGGCAGCCACGGGGCGCCGCTCGTCACCGTCGGACTCATCCTGGCGAACCTCGCCGTCTTCGCCTACCAGCTCTCGCTCCAGGCCGGCCCCGATGCGGGCGCCGCCGGCGCCGCCGACGCCTTCCTCCTCGAGTTCGGCACGATCCCGTGCCGGCTCACGGGCGCCTGCGGGGCGCCGGCCGAGTTCCCGCACCCGGCGGCGACGGTGCTCACCGCGATGTTCCTGCACGCCGGCCTGTTCCACGTGGGCGGCAACATGCTCTACCTGTGGATCTTCGGCAACGGCGTCGAGGACCGGCTGGGGCACCTGCGGTTCCTGCTCTTCTATCTCGTCGCGGGCGTGGCCGCGGCCCTCGCCCAGACGGCGGCCGGCCCGGCGTCGCGCGTGCCCATGGTGGGCGCCAGCGGCGCGGTCTCCGGCGTGCTCGGCGCCTACCTGCTCCTGTTCCCGTACGCGCGCGTGCTCACGCTGGTGCTCTTCGGGTTCTTCGTCCGCTTCGTGCACGTGCCGGCTCTCCTCGTCCTCGGCCTCTGGATCGTGGTGCAACTGGTCAGCGGCGTCATCGCCGTGGGCCACGCCGCCGGGTCCGGTGTCGACGCGGGCGGCGTGGCGTGGTTCGCCCACATCGGCGGGTTCGTGGCGGGCATGGCGCTGCTCTTTGTCTTACGGCCCCGCTCGCGGCGTCGCCTATAATGAGGCCACCGATGGCCACGCGTGTCCGGATCGATCGCCTGCTGGTGGAACGGGGTCTCGTGGAGAGCCGGGAGAAGGCCGCCAAGCTCGTCCTCGCGGGCGACGTGTTCGTCGACGGCGAGCGGGTCGACAAGACGGGCGCCCTCGTCACCACCGACGCCGAGGTGGAGCTGCGCGGCCGCTCGCCGTACGTGAGCCGCGGCGGCGAGAAGCTCGTCCATGCGCTGGACTACTTCAACGTGCCGGTGGTGGACCGCATCTGCATCGACGTCGGCGCCTCCACCGGCGGGTTCACCGACTGCCTGCTGCGGCGGGGGGCCGCCCGCGTGTACGCCGTGGACGTCGGCACCGGTCAGCTCGACCAGCGCCTGCGCCGCGACCCCCGCGTGGTCGTGATGGAGCAGACCAACGCGCGGGCGCTCGACCCGCGGCTGTTCGCCGATCCGCCCTCGCTGGCGGTGGTCGACGTGGCCTTCATCTCGCTGGAGAAGATCCTGCCCGCCGTGTTCGGCGTGCTGGCGCCGCGGGCCGACGTCGTCATGCTCATCAAGCCTCAGTTCGAGGTGGGCCGCCAGCACGTGGGCAAGGGCGGGGTCGTGCGCGACCCGGCGCTGCACCGGCAGGTGGTGGCACGGCTCGCCCGCTACGCCGTCCTGCGCGGCTGGCACGTGCTCGGCGTGTCGGCCTCGCCCCTGCGCGGCCCCAAGGGCAACCGCGAGTTCTTCCTGCACGTCTGCTCGCACGGCCGCACCGCCGCCAATCTCGAGTCGATGATCAGCCAGACGGTCGAGGCGCTGGCCTGAGCTCCGGCGCACGCCCGGTGTCGGGGGGCGCCGCGGCCCCGCCGGGGGCCCCCGAACGTGGGGGGGCGTGGGGGGCGCCCGGCGCCTCCCATGGAGACGAATGAAGCGGATCGGCATCGTCGCCAAGCCGGACGCCGGCGCGGCGGACGAGGTGGTGCGGCGGCTGGTGCGGTGGCTCGGCGAGCGGGGCGTGAAGCCCGTCCTCGACAAGGAGACGGCGGATCTGGTGCCCGACCTGGCCCCGGCGCAGGCCCGCCGCGCCGACGTGCCGGGCCAGGTGGACGCCATCATCGTCCTCGGCGGCGACGGCACGCTGCTCTCGGTGGCCCGCGCCGTGGGCGACCTCGGCCTGCCGATCCTCGGGATCAACCTGGGCGGGCTCGGGTTCCTCACCGCGACCACCCTCGACGAGATGTTCCCCGCGCTGGACGCCTTCCTCGGGGGCCGGCTCATCGCCGAGGAGCGCATGATGCTCCAGGCGCGCATCCGGCGCGGCGGCGAGACGGTGGCCCAGTGCCTGGCCCTCAACGACGTCGTCATCATGAAGGCCGCGATGAGCCGCATCATCGAGCTGAGCGTCGCCGTGGAGGGCCAGGCGGCCACGGCGTACCGGGCCGACGGCCTCATCATCGCCACCCCGACGGGCTCGACGGCCTACTCGCTGTCGGCGGGCGGGCCGATCCTCTTCCCCACGATGGATGCGGTGGTGCTGACCCCCATCTGCTCGCACACGCTCACGAACCGGCCGGTGGTGCTGCCCGGCGCCTCGGCCATCGACGTCACCCTGCACTCGAGCCAGGAGGCGATGTGCACCGTGGACGGGCAGGTGGGCTTCGCGCTCCGCGATCAGGACGTGGTCGAGGTGCGCCGGGCGCCGTCGCGCATCCGGCTGGCCCGCATCCCGCACAAGCACTTCTTCTCGGTCCTGCGCACGAAGCTCAAGTGGGGCGAGCGCTGAGGCGTCTGCGGTCGCATACGGCTTGAGCGGGCCCGCCGTCTCGTCTAGCATCGCGGCGGGATGCTGAGAGCGCTGCGCATCCACAACGTCGCCGTCGTCGAGAGCGTCACCGTCCCCTTCGCGCCCGGGCTCAACGTGCTCACCGGCGAGACCGGCGCCGGCAAGTCCATCGTGATCGACGCGCTGCTGCTGGTGCGCGGGGCGCGCGCGCAGGCCGACGTCATCCGCGGCGACGCCGAGAGCGCCACGGTGGAGGCCGTGTTCGACGTGGCCGCGCGCCCGGAGGTCGGGGCGCTGCTGGCCGAGGTCGGCCTGGCGCCCGACGACGGCCAGGTGGTGATCCGCCGCGAGCTCGCGCGCTCCGGGCGTCATCGCGCCTTCGTGAACGACGCCGCCGTCACGGTGGGGCTCCTCGAGCGGCTGGGCGACACGCTGGTGGACGTGCACGGGCAGCACGAGCACCAGCGTCTGCTGGAGCCGGCGCGGCAGCTCGACCTCCTCGACCGCTTCGCCGGCGCCGAGCCGGCCCGCGAGCGCGTCGCCGCCGCCCACGCCGCCTGGCGCGCCGCCGCCGCCGACCTCGCCGCGCTCGGCGCCGCCGCGCGCGAGCGCGCGCAGCGCGAGGACCTGCTGCGCTTCCAGGTCTCCGAGATCGACGCGGCGGGCCTGCGCCCGGGCGAGCGCGAGGCGCTCGGCCACGAGCGCCGGCGGCTGCAGCACGCCGAGCGGTTCGCCAAGGGCCTCGCCGAGGCCGCGGCGCTCCTCGCCGAGGATCCCGACGCCGCGGCCGGACGCCTGGCCCGCGCCGCGCGGATCTTCCGCGAGCTGGGGCGCGTCGATCCGGCCTTCGGGGCGCCCGCCGACCTGCTGGACGCCGCCGGCGCCCAGGTCGAGGAGGCGCTGCTGGCGATGCGGGCGCTCCGCGGCGCCATCGACGCCGAGCCCGGCCGGCTGGAGGCGATCGAGGACCGCCTCGAGGCGCTCACGCGCCTGGCGCGCAAGTACGGCGACGGCGAGGAGACGATCCTGGCCCATCGCGGCGCGGCCGCCGCCGAGCTCGAGCGGCTGGCGCGCCACGAGGAGGCGCGGGCGGAGGCCGAGCGCCGGGTGAGCGCCGCCCGCGCCGCGCTGGATGCCGCGGCCGAGGCGCTCGGCGGACACCGCCGCGAGGCGGCGGCTCGGCTGGGGCCGCTCGTCCAGCGCGAGCTGCGCGCGCTGGGCATGGAGCGCGCGCGCTTCGAAGCGGCCGTGGAGGCGCTGGCCGCCGAGGACACGACGGCCCGCGGCCGGGAGCGCGTCGAGCTGCGCTTCTCGGCCAACCCCGGCGAGGAGCCGCGCCCGCTGGCGCGGATCGCGTCGGGCGGCGAGCTGTCGCGGACGATGCTGGCCCTGAACGTGGTCCTGACCCGCGTGGAGCGCGTGCCGACCATGGTCTTCGACGAGATCGACGCCGGCGTGGGCGGGGGCGTGGCGGCCGCCGTCGCCGACAAGCTGGCCGCCGTCGCCGCCGGCCGGCAGGCCCTCTGCGTGACTCACCTGGCGGCGGTGGCGGCGCGCGCGCACCACCACCTGCGGGTCAGCAAGTCGGTGCGCGGCAACCGCACGCGGGCCGCCGTCGACGTGCTGGGGGCCGCCGAGCGCGTGGACGAGCTGGCCCGGATGCTCGGCGGCGATCCGCCGAGCGAGGCGGCGCGCCGGCACGCGCGGGAGCTGCTGCGACGGCCTGTATAATGGTCGGCAGGCGATGCTGAACACGCTCCTGCGCACGCTCTTCGGCACCAAGCACGAGCGCGACGTCAAGCGCATGCAGCCGGTCGTGCAGGCGATCAACGCGCTCGAGCCGCAGCTGCAGGCGCTGGACGACGCGACGCTCCGGGCCAGGACCGGCGAGCTGCGCGCCCGGCACGCCGGCGGCGCCGCGCTGGACGACCTGCTGCCCGAGGCCTTCGCCGTCTGCCGCGAGGCCGCGCGCCGCGCGACCGGCATGCGGCACTTCGACGTGCAGCTCATCGGCGGCATGGTGCTGCACGCCGGGAAGATCGCCGAGATGGCCACCGGCGAGGGCAAGACGCTGGTGGCGACGCTGCCGGCGTACCTCAACGCCCTCACCGGCAAGGGCGTGCACATCGTCACCGTCAACGACTACCTGGCCAAGCGCGACGCGCAGTGGATGGGGCCCGTCTACCATGCGCTGGGCCTGGCCGTCGGCGTCATCCAGCACGAGGCCTCGTTCCTCTACGATCCCGGCTACGTCACCCCCGACATCCGCCTGAGCGCGCTGCGCCCGTGCAGCCGCCCCGAGGCGTACCGGGCGGACATCACCTACGGGACCAACAACGAGTTCGGCTTCGATTACCTGCGCGACAACATGCGGTTCACGCAGGAGGAGCTGGTCCAGCGGCCGCTGCACTACGCCATCGTCGACGAGGTCGACTCGATCCTGATCGACGAGGCGCGCACCCCGCTCATCATCTCCGGCCCCGCCGACGAGTCGACCGAGCTCTACTACAAGATCGACCGCATCATCCCGCGGCTCAAGCGGGCGGCCACCATCGTCGAGGGCAAGCTCTCGGAGATCGAGGAGACGGCCGAGGGCGACTACATCGTCGACGAGAAGTCCAAGGCGGTGGCCCTCACCGAGCAGGGCATCGCCTCCTGCGAGCGACTGCTCGGCGTCGACAACCTCTACGACCCCCGGAACATCGACGTCCTGCACCACATCCAGCAGGCGCTGCGCGCCCACGCGCTCTACCGGCGCGACGTGGACTACGTCGTCAAGGACGGCCAGGTCATCATCGTCGACGAGTTCACCGGCCGGCTCATGCCCGGCCGGCGATGGTCGGACGGCCTGCACCAGGCGGTGGAGGCCAAGGAAGGCGTGCGCATCGAGCGCGAGAACCAGACGCTGGCCACCATCACCTTCCAGAACTACTTCCGGATGTACGAGAAGCTGGCCGGCATGACCGGCACCGCGGAGACCGAGGCCGAGGAGTTCGCGAAGATCTACAAGCTGGACGTCACCGTCGTCCCCACCAACCGGTCGCTGATCCGGGTCAACAACCCCGACGTGGTCTACAAGACCGAGCGCGAGAAGTTCGACGCCGTGGTGGAGGACATCATCGCCTGCCACGAGCGCGGGCAGCCCGTGCTGGTGGGCACCATCTCCATCGAGAAGTCCGAGCGGCTGTCCCTGCTGCTCAAGAAGCGCGGCGTCAGGCACGAGGTGCTGAACGCCAAGTATCACGAGCGCGAGGCGGAGATCGTGGCCCAGGCCGGCCGCGCCGGGGCCGTGACCATCGCCACCAACATGGCCGGCCGCGGCACCGACATCCTCCTGGGCGGCAACCCCGACTTCCTGTCCAAGGAGCTGCTGCGGCGCAAGGGACTGGACCCGGCCACGGCCCCGGCCGAGGCCCGCGCCGCCGCCCTGGCCGAGGCCCGCAAGATCACCGAGCCCGAGCACGAGAGGGTCGTGGCCTGCGGCGGGCTGCACATCGTGGGCACCGAGCGCCACGAGTCGCGGCGCATCGACAACCAGCTGCGCGGCCGCTCCGGCCGCCAGGGCGACCCCGGGTCCTCGCGCTTCTACCTGTCGCTGGAGGACGACCTCCTCCGCATCTTCGGCTCCCACCGCGTGCAGCGCATCATGGACCGCCTGGGCATGGAAGAGGGCGAACCCATCGAGCACCGCCTGGTCACGCGGGCCATCGCCACCGCGCAGAAGCGCGTGGAGAACCACAACTTCGAGATCCGCAAGCACCTGCTCGAGTACGACGACGTCATGAACAAGCAGCGCGAGATCGTCTACGGCATGCGGCGGCAGATCCTCGACGGCGCCGACCAGCACGAGACGATCACGGAGTGGATCGCCGACCTGGTCGGCGGCGCCGTGGACGCGCACGCGCCGGAGAGCGCGCATCCCGAGGACTGGGACCTGGGCGCGCTGGCCGAGACGCTGCACCGGCAGTTCGACGTCCGGGTGCCCAACGCCCGGCTCGTCGACGTGGCCTCCCGGCCGGCCCTGGAGGAGCTGCTGCAGACGGCGGTGGCCGAGCGGTACGCCGCGCGCGAGCGCGAGCTGGGGCCGGAGCTGCTGCGGGCCCTCGAGCGCCACGAGATGCTCATCGTCATCGATCAGCAGTGGAAGGACCACCTGCTGTCGATCGACCACCTGAAGGAAGGCATCGGGCTCCGCGGCTACGGCCAGCGCGACCCGCTGACGGAGTACAAGCGGGAGGCCTTCGACCTGTTCCAGGAGATGGCCGACCGGGTGAAGGCCACCGTGATCGAGCGCCTCTTCAAGGTGCAGGTCGTCCGCGAGGGCACGGTCGAGCTGCCGGCCATCACCGCCCGGGCCGACACCCGGGAGCTGCGGGGCGAGCTCCCGGGCGAGCCGTCCGCGGCGCCGGGCTCGCGGCCGGCGCGCGCGGCCGCGGCCCCGGCGGCCCGCCCGGCGCCGCGCACGGCCACCGGCGAGAAGCTGGGCCGCAACGATCCGTGCCCGTGCGGCTCCGGCAAGAAGTACAAGAAGTGCTGCTACCTGAAGCAGGGCGCCTGACCCGCCTCCAGATCTAGCGTTCCCGGGCCCGGCGGGGCCCCATACCTGGTGCTTTTGATCTTGGTCCCCCGCCGGGGTCCGTGCTAGAAGTGGTCATGCGTCTCGAGTCCATCACCCTGCACGGCTTCAAGTCGTTCGCCGAGCGCACGGAGATCAAGGTCCTGCCCGGGATCACCTGCGTGGTCGGGCCGAACGGCTGTGGCAAGACCAACGTGGGCGAGAGCATCAAGTGGGCGCTGGGCGAGCAGAGCGCCCGGTCGCTGCGCGGGCAGAAGATGGAGGACGTCATCTTCTACGGCTCGCAGTCGCGCAAGCCGCTGGGGATGGCGGAGGTCGAGCTGCGCTTCTCCAACGACGACGGGGCCGTCGCCGTGCCGTGGAGCGAGATCGCCGTGGCCCGCCGGCTCTACCGCACCGGTGAGAGCGAGTACCTGCTGAACAAGACGCCCACCCGCCTGCGCGACATCCTGGACCTCTTCGCCGGCACCGGGGCGAACCCGCGCGCGTACTCGGTGATGGACCAGGACAAGCTCAACCACGTCCTCACCGCCAAGCCCCACGAGCGGCGCGTCTTCATCGAGGAGGCCGCCGGCATCGCGCGGTACAAGCAGCAGCGCAACGAGACGCAGGGCAAGCTCGACGCCGCCCGCCAGAACCTGGTCCGCGTCAAGGACGTGATGGACGAGGTCCGCCGCCAGCTCGGCTCGCTCGAGCGCCAGGCGCGCAAGGCGCAGCAGTACAAGGCGCTGGAGGCCGAGCGCCGCGACCTGCGCCTGGCCCTGGTCGCCGCCGACCATGCCGCGCTCGTGGCCGAGAGCGAGCGGCTCGATGGCGAGCTGACCGGCCGCCGCCGCCGCGAGGAGGAGCTCCGCGTGCGCCAGAGCCACCTCGCCGCGCGCGAGGCCGCGCACCGCGAGCAGATCCAGGCGAGCGATCACCGCCTGGGCGATCTCCGGCAGGCGCTGCAGAAGGTCCAGGCCGAGATGGAGCGGCTGCTGGAGCGCCGCGAGCAGATGGGCGCGCAGCTCCGCGAGGCGGTCGACGAGGGCGCCCGGCTGGATGACGAGATCCGGGTGGCCGGCGAGCGGCTGGCGACGATCGCCGGCGACCGCGAGGCCGCGCGGGCCGGTCTCCTCGAGACCGAGCGCCTGGTGGCCGAGCGCACCGAGGCCGCGCTCGTGCTGGAGGACCACGTCAGCCGGCATCGCGCCGCGCTGGTGGACGAGCGGGGCCGGCTGGAGGCCCTGCGCCTGGAGCAGGTCCGGCTGGCCGGCGAGCGCAGCGATCTCACGCGATCGGCGGGGGAGCTGCGCGAGCGCGCCGTGCAGCTCTCCCGCCGCGCCGAACGCCTGGCCGCCGAGCTGGCGGAGACCGAGGCCGAGGCCGGCCGCCTGGCCGCGACGCGCGCGGACCTCGAGTCCGCGCGCGATCGGGCCGCCGCCGACGTGGCGTCGCTGGCGACCGAGCGCGAGCGGCTCGCCGCCGCGCTCGCCGACACCGCGCGTGGCCTCGGCGAGGCGGAGGCGCGGCTGGCCGAGGGCCGGCTGGCCCTCGCCGCGCGGCGCTCCAGCCTGGAAGCGCTGCGCGAGCTGGAGCGGCTGCGCGAGGGCTACGGCTCCGGCGTGCGCGCCATGTTCGCCGAGCACGGCCAGCCGCGCGTGGCCGGCATCGTGGGCACCGTGGCCGACCTCCTCGACGTGCCGCCGGACCTCGAGCGCGCCGTGGAGGCGGTGCTGGGAGAGCGCCTGGAGTGGATCGTCGTGGAGCGGTTCGCGCACGCTCGCGACGCCGTCGCCTACCTGGCCGAGAACCGCGCCGGCGCGGCGACGTTCCTGCCGCTCGAGCATCTCGGCGGTGACGACCAGCCTTCCCGCGAGGCGCCGGCCGTGGCGCCGCCCGCCCGCCTGGTGGCCCGTCACGTCGGCGGGCGGGCGCCGGGGCTGCTGGAGTACCTGCTCGGTCACGTCGCGGTGGTAGACGACCTCGACCAGGCCGAGGCGCTGTGGCGGCGCAACGGCGTCGTGGCGACCTACGTCACCCCGCAGGGCGAGGTCCTGTCGCCGACGGGCCGGCTGCGGGGCGGCGCCGGCAGCGGGGCGGTGGAGCGCTCGCTGCTCGCCCGCAGGCGGCAGATCCGCGAGCTCGAGGACGAGGTCGCCGGGCTCGAGGCCGCCGTCGGCGCCGCCCAGGACGACACGGCCCGGCTCGGCGCCGAGGCGGCCGCGCTGCGCGCCCGCATCGCCGCGTGCGAGCAGGCCCTCGGCGCCCGGCAGGCCGAGCGGCTGGCCGGCGACAAGGACCTGGAGCAGGCCGTGCGCGAGCACCAGCGGGTCGCGCGCCACGCCGAGACCGTGCGCCTGGAAGCCGGGCAGGTGGCGCGCGAGGCCGGAGACGCCGGCGAGATGCTCTCGCGCCTGGAGCAGCGCATCGCCGCCGCCCGCGAGGCCGAGGGCGCGCACGAGGCCACGATGGCCACGCTGCGCGCGGCCATCGACGCCGCGCACCAGCGGGAGACGGCGCTGGTGACGGAGCTGACGGCGTGCCGGGTCGAGGTGGCGTCGGTGGCCGAGCGCGCCGAGGCCCTGGGCCGCGAGATCGTCCGCCTCGAGCAGATGGACGCCGACCTGCAGGAGCGGCTCGTGCAGGCCCGCGCGCGCCAGGCGCAGCTCGCCGAGCGGAAGGTCTGGCTCGCCGAGGAGCGCGAGCGGACCGACCAGGCGTCGCGGCAGGTCGCCATCGACCGCGACCGGCTCGAGGACGAGGTGCGCGGCGCGGCCGAGCAGCACGAGGCGCTCCTGGGCGAGCTGCGGGCGATCGAGCAGGACGTGCGCGAGCTCGACGGGGCCATCCGCACGCTGGTGGCCACGATCCACGAGCTGGAGCTCGCGGCCACCGAGCGCCGGGTGCGTCGCGAGGAGCTGGCGCTGGAGGCCGCGCGGAGCTTCGGCGTCGACGAGGCCACCCTGCGAGCCGGCCACGATCCCGGCCGCGACCTGGAGGCGCTCCGGCCCCGCCTCGGGCAGCTCGAGGAACGGCTGGCCGCGCTCGGGCCCGTGAACCTGGTGGCCGACGAGGAGTACCGCGAGCTGGACGAGCGCCTGACCTTCCTGCGGACGCAGCACGACGACCTCACGGCCTCCATCAAGGACCTCGACAAGGCCCTGCGGGGCATGACGCGCAGCGCGCAGGAGCGCTTCACCCATGCCTTCCACGAGATCAACCGCGAGTTCTCGCGCATCTTCGAGCGTCTCTTCGAGGGCGGCCGCGCCGAGCTGCGCCTGGTCGAGGCCGAGGAGGGCGGCGACCCCCTCGATACCGGGGTGGAGCTCATGGCCCAGCCGCGGGGCAAGCGGCTGCAGTCGGTCACGCTGCTCTCGGGCGGGGAGCGGGCGCTCACCGGGCTGGCCCTGCTCTTCGCGATCTTCTATTACCGCCCGAGCCCCTTCTGCGTGCTGGACGAGGTCGACGCGCCGCTCGACGACGCCAACATCCACCGGTTCCTGCGTGTCCTGCGCGAGCTGACGAGCCAGACGCAGTTCCTGGTCGTCACCCACAACCGGCGCACCATGGAAGCCGCCGACATCCTCTACGGCGTCACCATGGAGGAGCCCGGGCTGTCCAAGCTCGTCTCCGTGCGGCTCGGTGCCTGACACGCCCCCGGACATGGATTAGACTCGACGGAGCGAGCCATGGCGTCGCTCGGCCCGTACCTGCGCGACCTCCGCGAGCGTCGAGGCCTGAGCCTCGAGGAGATGGCGCGCGCCACGCGCGTGGCGACCCGCTACCTGGAGGCGCTCGAGGCCGAGGACCTCCGCGCGCTGCCCGCGCCGACCTTCACGAAGGGGTTCATCCGCGCCTGGTGCCAGACCGCCGGCGTCGACGCCGGAGAGGCGCTGGCGCGGTATCACGAGGTCATCGGTCAGACGCCGATCACGCCGCCGGGGCCGGCGCCGGGCGACGACCGCGAGCCGCCGGCCCGGGCGCGCAGCCGGGGCACCGTGCTCGTGAGCTTCGTGCTGCTGGTGGTGCTGGGCGGGGCCCTGTTCGCGGTCACGCTCGTGCTGCAGTCCAGCCGCGACCGCGGCATCCGGAGCGCCGGCGACCTGGCGGCCCGTCCCGTCGCCGCCGTGCCCGGAGCGCCGCCCGCCGGCGCTGCGGTGGATCCCCCGACGGCCGTGGCGCCCGTCGAGCCGTCGGCGGCCGCGCGGCCGCCGGCGCCGGGACGCGAGTCGAAGGACGCCGCGCGTCCCGGCCTCGTCGCGCCGCCGGCGGGGGCGCCGGCGCCGCCCTCCGGACCGGCGGTGTCGGCGTCGCCGAGATCGACGCCCGCCCTCGCCGCGGCCCCCGGGGTGACGGCCCCCTACCGCCTGGTGGCGCGCGCGGTGGAGCCGACGTGGCTGCGCGTCCGCACGGACGACGGCCGCGAGACCGAGGAGACGCTGGGCGCGGGCGAGTCGAGGGAGTGGGTGTCCGACGGTCCGTTCGTCCTGAGCGTGGGGAACGCGGGTGGTGTCACGCTGGAGCTGAATGGTCGCGCGCTGCCGGCGCTGGGCGCGCGCGGCGCCGTCATCTCGCGGCTCGTCATCCCGCCGACCGGGCAGTGAAGTTCCTCGCCGGACTCGGCGAGCGCCTGAGCGCCGGCCTCAGGCGGTCACGGGATCTCCTCGCCTCCGAGCTCAAGAGCGTCTTCGAGCCCGACCGCCCGATCGACGAGGCCCTGTGGTCGGAGCTGGAGGAGGTCCTCATCGCCGCCGACCTCGGCGCCGCGCTCGCCGCCGACTTCGTCAACCGCGGTCGCGAGGAGGTCATGTTCGGGACGGTGACGCGCGCCGACCAGCTGCGGCCGCTCCTCCGCCGGTTCCTGATCGACGTCCTGGCCCCGGCCGGGCGCCCGCTGGACCTCGATCACCGGCCGGCCGTCGTGCTCGTCCTCGGCGTGAACGGCTCGGGCAAGACCACGACGTGCGCGAAGCTGGCCGCGTCGCTCAAGGCCGAGGGTCGCCAGGTGCTGCTGGCTGCCGCCGACACCTTCCGCGCCGCCGCCATCGAGCAGCTCGAGACGTGGGGCGAGCGGATCGGCGTCGAGGTCGTGCGCCAGGCGGCGGGCTCGGACCCGGCCGCGGTCGTGTTCGACGCCGTGAAGGCCGCGACGGCGCGGGCGACCGACGTCCTGCTCGTCGACACGGCCGGCCGGCTCCACACCAAGTCGAACCTCATGGCCGAGCTCACCAAGCTCAAGCGCGTGATCGAGCGGCAGCTGCCCGGCGCGCCCCACGAGAGCCTCATGGTGCTGGACGCCCCCACCGGCCAGAACGGCTTCGCGCAGGCCCGGATGTTCCACGAGGCGGTGGGGCTCACCGGCGTCGTCCTCACCAAGCTCGACGGCACCGCGAAGGGCGGCATCGTGGTGCGCATCGTCCGCGAGCTCGGGCTGCCGGTGAAGCTCGTCGGCGTGGGCGAGAAGGTCGGGGATCTGGGCCCCTTCGAGGCCGATCGCTTCGTGGAGGCCCTGGTGCCGGACGCGTGAGCGCCGACGCCGACGAGCGCTTCATGGCGCGCGCCCTGGCGCTGGCCGAGCGGGCGCGGGGCCTCACCTCGCCCAACCCCATGGTCGGCGCCGTCGTCGTCGCCGGCGACAGGGTCGTCGGCGAGGGGTTCCACGCCGCGGCGGGACGCCCGCACGCCGAGATCGAGGCCCTGGCCGCCGCCGGGGATCGCGCGCGCGGCGCCACGCTCTACGTCACGCTCGAGCCGTGCACGCATCACGGGCGCACGCCGCCGTGCGTCCCGGCCGTCGTGGCCGCGGGGGTCGGCCGCGTCGTCGTCGCCGCCCGCGATCCGCACCCGCGGGCCGGCGGCGGCGTCGACGCCCTCCGGCGGGCCGGGCTGCAGGTCAGCGCCGGCGTGCGCGCCGACGAGGCCGAGCGGCAGAACCGCGCGTTCTTCACGGCCATCCGCCGGGGCCGGCCGCACGTCACGCTCAAGGCCGCCATGACGCTCGACGGGCGCATCGCCGACGTGCACGGCGCCTCGCAGTGGCTCACCGGGCCGGCGGCGCGGCAGCACGCGCACCGGCTGCGCGCGGAGTCCGACGCCGTGGTGGTCGGGGTCGAGACGGCGCTGCGCGACGATCCGCGCCTGGACGTCCGGCTCGGCCGGCCGTGGCCGCGCGAGCCGTACCGCGTCGTCCTCGACTCGCGGGGCCGGCTGCCGGCGGCGGCGCGGCTGATCGCGGCCGGCACGCGGGCGCGGGCGCTGGTGGCCGTGACATCGGCGGCGCCGGCGGCCGCGGTGCGAGCGCTCCAGGAAGCGGGCGCCACCGTGCTGGGCGTGGCCGCCCGCGGCGCGCGCGTGGATCCGGCCGCGCTGCTCACCGAGCTCGCCGCGCGCGAGGTGCGGGCCGTGCTCGTCGAGGGCGGCGCCGAGACGCACGGGGCCTTCCTCGAGGCGGGGCTGGTGGACCGCGTCGCGGTCTTCGTGGCGCCGCGGCTGCTCGGTGGCCGGCAGGCGCCGGGCGTGGCCGGCGGCGCCGGACGCGCGCTGAAGGACGCGGTGCGGCTCGGCGCCTTCGAGGTGACGCGGCTCGGCGACGACCTGCTGCTCGAGGCCGACGTGCTCGGGGAGGACGCGGCCGGCGCGGCGACCGGGTGACGGGACGGGCGCGACGGCACGCGCCGGCGGGAGACGGCATGTTCACGGGCATCGTCGAGGAGATCGGCACCGTCGAGGCGGTGACGCGCCGGGCGGACACGGTGCGCCTCGAGATCCGCGCGGCGCTCACGCTGGAGGGGAGCGACGTGGGCGCCAGCGTGGCCGTGAACGGCGCCTGCCTCACCGTCGTCGAGCGCCGCGGCGCGTGCCTCGCCTTCGACGTGGGCCCGGAGACGCTGGCCCGCACGGCGCTGGCCGGCATCGCCGCCGGCGATGCGGTGAACCTGGAGCGGCCGCTGCGCCTGGGCGCCGCGCTGGGCGGCCACCTGGTGCTCGGGCACGTGGACGGCGTGGCCACCGTGGAGGAGGTGAGCCGTGTAGAATCGACGGCACGGGTCAGGATCGCCCTGTCGCCGGATCTCGAGCCGTACCTGGTGCCCAAGGGGTCGGTGGCGGTGGACGGCGTGAGCCTCACGGTCGCGTCGCTGAGCCCGGGGCGCTTCGAGGTGATGCTCATCCCGCACACCCTCGCGGCGACGACGCTCGGACGGCTCGGGGCGGGACAGGCGGTGAACATCGAGACCGACGTGATCGGCAAGTACGTGGTACGGTCACTGACGCTGCGGGGGACGTGATGTCCGCCACGTTCGCGAGCATCGACGAGGCCATCGAGGAGATCCGGCAGGGCCGCATCCTGCTGGTCGTCGACGACGAGGACCGGGAGAACGAGGGCGACTTCCTGATGGCCGCCGACAGGGCCACGCCGGAGGCCGTCAACTTCATGGCCAAGTACGGCCGCGGACTCATCTGCGTGCCGATGACCGGCGAGCGCCTGGACCAGCTGAAGATCGCGATGATGGTGACCGACAACACCGCGCCGATGGGGACGGCCTTCACCGAGACCGTCGACGCCCGCCGCGGCGTGACCACCGGCACCTCGGCCTACGACCGCGCCGTGACCATCCGGACGCTGGTCGATCCCGCCGCCCGTCCCGAGGACCTCACGCGGCCGGGCCACATCTTCCCGCTGCGCGCCATGCCGGGGGGCGTGCTGCGCCGCGCCGGCCACACCGAGGCGGCGGTGGATCTGGCCCGCCTGGCCGGCTGCACGCCGGCCGGCGTCATCTGCGAGGTGCTGGACGAGGACGGCGGCATGGCCCGGCTGCCCGAGCTCGTGGAGATCGCGGCGCGGCACGGGCTGAAGCTGATCACCATCAAGGACTTGATCGAGTACCGCACCCAGAAGGAGAAGCTCGTCCGCCGCGTGGCCACGACGCGGCTGCCCACGGAGTTCGGCGAGTTCACCGCGATCGCCTACGAGTCGACGGTGTACAGCCGGGTGCACCTGGCCCTGGTCATGGGCGAGGTGGCCGGGGAGGCGCCGGTGCTGGTGCGCATGCACTCGGAGTGCCTCACCGGCGACGTGTTCCACTCGCGGCGCTGCGACTGCGGCGAGCAGCTCGAGAAGGCGCTGATGCTGATCCAGCAGGAAGGGCGGGGCGTGGTCGTGTACCTGCGCCAGGAGGGGCGGGGCATCGGGCTGCACAACAAGATCCGCGCCTACGAGCTCCAGGACATGGGCAAGGACACCGTCGAGGCCAACCAGGCCCTGGGCTTCAAGGCCGACCTGCGCGACTACGGCATCGGCGCGCAGATCCTGGTGGACCTCGGGTTGCGCAACCTCCGCGTGCTGACGAACAACCCGAAGAAGATCGTCGGCCTGGAGGGCTACGGACTGCACTTCATGGAGCGGGTGCCCATCGAGATCCCGGCCAACCCCGAGAACCGCAAGTACCTGAGCACCAAGCGCGACAAGCTCGGGCACCTGCTGACCTCGCTGCCATAGCCATGGACGCGGCGGCGACGACGACGGGCTCGCACGGGCGGCGAGGCGCGGCCGCCGGAGGCGCCCGCTGATGGCCGGCCGCGCCCCGGCCGGCCGCCGCGACGCGCCCCACGCCGGGGCGCGCTTCGCGATCGTCGCCGCGCGCTTCAACGAGCGCATCGTCAAGCGCCTGGTCGACGGGGCGCTGCACGCCTTCGCCCAGGCCGGCGTGTCCGCCGAGGCGGTCGAGACGCACTGGGTGCCGGGCTCGTTCGAGCTGCCGCAGGGCGCCGCCCACCTGGCGGCCACGGGGCGCTACGCGGCCATCGCCTGCGTGGGCGTCGTCATCCGCGGGCAGACGCCGCACTTCGAGCACGTGGCGCGCGAGGCGGCCAGCGGGCTCTCCCGGGTGGCGCTCGAGACCGGCGTGCCGGTCTCGTTCGGCGTGATCACCGCGGTCACGGAGGAGCAGGCCTGGGACCGTGCCGGCGGCGAGGTGGGCAATCGCGGCGAGGAGGCGGCCGACGCGGCGCTGGAGATGGCGCGCTTCGTGAGGTCGCTGGCCAGGCCGCGGCGACCGGGCGGGCGGCGCCGCGGGCGCAGCGCCTGATGGGGCGGCGGCGGAAGGCGCGCGAGGTGGCGCTGCAGTTCCTCTACCAGCTGGACCTGCATTCCGAGGACGACCCGACGCCGCACGCCGAGGAGTTCTGGGCCCGGCATCCCGTCGACGACGAGACGCGCCGCTTCGCCGACGCGCTCGTCCGCGGCGCCAAGCAGAACCAGCCCAAGGCCGACGACCTGATCCGTCAGTACGTCGAACACTGGGACCTCGAGCGGATGGCGGTGGTGGACCGCAACATCCTCCGCCTGGCCATCTACGAGCTGATGTGGGCCGAGGACGTGCCGGCCAAGGTGGCCATCAACGAGGCCATCGAGATCGCCAAGAAGTTCGGCACGCGGGAGTCCAGCCGCTTCATCAACGGAGTCCTGGACCGGATCCACAAAGAGCTCCGCCGGGCGTCCTGAGGGCCGGGCGTGCGGTACGCCATCCTGTCCGACATCCACGGCAACCTGGAGGCGCTTCGCGCCGTGCTCGCCGACGCCGGCGACCGCGCCGACGCCTTCCTGTGCCTGGGCGACGTGGTCGGGTACGGCGCCGACCCGGGCCCGTGCGTGGACCTGGTGGCGGAGCGCTGCGCGGCCGTCGTCGCCGGCAACCACGAGCGGGCGGTGGCCGGACTCATGGCTCTCGACCGGTTCAACCCGGCGGCGCGGGCGGCCGCGGAGTGGACGCGCGAGCGGCTCCACCCCGACGCGGCCGCGTGGCTGGCCGCGCTGCCGCTGGTCCGCGAGGTGGCCGACGCCACGCTCGTGCACGCCTCGCCGTCGCAGCCCGACGAGTGGGACTACCTGATCTTCCCCGAGGACGGCTTCGCCGTGTTCGGGGCCTTCGCCACCCGGGCGTGCTTCGTGGGGCACTCCCACGTGCCGCGTGCGTGGGCGCAGGGCTCGTGGGGCCATGACCACGAGCCCATGCCGTCGGCGGTGACGTTCGAGGCGGGCTGCCGCTACGTCGTCAACGTCGGCAGCGTCGGCCAGCCGCGTGATCACGACCCACGCGCGGCCTACGCGGTGTGGGACCTGGAGGCCAGACGGCTCGAGATCCGCCGCGTGCCGTACGACGTGGCCGCGGCGCGCGCGAAGATCGTGGAGGCCGGCCTGCCGCGGTTCCTCGCCGAGCGCCTGGCCGCCGGCCGCTGAGGACCGGCCTGACGCGGTCCCTCCCGACGGCGCTCGGCAGCGCGCTGCCGGCGGCGCTCCTGGCCATCGCGGCCGGCGTCGCCCTGGCCCTGGCCTATCCGCGCACGGACTGGGCGGGAACGGCGTGGGTGGCCGTCGCGCCGGTGCTGCTGCTGGCCACGACCCGGCCGCCGCGCGCGGCCTTCGGCTGGGGGTGGCTGGCGGGATTCGCCTTCTTCCTGCTCCTCCTGCGCTGGCTCAACTTCACGTTCGACGTCTACAGCGCGATCCCGTGGCCGCTCACCTGGGCGCCGACGGGAGCGCTGGCGGGATATTGCGGCCTGTACATCGGCCTCGTGGCGGGCGCCGTGTCGTGGGTGGCCGCGCGGCGGGGGCCCGGTCTGGCCCTGGCGGCGGCCCCGTGCTTCTGGGTGGCCGCCGAGTGGGTGCGCGGCCGCCTGATGGGCGGCTTTCCCTGGGGCCATCTCGGGTACTCGCAGCACGGCCAGCTCGCGGTCATCCAGATCGCCGAGCTCGCCGGCGTCGACGCCGTCGCCTTCGTCGTGTGCGCGGTCAACGCGGCGCTGGCCGGCTGCCTGGTCCTCTCGCGCGGCAGGGCGGCCGCCGGGCTGGCGGCGGCGGCGGTGCTGGTGGCCGGCACGGTGGGCTTCGGCCTGGCGCGCCTGGCCGAGCCCGAGCCGCCGCCGGAGGCGACCGTGGCGCTCATGCAGCCGGCCATCGAGCAGCCGCTCAAGTGGAACGAGAGCCACACGGCCTCGACGCTCCGGATCTACGGTGAGCTCACGCGCGCGGCGGCGCGCCTCGGGCCGGCGCTGATCGTCTGGCCGGAGACGGCGTCGCCGACGCTCCTGCGGCGCGACGACACGCTGCAGGAGGCCCTGCGCGAGCTGGCCCGCACCGCCGGCGTCGCCCTGCTGGTCGGCTCCATCGACGTGCTCGACGCCGGCGGGCGCGATGTCCGGAACACCGCATTTTTGCTGACCGATCAGGGCATCGCGGGCAGGTATGATAAGATCCACTTGGTTCCGTTCGGAGAGTACGTGCCGCTGTCGAGCATCATCGGGTTCGTGCGGGGCTGGGCGCAGTTCATCTCCGAGCTGACGCCCGGCTCCCGCGCCGTGGTCTTCTCGGGTCCTCCAGCCCCGTTCGGCGTGGTGATCTGTTACGAGGGCATCTTCCCCGCGCTCGTCCGCCGGTTCGTCCAGGGGGGCGCGCGCCTGGTGGTGAACATGACGAACGACGCGTGGTTCGGCCGCACGAGCGGGCCGCTGCAGCACCTGGCCATGTATCCGTTCCGCGCGATCGAGCACCGCACGGCGCTGGTGCGCGCGGCCAACACCGGCGTGTCGGCGTTCATCGACCCGCGCGGGCGCATCGTGAGCTCGCTCGGGCTCTACGAGCGCGGCATCCTGAGCCGCGCCATCCCGCTGCGCCGCGGCGAGACGCTCTACACGCGCTTCGGCGACTGGCTGGCCGGCGCCTCGGGCGTGGTGGCGGGGCTGGCCCTGGCTGCGGCGGCGCGGGGGAGGGCCTGATGGCCGGCGAGTGGAAGCGCGAGGTCGGTGAGCTGGGGCGCCGCGTGGACGAGCTGCGGAGGCATCTTTGACGTCTCCGCCAAGGAGAAGCGGCTGGCCGAGATCGACGTCGAGATGGGGGCGCCCACGTTCTGGGAGGACAACCGCCGGGCCCAGGAGCTGATCCGGGAGCGCGCCGAGCTGCAGCGGGTGGTCACGCGAGCGGGCGAGCTCGGGCGCAGCGCCGAGGACCTGGGCGTGCTCCTGGAGCTGGCCGCCGAGGCCGGCGACGGCAGCCTCGATGGCGAGATCGGCGAGGGCGTGGCGCGTCTTCAGCGCGAGCTCGAGGAGTTCGAGCTCAAGGTCATGCTCTCCGGGCCGCACGACGGCAAGGCCTGCATCCTGTCCATCCACCCCGGCGCCGGCGGCACCGAGTCGCAGGACTGGGCCCAGATGCTGATGCGGATGTACTTGCGCTGGTGCGAGCGCGCGGGGTTCAAGGCCGAGGTCGTCGACCTGCTCCCCGGCGAGGAGGCCGGCATCAAGTCGGTCACGGTCGAGGTCACCGGCGAGTACGCCTACGGCTACCTGAAGGGCGAGACCGGCGTGCACCGCCTGATCCGCATCTCGCCCTTCGACGCCTCCCGGCGCCGGCAGACCAGCTTCGCCTCGGTGCACGTGGTGCCGGAGGTCGACGACGTCGAGGTCACCGTCCGCGAGGACGAGATCCGCGTCGACGTCTTCCGCTCGTCGGGGCCGGGCGGGCAGGGCGTGAACACCGCGGACTCGGCGGTCCGGATCACCCACCTGCCGACGAACATCGTGGTGCAGTGCCAGAACGAGCGCTCGCAGCTCCGCAACCGCGACACCGCCATGCGCATCCTGAAGGCCCGGCTGTTCGAGATCGCCCACAAGCGACAGCGCGACGAGCTGGCCGAGCTGACCGGCGAGAAGAAGGAGATCGCCTTCGGCAGCCAGATCCGGTCGTACACGTTCCATCCCTACCAGCTCGTCAAGGACCACCGCACCGGCGTGGAGGTCGGCAACGTCGAGGGCGTGATGGACGGCGACCTCGACCCGTTCATCAAGGCCTTCCTGATGCAGGGGCGCGGGAGCGCGGCGTGAGCGGGTCCGACGCGTCCGGCGGGGACCTGATCCGTCAGCGCCACGACAAGGCCGAGGCGCTGCGGCGCCGCGGCATCGACCCGTTCGGCGGGCGGTTCCCGGTGACGCACTGGGCGGGGCCGCTGCACGAGCGGCTCGGCCAGGCCGGGGACGAGGAGCTGAAGGCCGTCGGCGGCGTGAGCCTGGCCGGGCGGGTCGTCGCCCTGCGCGATCACGGCCGGTCGTGCTTCGCCCACCTCATGGACCGCACGGGCCGCATCCAGCTGTACGCCCGTGCCGACCAGCTGGGCGACGACTACGCGCTGTTCCGGGACCTCGACCTCGGCGACTTCGTCGGCGTCACCGGCGAGGTGTTCCGGACGCGGACCGGCGAGCTGACCGTCGCCGTCAAGAGCCTGGCCTTCCTCGCCAAGTCGCTGCGCCCGCTGCCGGAGAAGTGGCACGGGCTCAAGGACGTCGAGACCCGCTACCGGCAGCGCTACGTCGACCTGATCGTCAACCCCGAGGTGCGGGAGGTCTTCCTGCTGCGCTCGCGCCTGGTCGCCGCGCTCCGGCGCTTCTTCGACGCCCGCGGCTTCGTGGAGGTCGAGACCCCGATGATGCAGCCGATCCCCGGCGGCGCCATCGCCCGCCCCTTCCGGACCCACCACAACGCGCTCGACATGGACCTCTACCTGCGCATCGCGCCCGAGCTGTACCTGAAGCGGCTCGTGGTGGGCGGCTTCGAGCGCGTCTACGAGATCAACCGCAACTTCCGGAACGAGGGCGTGTCGACCCAGCACAACCCCGAGTTCACGATGCTGGAGTTCTACCAGGCCTACGCCGACTACCACGACCTGATGGAGCTCACCGAGGCGCTGTTCCTCGAGCTGGCCCAGACGCTCAAGGGCGGCCCCCGCCTGACCTGGGGCGAGCACGCCATCGACCTGACCCCGCCGTGGCGCCGGCTGCCGTTCTTCACGGGCCTGTCCGAGGCGCTCGGCCGCGAGGTCACCACGGAGACGCCGGCGACGACGCTGGCCGCCGCCGCCGCCGCGCGCGGCATCGCGGTGCAGCCCGGGGCCGCGCCGTGGCAGACGTGGAAGGAGGTCTTCGAGGAGCGGGTGGAGCCGACCCTGGTGCAGCCGACGTTCGTGACCGACTTCCCCATCGAGCTGTCCCCGCTGGCCAAGAAGCGGCGCGACCACCCGCGGCTCGTCGAGCGCTTCGAGCTCTTCATCGGGCGCCGCGAGATGGCCAACGCCTACAGCGAGCTCAACGACCCCGTCGACCAGATGGCGCGCTTCCGCGAGCAGGCCGCGCTGCAGGCGCGCGGCGACGAGGAGGCGCACTGGCTCGACGAGGACTACGTGCGGGCGCTGGAGTACGGCATGCCGCCCGCGGCCGGCGAGGGGATCGGCATCGACCGCCTGGTGATGCTGTTCGCCGACCAGCCGTCGATCCGCGAGGTCATCCTGTTCCCACACCTGAGGCCGGAGGCGTGAGGCGCGGGCTGCCGGTCGAGCTGTTCCTCGGCCTGCGCTACCTGCGCGCGCGCGGGCAGCGCACGAACCTCTCGCTCTTCGTCTGGATCGGCGTCGGCGGCGTCTTCCTGGGCGTCGCCGCGCTGATCCTCGTCCTGGCCGTGATGACGGGCTTCCAGGACTCGATCCGCGACAAGATCATCGAGGCCAATCCCCACATCCTGGTGTTCGGCCTCGCCGGCGGCGGCCTGGGGGACCCCGACACGGTGGCCGAGCGGCTCCGCAGCGTGCCCGGCGTCCGCGTGGCCACGCCGTTCGTGCTCCAGCAGGCGCTCTTCACCACGGAGGGGGGCGGCGCCCACGGCGGCCTCGTGCGCGGCGTCGACCTCGGCTCGGCCACGGTGCGCGGTGACCTGACCACCCAGCTGCGCACGGGCAGCCTCGCGCCCGTGGCCGACGGCCAGCCGGCGATCCTCCTGGGCGTGGAGCTGGCCCGCACGCTGGGCGTGGTGACCGGCGACCAGATCACGGTGATCTCGCCGAAGGGCGCGCTCACCGCGGTGGGCATGGTGCCGAAGATGCGGCGCTACACGGTGGCCGGCACGGTCGAGGTCGGCATGCACGAGTACGACGCCTCGATCGCGTACCTGGGTCTGCCGGTGGCGCGCGAGTTCGCCGGCCTGCCGAGCGGGGTGACCGGCATCGAGGTGAAGCTGGTGGACCCCTTCGACGCCAAGCGCGTGGGGGCCCGCATCGCGCAGGCGCTGGGCATCGGGTTCTGGATCCGGGACTGGATGGACATGAACCGGAACCTCTTCGCCGCGCTGCAGCTCGAGAAGCTCGCGCTGTTCGTCATCGTGACGATCATCGTGCTGGTGGCGGCCTTTGCGATCATCGGTCACCTGGTGCTGCTCGTCGCCGAGAAGCGCAAGGAGATCGGGATCCTGAAGGCCATCGGGGCCTCCAGCGCCAACGTCACCACCGTGTTCTTCGCGGTGGGCATGACCATCGGCGTGGTCGGCACCGTCGCCGGCTCCATCGTCGGCCTGACGCTGATCTGGGTGCAGAACACGTACAAGATCATCCGGCTGGCCGGCGACGTCTACCAGATCGACTACCTGCTCATGAAGCTGACCTGGCCGGATTTCCTGATGATCATCGGCGCCACCCTCCTGCTCGCCTTCCTGGCCACGCTGCTGCCCGCGCGCCGCGCCGGCGCCCTCGCGCCGGTCGACGTGCTGCGATATGAGTGAGCGCGTTCTCTTCCCAGACCGTCGGGCGGCGGCGCCCTGCGCAGCCGCCCCGACGGCCCGTCAAGCATGGGAGGACCGCGCGCGCGGCGCTCGACCGTCGACTTCGCCCGGCGCGGGTCGAGGGAACCCGGATGGCTGAAGCTCGCGTCCCGCTCCTCGCCGGCGAGGATCTCGAGAAGGAGTACCGCACGGGGCCCGAGGTCGTCCGCGTCCTCCGCGGCGCGAGCCTCAGCATCATGCCCGCCGAGGTCGTGGCCCTCGTCGGCGCCTCCGGCGTGGGCAAGTCCACCCTGCTGCACCTGCTCGGCACGCTCGACCGGCCGACGGCGGGGCGCGTGCGCTTCGAGGGCCAGGACGTCTTCGCCTGGGGCGAGACGGGGCTGGTGCGGTTCCGTCGCCACCAGGTGGGCTTCGTGTTCCAGTTCTACAACCTGCTCGGCGAGATGACCGCGCTGGAGAACGCCATGATCCCGGCGCTCCTGGCCCGTCGGCCCGCGCGTGAGGCCGCCACCCGCGCCGCCGACGCGCTGGCCGCGGTGGGGCTCGCCGACCGGCGGCACCACCGGCCGGGCGAGCTGTCGGGGGGCGAGCAGCAGCGCGTCGCCATCGCGCGCGCGCTCGTGAACGAGCCGCGCGTGATCCTCGCCGACGAGCCGACCGGCAACCTCGATCCCAAGACGAGCGCGGTGATCTTCGATCTTTTCCTGAGCCTGCAGGCCGAGCGGCGCATCGCCTTCCTCGTGGCCACGCACAACCCCGAACTGGCGCGCCGGATGGACCGCGCGTACCGTCTGGTGGAGGGGCGCGCGCGCGAGGTCCAGCCGGGGGAGTGACCGTCTCCGAGTCGCTGGCGCGTTTCCAGCAAGTGTTTTCGCAGAGTTAGTTGGGTCGGGCCGAAATCGCTGGCGGCGGGCCCACAGGGCGGGCTATACTGAGGTCGGTAACTAGCCGTCGGGGAAAGCAAAACCGGCACCCCGGAGGCCAACGAAAGGGGTGGGGGGACTCCAGTGTTTGAACGATTCACCGAACGGGCGCGGCGGGTCATCATCTTGGCGCGCGAAGAGGCCGGTCGGTTCCGTCACGACTTCGTCGGGACGGAGCACGTGCTGCTCGGCCTCATCCGGGACGGCGAGGGCATCGCGACCGCGGTGCTGCAGCGGCTCGGGCTGCGTCTGGAGACGGTCAAGGCGGAGGTCGAGCGCGCGCTGGCGGGCTTCCCGAAGACCCTCACGTTCGGTGAGGTGCCGTTCACCCCGCAGGCCAAGCGGGTGCTGGAGCTGTCCATCGAGGAGGCGCGCCAGCTCGGCCACAACTACATCGGCACCGAGCACCTGCTGCTCGGGCTGATGAAGGAAGGCCAGTCGATCGCCGCCAAGATCCTCGAGTCCCTCGGGGCTCGCCTCGACGAGGTCCGCCAGGAGACGCTGGCCTTGCTCGGCGACCAGTACTACCCGCGGCCCAAGAAGCGCTCGCAGACGCCCGTGCTCGACGAGTTCGCCCGCGATCTCACCCAGCTGGCGCGCGAGAGCAAGCTCGATCCCGTCATCGGGCGCGAGCAGGAGATCGAGCGGGTCATCCAGATCCTCGCCCGGCGCACCAAGAACAACCCGGTCCTGATCGGCGAGCCCGGCGTCGGCAAGACGGCCATCGTGGAGGGCCTGGCCCAGAAGATCATCAGCCACGACGTGCCCGACGTGCTCCTCAACAAGCGCCTGCTGCAGCTCGACCTGGGGGCGCTGGTGGCCGGCACCAAGTACCGGGGCCAGTTCGAGGAGCGGCTCAAGGCGGTGATGAAGGAGATCCGCCAGTCCGAGAACGTGATCCTCTTCCTCGACGAGCTGCACACGCTGATCGGCGCCGGCGCCGCCGAGGGAGCCATCGACGCCTCGAACATGCTCAAGCCCGCGCTCTCGCGGGGCGAGATCCAGACCATCGGGGCCACCACGCTGGACGAGTACCGCAAGTACATCGAGAAGGACGGCGCGCTCGAGCGGCGCTTCCAGCCGGTCATCGTCAAGGCGCCCAGCGTGCCCGAGGCCATCGAGATCATCCGCGGGCTGCGCCACAAGTACGAGGCCCACCACCGGGTGAAGATCACCGAGCAGGCCATCACCGCCGCCGTGAACCTGGCCGACCGCTACATCACGGACCGGCAGCTGCCCGACAAGGCCATCGACGTCATCGACGAGGCCTCCTCGCGCACGCGTCTGATGGCCCTCACGCCGCCGCCCGAGGTGAAGGAGATCGAGAAGGAGCTGGAGCGGGTCATCCGCGAGAAGGACATGTACCTGGAGGCCCAGGAGTTCGAGAAGGCCGCCGCCCTCCGGGAGAAGGAGAAGCTGCTCCGGCACCGCGAGGAGGAGCTCAAGCGCGAGTGGGAGCGCAACAAGGGCAAGGGCGTCCAGTCGGTGGAGGAGGAGGACATCGAGTTCATCGTCTCCCGCTGGACGGGCATCCCCCTCAGCAAGCTCGAGGAGAAGGAGTCCGAGAAGCTGGCGCGCATGGAGGAGGCGCTGCACGGCCGCATCATCGGCCAGCACGACGCCGTGGCCGCCGTGTCGCGGGCCATCCGCCGCTCGCGGGCCGGCCTCAAGGACGCCAAGCGGCCGGTCGGCTCGTTCATCTTCCTGGGCCCGACCGGCGTGGGCAAGACGGAGCTGGCGCGGGCGCTCGCCGAGTACCTGTTCGGCGACGAGAACGCGCTGATCCGCGTCGACATGTCGGAGTACATGGAGAAGTTCTCGGTGTCGCGCCTGCTCGGCGCGCCGCCCGGCTACGTCGGCTACGAGGAGGGCGGGTTCCTCACCGAGAAAGTCCGGCGGCGCCCGTACTCGGTGGTGCTCTTCGACGAGATCGAGAAGGCCCACCCCGACGTGTTCAACATGATGCTGCAGGTGCTGGACGACGGCCGGCTCACCGACTCGCTGGGCCACGTCGTGGACTTCAAGAACACGATCCTGATCATGACCTCCAACCTGGGGACGAGCCTGATCGGCAAGCGGATCTCCCCCGGGTTCATGCAGGAATCCGACGAGGCGTCCTACGAGAAGATGAAGGACCGCGTCATGGAGGAGCTGAAGCGGTCCTTCCGGCCGGAGTTCCTGAACCGGATCGATGACACGATCGTGTTCCACTCCCTGTCGGTGGACCACATCAAGCAGATCATCCGGCTGATGATCCGGCGCATCAACATGCAGCTCACCGAGCGCGGCATCGAGCTGGTGCTGACCCCGGCCGCCGAGGACGCCCTCGTCGAGAAGGGGTACGACCCCACGTACGGGGCCCGGCAGCTGCGGCGCACGATCCAGAAGCACATCGAGGATCCGCTGGCCGAGGCCATCGTGCGCGGGCAGATGGCCGAGAGTGCCCGGATCGAGGTGGACGTCGAAGGAGGTAGCTTCGTCTTCCGCGAGGCGCGCGCGGCGGACGCGCCTCTCGAACTTGCCGAGCACTAGACGGCTGTCCGCGCGAGCCTGAGCGCCCGGTGACGACTGCGGGGAGAAGGCGGCTCTCCGTCTTGCTCGCGTGGCTGGCCCTGCTCCTGCAGGCCACGGGCGTCGACGGCCAGCCGGGGTCCCAGCGGCCCATCCTGATCCGCGAGCTCGCCGTGGAGGGTAACCGGCGTGTCCAGGAGGCGGTCATCCTGGGCCGCGTCCAGGCCAAGATCGGCTCGCCCTTCAACCCCTCCCAGCTCAGCGAGGACATCCGGGCCGTCTTCGCGCTGGGCTTCTTCGACGACGTGCAGCTCAAGGTCGAGGACTTCGAGGGCGGCGTGAAGGTGACCTTCGTCGTCACGGAGCGCCCCTTCGTCCGGGACGTGGACTTCACCGGCAACAAGCGGCTCAGCACGTCCGAGCTCCAGGAAAAGATCGACATCAAGCTGGGCAGCGTGTACAACCCGGTCGAGGTCCAGAAGGCCCGCGAGAAGCTGGTGGAGGCGTACGAGTCGGAGGGGTACTTCGAGGTGCAGATCACCCCCGAGGTCGAGAAGTTCAGCGACGGCGACGTCAAGGTCGTCTTCAGCGTCAACGAGGGGCGGCGCATCACGATCGACTCCATCGAGATCCGGGGCAACAAGGGTCTGAGCGACCGCCAGATCAAGCGGGCGCTGGTCACCCAGGAGCGCGAGTTCTTCATCCTGCGCGGCAAGCTGCAGCGGCAGAAACTCGACGAGGACGTCGAGCGCATCCTCTCCGTGTACAACGACCACGGCTACATCCAGGCCCGCGTCGAGGGCTACGACGTCGCCGTGAACCGCGAGAAGGCCCGGGTCACCCTGACCTTCACCGTGGTGGAGGGGCCGCAGTACCGGGTGGACGCCGTCCGCATCGTGGGGGTGACGCTGTTCCCGGAGAGCGAGGTCCGCCGCCTGGTGGAGCTCAAGCCGGGCGACGTCTACTCGCGGGCCAAGCTCCGGGACAGCGTCCGCCAGATCGGCGACCTCTACAGCACCATCGGCCGCGCCGCCGCCGACGTGAGCCCCCGCACCGAGCAGAAGCCCGACGCCAGGGTCACCCTCACGCTGGAGGTCAGCGAAGGGCCCGAGGTGTACGTGGAGCGGATCAACATCTCGGGCAACCTGCGCTCGCAGGACAAGATCCTGCGCCGCGAGGTCCCGATGGTGGAGGGTGACCTGTTCACGCTGCAGAAGCTGCAGCGGGCCCGCCAGCGCCTGATCAACCTGGGCTACTTCGAGACGGTGACGGTGAGCACCACCCCCGGGTCGGACAAGACCAGGATCATCGTCAACGTGGAGGTCACCGAGCGGGCCACCGGCCTGTTCTCCATCGGCGGCGGCTACTCCTCCGTCGACAGCTTCATCGGCACCATCGACCTGGCCCAGCGCAACTTCCTCGGCCGCGGCTGGGAGGCGTCGCTGCGCATCCGCGCCGGCGGCAGCACCCAGCAGGGCATCCTGAGCTTCACCGAGCCGTGGCTCTTCGACCGCCCGCTGTCGGCGGGCTTCGATCTCTTCAGCCTCACGCGGGAGTACGTGGAGTTCGACTACAGCTCCCTCGGCGGCGGCGTGCGGCTCAGCCACCCCTTCGCCGAGTACTGGCGCTGGCACACCGGGTACCGGCTGACCCGCGACGAGATCACCGACCTCGAGGACTTCGCCACCGACGCGCTCAGGGGCGAGCAGGGCACGCGCGTCACCTCGCTCGTCTCCGGCGGCGTCAGCCGCGACAGCCGCGACAGCGTGCTGTCGCCCACGCGGGGCGGCCAGACCGCCATCACCGTGGACTTCGCCGGCCTGGGCGGCGACTCCCGGTACGTCAAGGGCATCGCCAACACCACGTACTTCAAGCCCATCTGGCTCGACCACATCCTGTCCGGGCGCGCCGAGGTCGGGTACGGCTTCGGCTGGTCCGACGATCCGCTGCCGCTGTTCGAGCGGTTCTACATGGGCGGCCCCAACTCGCTGCGCAGCTTCAAGCACCGCCGACTCTCGCCGCGCGACGACACGGGCACGCGGATCGGCGGCACCACCGAGGTCCTGGGCACCGTCGAGTACCTGATCCCGCTGCCGTTCAACATGCGGTTGGCGGCGTTCTTCGACATCGGCAACGTCTACGGGTTCGGCACCGAGTTCGACGCCACGGACCTGCGCAAGGCCGCCGGGGGCGGCGTGCGATGGATCTCGCCGTTCGGGCCCATCCGCGTCGACTACGGCGTGAACCTCGACCGCCGCCGGGACGAGGACTTCGGGGCGCTCCACTTCTCGGTGGGGACGCCGTTCTAGGGAGGAGCGTCATGACGCGAGCACTGGCCGCCCTGATCGTCGCGAGCGCCGTGGCCGGCGGCGCCCTGGTGGCCTCCGGGGGCGGGGCGCGGGCGCAGGCCCCCGCGACGGCGTCCCGGATCGGCTTCATCGACATCCAGCGCGTGCTCGTCCGATCGGCCGCCGGCGTCGCCGCCCGCGAGCAGCTCGAGAAGGAAAAGGCGTCCATGCAGAAGGAGATGGACGGCCGGCGCCAGGAGCTGGAGAAGCTGCGCGAGGAGCTCGACAAGAAGGGCGCGCTGATGTCGCCCGACGCCCGCCGCGAGCGCGAGGACGCCATCGAGCGCAAGCGCCGCGACGCCACCCGGCTCGCCGACGACTTCCAGCGGGAGCTCGGGCGCAAGGAGCAGCAGCTCATCGTCAAGGTCCGCCAGGAGCTGCAGGGCGTCATCGACAAGGTCGGCAAGCAGAAGGGCTACTACATGATCCTCGACGGCCGCAACGCCGGCGTGGTCTTCTGGACGCCGGAGGCCGACCTCACCGACGAGATCATCCGCGCCTACGACCAGGAATCGGCGACGAAGGGCAAGAAGTAGCCCGATGGGGGAGCGGCCGGTCTTCACGCTCGGCCAGCTCGCCGCGGCGCTGGGGCTCCCGCTGGAGGGCGACGCCGCGCGCACCGTCACCGGCGTGGCGGCCCTGGAGACCGCGGGGCCCCACGACATCGCCTTCGTGACCGACGCCCGCCACCGCGACTCGGCCCTGGCGTCGCGGGCCGGCGCCTTCCTGGCCCCGCCCGAGCTCTCCGGGCTGCCCGCGCCCGTCCTGCGCGCGCCGTCCCCGCGGCTCGCCGTGGTGGACCTGCTGCGGCTCTTCCACCCGCTGGCGCCGGCCTCGCCCGGCATCGCCGCCTCGGCCGTCGTCGCGCCGGGCGCCCGCGTGGCCGCCAGTGCGTCGATCGGGGCGCTGGCCGTGGTCGAAGCCGGCGCGGTCATCGGCGAGCGCGTGCGCGTGCATCCGCTGGCCTACGTCGGCGCCGGCGCCGAGGTCGGCGACGACTCCGTGCTGCATCCCCACAGCGTGCTCGGCGAGCGGGTCCGCATCGGCCGCCGGGTGGTCGTCCACGCCGGCGCCGTGCTCGGCGCCGACGGCTTCGGGTTCGTGTACGACGGCACGCAGCACCGCAAGATGCCGCAGGTCGGCACCGTGCGCATCGAGGACGACGTCGAGATCGGCGCCAACGTCACCATCGACCGGGCCACCCTGGGGGAGACGGTCGTCCGGCGGGGCACCAAGATCGACAATCTCGTGATGGTGGCCCACAACGTGGAGATCGGCGAGGATTGCATCGTGGCGGCGCAGGCCGGCGTCGCGGGCTCGTCGCGGCTCGGCAAGGGCGTCATCCTGCTGGGGCAGGCCGGCGTCGCCGACCACGTGACGGTGGGCGACGGCGCGGTGCTCGCCGCGCAGGCCGGCATCTCGCAGGACGTGCCGGCCGGCGAGAAGCTGTTCGGGACCTGGGCCCGGCCCATGGTCCAGGCGCGGCGGATCTGGATCGCCGAGAGCGAGTTGCCCGAGCTGGTCCGCCGCGTGCGGGCGCTCGAGCGGCGGCTGGCCGAGGTGGAGGGACGCCTGGACAAGGACGCGGACCCGCGGTGAGCGCGCGCATCCACCCGGCGGCCATCGTCGATCCCCGGGCCCGGCTCGCCGCCGGCGTCACCATCGGCGCCTTCAGCGTCGTGGGCCCCGACGTCACGCTGGGCCCGGGCGTCGAGCTGGGGCACCATGTGGTCCTGGAGGGCCGCGTGGAGGTCGGCGCCGACGTCCACATCGGCCACGGCTCGGCGCTGGGCGGCGCGCCGCAGGACCTCAAGTTCAAGCCCGAGACGCCGTCCGGCGTGCGCATCGGCGCCGGCACCGTCCTGCGCGAGTACGTCACCGTGCACCGCGCCACGCGCCCGGACGGGTGGACGGAGATCGGCCCTCGCTGCCTGCTGATGGGCCTGACCCACGTGGGGCACGACTGCCGGCTGGGCGAGGGCGTCGTCCTCGTGAACTACGCGGGGCTCTCGGGGCACTGCGAGCTGGAGGACTTCGTGACCATCGGCGGGCAGAGCGGCTGCCCGCCGTTCACGCGGGTGGGGACGTTCGGCTATCTCGGCGGGTTCTCCAAGCTCGAGGCCGACCTGCCGCCCTACATGCTGGCCAACGGCGTGCCGGCCACCGTGCGCGGCATCAACAACGTCGGGCTGCGGCGCGCGGGCATGGGCGCGGCCGAGCGCCGCGCGCTCAAGGACGCCCATCGCCTGCTCTACCGCTCGGGCCTGCCGCCGGGCCCGGCCCTCGAGCGGCTGCGCCGCGAGGCGCCGCCCGGTCCCGCCGTCGAACGCCTCGTGGCCTTCGTCGCCGCCGCCCGGCGCGGCATCTGCGCGCCGCCGCACGGCTGGCGCGCGGGCGCCACGGCGCCGGCCGACGACGTCGAGAGCGAGCGGGTGGGCGGATGAGCGCCGAGCGGCGGACGCGGGCCGGCGTGGTGGGCGCCGGCCACATGGGGCGCTACCACGCGCTCGTCTACGCCGAGCTCTGGGACGTCGACCTGGTCGGCGTCGCCGACATCGACGCCGACCGGGCCGCCGCCGTCGCCCGGCACTTCGACACGCGCGCCTTCGCCGACCACCGCGACCTGGTCGGCCAGGTCGACGTCGTCAGCGTGGCGGTCCCCACCGAGCAGCATTTCCACGTCGCCCGGGACCTGCTCGAGGCCGGCGTGGCCGTGCTCGTCGAGAAGCCGATCGCGCCGACCCTGGAGGAGGCGCGCGAGCTGTTCGCGACGGCGCGCCGGTCCGGCGCCGCGCTGCAGGTCGGCCACGTCGAGCGCTTCAACGGCGCCGTGCAGGAGCTGCGCAAGATCGTGGAGCGGCCCATCCTGGTCGAGTCGCGGCGCCTGGGGCCGTTCGTGCCCCGCGTGCAGAAGGACACCGTGATCATGGACCTGATGATCCACGACCTGGACATCGTGCTGGGCCTGGTGCCCTCGCCGCCACGGCGGCTCACGGCGTTCGGCGCCGCCGTGCACTCCGAGGTCACCGACGTGGCCAACGTGCAGATCGGCTTCGAGTCCGGGACCATCGCCACGCTGACGGCCAGCCGCGCGACCGAGGAGAAGATCCGGACGCTGGCCATCACCCAGTCCGACGCCTACGTGGTGCTCGACTACCTGGTGCAGGACATCGAGATCCACCGCCGGGCCGCCCAGGAGTCGACGCCCAACCGCGAGTCCATCCGGTACCGGCAGGCGTCCTTCGTGGAGCACCTGTTCGTGCACAAGGAGAACCCGCTCAAGCTCGAGGTCCTCCACCTGATCCGCACCGCCCGGCGCCTGGCCGCCGGCGAGCCGGTGGAACTCGCCGAGGCCGAGGACGTCCGCTCGCTCGCCATGGCGCTGGAGATCGAGCGGCTCATCCGGGACGGGCGGCCGGAAGTCGAGCTCGTGGCGGGCTGGCCGTGGAGCGCCGGCTCGGCCTGATGTGCGGCGCCGGCCCGCTGCCCGCGCGCATGGCGCAGGCGGCGCGGCGCCAGGGCTGGCGGGTGTGGGCCTTCGCCTTCCCGGGCGCCGACGATCTGGCTCCGCACGCCGACCGCGTCGTGCCCAGCCGCATCACCGAGGCCGCGGCCGTGCTTGCCGCGCTCCAGGCCGACGGCGTGAGCGCCGCGCTGTTCGGCGGCCGCTTCTCGATGAGCGAGGTGCTCCAGGCCGACGCCCGCACCGCGGACGCCACGTCGCGCCGCATCGGCGAGCACGCCGGCTCGCGGGTCGACGCCAAGCTGCTCGAGGCCATCGTGGCCCTCTTCGCCTCGATCGGCGTCGAGGTGCTCGACCAGCGGCCCTTCGTGGGCGACCTGGCGCCGGCCGGGCCGCTCGGCTCGCGCTCCCCCTCCGACGCCGAGGCGGCCGACGTGCGGCGCGGGCTGGTCGCCGCGCGGATGGCCGCCGACGCCGGCATCGGGCAGACCGTGGTGGTCCGGCACGGCGTGGTCGTGGCCGTCGAGGCGGTCGAGGGGACCACCGCCGCCATCGGGCGCGGCACGAGCCTGGCCGGGCCCGGCGCCGTCGTCGTGAAGGCCGTCGCCCGCGACCACGACTACCGGTTCGACACGCCGACGGTCGGCGTGGAGACGGTCGCGGCCGCCGCCGACGGGCGCGCCGCCGTCGTCGCCGTCGAGGCGGGCCGCGTGCTGGTCGTCGATCGCGAGGCCACCGCGCGCGCGGCCGACGCCGCGGGCATCGCGCTGGTGGGCGTCGATGCGCTCGCCTGACGCGCCGGCGGTCATGCTCGCGGCCGGCGAGGCGTCCGGCGACCTGCACGGGGCGGTGCTCTGCCGGGCGTTGCGCGGGCTCGCTCCCGGCATCCGCCTGTCGGGCATGGGCGGCGCGCGCATGGCGGCCGAGGGCGTGGAGCTGGCGGCCGACGTGACCCGCCGCGCCGCCGTGGGCACCACCGAGGCCGTCGGCCGGGTGCCGGCGCTGTGGCGGACGTACCGCGCGCTGCGGCGACGGCTCGAGCGCGATCGCCCCGACGCGCTCGTGCTCATCGACTTCCCGGAGTTCAACCTGCGCCTGGCGCGCGCGGCGCGGCGGGCCGGCGTGCCCGTGGTCTACTTCGTGCCGCCGCAGCTCTGGGCGTGGCGCGCGTGGCGGGTGCGCGCCATGCGGCGCTGGGTCTCCCTCGTGCTGGCGGTGCTGCCCTTCGAGCCGGCGATCTACCGGCGGGCCGGCGTGCCGGTGGCGTTCGTCGGCCATCCCGTCCTCGACGCCCTGGCCGCCGCCCCGGAGCGGGAGGCCGTGCGCGCCCGGCTCGGTGTCGGCGCCGGCACGCTCGTGATCGGGCTGCTGCCGGGCAGCCGCGCCGAGGAGGTCGCGCGCATGACGCCGCTCATGCGCGAGGCGGCCCGGCGCATCGCCGGCCGGCACCCCGAGGCCGTGTTCGTCCTCGCGCTGGCCCCCACGATCGACGCCGACGCCGTGGGCGCCATGCTGGCCGGCGGGCCTCCGGTGCAGCTCGTGACCGATACCGCCCACGCGGTGATGCGCGCCGCGGACCTCCTGCTCGCCACGTCGGGGACGGCCACGCTCGAGGCCGCGCTGCTCGGCACCCCGCTGATCGTCTGCTACCGGGTCTCGGCGGCGACGGAGATGCTGGGGCGCCTGCTCCTGCGCGTGCCGTGGGTCGGTCTCGTCAACCTCACGCTGGGGCGAGGCGCCGTGCCCGAGCTCTTCGAGCGTCGCCACGCCACGCCCGACCGGCTCGCCGCCGAGGCCCTTCGCCTGCTCGACACGCCGGGCGCGCTCGACGCCCAGCGCGCCGCGTTCGCCGAGCTCCGCGCGCTCTGCGGAGAGCCGGGGGTAGGGGAGCGCGCCGCCCGGCACGTGCTGGCCGTGATCGAGCGCGCGGGCGCGCCCGCGGTCGGCGCGGCCGCCGGGCCGGCGGCCGCGCCCCTCACGCCGCGCGCCGGCCGGGCCGGCGCGCGCGTCGGCGGCGGCCGACCGTGAGCCCCGGCATCGCCGCCTGGCTCGCCGCCGCGGCCGTCCGCCTGCTCGGCGCGACGCTCAGGCTGCGCGTCGCCGGTGTCGAGCGGCTGCGTCCGCTCTGGGCCTCGGGCCGCCCCGTGATCTACGTCGTGTGGCACGGGCGGATCCTGATGCTGCCGTGGGCCCACCGCCGTCTGCGGCGCGCCCACGGGGCGCCGGCCGTCTCGGTGCTGGCCAGCCGCTCGCGCGACGGCGAGCTCGCCGTCCGCTACGCGGCGCGGTTCGGCGTCGAGGCCGTCCGCGGCTCGTCGTCCCGCGGGGGAGCGGCCGCCCTGCGCGCGCTCGTCGCCGCGGTGCGCGCGGGCACCGCGGTCGTGCTGGTGCCCGACGGCCCGCGGGGCCCGCGCGAGCGCCTGCAGCCCGGCGTGGTCGTGCTGGCCGCGCTCACGGGCGCCCCGGTGGTGCCGGTGGCCGTGGCCGCCCGCCCGGCGCGACGCCTCGCCTCGTGGGACGCCTTCGTGGTGCCGCTGCCCTTCGCGCGCTGCGCGCTGGTGCTGGGCGAGCCCGTGGTCGTCGCGGCCGGCGCCGACCGCGAGCGGGCCGCCAAGGACATCGCGCGGGCGCTCGAGGACGCGACGGCGGCCGCCGACCGGCTGGCCGCATCGTGATCCACGCCGTCTACAGCCTGGTGCTCGCCGGCGTCACGCTGGGCTACCTGCCGGTGGCGTTGTGGCGCCGGGCGGCGCACGGCGTGCCGCTCCACGCCCGGGCGCGACTGGGATTCGGCGGGCCGCGCGTCGCCGGCCCCGCCATGTGGGTGCACGCGGTGTCGGTGGGCGAGGCCATCGCCGCGCAGGCCCTGCTGGACGGCCTGCGGCGCGCGTACCCCGCGCTGCCGCTGGTGGTGACCACGGTCACGGAGACCGGGGCCCGCGTCGTGCGCGACCGCTACGCGGCGGTGGCGACGCATCGCTTCTTCCCGCTCGACCTGCCCGGCGCGGTGGGGCGGACGTTCCGCGCCATCGCCCCCGCGTTCCTCGTGTGCATGGAGACGGAGCTCTGGCCCAACGTGCTCCGGCACGCGCGGCGCCGCGGCGTGCCGGTCATGATCGCCAGCGGCCGCCTGTCCGACCGCTCGTTCGGCCGCTACCGCCTGGTGAAGCCGCTGCTGCGCGCGATGCTGGACGACGTGCGGGTGTTCGCCATGCAGTCGCAGGAGGACGCGCGCCGGATGATCGCGCTGGGCGCGCGCCCCGAGCGGGTGTTCGTCACCGGCAACGTGAAGCACGACGCGCTGCCCGACGCCGCCGGCATCGTCGACCTGTGGCGTCGCCTGCTCGCCCTGCGTCCCGACCAGCGCGTGTGGATCGCGGGCAGCACCCACCGGGGCGAGGACGAGGCCGTGCTCGCCGCCCACCGCGCCGCGCGCGCCGAGCATCCGGGGCTCGTCCTCGTGCTGGCGCCGCGCCATCCCGAGCGCGTGGCCGAGGTCGTCGATCTGGTCGCCGCCCGCGGCTTCTCCGCCGTGCGGCGGAGCGAGCTGCCGCGCGGGGCGATCGGCGACGCCGTGATCGTGCTCGACACGGTGGGCGAGCTGGCCCAGCTCTACGCGGTGGCCGACGTCGTGTTCGTCGGCGGCAGCCTGGTCGCCGCGGGCGGCCACAACATGCTGGAGCCGGCGCTGCGCCGCAAGCCGGTCCTCTTCGGTCCCCACACCGAGAACTTCCGCGAGATCGCGGCGCTGCTGGTGGAGAGCGGCGGCGGGCTGGTGGTGCGGCACGGCGCCGAGCTCGCCGCCGAGGTGCGCCGTCTGCTCGCCGACTCGGCGCTGCGCGACAAGCTGGGGGCCGCGGGACTCGAGGCCGCCGCGGCGCGCCACGGTGCGGTGCGCGCGACGCTCGAGCTGGTGGAGCGGTTCCTGGCGCCGGGAGCGCGCGCGTGAGGCGGCCGCTCACCGGCGAGCGCATCGCGCGCGCGTGGGACGAGCCCACGGCGCCCGGCCCCGCGCTCCTGCTGGGCGCGCTGTCGGGCGGCTACCGCGGCCTCCTCCGCGCCCGCGAATGGCTCTACGCGCGCGGGATCCTGGCCTCGCGCCAGGTCGACGGCGCCGTCGTCTCCATCGGCAACCTCACCGTCGGCGGCAGCGGCAAGACGCCGGCCGTGGAGCTGGCGGTGCAGACCCTCGTCACGCTGGGCCGGCGGCCGGCGGTGGTGAGCCGCGGCTACCGCCGGCGGACGAGCGGCGTGCAGGTCGTGGCCGACACCGCGTGCATCCGCCTGGACCCCGAGGACGCCGGCGACGAGCCCTTCCTGCTCGCGCGGCGGCTGCCCGGCGTCCCGGTGGTGGTCGGCGCCAGCCGGTTCGAGGCGGCACGGGCCGCCGTGGAGCGGTTCGGCGTCGATGCCGTGGTCATCGACGACGGCTTCCAGCACCGCACGCTCGACAAGGACCTCGAGATCGTCATGGCGCGGGCGCGACGGCCGTGGGGCAACGGCCGCCTGCTCCCCGGCGGCCCCCTCCGGGAGCCCGTCTCGGCGCTGGCGCGGGCCGACCTGATCGTGGCCAGCGGGGCCGACGACCCGGACGACGTGGCCGAAGTGGCCGCGGCGGCGGCGCGCCACGCGCCCGGCGCGCCGGTGCTGCCCGCGCGCTACGTGCCGGTCGAGTGCTTCGAGGCCGGGCGGATGCGGGCGCGGCCGCCCGGGGTCCTGGCCGGCGCGCGCCTGCTGGCCTTCGCCGGCATCGCCTCGCCCGCGGGCTTCGAGGCCACGTGCGCGGGCCTGGGCGCGCACCTGCTCGACTGCGTGGTCTTCGCCGATCACCACTGGTACACGCGGGAAGACTTCCGCCGGCTCGACGAGCGTGCACGGAGCCTGGGCGCCGACGGCCTGGTCACGACGGAGAAGGACTGGGTGCGCTTGCGCCGCCTGCCGCTGCCGCGCACGCCGCTGCACGTGGTCACCGTCAGGCTGGAGCTGCTCGCCGGCGCCGAGACGTGGCGCCGTGCCTTCGAGCGCGCATGCCGGACGCCGTGATCGTCCGCCTGCCGAACTGGCTGGGCGACACGGTCATGGCCGTGCCGGCGCTCGCGGCGCTGCGGCGCGGCCTCCCCGCGGCCCGCCTCGGGGCCGCCGGCCCGTGGGCGTCGCTGCTGGCGGGACAGGGACTGGCCGACGTGCTGGTGACCTACCCCCGCACCTGGACCGGCCGCCTGCGGACCGCCGACGCCGTGCGCGCCCTCGACGCCACCACCGCGGTGCTGCTGCCGAACTCGTTCGAGGCGGCGGCGTCCGCGCTCTACTGGGGAGCGCGCCGTCGGGTCGGCTTCGGCAGCGGCGGCCGGCGCGCCCTCCTCACCGACGCCCCCCCGCTGCCGTCACCGCGGCGGCACCAGGTGGACGAGTACCTGGCGCTCGTGGAGCGGCTCGGCGTGCCCGCCGGCGACCGCACGCCGCGCCTGGCGCCGCCAGCCGTGGACTCGCCGGAGCGGGCGCAGGCGCGGGCGCTGCTGGAGGAGGTCGGCGCGGACCATCGGCCGCGTGTGGGACTGCACCTGGGTGCGGCGTTCGGACCCTCGAAGCTGTGGCCCGTCGAGCGCATGGCCGAGCTCGCCCACCTGCTGCGCGACGGGGGGCGGACGCCGGTGCTGCTCGGCGCGCCGAGCGACGCCGACGTCGCGGCGCGCATCGCCGGCAGCGTCGTCGTGGCGAGCCTGGTCGGCCGCGACAGCCCCGGCCTGCTGCCCGCGGTTCTCGCCGAGCTCGACGCCGTCGTGTGCGGCGACACGGGTGTCGGCCACCTGGCGGCGGCGCTCGGCACGCCGGTGGTCGCGCTGTTCGGCCCGACCGATCCGCGGCTCACCGCGCCACGCGGTCCGGCGACGGTGGTGAGCCGGCCGACGCCGTGCGCGCCGTGCTTCTACCGTGAGTGCCCCATCGATCACCCGTGCCTGCGCGGGATCCCGGCCGGCGAGGTCGCCGCGCGGCTGGTCGACCTGGGGGTGTGACGTGGGCCTGACGGTGCTGCACCTGGCCTCCAACCGCTGGTGGACCGGCAGCGCGGATCCCGTCATCCGGCTGGTCACGGGACTGCAGGCGCGGGGTCACCGCGTCCTGCTCGGGGTCATCCCGGGCGACCGCTTCGAGGCCAAGGCCCGTGAGGCCGGTCTCGTGCCGCTGGCCGGCCTCGACCTGCGCGCGCGGTTCGCGCCGGTCGCCGCGCTCGCCGACGTGCGCCGGCTGCGCCAGACGCTGCGCGAGGAGGGCGTCGACCTGGTGCACTGCCACCACTCGCACGACCACTGGCTGGCGCTCCTGGCGCGGGGCGCCCGTGGCCGCGTGCCGGTCGTGCGGTCGTTCCACGCCTACCGCGCGGTCAAGGCGGACGCGGTGTCGCGCGCGCTGTACCGGCGCACGGCCGTGCTGTTCGCCGTGTCCCGGCAGATCGAGGCACGCTGCCGCGCGGCCGGCATTCCGGCCGACCGGATCGTGTGGATTCCCGGCGCCGCGGACCTGCCGCGCTTCGGCGGCGACGCCGACGCCGCGGCCATCCGCGAGGAGTTCAAGCTGGGCCGGGCGCCCGTGGTCGTCTCGGTCGCGCGGCTGGCGCCCAACCGCGGCCACGAGCTGCTCCTGAGCGCGTTCCGGATCCTGCTCGGCAGCCTGCCCGACGCGCGCCTGCTCCTCGTCGGCAAGGGCGAGACCCGGCCCCGCCTGGAGGCGCTCGTGGCCGAGATGGGACTCGGTGACCGCGCGCTGTTCACCGGCTACCGCGACCGGGACCTGCCCGCCGTGCTGGCGGCCGCCGACTGCTTCGCGCTGATGGCCGCGGGCTCGGACGACTCGTGTCGCGCCGTGCTCGAGGCCATGGCGGCGGGCCGGCCGGTCGTCGCCCGCCGGGTCGGCGCGCTGCCCGAGACGGTGGTGGACGGCGAGACGGGCTATCTGGTGGACGACGATCGTCCGGAGAGGGTGGCGGCCGCGCTGGCCGCCGTGCTGGGCGACCGCGACCGTGCCCGCGCCATGGGCCGCGCCGGCCGGCGGCGCGCCGAGACCGAGTTCAGTCCCGAGCGGTCCGTGGCCGTGGTGGACGAGGTGTACCGCCGCCTGGCATGAAGATCCTCCACGTGATGTCGTGCCGCGGCTGGTCCTCGGACGCGTACTGGGCGGCGCGCATCTGCCGCGAGCTGGCGCGCCGCGGCCACGAGGTCACCCTCGCCTGTCGCGCGGGCACCGAGGCGCGCGTGATCGACCGAGCCAGGCTTGAGGGCGTGGAGCGGGTCGAGACCCTCGCGCTGGCGAGCGGCGTGGCCCCCGCCGCCGACGTCGGCGACGTTCACCGGCTGGCCGGCTGGCTGCGCACCGCCGACGTCGTGCACGTCCACCGCGGCAAGGAGCACTGGCTGGCGGCGCTGGCGAACCGCGTGGCCGGCACGCGCCGGCCACTGCTCCGCACACGCCACATCGCGCAAGCCGTCGGCGCCCACGCCGGCAATCGATGGCTGTACGGGCGCGCGACGGCGCTGGTGGTGGCGGTGACCGAGGCCATCCGCCGCCAGTACCTGGCCGCGGGACTGCTCGCGCCCGACCGCGTCGTGACGCTGGCGGGCGGCGCCGACGCCGAGGCCTTCGCGCCCCGCGCCGCGGACCCGGCGATGCGCGCGCGGCTGGGCGGGCGTGACGGCGCGCTGCTCGTGGGCATGATCGGCGGCCTGCGCGTCATGAAGGGCCACCGCGTGGTCATCGAGGCGGCCGCGCGTCTGGGCGACGCCTGGCCGCTGCGCTTCGTCTTCGTGGGGCAGGGCGCGCACGAGGCGGCGGTGCGCGGGATGGTCAGCCGCGCCGGCCTCGACGATCGCGTGACCCTCGCCGGGTTCGTGGACGACCTGCCGGCGGCCATGGCCGCGCTCGACGTGGCGCTCTACGTCCCGATGGAGTCCGACGGCATGTCGCGCGTGGTGTGGGAGTACCTGGCCGCCGGCCTGCCGCTGATCGCCGCGCGGGTCGGCGCCGCCGCCGAGAGCCTGGCCGACGGCGAGCACGCGCTGCTGGTCCACGCGGGCGACGCCGCGGACCTCGGCCGCGCGCTGGCGCGCCTGGCCGCCGACGCCGCGCTGCGCCGGCGACTGGGCGCCGGCGGCCGGGCGCTCCTGCTCGAGCGGCACTCCGGTGCCCGCCTGGCCGCCGCGCTCGAGGAGCGGTACGCCCGACTCGCCGACGTGGGGGCCCCCGGGGCCCTCCTCGGGAATGCGCGGCCCGGCTCCTAGCGGCGTGAAGATCTCCATCGTCTCCTTCGACCTCTCCGACAACGCCACCGGCCGTGCCGAGCTGCTCGCGCGGCTCCTGGCGCCGCGCCACGACGTGACCGTCGTCGGCCCGCTCCTGGACGGCGCCGTGTGGGCGCCGCTGGCGGCGAGCCCCGTCCCGTACCGCGGCCTGCCGGCGCATCGCTATCCGCGCCTGGTCGCCGACGTGCCGCCGCTGCTGCGGCTGATCGACGGCGACCTGATCTACGCCTGCAAGCCGCGCCCGACGAGCTTCGGCCTGGGGCTGCTGGCGCGCCGCCAGCGCCGGCGGCCGCTCGTGCTCGACGTCGACGACTGGGAGCTCGGGTTCTTCTACCGCTCGGGGGGCTGGGGGCGCGTGGGGCGCGCGCTGAACCTGGCCGATCCCAACGGCCTCACGTGGACGTGGCTGTGCGAGCGGCTGGTCGCCGCCGCCGACGCCGTCACCGTGGCCTCGCGCTTCCTCGAGCGCCGCTTCGGCGGCACGCTCGTGCCCCACGCGCGGGACACCGAGGCGTGGGATCCGGCGCGCTGGGACGGCGCGCCGGTGCGCGCGTCGCTGGACGCCCGCGGGCGGGCCGTGGTGATGTTCCTCGGCACGCCGCGCGCCTACAAGGGCGTGGACGATCTCGTGGAGGCCGTCGGCACTCTCGCCGGACGCGCGGTGCTCGCCGTCGTGGGCGTCAGGCCCGACAGCGACGCCGCGCGGCGCTGGGCGGCGCACGCGCACGTCCGGCTCGTGGGCGAGATCCCGTTCGACGACGTCCCGCGGCACCTGGCCGCCGCCGACGTCGTGGCGGTGCCCCAGCGCGCCACCAGCGACACGCTCGGGCAGGTGCCGGCGAAGCTCTTCGACGCGATGGCCCTGGCGCGCCCGGTCGTCGCCACCGCGGTCTCCATGATCCCCGAGGTGCTGGACGGCTGCGGCGTCGTCGTGCCGCCGGGCGACATCGCCGCGCTGGCCGGGGCGATCGGCCGCCTGCTCGACGACCCTGGCGCCGCGGCGGCGATGGGCCGCCGCGCCCGCGAGCGCTGCGTGGTCGAGTACAGCTTCGCGGCCGCCCGCGCCCGCCTGTTCCCGCTGATCGATTCCCTGCTCCCCGGCCACCGGGCGTGAGCGCTCGGTCGCCGTCGGCCCTGGACTCCATGCGCCAGTCGGTGGGGGACACGCCGCCGCTGGCGCACGGTCACGCTCCCCGCGCCGCACGCCGGCCTCGCGCGGGCCGCCACCACGGATGAAGGTCCTGATCATCGCGCGTCCGTTCGTGTTCCACGGCGGCGTCGAGCGCGCCACCCGGGACCTGGTGGGCGCGCTCGTCGAGCACGGACACGACGTGCACCTCGCCAGCCCGCCGGGCCAGGCCCCCGTCGCCGGGGTCACGCTGCACCGGCTGCCGCTGCCGCCGCTGCCGGCGCCGGCGCGCGTGCTGCTCCTGGCCGCGCTGGCGCGGCGGCTCGCGGCCCGCGGCGCGTGGGACGTCGTGCAGACGCACGAGCGCGCGCTCGGGGCGCACGTGTACCGCGCCGGCGAGGGCTGCCACCGCGCCTACCTCGCCAGCCGCGACGGCGGGCCGGGCCGCGGCCTCTACCACCGCGTCGTGCTGGCGCTGGAGCGCCGCGTGTTCGCGCGCACGCCGCGCCTGGTGGCCATCGCGCGGGCCGGCAAGCGGGAGATCCAGACGCTCTACGGCGTGCCGGCGGACCGCGTCGACGTCGTGTACAACGGCGTGGACCTGACGCGCTTCCATCCTCGGGTGCGCGAGACCCTGCGCCGGCCGGCCCGCGCCGAGGCCGACGTGGCGGCCGGCGCCTTCGTCGCGCTCTTCGTGGGCAGCGGCTTCGAGCGCAAGGGGCTGGCCACGGCCATCGAGGCGCTGGCGCGCCTGGACGACCGGCGGGCGCGCCTGCTCGTGGCCGGCAAGGGCGACGAGACGCCGTACCGGGCGCTCGCCGGGCGATACGGCGTCGCCGACCGTGTCCGCTGGCTCGGGCCGAGGGCCGACGTCGAGCGCTGGTACGCCGCCGCCGACGCCTGCGTGCTGCCGAGCCGGTACGAGCCGTTCGGCAACGTGCACCTGGAGGCGCTGGCGTGCGGGCTACCCGTCGTGGCCAGCACCGCAGCCGGCGGGGGCGAGGTGGTGTCCGGCGCCCTGGCCGGCCGCGTGGTCGACCCGCGCGATGCCGGGGCGGTGGCGACGGCGCTCGCGGAGGTTCGCGAGGCGGTGACCTCCCGCCCGGCCGACGTGGTGGCCGCCGCGCGGGCCGCGGCCGGCCCCTATACCTACGCCGCGCAGGTCGCCGGCTTCCAGCGCGTCTGGGCCAAATTGCCTTGAGGAATCCGGGGGTTGGCCTTAGACTGCGAGCGTGGCGTCGCGCCCAGCCGTCTTCATCGACCGGGACGGAACACTCACCGAGGAAGTCGGCTACGTCAATCACCCCGAGCGGCTGAGGTTGCTGCCCCGCTCCGCCGAGGCCATCGGCCGGCTCAACCGCGCCGGCGTGCCGGCCGTGGTCGTCACCAACCAGGCCGGCGTCGCGCGCGGCTACTTCTCCGAGGAGGTCCTGCACGCCGTGAACCGTGCCCTGGTCGAGCAGCTCGCGCGCCAGGGCGCGCGCCTGGACGGCCTCTACGTGTGCGCCCACCATCCGACCGAGGGCCAGCCGCCGTGGCGGGCCGACTGCGACTGCCGCAAGCCCCGGCCCGGCCTGCTGCGGCGAGCCGCCGCGGAGCTGGGCCTCGACCTCGAGCGCTCCACCGTGGTGGGCGACAAGGCCTCCGACCTGGTGCCCGCGGCCGCGGTGGGCGCCCGCGGCGTGCTCGTGCTGACGGGCTACGGGCGCGGGGAGTGGGAGTACCGGCGCGAGGCGTTCGCCGTCAAGCCCGACCACGTCGCCGAGGATTTGCTCGACGCCGTCGACTGGGCGCTCGCGCGCCTGGAGGCGTGATGGCGCCGGCCGATCGCCTGCTCGCGACCATCGAGCGGTTCGCGGGACGCACCGTCGTGGTCGTCGGCGACTTCATCGCCGACGAGTACCTGATCGGCAAGCCCGGCCGGATCTCGCGCGAGGCCCCGGTGATCATCCTGAAGTTCACCGATCGCGACGTGCGCCTCGGCGGCGCCGCCAACGCGGCGCACAACGTCCACGCGCTCGGCGCGCGGGTCGTGCCCGTCGGCGTGATCGGGCGTGACCGCGCCGGCGAGGAGCTGGTCGCGCTCTTCCACGACACCGGCATCCCGACCGACGGCCTCGTGGTCGAGGCGCCGCGGACGACGCCGGTCAAGACGCGCATCATGGCCGGCGGCTACCAGGCCACCCGCCAGCAGGTGGTGCGCATGGACCGCGAGCCGGCCGGCGAGCTCGACCCCACCACCGAGGACGCGCTGGTGGCGCGCCTGGCCGCGCTCGCCGCGCGGGCCGACGCCATCCTCGTGTCGGATTACGGTTACGGCACCGTGACCCCGCGCGTCTTCGAGCGCGCGCGCGCCATCGCCCGCGCGGGCCGGGCCATCGTGACGGTCGACAGCCGCTACGACCTGCCGCGCTTCACCGGCGTGACGGCGGCCACGCCGAACGAGGCCGAGCTGGGCGACCTCACCGGCGGCCCCGTGGACGACGAGCGCGCGGTGGAGAAGGCCGGCCGCCAGCTCCTGGACCGCCTGGACGCCGGCATGCTGCTGGTCACGCGAGGCAGCCAGGGCCTGGCGCTGCTCGAGCGCGACGGCGCGGCCACCTTCGTGCCGATCTTCGGCACCGACGAGATCGCCGACGTCACCGGCGCCGGCGACACCGTGATCAGCGCGTTCACGGTGGGCCTGGCCAGCGGGGCGGCGCCCGTGGAGGCGGCCACGCTCGCCAACGTCGCGGGCGGCCTGGTGGTGATGAAGCGCGGCACCGCGACGGTTTCGCGCGCCGAGCTCGCCCAGGCGCTCGGCGGCGCGTCGTGAGCGGGGCGCTCACCCTCGACGAGGCGGTCGCCGTCGCCGACCGGCTGCGCGCCGCGGGACGGCGCATCGTGCTCGCCAACGGCTGCTTCGACCTCCTGCACGTGGGCCACGTGCGGTACCTGGCCGGCGCCCGCGCCCTCGGCGACGTGCTGTTCGTGGGGGTCAACTCCGACGCCGCGGTGGCGCGCCTGAAGGGCCCCGGACGCCCCCTGATGCCCGCCGGCGAGCGCGCCGAGCTGCTGGCCGCCCTGCGCGCGGTGGACCACGTGGTCGTCTTCGACGACGACACCGCCGACCACCTGGTGGCGCGGCTCAGGCCGCACGTGCACGCCAAGGGCACCGACTACACCACGCAGTCGGTGCCCGAGCGCGACACCGCGCGCACCGTCGGCGCCGAGGTGGCCATCGCCGGCGACGCCAAGCAGCACTCCACGCGCGACCTCATCGCCCTGATCCGCGAGCGCTTCGTGCCGGGCGCGGGGCGATGAATGTCCTGATCGTCAAGCTGTCCTCGCTGGGCGACGTCGTCCACGCGCTGCCCGTGGCCGCCACCCTCCGCGCGCGGCTGCCCGGCGCGCGCATCACGTGGGCGGTCGAGCGCCGGGAGGCGGTGGTGCTCGACGGCCACCCGGCCGTCGAGCGCGTGCTCGTCGTCGACACGCGCGGCTGGCGCGCGGCCGGCGGGCTCCGCAGCCACGCCGCCGCCGGCGCGGGCATCGCCGCCGCCCTGCGGCGGGTGCGCGGCGGCCGCTTCGACGTGGCGCTCGATCTGCAGGGACTCCTCAAGAGCGGGATGCTGGCCGGCCTCAGCCGGGCGCCGCTGCGCATCGGCTTCGCGCGCGGCCTGTGCCGCGAGCCGGTGAGCGCCGTGTTCACGAACCGGCGGGTGACGCCGCCGCCCGGCGCGCGCCACATCGTCGACCAGTGCCTGGCGCTCCTCGCGCCGCTCGGGATCGCGGAGCCGGTGCGGGAGTTCCGCCTGCCCGCCGACGCCGGGGCCGAGGCCGCCGTCGACGAGGCCTTCGCCGCGGCGGGCCTCAAGCCGCACGACCGGCTGGTCGTGCTGAACCCCGGCGCGGGCCGGGCCGACAAGCGCTGGCCCGTCGAGCGCTTCCGCTCGCTGGCGGCGCGTCTGGCCACCGAGGCCGGCGCCCACGTGCTGGTGGTGTGGGGCCCCGGCGAGGAGAGCGCCGCGCGCGCGATCGCCGGCCCGGCCGGCGGCCGCGTGGTGCTGGCGCCGCCCACCGACGTCCACCGGCTGATCGCGGTGCTGCGGCGCGCCAGCGTGGTCGTCGCCGCCGACACGGGCCCGCTGCACCTGGCCGCCGCGCTGGGCACGCCGTGCGTCGGGCTCTACGGCCCCACGCGGGCCGAGCGCAACGGGCCGTACGGCGCCGGGCACCGCGCCCTCGAGGGCCGCGACGGGCAGGTGGGCGCCATCGGCGTGGAGGACGCGCTGCGCGCGGTGGCGGAGTCGCTCGGATGACCGGCGCGCGGCTGAGCGCCGTGGTGGTGACGCTCAACGAGGAGGAGCGGCTGCGCGCCTGCCTCGAGAGCGTGGCGTGGGCCGACGAGATCGTGGTGGTGGACGCCGAGTCGCACGACAAGACCGTGCAGATCGCGCGCGAGTTCACCGACCGCGTCTTCGTCAGACCGTGGCCGGGCTTCGCCGCCCAGAAGAACTTCGGCCTGGAGCAGGCCGCCAGCGAGTGGCTGCTGTCGCTCGACGCCGACGAGGAGGTGTCGGCCGAGCTGCGCGACGAGATCCGCGCCCGGCTGGCGGCGCCGGGTGCCGCCGCCGGCTACGCGGTGGCGCGCCGCAACGTCTTCCTCGGGCAGTGGATCCGCCACGGCGGCCTCTATCCCGACTGGCAGGTGCGCCTCTTCCGCCGCGGTCTCGGCCGCTTCGTGTCGCGCGACGTCCACGAGTCGGTGCAGGTCGACGGCCCCGTGGAGCGCCTGGCCGGCCACCTCGTGCACCGCTCCTACCGCGACCTCACGGACTTCTTCGACCGCGCCAATCGCTACTCCACGCTGGCCGCCCACGACCTGCTGCGCGACGGCCGGCGGGCGCGCGCCCGCGAGCTGCTGCTGCGCCCCCTCGGGCGCTTCGCGTCCATGTACGTCGCGCGGCGCGGCTTCCTCGACGGCCGTCGGGGCCTTCTGCTCGCCGCGCTCTACGCGTACTATGTCTTCATGCGTACGGCCAAGGTGTGGGAGGTCACGAGGCGGCGATGACGGCGACGCGCGAGCGCGTGCTCTCGGGGATGCGGCCGACCGGCAAGCTGCACCTGGGCAACTACCTGGGCGCGCTGGCCAACTGGGTCCGGCTGCAGGACGACTACGACTGCTACTTCTTCGTCGCCAACTGGCACGCCCTGACCACCGACGTCGAGCACGTCGGCGAGGTGCCGGGCGCGACGGTGGAGATGATCGCCGACTGGCTCGGCGCCGGCCTGGATCCGCGGCGCGCGACGTTCTTCGTGCAGTCGTGGGTGCCCGAGCACGCCGAGCTGCACCTGCTCCTCTCCATGATCACGCCGGTGGGCTGGCTCGAGCGCGTGCCGACGTACAAGGAGATGATCGAGCAGCTGGGCATGGAGTCGCCGTCGTACGGCTTCCTCGGCTACCCGCTGCTGCAGGCCGCCGACATCCTGATGTACAAGCCGGCGTGGGTGCCGGTGGGCATCGACCAGGTGCCGCACGTGGAGCTCACGCGCGAGGTCGCCCGGCGCTTCAACAACGCCTTCGGCGAGGTCTTCCCGGAGCCCCAGGCCAAGCTGACGGAGATCCCCAGGGTGCCGGGCACGGACGGCCGCAAGATGTCCAAGTCGTACGGCAACGCGATCTACCTGGCGGACGACGAGGCCACCGTGCGCGAGAAGGTGCGGCCCATGCTCACCGACCCGGCGCGCAGGCGGCGCTCGGATCCCGGCAATCCCGACGTCTGCCCGGTGTTCGACCTGCACCGGATCTTCACGCCGCCGGCCGACCGCGAGTGGGCGGCGACGGGCTGCCGCACCGCCGGCATCGGCTGCCTGGACTGCAAGGGCAAGCTGCTCGAGCACATGCTGCCCGCGCTCGGGCCCATCCGCGAGCGGCGCCAGCAGTACGCCGAGAAGCCCGACACGATCGTCGACATCCTGAAGGACGGCTCGGCCCGCGCCCGCCAGGTGGCCCAGCACACGATGGGGGAGGTCCGCCGCGTCGTGACGCTCACGCCATGACGTCACCGCGTCGCACGGCGGCCTTGCCGCCGCAATCCGCGGGGGGAGGCGCCGGAAGGGGGGCGGAGGCCCCCGGCGGGTTGACGTTGCGCGTCGGCGAGTTCGAGGGCCCGTTCGACCTGCTCCTGCACCTCTGCCGCACCAGCGAGATCGACCTGGCCGCGCTGCCCATCCGCACCATCACCGACCAGTACCTGGCGCACCTCGAGGCCATGGACTTCCGCGACCTCGAGACGGCGGGCGCGTACCTGGTCATGGCGGCGACGCTGATCTACTTGAAGTCGAAGCTCCTGGTGCCGCCCGACGAGAGCGCCGAGCAGCTCGACGACGAGGGCGAGGCGCTCCGCCAGGACCTGGAGGAGCGCCTGCGCGAGTACGCGCGGGTCAAGACGCTCGGGGCCTGGCTGGCCCAGCGCGAGGCCGAGCAGGCGCTGGTGTGGGGCCGCCCGGTGAGCGAGCTGCCGCCGCCGGACGACGTGCCGCTCGAGGACCTCTCCGTGCACCTGCTGGAGCGGGCCTGCAAGCGTCTCGTCGACGAGCAGGCGCGCCGCAAGCCGCGCGAGGTGCAGCCCGAGCCGATGTCGGTGCTCGAGCGGATGACCGAGATCCTCGCCGTCCTGCGCGACACCTGGTCGGCGCTGTTCTCGTCCATCGTCGGCGCCGAGCGCCACCGCGCCGAGGTCGTGGTCACGCTGCTGGCGGTGCTCGAGCTCTCGCGCCTGGGCGGCGTGCGCACGCAGCAGGGCGAGCTGTTCGGGGACATCGTCATCGAGCGCCGCGCCGATGCCCCGGCGATCGTGCCGGGCGGCGGCGAGGCCCAGCCGACGCGCGAATGACCGTGCCGGGAGGAGCCGCCGTTGCCCACGCCGACTGACGTCGTCGAAGCCCTCCTGTTCGCCTCCGACGCCCCGCTCGAGGCCGAGCGGATCCGCGAGGTGCTCGACCTCGCCGACGCCGGCGAGGCGCGGGCGCTGGTGGAGGCGCTGCGCGCCCGCTACGCCGCCGCCGACAGCGCGCTGGCCATCGTGGAGGTGGCCGGCGGCTACCGGATGGTGACGCGGGCCGAGATCGCCCCCTGGCTGATGAAGCTCGCCCGCAGCCGGACCCGCGCCCGCCTGAGCCGGCCGGCCCTCGAGACGCTGGCCATCGTCGCCTACCGGCAGCAGGCCTCGCGGCCGGAGATCGACGCCATCCGCGGCGTGAGCAGCGAGGGCGTGCTCGACAACCTGCTGGAGCGGCGGCTCATCCGCGTGGCCGGCCGCAAGGACGCGCCGGGCCGCCCCTTCGTGTACGAGACCACGCGCGAGTTCCTGGTGGCGTTCGGCCTGCGCGATCTCGGCGACCTGCCCCGGGTCGAGGGCGAGCTGGTGGTGCCGGAGCTGGCCGCCGCCGATGGCCACGCTGAGACTCAACAAGATCCTGGCCCAGGCGGGCCTGGCGTCACGCCGCGAGGCTGACGCGCTCATCGCCGCCGGGCGGGTCGCCGTCAACGGCGCCGTCGTCCGCGAGGTCGGCACGCTGGCCGACCCCGACGCCGACCGCATCGAGCTCGACGGCCGGCCCATTCCCGGCGCCGAGGCGTTGCACTACCTCCTGCTCAACAAGCCGCGCGGCGTGCTCACCGCGCGCAGCGATCCCCGCGGCCGCGCCGTGGTCACCGACCTGGTGCCGGCGGGGGCGCGCCTGTTCCCGGTGGGGCGGCTCGACGCCGACGTGGAGGGCGCGCTGCTCCTCACCAACGACGGCGCGCTGACCCACCGGCTGCTGCACCCGCGGTACGGGCTGCCCCGCGTGTACGAGGCCGACGTCGCCGGCCGGGTGCGGCGCGGGGACCTCGGGCGGTGGCGCCGCGGCGTGATGCTCGACGACGGGCCCGCCGTGCCCGGGGCGGTGGAGCTGGTGCACGCCGGAGGCCGGGCCACCCGGCTGCGGCTCACGTTCACCGAGGGACGCAAGCACGAGGTCAAGCGCTACTGCGAGGCCCTCGGGCACCCGGTGCTGCGGCTGCGCCGCGTGGCCTTCGGCCCGATCGCGCTCGGCGCGCTGCCGCCCGGGCGCTGGCGCGCGCTGAGCCCGGCCGAGGTGAGCGCGCTGCGCGGCGTCGCGGGCCGGCCGGCGACGCGAGGCCGCGCGTGAGGGGGCCCGCAACTTGCGCTGGTTCTCGACGCTGGCCTATAATGCGCGGTATTCCGCAGAGCGGGCAGGTGTCTCAATGAACCTGGACGATTGGCGTTCCAGGATCAACGACCTCGACAACCAAATCCTCAACCTCCTCAACCAGCGCGCCGAGGCCGCCCTTCGCATCGGAGACCTCAAACGACGCCAGGCCCTGCCGGCGTATGCGCCGGAGCGGGAGGCCGAGATCCTGGCGCGGCTCGCCGAGGCCGGGCGCGGGCCGTTGCCCCCCGAATCCCGGCGGGCCATCTGGCGCGAGATCCTGTCGGCGTGCCGCGCGCTGGAGCGCTCGCTGCGCGTCTCCTACCTGGGCCCGCGCGCCACGTTCACCCACCAGGCGGCGCTGCAGCAGTTCGGCGCCGCCGTGGAGTACGTCGCCGCCCGTTCCATCGCCGACGTGTTCGACGACGTCGAGCACGGGCGGGTGGACTACGGCGTGGTGCCCGTGGAGAACACCACCGAGGGCGCCGTGAACGTCACCCTCGATCGCCTGATCGAGTCCGACGCCGTCATCTGCGGCGAGGTGATCCTGGCGATCACCCAGCACCTGCTCTCGCGGGCCGAGGACCTGGGCGACGTCAAGCTCGTCGTCTCGCACCCGCAGGGCCTGGCCCAGTGCCGCCAGTGGCTGGCCGCGCACCTGCCCGACGTGCCGACCCAGGACACGACCTCCACGGCGGCGGCCGCGGAGATGGCCGCGGCCGACGTCACCGTGGCCGCCATCGCCTCCGACCTGGCCGCCCGGCTCTACGGCGTGCCCGTGCTCCAGGCGCGCATCGAGGACCTGGCCGACAACGCCACGCGCTTCCTCGTCATCGGCCGGCAGGCGGCGGGGCCGACCGGACGCGACAAGACCTCGGTCGTCTTCGCCATGCGCGACGAGCCCGGCGTGCTGTTCCGCATCCTCGAGCCCTGCGCGCGCCTGGGCATCAACCTGAGCAAGATCGAGTCGCGGCCGGCCAAACGCCGGCCGTGGCGGCACGTGAGCTTCGTGGACCTCGAGGGCCATCGCGACACCCCGGCGGTCGCCTCCGCGCTCGACGAGATCGGGAAGCGGACCCTCTTCTTCAAGGTGCTGGGTTCGTATCCCGCGGGGTAAGGAGCGGCCATGACGCAGTGGGAGTCGCTGGCGAACGAGCACATCCTGGGCATCGCGCCCTACGAGCCCGGCAAGCCCATCGAGGAGCTGGAGCGCGAGCTCGGGATCGCCGACGCCATCAAGCTGGCCTCCAACGAGAACCCGCTGGCCCCGTCGGACCGGGTGCAGCGGGCCATCACCGCGGCGCTGCGGCACCTCAACCGGTACCCCGACGGCAGCGGCTTCTACCTGCGCCAGGCCCTGGCCAAGAAGCACGGGGTGTCGCCGGAGCAGGTCCTCCTCGGCAACGGGTCCAACGAGCTGATCGAGCTGCTGGTGCGGACGTTCCTGAGGCCGGGCGACGAGGCCGTGGTGCCGCACCCCTCGTTCGTCGTCTACCCGATGATCGTGCAGGCCGCCGGCGGGATCCGGGTGATGGTGATGCTCAAGGACTACCGCCTCGACCTGGAGGCCATGGCCCGCGCCATCACGCCGCTCACCAAGATCGTCTTCATCGCCAACCCCAACAACCCGACCAGCACCATCGTCACCGCGAGCGAGGTCGAGCACTTCATGGCCCGCGTGCCCGAGCGGACCATCGTCGTGTTCGACGAGGCCTACATCGAGTTCGCCCTGGGGCCGGACTTCCCCGACACGCTCTCGCTGGTCAAGCAGGGCCGCAAGGTGATCGTGCTCAGGACCTTCTCCAAGGCCAGCAGCCTGGCCGGGCTCCGCGTCGGCTACGCCGTGACCGACGCCGACGCCACCGCGCTGATGCACCGCATCCGGCAGCCGTTCAACGTCAACGCCCTGGCCCAGGCCGCGGCGCTGGCCGCGCTCGACGACGAGGCGCACGTGCTGGAGTGCGTGCGCATGATCGAGGGCGGCCGGCACTACCTGTGCGACGAGTTCAAGGCGCTGGGGCTCAAGTACGTGCCGCCGCGCGCCAACTTCATCCTGGTCGACGTCGGGCGCAGCGCCGCCGAGATCTACCAGAAGCTCCTGAAGGAGGGCGTGATCGTGCGTCCGATGACGCCCTTCGGCATGGAGAGCACGCTCCGCATCACCGTGGGGACGCCGGAGGAGAACCGCCGGCTCGTCAAGGGGCTCCGCGCCGTGCTGGGGAAGGCGGGCTGAGTGCTCGTCTTCGTCGCGGTCCCGGAGGCGCGCCACGGCTCCGCCGGGACGTGCCGGACCACGGGGGGTGTGGCCCCCCCTGCGCGTGGGAGGATCGCCGCTCGCGCGGGCACGGCTGCGCCGGGCCCGCGCGTGGGGGGTGTGGGGGGCCATTTCGGGGCCCCCCACGTCAGCTGATGCTCCGTCGTCTGGCCGTCGTCGGGGTGGGCCTGCTGGGGGGCTCCGTCGCCAAGGCCGCCCGCGCGCACGGGCTGGCCCGCGAGATCGTGGGGGTGGGACGCGACGGCGCCCGCCTGCAGCCGGCGCTCGCCGACGGCGCCCTGGACGAGGCCACCACGGACGTCGCCGCCGGCGTGCGCGGCGCGGACCTCGTGGTGCTGTGCGCGCCCGTTCGCGCCATCGAGACGCTGCTGCCCGACGTCTGGCGCGCCGCCGACGCCGCCGCCATCCTCACCGACGTCGGCTCCACCAAGCGGGCCATCGTGGCCGCCGCGCAGCGCCTGGCCCGCGACCGGCCGCTGGCGTTCGTGGGCAGCCACCCCATGGCCGGCTCCGAGCAGAGCGGCTACGCCGTCGCCCGCGCCGACCTCTTCCACGGGGCGACCGTGATCGTGACCCCCGCCGAGGCCAGCCCGCCGGCCGCCGTCAAGACCGTCACCGCGTTCTGGGAGGGCGCCGGCGCCGGCCGCGTCCTCACGCTCGATCCCGAGGCCCACGACCGTGCCGTCGCCGCCGTGAGCCATCTGCCGCACCTGGTGGCCTTCGCGCTGGTCGAGGCCGTCGCCCGCTTCGATCCGTCCGCGCTCGACGTGGCCGCGCGCGGCTTCCGCGACACGACGCGGATCGCCGCCTCCGACCCCGTCATGTGGGAAGAAGTCTTCCTCGCCAACCGCGACGCGCTCGGCGCCTGGCTGGGCGCCTTCGAGCAGGCGCTCGGCGAGCTGGCAGGCCTGGTGGAGCGCGGCGACGGACGGGGACTGCGCGAGGCGCTGGCGCGCATCAAGGCGCGCCGCGAGGGCCTGGCGTGAGGCTGCGCATCCGGCCGGTGCGGCGGCTCGGCGGGCGCGTCGAGGTGCCGGGCGACAAGTCGATCTCCCACCGCGCCGCGCTGCTGGGCGCGCTCGCCCGGGGCGTCACCGAGGTGCGCGGCTACCTCGAGGCCGAGGACTGCCTGCGCACCCTGGCGGCGGTGGAGGCGCTGGGTGCCGAGGTCACGCGCAAGGGGCCGGGGGAGTACCGGATCGCCGGCGTCGGCCCGGCCGGCTTCCAGGAGCCGGCCGACATCATCGACTGCGGCAACTCCGGCACGACGGCGCGCCTGCTGATGGGCGTGCTCGCCGGCCTGCCGTTCTGGACCGGCCTCACCGGGGACGCCTCGCTGCGGCGGCGGCCGATGGCGCGCGTCGCCGAGCCGCTCAGGCGGATGGGCGCCACGATCGACGGCCGCGCCGGCGGCGGTCGCCTGCCGCTCGGCGTGCGGGGCGCGCGGCCGCTGCGGGCGCTGGCCTACGCGTCGCCTGTGGCCTCGGCGCAGGTCAAGTCGGCGGTGCTGCTGGCGGGGCTGCACGCCGACGGCGCCGTGTCGGTCACGGAGCCGGCCCGATCGCGGGACCACTCGGAGCGCATGCTGCGCCAGTTCGGCGCGCGCGTGGAGACGCGGGGGCTCACGACCACGCTCGAGCCCGGGCCGCTCGAGGCGTCCGCGGTGACCGTGCCGGGTGACATCTCGTCGGCGGCGTTCCTGCTCGTCGCCGGCCTCGTCGTGCCGGACGCGCGGGTCACGGTGGCCGGCACCGGTCTCAACCCGACCCGCACGGGGCTGCTGGAGGCTCTGCAGTCCATGGGCGCGGGGCTCGAGGTGGCGGCCGTCGAGGGGGCCGGCGAGCCCAGCGGGTCGGTGACCGCGGCGACCGCGGCGCTGCGCGGCACCACCGTCGCCGGCGCGCTCGTGCCACGGCTGATCGACGAGGTGCCGGCGCTGGCGGTGGCCGCGGCGCTCGCGCAGGGGCGCACCGAGATCCGCGACGCCGCCGAGCTGCGCGTCAAGGAGTCCGACCGCGTGGCCACGCTGGCGCGCGAGCTCGCGGCGATGGGCGCCAGGGTGCAGGAGCTGCCCGACGGCCTGGCCCTCGAGGGGCCGGCGCGCCTGCGCGGCGCGCGCGTGGCCAGCAGCGGCGACCACCGCATCGCCATGGCCCTGGCCGTGGCCGCGCTCGTGGCCGAGGGCGAGACCGTGGTCGACGACGTCGCCTGCATCGCCACGTCGTTCCCGCGGTTCGCCGACACGCTGAACGCCCTCGCCGGCGGCGAGGCGGTGACGGTCGAGCCGTGATGGCCTCCGGCCGGCGCCTGGTGGTGACCATCGACGGACCGGCCGGCGCGGGCAAGAGCAGCGTGGCCCGCGCCCTGGCCGCGCGGCTGGGCTATCGGCTGATCGACACCGGCGCGATGTACCGGGCCCTGGCGTGGAGCGTCGACCGCGCCGGCCTGCCCGCCGAGGACGGCACCGCCCTGCGCCGTCACCTGGCCGCGGTGGACGTGCGGCTGGACGGCGACGCCGTGTACGTGGACGGCCGCGACGTGTCGGGCGAGATCCGGACGCCGGCCATCAGCGAGCTGACCTCGCGCCTGACGACGCTGGCCGCGGTGCGCGACAAGGTCACGCCGCTGCAGCGGCGGCTGGCCGCCGAGGGCGGCGTGGTGCTGGAGGGGCGCGACACGGGCACCGTCGTGTGTCCCGACGCCGACGTGAAGTTCTTCCTGGACGCCTCGCTCGAGGAGCGCGCGCGCCGGCGGCAGGCCGAGCTGGGCGAGCGCGGCGTTGACGTGGACCTGGGCGCCGTGCAGGCCGACATCCACGCGCGCGACGTGCAGGACACGACGCGCGCGCTGGCGCCGCTGCGGAAGGCGGCCGACGCCATCGTGATCGACACGACGGCGCTCACGCGCGAGCAGGTGATCGAGAGTATGCTGGGGGAGATCAAGCGCCGGTGCTCTACGAGATCCTGAAGCCCCTCGCCGTCCTGCTGATGCGGCTGCTCTTCCGGCTCGAGGGCCGCGGCGCCGAGCACGTGCCGCCGCACGGTCCCGTGCTGCTGGTGGCGAACCATTCGAGCGTGCTCGATCCGCCGCTGGTGGGCGGGGCGGCGCCGCGACAGATCTCGTTCATGGCCAAGGCCGAACTGTTCGGCATCCCCCTCCTCGGGCGGCTGATCCGGGCGCTCAACGCGCGGCCGGTGCGCCGCGAGGGCGGCGATCCGGGCGCGCTGCGCATGGCGCTCCGTCTGCTCGAGGAGGGCCGGGCGCTGCTGGTGTTCCCCGAGGGCACCCGCGGCCCCGAGGGCGTGCTGCGGCCGCCCAAGGCCGGCGCCGGCATGCTGGCGGTGCTGAGCGGAGCGAGCGTGGTTCCTGTATATATCAGGGGTTCGGGGCGGTCGTGGCCCAGGGGGGCCCGGCTGCCGCGTCCCACGAAGATCACCGTCGCGTTCGGTCCTCCGCTGCGCTTCGGCGCCGCGGACGGGGCGGACCGGAAGGAGTCTTACGAGGCCGCCAGCCGGGAAATGATGGCGGCCATCGCGCGCCTCAAGGACGCGCCCGGGCCCAGCGGCCCGGGCTCGTCGCCGCGTGACAGTCGAGTCGTTGGCGAGGTGGGTGTGGGAGGAACCTCGACCTCGCCGAAATTCACCCAGGGGAGGAACGGGCAGCATGGCTAAGGATGAACCGCGCAGCAGCCTCGGCGGCCAGCGAAAGGAGGGGCCTCAGGGCATGGCCGAGGAACGCATGGAGGACTGGTACGGCGCGTCGGCAGGGGTCACCGAGTTCGAGGAGGGCGAGGTGGTCCGCGGGCGGGTCGTGCACGTCGGCAGCAGCGAGGTCCTCGTGGACGTCGGCTACAAGAGCGAGGGCGCCATCCCCATCGAGGAGTTCCACCGGGCGGGCGCCCTGCCGAAGGTCGGCGACGAGCTGGACGTCTACCTGGAGGCCAAGGAGGACGCCGAGGGGCTCATCGTCCTCTCCAAGGAGAAGGCCGACAAGATCAAGGTCTGGGACCTGATCTCCCAGGCCTACGACAAGGGCAGCCCCGTCGAGGGCCGCGTCGTGGAGGTCGTCAAGGGCGGCCTCGCCGTCGACGTCGGCGTCAAGGCCTTCCTGCCCGGCTCGCAGGTCGACCTGCGCCCGGTCAAGAACCTGGCGGCCATGGTCGGCCAGCACATCCGCGCCAAGGTGATCAAGCTGAACCGGCGGCGCGGCAACGTGGTCCTCTCCCGCCGGGTGGTGCTGGAGGAGGAGCGGGAGGAGAAGAAGAAGCACACGCTGGAGGTGCTGCACGAGGGCCTGGTGCTCACCGGCACCGTGAAGAACATCACCGACTACGGCGCCTTCATCGACCTCGGCGGCATCGACGGTCTGCTGCACGTCACCGACATGAGCTGGGGCCGGGTGGGGCATCCCTCCGAGATCTTCCAGGTCGGCGACCAGGTCGAGGTCGTGGTGCTGCACTTCGACCGCGAGACGGGGCGGGTGTCGCTGGGCTACAAGCAGAAGTCCTCCGACCCCTGGGAGCACGTCGAGCAGAAGTACGCCGCCGGCACCAAGGCCCGCGGCCGCGTGGTGAGCCTCACCAACTACGGCGCCTTCGTCGAGCTCGAGCCCGGCGTGGAGGGCCTCGTGCACGTCTCGGAGATGTCCTGGACGCGCCGCGTCCGGCATCCGTCCAAGCTGGTGAACGTCGGCGACGAGGTCGACGTGGTCGTGCTCGACGTCAACCGCGGCGCCAAGCGGATCTCGCTCGGCATGAAGCAGGTCGAGCCCGATCCCTGGCAGACCATCGACGAGCGCTACACCGTCGGCCAGCGGGTGACCGGCCGCGTGCGCAACCTGACGGACTTCGGGGCCTTCATCGAGCTCGAGCCCGGCGTCGACGGCCTGCTGCACATCTCCGACATGTCGTGGACGCGCTCGGTGGGCCACCCCTCGGAGGTGCTCAAGAAGGGGCAGGAGATCGACACGCAGATCCTCAACATCGACCAGGAGAACAAGCGCATCTCGCTCGGGCTCAAGCAGATCCAGCCCGACCCGTGGTCGACGGTGGCCCAGCGCTATCCGATGGGCTCGCGCGTCACCGGCAAGGTGGTGCGGCTGACGGACTTCGGGGCCTTCGTCGAGCTCGAGCCCGGCGTCGACGGCCTGCTGCACATCTCGCAGATGTCCAACCGTCCGATCAGCCGGCCCGACGAGGTCGTCAACGTGGGTGACGAGATCACCCTGCTGGTGATCCGGGTCGATCCCCACGAGCGCCGCATCGGGCTGTCGCTCAAGGAGCTGGCCCACGTCATGGAGATGCCGGAGGAGCGCGGGCCGGGCGGCCGCCGGGGCAAGCAGCGGCGGCGGGACGACTACGACTACGACGACGAGCAGTAGAGGCTACCGCGTGGGCGGCCGCCTCGTCGTCCTGGGCATCACGGTCGTCGTCTGGCTGGCGGTGCTCGCGGTGTTCCTGGTGGCGGTGTCGGCGGCCCTGCGCGGGCCCGAGGGTGGGGGCGTGGGCTTCGGGCCGCGCGTGGCCGTGGTCGAGCTCGAGGGCGTCATCCTCGACGTCGAGGACCTGCTGCGCGAGCTCAAGACCCATCGCGAGAACCCGCTCGTCCGGGCCGTCGTCATCCGCATCAACAGCCCGGGCGGCGTGGTGGGCCCCACCCAGGAGCTGCACGACGCGCTCCTGCGGGTGCGCAAGGCCGGCAAGCCCGTGGTCGCCTCGCTCAGCGCCGTGGCCGCCTCGGGCGGCTACTACACGGCCGTCGCGGCCGACCAGATCTTCGCCAACCCGGGCACGCTGACCGGCTCCATCGGCGTCATCATGCAGCTGGCCAACCTGGACGTCCTCCTCAAGAAGGTCGGCGTCGACTACGTCGTGGTGAAGGCCGGGCAGTTCAAGGACATCGGCAACGTCTCGCGCCCCATGACGCCGGAGGAGCGCCGGGTGCTGCAGACGCTGCTCGACGACGTCCACGCCCAGTTCATCGACGCGGTGGCCGCCGGCCGCAAGCTCGAGCGTGAGCGAGTCGCCCAGTTCTCGGACGGGCGCATCTTCTCCGGCGTGCAGGCCAAGGCGCTCGGCATGGTGGACGAGCTCGGCGGGCTCGAGGAGGCGGTCGACCGCGCGGCGACGCTGGCCGGACTGGCGCTGCCGCCGCGCATCATCCCGCCGCGCCGGCGCTTCTCGATCTTCGACCTGCTGCAGAGCCGCCTGGGGCTCGACGTCCTCTCGGCCGCCGGACGAGGCCTCGGCGGGTCGGCGCTGCCGGTGTTCAAGACGCCACTCTATCTCATGGACTGATGGCGCCACGCCCGCGGAACGTCGAGCGGCGCGTGAGGTGCTCGGGCTGAAGGCTCCGGAAATCCAGCGGAAACGCCCGTCCTGGCGTCCGGGGCCACGCCGGGCTCCTGACGCTAACCCCTTATGGCGGTTGACATTCTCGATTTCTGCGTGCTACGGTCGGTCGAGCTTTCCGGGCAGGTCCCCGGGCGGTTCGAAGGGGGTGGGGCGATGACGAAAGCCGAGCTGATCGACGAGGTCTCCAAGGTCGCCAACCTCACGAAGAAGGAGACCGAGACCATCGTCAACACGGTCTTCGACAACATCACCGACGCGCTGGCCAAGGGCGACAAGGTCGAGCTGCGCGGGTTCGGCAGCTTCCGCATCCGCCATCGGAACTCCCGGAAGGGGCGCAACCCCAAGACGGGCACGTCGGTGGAGGTCCCCGAGAAGCGCGTGCCGTTCTTCAAGGTCGGCAAGCGCCTGCGCGAGCTCGTGAACACCTGAGGGGTGAAGCGCCTGTGGGCGCCGTGGCGCATGGCCTACGTCGGGGCAGCGGAGGCCGGCGCCGGGTGCATCTTCTGCAACGCCCTGTCCGATCCCGATGACCGCCGCGCGCTGGTCCTCGCGCGCGGCGCGCGAGCGTTCCTGATCCTCAACGCCTACCCGTACGCCTCCGGGCACGTGATGGCCGTGGTGAACCGGCACGTGGCCTCCGTCGCCGACGCCGATCCCGAGGAGGTCGCCGACGCCATGCGCCTGGTGGCCATGGCCACGCGGGCGCTCGCCGAGGAGTACCGGGCGCAGGGCTTCAACATCGGCATCAACGAGGGACGCGTCGCCGGCGCCGGAATCGAGGACCACCTGCACGTGCACGTCGTCCCGCGCTGGCAGGGCGACGCCAACTTCATGCCCGTCCTCGGCGACGTCAAGGTGCTCCCGGAGGCCCTGGACGCGACGTGGGCGCGCCTCCGGGGACGTATCGCGTGACCGGCGCGCCCGGCGGCCTGACGCCGATGCTGCGCCAGTACCGCGAGCTGAAGCGCCGCTTCCCCGACTACCTGCTGCTCTTCCGGCTGGGCGACTTCTACGAGCTGTTCTTCGAGGACGCCGAGGCCACCGCGCCGCTGCTCGGCATCACGCTGACCGCGCGCCAGGGGGCGCCGATGGCCGGCATCCCGCACCACGCCGCCGACGGCTACATCGCGCGGCTGGTCCGCGCCGGACGGAAGATCGCCCTCTGCGAGCAGCTGGAGACGCCGGGCCAGGGCAAGAAGCTGCTCCGGCGCGACGTCGTCCGCCTGATCACCCCCGGCACCGTCACCGACAGCGCGTACCTGACGACCGCCGCCAACAACTTCCTGCTCGCGCTCGCCCACGGCCGCGAGGGCGTCGGGCTGGCCCTGCTCGACGTGTCGACCGGCGACTTCTGGGTGGGCGAGGAGCGGGCGGGCGAGCGGGCGCTGCTGGAGGCCGCGCTCATGCGGCGGCCCGCCGAGATCGTGGCCCCGGAGTCGCTGCGCGCGGTCGCCGACCTGGCGGCCCGCCTGGCCGGAGCGGGAGCCACGCTGACGTTCTGGGACCCCGCCGCCTTCGCGCCGAGGCGCGCCGCCGCCGACCTGGCCGCGCACTTCGGGGCCGCCGCGCTCGGCGCCTTCGGCGTCGCCGACATGACGCTGGGGCTGGGCGCCGCCGGCGGCGCGCTGGCCTACGTGCGCGCCACGCAGGGCGACCGGCTCGGCCACCTCACGCGGCTGAGCCCCCTGGCCACCGGCGACACCATGGTGCTCGACGCCACCGCGGTGGAGACCCTCGAGCTGGTGGAGTCGCGCGCCGGCGAGGCGCGGGGCTCGCTCTACGGCGTGCTCGACGAGACCGTCACGCCGATGGGCGGCCGGCTCCTGCGGCAGTGGCTGCTGCGCCCGCTCCTCGACCCGGCCGCCATCGCCGACCGCCAGGACGCCATCGGCGTCCTGGTCGACGATCCCGCCGCCCGGGCGCGCGTGAGGGCGCTGCTGCGCCGGGTGGGCGACCTCGAGCGGCTCACCAGCCGCGCCACCCTGGGCGTCGCCCACGCCCGCGACCTCGCCGGGCTCCGCGCCTGCCTGGCGCCGCTCGACGACGTGCGGGCCGCGCTCGCCGGCGCGGCGCCGCGCTTGCTCGTCGAGGCGCGCGAGGACGTGCGGCCCCACGAGGCGCTGCGGGCGATGCTGCAGGCCGCGCTGGTCGACGAGCCGCCGCTCGGCCTGCACGACGGCGGGCTCGTGCGCGAGAGCTGGTCCGAGGCGCTGCGGGCGATCGTCGAGGACGCGCGGCAGGCGCGCGAGTGGATCGCCGGGCTCGAGGAGCGCGAGCGCGCGCGCACGGGGATCGGCAGCCTGCGCGTGCGCTTCAACCGCGTGTTCGGCTACGGCATCGAGGTGAGCCACGCGCACTCGGCCCGCGTGCCGCCCGAGTACGTCCGCCGCCAGACGCTCACCGGCGCCGAGCGCTACGTGACCCCGGAGCTCAAGGAGCACGAGGCCAAGGTGCTCGGCGCCGACGAGCGCCGGCGCCGGCTCGAGTACGAGCTGTTCGACGACGTCCGCCGCCGCGTCGCCGAGCACGCGGCCGACCTGCTCACCACCGCCCGGGCCCTGGCGCGTCTGGACGTGCTGAGCGCGCTGGCCGAGGTCGCCCACACGCGCGGTCACGTGCGCCCCGTGGTGGACCGCGGCGACACGCTGGCCGTCGTGGACGGCCGCCACCCGGTGCTGGAGGCCCGGCCCGGCGAGCCGGTGACACCGAACGACCTGGCGCTCGACGGCGAGGCGCGCGTGGTGATCCTCACCGGGCCCAACATGTCGGGCAAGTCCGTCTACCTGCGGCAGACGGGGCACATCGTGATCCTGGCCCAGATGGGCGCCTGGGTCCCGGCGCGCGAGGCCCGCATCGGCGTCGTCGACCGCGTGTTCACGCGCGTCGGCGCCCAGGACAACCTCGCCCGCGGCCAGAGCACGTTCCTGGTGGAGATGGTCGAGACGGCCAGCATCCTGAACAACGTCACCCCGCGCAGCCTGGTCCTGCTGGACGAGGTGGGGCGGGGCACGTCGACCTTCGACGGGCTGGCCATCGCCTGGGCCGTGGTGGAGGACCTGGCCGAGCGCCGGCACGCCGGCGGCGGCGCGGGACCGAAGGTCCTCTTCGCCACGCATTTCCACGAGCTGACCCAGCTCGCCGCGCGGCTGCCGGCCGTGCGCAACTTCCACGTGGCCGTGCGCGAGTGGAACGACCAGATCATCTTCCTGCACAAGGTGCGGCCGGGCGGCACCGATCGCTCGTACGGCATCCAGGTCGCGCGCCTGGCCGGCCTGCCCGACCGCGTGGTCGCGCGGGCGCGGGCGCTGCTCGCGGACCTCGAGGCCGCCGGCCAGCGCTCGGCCGACGCGCGCGACGCCACGCAGCTCGGCCTCTTCGCGGCGCCCCCGGACCCGATCGCCGAGGCGCTGGCCGCGCTGGACCTCGCGCATCTCACGCCCATCGAGGCGCTGAACCTGCTGGCGAAGTGGCAGCAGCAGGGTGGCGGCGCGGCGTCGCGGGGCCGGCGGGCGCCGTGACGCCGCGCGGCCGCGGCGGCACCCGAGCGCCCGCGCCATGACGGCGGGCCGGATCCGCCGCCTGCCCGACCACCTCGTCAACAAGATCGCCGCCGGCGAGGTCGTGGAGCGGCCGGCCTCGGTGGTCAAGGAGCTGGTCGAGAACGCGCTCGACGCCGGCGCCCGGCGGGTGAGCGTCGACCTCGGCGACGGCGGCGCGGGGCTGGTGCGGGTGATCGACGACGGCGGCGGCATGACGGCCGCCGAGCTCGAGCTGGCGCTCGAGCGTCACGCCACGTCGAAGCTGCCCCGCGACGAGGACCTCGACGCCATCGGCACGCTGGGCTTCCGCGGCGAGGCGCTGCCCGCGATCTGCGCCGTGTCGCGCTTCACCATCACCACGCGCCCGGCCGCGGCGGCGCTGGGCGCGCGCCTCGCCGGCGCCGGCGGCGTGATCGCGCAGCGCCTGGCGGTGGAGGCCGAGCCCGGCACGACCGTGGAGGTGGCGGACCTCTTCTTCAACACGCCGGCGCGGCTCAAGTTCCTCAAGTCGCCGGCCACGGAGCTGGCGGCGGCGCTGCGCGCGCTCGCGCCGCTCGCGCTGGCGCACCTCGGCGTGCAGCTGCGGGCGACGAGCAACGGGCGCGCCGTGCTGACGGCCCCGCGCGCGGCCGACCTGCGCGCCCGGGTGGGCGCGCTGTGGGGCTGGCCGATCGCCGAGCGCCTGCTCGAGGTGGCGCGCGCCGAGCACGGCGTCGAGGTGCGCGGCCTGGCGAGCCCGCCCGATCTGACCCGCGGCGGCCGCGACGACGTGGTCGTGATGGTCAACGGCCGGCCCGTCCGCGACCCGGCGCTGTTCACCGCCGTCGTGCAGGCCTACCGGCCGCTGTTGCCGCGCGACCGCTTCCCGCTGGTGGCGCTGCAGGTGCGCCTGCCGCTCGCCGACGTGGACGTCAACGTGCACCCCACCAAGGCGTGGGTGCGCTTCCGCCACCCACGGCTCGTGCAGGAGATGGTGATCGCCGCGCTCGGCGAGGCGCTGCGCCGGAGCCCCGTGGTGCCGGGGACCGCCGTCGGCGACCCGCGGCCGTGGCCGGCCGCCGTCGAGCCGGCCACCGTGGCCGGGACGGCTGGCGCGGCGGGCGTCCCGGCCGGACAGGGCGCGCTCTTCGAGGCGCCGGCGCCCTACGCGACGGCCACGCTCGGCCGTGTCCTCGGCCAGATCCAGGACACCTTCGTGGTGGCCGCGTCGGAGGCCGAGGTGTTCTTCGTGGACCAGCACGCGGCCCACGAGCGCGTGGTCTTCGAGCGGCTGCAGGCCCAGCTGGCCGCCGGCGCGCCGCCCGCCCAGGCGCTGCTGTTCCCGGAGCCGCTCGACCTGGCGCCCGCGGGCCGCGCGCTGCTCGAGCGCTGGCGCGAGCCGCTCGAGCGCCTGGGCTTCGAGTTCGACATCGGCGACCGCGGGCTCCTGCTGCGGGCCGTGCCCGCCGTCCTGCAGCGCGACGAGCCGCGGCGGCTCGTCGAGGCGGCGCTGGACGAGCTGGCCGCCGCGAAGCCGGGCGAGCCCGTGCTCGACCGCGTGCTGTCCTTCGTGGCCTGCCGGGCGGCGATCAAGGCCAACACGCCGCTGGAGCGCGAGGAGATGGAGCGGCTCGTCGCCGAGCTCGGGGCCACGACGGCGCCGTACTTTTGCCCTCACGGCCGGCCCACGCTGAGCCGCGTCTCCATCCAGGACATCCGCCGCGACGTGCGCCGCGTGTGGTAGCCGTGGCCGCCCGGGCCGGGCCGCGGTAGCATGGACGGGTAGCGGATGAGCGTTCCCCTCCTGGTCATCGCGGGCCCCACCGGTGTCGGCAAGACCGCCACTGCGGTCGCCCTGGCGCGCCGCCTGCCGCTCGAGGTCATCAGCGCGGACTCCCGCCAGGTGTATCGAGGCATGGACGTGGCGACCGGCAAGCCGACCCCGGCGGAGCGGCGCGCCGTGCCGCACCACCTGGTCGACGTCGTCGACCCCGACGACCGCTACCATGCCGCGCGCTTCCGCGACGACGCCCGCCGCCTGATCGCCGCCATCCACGCCCGCGGGCGGCTGCCGGCCGTCGTCGGCGGCACCGGGCTCTACGTCCGCGCGCTGTTGCGGGGGCTCGATCCCGCGCCGCCGGCCGATCCCGCGCTGCGGCGCGAGCTGGCCGAGACGCTGGCGCGCGAGGGCCGCGCCGCGCTGCACGCTCGCCTGGCGCGCGAGGCGCCCGCGCTGGCGCGCCGCCTGCACCCCAACGACCACGTGCGGGTGGTGCGCGCGCTGGAGCGCATCCGCGGCGCGGGTGCGGTGACGGCGCCGGTGCGCTGGAGCCGCGCGGTGCCGGAGTACGCCGCGCTGTACGTCGGGCTGACGATGGAGCGCGGCCGGCTGGCCCGCCGCCTGCGCGAGCGCGCGGCGGCCATGGTGGCCGCCGGCCTCGCCGCCGAGGTGCAGGCGCTCCTGGCGCGCGGCTACGACGCCTCGCTGCCCGCGATGCACGGCATCGGGTACCGCGAGTTCGCCCAGGTCGCCGGCGGGACGCTGGCGCCGGACCGGGCCCTGGCGCTGATGCAGCGCGACACCGTGCGATACGCCAAGCGCCAGTGGACGTGGTTCAGCCGCGAGCCCGACGTGCACTGGCTCGACGTGGATCTCTGTGGGGGCCCCGAGGGCGTCGCCGGCATCGTCGCCGAGCGCCTGCGGGAAGGAGGACTGATCGGGTGAAGAACGGCCGACGCCGTCACGCCGTCGCCACGACCCGCGCGCCGCGGGAGCGGGCCCTCATCGCCGCGCTCCGCCTGCCCGGCCAGCGCCGCTGGGAGGTCGAGGAGTCGCTGGACGAGCTGGCCGGGCTCGCGGCGGCGGCGGGCGCGACCGTCGTCCACCGCGTGGTGCAGGAGCGGAGCGCGGCGGCGCCGGCGCTGCACTTCGGGCGCGGCAAGATCGACGAGATCGCCCAGGCCGCGCGCGCCACCCGCGCCAACCTGGTCATCAGCGACGACGCGCTGACGCCGGTGCAGGAGCGCAACATGTCGCAGGCCCTCGGCCTGAAGGTCATCGACCGGACGGCGCTGATCCTGGACATCTTCGCCCAGCGGGCGAGGACCAGCGAGGGCAAGCTGCAGGTCGAGCTGGCGCAGCTGACATACCTGCTGCCGCGGCTGGTCGGGCAGTGGACGCACCTCGAGCGCCTGGGCGGCGGCATCGGCACCCGGGGCCCCGGCGAGACGCAGCTCGAGTCCGACCGTCGCGTGATCCGCCGGCGCCTGATGCAGATCCGCGGCGAGCTGGACCACGTGCGCGTGCACCGGCGCGTGCAGCGCGAGGGCCGCCGCCGCGGCGGCATGCCGGTGGTGGCGCTGGTGGGCTACACCAACGCCGGCAAGACCACGCTGCTGAACCGCCTGAGCGGGGCCCGGCTCGTGGCCGCCGACCAGCTGTTCGTCACGCTCGACCCCGCCGCGCGGCTCGTCAACGGCGCCGGCCGGCGGCCCTTCATCCTGACCGACACGGTCGGCTTCATCCGCAAGCTGCCTCACGAGCTGGTGGCGGCGTTCCGCGCCACGCTCGAGGAGCTGCAGGACGCCGACGTCCTCGTGCACGTCGTGGACGCGAGCCACCCGGCGCTCGAGGAGCACATGGCCGCGGTGGAGGCGCTGCTGGGCGAGCTGGGCGTGGCCGAGCGCCCGACCGTGCTGGCGCTCAACAAGGTCGACCGCATCGACGAGCCGCGCGTGGTGAGCCGCCTGGTCGAGGCGCGCGGCGGCGTGCCGATCTCCGCGGCCACCGGCGAGGGCCTGGACCGGCTGCGCGCGGCCATCGAGGCCGCCCTCCGGCCGGCCGGCGGCGCCGTGCGCCTGCGCGTGCCCCACGCCGAGGCCGGCGCCCTGGCCCGCTGCTACGCCCAGGGCCGCGTGCTCAAGCGCACCGACGACGCCGACCACGTCGAGCTCGACGTCGAGCTGCCGCCGGCCGCCGCGCGCGCGCTGGCCGCCTACCAGGTGGCCCGGGTCCCCTGATCGGTCCCATGGGGCTGGCGAACTGGCTCACCGTGCTGCGCATCGTGCTGATCCCGGTGTTCGTCACCCTGCTCGTCTACAAGCGGCCGGGGTGGGCGCTGGCCGTCTTCGCGATCGCGGCGTTCACGGACCTGCTGGACGGCTGGGTGGCCCGCTCGCGGGGCAAGGCCAGCCGGCTCGGGGCGTTCCTCGACCCGCTCGCCGACAAGCTGCTGCTCACGGCGTCGTTCGTCACGCTCACCTACCTGAAGGCCGTCCCCTTCTGGATCACCGCCGTGGTCATCAGCCGCGACATCGTGCTCGTCGCGGGCGCGCTCACCATGCACGTGGCCGGCGTCCGCATCTATCCCCGGCCGACCCGGGTCGGCAAGGCCGCGACGTTCTTCCAGGTGCTCACCGTGCTGACGGCGATGATCGCGCGCTGGTTCGGGCTGCCGCTCGGGCCGCCCGTGGTCATGTGGCTGGCCGCGCTCTTCACCGTGGCCTCGGGGCTGCAGTACCTGCTGCAGGGCATGCGCGTCCTGAACGCGGCCAGCGCGGCCGAGGGAGACGAGAGTGAGAGTCCGCTGCTCCGCTGACGGCGCGCCCGGCGCGGCGCCGGACGCCGAGGGCGTGGTGGTGGCCGCGGTGCGGCGCCGCACGCCGGCGGCGGCGGCGGGGCTGCAGCCGGGCGACCGCATCCTGGCCATCAACGGCACGGCGCTGCGCGACGCGATCGACTTCCAGTTCCACGCCGCCGACGAGCGGCTGCGGCTGCACGTCGAGCGGGACGGCCGCCGCCGCGCCGTCGAGCTGCGGCGTGACGGCCCCGACGTGGGCGTCGAGCTCGAGCCGCCCCGGCCCCGGGAGATCGCCACCTGCGCCAACAAGTGCGTGTTCTGCTTCATCCACCAGCTGCCCCGAGGAATGCGGCGGAGCCTGTACGTGAAGGACGACGACTTCCGGCTGTCGTTCCTGCACGGCAACTACATCACGCTGACGGACCTCGACGAGGCGGACCTGGCGCGCATCGAGGCGCAGCGCCTGTCGCCGCTCTACGTCTCGGTGCACGCGACCGACCCGGCCCTCCGCCACCGGCTGCTGGGCCAGCCCCGCGTGGCCACCGACGTGCTGCCGCGCCTGGCGCGCCTGGCCCGCGCCGGCATCCGCATGCACGCCCAGGTCGTGCTGTGCCCCGACCTGAACGACGGACCGCATCTCGAGCGCACCGTGCGCGAGCTGGCGCCGCTGCACCCGCACGTGGCCACTGTGGCCGTGGTGCCGGTCGGGCTCACGCGACACCGCGAGCGCCTGCCGGCGCTGCGGCGGCTGGCCGCCGCCGAGGCCCGTGCGCTCGTGGACACCGTCCACGCGTGGCAGGCCGAGCACCTGGCCGTCCGGGGCACGCGGTTCGTGTTCCTCGCCGACGAGATCTACCTGCTCGCGGGCCGGCCCGTCCCCGACGCGGCGGCGTACGAGGACTTCGCGGTGGCCGAGGACGGCATCGGCCTGGTGCGGCGCTTCGAGGACGAGATCGCGCGCGGCCTGCCACGCTGGCGGCCGCCGGCGGCGGCGCGCGCGGTCACCGTGGTCACCGGCGAGATGTACGGCGCGCGACTGCGCGCGCTCCTCGAACCGCTCGCCGCGGGCGGCCTCGACGCCCGGGTCGTGGCCGTGCCCAACGACTTCTTCGGGCGCACCATCGGCGTGGCCGGCCTGCTGACCGGTCGCGACGTGCAGCGCCACCTGGCCGGCCTGCCCTCGCTCGGGGACGAGGTGCTGCTGCCGTCGGTGGCCGTCCGCGACGTGGAAGGAGTGTTCCTCGACGACCTGACGCCCGGCGACCTGGCCCGCGATCTCGGCGTCCCCGTCCGCGTCGTGGCGCCGGCCGGCGCGGCCCTGCTGCGCGCGCTGTCCGGTGGGCGCGCGGCGGCCGTCGCGCCCCCATCGCCGAGGGAGTCCCGCTAGAGCGCCCTGGAATCGCCGCGGCGCCCCCGGCGACATTCATTCCGCGGGGGCGCGAGGCGCGCTCGCTACAATGACGTCCGGAATGAGCATGCCCAGCGCCAGCGCCTCCGCTCCCGGCGCCGTGACGCGACCCATCGTCGCCATCGTCGGCCGGCCGAACGTGGGCAAGTCGTCGCTCTTCAACCGGCTCGTCGGGCGCCGCCGCGCGCTCGTGCGCGACGTCCCCGGCGTCACCCGCGACCGGCTCTACGGGCCGGTGGCCTTCGAGCGCTGGCAGGCCACCGCCGTCGACACGGGGGGCCTCGACCCCTCGTCGACGGAACCGCTGGTGGAGGGCGTGCGCCGGCAGGTGCTGGCCGCGGTGGAGGAGGCCGACCTGGTGCTCCACGTCGTGGATGGGCGCGCGGGCGTGACCGCGCTCGACGAGGAGATCGCGCGCCTGCTGCGGCGCACGGGACGTCCGGTCGTGCTCGTGGTCAACAAGGTCGAGGCCGACGCCCAGCAGGCCGCGCTGGCGGACTTCTACCGGCTGGGGCTCGGCGAGCCGGTGGCCGTGTCCGCCGAGCACGGCCGCGGGGTGGCCGAGATGCTCGAGGTCGTGCGGGCGCGCTGCCCGGCGGCATCGGCGGAGGCCGCGCCGGGGACCGAGCCCGTGCACATCGCGGTCATCGGGCGCCCCAACGTCGGCAAGTCGTCGCTCGTCAACGCCATGGTCGGCGGCGAGCGCGTGCTGGTGCACGCCGAGCCCGGCACCACGCGCGACGCCGTGGACACGGCGCTGGTCCGCGCCGGCCGGCCGTACGTGCTGGTGGACACGGCGGGCATCCGGCGCAAGGGGCGCGTGAGCGAGGCGCTGGAGAAGCTGGCGGTGGTGATGGCGCTCAAGAGCCTGGAGCGGTGCCACGTCGCCGTCCTCGTCCTCGACGCCTCGGAGGGACTGACGGCGCAGGACGCGCACATCGCCGGCTACGCCCACGAGGCCGGGCGCGCCACCGTCGTCGCCGTCAACAAGTGGGACCTGGTGCCGCCGGGCATGGTCCGGCGGGCCGAGGTCGTCGAGCAGCTGCGCGAGCGGCTGTCCTTCCTGGACTACGCGCCGGTCTGCTTCACCTCCGCCGCGCGCGGCGAGGGCCTGGGCGATCTCTTCGACGCCGTCGACGAGGTGGCGGCCGCGGCGCGCCGCCGCGTGCCGGCGGGGGAGGTCACGCGGGTGCTGCTCGACGCCCTGGAGCGCCGGCCGGTGTCGGTGGGTGGCCAGCCTCTCACGCTGCAGTCCGCCGCGCAGGTGAGCGTCGCGCCGCCGACGTTCGCGGTGCGGGTGAACCGGCCGGCCGACGTGCACTTCTCCTACGCGCGCTACCTGGTCAACGCCCTGCGTCACGCGTTCGGCTTCCCGGGCTCGCCCATCCGTCTGTCGTTCCGCAAGGCCGTCACCGGGCGGGGCCGCCGCGGAGCGCGGCGGTGAGCCGGCGCGGCTCGCGCCGCGGCGGGCTGGCCGCGCTGGCGCTGGCGGCCGTGGCCGCCGGTGTCGTCGTCCTCGGCGCGCCGTGGGAGCGCGGCGGGCGCGAGCAGCCGGAGGGCCGGGCCGCCGCCAGGGCGACCCCGCGGACGGCGGCCGTGGAGAGTCGCGAGGCGGCCCCGCGCGCGGGGGCCGCCCGGCGCGCCGGCGGCGTCGTCCCCGGAGCCGACGGCCGGCTGCGCATCCCCGTCGCCGACCAGGTGCCGTGGCGGCTGCCGGCCGAGGGGCCCCCGTCGGGCTGGACGCTGAAGGAGTTCGCCGGCCGCGCGCTCGTGGAGCTCGTGCCGGGCCCGGACGCGCCGGCCATCCGCCTGCGCAGCGAGCGGTCGTCCTTCGTGCTCTACCGCGACGTGCTCGTCGACCTCGACGACCTGCCGGTCCTGACGTGGTCCTGGAGCGTCGTCCGCCTGCCGGCCGGCGGCGACGTGCGCCAGCGGAGCCGGGACGACCAGGCCGCACAGGTCTACGTGGTGTTCCCGCGGTGGCCGGCGCCGGCGACCAGCAGTGACGTCATCGGCTACGTCTGGGACACGACGGCGCCGGCCGGCACCCGGCTGCCCAGCGTGAAGGCCCCGAACGTCCGCATCATCGTGCTGCGCTCGGGTCCCGAGGGGCTCGGCGCCTGGCACTCCGAGCGGCGCAACGTCCGCGAGGACTACCTGGCGCTGTTCGGGCGCCAGCCGCCCCGGGTGGGGAGCGTGGCGGTCATGATCGACGCCGACGACACGGGCGGGGTGGCCGAGGCCCTGGTGACCGAGATCGAATTCTCGCGTTCGTAAAGCGTGGAAATCGCAACCCCTATGCTAAGATGACGCGCATGGCGGAAATTGACCAGCACGAGCCGGAGAGTTACGACGAGGAAGCGCCCCGCTCGATCTTCTCCGCGCTGTGGTTCCGCGCGCTCGTCGTCGTCCTCGTCCTCGGCGTGGTGGCGGCCGTCGCCGTCCCCTACGCGCTGGACGTGACGACGACGCCGACACCGAAGCCGGCCGTCGCGCTGCGGCCGGCCGCGCCGCCGCCATCGTCGTCGTTGCCGCAACCTGCTGCGCCCGTGCAGCAGGTGTCACCGCCGTCTCCGTCGGTCCCCGTCGCCAAGCCTCCCGAGCCTCCGAAACCCGAGCCGCCCAGGCCCGAGACGTTCAAGCCCGAGCCCCCGCGTCCGGCCGTCGCCACGGCGGCGAAGCCCGCGGAGGGCTCGAAGGCTCCGGCGGCTCCGAAGAGCGCGGGGCCGAAGACGCCCGAGGCGCCGCGCGCCGTGGAGATGCCGAAGCCGAGCGAGCCGCCGACGGTCGCGTCGGCCACGAAGCCGGGCGAGGCCCCGAGCGTGGCGCCGGCGCCGAAGTCCAGCGAGCCGCCGGCGGCGAAGCCGAGCGAGCCACCGAAGACGGCGCCGACGCCCAAGGCGGCGGAGCCGCCGAAGATCGCCGCCGTGCCGCCGGCGACGTCACCGGCACCGCCACGACCCGCGGTCGCACGGCCGGCGGCGTCGAGCGGGCCGTACTGGGTGCAGGTCGGCGCGTACAAGGACGAGGCGACGGCGCGGCGCGTGGCCGACAAGCTGCGCGAGCAGAACTTCGTCGTCGAGCATTCGGTCTACACGAAGCCCGGCGCGCCGGGCAAGCGCGGCACAGCGCCGGCGGCCCCGAACGGCGGCGACCGCTACAACGTCTTCGTGTCGGGCCTGGCGCTGCCGGAACTCAACGCCAAGGTCGCCGCGAAGGGGGCCACGGCCCAGCCCGTGGCCGGGGGCGTCATGGTGACGCCGAGCATGCCGCTGCGCGAGGCGGTGGCGCTCTCCAAGGACCTCGCCGCGGAGGGACTGAAGGTGCAGGTGCGGCGGGTGACCGCGCCGGCGAGCGGCGGATCCTCGCCGGCGGCCTCGCCTGGCACCAGCGGCGAGACGCTCCATCGCGTGCGCGTGGGGAGCTTCGCCGACCGCGCGGCCGCGCTGGCGGCGGCGCGCGAGCTGCAGGCCAGGGGTTACAAGGTATTCCTGGCACGGGGCAACCAGTGACGCACGGCTCCAGGAGGAGGTGACTCGGCCCGTGACGAAGAACGACCTCATCAACGCCGTCGCGGCCCACGGGCTCTCGAAGCGGCAATCGGCCTCCGTCGTGGAGTCGGTGTTCGACATCATCTTCCGATGCTTCGAGAAGGGGGAGGACGTCAAGATCGTCGGCTTCGGCCACTTCCGCATCCGTCGGAAGGCGTCGCGCCGGGGGCGCAACCCCCAGACCGGCGATTCCATCGAGATCACGGCGCGCAAGGTGCTGACCTTCAAGCCGTCCAAGGGGCTCAAGCAACGGATCAATCAGCCGGCCTGACGACGACGGAACCCGCCGAGAAGCTGTATTACCGCATCGGCGAGGTCGAGACGATGACGGGCGTGCCGGCCTATGTGCTCCGGTACTGGGAGTCGGAGTTCAAGCTCCTGCGCCCCAAGAAGAACCCGGCGGGCCAGCGCGTCTACCGCCGGCGCGACGTCGACCTGGTGGTGCGCATCAAGACGCTGCTGTACGAGGAGCGGCTGACGCTGGAGGGCGCCAAGAAGCGCCTGCTCGCCGAGTCGCGCCGGGCCGAGCAGCTGTCCCTCGGCCTGCGGGAGGTCAACTACGCGAGCGCGCTGCGCCGCATCCGCGACCGCCTCACGGCGCTCCGCACGCGCCTGACTTCTTGAAGCGTCCTCGGGATTCTGGGACAATGCGCCTTCGGCGGTCGGGGCGTGGCGCAGCCCGGTAGCGCACCAGACTGGGGGTCTGGGGGTCGCTGGTTCAAATCCAGTCGCCCCGACCACTTCTTCTTCCTCCTCGGCGCGGATGCCCGTCCTTCTCGTCACGAATGACGACGGCGTGCACGCCGCCGGTCTGGCCGCGCTGGCCGCCGCCCTCGAGGCGCTGGGCGAGGTGTACGTCGTCGCGCCCGACCGCGAGCAGAGCGCCTGCGGCCATGCCCTGACCCTGCACCGGCCGCTCCGCGCCGACCGCGTGCGCGACCGGTGGTTCGCCGTGAACGGCACGCCCTCCGACTGCGTGAACATGGCCGTGCTCGGCTTCCTGCCGGAGCCCCCGGTGCTCGTCGCCTCCGGCGTCAACCACGGCGGCAACCTCGGCGACGACGTGACGTACTCGGGCACGGTGTCGGCGGCCATGGAGGGCACGCTGCTGGGCGTGCCCTCGCTCGCCGTGTCGCTCGCCGCCGGCGAGGACTTCGCCGCGGCGGCGCGCGTGGCCCGGCTCGTCGCCACGCGGATGCTCGTCGAGGGGCTACCGCGCAAGACCCTGCTGAACGTCAACGTGCCGCCGGGGTCGCCGAAGGGCGTGCGCGTGACGCGCCTGGGGCATCGTGTCTACCTCGAGAAGATCGTCGAGCAGCGCGACCCGCGCGGGCGAACGCACTACTGGATCGGCGGCGGCGAGGCGCGCTGGGAGGCGCTCGAGGGCACGGACATGGCGGCCATCCACGACGGGTACGTCTCCGTCTCGCCGCTGCACCTGGACCTGACGCACCACCGCGCCGTGGTCCAGCTCGCCGACTGGTCGACGGCGCTGACCTCGCAGCTGCGCCTCCGGGGCTGACGTGGATCACGAGCGCGAGCGCACCCGCATGGTGGAGGAGCAGCTCGTGCGCCGCGGCATCGCCGACGCGCGCGTGCTCGACGCCATGCGCCGCGTGCCGCGGCACCTGTTCGTGGAGGAGGCCCTGCGCGACCGGGCGTACGGCGACCACCCGTTGCCCATCGGCGAGGGGCAGACGATCTCGCAGCCGTACATCGTCGGGCTCATGACCTCGCTGCTCGCCCTGCAGGGCACCGAGAAGGTGCTGGAGGTCGGCACGGGCTCGGGCTACCAGACGGCGGTGCTCGCGGGGCTGGCCCGGCGCGTGTGCTCCATCGAGCGCCTGGCGCCGCTGGCCACGCGGGCGCGCGCCGTGCTGGAGGGCCTGGGGTACACCAACGTGTGGGTCCGCGTCGGCAACGGCGCGCTCGGCTGGCCGGACGAGGCCCCCTTCGACCGCATCCTCGTGACCGCGGGCGGCCCGGGCGTGCCGCCGCCCCTGTTCGATCAGCTGGCCGAGGGCGGGCGGATGGTGCTGCCGATCGGCGTGCCGCAGGCCCAGACGCTCACCCTGGTGGAGAAGGTGGGCGGCCAGCAGCGGGCCCGGGCCTGCGGGGACTGCACGTTCGTCAAGCTCGTCGGCAAGTACGCATGGGAGGCGTGAGAGCAGGCGCGGCGGCCCGCGACCCTGTACAATAGCCCGGTCGGCGCGGGGCGTAGCGCAGCCTGGTAGCGCGCACGGTTCGGGACCGTGAAGTCGGAGGTTCAAATCCTCTCGCCCCGACCAGCTTCCGCGACCGCCGGCCGGCCGCTTCCGGGGGGCCGGCCGGCGGCCACCACCGGTCGATCCGGCCGTTCATGAGCGACCCGACGAGCGCTGCCGAGATGATCGTCGAGGGCCACGTGCAGGGAGTGGGCTACCGGGTCTTCGTCCACCGCCGCGCCGAGGCGCTGGGGCTCGCCGGCTACGTCATGAACCTGCGCGACGGGCGGGTGCGCGTGCACGCCGAGGGCCCCCGCCCGCTCATCGAGGAGCTCAGGCGACTGCTCGAGAAGGGGCCGCCGCTGTCGCGCGTGGAGCAGGTGGCCGTCCGGTGGGTGCCGCCGAGCGGCCGCTTCACGTCCTTCGACGTTCGCTACGCGGAGTTCGACCCGTGACCGACGACGACGACGTCCTGCCCGACGAGCCCCTCGACGTCCTCGTGGACGCCGTGGACGAGGACGTCCGCGAGGAGACGCGCACCACCAGCCGGGCCAACCTCGGCGTGTACCTGGCCGAGATCTCCCGCATCCCGCTGCTCTCCCGCGAGGAGGAGCAGGCCCTGGCCCGCCAGGTGCGCGCCGGCGACGAGGCGGCCAAGGCGAAGATGATCGAGTCGAACCTGCGCCTGGTGGTGCAGGTGGCGCGCCGCTACCTGAACCGCGGCCTGCCGCTGCCCGACCTGATCGAGGAAGGCAACCTGGGCCTGATGCGCGCCGTGGAGAAGTTCGAGCCCGAGCGCGGCCTGCGCTTCTCGACCTACGCCACGTGGTGGATCCGCCACGCGATCGTGCGGGCGCTGTCCAACCAGGCGCGCGTCATCCGGCTGCCCGTGCACGTCGAGATGCTGCTCGGCCGGTACGTGAAGGAGCAGCAGCGCCTCACCCAGCTCCTGGGCCGCACGCCCACCTCGCGGGAGATGGCTCAGGCGCTGGGCACCAGCGAAGAGCAGGTGGAGGAGCTCGAGGAGATCCGCCAGCAGCCGCTGTCCCTCGACGCGCCCATCGCCGACCGTGGCCGGGTGCAGGACCTGGTCGCCGACCCGGCCGCCGATCCCTCGGCGGCCCTCACCGCGCTGTTCCGCGACCGCACCGACCTCGTCTCGGTGCTGGACGACCTGGCCGAGAACGAGCGTCGCGTGCTGCGCCGGCGCTTCGGCCTCGAGGGCCGCGAGCCCGAGACGCTGGAAGCCATCGGCCGCCAGCTCGGCCTCACGCGCGAGCGCGTGCGCCAGATCGAGGGCGCCGCCCTCCGCAAGCTGCGCGCGCTCCTGCGCGCGCGCGGCGTGGACGCCTCCGACCTGTTCTGAGTCGCCCCGGGCCCGGGCCGTGGCCTCGGCGCGGGACACGGCGGGCTCGAAACGCGACCATCGAACCGGGTCCGCCGGCCCCCGAGGCGACGGCATCGCCACGAGATGCAAGCACTTCGCGTCCCGGCGCCTGCCTGGCGCGACGATTGCGATGGTGGGCGGCCGAGCAGCGCACACCCGGTGCCCGGAGGACGCGCGATGGCCAAGGCGGGAAAGAGTCGGAAGGCCAAGAAGACGACGGCGGTGAAGGACCTCAAGGCCAAGGACGCCAGGCAGGTGAAGGGCGGAAGCAAGTACCTCGAGTACAAGCTCAAGGACGTGATCATCACCGACGTCACGTAGGCGGGCCGGTCGAGACTCGACCAGGGCCGGCTCACGGGCGGGCGTGATGCGCCGGTGGCCGGCCCTGCTATCATGCGCCCCCAGGCCATGAGGCGCCGACTGCCGGTCGTCCAGCCGAGCCCGCTGCCGCCCCTCTACGCGGCCTGGATGGACGCCCTGCTGGCTGCGCCGATCCCCCACGAGACGGAGGCGACGTGCGACGACTGCGCCATGTGCGCGCCGGCCGGCGCCCGCCCCGTGTCGACGGTCTTCTTCGACCCGCGCACGAAGTGCTGTACGTACGTGCCGGCCCTCGCCAACTTCCTGGTCGGGGGGCTCCTGGCCGACGACGATCCTGCCGCGGCCCCCGGGCGCGCCACCCTCGAGGCTCGCCTGGCCTCCGGGGTGGCGGTGACCCCTCTGGGACTCGGCCAGCCGCCGACCTTCAGCGTGCTCTACGAGGCGACGGCGGCGCGCTCGTTCGGCCGGAGCCCCAGCCTGCGCTGCCCGCACTACCTGGCCGAGCGGGGCGGGCGATGTGGCGTCTGGCGCCACCGCGCCGCTGTCTGCGCGACGTGGTTCTGCAAGCACGTGCGCGGGGCCACCGGCCGGCGGTTCTGGCGGGCGCTGCACCAGCTGCTGGCCAGCGTCGAGGGCAGCCTCGCACGGTGGTGCGTGCTCGAGCTCGACGTGGGCGCCGAGGCCCTGGCGCGTCTGTTCCCGCCCCGGAAGGCGCCCGGCGCGCCGGGCCACGATGGGGCGGCCACCCTCGACGACCTCGCCGACCCGGCCGCCGCGCGGGCCAGCTGGGGGCGGTGGTGGGGGCGCGAGGCCGAGTTCTACCGGGAGTGCGGCCGGCGCGTGAGCGCGCTCTCCTGGGCCGACGTCGCGGAGATCTGCGGGCCCGACACGGCGATCTTCGCGCGGGTCACCCGCGAGGCGCACGCCGCGCTGCTGTCCGACGCCATCCCGCCACGGCTCAGGATGGGCCCGATCAACGTGGTGCGGATCGACGGCCGGTCGTGCTGCGTGTGGTCCTACGACGGGGCCGACCCGCTCGACCTGCCGCGCCGCCTCATGGACCTGTTCCCGTACTTCGAGGGCCGGAGCACCGAGGAGGCGCTGCGAGCCATCGAGACGGCGGAAGGGGTGCGAATCGACCCGGCGCTGGTGCGCCGGCTGGTGGACTTCGAGGTCCTCGTGCCCGACGCCGCGCGATGAGCGCTCGCAGGTGGCCGCGGGTCGATGGTTCGAAACGCGACCATCGGCCGCCGCCGACCGTGATCCGCGCCGGCCGGAGTTCGGGGGATCCGGCTGCCTGGGCGGCGTTGCGTGTCTGGCGCGGCGCGTGCGAGGCGGCGCGCGGGCCGCCCCCCGCGCACCGGGGGAAGACAGCGTGGGCGAGGGCGGAACGAACCTCGAGGGCGAGCCGACGATGCCGAGGAACGTGAAGGCGGAGAACGCCACCCGCGCGATGGGAGGGAAGTCGTCAGACCCGACCATCGAGAAGACGTGACCGTCCGCGAGGATCGCAGTGAACCGGGGCGACACTCGAGCGAGGGCCGGACGATGGGCAAGGCCGGGAAGAAGACGAAGGGCAAGAAGCGCACGGCGGTGAAGGACCTCACGGCAAAGGATGCGAAGGCGGTCAAGGGCGGCATGATCACCCGCAACAAGATCGCCGAGTAAGGCAGCGCCGGAGGGAAGGGGGGCCTCCTGCGAGGCGGCATCAGGAAGGACGGCAGGGACCCCGGTGATCCGAGGTCTTCCCGCCGCCAGCGGGAGGAGCTGCGCGCGCTTCGAGCCGACGCCGGCTCGATGCCTTGCGCGCAGCTCCTCACGCATGCCGGTGCCGTCACCCGGCGGGTGCCCCGATCGCGGCGGCTGGCCAGGGGACGCCGACCGGGCTCGCTTCGCCCCGAGACCGACGCCGCCCTCGGCCGGGCGACCTTCCGGGGGTGCTAGAATGAAGCCGTCTCGCGTTCCGGTCGCGCCCCCGTAGCTCAGGTGGATAGAGCAGCAGTTTCCTAAACTGCGTGCCGGGTGTTCGAATCACCCCGGGGGCACCACCTCCGTTGTGTTCGCGGTCCGTACATGCACGGTACGATCCGGGCCGGCGTTGTCGACCGAGGGCCGCCTCTGGGGAGAAAGGGACGGCCGGCAGCGTGCCCTCGATCAGCGAATCGAGCCCGCCGACGCCCGGGCAGCTCCACCCTCCACCGGCTCGGTACTCCGTGTCCTGAAGCGGCCTCGGGGATTACCATAGCGTCCGGCATGGACGAGTGATGCCCTCCCGCCGCCGCTTGGCCGAGTCCGGCCGCACTCACAGCCTGTTCCCTGCCGAGTTGCTCGTCGGCGACCGGTACACCGACGAAGAGGGGGAGTGGGATCGCCTGTGTCCTCGTCCCCGGGAGGGCACGTCGCCCGCGGGAGGCGGGCCGGACGCTACCGGCCGGCCGGCCGGGGCATCACCTCGCCGCAGCGCGTGCAGGTCCGCGCCTGCTCGCTGGCGTAGAACTTCCGGTAGGCCTGGGACACGGGGTCGGCGCGGTAGTCGTCGACGACGCAGCGCTCTTCGTGGAGGAGCGCGTCACACCTCGGACAGAACCACTGGAAGCGATCGACCTCGCCGGGGCGCCGCTTCCGCTCGACGATGAGGGCGAAGGCGTCCGAGGGGAAGCGCGGTGAGTGCGGAGTGCCGGCGGGCGTGTGGATGACCGAGCCTTCCTTCAGCACGGCCACCTCCTCCTTGCCGTCGGCTGTGCGGTAGTGCAGGTGCATGGTCCCCTTGATCTGATACATCACCTCGTCGCTGGGGTTGACGTGGAACTCGCTGCGGTAGTCGCGTCCCCTGGCCACGAAGGCCAGCGACTCACCCGCCTGCCACAGCACCATCACCTGCTTGCCGCTCTCGACGAGATTCCGGGCGACGTCCAGGAGATCGGCGATCGGCATGTGCGCGATCGGGGGTGTCACGGCACGCCCTCCATGCATCCGTCCCGAGCGACGGCGCAGACACGACAGGTCAGCGAGCGGTGTCGCACTTGTACACGTCCGCGGTCATGTAGTCCACCCTGACCGCGTCGGACGACGACGCGCAGCCGACCAGGACCAGCGCCAGCATGCACGTCGGACCGACAGCCATTGTCCTCATGGCCCAGCCTCCCTCGTCTCGTCGCGGGCGACCGCCCGGCGAGGCTCGATGCTGGCGACTATACCGTGTCGACGGGCGCGGTGGCGCCTCGAAGGCTGCGCGTCGGCTCTCGTCGGACCCGCGCCTCTCCTGGTCGCTGGTCTGCGGGTTGCAGCCAATCGCCGCAATGGAGCCGGGGGCCTTCAACCTCGTGGAGGGCATCGTCGACCATCACGTCCTCGGGCTTCACCACGTCAAGGAGAACGCGGCCAACGTCCTGCTGTGGGACCTGGGCTTCCTGGCCTCCGGCGCCGTCCTGGTCGCCGTCGGCGTGGGACTCGCCCGGCGCGGCGGCGAACCGGTCGACATGGCGCCGGCGCGTGACATCAGGCCGGCGGCCAGGCGAGCCGGCTGATTCGGGGCGCCGGCACGGCGACCTGATGACGTGATCGGCCCGCAGGAGGAGCGAGGCGGGCAGCGTCGGCCCGACGGCGTCGGCGGCCTTCAGGTTGACGGGCCGCCAGGTCACGATCTGCTGCCGGTGGCTGCACCGGAGCGGGTCGGAGAAGACGAGCATCGCGGTGGCGCCCCGTTCAGCGGCAAGCCCTCGACGAGCACGGCAGGCCACGACTCCACCCTTGCCGCGAGGCTTCCACGACAGCCGGCGGGGTGCTGCGCTACTATGCCCACCATGCCCGACGCGACCCCCACGCACGTCGCCCTCCCCCGTCCCGTGAGCGGCCCCGCGCGCCGGATGGGGGGCCTGCTGGCGGCGGGGTGGCTGCTGACGGCGGCGTGCGCCGGGGCCGCGCCCGCGACGCAGGACCAGGAGCGTCCGGGCGAGGGGCCGTCCCGGCCTCGCCCGCGCTCGGAGCGGACCGTCGACGCCCTGTCGGTGGTGAAGCTGCGGAGCAGGGCGTTCGCGGGGGCGCGCTCGATCCGCACCCTCGGGGCCCAGCGCGAGGGGACGGGCGTCGTGATCGACGCCAAGGGGTTGGTGCTGACGATCGGCTACCTGATCCTCGAGGCCGAGACCGTCGAGCTCTCGACCGCCGACGGCACCGTCTTCCCGGCCACGGTGATCGGCTACGACGGCGCGACCGGCTTCGGGCTCCTGCGCGCCTTGCGGCCGCTGCCCATCGCGCCGGTGGAGCTCGGCGAGTCGGCGGGCCTGGCGCCACCGGCGCGCGTGCTGATCGTGGGCTTCGACGGGGTCGCCCCGGCCGTGGTCGTCTCGCGGCGCCAGTTCGTCGGGTTCTGGGAGTACCTGCTCGACGACGCGATCTACACGGCGCCCGCGACGGTGAACTGGAGCGGGGCCGCGCTGCTCAACCACGAGGGCAAGCTGCTCGGCATCGGCTCGCTGAGCGTCAACGACGCCATCGGCAAGGACAGCCAGGTACCGGGCAACATGTTCGTCCCGATCGACCTGCTCAAGCCCCTTCTCGGCGACCTCATCGCCAAGGGACGCTCCTCGGCGCGCCCGCGCCCGTGGCTCGGCGTGCAGACCCAGGAAGTCCAGGGCAACGTCATCGTCACCCGGGTGACCCCCGATAGCCCGGCCGATGCGGCCTCGATCCGCCCGGGCGACGTCATCGTGTCGCTCGGCGGCCAGCAGGTCACGAGCCAGGCCGACTTCTACACGCGCGTGTGGGCGCGCGGAGACGCGGGCGTGGAGGTGCCGCTGGAGGTGCTGCGCGGCGGCCGCATCCAGAGCGTCACGATCAAGTCCGGCGACCGCGACAGGTACTACCAGGTCCGGCCCACCTTCTGACCGGCTCGTGGCGGTGGCCTTCGCGGCCCCGGCCAGCGCCCCTGGTCGCCGTCAGCGGCGCCGCCCAGCGAGGTTCGGCCGCCGCGCGATTCGGGGTCCTCGGGCGACGTTCGCACCTCGGCGCCGGAGCACGACCAGCCCGACCAGCGCCATCGCGGTGCAACCGGCCGCGATGGCCAGGAGACGAGCGACGAGCTTCGGCTGTCGGGTGTCGCGACGCCGGCGGGTGACGGGCATCCGATCGAGGAGCGCTCCGACGGCCGGGTCGGCGTAGGCGCCGTACGCGTCGACGAGCACCCCGCGCGTGCCGTCCGGCGCCTCGAGCGCGTAGATCACGGCCGAGTCGTCCGGGTCCGAGGTGCCCTCGAAGCGGCAGTGATCGACGATCGGCACCGCCTCCGGCGCGAACCTCCGCTCGCTTCCGCTCACGCGCAGTCGATCACCGTCGGCCGTGAACGAGGCCTCGAAGCCGCGCCGCCGCAGCGCTTCGAGGCCCAGTGCCTCGCGGGAGGTTTCGGTGTTTCCGCGAGGCAGCATGGTCCCCGGGACGAGCAATCGAGATGCCAGCCACGCCGGTGTGCCCACGACGAGCGCCCGGCCGGCGGCTCGATGGCACATGCCGTGCGTCGATGGACGGTGCCGCGTCCGACGGCAAGCGGCACGGCTGCCTGGAGTTCGCGGTGGTGAAAGGGCCCTGTTGTGGAACCGACCACGAAACGCCAGCCCGGAACGCTCGCGACGCTCGCCGGCAAGGCCGGCGACGCGATGAAGGGGCACGCCGCCGTGATCCGGTGGGTGGTCCTGCCCGCCATCGCCGTGGCCGCCGGGTTCGCCGTGGGCCTGGCGATCGTGAGATCGGCGTACGGCAGCTGATCGCAGCCCGCGGCCGACGCGCTCAGCCGCGGCGACCCGGCCGCTCGATCCGCTCGGCCCGCTCGACGCGCTCCGGACGCGCGATCCTCTCGACCCGCTCCGGCCGCTCCGGGCGTTCCGGACGCTCCGCTCGCTCGAACCGCTCGGGCCGTTCGATGCGTTCCACGCGCTCGACGCGCTCGAGCGCCTCCAGGCGCTGGAGGACCTCGATGCGCCCGGGACGCGCGCCGTGCTCCAGCGCCCCGGTGCGGGCGGCTCGTTCCGGCCGCTCCGAGCGGGCGAGGCCATCCACGTGGCGGGGGTGCGCAGCGATCTCGCGCCGGGCCGTCGGCTGGGCCACCGAGGAGCGGACCTCATCGGTCACCCGCGGCCCATCGCGCCGCTCCGGGCGCTTCGCGTTCCGGGTCAACGCCGCTACCGCCACGCGGCCGCGCGCGCTCGACTCCTGGCGTGCCGTGGCCACGGGCCCGGCGTCTGGCGCGTGGCGCAGACCAGGATCGGCGGCGTCGCCACGTCGCACGGGGGCGGCGGCCGGACGCTCCGACAGCCCCTCGTCCACGCCGCCCCCGCCCCTCACGCCCCCACCGCTCGCTCGCGGCGTGCTGATCTGACGCTGCGACGTCGAGCCGGCGGCGCGCACGTCCATGGGCTCTCGCCGCTCACGACCGTCGCGAGACGTCCTCCGGACGGCGCGCTCCGATGTCGTTCCGGCCGGCACGACGGCATCGACACTGCCGACCGGTCCCGGCGTATCGCCCGCGCCGCGCGCGGGCGCGGTCCGCCGGCGGCCCGCAGCCGGTGCGGCAGCGTCGCCGTCGGCAGCGCGCGCCGTGGGCCGAGCCGCCTCGCGCAGCGCCACCAGGGGAGGCTCGCCGTCGAGAGCACGCGAGGGTGCCAGACCCGCGGCGGGCCGGCCGGACGCGACGAGGCGCGGCCCGAGCGCCGGCTCGGCCCGCGGGGCCTCCACCGGCGCGGGGCGCGCACGGCTGGGCGGAGCGACCACTCCCGCCGCCGTCGCGACACCCGAGCCTGGAGACGGGGCGGCCTGGGCTGCACTCGCCGAGCCGGCGACCCGTACGTCCGCCGTCGGGCGACCCTTGCCCGGCACGGCGGCGCGGAGCGTCGTGGCCGCCCCGCGGAACTGCGCGGTGAGCCGGCGGAGGCCTTTCTCGACGTCCGTCCAGGAGGCGGCGCGAGGGGTGAGGGCGAGCAGGCCCAGGATCGTGGCGAGCCCGAAGGCCAGGCGCGCGGCCATCCGCGTGCTCGACCCCGGCATCGGTATCCGCTCGGGCCGGCCACGCCGCTCGGCTGCATAGATCAGCCCTGCACAGTACAGGCAATAGATCACCAGGCCGAGCGCGATGGAGGATGAAATCCACTGCAAGAAGGCGTGGCCGTCCATGGTGCCCGCACGTAGCGGCAATCCGCGTACCAACGACCGCCGGAGGCGCGACACCCGGGGGCGGTTTTCGGGTAGGATGACGCGGCCATGGACATCCCGCGCTTCGGCCTGAACCGGTTCGATGCCCGCACCGTCGACGCGTTCGCCGCCGACGTCCGCCGCGCCGAGACGCTCGGCTGGGACGCCGCGCTCCAGCCCGACTCGCAGCTGCGCCGTCGCGACACGTACGTGCTGCTCGCGGCGGCGGCGCGCGCCACCGAGCGCATCGTGCTCGGACCGCTCATCGCCAACCCCGTGAACCGCCACCCGACGGTGACCGCGTCCTCGATCGCGACGATCGACGAGCTCGCGCCGGGACGGACGTTGCTCGGCTGGGGCGTGGGCGACACGGCGGTCCGGCTGGCCGGGCTCAGGCCGGCCCGCGTGAAGGAGCTCGAGGCGGGCGCCCGGCTCATGCGATCGCTGCTCGACGGCGAGGCGGTCGAGGTCGGCGCCGCCCGGCCGGCGCGCCTGCCGCACGCCCGGCCGGTGCCGATCTGGATCGCCGCCGGGGGGCCGCGCACGCTGCGGATGGCCGGCGCCGTCGCCGATGGAGTCTTCGTGCGCGTGGGCACGCATTGCGCCAACATCGCCGCGGCGATCGAGGCCATCCGTGCCGGCGCCCGCGAGGCGGGACGCGATCCGGCGTCGGTGCGTCTGGGCGTCGTGTTCCACACGGTGCTGGTCGACGAGCCGGCGCGGGCGCTGGCCATGGCGCGCTCGATGGCGGCGGGCTACTACGAGTACTCCCCGATGCTGTTCGATCCGCCCGGACTGTCGTGGGAGGGGCCCGATCCCGAGACGCTCAAGCGCCAGCACGACGTCTGGCCCGACTTCCACCACGCCCCCGACGTCGAGGCGAGCGGCCGGGTCGTGGGCTTCCTGCCGGTCGCCGCCGCCGACGCGTTCTGCCTTCGCGGCGGCCCGGCCGACGTCGCCGGACAGCTCGTGGCGGTGCTCCGGTCGGCGCCCGCGCCGTTCGATTACGTCGTGCTCCAGCCCATTCCCAGCCCGCCGTCGCCCGACCATCCCGAGCGCGGCTACACGGCGCGCATGGCCCGCGAGGTGCTGCCGGCCGTCCGCCGCGCGCTGCAGGCAGCCCGCCGGCCATGAAGCTGTCCGTCGAGTTCCCCAGCGTCGCACACCGGGAGGGGCCGGAGGGCGTCGCCCGTCTCGCCCGCGCCATCGAGCGCATCGGCTACGACCACATCGACCTCTTCGACCACGTCGTCATGGGCATCCCGATCGACGGGCGGCCGGCCGGGCCGTACAACCCGGCGATGCCGATCCTCGAGGCCCTGATGACGCTGTCCTACCTCGCGGCGGTGACCTCGCGGCCGACGCTGGGCACGGAGGTGCTGGTGCTGCCGCAGCGACCGCCGGCGCTGGTCGCCAAGCAGGTGAGCACGCTCGACACGCTCTCGGGCGGACGGGTCCGGCTGGGAGTCGGCGTCGGCTGGCAGGAGTCCGAGTACGAGGCCCTCGGCGCAGACTTCCACACCCGTGGCGCGCGCATGGACGAGGCGATCGGGCTGCTCCGCGCCTACTGGAGCCAGGCCGACGTCAGCTTCGAGAGCGCGCACTACCGCACCACGGCCATGAAGATGGAGCCGAAGCCGCCGCAGGGCGGCCGCCTGCCGATCTGGGTCGGCGGCAACTCGGAGGCCGCGTACCGGCGCGTGGGGCGGCTCGGCGACGGCTGGCTCGCGAGCCGCGTGGGCGACGCGGCCGACGCGCGGCGCGCGCTGGAGTCGATCCGGCGCCATGCCGAGGCCGCCGGGCGCGATCCCACCGCCATCGGGCTGCAGAGCATGGTGGCGCCGCCGCCCCGCGACGCGGCGGGCAAGACGTTCTACGGCGACCACGACGCCGTCGTGGCCCGCGTCGCGGCCCTCGCGGCCATGGGGTTCGGCTGGGTCTCGCTGAACGCGACGGCCATCTTCCAGGCGGGGGCGCGATCCGTCGACGCCATGGCCGAGGCGCTGGCGCGGCTGCACGACCGCATCCGCGCCGAGATCGGGTAGGGCGGCCATGGGACTTCGCCGGGTGGCGGCCGCGCTCGCCGCGCTGCTGCTGGCGCTCGGCGCCGGCGACAGCGCCGCCCAGCAGCCGGGCCAGCCGTGGCGCCAGCCGCTGCCGCCGCCGCCTCCGCCGCCACCACCGCCCGAGCAGCCGATCGTGGTGGCCCGGGGCTGCGCCACGCCGTGGGGAACGTGCCCGCTCGCGGTGTACGTCCCGCCGGGCGCGCGCTGCTACTGCCAGACGCCGGACAACCGGTACCTGCCCGGCTACGCGGTGGAATACCTGTCGACCTGGCCGTAGGCGAGAGACCGGGGCGCGGCCCGCCCCGAGCGGTCAGCCTCGCCCGATGAAGGGCATCTTCGTCGCCATCACCGTCATGAACTGCACGTTGGCGTCGAGCGGCAGGCTCGCCATGTACACCACGGCGCGCGCCACGTGCTGCACGTCCATGAGCGGCTCCGGCATGACGGTGCCGTTGGCCTGGGGCACGCCGTGCTTCATCCGCGCGGCGAGCGGCGTCTCGGCGTTGCCGATGTCGATCTGGCCGCACGCGATGTCGTACTTGCGGCAGTCGAGCGAGGTCGACTTGGTCAGGCCCGTGATCGCGTGCTTGGTGGAGGTGTAGGCCACCGAGTTCGGCCGCGGCGCGTGGGCCGAGATGGAGCCGTTGTTGATGATGCGGCCGCCGCGCGGCTCCTGCGCCTTCATGAGCTTGATCGCTTCCTGGGTGCACAGGAAGGCGCCGGTGAGGTTGACGTCGACGACCGCCTTCCACTGCTCGAAGGGCAGGTCCTCCAGGGGCACGGCCGGGGCCCCCATGCCGGCGTTGTTGAAGAGCAGGTCCAGCCGGCCGAAGGCGTCCCTGGTCCGGGCGAAGAGCGCCTGGACCGCCGCGCGATCACCCACGTCGGTGGGGACCACGAGCGTCCTGGCCCGCGCCGCGCCAGCCTCGGCGGCCGTCGCCTCGAGCATCTCCTTGCGGCGCCCGGCGAGGGCCACCGCATAGCCTTCGGCGAGCAGCGCCAGGCTCACCGCCTTGCCGATTCCCGATCCCGCGCCGGTGACGATCGCGACCTTCTGTGTCTGCGTCATGGCAGGAAGGTAGCCGAGGGCCGGACGCTCCGCAACCTCCCGTGCCGCCGCGCGCCGCGCCGCGGGCGCCTCGCGATCGGGCCCGCCGCCCGCGGCGTCGCCGCAGGCGGGCCGCTACGGCGCCGAGGCGCCGACGGTGACCGGCGGGCTGGTGGCCGCCCGCGTGTAGCCGTTGGCCAGGAAGAGCCGGAACTCGTAGGTGCCCGCGGTGGCCGGCATCGTCACCGTCCACGTGCGCGCCGTCACGCCGGCGCCCACGTACGTCCACTGCAGGTAGTTGGTGCTGGGCGCGCCGACGGTGGCCAGGGCGAGCCAGTCCGTGGCGCCGCCCGGACCGTTGGTGAGCGTGACCGTCACGCTGGCCGACGGGCCGACGCTCGTCGCGCTCACGCCGAGGGCCGGCGGGGGCGAGATGGTGAACGCCGCCGGCGCCGAGGTGCCGCCGCCGGGAGCCGGCGTGAACACCGTCACCTGCACGGTGCCGGCGACGGCCACGTCGGCGGCCGGGATCGCCGCGAGCAGGCGCGTGCCCGCCACGAAGGTGGTCGGCCGGTCGCTCCCGTTCCAGCGGACGACGGAGCCCGGAGCGAACCCGCTGCCGTCCACCGTCAGCGTGAACCCCGCCGAGCCCGCGAAGACGCGGTTCGGCGTGAGGGCGCCCATCACGGGAACGGGGTTGATGCCGGAGGACTCCACGGTGACGACGGGGCTCGTGGCCGCCCGCGTGTAGCTGTTGGCGAGGAAGAGCCGGAACTCGTACGCGCCGGGCGTCGCCGGCATCGTGACCGTCCACGTCCGCGTGGTCACGCCGGCGCCCACGTAGGTGTACTGCAGATAGCTGCTGTTCGGCGCGCCGGCCGGGGCCAGGGCGAGCCAGTCGGTGCTGCCCCCCGCCCCGTTCGTCAGGGTGACCGTGACGCCCGTCGACGGCGGCACGCTCGTCGCGCTGACGGTCAGCGTCGGCGCCGTGGCGATGGTGAAGGGCAGGGCGGCGGAGGTGCCGCCCCCCGGCGCCGGCGTGAAGACCGACACCTGCGCGGTGCCCACGGTCGCCACGTCCGCCGCCGCGATGGTCGCGGTGAGGCGCGTGCCGCTCACGAAGGCGGTCGGCCGGTCACCGCCGTTCCACCGCACGATGGACGACGCCACGAAGCCGGTCCCGTCCACGGTGAGCGTGAAGGCGCCGGAGCCGGCGAGCGCGCGGTTCGGCGTGAGCGCGCCGATCAGCGGCGCCGGGTTCGCGCCCGCCTGCACGGTCACCGGCGGGCTGGTCGCCGCCCGGGTGTAGCTGTTGGCGAGGAACAGCCGGAACTCGTAGCTGCCGGCCGTGGCCGGCATGGTCACCGTCCACGTGCGGGTGGTGACGCCCCCGCCGACGTAGGTCCACTGCAGATAGCTCGTGCTGGGCGCGCCGGTGGCCGCCAGCGCCAGCCAGTCGTTGGCGCCGCCCAGGCCGTTGGTCAGCGTGACCGTCACGCTGCTGGACGCCGGCACGCTGGTGGCGCTGACGCTCAGCGCCGGCGGGGCGGCGATGCTGAAGGGCACGGCGTTCGACGCCCCGCCGCCGGGCGCCGGCGTGAACACCGTCACCTGGGCGGTGCCGACCGAGGCCACGTCGGCGGCGGAGATCGCGGCGTGCAGGCGCGTCGCCGCCACGAACGTGGTCGGCCGGTCGCTGCCGTTCCACCGCACGACGGACGACGTCACGAAGCCCGTCCCGTCGACGCTCAACGTGAAGCCCGCCGAGCCGGCGAAGGCCCGGTTCGGCGTGAGCGAGGTGATCGAGGGCACCGGGGCCGGCGGCGGCTCCACGGTGACGGTGGGGCTGGTCGCCGCGCGGGTGAACCCGTTGGCCAGGAAGAGCCGGAACTCGTACGTGCCGGGCGTGGCCGGCATCGTGACCGTCCAGGTGCGGCTGGCGACGCCGGCCCCGACGTACGTCCACTGCAGATAACTGCCGTCGGAAGCCCCGGTGGCGGCCAGCGCCAGCCAGTCCGTCTCGCCGCCGAGACCGTTCGTCAGCGTGACGGTGACGCTGGCCGACGTGGTGACCGTGGTCGCGCTGACGGTCAGGACCGGCGGCGGGGTGACCGGGAAGGCGATCGCCGCGGAGGTGCCGCCGCCGGGCGGCGGCGTGAACACCGTCACCTGGGCCGTGCCGACCGCCGCGACGTCGGCGGCCGCGATGGCCGCCTCCAGGCGCGTCGCGCTCACGAACGTCGTCGGCCGGTCGCCGCCGTTCCAGCGGACCACCGAGTTCCGGGTGAACCGGCTGCCCTGCACCGTGAGCGTGAACGCGCCGGTGCCGGCGATGGCCCGGGCGGGCGACAGCGCGGTGACGATCGGCACGGGCGCCTCGATCGGCACGAGCGACGAGAGGGCCTCGAAGACCTGGATGCGCGGCGTGACCAGCGGCGGGAACGTGCGCGGGTCGCTGATGGGCCGGCCCGTGTCGCGCAGCGCGGCCAGCAACTGGTCGACGCTGCCGTCGGGCACCGCCTGCTTGAGGACGGCCCACGCGCCCGCCACGTGCGGCGCGGCCATCGAGGTGCCGCTCAGGTAGAAGAAGCTGCCGCCGGGAAGCGAGGAGAGGATCGGGTCGCCCGGCGCCAGCAGCGAGAGGAACGGCGCGGCGTTGGAGAAGTACGCCACGCTGTCGTCGATCGACGTGGCGCCGACGCTGACCGCCGAGGAGACGCAGGCCGGTGAGGCGAGCGCGTCGGTGTAGCCCGCGTTGCCCGAGGCCACCACGCTGGCGATGCCGGCCGAGCGCAGGTTGTCGATGGCGGGCTTGTACGGCTCGCTGTCGCACGGCGCCGTGAAGCGGTCGCCGCCCAGGCTCAGGTTGACCGCGGCCAGCGCGTAGGATTCGCGGAGGCTGTAGGCGTGCTCGAGCCCGGCGATGAGATCCGAGCCGAAGGCGCCCAGGCACGGCGGCAGGCCGCCGCACGCCGTGAAGTCCTCGATGCGCGAGAACACCTGGATGGCGACCAGGCTGGCGGCCGGCGCCACGCCGGTCATCGGGAAGCCGAAGGCGTCGCCCGCGCCCGCCACGATGCCCGCCACGTGCGTGCCGTGGAAGCACTCGTCGAGCGTGCACGGCTGGCCGGCGCCCGGCCCGATCTGCTCTTCGGCGCCGTTCGGGCAGACGGACTTGCTGATGCCCGGCTCCGTGCTCGAGAAGCACGCCTCGGCGATCACCTTGCCCGCCAGGAAGGGATGGCTCGAGTCGACGCCGCTGTCGATCACGGCGACCACCATGCCCGAGCCGTCGTAGCCGGAGGCCGCGGCCTGATCGGCCCCGACCAGCGGCACGCTGTCGAGCAGGGTCGGTCTCAGGATGGGGTCCACGACCACGCTGGCGACGATGCCGGGGGCCGCGGCGAGTTCGGCCAGGGCCTGGGGACCGACCTCGAGCGCCATCATCGGGATGGTGGCATAACGGCGCAGGATCTTGTGCGAATGCGGCTTGAGCCTGCCCAGGATACTTTGCTGGGCCAGGCGGATGTCGGCTCGCTGGGCCGCCCGCACCGCAGGAGCCAGCCCACCTTCGGGGAGATGAGCGCCGGCCGGCAGGCGCAGCGTGACCAGGACGCGGGCGCGGCCCTCACGCTGCAGCCGCTCACGCACCGCATCGTGGATCGCGGGATCCGCGGCGGGAGCGGACGCCGACCGGGCATCCGCCGCTGGAGACGGCACAGCCAGGATGGCGAGAAGGACTGCGAGCGGTCCCACGATCCGCCAGCGCCGCACGAGCTCGCTCATCGGTGCCCCCTGACCGCGGACGGTTGTTGTAACCCTTACACGTTGGGGGCTGGAGCGACGTCAGTCAATGGGCGACGGGTAGGGGCCTGGGTGGGGGCAGACGTCAACCCCTGCGGCTCCGAGAGGTCGCGGTAGAATCACGCCCGCCAGGAGGGAACGGACAATGCGCTACTACTACGACATCGATCTGGGCGCCCGGACGACCGCGAGGCGGGAGCTGACGGGCGAGGCGATCGTCAAGGCGGGCCGTTACCTGATCGCCAAGACCCTGCTCGAGCTCGGGGCGGCGACCGTCGATCCGCTGTCACCTCGCAACCCCCTCATCTTCTCGGCCGGTCCGTTCGCCGGCACCAGCTTCTCGAACGCCAACCGGACGAGCGTGGGCTGCAGGAGCCCGCTGACCGGGGGCATCAAGGAGGCCAACGGCGGCGGCACCTTCAGCTACGGCCTGGGGCAGCTGAAGATCGCCGGCTTCACCCTGCTGGGCGCGGCCAGCGGCTGGGTGGTGCTGCACTTCAAGAAGGACGGCACGCTCGAGTTCGACGACGGCCGGCCGTACCTGGGCCGGGGCAACGTCGAGGCGACCGGCGCGCTGTTCGAGCGCTACGGCAAGAAGACCGCCATCGCGCTGTGCGGGCCCGTCGGCGAGTACCAGGGACTGATGGCCGGCATCGCCTTCACCGACAAGGACGGCCGGCCGTCCCGGCTGTCGGCCCGCGGCGGGGTGGGCGCCGTCATGGGCAGCAAGAAGGTCAAGGCCGTCGTCGTCGACCTTGACCGCATCCCGCCGTTCGAGGACGCGCGCAAGGTGAACGCGTCCATCAAGGACTACGCGAAGATGCTCCAGGCCGACGGGATCGTGACGAACTTCTACGCCGCGCTGGGCACCATGGGCATGGCCGACGTGCAGAACCAGATGGGTGGCCTGCCCGTGCGGAACTTCCGCGCCGGGCGACTCGCCGACACGGGGGCCGGCGAGACGTTCAAGCTGGGCGCCGACTTCATCGGCCCGCTGAACACCTCGCGCGGCGGCGAGCAGACGCACGCCTGCATGCCCGGCTGCGTGATCCAGTGCAGCAACGTCTACCACGACGCCGCCGGCAAGGAGGTCGTCTCCCCCGTCGAGTACGAGACGCTCGGGCTGCTGGGCTCCAACTGCGGGCTCACCGACCCCGACGACCTGGCGCAGATGAACTTCCTCGCCAACGACCTGGGCGTGGACACCATCGAGCTGGGCGCCACGATCGGCGTGCTGATGGAGGCCGGCGTCGGCCGGTTCGGCGACGTGAAGTTCATGGCCGACGTCCTCGCCGAGATCCGCAAGGGGTCGGACAGCGGGCGGCTGTGGGCGCAGGGGACGGCGCGGGTGGGCGAGCACTACAAGGTCGCCCGCGTGCCGGTCATCAAGAAGCAGGCGATCAGCGCCTACGACCCGCGGGTGGTGGAGGCGACCGGCATCTCGATGATGGCCACCGCCCAGGGCGCCGACCACACGGCCGGCAACCTGCCCCGGCTCAAGACGCGCGAGATGGACCGCGACACGCTCGTGGCCCAGAGCCTGGCCCAGCAGGTGAAGGTCGCCGCCAACGACTCGCTGGGCCTCTGCGTCTTCGGCCAGTCGGTGACCAACACCAACACGGAGTTCCTGGCCGCGACGCTCAACGCCGCCCACGGCACCAGCCTGACGAAGGACTTCTTCGAGGCCCTGGGCCGGGAGACGCTGCGGCTCGAGCGCGAGTTCAACCGCCGGGCCGGCTTCACCGAGAAGGACGACGAGCTGCCGGCGTTCTTCTACCGCGAGCCGGTGCCGCCGACGAACCACGTGGCCCGCTTCCACGCCGCCGACGTGCACGGCATGTACGACGTCTTGCCGGCCTGAGGACGGAGCGCGTCACGACGAGCCGCCGGGATCTCCCGGCCCCGGCCGCCCTGGCGGCCGGGGCCGCCGTGTTCGGACCGGCCGCGTGCGCCGCCGCGCAGGCGAAGATGGTGCGCGAGGCCTCCGGCGCGCACCCGTCCGGCTACCCGGCGCGGCTCGCGGTCACCTACGTGCCGGCGCCGTCGCTGTGGCTGCCCCAGCCTCGTGGCGTTCTGATCCGCGTCGTCGCCCTCGCCGTGTTCGCGGCGCTCCCGGCGGCGGTGGCGGCCGGCGACGCCCGGTCCTCCAGCGTCGGCCCGACGGGGCCGTACGCGTGCCCCGAGGGCCACCCGGTCAAGGGCTATCGGTCGGCCACGGCGGGCCACCGGCTCTACTTCGCGCCCGCGCACCCGTTCTACGAGGAGGCGAGCCCCGACCGCTGCTACCGGACCGAGGACGACGCGCGGCGAGACGGCGCGGTGCCGGCCCGGGAGCCGCGCCCCGCGCGACCCCCGTCGGGCGAGCTCGGCTGACTCGGCGAGGCCGAACGTCGTCCCGGACACGCGCCGGCGGAGCGGTGGCGCGCGGTTCCGCCGATCACGCCGGCCGCGGGTCGAGGAGGCGGTTGAAGTAGTCGCTGACGAAACGGCCGTTGGCGTGGCCGGCCAGCGGCGGGTTCGACGCCCAGACGGCGCGCGAGAACCGCGTCCAGGCCTCGCCGTAAGCGCGGCGCAGCAGGCCGGGCGGGGCGTGCAGCTCCTTGGTCTGGTTCATCAGCGGCCGGCCTCCCTGGTCGGCCGCCCACCGGTTGTACTCGTGGTTCATCTTCTTCCAGCCCTCGTCACCGGGACGGTTGTCGACGATGTCGAGCGTGAAGACGGGCCCGTCGGCCGAGAACGACAGCCAGGAGCTCGTGTCCTGACAGATGAAGTACACCTCGGTGAAGAGCGCCGGCCGGAACTCGAGGTGCGCCCGGCAGAAGCGAAGGTACGCCGGCACGAGCCGATCCCACTCGCGCTGGGGGAACGCCCAGAACGTGAAGTCGAAGAAGGTGTCGCGATCGTCGGTGAACTCGACCAGCGAGTCCGACCGGTAGGCGTGATACCCGCCCAGCATCTCGCTCAAGAAGACGCCGGTGCCGCGGTCGAAGAGCCGGAGCAGGCGAGCGAACGCGGCGTCGTCGGCCACGGACGTGCGCTCCGGGTCCGGCCAGTCCATCCCCGCGAGGACCGAATGGGCCACCACGCGGGCGGCGGCGTCCCTCAGCTCCTTCGTCGGCGCCCGATTCTTCAGCAGGGGACCGACGTCGATCGCCGCGGTCGCGATCTCGGCGCCGGCCCGGGCCATCTGCCGGACGCCATGTTGCCGCTCGGCGCCCTTGTCGTCGGCCGGCATCCCGCCGCCGGAGCGCCGCCGGGCGTCGGCAGCCCCGGCCAGGAACGACGTCACGCCGCTCGCGCCCCACTCCCAGATCCAGTCGCGCGTGGCCCGGCGGATCAGGTCCTCCGGGCCGATGACCGTCTTGCCCGGGTCGGCGACCCGCCGGCGGCGCTCGACGAGCAGGCCGCCGTGCGCGTAATAGGGCTGCAGGAACCCCAGCACGGCGTCGGCACGGCCGTGGCCGTCGTCGCGGCCGAACACGTCGTCGATCGTGGGCACGCGCCCGGCCTCGAAGGGCAGCCAGTGGAACCGGTTGTGCAGGAGCGTCCGCTCGGCGGTCTCGAACGTGACCTCCACGACGATCCCGCACAGGCCGTAGCAGCCGCGGACGAGCTCCAGCGTGAGGTCGGGGTCCGGGCGGCCGCCGCCGTCGACGGTCGCCCCGCTCTCGTCGACCGTCACCACCTGGCCTCGCGCGTTCACGAGCTTCAGGGCGACGACGCAGGAGGCGATCTGCGCCCGCGGCGGGGCGCCGTCGAGCGAGGAGTCCTTCGATCCGCTGCACGCGACGGACCCCGCGGTGGCGTTGCCGATCTCGGGAGAGACGGCGAGCTCCCGGGGCGGATCCGCTCCACGGAGGGCGTCGCGGACCTCGAGCATCGTGGCCCCGGCGCCCACCGTGATGCGAGCGCCGCCGGCCTCGAGCGCGATCGTCTTCAGGTGGTGCGTGAGGATCAGGGTGCCGCCGTCGGCCTCGATGCAGGCGGTCGTCGAGTGGCGCTTGCCCACGGCCCGCACCGGCGAAGGATACCGGGCGGGGTCGCGGACGATGGCCACGACGTCCGCCACGCTCCTGGGAGTCGCCACCACCGCCGGCCGGCTGACGGCCGACCGGTTCCAGTTGTACAGTTCAGCGGGACCTGACGGCTCGGCGCGCTTGTCGTCCATGCGGGCGCCTCATGCGCGGGCTGCCAGCAGGTCGCGTGCAGCCCGCAGATCGGGAAGGTCCAGCCCCTCGCTGAAGCGGTCCAGGACCGCGCGCAGCGCTTCCTCGGCGGCGGGCCGGCGCCGCGCGTGCTGGATCCGCACGAGGCTGGTGGCCGCGCGCAGGGCCAGCAGGCTGGCGCCCTGCGCGCCGGCCACGGCCAGGGCCTCCTCCAGGCACGCGAGGCCGGCGGCCTCCTCGCCGGCGCTCGCGATCAGCGTCTCGCCCTTCACGCGGAGCACCTCCGAGCGGTAGATGCCGTCGCGCGTGGCCCGCGCGTGGGCCAGGGCGGCGTCGGCGACCTCCAGCGCCTGCCGAGCCTCGCCCGTGGCCGCCAGCGCCTCGGCCAGCTGGGCGCGTGCGCGCAGGCCGACGCGCTGGTGGGCGCCCCGGTAGCGGTCCTCGCCCTCGCGCATCAGGGCCAGCCCCTCGGCGCAGGCGCCGAGCGCGAAGCGCGCCCAGCCCACCAGCATCAGCGCGAGCGCCACGAGGAACGTGAACCCGTTGTCGCGCGCGACCGCCAGCATCTCCTCGCCGTACTCGGCCACCATCGCCGGCTCCCGCCGGTCGCACCGGACGAGGCCGGCGACGTTGAGGGCGTGGGCGATCGTGAACGGGTGCCCGCTGTCCCGCGCGAGGGCCACCGCGTGCGCCGCGGTCGCCGCGCCGCGATCGCAGTCGCCCATCAGCGTCTGCGTCCAGCCCAGGTAGCCGAGCGGGCCGATCCCCACGTCCTGGCCGTAGGCCAGCGTGGCGGCCCGCTCGCGCCGCGGGTCGTGCAGCGCGGCCACCGCCTCGTAGTGGCGCCGGGCCTCGGCCAGCCGCCCCAGGTAGAAGGCGGTCGTGCCGGCGGCGGCGTGAGCGGCCACGGCCAGCCCGGGCTCCGGGTGGAGTTCGGCCGTCCCCTGCAGCTCCGCGACGAGCTGCTCGACGCTGTCGAAGTCCGCGCGCGACAGCGCGAAGCGCCAGAGACCGAAGCGCACGGGCAACAGGGCCGCGGTCAGGCCGCCGCGCCCCACGAGGTGCCGGATGCGGGCCAGGACGATCTCCAGCTCCACCGAGCCGAAGCCGCGGTGCGCCGCCAGGGCCGCGGCCAACGTCCCCTGGATCCTGAGCTCCTCGCGCGCCAGCGTCGCATCGTCGGGCGCCGACCGCACGAGCGCCAGCGCCCGCTCGAGGTGGGCGATGGCCTCGGCGTTGGCCGAGCGCCGCACGGCGAGCTCCCCGGCGCGATGGAGGAGCTCGACGGCCTCGTGCGCGCGTCCCGCCGCCGCATAGTGCCGCGCGAGGGTCTCCGGGCGGCGCTCGCCGGTGTCCGGGGCGACCCTCTCGATGGCACGGGCGACGCTCGCGTGCAGTCGGCCCCGCTCTTCGCCGACGACGCTCTCGTAGGCCGCCTCGCACGTCAGCGGGTGGCTGAAGCCATAGGCGGCGTCCGGATCGAACCGCGTGGCATGCACGAACTCCAGGAACTGCAGGCGGTCGAGCGCCTCGCGGACGGCGCCGACGGGTCTCGCGGCAGCCTCGACGAGGAGACGAACGGGGACGTCCGGTCCGATCACGGCGGCGAGCTGGAGGATCTCCCGCTCCGCGTCGCCGAGGGCGTCGATCCGGGCGGCGACGACGTCCGCGACGTTGGCCGGCAGCCCGCTGCCCGGAGGGGTCTCGCCCGAGCGCGCCGCGCGCGCGAGCTCCTCGAGGAAAAACGGGTTGCCGGCGGCGCGGCTCACGATCGTATCGGCGAGCGCCTCGTCGGCGCCGGTGTCGAGCAGCGAGGCCATCAGCTTCCGGCTGTCGCGGTCGGAGAGCGGCCCCAGCGACAGCTGTGTGACGTGCGACCGGCCGGCCCACGGCAGCCGATACCCCGGGCGGCTCGTCGTGACCACGAGCACGCGGTGCCCGACCAGGACATCCGCCAGCTCGCTCAGCAGCTGCTCCGACGTCGGGTCGATCCAGTGCACGTCCTCGAAGACGAGGACGACCGGCGTGAGCGCCTGCTGGGCGATCAGCAGCTGGCGTACGGCCTCGAACGTCCGCCGCTTGAAGGCCTCCGGCGAGGACGGGGCCAGCGCCGTCGTCCGCCGCGGATCCAGCAGGGCCTCGACGTAGGGCGCGCGGGCGAGCGCGTCGGGCCCGAGGGGCTCGAGCCGTGCGCGCGTGGCGGCGCTCAGAGCGTCCGCCCCGGCATCGTCGGCGACGCCGAGGGCCGCGCGGAGCAGGTCCGTGACCGGAAAGTACGGCACCTGGGCGCCGTACGGCGTGCAGCGGCCCTCGCGCACGGCGACGGACTCCCCGGACAGCGTCTGGATGAACTCCCGGACGACCCGGGTCTTGCCGATACCGGCGTCGCCCACGAGGGACACGAGCTGTCCCCGTGCCTCGAGGGCTCGATCGAGCAGCCTCATCAGGGCCTCGATCTCGCGGCCTCGACCGACGAACGCGCCGGCGGGCACGGCGCGCGGGGCCACGAGCACCATTCCCGGGGCGCCCGGCGCATCGCGCCGGCGCAGCTCGGCGTCGCGGTCGAGCAGCCGCGCCGCGGCCTCGGTGAGGACCACCTGCCCGTGGCCGATCGGCTCCAGGGCATCGAGCGCGCGACTCACGGCTCCCCGGTCGTCCTGGTCCACTTCCAGCCGCTCGCCGACGGAGGCGATCATCACGCGGCTCGCGTGCACGCCGATGTCGACCGCCACGGCGACGGGCCGCTCGCCTCCCTGCTGGCGCGCGACGATGCTGCGGAGGGCGAGCGCGGCGTTGGCGGCCCGGCGGGGCGCGTCCTCGGCCGGCTCGGTGCCGAACGTCGCGAGCAATCCCCGGCGCCCCACCTCGTCGACGCGGCCGCCGAAGCTCCGCACCTTCTCGATGCAGCGGTCGAGCAGCCGCGTGGTGACCGCCGACCATCCGTCGGCCTCGCAGTGCAGGCGCGCACGCAGGAAGACGACCCGGCGCCGGTGCCAGTGCAGGGTAGCAGTCCGCGCGCGGTCGGCGTCGGCGTCGTGGGCGCCGCCTGGCGTCGCGGGCGGCGGCTCGGCGCCGGCCGCGACGGGGTGCGGGGCGCGGAGTCCGAAGCGCCGCATCCAGGCGCGCACGGTGTTCCGCGTGACGCCGAGCTGCGCCGCCGTCCGCGTGATGTTCCATCCCGTCGCGTCGAGCGCTGCCGTCAGCCGATCGCGCGGGCTGCCGTCGGGCCCGCGGGCCTCCTGGGCCGCGATGGTACCGACCGCACCCGACGTCCCCGTCAGCCCCAGACACGCGGCCGTGATGGTACGCGCCGTGGCCAGCAGCGCCGCGCGCTCGATCACGTTGCCGAGCTCCCGCACGTTTCCCGGCCAGGCGTACGCGCGCAGGGCGGCCCGGGCGTCCGCCGACAGCGCGCGCGGCGCCATCCCGTATTCGGCGCACACCGTGGCCAGAATGTGGTCCGCCAGCCGCTCGATGTCCTCACGGCGCTGGCGCAGGGCAGGCAGGTTCAGCGTCACGACGGCGAGGCGGTGATAGAGATCGTGCCGGAACCGGCCCTCGCCGACCGCGGCGGCCAGATCGTCGTTCGTCGCGGCGATGACCGCCACGTTCACCCGAGCCGTTCGCGTCGCGCCGAGGCGGCGGACGACCTGGGTCTCGAGGACGGTGAGGAGCTTGGCCTGCAGCCCCGCCGGCATGAGGGAGATCTCGTCCAGGAACAGCGTGCCGCCGTCGGCCGCCTGCACGAGCCCTTCCTTGGGGCGGCGGGCGTCGGTGAACGCGCCGCGCTCGTAGCCGAACAGCTCAACCTCGAGGAGGTTCTCCGGGATCGCCGCGCAGTTGATGTCGACGAACGGGCCAGCGGACCGGGGCCCGGCGCGGTGGATGATGCGAGCCAGGAGCCCCTTGCCCGTGCCCGTCTCTCCCTGCAGGAGGACCGGCGGGAAGCGGCGAGCGCCTTCCTGCCCCCGGAGCAGCGCCCGGACGCGCTGCTTGACGGTGGCGATCGCCGGGCTGTCCCCGATCAACTCGTCGACGGGGTCCATGGCGGGCCCGTATGTTACGCCGCCTGCGCAACCGGCCGCCACCTGGTGGTGGTCGCGCCGCGGTCCGCCGATTGACCACCCATTGACCGGTCACACGTCCTATAAGTGGCCGACATCATGCGATGGTGCTCCGGCACCGATACTGCTCCCTCCCCGACGCGATCGGACTTCGCGGTGGGGAGGTCGGATGTGACGAGAGCAGCGGGCCGAGCGGTCCTCGCCAGCGTCGTGAGCCTCCGTACGATGTGCCGCGGCCTGGCCGGCGCCGCCGCGCTCGCGGTCGGTCTCGTCGTGGCGACGAGCGCCGGCGATCTCGAACCACCGGGAGCGGTCGACGTCCTGCCCATCGTCCCCGTCCGCATCGTCAACGGCACCGACGCCAGCCTCTCGCTCGGGATCTCGTCGCCGTGCGCCGACCGGCTGCGGCTCCGGCCGGGGCAGATGGCCGTGGTCGACGGATGCCTCCGCTGGGGGCTCGTCTACCACGTGCGCGCCGTCTTCTGGACGGACGCGGCCGTGCTGGAGCGGCAGGACGTGCTCTTCGTCGCTCGCCCCGGCCACGACTGGGTCTTCCAGTCCCGCTCCCCGCGCGTCGCCGGTGGGGGTGGCGGGCCGCCCGGCAGCTCACCGTGACGGGCCGCGCCGAGCCGATGGCAGGGCAACGCACGCGGAAGACCTCGGAGGAACGGGCATGGACTCGAGACGCACGTGGGGTATCGCCGTCATGATCGCGATGCTGATCGTCGTGGCGGCGATGGCAACGTCCGCGCTCCGTCGGGATCGGCAGTCGCTGCCGGTCGACGCCGTTGCCCGGTGGAACGGCGAGATCGGCAGGCTGGACGCGGCGCTCGTGGCGGGGGACCGCGCGGGCGCGCACCGCGCGTGGAGCGAGGCGTGGAGCGCGGCCCTCGCGAGCCGGCGCTGGGACGCCTTCATCAGGATGGGGGACGCCTCGCTGCGCCTGGGCGACCTCGACGGCCACCCGGCGACGGCCCGCGCCAGGGCCCGCCAGGCCTACCTCCTGGCGATGTTCCGCGCCCGCGCCGCGGGCTCGATCGAGGGCGTCCTGCGAGCCGCGGAAGGCTTCGCGGGCCTCGGAGACCGCGACGTCGTGAACGGGGCGCTGCACCTCGCGATCCAGCTGGCGGCCGACGCCCCCGAGGTCCGGGCCGACGTCGAGATCGTCGCCGCCGACATCGTGGCGCGCATGCCGGGCGAGCGCGCGCTCGGGCGACCTCGATCCGCGACGCCGCCTCGCTGACCCGACCGACGCCCGGCGCGCCGCGACGGACCCTTCACACTCTCGTGGGGTGCCGGGCCGGCGCCGCGCCGAGCCGGCCCTGACGTGATGCGTCTCTACGTCGAGCTCTCGTGGGATGGGCTCCTGCCGTCCGTGCCGCTGCGCAGGCTCGCCGGTCGGGCGAGCCAGCGCCGCGCGCGCGCGATGCGGCGGTCGATCGACGGATGGCCGTGGAGCAGGAACTCCTCGACCGGGTGGGGCCGGCGCTCGGCCAGGTTCAGGGCGGCCAGCCGCTCCATCGCGCCCACGAAGGCGTCGGCGTCGCCGGTGAGCGCCACCGCGTAGTCGTCGGCCTGACGCTCCATGGCGCGCGAGGCCGCGTTCGCGAGCGGCGTCGTCACCGCGCCCACGGCGAGGAGCACCAGCGCCAGCCACGGCAGGCCTGCGGGATCGGCCGGGCCGGCGAGGCCCAGGGCGCCGGCGGCGGCGTCGAGCACCCGGGCCGCCGCCCACAGGCCGGCCGCCGTCGCCGCCGCGTGCACGGCCAGGCCGCGCCAGACGTCGCGATGGACGTGGTGCGCGAGCTCGTGGGCCAGCACGCTCTCGATCTCGCGCGCCTCGAAGCGGTGGACCAGCGTGTCGAAGAGGATGATCCGCCGCGTCGCGCCCACGCCGGCGAGGGCCGCGTTGGCGGTGCGGCTCTTGCGGGACTGGTCGGCGACCCAGACGCCGACCGCGCGCACGCCGCCGCGACGCGCGAGTTCGACGAGACGGGCGCCGAGCGCGGCGTCCTGCAGCGGCGTCAGCCGGTAGAAGAGGGGCAGCAGCCACACCGGGAAGACCAGGGCGAGGACGATCTCGAGCGCGACGAGGGCGAGCGTGGCGACCATCCACCACGCCGCCGTGCTGCCGATCAGCGCGTAGATCAACTCGACGACGGCGAGGGCCAGGGCGCCGCCGATGGCCGCGGCCGTGAGCTTGTCGGCGAGCCAGCCGCGCAGGCTCTGGTGCAGCAGGCCGGCGCGCCGCGGCAGCGCGTAACCGCGCACCCAGCCGAGGGGCAGCGTGAGGACGGTGTGGCCCAGCCCGACGGCGCCGGCCACGACGGCGACCTGCCACCACCGCGCCTCGGCGACGAGCCGGGCCGCGCCCGCGAGGGCCACGCCGGCACCCGAGGCCGCCAGGGCGACGAGGTACCCGATCGTGAGCGCGAACCCCACGATCCGGAGAATCAGTTGCAGACGGTGGTACCGGGCGGCATCCATCGAAGCCAGCATCCCACCCGGTTTGGCCGCTGTCGAACTCGGTGGCGCCGTCCTTGCATGTGTTTCCGGCGCCGTCCGGGGCGCGGCGCACTGCGTGCAGAACGGAGACCGGATCGCTCGACACGACGACGGAGCACTGGGAGAGTTCCTCTCTCCCGAGGAGCGCCGTCGCCTCGACGCCATCCGCCGGGAACTCGCCGAGGAATTCGAGACCGAGACGGTGGCCGAGGAGCGTCCTCCGGCATCGGAGCGCCGCCGCGCGCGCGGCGGCGCCGAGCCGTGGCGCCAGCGGCCGCGCGTGGACGCCGAGCGCGGGGAGCACCTGCGGGCCCGCGCGATCGCCGACGCCGAACGCCGGCATCGGCGTGCCGGGGTGGAGCGGCCGGCGCGGCGCGCGCGGCGGCGCGCGCGCCGCCTGGTCCTCGGCGCGGCGTTCCTGGCCGGCGCGACCGTCGGGGTGACGGTGGGGGCGCTCGCGACGCTGATGGTGCAGGTCTCCATCGACCTGCCCGCGGCGTGGACGTTCCTGACGGGCCCCCGCGGAGAAGACGCCGCGTTCCCTGCGGCCGCCGCGCCCCGGCCGGCGCCGGACGACCTCCTGCGCACGCTCCGCGAGTGGGCCGACGCCACGCGCCGCCACGACGTCGACGCGCAGATGGCGTTCTATCCGCCGCGCGTGCCGCGCTACGGCCGGTGGCTCGACGTCACGCGGGCCGACGTCCGCGGCGACAAGCAGCGCGCCATCGACCGCACCTGGATCGCCACGATGGAGGTCGAGCGGCCCGACGTCTCGCTGGACGCCGATGGACGTGCCGCGGTGACGACGTTCAGGGTGCGGTACGAGGACCCACAGGCCCGCCGCCGCCGCGACGCGTGGCGCGAGCTGCGCTGGGTGCGCACGGTCGACGGCTGGAAGATCGTCGGCGAGCGCGATCTCGACGCCGGATCGACGAACCGCTCGTGAGCGCGGCGACGCGGGCCCCGGCGCGACGCGCCGGCATCGCCGTCGTGGCCCGCGTCACCGCCGCCGGCGGGCCGGCCGGTCCCTGACGCCGCTCCGCTTCGGGTACCGGTGAAGGGGAGGAAGCGGCAGAAACTCCCCACCCGGCGGCGCCGACGACACGCTGCACTCCCCGGCGTTTCGTGCGATGGTAGGCCCCGCTGTCGAGGCGAGCACGTCGCGTGCCGGCGTCGCCGCCGCCAGCGTTGCAATCATTCCAACGCACGGAGGGCCGCATGGCGGGCAGGAGCCTCGGGGCGGCGCTGGACTTCGAGGCCATCGTCGAGTCGAGCCCGGCCGCGTGGGCCGAGGTCCGCACCGCCGGCCCCGGTCCGCGGGGTCGTCTGCCGCTCACCGCCGAGATGCTCCTCGAACGGCCGAGCGGCGACATCTTCGGGCTCACCCAGGACGCCGGCATGGGCTGGGAGCCACGCGAGCTGGGCCGCCCGCAGTTCCTCCTGCTCAGCACCCAGGGGGGTGTTCGCGCCCCGGACGGCCGTCCGGTGGCGCTCGGCTATCACACGGGTCACTGGGAGGTCGGCCTCCTGGTCGAGGCGGCCGCCGAGGAGATCACCGCGCTCGGCGGCATGCCGTTCGCCGCCTTCTGCTCGGACCCCTGCGACGGCCGCACGCAGGGCACGGTCGGCATGATGGACAGCCTCGCCTACCGCAACGACGCGGCGCAGGTCTTCCGCCGCCTGGCGCGCTCGCTGCCGACCCGCCGCGGTGTCCTCGGCGTGGCCACGTGCGACAAGGGTCTGCCCGCGATGATGCTGGCGCTGGCGGCGCTGCGCGACCTGCCGAGCGTGGTGGTGCCCGGCGGCGTCACGCTGCCGCCCGTCGACGGCGAGGACGCCGGCAAGGTGCAGTCGATCGGCGCGCGGTTCGCCCACGGCGAGCTGACGCTCGAGCAGGCCGCCGAGCTGGGCTGTCGCGCCTGCGGCTCCCCGGGCGGGGGCTGCCAGTTCCTCGGCACGGCGGCCACCTCGCAGGTCGTCGCCGAGGCGCTGGGGCTGGCGCTGCCGCACAGCGCGCTGGCGCCCTCGGGCCAGCCCGTGTGGCTCGACATGGCGCGGCGCTCGGCGCGCGCGCTGCTGGCGCTCGACGCGCGGGGCGTCGCCACGCGCGAGATCGTCACCGACGCGGCCGTGCGCAACGCGATGGTGGTGCACGCCGCCTTCGGCGGCTCGACGAATCTCCTGCTGCACCTGCCCGCGGTCGCCTTCGCCGCCGCCCTGCGGCGCCCCACCGTGGACGACTGGATCGACGTGAACCGTCGCGTGCCGCGGCTCGTCGACACGCTGCCCAACGGACCGCATCCCACCGTGCGCGCCTTCCTGGCCGGTGGCGTGCCCGAGGTGATGCTGCACCTGCGGCGGCTGGGGCTGCTCGACCAGGCCTGCCTCACCGTCGCCGGCGCGCCGCTGGGCCGCGTCCTCGACTGGTGGGAGGGCTCCCCGCGACGCGCGGCGCTCCGCGAGCGCCTCGCCGCCGACGGGGTGGCGCCCGACGACGTCATCATGGACCCCGACCGCGCGCGCGCCCGTGGCCTCACCAGCACGGTGACGTTCCCGCGCGGCAACCTCGCGCCCGAGGGCTCGGTCATCAAGAGCACGGCCATCGACCCCTCGGTGGTCGATCCCGACGGCGTGTACCGCAAGGTCGGGCCGGCTCGCGTCTTCACGCGCGAGCGCGACGCCATCGCGGCGATCAAGCGCCAGGGGCCCGGCGGCCTCCGGCCCGGCGACGTGCTCGTGCTGATCTGCCGCGGCCCGCTGGGGGCGGGCATGGAGGAGATCTACCAGATCACCGCCGCGCTCCGGCACCTGTCCTTCGGCAAGCACGTCGCGGTCATCACGGACGCGCGCTTCTCGGGCGTCTCCACCGGGGCGTGCATCGGCCACGTCGGGCCGGAGGCGCTCGCCGGGGGTCCGATCGGCAAGCTCGTCGACGGCGATCTCGTGCAGATCGTGGTCGACCGCCATCGCCTCGAGGGCAGCGTGGACCTCGTCGGCCACGGCACCGTGCGCTTCGGTTCCGAGGAGGGCAGCCGCGTGCTGGCCGGACGGCCGCCGCGCGCCGACCTGGCCCCGGATCCCGACCTGCCCGACGACACGCGGCTCTGGGCGGCGCTGCAGCAGGTCGGCGGCGGCACGTGGGGCGGCTGCGTCTACGACGTCGACGCCGTGGTCGCCGCGCTCGCCCGTCGATGACGACGGCCCCGCCCGACCCCGCCCCGGGGGCCGGCCGCTCGCCCGCCCGGTGGCTCGAGGAATCTCGCCGCCTCCGGGCCGCATCGCAAGAGCGCGCCGGCAAAATCCGGTACGGTCCCGTCCGCCTGCCCGTCGCCCCGCGCGGCCCGTCATCGTGCCGGTGGCGGCCGCCTGGCAGCGGGGTTGCAGACTGAGCGCCAAGGAGGCGAGCGAGCATGGCTTACAGCAACTGCTTGAAGCTCGGGGACCCGGTGCCCGAGTTCGAGCTGGTCACCTACGATCCGGTCAAGGACGACTTCGGCAAGTTCAGCCTGGCCGAGCAGAAGAAGAAGGGGCGGTGGACGATCCTCTTCTTCTATCCGGCCGACTTCACCTTCGTCTGAGCGACCGAGTTCGCTGCTCTGGCAGAGCAGCACGAGCGGTTCGAGCGGATGGGGTGCGACATCGTGACGGTGAGCACGGACACGCAGTTCGTGCACCTGGCGTGGAGGAAGACCGAGAAGGAGCTGGCCAGCGTCAGGTACCAGATGGGCGCCGATCGCAGCGGCCAGGTCTCGAAGATGTTCGGCGTCTACAACGAGGACAACGGCCTGGACTTCCGCGGGACCTTCCTCATCGACCCTGCGGGCCGGCTCCTCAACTCGGAGATGAACTTCTACAACGTCGGCCGCAACATCGACGAGCTGATGCGGAAGTTCAAGGCCAACATCTACCTGTCGCGGAAGACCAACGAGGTGTGCCCGTCCAAGTGGAAGGACGAGGGCGACAAGACGCTGGTCGACCCCGGCGCCAGGATGGTCGGCAAGGTGCACGAGGCCCTCAACGCGTGAGCGCGGCGCGGCCCCGGGCGGCGCGCCGCCCGGGGCCCGGCCGCGCGCCGCGGGCGGGCTGAGCCGGCGATGGCCCGTCCCCGCGCCGACCGCGATTTCTACGCCGTGCTCGGCGTCGAGCCCGGCGCCACCGAGGAAGAGATCCGGCGGGCCTATCGCCGGCAGGCGCTCAGGTGGCATCCCGACCGCAACGCCGGTGACCCCGCCGCCGCCGAGCGCTTCAAGGCGATCAGCGAGGCCTACGCCGTCCTGATCGACCCCGCCCGCCGGAGCGCGTGGGACGCCGCCCGGCGGGCCGGGACCGGCGCCGACTTCGGCCCCGCGCGCGAGGACCTCTTCCGCGACCTGTTCGCCGACGCCCGGGCCAGCGCCATCTTCGATGAGCTGGCCGCCGAGCTGGCGCGCATGGGCCTGCGCGTGGATCGGCGCGACTTCCGCGAGACGCTCATCGGCGGCCGCGCCGTCGTGAGCGGCCGCATCGTCATCGTGAGCCCGTTCGGCGCGGCGGGAACGCTCCTGCGGCTGGTGCGGGCGGCGGCGCGCGGCGCGCTGCGCGCGGGGGAGGCGGCCCAGCCCCTGCCGGCCCGGCAGGGGCTGCTCGGGCGCCTGGCCTCCGCCGCCGTCCGCCGGCTCCTGGGCCCCGAGCGCCCCGCGCCCGGGGCCGACGACGTCGAGGTCGCGCTGCCGCTCGACGAGGCCGAGGCCGCCCGCGGCGTCCGCCGGCGGGTGGTGCTGCGGCACGGCGAGCGCGACGAGGAAGTGCTCGTCACGGTGCCGGCGGGCGTGCGCACGGGCACGCGGCTGCGGCTGCGCGGCAAGGGGCGGCCCGGCGGGAGCGGACGGCGCGGCGACGCCTACCTGGTGGTCCTGGTGACGCGCGAGGGAGGGGGACGCCACTGAGGCGGGCGCGCGGCCGTCAGCAGCGGCAGCGGCCGTAGAGATAGACGATGCGCTCGTCGGTCAGCCGCCGGAACTCCTCGATGCGGAGCGCCTCGCGCACCGCGGCCAGCTCGCGCAGGATCGCCGCGGACTCTTCCAGGCTCACGGCGACGAACGTCCGCATCTCGGGCGTGAGGCCGCCGGCGCGGACCAGGCCGATCGCGCGGTCGGCGTGCGCGGCGATCCGGCTGTCGGCGGTGACGGCGCGAAAGGCGGTCAGGTGCTCGAGCGCCGCCGCGTCGCCGCCGCGCCGCAGGTGGGCGAGGGCCAGGTACCCTTTAAGGCCGCGTCACCGGGTGGCCGGCCTTCGACCACGCCGTCATGCCGCCCGTCACGTTGTGGCAGCCGGTGACGCCGTGGCGCTTGAGGGCGCTGATGACCGTGCTCGATCGCAGGCCGCCCGCGCACACCACGGCCTTGGGTCGGTCGGGCGGCAGCTCGCCGAGCCGGCGCACCGTCTCGAGCATCGGCAGCGAGAGCGCGCCGTCGATGTGGCCCTCGCGCCACTCGAACGGCTCCCGCACGTCGACGACGACCACGTCGCGCCGCTCCTCCAGCCACTCGGCCAGGTCGTAGACGGTGATCTGCGGGACCGTCTCCACCGGCAAGCCCTCGCTGCGCCACTCGATCATGCCGCGCTGCACGAACCCGACCACCTGGTCGACGCCGACGCGAGCCAGCCCGCCGAGGGCGCGCTCGAGATCGGACGGCCCGCCGGCCAGCAGGATGAGCGGCGCGCCCGCCGGGGCGAACCAGCTGACGCGGTCGGCGAACTGCGGGCTCTCGATCCAGACGTTGAGGGCGCCGGGCACGTGGCCCTCGCCGTACGTGCCCGGCTCGCGCAGGTCGAGCACGCAGGCGCCGCGCTCGACGGCCTCCCACGTCTCGCGCGCGGTGCAGGGGCGGGGCTTGGAGGCCACCAGGGGCACGAGGCCGCGGTTCTTGGCCACGATCGTCTCGAACGACGGCGGCTTGGGCGGCAGTCCCGCCATCACCAGGTCGACGAACTCCGCCCGGCTCCGCGCCCGCAGGGCCACGTTGAAGCGGCGCTCGAAGCCGATGGTGGAGGCCGTCTTGGACGACATGGCGCGCCCGCAGAGCGAGCCGGCGCCGTGCGCCGGGTAGACCTCGACGCTGTCGGGCAGGGGCAGCAGCGCCGCCTGCAGGCTGTCGTAGAGGTCGCCGGCGGCCCGGGCCCCGCCCAGGTCGGGCCGGCCCACGTCGCCGATGAAGAGCGTGTCGCCGGTGAGCACGAACCAGGGCTCGCCGCCCCGCGCCGTGTCGGTGACCAGCAGGCAGAGGCTGTCCGGCGTGTGCCCGGGGGTGTGCAGCACCGTGAGCCGCACGCTGCCCACGGCGATCTCGTCGCCGTCCTGGACGGCCTCGTGCTCGAAGACGGCGCCGGCGTCGGCGTGCACGTGGATGGCGGCGCGCGTGAGCGCGGCCAGGTCGCGGTTGCCGGAGATGTGGTCGGCGTGCGTGTGCGTCTCGACGATGCGCGTGATGCGCAGGCCCTTGCGGCGGGCCAGGCGCACGTAGTCGTCGACGCGGTCGCGCCCCGGATCGACGACGACGGCCTCGCCGGCCTGCCCGCAGCCGATCAGGTAGGACAGGCACCCGGACTCCTCGTTCTGCACCTGATGGAAGATCATGCGGCGCGCCCTCCGCGGCTATTATATGCGGCATCCCGGAGGCGCCGGGGGGGAGGAGCACGGTGGGAGCGCGAGTCAGGATCGGTAGCGCCGCCGACGTGCCGGCCGGCGAGGGGCGGTGCGTGGAGGCCGCCGGCCGCACCCTGGCGGTCTTCAACGTGGACGGACGCTTCTACGTCGTCGACAACGCCTGCCCGCACCGCGGTGGGCCGCTGGGGGACGGCGACCTCGCCGGCACGGTGGTCACGTGTCCGTGGCACGCGTGGCGGTGGGACGTGACGACCGGGGCCAGCGTCAACAACCCCGCCGTGAAGGTCGCGTGCTTTCCCGTGACCGTCGAGGGCGACGCCCTGGTCGTCGAGTTGCCCGGCTGAGGCGTGGCCGGGCGCCGCGCCGTCGCACGGGAAGATCGCACGGCGAGGGGACGCGAACGGGTATAATCCCGCCGGTCCCGGTGGGGAATCCTCGACAGGAGGGGAATCGCATGCGCCGTCTCGTCCTCACGTCCGCCGTCGCCGCCGTCGCCGCGCTGGTGCTGGCCGGTCCCGTCCAGGCCTTCCAGTGCCCCAAGCTCATCGCCCAGATCAACGCCGCTGCCGGCAACCGGTTCGACAACGCCTCGCACACGGCCAAGATGAAGGCGAGCGAGGCCCAGAAGCTGCACGCCGAGGGCAAGCACGCCGAGTCCGAGAAGGCGGCGAAGGAAGGGCTCGCCGCGCTCGGAGTGAAGATGTAGCGCGCGCAGCACCCGGGGGTCCGGACGCCGTGGCCGCGCGGCGTCCGGACGACCACCGCCGGGGCGCCCGGCTCCGGACCGGCCCGACGAGACTCGCGGCCTCCCGCGCGCGCTGCTAGCATGTGGGACGTCGTGGAGGCCGTCCTCTCGCTCCCGCCGATCACGCTGGCCCTCGCCGCCGTCGCCGTCGCCGGGCTCGCCGTCGCCTACCAGCGCTACCAGCGCTGCCCGCACTGCGGGCGTCTCGTCCGCCGGGTCGTGAAGGGCTGGCGACGCTGCGGCGGCTGTGGCCGCCAATACCGACGAGGATTGAAGCTCCGATGATCTCCGTGCCTGGCCTCTCCTGGCGCCTGGCGGCCGCCGTCGGCGGCGGCCTCGTGCTCGTCGCCGGCCTCGCGGTCGGCCTCTGGCTCTGGTCCGACGCCCAGCAGCGGCGCGCCACGGCCGCCCACGCCGACGTCCTGGCGGGCCTGGACCGGAGCGGGGCGCGCGCGGGCGGCGAGGCCCGGGCCAACGCCATCCGCGAGCTCGAGGCCGTGCTCGCCAGCCAGCCGGGCGTGCCGATCGCCGCCCAGAGCGCCCTCGAGCTCGGCAACCTCCGCTATGCCGAGCGCGACTGGCCGCGGGCGCGCGCCGCGTTCGAGATTGCCGCGGCGCGCGCGCAGTCGCCGACCGTGCGCACGCTGGCGCGCGCCGGGATCGGCTACACGTGGGAGGCCGCGCGCGACTGGGCCAAGGCGGCCGCGGCCTTCGAGGCCGCGCTGGGCGAGCTCAAGCCGGGTGACTTCGGCTACGAGGACCTGCTGATGGCGCTGGCGCGGGTCCAGGAGCAGGCGGGCCAGAAGGCGGCGGCGATCGAGACGTACCGCCGGCTGCTCCGCGAGGCCCCGACCAGCCTGCGCGCCGACGACGTCCGCACGCGGCTGGCCAGCCTCGGCGCCGCCCCCTGACCGGCGCCGCCAAACTCCGATAAGGCGCATTATGTAAACTAGCGTTCCCTCCCACCGCTCCCGTCGCGCCCTGGCGGGGCCATTCGCCGCCGCGCCAGGTGGCGTCCGGCCCCGGGGCCGCGTGTTCGTGTTGCCGGCGCGCGGCGGTACCGCGTAGAGTGGTGCGCCTCGGAACGCTCGGGGCGGCCGTCCGGAGCGGCCAGGATCCGGCAGTCGGGTGCGGAACGTAGTGTCGGAGTGCTGGTACGCACACGGGAGGCGCCAGTGAGGATGCGACCGCGGCTGTCCCTGCCGATCGTGGTGGCTGCACGCCTGCTGCTCGCCGTCGTGCTGATGGCCGGGCCCTGGAGCGGCCCGGTCCGCAGCGCCGACCACCGGGAGGCCCCGCTCATCAGCGAGGACCCGACCGCCGACATCGCCGACGTCTACGCGTTCACCAGTCCGAACGATCCCACCAAGGCCGTCTTCGCCATGACCGTCAACGGCTTCGCGGTGCCGGCCGTGCGTTCGACCTACTCCTTCGGCACCGACGTGCTCTACCAGCTCAAGATCGACAACACGGGCGACGGCGTCGAGGACCTGGTGATCCAGGCGGTGTTCGACGGCTTCGAGACCGTGCGCGACCCGCGCTGCCCCGCCCCCGGCGGCGGGCAGTTCGTGACGGTCCTGGGCCCGGCCCGACCCAAGCGCACCGGCGCCGACAACCACCTGCTGCGCGGCAAGGACGTGCCCGTGATCACGGGCTGCACGAACACGGTCCTCACCGGTCCGGGCGGGCTCCGGGCCTTCGCGGGACTGCGCGACGACCCCTTCGTGGTGGACATCGGGCAGCTCAACCGCATCCTGGGCGGCACGCAGGACGTCTTCCGCGGCTTCACGAGCCCGGCGCTCGGGCCGTTGCGCGGGCGGGCGGTGCGGGCCGACGGCACCAGCGGCGTCGACGCCTTCGGCGGCTTCAACGCCTCGGCGCTCGTGGTCGAGGTGCCGAAGGCGCTCGTGCAGGGCTCGCGGAACCGCACGTCGACCTACCTCCGGACCAACAGCACGATCGGGTTCTGGGGCACGACCAGCCGGCCCAAGGAGAGCGATCATCGCGAGCACGGCCGCGACCACGGCCCGTACGTGCAGATCCAGCGCATGGGCCAGCAGGTCATCAAGACCGTGTTCATCCCGGCCGCCGTGCGCGACTTCTTCAACGCCACCGTGCCCCGCGACGACCTGGAGAACTTCGGGGCGTTCTTCCCGGACGCGCTGACGACGACGGACAACGACGGCACCGGCAACACCATCGCCGGGCGAGCCGGCGTGCTGAACGCCGCCGGCGTCACCGGGCCCGTGGACGGGGTGCTTGCCGGCGCCCCACTGCTGCTGCCGGCCGGCTTCGTCAACACCGACCCGAACTTCATCCGCTCGGCGCTGCTGCCCGACGTGCTGCGCGTCGACCTGGCGCGCGCCGCCGGCGACCTCGCCGTCGGCGCCAACGGCTACCAGAACGGCCGCCGCCTGGTGGACGACGTGATCGACGTGGTGCTGCGCGTGGCGCGCGAGCTCGCGGACGTGAAGTTCCCCGACGGCTCGACGCTGCCGGGCAGCGGGGCGCTCGGCAGCCGCCGGGCCCTGGACTGCAGCAGCCTGCCGTGTCCCGACCGGCGCGTGCTGGCCGTGCTGCAGGGCACGGACTTCGTCGAGCCCGACGGGGCGGTCCCCGCTCTCGCCACCAACGGCAACGACCGGGCGCTGCTGGCCGACTTCCCCTTCTTCGGCGCGCCGCATCCCCTGCCCGGCGAGCCGGGCACCGTGGGGTTCCCGCCGCCGCAGTGAGCCGGGCGCGGCAGCCGGCGACGCGGACCGTGCCCCGTGGCGCGGCGCTCGCGGCATGGGCGGCGCTGCTGGCCGCCCTGCTGGCGCCCGGCGCGCTCGCGCGCGCCGGCGAGGCCGACGACGTCATCCGCTTCCACCAGGCGCGCGTGGCGCGGGATCCCGACGATCCCTCGTCGTACACGCGGCTGGGCCACGCCTACGTGCAGAAGGCGCGCGAGAGCGGCGACGTGACGTACTACGGCCTCGCCGAGGCCGCGTACCGCAAGGCCCTCGACGCGGGCGCCCGCGGGCCCGCGGCCTCCGCCGCCCTCGCCGCGCTGGGCGCCGTGGCCATCGCCCAGCACCGCTTCGCCGACGCCATCGCCCACGCCGAGCGCGCCCTCGGCGCCGAGCCCGGCGATGCCACGGCGTACGCCGTCCTGGGCGACGCCCACGTCGAGATCGGCGAGTACGACAAGGCCGCGGCCGCGTACGCGCGGCTGGCGCCGCTGCGCGGGCCGCGCCACCCCCACGCCCGCCTGGCGTACCTGGCGTTCGTCCGCGGCGAGCCGGACGAGGCCCTGCGGGCCATGCGCGGCGCCGTCGCCGCCGCCCGCGCCGCCGGCGCCGGCCGCGAGCACCGCGCCTGGAACGCCACGCAGCTCGGCGCGCTGCTGTTCGACACGGGCGCGCTGGCCGCGGCCGCGGACGCCTACCGCGACGCGCTGGCGGCCTTTCCCGGCTACCACGCCGCCCACGCCGGCCTGGCGCGCGTGGAGGCCGCGCGCGGCCGCCCCGAGGCCGCGATCGCCGGGTACCGGCGCGCGCTCGCCGTCATCCCGCTGCCCCAGTACGCGGCGGCGCTGGGCGACTGCCTGGCGCGGCTGGGCCGCGCCGACGAGGCCCGGCGCCAGTACGAGCTGGTGGAGTACATCGGCCGCCTCGGCGCGCTGAACCAGGTCATCCACAACCGGGAGCTGGCCCTCTTCTACGCCGACCACGACGTGAAGCCGGCCGAGGCGGTGGCGCTGGCCCGCAAGGAGCTGGAGGTCCGCCGGGACATCTACACCTACGACGTCCTGGCGTGGGCGCTCCTGAAGGCCGGCCGGCCCGCCGAGGCGCTGGCGGCCATGCAGCAGGCGCTCCGGCTCGGCACGCGCGACGCGCGCCTGGCCTTCCACGCCGGCATGATCCACCACGCGCTCGGCGACGCGCCGCGGGCGCGCGAGCACCTGGCCCGCGCGCTCGCCATCAATCCGGAGTTCCACGTCCTGCACGCGGACCGCGCGCGGCGGACGCTCGCGACGCTGCAGGGCGCCGCCGGCCGGCGCGCGCCGTGAGGGCCTGGCCCGCGCTGGTCGCGATCGCGGTACTCGCGCTGCCCGCGCCCGCCCCCGGCCACCCGCTCGGGAACTTCAGCATCAACCGCTACGCCGCCCTGGAGATCTCCGGCGACGCGGTCGTGCTCCGCTATCTGGTCGACATGGCGGAGATCCCGACGTTCCAGGAGGCGCAGGAGCACGGCTTCGCGGCCGAGGCCGGGCATCCGCGCCTGGCGCCGTACCTGGCGCGCCAGGCGGAGCGGCTCCGGGATGGCCTGCGCCTCGACCTGGACGGCCGGCGGCTCGCGCTTCGCGCCGAGGCCAGCGACGTGGTGTTCGCGCCCGGCGCGGGCGGCCTGCCGACGATGAAGCTCGGCGTCCTGTACCGGGCCGGACTGCCACCGGCCGGGCAACCCGTGCGGCTCACCTATCGCGACGGCAACTTCGCCGGTCGAGCCGGCTGGCAGGAGGTCGTCGCCGTGCCCGCGGGCGGCGTGACCTTCCGCGAGAGCACGGTGCCGCGGCGCGACCGCAGCCGCGCGCTCAGCCACTATCCCGTCGACCTGCTCGACAGCCCGCCGCAGATCGCCGAGGCCCGCGTCGTCTTCCTGTCCGACGCCTCGGCGCCGTCCGAGGTCGCCGCCAGCGGGCCCGGCGGCCTCCGGCTGCGCGCCGGCGGCGGCGCCTCGCCGCGGAGCCCGTTCGGCGAGCTGCTGGCCACCACGGGCCCCGGCCTGGGCCTGGGGCTCATGGCGCTCGTCGTCGCCGTGGGGCTCGGGGCCGTTCACGCCCTCGAGCCCGGCCACGGCAAGACCGTGGTCGCCGCGTACCTGGTCGGCTCGCGCGGCACCGGCTGGCACGCCGTGCTCCTGGGCCTGGTCGTCACCGCCTCGCACACGGCGGGCGTGTACGTGCTGGGCGGCGTGACGCTCTACGCGTCGCGGTACGTGATGCCCGAGACGCTCTACCCGTGGCTCGGCGCCGTCTCCGGTCTCGGCATCACCGCCGTGGGCCTCTGGCTCCTCTGGCGTCACGCCCGCGGCCGCGCGCCCCGCCACGTCCACGATCACGGCGGCCGCGCGCACGCTCACCACGTCACGCACGCCGGGCTCGAGGCGGCGCCGGTCGAGGCCCGAGGGGGCGCCGATCACGCCCACGGCCCCGACGATCACGGTCATCACGACCACGTCGCCCACGCCCACGACGATCGCGGCGGCCACGGCCATCACGACCAGGCCCCCCCGCCCGGGGCGGTCTCGCTGCGCGATCTCGTCGTGCTCGGCGTGACGGGGGGCATCGTGCCGTGCCCGGCGGCCCTCGTGGTCCTCCTCAGCGCCGTGGCCATGCGCCGCATCGGCTTCGGTCTGCTCCTGATCGTGGCCTTCAGCGTCGGGCTGGCCGCGGTGCTCGTCGCCGTCGGCCTGCTCATGGTCCACGCCCGCCGCCTCCTGGCGCGCGTCCGGGAGGACGGACCGCTGCTCGGCCGCTGGCTCCCCGTCACCTCGGCTGCGGCGATCACCGTGCTGGGTCTGGTGATCGCCGCGCAGGCGCTCCTCGGCAGCGGTATGCTGGCGCGGCTGGGATCGTGACCGTGGACGCCTCCGTCGCCGCCGTCCTGCTGGCCGGGTTCACCCTGGGACTGCGCCACGCCCTCGACGCCGATCACCTGGCGGCCATGTCGACGTTCGTCAGCCGGGAGGCGACGGTGGCCCGCTCCTGCCTGCTGGGAGCGTTCTGGGGGCTCGGGCACACCGCGGCGCTCCTGGCCGCCGGCGTCGCGACCATCGCGTTCAAGACGGCCATCTCGCCGGCCGTGGAGGCGGCCATCGAGTCCGCCGTGGCCCTGGTCCTGATCGTCCTGGGCGTCCACGTGGGCCTGCGCGCGCTGGCGGGCCTGCGCGTGCACGACCACGCCCACGTCCACGACGGCGTGCTCCACCGCCACACGCACGTGCACCTGGGCGGCGGCGCGGGCCATCGCCACGTCCACCTGGCCACGCTGGGCCGCCGGCCGTTCCTGGTCGGCGCCCTGCACGGGCTCGCCGGCAGCGCGGCGCTCATGCTCCTGGTGCTCGCGGCGATCCCCTCGCCGCTGACGGCGCTCGCCTACGTGCTGGTCTTCGGGGCGGGCTCGACGGGCGGCATGGTGGCGCTGAGCGGCCTGCTCGGCATCCCCGTGGCGCTGGCGGCCAGGACCCGCTCGCCGAAGGCGCTCGTGCTGCTGCAGGTCGCCGCCGGGCTCGCCACCGCCGCCGTCGGCGTGGCCATGATCCTCGAACGGTCCTGACGCGCGGCGGCCGCGGCCGGCGTCAGCGCAGCGAGCGGATCAGGTCGAGGACCCGCAGCACCTCGGCGCCATCCCGCACCATCTGCCGGTCGCCGGCCTGCCCCCAGCGCAGGATGCCGTCGCGGTCGACGATGAAGGTCGACCGGTAGGCGACGTTGCGGTCGGGGTCCAGCACCCCGTAGGCCGCGATCACCTTGCGGTGCACGTCGCTCAGCAGCGGGAACGGGAACTTGCGGGCCTGGGCGAAGGCCTTGTGGCAGAAGGGACTGTCGCCGGAAATGCCCAGCACGACGGCCTGGCGCTCGGCGACGCGCGCGGCGGCCTGAGCCAGGCCGCTCAGCTCCGGCGTTCAGATGCTGCCGAAGTCGTAACAGTAGAAGACCAGGACCACGTCACGGCCCCGGAACTCGGCCAGGCTGATGTCGCGGCCCTCGGTGGACGGCAGCGTGAAGTCGGGCGCGGCGGCGGCGAAGCGTGCGTTCATCATGGCCCCTATCCCGGGATGTGGGCTTCGTCCGGCAGGTCGGCCCAGCGGGGCTTCCATTCCGGCACGGTGAGCCCGAATCGGTCGCACAGCGCCTTGACCTCGGCGGCGAACGCCTGGCGGACCTCGTCGTTGTCGCGGATCTTCAGCCCGAGCTCGCGATAGCGCTGGTTCTTGGGCGAGCCCGGCCGGCCGAAGATGTTCATCGTCCGGGCGTACCAGCGCTCGAACGTGCGCTGGGCCTCGTCGTGGGTGGCCGGGTCCTCGGCGAGCTGCTTCACCCAGTGCTCGCCGTGGCGGATGTGGAACTTCTCCTCCTTGAAGATGCCCTCGATGGCCCGCGCCCACGGTCCGTAGGAGCAGCGGCGGACGTCCTCCAGCTGGTGGCCGGCGCCGCGGTCCATGCAGAAGTTGAAGAACACGAAGTCGGCCCACGTCTCGATCGGGTAGTAGAAGATGTTCACCCGCTTGTCGCTGGTGATGCGCTGCGTGCCGATGTCGGCGCCGGCCTCGATGCGCATGGTGAAGACCTCGTCGTGCCGCCGGACGTGGCTGTCGACGTCGGCGCCGAGGTCGGCCAGCAGCCCGTACATGACGGCGGCGTGGCGCAGCTCGTCCTTCACGATCTGGGCGACCACGTGCTTCTCGTCCACGCCCGGCGCCTTGGTGATCCACGGCACGTAGCCGTAGCCGCCGGCCAGCTCCGAGTCGGCCTGCATGGTCATCAGGTGCACCAGGTGTTCCCGGTACTCCACCGTCATCTCGTCGGCGGACTCCAGCCGCGCGCCCCCGCGGATCTTCTCCATCATCGTGGCGGCCACGTCGCTCATGGCGGTCCATCCTCCGTTCGCTCCACGACCCGGACGGCCTTGCCCTCCGAGCGCGGTATCGTCCTGGGCGGGACGAGCGTCACCTCGACGGTCAGGCCCAGGGCCGTCCGCAGCCGCCCGGCGGCCCGCTCCCGCAGGGCCGCGACCGCCGGGACGCCGGGATCGAGGGCCCCGCAGCGCTCCAGGAAACCCGGCGCCGGCTCCACCTGCACCTCCACCCGGGGCAGCGTCGCCCGCCGGTCGACCACCAGCAGGTACTGCGGCACCAGCTCGGCCACGTCCAGGAGGGCGCCCTCTACCTCCGAGGGGTACACGTTCACGCCCTTGATGACAAGCATATCGTCGGCGCGGCCGACGAGCCGGGCCATGCGCGTCGACGTCCGCCCACAGGGGCACGGGTCGACCGCCAGCGTCGTGATGTCGCCGGTGCGATAGCGGATCATGGGCAGCGCGCGCTTCGTCAGCGTCGTCAGCACGAGCTCGCCCTGGCGCCCCGGCGGCAGCGGCTGCCCCGTGTCGGGGTCGACGATCTCGGGCAGGAAGTGGTCATCGGCGATGTGCAGGCCGTGGCGCGCCTCGCACTCGCCGCTCACTCCGGGGCCGACGATCTCGCTGAGCCCGTACACGTCGTGGGCGCGGAGGCCCAGGCCGGCCTCGAGCGCGCGCCGCACGCCTTCCGTCCACGGCTCGGCCCCGAACATGCCGTAGCGGAGCCCGAGCGTCCCGGGCGCCGTCCCCTGCTCGGCCAGCGACTCGGCGATGTGCAGCGCGAACGACGGCGTCGCGCAGAGGCCCGCCGGGCGGAGGTCGCGCAGGAGGAGGCCCTGGCGCGCGGTGTTGCCGGAGGAGACCGGCACCACTGTCATACCGATGCGCTCGGCGCCCTGGTGGAAGCCGAGGCCGCCGGTGAAGAGGCCGTAGCCGAAGGCGTTGTGCAGCCGGTCGCCCCGTCGCGCGCCCGCCGCCGCCATGACGCGCGCCATGACCTCGGTCCAGACGTCGAGGTCGGCGGCCGTGTAGGCGACGACCGTCGGCTTGCCCCGGGTGCCGGACGAGGCGTGCACGCGCGCGAGCTCGGCCAGGGGGACGGCGAGGAGCCCGAAGGGATAGTGCTCGCGCAGGTCGCTCTTGCGGGTGAAGGGCAGGCGTGCCAGGTCGTCGAGGTCGCGCGGCGGCTCGGCGGGCAGCCGCTCGCGGTAGAACGGCACCCGGGCGGCCCGCTCCACGGTCTCGCGCAGCCGCGCGAGCTGCAGGCGCTCGCGGTCGGCGCGTGGCTGGCACTCCGCGGCCGGGTTCCAGATGCCGCTCACGGCGGCGCGGCCGGCCCACGCCGCCCGAGCGGCGGCGGCTCGGGAAACTGCCGGTCGACGTCGCGGTGATGGCGTAGCCCCACGGCCTCGCGCTGGATCACCAGCGTGAGCCGGGCGGCGGCGGCGCGCGCCCGCGCGGCCTCGTACGCCGCGGCCAGCTGCGCCCGCTCGGCGTCGCTGCCGGCGGCGGCGTGGCGCGCGGCCAGGGCGTGCACCTCGAGCAGCGCCCGCTCGAGCCGCTCGCCGGCCCGGCCCAGGGTGGCCGCCTTCTCCGCGACGATCTCCGCCTCGACGCGGCGCAGCCCCTGCCCGCGCGGCGTCACCGGCGGCCCCCGGCGGTCAGCGCCGGGCGCGGGCCGCGCGCTCGGCGGCCTCGGCGTACACGGCGAGGGTGCGGTCGATCTGCAGGCGCACGTCGAAGTCGCGCTCGGCGACGGCGCGGGCGCGCAACCCCATGGCCCGGCGGCGCTCGGCGTCGAGCAGCAGGCCGATGGCGGCGTCGGCCAGGGCCGCCGGCTCGGCCTTCGTGAGCACGCCGGTCTCGCCGTCGCGCACGACCTCGTCGCAGCCGGGCGCGGCCACGGCCACGGCGGGCAGGCCGCACGCCGCGGCCTCCGCGAGCACCAGGCCCTGCGTCTCCGTCTCGGACGCGAAGAGGAAGAGGTCGGCGGCGCGATAGCAGGGGCGGAGCGCGGCGTGGGGCCGCGCGCCGAGGAACCGCACGCGATCGCCGGCCGCCAGCGACGCCGCCAGGCGCCCGAGCGCCCCGGCCTGGGTCCCCTGCCCGACCAGGAGGAGACGGCAGCGCGGCAGCGTGCCGGCGATGCGCTCGAAGGCGGCCAGGACCCGGTCCACGCTCTTCTCGCGATCGAGGCGGCCGACGTAGAGCACCAGGCTCTCGTCGGCGGCCACGCCCAGGTCGCGGCGGGCCTCCAGCCGGTCGCCGGGAGTGAAGCGGGCCAGGTCCACGCCCGTGGGCACCACGGCGATCGGCGTGCGCACGCCGCGCGCGCGCAGCTCGTCGCGCACGACCGCCGACGGCGCGATGACGGCGTCGGCGCGCGCGGCGAAGCGCGTGCTGAGGCCGACGGCGGCCCTCTCGACGAGGCCGCGCCGCAGCGGCACGTAGTGCGCGTACTTCTCGTAGCGCGTGTGGTAGGTGAACACGAGCGGGCGGCGCGGGCGGCGCGACAGGCGCCGGGCCGCCGGCCCGAGCAGGAACGGATGATGGGCGTGGAACACGTCGGGGCCGAGGCCGCGCACCAGCCGGGCGATCGCCGGCGAGACCGGGATGGCCAGCGCGAAGTCCGGATAGGTGGCTGCGGGCAGCGAGCGGTAGCGGACCACCCGGGGCGCCGGCGTCGCCGTCGGCATGCGCGGCGCGAACACCCACGCCTCGTGCCCGCAAGCCTCGAGGCCGCGCCGCAGGGTCTCGACCGACGTCGTGACGCCGCCGCAGAACGGCAGGTAGTTGTTCGTGAAGAGGGCGACCCGCACGGAGGTCAGGCCTTGTTGAACTTCTCGAAGTCCTCCGGCTTGATCTTGCCGAGCCACTCGCGGACGCGGTCGGGGTCGTCGGTCTTGACCGGCTCGCCCTCCTTGCTCGCCACGTCGAGGGTCTTGGCCTTGCGGACGACTTCCTCGTCGACGTAGATCGGCGCCGCCACGCGCAGCGCCAGGGCGATGGCGTCGGAGGGCCGGGAGTCCACGGTGTACTCCGTGTCGCCCAGCTGCAGGTGGAGCACCGCGAAGAACGTGTTCTCCTTCAGGTCGGTGACGACGACCTTGTTCACCCGCACCTCCACCGTCTCGAGGATGCTCTTGATCAGGTCGTGCGTCATCGGCCGCGGCGTGGAGATCTTCTCCAGCTCCAGCGCGATGGCGTTGGCCTCGAAGATGCCCACCCAGATGGGCAGCGACCGCTTGTCCTCCTCGTCGCGGAGGATGATGATCGGCATGTTGGACAGCGGATCCAGCGCCAGGCCGCGGACCTTCATCTCGACAAACATACGGCCTCCTCGGGCATCGGCCCGACGGCTCCCCGCAGGCTGTGGGGCAGCGCCTCGGTGACGTGGACGCCGACGACGTCGCCGAGGGCCACCCCGTCGCGCGCCTCGAAGTTCACGACGCGGTTGCAGCGCGTGCGGCCCTGCAGCTCGGCCGCGCTCCGCCGGGACCGGCCGTCCACCAGCACCTCGACCGTGCGCCCGGTCAGGGCGGCGGCCCGGACGGCGGCGACGCGGCCGGCCGCCTCCAGCAGGCGCGCGTTGCGGTGGGCCTTGACCGGGAGCGGCACCTGGTCCTCGTACGTCGCCGCCGGCGTGCCCGGCCGCGGCGAGTACCGGAAGACGAAGACGTTGTCGTAGCCGACGCGGGCCACCATCTCGAGCGTCGCCTCGAAGTCGTCCTCCGTCTCGCCCGGGAAGCCGACGATCAGGTCCGTGGAGAGCGCGACGCCGGGCACGGTGGCCCGCAGCTCGGCGATCAGGTCGAGGTAGCGCTGGCGCGTGTAGCCGCGCTCCATGCGCGCGAGCACGCGGTCGGAGCCCGACTGGAGCGGCAGGTGCACCCACTCGCAGACCTTCGGCACGTCCCGGATGGCGCGCATGAGCCGCGCCGTGAAGTTGAAGGGGTTCGACGTGGTGAAGCGGATGCGGGCCAGGCCGTCGACCTCGTTCACCTGCTCGAGCAGGGCGGCGAGGTCGGTGGGCGGGTCGAGATCGCGCCCGTACATCTCCACCGTCTGGCCGAGCAGCGTGACCTCGCGACAGCCGCGGGCGGCCAGCCCGCGCACCTCGTCGAGGATGGCGGCCGGCGGGTGGCTGCGCTGCCGCCCGCGCGTGGTCGGCACCACGCAGAAGGTGCAGCCCTTCTCGCAGCCCTCCATGACGGTGACGTAGGACCGGAGGTGATCGGCGCCGTCCGGCTTGGCGGTGAGCTTCACGAGCGGCGCCTCGCCCGTCTCCACCAGCGGGCGCTCTCCGCGCCGCACCCGCGCCACCAGCTCGCCGACGCGAGCGATGGCCGGCGAGCCGAACACCAGGTCGACCACCGGGGCGCGCCGCTGGATGTCGGCCCGGTGGAGCTGCGCCATGCAGCCCATGACGCCCACGACGAGGCCGGGCCGGCGCGCCTTCAGGCGCCGCAGCTCGCCGAGCTTCGAGTAGACCTTGTCCTCGCACTTCTCCCGGATGGCGCAGGTGTTGAGCAGGATGAGATCGGCCTCGGCCTCGGCGTCGGTGAGCTCCCACGACTGCTCGCGGAGCAGCCCCGCGACGCGCTCCGAGTCGTACTCGTTCATCTGACAGCCGTAGGTGATCAGGTGCAGCTTCGCCATAGGGAGAATGCGCGTCAACGGTCACGACCGTAGCACCCACCCCGGGGGAAGTCAAACTCGGCGCGGAGTTTCGCGCCGCTGCCGGCCCCGGCGCTATACTCGCGGCCATGGCCTACAACGCCTGGTTCCAGTGCATCAACGGCTGCCCCGGGCAATTCGATCTGCGCGAGGTCATCTACCGCTGCCCCAGCTGCGGCGACCTCCTCGAGGTCCAGCACGACATCGAGGCGCTGCGGTCGCGCTCGGCCGCCGCCTGGATGCAGCTGTTCAAGGACCGCGCGCACGCCACCGCGTACCCGTACGGCTCGGGGGTGTGGAGCAAGAAGGAGTGGGTCGTCCCCTTCCTCGACAACGAGAACGTCGTCTCGATGTACGAGGGCAACTCGAACCTCCTCTGGGCCGACCGCTACGGCAAGCAGCTGCACCTCGACGACCTGTGGATCAAGCAGTGCGGCAACTCGCACACCGGCTCCTTCAAGGACCTCGGCATGACCGTGCTCGTCTCCGTGGTGAAGGAGATGATCGCCACCGGCGTGCCGATCGACGCGGTCGCCTGCGCCTCCACCGGCGACACCTCGGCGGCCCTCGGCGCCTACTGCGCGGCCGCCGGCATCCCCGCCGTGGTGCTGCTGCCGCGGGACAAGGTCTCGATGGCGCAGCTCGTGCAGCCGCTCGCCAACGGGGCCCTGGTGCTCTCACTCGACACCGACTTCGACGGCTGCATGAGCATCGTGCAGGACATCACCCGCGACCGGCGCGTCTACCTGGCCAACTCGATGAACAGCCTGCGCATCGAGGGACAGAAGACGGTCGCCATCGAGATCGTCCAGCAGTTCGACTGGGAGGTGCCGGACTGGATCGTCATCCCGGGCGGGAACCTGGGCAACGTCCACGCCCTGGGGCAGGGGTTCGTGATGATGGAGGAGCTCGGTCTGATCAGCAAGCTCCCGCGGATCTGCCTGGCCCAGGCCGAGCGGGCGAACCCGCTGTACCGGTCCTTCCAGGAGGACTTCAGGACCTTCGAGCCGGTGACGGCCCGCCCCACCCTGGCCACGGCCATCCAGATCGGCAACCCCGTGAGCGTCAAGCGCGCCATCCGCACGCTGCAGCGGTTCAACGGCGTCGTGGAGCAGGCCACCGAGCAGGAGCTCGCCGACGAGGCCGCGCGCGCCGATCGGACCGGGATGTTCAACTGCCCGCACACGGGGGTGGCGCTGGCCGCCCTGCGCAAGCTGGTCGACCGGAAGGTCGTCCGCGCCGGACAGCGGGTGGTCGTCATCTCCACCGCGAACGGGCTGAAGTTCGCGGATCAGAAGGCCGCGTACCACATGGGCGCGCTCGACGGCATCACGCCCCGCCACCGGAACCGGCCGGTGGAGCTGCCCGCCGACGCCAAGCGCGTCGGCCGGGCCATCGCGCGTCACGTCGAGAAGGCGCGCCTGCTGGTGACCTGATGGCCGACCGGCTCGAGCCGCCGCGCAAGCCGCTCGGCCCCAGCACCCTGGCCGTGCACGGGGGCGAGCCCCGGCCGAAGCCGCGGCACGCGCTCACGATGCCGATCGTCCAGACGGCGACCTACACGTGGGCGAGCAGCCAGGAGATCAAGGACTACTTCGACGGCAAGATCGAGCGGATCGACTACGGGCGCTACGGCAACCCGACCCAGCGCGTGGCCGAGGAGAAGCTGGCCGCGCTCGAGGGCGCCGCCGACGGGCTGCTGTTCGCCAGCGGGATGGCCGCGATGACGACCACGCTGTTCGCGCTCGTCTCACGCGGCACCCACGTCGTCGTCACCGACGACAGCTATCGCCGCACGCGGCAGTTCCTCACCAGCACGCTCTCGCGGTTCGGCGTCGAGGTCTCCACGGTGCCCGCGGGCGACTACGAGGCGCTGGAGGACGCCATCCGGCCCACCACGCGGGTGCTCGTCAGCGAGTCGCCCACGAACCCTTACAACCGCATCCTCGACCTGGAGCGCTTCGCGGCGATCGGGCGCAAGCACCGCGTGAAGACCGTGATCGACGCCACCTTCGCGACCCCGTACAACGTCCGCCCGCTGGAGTGGGGCATCGACCTGGTGATGCACTCGGCGACCAAGTACCTGGGCGGCCACAACGACCTCCTCGCCGGCGTCGTGCTGGGCTCGCGGGAGCTCATCGGGGGCCTGCGGGCGCTGCAGGCCACCACGGGGCCGACCGTCGACCCCTTCGCCGCCTACCTCCTCGTGCGGGGGCTCAAGACCTTCGCGCTCCGCATGGAGCGCCAGAACGCGAACGCGCAGGCCATCGCGGAGTTCCTGCACGCCCATCCGCGCGTGGAGCGAGTGCACTACGCGGGCCTGCCCAGCCATCCCGGCCACGACGTCGCGAAGACGCAGATGCGCGGCTTCGGCGGCGTCGTGTCCTTCGAGGTGCGGGGCGACCTCGACGCGGCGTCGCGCGTCGTCGACGCCTGCGCCCTGCCCTACATCGCCGCCTCGCTCGGCGGCGTCGAGAGCCTGATCGAGCAGCCGGCGATCATGAGCTTCTACGAGCTCTCGACCGAGGAGCGCCTCCAGATCGGCATCAAGGACAACCTGATCCGCTATGCGGTCGGCATCGAGGACGCGGACGACCTCATCGCCGACCTCGCCCAGGCCCTCGACCGCGACTAGCACCAGCCGCCCCGAGCAGGACACCGAGTAGATGAGAGGAGCGCCACGGCTCCGCCGGGGCGCTCCGAAGGTCGGGGGGTGTGGGGGGCCCTGTCGGGGCCCCCCACTCATCAATCGATCTCGTCCGGGCGGCCGCCGCGACCGGCGCCCACCCGCTGTCCCGCGCCCCCGCCGGCGCCGTTGCCGTGGCCGTTCGTGCCGAACGTCATCGGCGGCCGCACCTCGAACTTCTGCTCGAGCCGGCCGCGGCGCTCCTTCCACCCTTCCTGGTACTCGAGCTCGTCCTCGTGCAGCGTGGCCGGCTGCTTGATGCCGTGCGCCATCCGGAACTGCACGGCCAGCTCGGAGGCGCGGCGGCGCACCTCGTCCCATGGCGTGCCGAGCGCGAACTGGTCGGAGATGGCGCCGATGCGGCCCGTGTGGATGTTGCACGACAGGGTGACGGCCGAGATGATCGGCCCCGACCAGAACGACGTCTGCGAGTTGATCGGCATCGGCAGGATGTGCAGGTAGTGGCTGCCGCGGCAGTCGCCGGCCACCAGCGGGCAGGCCGCCCACGGCGAGGTGATCTCGCCGGGCGCCGGCCAGTCGCCCTGCGCGAAGGCCAGCAGGACCGGATCGTCCTTGCCGCCGTACGTGAAGCCCTTCTTCGTCTTGATGTTGTGCAGGCGCTCGGCCGAGCAGACGTAGCCGAGCTGGTCGGCCTCGCCGCGCTCGTTGCGGCTCCAGATGCGGGCCACCACGAAGCGCGAGGACCGGCACAGCCCCTCGATGTCGAACAGGTCCTCGGGTGCCCGCAGGCGGATGACCTTCTCCTGGAGCCCCTTGGCCAGCTCCTCCATCTTGCCGTCGAGCGCCTTCTGGTCGCGCGGGTGGGCGCCGGCCTCGATGGCCTGGGCCTTCGTGTCGAGGTCGACGATGTCGAAGATGTACCCGCGCTTCATCCGCGACGAGGCGATGACCAGGCCGGTGTTGAAGCGGGGCAGCAGGTAGGCGCCGGTGGCGTAGTAGTTGAAGGCCATCGGCTCCGTCTTGTCGCAGAACGACAGCAGCACGGTCTGCGAGGCGTTGTCCTTGCGCACGGGCATGGGGAGCGTGACCGTGGCCGGCCCGGCGCCGCGGAGGTTGCCGGTGAAGGCGTCGGCGACCAGGTCCTGGCCGGGCCCGTACAGGCCGAGCTCGGCGGCCTTGCGCGCGCCCTCCTGCAGCGCGTCCCACATGAGCTCGTCCACCACGCTGTGGTCGGCGTGCTCGTCGATGATGCCGGTGACGGCGACGTCGTCCCCGGTGTGGGTGACGATGAGGGAGCTGTAGATGGGGCGGCCGTTGTACACGTTGTTGTCGAGGACGTACTTGGCGACGACCGACTTCACTTCCTCGGCGGCGACCACGTGCCCGCCGACGCCGCCCACGTCGGCCTTGGTGGCCTTGACGTAGCGCTGGACGAGGGCCGGGTCCTTGGCGAAGACGTACGACTTGTAGGAAAAGATGTTCGGCGAGTTGGTGACCGGGATCTTCTCGGCCACCGTCTGGGGGAGCCCGGCCAGCTCGTCCCGGGACTGGTGGTAGTCGCTCATCGCGGGACCACGCGCGCCCTCCCCCGCTCCGTACCGCTTGGGTGCCATGCGAACTCCTCCTCGTGTACCGCCGGTCGGTGCGCCGCGAAGAAATGCGTGACGAGAGAAGGATACGGCGGTAGACTCACGACCGTCAAGCAAGAACTTGAGCACGATGAAATTAATTTCTCATCGCCCCGGCGAGTCCCGACAGATGGTCCAGTGCCTGGAGCTGTACTACCGGCAGGGACGCAGTCAGAAGGACATCGCCACCACGCTCGGCGTCTCCGCGGCCACGGTGTCGCGCCTGCTCAAGCGCGCCTTCGACGAGGGGCTGGTGCGCGTCGATCTCGACCTGCCGCGCACGCAGGAGCTGGAGGCGGCGCTGATGCAGCGCTTCGGCCTGCGCGACGCCGTCGTGGTGGCCGCCGGCGGGCGCGGCGACGTGCGCGAGGAGCTCGGCGTGGCCGCCGCCGGCTACTTCGAGAAGATCGCCACCAACGGCATGGCCGTGGGCGTCTCCTGCGGGCTCACGCTCTACCACACCGTGCGCTGCCTGCGCGAGCGCCGCCTGCGCGACCTGACGCTGTACCCGCTGTCGGGCGAGAGCACGCTCAAGCTCGTCGACATCTCGCCCAACACGCTGGTGGGCATGATGGCCGCCAAGTACCGGCCCCACGTCGCCGCCTACGCCCTGCCCGTGCAGCACCTGATCTCGCTGCGCCAGATCGAGCGCGAGCGCCGCCGCCTGCTGCGCGACCCCGAGGTGCGCAAGATCTACGAGGCCGCGCGCTCGGTGGACGTGGCCCTGGTGGGCGTGGGCCAGATCGCCGACCAGACGCCGGGCTTCTGCTCGCTGGCCGAGTCCTACGGCGTGAGCGTGCGGCGGCTGCGCGAGCTGGGCGTGGTGGGCGAGATCAACTACCAGCCCATCGACGGCGACGGCCGCATCGTCGACCATCCGGAGCTCCGCCCGCTGATGCACCGCGTGCTCTCGGTCGAGGGCGGCCGGCTCCAGGACCTCTCCCGGCGGGAGCGCCACTGGGTGGTCGCGGTGGCCGGCGGCCGCGCCAAGACCGAGGCCATCCGCGGCGCCCTCCACGGCCGCTTCGTGAACGTCCTGGTGACGGACGAGGACGTCGCCCAGGCCGTCCTGAAGGACTGACCGACGCGGGGGGCCCCGCCATGGCCCCCGACACCCCCCAGCGTGCTGCGGCGACCGTCTCCGGCCGCCGCGCGCGACCGAGGCGCGCCACGCTAACGGCGGAACTCTTCCTCGAAGGCGCCGATGCGCCGGAACTTGTCGTGGCGCTCGGCCACCAGGGCCTCGGGACTCTTCGCCCGGAGGTCGGCGAGGTGCTCGGCCAGCGCGGCCTTGAGGCTGGCGGCGGTGGCGTCCCAGTCGCGGTGGGCGCCGCCGGGCGGCTCGGGCACGATGCCGTCGACCACCCCCAGCCGCAGCAGGTCCGGCGCCGTGATCTTCATGATCTCCGCGGCCTCGGCGCTCTTCGAGGCGTCGCCCCACAGGATGGCCGCGCAGCCCTCCGGCGAGATGACCGCATACACCGCGTACTGCAGCATCAGCACGCGGTTGCCGACGCCGAGCGCCAGCGCGCCGCCGCTGCCGCCCTCGCCGGTGACCACGGCGACGATCGGCGTGCGCAGCGCGGCCATCTCGCGCAGGTTGCGCGCGATGGCCTCGGCCTGCCCGCGCTCCTCGGCGCCGATGCCGGGATAGGCGCCCGGGGTGTCGATGAAGGAGACCACGGGCTTGCCGAACTTCTCGGCGAGCTGCATCAGCCGCAGCGCCTTGCGGTAGCCCTCCGGGTGGGGCATGCCGAAGTTGCGCGCGATCTTCTCGCGCGTCTCGCGGCCCTTCTGGTGGCCCACCACCACCACGGTGTGCCCGTCCAGGCGCGCCAGACCGCCCACGATGGCCTGGTCGTCGCCGTAGAGCCGGTCGCCGTGCAGCTCCAGGAAGTCGTCGAAGAGCAGCCGGCAGAAGTCCCGCGTGTGCGGCCGCCGCGGGTGGCGCGCCAGCTGGGTCGTCTGCCAGGCCGTCAGCCCGGCGAAGGTCCGCTGGCGCAGGCGCGCCAGCCGGTCCTCCAGCCGGGCGATCTCCTCGCGCCGGCCGGGGTCGTCCAGGGCCTGCAGCTCGGCGATGCGCGCTTCCAGCTCCAGCAGCGGCTGTTCGAAGTCAAGCGCCTCCGGCATGCTCCACCACCGTCGCCGTGGGTCCGAGCAGCGCAGCGAGCCGCTCCAGCAGCGGCGGCGCCGGATCGACCGCCAGCGCGCGCGAGCGGACCACGACCTCCCGGCCGGGCAGCAGGACGTGGACGAAGACCGGCACGGGGCCGGGATGCTCGGCGCACGCCTCGCGCACCGAGCCCAGCGTCGACGTGGCGTCGTCGCCGGCCACGACGCGGATGCGGACGGCGTTCGGCTCGCCGGCGGGCGCCGCGCTCCGGGTCCCCTGCTCGGCCAGCACGCGGGCCAGGGGACGGACGTCCTCGGCCAGCACCGAGCGGCCGCGGTCGCTGTCGTCCACGCGGCCGCGCACCAGCACGGGCTCGCGGCCGCGCAGGTGCTCGGCGGCCGCCTTGAACGGCTCCGGGAAGACCGTCACCTCCACGGTGCCGTCCATGTCCTCGAGCGTGACGAAGGCCATGCGGTTGCCGCTCTTGGTGGCCGTCTCCTTGAGCGCGGCCACCTGCCCGAACAGCAGCACGCGGCTGCCCGCGCTGCGGCCGGCCAGGTCGCCCGTCGTGGTGATGCCGAGCGACTCCACGACGGCCGCGTAGCGCGCCAGCGGGTGGCCCGACACGTAGAAACCCAGCACCTCCTTCTCGAACTGCAGCCGCTCGTCGTCGCTCCACTCCGGGGTGACGGCCACGGGCTCGGCCCGCGGCGCCGCCGGGGCCGCGGGCAGGAGGTCGAAGAACGAGCCCTGGCCCTCCGCCCGCTCGCGCTGCTGGCGCTGGCCGCTCTCCAGCGCGGCGTCGAGCGTGGCCATCAGGTGGGCCCGGGTGAGCCCGAGCGAGTCGAAGGCGCCGGCCTTGATCAGGCTCTCCACCACGCGCCGGTTGACGAGTCGCAGGTCGACCCGCGCGCAGAAGTCGTCCAGGGTCGCGAACCGGCCGTCGCGGTCGCGGGTGGCGAGGATCGACTCCATGGCCGCCTCGCCGACGTTCTTGATGGCCGCCAGCCCGAAGCGGATGGCGTCGCCCGACACGCTGAACTTCACCGCCGAGACGTTGACGTCGGGGGGGTCCACGCGGATGCCCATCGCGCGGCACTCCTCGATGTACTTCACGATCTTGTCGGTGTCCCCCATTTCCGACGTCAGCAGCGCGGCCATGAACTCCACGGGGTAGTTCGCCTTGAAGTACGCCGTCTGGTAGGCCACCAGCGCGTAGGCGGCGGCGTGGGAGTTGTGGACGACCACGCCGTTGGCGATGAAGCTGGCCGCCCCCGGCACCTCGAAGTCGTACGTGGGCTCCACGCCGTCGGGCGTGAAGGACCGGGGGGCCGACCACTCGATCGGCGTCTCGGAGATGACCGCGGCCCGGGCCCCGCGCGCCCGGCGCGCCGCCACCCGGAGATCGGCGGCAGCCACCGTGTCGAGGACGGCGACCGCGTCGTCGGGGGTGAGATGCTCGGCGTCCACCCACCCGCGCTGGGTGTAGATGGGATGGTCGGACGTGCAGCGCACCCGCATGCCGTTGGCGAGCGTGAGCCGGCCGACGGGGCGGATGCCGCTCGGCCGCACGGCCCGGGCGGTGCACGGGCCGTCCTTGGTCAGCACGAGGTCGCCGTCGCGGATGGCGGTGATGGGCTTGCGGGAGCCGTCGGCCATCTCCACCCAGGTGTCGGCGGTCAGGCACTTGTTGAAGCCGTAGCCCGCGAACTTCTCCATCAGCTCCCAGACGCGCTCGGCCTGGGCGCGCTTCGTGCCGCGCTCGGCGCAGCCGGCCAGGAACTTGTCGCGCTGCTTGGCCATGAGGTCACGGTCCTTCTTGCCCATGGCGCGGCGGAGCGTGTCGGCCTCGCCCATGGTGAAGCCCGCCATCTCCGAGGCGATCTGCATGATCTGTTCCTGGTAGACCATGATCCCGTACGTCTCCCGCGTGAAGGTCTCCATCGCGGGGTGCTCGTACGTGATCCTCGCGCGCCCGTGCTTGCGGTTGATGAAGTCCGGGATGAGCTCCATCGGTCCCGGCCGGTACAGCGAGACCATGGCGATGACGTCCTCCAGCCGCTCCGGGCGGAGGCCGCGCAGGGCGTCGCGCATGCCCGCCGACTCCAGCTGGAAGACGCCGAACGTCCGCGCGTCGCTGAGCAGCCCGTAGGTCTTGCCGTCGTCCAGGGGGATCGCGTCGAGGTCGACGCGCACGCCGCGGGAGCGCTGGATCAGCTCCACCGTGTTGGCCAGCACGGTCAGCGTGCGCAGGCCCAGGAAGTCCATCTTGAGCAGGCCGAGCTTCTCGATCGGCCCCATGGCGTAACCGGTGATGAGCTCCGGGCGCTTGGGGTCCTTGTAGAGCGGCACGTGCTCGTCCAGCGCCTCGTCGGAGATGACCACCGCCGAGGCGTGCACGGAGGCATGGCGCGTGCAGCCCTCGAGGGTGCGGGCGATCTCCCACAGCTCCTGGACCGACGCCTGGGTGCGGACCATCTCGGCCAGCGGCGGCGACTTCTGGTAGGCGTCGTCCAGCGTGATGTTGAGCGGGAAGTTCGGCACCAGCTTGGCGATGCGGTCCACGTCGGCGTAGGTCATGCCCAGCACGCGGCCCACGTCGCGGATGGCGGCCTTGGCGCCCAGCGTGCCGAAGGTGATGATGTGGGCCACGCGGTCGCGGCCGTACTTGTCGGCGACGTAGCGGATGACCTCGTCGCGCCGGTCGTCGGCGAAATCGATGTCCATGTCGGGCATCGAGATCCGCTCGGGGTTCAGGAAGCGCTCGAAGAGCAGCCCGTACCGGATGGGGTCGACGTTCGTGATGCCGAGGCAGTAGGCCACCAGCGAGCCCGCCGAGGACCCGCGGCCGGGGCCGACGGCCACGCCGTGCTGCCGGGCGTAGTGGATGAAGTCCCACACGACCAGGAAGTAGCCGGCGAACCCCATCTTCTCGATGATGCGCAGCTCGTGGGCCAGCCGCGCCTCGACGGCGTCGCCGGGCGCGGCCCCGTAGCGCCGGCGCAGGCCCTCGCGCGCCAGGTGCTCCAGGTAGGAGTCGAGCGTGTGGCCGTCGGGCACGACGTAGCGCGGCAGGTGGAAGCGGCCGAACTCCAGGGTCAGGTTGCACCGCTCGGCCACGGCCAGCGTGTTGCGGCAGGCCTCGGGGATCTCGGCGAAGACCTGCGCCATCTCCTCGGCGGACTTCACGTAGAAGGCCTCGCTGGAGAACCGCCAGCGCTTGGGATCGAGCAGCGTCGCCCCCGTCTGGATGCAGAGCAGGGCCTCGTGGGCGCGCGCGTGACCGGCGTCCAGGTAGTGCGAGTCGTTGGTGCCGGCCACCGGCGCGCCGATGGCGCGGGCGATCTTCAGGGTCGCCCCCGTGACCTTCACCTGCTCCTCCAGGCCGTGGGCCTGGACCTCCATGAAGTAGTGGTCCTTGCCGAAGACCTCCTGGTACCAGCCCGCCGTCTCGCGCGCGCGGTCGAGCTCGCCGGCCGACAGCAGGCGCGAGACCTCGGAGTTCAAGCATCCCGAGAGCACCAGGAGTCCATCGGCGTGCTGGGCCAGCAGTTCCTTGTCCACGCGGGGCTTGTAGTAGAAGCCCTCGAGGTAGGCCTTCGAGACCAGCTTCACGAGGTTGCGGTAGCCGGTGAGGTTGCGCACCAGGACCGTCAGGTGGTTGGCGCCCTCGTAGCCGCCGTCCTCGCTGCCGCGCTCCCGGCGGCCGCGCGGGGCCACGTAGAGCTCGCAGCCGATGATGGGCTTGATGCCCGCCTTCTGCGCCGCCTGGTAGAAGTCGATCGCGCCGAAGAGGTTGCCGTGGTCGGTCAGCGCCAGCGCGGGGAACTTGAGGGCCCTGGCCTTGGCGACCAGCTTTTCCAGCTGGGCGGCGCCGTCGAGGAGACTGTACTCGGAGTGGACGTGCAGGTGGACGAAGTCGGCGTGCGTCATGTTACTCGGCGGGGGGCTTCGCCCCCCTTCCGAAACCTCCCCCCAGACATGGTTGCGCCGGCGAAGCCGGCGCTCGAACGATGGCCACTCGCGCGAGATAGGTTCCCGTCACTCCCATTCGATGGTCGAGGGGGGCTTTGAAGAGATGTCGAAGACGACGCGGTTGATCCCCTTGACTTCGTTGATGATCCTATTGGAGATCCGGCCGAGGACATCGTAGGGCAGGCGCGCCCAGTCGGCGGTCATGGCGTCCTGGCTCATGACCGCCCGCAGGGCCACGACGTCGGCGTAGGTGCGGAAGTCGCCCATGACCCCCACGGTCTTGACCGGCAGGAGGACGGCGAAGGCCTGCCACAGCTCCCGCTCCAGCCCCGCCCCGCGCACCTCGTCCTGGACGATGGCGTCGGCCTCGCGCAGCACGTCGAGCCGGTCCTCGGTCACCTCGCCGAGCACGCGGATGGCCAGGCCGGGGCCGGGGAAGGGCTGGCGCCAGACGATCTCGGCCGGCAGGCCGAGCAGCTCCCCCACCCGGCGGACCTCGTCCTTGAACAGCTCGCGCAGCGGCTCCAGCAGCCGGAAGCGCATCTTGGTCGGCAGCCCGCCCACGTTGTGGTGGGTCTTGATCGTCGCCGACGGGCCCTTGAACGACACCGACTCGATCACGTCGGGATAGAGCGTGCCCTGGGCGAGCCACGGGATCTCCCCCAGCCGCCGGGCCTCCTCCTCGAACACCGCGATGAACTCCGCGCCGATCCGCTTGCGCTTGAGCTCGGGATCGCTCACGCCGCCGAGCGCGTCGAGGAAGCGGCGGCTGGCGTCGACGTGGTCGAGGTTCATCTTGAACGCGTCGCGGAAGGTGCGCACCACGGCCTCGGCCTCGCCCTTCCGCAGCAGGCCGTTGTCGACGAACATGCACGTGAGCTGATCGCCGATGGCCCGGTGGACGAGGACGGCGGCGACGGCCGAGTCGACGCCGCCGCTCAGGGCGCACAGCACCCGGTCGCTGCCGACCTTCGCGCGGATCTCGGCCACGGTGGCGTCGATGAAGGACGCCATCGACCACGTCCGGCGCGCCCCGCAGATGTCCACGAAGTTCTCGAGGATCGTCCGGCCCTGCGGCGTGTGGGCGACCTCGGGGTGGAACTGCACGGCGTAGAGCCGGCGGGCCTCGTCGGCCATCGCCGCCACGGGGCAGTTGGCGGTGGTCCCCAGCGCCTGGAAGCCCTTCGGCGGCTTCAGGACATTGTCGCCGTGGCTCATCCACACCACGACCCGGCCGTCGCGCTCCGGGGTGACCCCGCGGAAGAGCGGGCTTCCGCCCACGAGCGCCACCTCGGCCGAGCCGTACTCGCGCCGCTCGGCCGGCACCACGTGGCCGCCGAGCAGATAGCCCATCGCCTGCATGCCGTAGCAGATGCCGAGCACCGGCACGCCGGCGTCGAACAGCGCCTTGGGCGGCAGCGGCGCGGCCTCGTCGTAGACGCTGGCGGGCCCGCCGGACAGCACGATGCCGCGGTACGCGCGGCCCAGGAGGCTCTCGAGCGGCTGGCCGGGCGGCAGGATCTCGGAATACACGCCCAGCTCGCGGATGCGCCGGGCGATCAGCTGGGTGTACTGCCCGCCGAAGTCGACGATCGCGATCGTGTCCGTCGCGTCCACCGCGCCCGCGCCCCGCCTACCGCGGGCGTCCCAGCTTCTGGGCCTGCTGGAAGACCTTCCCTTCGGTCTTGATGGCCGGCGCGATGATCAGCTCGGTCTGCTGCAGCTCGCGGATGCTGCGGGCGCCGACGGAGCCCATGCAGGTGCGGATGGCGCCCACCAGGTTCAGCGTGCCGTCCTCGGTGAAGGCGGGACCGAACAGGATCTGCTCGAGCGGCCCGGCGATGCCCACGCGGATCCGCGTGCCCCGCGGCAGGTTCTGGTGCGGCGTCGCCATGCCCCAGTGGTAGCCGCGGCCCGGGGCCTCGATGGCCCGGGCGAAGGCCGAGCCGATCATGACGGTGTCGGCGCCGGAGGCCAGCGCCTTGCACACGTCGCCGCCGGTCGTCATGCCGCCGTCCGTGATGATGGGCACGTAGCGTCCCGTCTGCTTGTAGTGGAAGTCGCGCGCGGCCGCGGAGTCGGCGGTGGCCGTGACCTGCGGCACGCCCAGCCCCAGCACCTCGCGGCTCGTGCACGCCGCGCCGGGCCCGACGCCGATCAGCAGCGCGTCGGCGCCGCACTCCATGAGCTCGAGGGACGCCTCGTAGGTGACGCAGTTGCCGATGATGAGCGGGATGGCCAGCTGCTTCTTGAGCCGGCGGAAGTCGACCGGGGTGTACGCGGTGGCGAGGTGGCGCGCGGTGGTGACCGTGGACTGCACGACGAACACGTCGGCGCCGGCCTCCTGGGCGATCTGGGCGAACCGCTCGGCGCGCTGCGGGATCGACGAGACGGCGACCGCGCTGCCCCCCTTCTTGATCTCGCCGATGCGCCGGTGGATCAGCTCCTCCTTGATCGGCTCGCCGTAGATGGACTGGATGATCTTGGTCGCCTCTTCCTGGCTGGCGGAGACGATCCGCTCGAGGACCTCCTCGGGGTTGGCGTAGCGGGAGAAGATGCCCTCGAGGTTGAGCACGGCCAGGCCGCCCAGCCGGCCCATCTCGACGGCCAGCCGGGGACCGACGACCCCGTCCATGGCCGCGGCGATGATGGGCAGCTCGAAGCGCCGGCCGCAGAGCTCCCAGGAGATGTCGACCTCGGCCGGGTTGACGGTCACGGCCCCGGGGACCAGCGCGATGTCATCGAAGCCATACGCCACCCGCGCCTTGCGTCCCCGTCCGACCCACATCCCCATGACTTCCCCTCCGGTTCGGGGTTGAAGGAGCCAGCCGTCACATCCCCGTATATAGGGATCGCGGACCGTTGCTATACAAGATTTGGTGCAGTATAGCGGCCGCCCTACTACCTGTCAACGCCGGGTTGCCGGCGGGCGCGCTCGTGCAGCAGACGCAGGCCCTCGAGCTTGAGGTCCGGGTGCACGTGCTGGATCGTGCGCGCGGCCTCGGCGATCAGGGAGACCAGCCCGCCGGTGGCCACCACCGTCGGCTCGCCGCCCAGCTCCTTGCGCATGCGCTCGACCAGCCCGTCGACGAGCCCCGCCCACCCGTAGACGACGCCCGACTGGATATTGGTCACCGTGCTGCGCCCGATGGCCTCGGCCGGCCGCACCAGCTCGACGCGGAACAGCCGCGCGGCGCGCGTGAGCAGCGCGTCCACGGCGATGCCGAGCCCCGGGGCGATGGCGCCCCCGACGAAGGCCCCCCGGGCGTCCACGCAGTTGAAGGTCGTGGCGGTGCCGAAGTCGATGACGATGACGGGGGCGCCGTAGCGCGCCACCGCCCCGACGGCGCCGCAGATGCGGTCGGGCCCCACCTCGCGCGGGTTGTCGACGTCGAGGCCGAGGCCCGTGTCCACGCCGGGCTCGACCACGAACGGCGGATGGCCGAAGTACTTCTCGCACATCGACTCCAGCGTCTGCTGCACGGGCGGCACCACGGTGGACACGGCCACGTCGGTGATGTCCCCGAGCCCGATGCCGCGCGTGCGGAGCAGGGTCTCGAAGAACACGCCGTACTCGTCGGCCGTCTGCTCGCGTCGGGTCGTCAGCCGCCACGACACGCGCAGCCGCGGCCCGTCGAACACGCCGATGGTGGTGTTGGTGTTGCCCTGGTCTATCACGAGCAGCACGTCAGCCCTCCACCTCGCCGGCGACGACGCGCTGCCGGCCGCCGGGGCCGTCGACCACGAGCGCGCCGTCGGCGTCGAGGTCCACCGCGACGCCGGAGACGCCGCCCACCCGCACGGGCCGGCCCAGACCCTCGGCGAGGGCCAGCCACCGCCGGCGCACGGGCTCCGCGCCCTGTCGCTCGAGGCGCGCGCGCCACCTCTCGAGCGCGGCGAGCACCGCGGCGAGGAGCGCGTCGCGGTCCGCGTCGCGCCCGGCCGCCTCGCGCACGCAGGTGGCGCGCGCGGCGAGCGCGGCGGGCACGCTGGCCGGCGCCAGGTTGACGCCGATGCCCACGACGGTGACGGCGGCGGCGGGCTCGCCGGGGCGCGGCACGGCCATGCGGGCCTCGAGCAGGATGCCCGCGATCTTCCGGCCGCCGGCCAGCACGTCGTTCGGCCACTTGAGGCGGGCCTCCACGCCGGCCGCTTCCTGCAGCGCCTCGGCCACGGCCACGGCGGCCACGTACGACAGCCACGGCAGCCGTCGCGGCTCGAGCCGGGGCCGCATCAGCACCGATGCGAGCAGGCTGGCGCCCGGCGCGTCCTCCCACGTGCGGCCGCGCCGCCCGCGTCCCGCCGTCTGGTGATCGGCGAGCACGACGGTGCCGTCGGCGGCGCCGGCCTCGGCGAGGTCGAAGGCGATCGCCTGGGTGGAGGGTACGCTGGCGAGGCGGACGATCGCGGGGCCGGCGACGCTCGCCGCCGGCTTCACCGCCGGCCTTCGGCGATCCAGGCGAGGCTCTCCTGGAGCTTGGCCTTCAGCTCACGCTCGGCCGCGAGACGCTCGCGCTCCTTGTCCACCACGGCCGCCGGCGCCTTCTCGACGAACTCCGGCCGGGCCAGCTTGGCCTCGAGGAAGGCGACCGTGTCGGCGGCCCGCCGGATCTCCTTCTCGAGCCGGGCACGCTCGGCGTTCAGGTCCACGACACCGGCCAGGTCGACGTACACCTCCGTCGGCCCCACCACGGCGACCGCCGAGTTCGCCGGGCGCGTTGCCGTCGGGTCGATGTCCAGTCGGGCCCGCGCCAGCGCCTCGATGACGGCCGAGGAATCGAGGATCACGCGCTCGTGAGCGCCCGCGGGTTTCACCGTGGCGGTCAGCGTGGTGCTGGGCGCGATCCTCATCTCGCCTCGAATGTTGCGGATGCCGGCGACCAGCCGCATGTCGATCTCGAAGTCCCGCTCCGCCTCCTCGTCGACCGCCGCCCGCGACACCCGGGGATAGTCGGCGATCATGATCGACTCGCCTCGCCTGACGTCGACGGGCAGGCGCTGCCAGAGTTCCTCGGTGATGAAGGGCATGAACGGGTGGAGCAGCCGCAGCGTCGTCTCCAGGACCGTGACCAGCGCGTGCTGGGCCGCCAGGCGCTGCGCTGGCGCGGCCGGGCGGTACAGGGCGATCTTCGCCGCCTCCAGGTACCAGTCGCAGTACTCGTCCCACACGAACTGGTAGACGGCCGACGCCGCGTCGTTGAAGCGGTAGCGGCGCAGGTGCTCGCGGACCGCGCCGATCGCGCCCTGCAGCCGGCTGGCGATCCACCGGTCGGCCAGCGCCGGCGGCGCGCGGCGCCCCCGGCGGGCGTCGTAGCCGTCGAGGTTCGCCAGCACCAGGCGGGCGGCGTTCCAGAGCTTGTTGGCGAAGTTCCGCGAGCCCTCCACGCGGTCCTCGGCGATGCGGACGTCGCGCACGCCGGGGACGGACAGGCTGGCCAGCGTGAAGCGGAAGGCGTCGGTGCCGTAGCGGTCCATGAGGACCAGCGGATCGACGACGTTGCCGCGCGTCTTGGACATCTTCTGGCCCTCGGCGTCGCGGACCAGCGTGTGGATGTAGACGTCGCGGAAGGGCACCTCGCCCATGACGTGCAGGCCCAGCATGGCCATGCGGGCCACCCAGAAGAACAGGATGTCGTACCCGGTCACCAGCACCGACGTGGGGTAGAAGCGGCGGAGCTCGGGCGTGTCGTCCGGCCAGCCGAGCGTGGAGAACGGCCACAGCCCCGACGAGAACCACGTGTCGAGCACGTCCTCGTCCTGGCGGACGGGCCCGCCGCACGCCGGGCACGCCGTCAGGTCCGCCCGCGAGACGTGCACGCTGCCGTCCCGCTCGCAGTACCACGCGGGGATGCGGTGCCCCCACCAGAGCTGCCGCGAGATGCACCACGGCCGGATGGCCTGCATCCAGTGGAAGAACGTGGCGTTCCAGCTGCGCGGGACGATGCGGATGCGGCGGCTGCGCACGGCGCCCACCGCGCGCTCGGCCAGCGGCTTGACGTCGACGTACCACTGCTTGGAGACCAGCGGCTCCACGACCGTCTTGCAGCGATAGCACAGGCCGACGGCGTGGCGGTACGGCTCGACGCGCTCGATCAGGCCGAGCCGCTGCATGTCCTCCACGATGCGCTTGCGACACTCGAACCGGTCGAGGCCGGCGTACGTCCCGGCCTCGGCGGTCATCCGCGCGTCGAAGCCGATCACGGTGCGGACCGGCAACCCGTGGCGGCGGCCGATCTCGAAGTCGACGGGGTCGTGGCCGGGCGTGACCTTCACGACCCCGGTGCCGAACTCCGGGTCGACGGCCTCGTCGGCGACGACGCGGATCGTGATGGTGCCGTCCACCGACGGGATCTCCAGCGTCCGGCCGACGTACTGCGCGTAGCGCTGGTCCTCGGGGTGGACGGCGATGCCGGTGTCGCCGAGCTTGGTCTCCGGCCGCACGGTGCCGATGGTGAGCGGCCCGTACTTGATGTAGACGAACTCGGCGTCGGATTCCTCGCGCTCGACCTCCAGGTCGGCGAGCACCGTCTGGCAGCGCGGGCACCAGTTGACGATGTAGTCGTCGCGGTAGATCAGGCCTTCGTCGTACAGCCGCACGAACACCTCGCGCACGGCGCGCGAGAGCCCGGGATCCATGGTGAAGCGCTCCCGGGCCCAGTCGCAGGAGGCGCCCAGGCGCTTGAGCTGGCGGATGATGGTCCCGCCCGACTCCTCCTTCCAGGCCCACACCCGCTCCAGGAAGGCGGCGCGGCCCAGCGCCTCGCGGCTCGTGCCCTCGCTGGCGAGCTGCCGTTCGACCACGTACTGGGTGGCGATGCCGGCGTGGTCCGTCCCCGGCACCCAGAGCGCCTCGAACCCGTCCATGCGCTTCATGCGGATCAGCACGTCCTGCAGCGTGTTGTCGAGGGCGTGGCCCATGTGCAGCGAGCCCGTCACGTTCGGCGGCGGGATGACGATCGAGAACGGCTTCTTCGGCGAGGCGGGATCGGCGTGGAAGTAGCCGCGCCGCTCCCATTCGGGGTACCAGCGGGCCTCCACGGCGGACGGCTCGTAGCGGTCGGCGATGGGAGCGGGCGCGTCACTCATCGGCGCGGGCGCGTCATTGTAGCACCGGCCCCGCGGCGCTCAACCGCCACTCGCTGCCGCTGCGGCGGAACGTCAGCGTCCACGGCCCGTCGGCCCCGGCGGAGGCGGCGACGGACACCGCCGCGGGGCCCGGCCCGTCGGGCGCGTCGCAGGCGTCCTCGCGCTCGAGTCCCGCCGGCAGCCGCTGCCGCAGGCCCGGATCGGGCACCAGCGCGACGAGCCCCTGGCGGTCGCCGGCCGAGAGGGCGGCGAAGAGCCGCTCCACCGAGCGGTGCAGCGCATGGTGCCACGCCTCGTGCTGCCGCCGGCTGACCCGCGTGTAGCTGGCGGCGTCGGGGGCGAGCCGCAGCACGTCTTCCTGCTCCGTCTGACGCTCGCAGCCCGGCACCCAGCCCGGATAGCGGAGCTCGTAGCGGACGGCCAGCTCGCGGCCTCGCGCGCGCCACGTGCGCGCCATCAATCCCTCGGGATAGGCCTGCGCGGTGCTCCACACCACCGCCACGCCGTCGTCGCGCGGGTGGACCAGGTCGACGCGCAGGGCGCGGGTGCCCCGGCCCGACGGCGCGCCCTCCCACACGACGACGAATGCCGCCACGCCGCCCGCCGGCGGCACGACGTGCACCGTGGGCCGGCCGTCGCGGGCGAGCACGCCGACGAGCTGCGGCTCGCCGCGCGGCGCGCCGTAGACGCGCACGCTGCTCGCCCCGGGACCGTCGCCGAGCTGGAAGGCACCCACCGTGAGGTCGCCCACGCGGACGAGCCGCAGCGAGGCGCCGCCCCACGCCTCGGCGAAGCCGTCCAGGCGGTCCTGCAGGAACGCAGGCGCGGCGAACGGACCGCCGCTGGCCAGGCTCTCGACGATCTCCTCGTCGAGCAGCGCCAGCACCTCCCGGTGCGCGGCGTCGGCGCCGGCGGGATCGCCGAGGTCGGCGGCCATCAGGCGGGACGTGGCCAGCACGCGGAAGCGATCGAGGCGGTCGGCGGCGCCGCCGCCGGCCGCCCGCGTCGCGACGAGCCCGCACGCCAGCACGGCGAGCCACAAGACGGATCGGCGCCCCACGGGGCTATGGTACAACAGACGAGTGAGGCGCCCGGGCCTCGGCGTGCTCGACCGGTACTTCCTGCGCGAGCTGGCCTGGCCGTTCGTTCTCGGCATCGCGCTCTTCACGTTCTTCCTGATCATCGACCGGCTCTACCACCTCACCGAGCTCGTCATCACCAAGGGCGTGCCGTTCCACCTGGTGGTGCAGCTCCTCGTGTTCATGCTGCCCCAGTTCCTGATGCACACCGTCCCGATGGCCATCCTGGTGGCGGTGCTCATCGCGGGCGGCCGGCTCGCCGCCGACCTCGAGATCGTGGCCTTCAAGGCGGCCGGGGTGAGCCTCCTCCGCCTCTTCCGGCCCGTGCTCCTGGCCGCGCTCCTGGCCGCCGTCCTCACCGGGGCGCTGGCGCTGGTGCTGAACCCCGTCGCCAACCGGCTGTTCCAGGGGCACCTCTTCACGATCCTCCAGACCCGCGCGGTGAGCGGCCTGCGCGAGCGCGTCTTCAACACGAGCTTCGGCGACATGGTGATCTACGTCGAGGACATCAGCGCCTCGCAGGTGCGGCTGCGCGGCGTGATCGTGTCCGACGAGCGCGATCCCAAGATCACCCGCATCATCAGCGCCCGCGAGGGGCGCCTGCTCACCGACGAGGCCTCGCGGCGCATCACCCTGCGACTCATCGACGGCGGCGTGAACGAGGCCGACGTGGCGCCGGTGGTGCCCCCGGCCCGGCTGGCCGGCGAGGGCCCGTTCGGCGGCGCCGCCAGCGCCAGCCGGTACCGCTACACGGCGTTCTCGATCTACGACATGAACCTGGCCGTGCAGTCGCCGCTGCGCGGGGGGGCCCGCGTGGACAAGCCCGAGCGGGACCTCGGCGTGCTCGCGCTGCGGGCGCGCATCGCCCAGCTCGCCGCCGATCCCGCCCAGCAGCGGCCCTACCAGGCCGAGCTGCACAAGCGCTTCGCCTTCCCGATGGCGGCCCTGGTCTTCGCGCTCCTCGGCTTCCCCCTGGCCGTGCGCTCGCATCGCGGGGGCCGCAGCATCGCGCTGGTGGCGACGCTGGCCATCATCGTGACGTACTACCTGCTGCTCGCCTCGCTGGAGAGCATCGCCCTGCGGGGGCGCCTGCCCGTATGGCTCGGCATCTGGCTGCCGAACGCGCTGTTCGCCACGGCCGGCGGCATCCTGCTCGCGCTGACCGCGCGCGAGTGGCGGGCGCCGGGGCTGCGGCCCCTGTGGGCCGTCGCCGCCGGGCTCTGGCAGCGGCTGCCGCACCGGCGGGCCGCCGGCGAGGAGCGCCTGACCACGGGCGGCCGCCAGACCACCATGATCATCGACCGCTATCTGATCCGGCAGTTCGCCGGCTTCGTGGCCATCGGGCTGGCGGTGGCGGCGGCGCTGTTCGTGGTGGTCGACCTGCTCCTCACCCTCGACCGTTACCTGCGCGTCAAGCCGCCGCTCATCTACGTCCTCGAGCACTTCGTGTACGCGCTCCCGGCGGCGCTCTACCAGGGCCTGCCCGTGATCATGCTGGTGGCGACGGTGTTCCTGTTCCTCACCCTCACGCGCTGGCACGAGCTCACGGCGCTCAAGGCCGCGGGCATCAGCCTCTACCGGACGAGCGCGCCGATCCTCCTGGTGGGCGCCGTGGTGGCGGTGGCGGCCGGCCTGTTCCAGGAGTTCGTGCTGCCGGTGCTCAACGAGCGCGGCGAGGAGGTGGACCGCGTCAAGATCCGCGGCCTGCTGCCCAAGCACCTGCAGTCGCGTACGCGCCTCTGGCTGCGGGCCTCGGACACGCGCTTCTACCGCGTCGAGCTCCTGAACCCGTCGGGCAGCGACCTGCACGGCGTCACCATCCTGGAGGTCGGCGGCGACTTCCGGCTCCTGAGCCGCCTGGACGCGCGCCGGGCCCACTGGACGCCGGGCGGCTGGGAGCTCACCGACGGCGCCTTCCGGGAGATCTCGCGCGAGGGTCGGGTGGCGACGCTGGCCTTCGAGCGCACCGCCCTGGAGCTGCAGGAGAGCATCCAGGACTTCACCGACATCCAGAAGCCGCCGAGCGCGATGAGCTACCGCGAGCTGCGCGAGTACGTGGCCCGGCTGGAGGCCGCGGGCTTCCAGGCGCGGAAGTACCTGGTGGACCTGTACTCGAAGCTGTCCGACCCGCTGAGGAACCTCATCATGGTGCTGGTCGCCATCCCCTTCGCGCTGCAGTCCCCGCGCGGCGGCCGGCTCTACGGCGTGGCCCTGGCCATCGCGCTCATGGCCGGCTACATGGTCGTCGACTACTCCGCGCGCGCCTTCGCCCGCGCCGACCTCCTGCCGCCGCTGCTGGCGGCCTGGACGGCCAACATCATCTTCCTCGGCCTCGGCGCCTCGCTCTTCCTCCGCGCCCGGACTTGATTGAACATGGGGGCCCCGACATGGCCCCCAAGCCCCCAATCGTTCGGCACGCCCCGGCGGAGCCGGGGCGCGCCTCGGGTCCGCGCGCAGGCGCTCCTCCTCATGGGGGCCCCGACATGGCCCCCAAGCCCCCAATCGTTCGGCACGCCCCGGCGGAGCCGGGGCGTGCCTCGGGTCCACGCGCAGGCGCTCCTCCTCATGGGGGCCCCGACATGGCCCCCAAGCCCCCAATCGTTCGGCACGCCCCGGCGGAGCCGGGGCGCGCCTTGGGTCCGCGCGCAGGCGCTCCTCCTCATGGGGGCCCCGACATGGCCCCCAAGCCCCCCAATCGTTCGGCACGCCCCGGCGGAGCCGGGGCGCGCCTCGGGAGCGCGCGCAGGCGCTCCTCCTCATGGGGGCCCCGACATGGCCCCAAGCCCCCAATCGTTCGGCACGCCCCGGCGGAGCCGGGGCGCGCCTCGGGTCCACGCGCAGGCGACCGTCCGGCCCGCGCCGGCGGCGAGGAGGGGGCGGTGTATCATCCGCGCATGTTCGTCGTCGGGATCGACGTCGGCGGCACGTTCACGGATCTCACGGCCGTCGACGAGCGCAGTGGCCGCGCCGTCGTCACCAAGGTGCCCTCCCGGCCGAGGGCCGAGGCGGAGGCCGTGCTGGCGGGCCTGGCGGCGCTCGGGATCGCGAGCCGCGACGTCAGGCGGCTCGTGCACGGAACCACCGTCGGCACCAACGCCGTCCTCGAGCGGCGGGGCGCTCGCGTGGCCCTCCTCACCACGGAAGGCTTCCGCGACCTGATCGAGATCGGCCGCACCAAGCGGAACATCCCCGCGCTCTTCGTGCCGACCTTCGTCCGGCCCCGGCCGGTCGTGGAGCGGCGCCACCGCTTCGAGGTGGCCGAGCGCCTGGGCGCCGACGGCCGCGTGCGCCGGCCGCTCGACGCGGCGAGCCGCGACCGCGCGCTCGACGGCGCCCTCGCGGCGGACGCCGAGGCGATCGCCGTCTGCTTCCTCCACTCCTACCTGAATCCCGCCCATGAGCGGGCGGTGGCCGACGCCGTCAAGGGGCGGCGACCGGGGCTGCCGGTCTCGTGCTCGGCCGAGGTGGTCGCCGAGTACCGTGAGTTCGAGCGCTTCTCGACCACGGTCCTCAACGCCTACCTGCAGCCCCTGATGGACGCCTACCTCACGGGCCTCGAGGAGCGCCTGCTCGCGACCGGGTACACCCACGGCGTGCTCACCGTGGCCTCGAGCGGCGGCATGATGACCACCGACACCGCGCGCCGCCTGCCCATCAAGACCGTCTTCTCCGGGCCGGCCGGCGGCGTCAGCCGCGCCTGCTTCGTGGGCGCGGCCACCGGCGTCCGTGACCTCATCACCTACGACATGGGCGGAACGTCGACGGACGTCTGTCTCGTCCGCGACCTCGCGCCCCTCATGGGTTCGGACGGGATGATCGGCGCCTTCCCGGTCAAGGTGCCGCAGATCGACATGCACACGGTCGGCGCGGGGGGCGGCTCCATCGCCTGGCTCGACGTGGACGGCAGCCTGTGCGTCGGGCCGCGCAGCGCCGGCGCCGCGCCCGGCCCCGCCGCCTACGGGCTGGGCGGCACGGAGCCCACCGTGACCGACGCCAACCTCGTGCTCGGACGGATCGGCACCCGGCGCCGGCTGGGCGGCAGCATCGCGCTCGACGCGGGCTTGGCGCGCGCCGCCGTCGCCGACCTCGCCCGGCGCCTGGGTCTCGGCGTGGAGACCCTCGCCGAGGGCATCGTGCGCCTGGCCGTCGTGCGGATGACGTCCGCCATCCGCGAGATCTCCATTCAGCGCGGGCACGACCCGCGCGACTTCACGCTGGTCGCCTTCGGCGGCGCCGGGCCCATGCACGCGCTCGCGCTGGCCGAGGAGATGGACATCCCGCGCGTGCTCGTCCCTCGCCACCCGGGCAACTTCTCGGCGCTCGGCCTCCTCGCCTCCGACGTCAAGCACGACGATGTCCGCACGCGCGTCGGTTCCCTCGCCGAGCGCCTGGGCGCGATCGGCGACCTCTTCGGCGAGATGGAGGCCGCGGCGCGGCGCCAGCTCGAGCTCGAGGGTTTCGGGCCCGACCAGCAGCGCGTCGCGCGCTCGCTCGATCTGCGCTACCGGGGCCAGGCCTTCGAGCTCAACGTCGCGCTCCCCGACGGCGTCCCGGCCCTCGACGCCATCGCCGCGGCGTTCCACGCCCGGCACCGGGCCGCGTACGGCCACGCCAACCCGGCGGCGGCGATCGAGCTGGTCAATGCGCGCCTCACCGCCTGGGGCGTCGTGCCCCGGCCCGCGCCCGAGCCCTACCGCAGCGCGACCGACACGCTCGACGCCGCGCTCGTGGAGCGCCGCGCCGTCTGGCTCGAGGGCCGGCCGCACGACTGCCCGGTGTGGGAGCGCGACCGGCTCCCCGAGCGCGCCGAGCTCGCGGGCCCGGCGATCGTGGAGGAGTTCGGCGCCACGACGGTCGTGCTGCCGGGGTGGCGGGGCGCCGTCGACGTCCACGGCAACCTGCGCTTCGAGCGGGAGCGCCGCCCGTGATCGACCCCATCACGCTCGAGGTGCTCCGCGAGGCGTTCGTCTCCATCGTGCGCGAGATGCGCGTGACGCTCGTGCGCACCGCCTACTCGTCGATCCTCTACGAGGGCGAGGACTTCTCCTGCGTGCTGATGGACGGCCAGGCGCAGATCGTGGCCATGTCGAGGGGACAGGACCATCCCCTGCACATCGTCCCCATCGGCTGGTCGATGAGGGCGGTGCGCGAGAAGTTCGGTGACGACATCCATCCCGGCGACATCTTCCTGCACAACGACCCGTACACCGGCGGCACGCACCTGAACGACGTGGCCATGGTGTACCCGCTCTTCGCGCCGGGCCCGGGCGGCGACGCGCTGTTCGTCTTCCCGGTCGTGCGCGCGCACTGGGGCGATGTCGGCGGCATGAGCCCCGGCAGCCTCTCGGGTCGAGCCACCGAGATCTTCCAGGAGGGCGTCCGCATCCCGCCGATCCGGGTCGTCGACCGCGGCCACCCCGACCAGGCCGCGCTCGACCTGCTCTTCGCCAACATGCGCGGGCCGCGGGAGCGCCAGGGCGACTTCCAGGCCATGATCGGCACCTGCCGCAAGGCGACCGAGCGCATCGAGGCGCTGGCCGCGCGGTATGGCGCCGCCACCGTGCGAACGGCGGTGGCGCATCTGATGGATCGCGCCGAGGCGCGGATGCGCCGGGCCATCGCGGCGCTGCCGGACGGCGAGTACCGCTACGAGGCGCACCTGGAGAGTGGCCGCGAGCGGCTCGAGCCGCTCACCGTGCGCGCCCGCGTGGTCGTGGCCGGCGACACGCTCACGGTCGATCTGACCGGCACGTCGCCGCAGACGGCGGGCCCCACCAACGTCGGCCCGGCCATGGCGCCCACGGGCGCCTTCACGATCGTCAAGGCCTTCCTCGACCCCGGCGCCGACGTCAACTCGGGCGCCTTCCGCCCGCTCACCGTCATCACGCCGCCCGGGACCATCGTCAACGCCGCCCCCCCGGCGCCCTGCGGCGGCATGGTGGAGGTGAAGTACTGCGTGGAGACGGCGGTGATGGGCGCGCTGGCCCGGGCCCTCGACGGCCGGGTGACGGGCGATCTCAAGGGCGGCGGCAACCACTGCTACGTGGGCGGGCCGCATCCGCGTGGGGGCGAGACCTTCATCTTCTACGAGTACCCGGCCGGCGGCACCGGCGGCTTCGCCGGCGGCGACGGCAGCAACGCCGTGCGCACGTGGACCGAGAGCGACATGACCACGCTCCAGCCCGTGGAGGCCGTGGAGCAGCTCTACCCGCTGCACGTCGAGAGCACGGCGCTGCGCGAGGACTCGGGCGGCCCGGGCCGCTGGCGCGGCGGGCTCGGCCTGCGCCGCGAGGTGCGCGTGGAGTGTGCCGGCGCGCAGCTCTCGGTGCTGGCCGAGAAGGCCGTGCTGCCGCCGTTCGGCGTCTGCGGCGGCGGCGCGGGCGCGACCAACCGCTTCTGGGTGCGCCGCGCCGGGCGCGAGGTCCAGCCCTCGCCCCTGCCCGGCAAGGTCAGCGGCTTTCCGCTGCAGGCCGGTGACGTGGTGGTCATGGAGAGCTCCGGCGGTGGCGGCTTCGGCGACCCGCTCGAGCGCGATCCCGCGCTGGTGGCGGCCGACATCGCGCAGGGCTACGTCACGCGCGAGGCCGCGTCCACGGTGTACGGCGTGGTCTCGGACGGCGCCGCCGTCGACACGGAGGCCACCCTGGCCCGGCGCGCCGCGCTCCGCGACGGCCGCGTCCGCGTGCGGGTGACGCCGAGCGCCTCGCTCGACGGGGCGCGCGGTCGCGCGATCCGTCTGGACGCCGGCACCGCGGCGCGGCTGGGCGCCGGGCCCGGCGCGGTGGTCGAGCTGGTGAACCCGCGGGGGGCGCCGCTGCGCGCCTGGCTCGCCGGCATCCTGCGCGACCCCGGCGCGCGCGCCGAGGTCGCGCCCGACGCGCTGGGCATGCTGGCGCTGCGGGAGGGCGCCGAGGTGGAGATCCGCGCCGTCCACTCCGGCGCCCTGGGCGGGGGCGAGCCCGCGCCGGGGCAAGGCGTCGCCCGGTCCGGGCTTACCGGGTCGCTTCCGTGAGGGACCGGAGAGTCTCCTCGAGCTGCTTCTGCTCGGCGCCGTACTGGGCCCAGTCGCCGCGGCGCAGGGCGTCCTGGGACCGTTGCCAGAGCTCCCACGCGCGCTGGACGAGGGCCCGGCCGGCGGCCGGCGTGGCCGGTTCCGTCCGGGCGCCGGGCGTCCCCGCCGCGGGCGTGGCCGGCGCGGCGAGACGGCCGCCGAAGACGCGCGAGAGCGACTGCTCCAGCGTGGGCTCCATGGCGATCTGGTTGCCGTAGGCCACGATCACGCGGCGCAGCTCCGGCAGCGCGCCCTGCTCGGAGGCGGCCAGGTAGAGCGGCTGCACGTAGACGAGCGACTGGTCGATGGGGATGGCCAGCAGCGAGCCCCGGATGACGGTGGACCCGCGCTGGTTCCACAGCGCCAGCTGCTGGGAGATGATCGGGTCCTGGTCGATGCGCGCGTCGATCTGGCGCGGGCCGTAGACGAGCTTCTGCTTGGGGAAGTTGTAGACGATCAGCCGCCCGTAGTTCGGCGGATCCGACCGCGCCGCCAGCCAGGCGATCATGTTGTCGCGCCGGCTCGGGTTGAACAGCGTGAGCAGGATGAACTCCTCCCGCGCCTCGCCGGGCAGCCGCATGATCGTGTAGTACGGCTCCATCTCGCGGTCGCGGCCCTCGATGCTGCGGCGGGGAACGGCCCAGAGGTCCTCCCGGTTGTAGAAGACCTGCGGGTCCTCCATGTGATAGGTCGCGTACTTGCGCGCCTGGATGGCGAAGAAGTCCTCGGGGTAGCGGATGTGGCGCTGCAGGTCGGCCGGCATGCGGTCGAGCGGGCGCAGGAGCCCCGGGAACGCCCGGGCGTAGGTCCGCACGATGGGATCCTCGGCGTCGGCCAGGTAGAGCGCCACGGTGCCGTCGTAGGCGTCGACGGTGGCCTTGATCGAGTTGCGGATGTAGTTGCCGAGCCCGCGGATCGGCTCCGAGTACGGATAGCGGTGCGTGGTCGTGTAGCCGTCCAGCATCCACACGAGCCGCCCGGCCTCGGTGACGACGATGTAGGGATCGCGGTCGTACTGGAAGAACGGCGCGATCCGCCGCACGCGGTCGGCCACCGAGCGGTGCATGAGCACCCGGCTCTCGGGCGTGAGGTCGTTGGCGAGGAGGATCTTCACCTCGCCGAAGCGGGCCGCGAAGGCCAGCTTGCGCACGAACGACGAGAGCGGGATGCCGCCGGCGCCTCCGTAGGAGGTGTACACGTTCTGGTCGCCGGCCGGGTAGTCGAGCTCCTGGGAGCGGGTGCGCACGAGCACGTACTCGTTGGACAGCTCCCCGAAGTAGATCTCCGGGCGCTCCACCTTGGTGAAGCGCTCGCTCCGCGGGGGGATGTCCTTCACCAGGAACTCCGGCAGCCCCTCCGGCGTGATGCGGTTCACCGGGCCCACCACCACGCCGTAGCCGTGCGTGAAGGTCAGGTGCTCGTTGATCCAGCTGCGCCCGCCCTGCAGGTGCTGGTACGACAGCTCGCGCGGCGACAGCATGAGCTGCCGGTACTCGCCGTCGACCGTGTAGCGGTCGTTGTCGACGTCGACGAACTTGTAGTAGGTCCGGATCTCCTGCAGCTGGGCGAAGGTCCGGAGCAGCGGCCGGTGGTCCCACAGGCGGATGTTCCGGATGGTGGCCGCGTTCCGCTCCAGGGCCCGCGCATCGAGCGTCTCGTCGGCGGGGAACTCCCGCTCCACGATGCGGTCCAGGCCGTACGCCTGGCGGGTCATGCGGATGTTGTGCACGATGAAGGGCCGCTCGGCGGCCAGCTCGTTGGGCGCCACCCGGAACCGCTGGAGCAGCGCCGGGTAGAGCAGGAGGCCCACGACCCACGTGGCCACGAGCAGCACGACGCCGCCCGCGACCAGGCGCAGGCCGGGCCGCGCCAGCTGGGCCAGGCACGCGGCGGCGCAGAGCCCGGCCAGCACGGCCAGGGCCCCCAGCACGGGCAGCGAGGCGTGCACGTCCGTGTAGGTCGCGCCGAAGACGACGCCGCGCGGCGAGTAGAGCACCTCGTAGCGGTCCAGCCAGAAGCCGACGCCGGCCAGGGCCAGGAGCACGGCGCCGAGGACGAGCAGGTGCGCGCGCGCGCCCGCGGCCAGCCGCGGCCCGCGCGTGGTGAGGGCCAGGCTGCGCTGGAGCACGTACACCACCAGCGTCAGCAGCAGCGTGCCGACGACGAGCGTGGTGGCCCAGCCGGTGACCAGCCGCCACACCGGCAGCGCGAAGACGAAGAAGCTCAGGTCCTGGCCGAAGAGCGGGTCGACGGTGCGGAAGGGCACGGCGTTCAGGTACTCGAGCACCGTCTCCCAGTGGGCGCTCGCGCGCAGGCCGGAGGCGAAGGAGATGAGCGCGATGACCACCGGCATGAAGCGCCGGATCAGCGGCTCGATCACCACCCGCCCGGGCAGGCCGAGCTGATCCTCCAGCTCCCAGTAGACGTCCGAGCGCGCGGTCCGCGCGGCGAAGGTGAGGTTGACGTAGAGGAAGACGAGCACGGCCACGGCCACCGCGGCGAACAGGGCGCCGCGGAACGACAGCGTGGTCAGGAAGACCTGCTCGTAGCCGACCTCCTGGAACCAGAGCCAGTCCGTGTAGAGCGGCACGACCTGGCCCACGAAGCCCAGCACCACCAGGCCGACGACGAGGAGGAGGATCGTCCGCGAACGATCCATCGGCCGGCCGGCGGCGACCCTACGTGCCGTGCCGCCAGGAGGCGAGGTAGGACTCCTGCTGGGCCGTCAGGTCGTCGATCTCCACGTTCATCGAGGCCAGCTTCAGTCGCGCGATCTCGCGGTCGATCTCTCGCGGCACCCCGTACACCTTCCGCTCCAGCGCCGCCCCGCGCTTGACCATGAACTCCGCGGCCAGCGCCTGGTTGGCGAAGCTCATGTCCATCACCGCCGCCGGATGGCCCTCGGCGGAGGCCAGGTTGATGAGGCGCCCCTCGCCGAGCACGTAGAGCCGGCGGCCGCCCAGCCGGTACTCCTCCACGAAGGGCCGGACCGTCCGCCGGGACTGGGCCATGCCGGCCAGCGCGTCGAGGTCGATCTCGACGTTGAAGTGGCCGGAGTTGGCCAGGATCGCCCCGTCCTTCATGCGCGCGAAGTGCTCCGTGCGGATCACCGAGGTGTTGCCGGTCACGGTCACGAACACGTCGCCCACCTCGGCGGCGCGCGCCATCGGCATCACCTGGAACCCGTCCATCACGGCCTCCAGCGCCCGCATGGGCTCGACCTCGGTCACGATCACGTGCGCGCCCATGCCCTTGGCCCGGGTGGCCACGCCCCGCCCGCACATGCCGTAGCCGGACACGACCATCGTGCGGCCGGCGAGCAGGACGTTGGTGGCGCGCAGGATCCCGTCGATCGTGGATTGCCCGGTGCCGTAGCGGTTGTCGAAGAGGTGCTTGGTGTCGGCGTCGTTGACGGCGACGACGGGGAAGGCCAGCACGCCCTCCCTCTCCATCGCGCGGAGCCGGATGACGCCGGTGGTCGTCTCCTCGGTGCCGCCGATCACCTGCGCGGTCAGGTCGCCGCCGCGGGTGCCTTCCTTGTGCAGCTGCGAGATCAGGTCGGCGCCGTCGTCCATCGTGACCTGCGGCCGGATGGCCAGCACGGACTCGAGATGCCGGTAGTACGTGGCGTTGTCCTCGCCCTTCCGCGCGTACACCGGGATGCCGTACTCCTGCACGAGGGCGGCCGCGGTGTCGTCCTGCGTGGAGAGCGGGTTCGAGGCGCAGAGGGCCACGTGGGCGCCGCCGGCCTTGAGCGTCAGCATGAGGACCGCCGTCTCCGTGGTCACGTGCAGGCAGGCCCCCAGCCGGATGCCCTTGAGCGGCTGCTCCTTGCCGAACCGCTCCCGCACCTGCCGCAGCACCGGCATGGACTGCTCGGCCCACTCGATCTTCAACCGACCCGCCGCGGCCAGCCCCAGATCCCTCACATCGTGCTCGACCATCACCCGCGCATCCTTTCCCTCGGACTCACCGCCAGGCGCCGCCTATTGGACCACGCCCCTGCCGCCCCCACCACCCCACCGCCGGCCGAAGCCGCGACGCTTCCGGCCACGCCGCCGCCGCTTCACCACGTCCCACGCTCATTCCCCGGCCACGTCGACGGTCCCGTCACCTGGACCGGAAGTCACTCCTCGACCACACCGGCCCACCAGCTCCACCGGCTGCTCGACCAAGCAGTGTCCGCGGCGCAGGACGGCGACGAGCCACCGCCGCATCGAGGCCCGCTGGCCGAGGACCGGACGACTCCGCCGCTCCGTTGCGCCGGCTCCGCCGGCGCAACCCCGTCCTGGGGGAGGCGAAGCGGGCCGCAGGCCCGCGAAGCGTCGGAAGGGGGCGAGGCCCCCCGCCGAGATTAGACCCCGGCGTCGTCCCGCAGGTCTTTCACCCGGTCGGTCCGCTCCCAGGTGAACTCCGGCTCCGATCGGCCGAAGTGCCCGTACGCCGCCGTCTTCTTGTAGATGGGCCGGCGCAGGTTCAGGTACTTGATGATGCCGGCCGGCGTGAAGTCGAAGTGGCGGCGGATCATCTGCTCGAGCCGGGCGTTCGGCACCTTGCCGGTGCCGAAGGTGTCGACCATGATCGACACGGGATCGGCCACGCCGATCGCGTAGGCCACCTGCACCTGCGTGCGCTCGGCGAGGCCGGCGGCGACGATGTTCTTGGCGACGTGCCGGGCCATGTAACAGGCGGAGCGATCCACCTTCGTCGGGTCCTTGCCGGAGAAGGCGCCGCCGCCGTGCGGGCAGGAGCCCCCGTAGGTATCCACGATGATCTTCCGCCCCGTCAGGCCGGTGTCGCCCATCGGCCCGCCGGTCACGAAGCGCCCCGTCGGGTTCACGTGGAACACGCACGTCTTGCGGTCGAGCAGCTCGGGCGGGATCGTCGGCACGATCAGCCGCTCGATGATGTCCGCGCGGATCTGCTCGTTCGTGACGTCGGGGCTGTGCTGCGTCGAGATCACCACGGTCTCCACCGAGCGGGGCCGGCCGTCGACGTAGCGCACGGTCACCTGCGACTTGCCGTCCGGGCGCAGGTAGTCGAGCGCCCCGGACTTGCGCAGCCGGGCCAGGCCCATGGTCAGGCGGTGCGAGAGGATGATCGGCAGGGGCATCAGCTCCGGCGTCTCGGTGCAGGCGTAGCCGAACATCAGGCCCTGGTCGCCGGCGCCCAGATTATCGACGCCCATGGCGATGTCCGAGGACTGCTCGTCGATGGCGGCGATGACGCCGCAGGTCTCGTAGTCGAAGCCGTACTTGGCGCGGGTGTAGCCGACCTGCCGGATGGTGTCGCGCGCGACGCGCGGGATGTCCACGTAACAGGAGGTGGTGATCTCGCCGGCGACGACCACGAGCCCGGTGGTGAGCAGCGTCTCGCAGGCCACCCGCCCCACCGGATCCTGGGCGATGATGGCGTCCAGGACGGCGTCCGAGATCTGATCGGCGATCTTGTCGGGATGCCCCTCGGTCACGGACTCCGAGGTGAACAGGTACTCGTCGCGCGCCATCCTTCGACCCTCCGGGAAAAAAGTCTCGTCAGTCTAGCACGGGCGCCGCGACCGTGACGACGGCTCACCGCGGGGCGGCGCGCATGCGCGCCTTGAGCGCCTCCAGCGTGGGAATGGTCCACGGATCGACGCCGCGGAGCAGCGCCAGGTAGTAGCTCGTCCACTGGCCGAGGTAGACCAGCGAGAGCAGCCGGGCGAGCAGGCCGCCGCCGCGCGGCCACACCTCACTGGTGCCGCCGGCGGCGGCGCCGATCAGCTCGTGCAGGAGCGCGAAGCGGCGCGCGATGGCGTCGGCCTCGTCGCGGTCGCGCAGCAGCACCAGGTGCCGCGCCCGGGCGGGCGGCCCGGCCCACGCCTCGATCTCGTTGTGGTTCATCTCCGGCAGGGCGCCGGCCGCGGCGAAGGTCTTGGCGTTCTCCTCGAGGTCGGTCTTCCAGCGATACGCCACCAGGCCGGTGGTGGGGCCGCCGTAGACGACGGGCAGCCGGTCGCCGATGGCCATGGCCAGCCGCTTGGCCTCGTTGTCCGCTTCCGGCCGCTCCGGCCGCAGGTCCGCCGCCAGCGCGTCGAGCACCGCCAGCGCCTCGTCGACCTCGGTGCTCTTCACCACGGAGCGGTCGGCGGCGCGCAGCACGGCCAGCAGCGGGAAGAAGAGGTAGCCCAGCGCCATGCGGGGCATGAGGCCGCCCGGCAGCGCCACCCGCGGCACGCCGCGCTCGGCGGCCAGCGCCGCCAGCCGGCCCCCGGCGGTGACGACCACCAGCGAGGCGCCGCGGCCGAGGGCGGCCTCGGCGGCGGACACGACCTCGGCCGTGTCCCCGGAGTAGGACGAGGCGACGACGAGGTCGCGCTCGCCGGCCAGCGCGGGCAGCCCGTAGCCCCGGTGGACCACGACCGGCACGTCGAGACGGTCGGCGACGCACGCCGCCAGCAGGTCGCCGCTCGAGGCCGAGCCCCCCATGCCCGCCACCACGAGGGCGCGCGGCGCGGCGAGGGCCACGTCGGGCCGCGGCGCCAGCCGCGCGGCCTCCCGGCACTGCGCGGGGAACGCCGCCAGCACCGCGGCGGTGCCGTGGACGTCGACGCGCGCGCGAGCGGCGGCGTCGTCGAGAGGCGCCCTCGCGCGGAAGTCGGAGCGATCGGTGGCCGACATGCCCTGTAGGATACGGCTTTCCCGGCCGTCGTGCGGTGAAAACCGCGAGCGCGGCACGCCAGTGGAGCCATGGCCCGTCGCACGCCGGCCCGCCTCCTCCGAGGAACCTACTCGCGGTCGAGGTCGCGATGGACGACGTTCGGCGAGAAGCCCTGCTCTTCGAGGAACCGGCGGAGCTCCTCGGCGATGGCCACCGAGCGGTGACGGCCGCCCGTGCAGCCCACGGCCACGGTGAGGTAGGCCTTGCCCTCCCGCTGGTAGGCGGGCAGCAGGAAGCGCAGCAGGTCCCGCAGGTGCTGCAGCAGCTCCCGGCTCTCGGCGTGCTTCAGGATGAAGTCGCGCACGCCCGTGTCGCGACCGTCCCGCGGCCGCAAGTGGTCCACGAAGTGCGGGTTCGGCAGGAAGCGCACGTCGAAGACCAGGTCGGCGTCGATCGGGATCCCGTGCTTGAAGCCGAAGGAGATGACCGACGTCTGCAGCCCCGCCCGGCTCTTGGGCAGCCCGTAGAGCTCCAGCAGCAGGTCGCGGAACTGGTGGACGGTCAGGGCCGAGGTGTCGACGATGCGGTCGGCGATCTCCCGCAGGTGGGCCAGCGCCTTGCGCTCGGCGCGGATGGCGTCGTGGACGTGGCCGTCGCCGCCCAGGGGGTGCCGCCGCCGCGTCTCGTGATAGCGGCGCACCAGGGCCTCGTCGCTGGCCTCCACGAAGAGCACCTCCACCTGGTGGCCCCGCTGGCGCAGGGCGGCGATGGCGTCGATCAGGTGCGGCAGGTACTCGCCCTCGCGCACGTCGACGCCGAGGGCCACCCGGTGCACGCGCTGGGCGGAGCGCGCCACCAGGTCGGCGAAGGTCGGGATCAGCGTGGTCGGCAGGTTGTCGACGCAGAAGAAGCCGAGGTCCTCGAAGCACTTGATGGCGAAGCTCTTCCCCGCCCCGCTCATCCCGGTGATGACCACGAAGGCGATCGTCTCGCTCACGTCGCCGCCCCGTGGCCGGAGCCCCGCGGCCGCCGGCGATTCCGCCATGCCCGGCTCAGCGCCGCTTGGGCGCCAGTCGCCGCTGGTGCGAGGGCAGGATGCCGAGTTCCTCGCGGTACTTCGCCACCGTGCGGCGGGCGATGACGAGGCCGCGGCCCTTGAGGATCTGCGCGACCTCCTGGTCGCTCAGGGGCTTGGAGGGGTCCTCGTTGGCGAGCAGGTCCTGGATCATCTTCTTCACCGACACCGACGACACCATCTCGCCGTCGCCGGAGGCGATGCCGCTGTGGAAGAAGAACTTCAGCTCGAACAGGCCCTGCGGGGTCTCCACGTACTTGTTGGTGGTGACCCGGCTGATGGTCGACTCGTGCATGCCGATGTCCTCGCCCACGTCGCGCAGCGACAGCGGGCGGAGGTAGGCCAGGCCCTTGTCCAGGAACTCGCGCTGGAACTTCACGATCGACTGCGTGACCTTGCGCAGCGTCCGCTGGCGCTGGTCCACGCTCTTGATCAGCCACACCGCCGAGCGGAGCTTCTGCTCCACGTACTGCCGGGCCTCGTCGCCCGAGCTGCGCAGCAGCGACCGGTACAGCGAGTTCACGCGCAGCCGCGGGATGCCGTCCTCGTTGAGCACCACCACGTACTCGCTGCCCATCTTGTGGACGACCACGTCGGGGACGATGTAGCGCGAATCGCTGCCGCCGAAGCGCCGTCCCGGCTTGGGCTCGAGGCCCATGATCTCCTCGACCGATTCCATGATGCGGTCGAGCGGCAGCTTGAGGGCCCGGGCGATGTCGGGATAGCGGCGGCGCGTGAGGTCCTCGAAGTGCTGCTCCACGATCTCCACCGACACCGGGTCGGGATTGGGGTCGCTCTTGAGCTGGATGAGCAGGCACTCCTGGATGGAGCGCGCGGCCACCCCCGGCGGGTCGAAGCCCTGCACCAGGGCCAGGACCTTCTCGACCTCCTCGGGCGTGGTCTGGCAGCGCTCGGCGATCTCCCCCACCTCGGCGCGCAGGTAGCCGTCCTCGTCGAGGTTGCCGATGATCTCGGTGCCGATGCGCCGCACCCGCTCGTCCTCGCTGGCGAAGCGCAGCTGCTCCTCCAGGTGGTCGGTGAGCGAGGACGTCGAGCGGACCATGTTCTCGAAGGGCAGGTCGTCGCGGTCCTCCTGGGCCACGAGCGAGCGTTCCTCGTGATCGTCGAACATGACCGCGGTCAGATCGAAGGGCAGGTCGTCGGTGCCCCGCTCCTTGTCCACCGCCGGCGGCTCGAGCGGCGCCGGCTCCACGGAGGCCGGGGCCGGCGCCGGCGCGTCCGGCGTGGTGGGGGCGGCGGCCTCCGGCGCGTCGGCGGTGTCGGTCGGCACCTCCTCCAGCAGCGGATTCTCGAGCAGCTCCTTCTGCACGACCTCCTGGAGCTCGAGCGTCGAGAGCTGCAGCAGCTGGATGGCCTGCTGCAGCAGCGGGGTCATCACGACCCGCTGGCTCTGGCGGAGTGAGAGGCGTGTTTCCATGGCCATGACGGAGGCTCCCGCCCTAGAGGGAAAACCGGTCGCCCAGGTAGATCTCCCGGGCGGTCGGATTGTTGGCGATCTCGCTGGCGGTGCCCGACACCAGCACCCTGCCGCCGTAGAGGATGTACGCGCGGTCCGTGATGGCGAGGGTCTCCCGCACGTTGTGATCCGTGATCAGGATGCCGATGCCGCGCTCGCGCAGACGGCCCACGATCTCCTGGATGTCGCCGATGGCGATGGGATCGATCCCCGTGAACGGCTCGTCGAGCAGGAGGTACTGCGGCGAGGTCACCAGGGCGCGGGTGATCTCGAGCCGCCGCCGCTCGCCGCCCGACAGCGTGTAGGCCGGGTACCGGGCCAGCGCCGTCAGGTCGAGCTCGGCCAGCAGCTCGCGCGCCCGCTCGCGCCGCTCGGCGGCGCTCAGGTCGAGCGTCTCCAGGATGGCCAGCAGGTTCTCCTCGACGGTGAGCTTGCGGAACACCGAGGACTCCTGCGGCAGGTAGCCGACGCCCATCCGGCAGCGCTGGTACATGGGCAGGCTGGTGATCTCCTGGCCCTCCAGGAAGATCCGGCCGCCGTCGGCGGGCAGCAGGCCGACCATCATGTAGAACGACGTGGTCTTGCCGGCGCCGTTGGGGCCCAGCAGTCCCACCACCTCGCCGCGCTGGATGTCGAGCGACACGTGGTCGACGACCTGGCGGTGCTTGAACCACTTCGAGAGCTCGTGGGCGACCAGGCCTTCCATGCCGTCACTCGCACGGCGCCCGGGAGCCCGACGCCGCCTGTGGCCGGCCGTCGGCCCCGGACTCCCGCGGATGGAACACCGCCGTCACGCGTCCCTGCGTGCCGCCCTCGACGACGCTCCGGTCCTCGGAGAGATAGATGGTGATGACGTCGCCGGTGACGACGTTGTCGTCCTGCCACACCCGGGCGTCGCCCATCAGCACCATGCGCTGCTCGAGGTCGTGGTACTCGGCCCGCAGCGACGTGCCGATGCGGCAGTCGCGGGTCACGATGCGCACGTTGCCGGTGGAGACCGTGCGGAGGATCCGCTCGCCCTTGTCGTCCAGGTAGACCTCCATCTCGTCGGCGTACTGCACGGAGCCCGTCTGCCGGGCCACCACCTTGCCGCTGAAGACGACGAGGCTCTCCTTGCCGTGGCGCACCATCTTGTCGGCGTGCACGGTGACCGGCTCGCTGCGTCCCTCGCGCGGTTGCGCCGTCGGCGGCGTCGGGCGGGGCTTCGCCGGCGGCGTCGCCTCGCGCGAGCGGGCCGGCGGGGGCGCGCCGCGCTGGCTGCGGGGCCCGGGCCGGGCCCCCTGCCCGTCGGCGCCGGTGGCCCCGAGCAGCACGGCGGCGATGGCCAGGCCCGCCATGCCCCGCCGCCTCACGAACGCGGCCGGCCCGTGAACGTCGCGCGCACGCGCCCGCCCACGGTCGTCGCCTCTTCGGCCATGCGGACGTCGAGCGTGGAGCCGTCGATCACCGTGCCGTCCCGCGTGATGCGCACCGGCACGTCCGTCCACAGCCGGCGCTCGCGTCCGTTCCAGCGCAGCACCGCCGTCTCCAGCCGCAGGCCGTCGTCCGAGACCATGACCACGTCGCGCCGCACCTCGAAGTCCCGCGTGTCCTTGAAGTAGTCGCCCTCGGCCCCGGTGATCGTCCACGCCCGCTCGCGGTCCTGCACGCGCAGGCGCACGTTGCGGAGCGCGGTGCGGCCGGCCTCGTCGAAGACCTGGGCCTGATCGGCCACGAGCTGCCAGCGGCTGCCCTCGGCGGACTCCTCCTGCAGCTGCACTTCCCTGATGCTGAGGTCGGCCGCCGCCGTGGGAGCAGGGCCTTCGGCCTCGGTGCGCATCGCGCGGCCGCGCACCACCAGCGTGCCCGCCACGACGAGCACGAACAGGGCGACCATCACGAGAATCCGGCGTGCTAGGCGATCCATTCGTGGTCCCTGCAAATTCGGTACCAGCCTACCACAGGGGTCATGACCGAGGAAGGGAAAAGGCCGCGCGCCGCCCTACACGTCGATCTTCGCGCGCAGGATGTCGTGCAGGTGGATGACCCCCGCCGGGCGGCGGTCGGCGTCGGTGATCACGAGGCTGGTGATCTGGTGCGTCTCCATGATCTCGAGCGCCTTGGCGGCCAGATCCTCGGCCTGGACGGTCTTCGCCCGAGGGTCGCCGCCGCGATGGAAATCGCGCTGCGTGGCCAGCGCCCCGGCGGTGAGGTGGGCGATGGGCTCGCTGCGCAGGTGGGCGCGCCGGAGGTCGCCGTCGGTGATGACGCCGACCAGGCGGCCACGCGTGTCGACCACCGTCGTCATGCCCAGTCGCTTGTCGGTCATCTCGACGATCACGTCCTTCATGAGCGCGTCTGCGGTCACGATGGGGACCGCGGCGCCCGTGTGCATCAGGTCGCCGACGCGGACCAGGCTGCGCCAGCCCAGCGTGCCCCGGGGATGGAGCGCGGCGAAGTCCTCGGGCCGCAGCCCCCGGAGGTCGAGCAGGGCCATGGCCAGCGCGTCGCCGACCGCCAGCGCCGCCGTCGTGCTGCACGTGGGCGCCAGGTTCATCGGACAGGCCTCCTCGGCCACGCTCACGTCGAGCACCACGTCGGACTGGCGCGCCAGCGTCGACGCCGGATTGCCGGTCAGCAGCACGATCGGGACGCCCAGGCGCTTGACCGCCGGCAGCATGGCGAGCATCTCGTCGGTCTCGCCGGAGTTCGACAGCGCCAGCACGACGTCGCCGCGCGCCAGCATGCCGAGATCGCCGTGCACCCCCTCGGCCGGGTGCAGGAAGTGCGCCGGCGTGCCGGTGGAGGCCAGCGTCGCGGCGATCTTCCGGCCGACGTGACCGGACTTGCCCATGCCGGCCACGATCACGCGGCCCGCGCACCGGTGGAGCGCCTCCACCGCGCGGTCGAAGCGCTCGTCCAGGCGGGGCACCAGGGCCAGGATCGCCTCGGCCTCGAGGCGCAGGACGCGCTCGGCCCGGCGGCGCGCCGCGCTCATGGTCGCAGCGCCGCGCGGATGGCCAGCAGCTCGTCCAGCAGCCGCGGCAGGTCGTCGATCCGCAGCATGTTCGGCCCGTCCGAGAGCGGCCGCCCATCGGGCAGCGTGCGATCCGGATCCTCGTGCATCTCCATGAAGACGGCGTCCACGCCGACGGCGACGGCGGCCCGCGCGAGCGCGGGCACGTAGCGGCGCTCGCCGCCCGAGCGCGTGCCGCCGGCGCCGGGCAGCTGCACCGCGTGGGTGGCGTCGAAGACGACGGGCACGCCGAGCGCGCGCATCTCGATCAGCCCCCGCATGTCGACGACCAGGTTGTGGTAGCCGAAGCTGGTGCCGCGCTCGGTCAGGAGCACCTGGCCGTTGCCGGCGGCGCGCACCTTGTCGACGACGTTGGCCATGTCCCCCGGCGCCAGGAACTGTCCCTTCTTGACGTTCACCGGCCGGCCCGTGCGGGCCGCGGCCACGACGAGGTCGGTCTGCCGGCACAGGAACGCGGGGATCTGGAGCACGTCCAGCACCTCGGCCGCCGGCGTCACCTCCTCCACCTGGTGGACGTCCGACAGCACCGGCACGCCGACGGCGGCCTTCACGCGGGCCAGGATGCGCAGGCCCTCGGCCAGGCCCGGACCCCGGTAGCCGTCGAGGGACGAGCGGTTGGCCTTGTCGTAGGACGACTTGTAGATGAAGGGCACCCGGCGCTCGGCGGCGATCGCGGCCAGGCGCTCGGCCGTCGTCAGCGCGTGCTTCTCGCTCTCGATCGCGCAGGGCCCGCCGATGAGCGCCAGCGGGTGGCCCGCGCCGATGGTGATGGCGCCGACGCGGACGGCGCCGGCCGCGGTCATCCTCTCGCCCCCGCCGCCCGGCCGGCGCCGCCGTGGGCGAGCGCCGCCCGGACGAAGCCGGCGAAGAGCGGGTGCGGATCCCACGGCCGCGAGCGGAACTCGGGGTGGAACTGCCCGGCCACGAAGTACGGGTGCTCGGGGATCTCGACGATCTCCACGATGCCCTTGTCGGCCCACTCGCCGGACACCCGCAGGCCGTTCTTCTCCAGACGCTGCAGGTAGTCGTTGTTCACCTCGTAGCGGTGGCGGTGACGCTCGTGGACGATGGACTGGCCGTAGAGCCGCGCCGCCGTGCTGCCCTCCGCCAGCACGACGGGATAGAGCCCGAGCCGCATGGTGCCGCCCTTGGCGGCCACGCCGCGCTGCTCGGGGAGCAGGTCGATCACGGGGTGCGGCGTGGCCGGATCGAACTCCGTCGAGTTCGCCCGGTCGAGGCCGCACACGTGGCGCGCGAACTCGATCACCGCGCACTGCATGCCCAGGCAGATCCCGAAGTACGGCACGCCGTGCTCGCGCGCATGGCCGGCCGCGGCGATCTTGCCCTCGATGCCGCGGTCGCCGAAGCCGCCGGGCACCAGGATGCCGTGCACGCCGGCGAAGTGGGCGCCGGCGCCGTCGCGCTCGATGTGCTCGGCGTCGATCCAGGCCAGGTCGACGCGGGCGTCGTTGGCGATCCCGCCGTGCACGAGCGCCTCCACCAGGCTCTTGTAGGAGTCGCGGAGGTCGATGTACTTGCCCACCACGGCGATCCGCGTCTCGTGACGCGGCGACTTCACCCGCTTGACCACCTCGTCCCAGCGGCCGAGGTCGCTGGGCCGGTCGGGCAGCCCGAGCAGCTTCACGATGATGCCGTCCAGACCCTCGCGGTGGAACACCTGCGGCACCTCGTACACGGTGTCCACGTCCTTGGCGGTGATGACGGCCTCCTCCTCGACGTCGCAGAAGAGGGCGATCTTCGACTTGATGCCCGGCGGCAGGTACCGGTCGGTCCGGCAGAGCAGGACGTCGGGCTGGATGCCGATGGCGCGCAGCTCCTTGACGGAGTGCTGGGTGGCCTTGGTCTTCAGCTCCTGGGCCGCCTGCATGAACGGCACCAGCGTCAGGTGGATGTACGCCACGTTGTCCTTGCCGACGTCCTTCTTGAGCTGGCGGATGGCTTCCAGGAAGGGCAGGCTCTCGATGTCGCCGACGGTGCCGCCGACCTCCACGATCACGACGTCGGCCTCGGCGCCGACCCGCCGGATCGCGGCCTTGATCTCGTCGGTGATGTGGGGGATCACCTGCACCGTGCGGCCCAGGTAGTCGCCGCGCCGCTCCTTCTGGATCACCGAGAAGTAGACCTTGCCCGTGGTGATGTTGTGGTCGCGCGTCACGCGGGTGGAGGTGAAGCGCTCGTAGTGGCCGAGGTCGAGGTCCGTCTCGCCGCCGTCGTCGGTGACGAACACCTCGCCGTGCTGGTAGGGGCTCATGGTGCCGGCGTCGACGTTGATGTAGGGGTCCATCTTCTGCAGGGCGACCCGGAAGCCGCGCGCCTCGAGCAGCGCGCCGATCGAGGCGGCCGCCAGCCCTTTGCCCAGCGACGACACGACGCCCCCCGTCACGAAGATGTATTTCGGCCCCACGTCAATCCTCCCTTCCCGCGTCGTGTGCCTGCACCCAGTCTCGCACGAACCCCGCCTCGTCCTCCCGGCTCCCCAGCGCGCCATCGAGCCGTCCGTCCCGGAGCGCGGCCAGCACGCCGGTGACGGCGGCCCCGCGCGGCACGCCGAGGCCGACGACGTCGTCGCCCCCGAGGGTGGGCCGCGCGTCGCGCGCGCTCGCCTGGAACCACGCCACCGCCGCCTGCGCCGCCGGTCCGCCGACGAGCGCGATCCACGCGAGCTCGACGTCCGACCGCCCGCGCAGCAGCGCCGCGCGCGCGCTCGGGCGCGCCGCGCCGGCCAGGGCCTGCGCCGTCGCGGCGCCGGCCTCGAGGGCGTGCTCCAGGCGCGCGCGCGGCTCGCCGGTGAAGCCCAGCCGCGCCAGCGCCGCCGCCGCGACCTCGCGCGGCTGGTCGGCGAGCAGGGCCAGCACCGCCACCTCCGCGGGCGCCACGCGCAGGCCCTGCTCGCGGCCGCGAGCCAGCCGCGCCGGCAGGCGGTCCAGGCGCTCGGCCGTCGCCGGGCCGAAGCGATACCGGGGATCGAGCAGCCGGAAGACGCCGCCGGCGCCCAGCCGGCGCAGCGCCGCCGCGGGTTCGGCGTCGCCGAGGATCAGGTCGATCTCGGCGAGCAGGCGCTGTCCGGACAGGGCCGGATACGGGCCCAGACGGAGCGCCAGCTGCTGCGCGCGGGCCGTCCACGCGTCGATGGCGAAGCCGAGGCGCGCCGCGTAGCGGGCGGCGCGGAAGATGCGCGTGGGATCTTCCACGAACGACAGCGGGTGCAGCACGCGGAGCCGGCGGCGCGCCGCGTCCGCGCGGCCTCCGAAGGGATCGAGCAGCGCGAAGACTCCGCACGCGAGGTCCACGGCCATCGCGTTCACGCTGAAGTCGCGGCGCGCCAGGTCTTCGCCGATCGTGGCCGGGACCACCCGCGGCAGCGCCCCCGGGCGCTCGTAGCGCTCGGCGCGCGCCGTCGCCACGTCGATGCGGCCGAGCGACTCGACGGTGACGGACGCCGTGAGGAAGCGCGCGTGCTCCACGACGACGGCGCCGGGTCCGAGCGCCGCCGCGAGCGCCCGCGCGAGCGCCAGGCCGTCGCCCTCGACGACCACGTCCAGGTCGCGGCGTGCGCCCCGCGCGATGAGGGCGTCGCGGACGGTCCCGCCGGCCACGTACGCGCGGGCGCCGATCTCCGCGGCCACCCGCGCCGCGGCGCCGAGCGCGTGACGGGCGGTCTCGCTCAGCCGGCCCGCGAAGCGCGCGCCCAGGCTCGGCGGCGCCATGGCCCCCGCCGCCGCCACCGCTCCCGCCGGACCGCGCCGGCCACGCACCACCACCAGCGCGGCGCCGGCGGCCAGGTGGCGCCGCACCGTCACCTCCGAGGCGCGAGCGTCGACGACGGGCAGCGGCCGCGCCAGCGCGTCGGCCCGCAGCCCGTCGAGGCCGAGGTGAGCGGCCCGCGCCAGGTCCTGGCGCGTGACCCACCGGTCGCCGGCGGCGGCGAGCCCGGCGTCGCGGGCGCGGACCTGGCGCAGGGCCTCGCCGACGGTGGCCGCGGCGCGCACCGGGACCACCGCGACGTCGACGAGCGCGGCCGCGCCGGGCTCCACCTGCGGATAGGACCGCCGGCGCGCGAGGCCGGGCGGCGCTACGCCCCGCCGCGCGGGGACCGCGGTGCCGCGCGAGGGACGGGACGGCGACGTCTCGCGCGGCACGGTCGTCACCGTGCCGGCCCGCCGGCGCGGGGATGAAAGGCGTCGTACATGCGGCGCACGGCCGCGGACGGCAGGTGCGTGTAGATCTGGGTCGTCGCGATGTCGGCGTGCCCCAGCATGGCCTGCACCGACCGGAGGTCGGCGCCGTTCTGCAGCAGGTGACTCGCGAACGAGTGCCGCAGCACGTGCGGCGACACGCGGCGCGCGACCCCCGCCCGCGCCGCGGCGGCGCGCACGACCTTCCACAGCGACTGCCGCGACAGCGGCCCGCCGCGCGGGTTCACGAAGAGGCGGCCGCTGTCGCGAGCCCGCGTGGCCAGCGGCCGGACCTCGGCCAGGTAGCGGCGCAGCCAGCCCGCGGCCTCCTCGCCGAGGGGCACCAGGCGCTGCTTGCGGCCCTTGCCGGTGCAGATGGCGTAGCCGGCGCCCAGGTTGACGTCCTCCACGCGCAGCCCCAGGCACTCCGAGGCGCGCATGCCGGTGGCGTAGAGCGTCTCCAGCAGCGCCCGGTCGCGCAGGCCGCGCGCGCTCGTCGCCTCCGCGCTCTCGACCACGGCGGCCGCGGCCTCGGGCGAGAGCGTGCGCGGCAGCGGACGGCCGCCGCGGGGACGCTCGACGTGCTCGGTGGGGTCGTGGGCGAGGCGGCCCTCGCGCGCCAGGTGCCGCATGAGCCCGCGGGCCGCGGAGAGGCGGCGGGCGATGCTGGACGCCTTGAGCCCGTCGCCGCGCAGCCGCTCGATCCAGGCGATGACGTCGTCGGGCCGCGCCTGCGGCAGCGCGCGCCCTTCGCGCCGCAGGTGCGCCGCGAAGTCGGCGAGGTCGCGCCGGTACGCGGCCAGCGTGTGCGGCGACGCGCCGCGCTCGGCCTGCAGCGTGTCGAGGAACTCGGTGACGGGGGCGGGGACGGTGTCGGGCCGGCGGTGGCGGGCGCCCCGGCGCTCGCGCGTGCGGCGGCGCGGGCTGAGCGGAATGGGCACGGCGGATTATATCAACGCCGGCGCCCGACCGGCAAGATCCCGCGCAGCGCCGCGAACTCCGCCGGCGCCAGCGCCCGCGCCGACGCCGCGTACACGAGCGCGCCGCCCGCGACGGCCACGCCCAGCCAGGCGACGTCGACGGGCACCGGCGGGCGCGCCGGCCACGCCCACACCGCGACGGCGCACCACGCCGCCAGCGGCGCGCTGGCCGCGGCGGTGCGCCCGAGGCTCGCCAGCAGCGCGCGCCCGCCCAGCGCGCCGAGCCGGCGCCGGGCCATCCACAGCAGCAGCAGCGCGTTCACGGCGCCGCCGATCGACGTGGCGAGCGCGAGCCCGCCGTGGCCCATCGGTCCCATCAGGCCGAGGGCCGCCACGACGTTCGCGCCGACGGAGACGAAGCCGATGCGCACGGCCGTGCCCGGCGCTCGCAAGGCGTAGAACGCCTGCGCCGCGATGCGGGCCACCGACAGCCCGGCCAGGCCCACCGCGTACCACAGCAGCGCCTCGGCCGTGGCCGCCGTGTCGGCGGGGCCGAAGCGCCCCCGCTCGAACAGCACCCGCACGATGGGCGTGCGCAGCAGCACGAGCCCGACCGTGGCCGGCACCGCGATGGCGAGCGCCACGCGGAGCGTGAAGTTCAGCGTGGTGGCCAGCGCGCGCAGCTCGCCGGCGGCGGCCTGGCGCGACATCGCGGGCAGCGAGGCGGAGGCCAGCGCGATGGCGAACACGCCGAGCGGGAACTCCATGACCCGGTCGGCGTAGGTGAGGAACGAGATGCTGCCCGGCGGCAGGAGCGTGCCGAGCTGGGTGTTCACGAAGACCATCACCTGCACGGCGGCCAGCCCGAACACGGCGGGCACCAGGAGCCGCGCCACGCGGCCGAGCGCCGGATGCCGCGGCTCGAGCGACGGCGCCAGCAGCAGGTCGGCGCGGACGAGGCTCGGCGCCTGGATCAGCAGCTGCCCCAGCGCGCCGAGCAGCACGCCCACGGCGAGCCCGAGCACGGGGGGATCGAGCCAGCGGGCCCCGAGGAGGACGCCGCCGATGATCCCGACGTTGGAGACGGCCGGGCCGAAGGCCGAGGCGAAGAAGCGGCCGAAGGTGTTGAGGGCGCCCATGGCCAGCGCCGACAGGCCCACCAGGAACAGGCTCGGGAACATCACGCGCGTGAGCAGGACGGCGAGGTCGGCCTGGTCGCCGCGGGCGGCGAAGCCCGGCGCGATGAGCCGCAGCAGCCCGGGCGCGACGGCGATGCCGGCCAGCGTGGTCGCCGCCAGCACCAGCAGCGCGGCGCCGAGCACGGCGCGCGCCATGCGCACGAACTCCTCGCGCGACCGGCTGCTCGCGTACTCGGTGAAGACGGGCACCACGGCGGTGGAGAGCGCGCCCTCGGCCAGGAGCCGGCGCAGGATGTTCGGGATGCGGTAGGCGACGAAGAAGGCGTCGGTGACGGGGCCGGCGCCGAACGCCAGCGCGATCACCATGTCGCGCACGAAGCCGAGCACGCGGCTGGCCAGCGTGGCCGCCCCGATGGAGCCCACCGCGGCCAGGACCTGACGCTCGGCGCTCACGCCGTCAATCCGCTGGCAATTCCCGGACCCTTCGGGCAGAATGCAACGCGGGTTTCGAACTTCCGCGCAGGAGGCCCCGTCCGGTGGCGAACACGAAGTCGGCGAAGAAGCGCATGCGGCAGTCCGAGCGGCGCCGCGCGCGCAACCGCATGGTCCGCTCGAAGGTGCGCACGGCCGTGAAGACGGCGCGCGCCACCGTCGTCGCCGGCGGCCCCGACGCGCGTGCGGCCGTGCTCGAGGCCATCCGCGCGCTGGACAAGGCCGTCACCCGCGGCGTGATCCACCGCAACACCGCCGCCCGCAAGAAGTCCGCCCTGGCCCGCCGCCTGGCCGTCGTCTAGCCTCACCGCGTTCCCTCCGGCAGGTCCCGCAGCAGGCCGCCCGCGGCCTCGGCCAGCCGCTCTCCGGCCGCCGGCCCGTACAGGGTGGCGCACGTGACGTAGGTCACCGCGTCGTAGTCGGCCGCGGTCACGAAGTAGCCCAGGTAGTCGTTGGTGAGGCCGGCGACGACGGTGGCGGCGCCGCCCTGCCGCCGCAGCCCCTGGCCGAGCTTGGCCTGCAGCTCGCCCGGCACCGTGACCCAGGCGGCGTCGCCCAGCCGTCCGGCGTGGACCTCGGCGTCGGCCGGGAACGCCCCGTCGAGCGGCACCGTGAGGCTGCGTGGCACGAAGCGCCCGAGGCAGTTGCGCAGCGACAGGCGCGGCGCCGGCAGGCGCACCCGCGTCCGGGCCAGCACCAGCGGCGCCGCGCGCGGGGCCGGGGCCGCCTGCCACGCCGCCAGCACGGCCTGCGCCAGCGCCCCGGCGGCGGCGCGCGCCTGCTCCAGACCGTGCCGCGACGGGCTCACGTCGCCCACGGCGCCGTTGACGAAGAGCGCCGGCACGCCGAGCGCGCGCTCGACCAGCGCGGACGCGAGCCCCATGACGTCGCCGGACAGGCTCAGGTTGCGCGGGCCCAGCATCGTGCCGTGGATGGCGTAGTTCCACAGCGCGGCCAGCGGCGCGCCGCCGGCGGCCACGAGCTTCACGACGACGAGGCCCGGATCCGGCGCGTGGCCCAGGCGCCCCGTGGTCAGCCCGTCGGCGCGCGCGACGGCGGCGCTCACGCGGGCGTCGGTGCGCGCGGCGTGGGCGCGCCGCACCGCCTCCACGAGGCCGTCCAGCAGCGCGTCGCGGACCGCCTCGTCCTCTCGGTCCGCGGCGATGAACCCCATCAGCGCCGAGTCGATGAAGGCGCCGGGGCCGGAATGGGTGTGCGAGGCGGACACCAGCAGGGCGCCGACCGGCACGCCCGCCTCGCGCAGCCGGCGCTCCAGGCGCTCGGTGAAGTCGCGGCCCACCGCCACCAGGTCGGCGCTCACCCACACGAGCCGCGCGTCGCCGGAGTCCACGACCAGCGCGCGGGCGCGGAGCTCGTCCAGGGCGCCCGCGTGCGGCCGGAACCAGAAGGCGTGCGCGTGGCGTCCCAGCAGGTCGGGCACGAGGAGGCGCCGCGCCAGGCCGCCGTAGCCGGCCAGCGGCGTGCCCGCCGGCACGACGAGCGCGACGGAGGCCGCGCCCGCGCGCAGGCAGCCCGGACACGGCGCGGCGGCGGCGGCCGCGGGCAGGAGCAGGAGGGCGAGGACCAGCCGCAGCGCGCGGCGCGCGCTAGGCACCGCGCGCCAGCTCCGCGACCAGGACCGTCATCTCGGCCCGGGCATCGCCGCCCGACTTCAGCCGGCGCTCGGCGCGCCAGCACCGCTCGAGGTCCCGCGCCAGCGCCTGGGGCGACCGCGCCGTGGCGGCCGCGACGAGCGCCTGGACGGCCGCCGGCGGCCGTCCGAGCCGGCGCGCCATCTGCTCGACCGACTGGCCGGCGGCGTGCCAGGCCCGCACGGTCCAGGCCATGCGGGCCTCGCGGGTGAGCATGACGAGCACCGGCAGCGGGTCCTCGGTGGCCAGCAGGCGCTCCAGCGTCCACACCGCCAGCCCCGCGTCGCGCCGCTCGATGGCGCGCGTGAGCTCGAAGATGCCGCTCACCCGGTGCTCGCCGACGACGGCCTCCACCTCCTCCACGCCCACGCTCCGGTTGTCGGGGCCTCCGGCCAGCGCGGCCTTGCGCGCCTCGCCGAGCAGGGTCGCGCCGTCGTCGCCGACCCACTGCACGAGCAGCCGCGCGGCGTCCTCGCCCACCGCCAGCCCCTCGGCCCGGGCGCGGGCGCGGAGCCACTCCTCGGCCGCGCGTCCGCGCCGCGGCGCGGACTCCACGACGGCGGCGGCGGGCACCACGCCGAGCAGCCAGTGCGCGCTCCTGCGCTCGCGCGAGGGCTGCAGGTTCTCGTCGGCGAGGAGCAGCAGGCAGGCGCCGGGGTTCGGCGCCGCCACGTAGCGTCCGAGCGCCTCGGCGGCGCGGGCGGGCACCGCCTGCGCGCGGCGGACGACGACGAGCCGGCGCGGCGCCGCGAGCGGCAGCGTGAGCGCGGCGGTGATCACGGCCTCGGGATCGGCCTCGCGCCCGTCGAACACCTCGCGGTCGAAGGCCGCGGCGGCGGCGTCGGCGAACAGGGCGGCGGACACGGCGGCGAGGACGTCGTCGAGGAGCTGGGGGTCGGCGCCGTGCGCCAGCAGGACCGGCGGCACCGGGCCGCGCTCGAGCATGCGGAGGAGAGCCGCGTGGTCCAGGCCAGGTCTCGCGGCGCGACTAGAAGCGCTCGATGGTGAAGCTCACGATGGCCCGGCCGATGTCGGTCGCGGCGGTGCGCAGCGCCGACTCCTCGCGCGCGATGGTGTCCGACACCGTGCCCGGCACGCGGAAGTCCGCTCGCTCCTGGACGCCGGCCCGCTGGTAGATGACGGTGTTCTGGCGGACGTCGCGGAGGCGGAGGTTCATGGTGACGACCAGGCGGAACTGCCGGACGTTGGCCGAGGCGTCGAAGGCCACCGACTGCAGATCGTAGCCGATGATTTCGCCCTCGAGGATGGCGTCGGCGTCCTCGGGCCGGACCACCCGCAGCCGCCCGTTGGTGGTGAAGGCCTCGACCACGGCGCGCGTGACGATGTTCTCCACCGCCGGCTCGCGCGTGCGGTTGACGAAGACGGGCACGGCGACCGTCTGGAGGTGCTCCGGGAGGGTGCCGCGCAGCGAGTAGCCGCAGCCGGCGGCGGCCAGGGCCAGCAGCAGCGCGGCCGCCCCCGCGCGCGCGCCGCCGCGGCTCACGGCCGCGTCACGATGTTGACCAGGCGGTTGGGCACCACGACGACGCGGTCGACGGTGCGCGCGCCCAGCCACGGGCGCACCCGGTCGTCGGCGAGCGCCTGGCGGCGCACCTCGGTCTCGGGGGCGTCGACGTCGACGGTCAGGCGGCTGCGGACCTTGCCGTCGACCTGCACCACGACGGTGACCTCCTCGCGGGTCAGCGCGTCCGGGTCGGGCTCCGGCCAGGACTGCTCCACCACGCTGCCCGCGCGACCGAGCCGCTCCCAGAGCTCCTCGGCCAGGTGCGGGCAGAACGGCGCCAGCAGCAGCAGCAGCGTGTCCACGGCCTCGCGCAGCAGCGCGCGCCGCTCGGCGGCCGGCCCGCCGTCGAGCGAGGACTGCTCGAAGGCGTGGAGCGCGTTGACGAGCTCCATGATCGCGCTCACCGCGGTGTTGAAGTGCAGGTCGCGCTCGATGTCGACGGTGACGCGCTGGATGGTCTCGTGCACCGTCCGCCGGAACGCCCGGCCGCTCGCGGACCGCGCCGGCGGCGACCCGGCGGCGCCGCCACCGGCGCCGCCCGCGGGGCCGCCGAGCTCGGCCTCGTGGGCCGTCACGAAGCGCCACACGCGGTTCAGGAAGCGCGAGGCGCCCTCGACGCCGTGGTCGTTCCAGTCGAGGTCCTTCTCCGGCGGCGCCGCGAAGAGCGAGAACAGCCGCGCGGTGTCGGCGCCGTACTTCCGGATCTGCTCGTCGGGGTCGACGATGTTGCCCTTGGACTTGGACATCTTCGCCCCGTCCTTGATCACCATGCCCTGACTGAGCAGGGCCCGGAACGGCTCGTCGACCTTGGTGAGGCCGAGGTCGCGGAGCACCTTGGTGTAGAAGCGCGCGTAGAGCAGGTGCAGGACGGCGTGCTCGATGCCGCCCACGTACTGGTCCACGGGCATCCAGTAGTCGGCGGCGGCGGGGTCGAACATGCCGCCCTCGTAGCGCGGCGAGCAGTAGCGGAGGAAGTACCACGAGGACTCCACGAAGGTGTCCATCGTGTCGGTCTCGCGGCGGGCGCGCCCGCCGCACCGGGGACACGTGGCGTTGACGAACGTGGCCACGTCGGCCAGCGGCGAGCCGCCCTTGCCGCTGATCTGCACGTCGCGCGGCAGCACCACCGGCAGGTGCTCCTCGGCCTCGGGCACCATGCCGCATCGCTCGCAGTAGAGCACGGGGATCGGCGCGCCCCAGTAGCGCTGGCGGCTGATGCCCCAGTCGCGCAGCCGGTAGTTCACCTTGCCCTCGCCGAGGCCGCGGGCCACCAGCCAGTCGATGGCCGCGCGCTTGGCGTCGGCGACGGTGAGCCCGTCCAGGAAGCCGGAGTTGATCTTGGCGCCGTCGCCGGCGTAGGCCTCGCCGACCCAGCCCGGCGGCCGGCGCACCGTCTCCACGATGGGCAGGCCGTGCTGCCGCGCGAAGTCCCAGTCGCGCTGGTCCTCGCCGGGCACGGCCATGATGGCGCCGGTCCCGTAGCCCATCAGGACGTAGTCGGCGATGAAGAGCGGCACCTCGGCGCCGTTGAACGGGTTGACGACCCGGGCCGTCAGGCGGAGGCCCCGCTTGGGGCGATCGGCAGCGAGCCGCTCGATCTCCGTCTCGCGCGCCACCTCGGCGCGGAACGCCGCCACCCGCGCCCGCTCGGCGTCGCCGGCGAGCAGCCGGTCGACCAGCGGGTGCTCCGGCGCCAGCACGGCATAGGTCATGCCGAAGACGGTGTCCGGGCGCGTGGTGAACACGCGGACGGTGAGCTCCGGCCGGCCGGCCACCGGCAGATCGAACTCCGCGCCCTCGCTGCGGCCGATCCAGTTGCGCTGCATGGTGAGCACGCGCTCGGGCCAGCCCGGCAGCCGGTCGCACCAGGCGAGGAGCTCGTCGGCGTAGGCGGTGATCTTGAAGAACCAGCCGTCGATGTCGCGCGGCGTCACCTCGCTGTCACAGCGCCAGCAGCGCCCGGCCTCGACCTGCTCGTTGGCGAGGACGGTCTGGCACGACGGGCACCAGTTCACCGTGGAGCGACGGCGGTAGGCCAGGCCGCGCTCGAGCATGCGGATGAAGATCAGCTGCTCCCACTTGTAGTACGAGGGATCGCAGGTGGCGACCTCGCGGTCCCAGTCGTAGGAGATGCCGAGCTTCACCAGCTGCGCGCGCATGTTGTCGATGTTCTCGTACGTCCAGATGGCCGGATGCACGCCGTGCTCGATGGCCGCGTTCTCGGCGGGCAGCCCGAAGGCGTCCCAACCCATGGGATGCAGCACGTTGAACCCGCGCATGCGCTTGTAGCGCGCGAGGAGGTCGCCGATGGCGTAGACGCGCACGTGGCCCATGTGGATGCGGCCCGAGGGGTACGGGAACATCTCCAGGCAGTAGAACTTGGGACGGGCGGGATCCTCGACGGCGTGGAAGGCCCGCCGCTCGCGCCAGCGGCGCTGCCACTTGGCCTCGATTTCGGCCACGGGATAGCGGTCGGCGGCCATGATTAGGGCAGGATCTTACGGGACGTAGCGAGCAGAGGCAAGAATCTGGCCCCTCGCGCGAGCGGCCGGCGCGAGGGGCCCCGAGCCTACTGCTTGTGGGTGAGCTTCACGCCGAGCACCTTGGCCGCGTCGTCGGCCGTCTTGACCGATTCCGCGTGCTTGCCCTCGTCGTGCTGCTTCTGCGCCTGGGCGATCAGCTTGTCGGCCTCGGCCTTCTTCTTGGCGTCCGTGCTCTTCGCGGAGGCATCCTTCAGCTGCTTGATGAGCAACGGGCACTCCTTGGCCGTGGCCACGCTGGCCCCGAACGCGACGACCGCCGCCATCGCGAGCATCGCCGTCAGCTTCTTCATGCGCTGTCACCTCCCCTCGCGCCGGGCTGGCGCTCATCGGCTACAACCGCTGATCCCGCGTCGCGGTTCCCGGCCGCGGCCGGGGGCTCCGCCGCCCCGGCGTCGCCCTCGGCGCCGGCGTGGAAGTGATCATAGATCCGTTGGGCCAGCTTGGGGGTGACTTTCGGCACCGCGGCGAGCTCGGCCACCGTCGACTCCCGCACGCGGCGCGCCGAGCCCAGCGTGCGGAGCAGACTCGTGCGGATGGTGGGGCCCACGCCCGGGATGCCGTCGAGCGCCGACTGGATCGTGCGCCGGGTGCGGAGCTTCTTGTGGTAGGTGATGGCGAAGCGGTGCGCCTCGTCGCGCACGCGCTGCAGGGTGTGCAGGGCCGGCGACGTCGGGTCGAGCAGCAGCGGCTCGGCGCTCTCGCCGCGGTAGACCTCCTCGCGCTGCTTGGCCAGCGCGACCACGGGCAGCCAGTCGAGGCCCAGCTCGGCCAGCACGGCGAGCCCGGCGTTCAGCTGCCCGCGCCCGCCGTCGATGAGCACGAGGTCGGGCAGCGCCGCGCCCTGCTCGAGCGAGCGCGCGAAGCGCCGCCGCAGCATCTCGGCCAGCGAGGCGTAGTCGTCGGCGCCGGGCACGGTCTTGATGCGGAAGCGCTTGTAGTCGTCCTTCTTGAGGTCCCCGTTCTCCCAGACCACCAGGGAGCCGACCTGCTCGCTGCCGTGGATCGAGGAGATGTCGTAGCCCTCGATCCGGTTCGGCAGGCCCGGCAGGCCGAGGGCCCGCTGCAGCTCCTCGAGGATCGCCTGCTGGCGGTTCTCGCGCGACAGCAGGTGATGCTGCAGCGCGATGGCCGCGTTGGCCTCGGCCATGGCCACGAACTCGCGCTTGCTGCCACGCTGCGGCACCAGCAGCGCCACCCTCCGTGCGGCCAGCCCCGACAGCCACTCGGCGGTGAGGTCGGCCTCGGGCACCTCCTCCGAGAGGAGCACCTCGGGCGCCGGCGTGACGCGCGCGCCGTAGAACTGGCGCACGAACGCCGACAGCACCTCGCCGTCCGTCCAGCCGGCCACCCGATCGAAGAAGAACGCCTCCTGCCCGACGAGGCGCCCCTTGCGCACGAAGAACAGCTCCACGCAGGCGTCGGCGCCCTGCCGGACCACGCCCACCACGTCCTGGTCCACCAGGTCGGTGGAGATGATCTTCTGGCGCTCGCGGACCTTGTTGAGGGACTGGATCTGGTCGCGCAGCACGGCGGCCCGCTCGAACTTCTCCTCGGCCGCGGCCTGCTCCATCTCGCGCGTGAGCCGCACCGCCAGATCGTCGTCCCTGCCCTCCAGGAAGTCCTGGACCTGGCGCACCGTGCCCGCGTAGCCCTCGCGCGTCTCCCAGCCGGTGCACGGAGCGTTGCAGCGGTGGATGAAGTACTGGATGCACGGCCGCTCCAGCCGGCCGTCGATCTTGATGGCGCACGTGCGCAGCGGGAAGAGCTGGCGCACCAGCCGGAGCGTGTCGCGCATGGCCGTGGCCGGGTAGAACGGCCCGTAGTACTGGGCGCCGTCGCGCTGCACCCGGCGCGCCACCAGCAGCCGGGGATACTCCTCGTTGGTCGTGAGCTTCAGGAACGGGTAGTGCTTGTCGTCGCGGAGGATGATGTTGTAGCGGGGCCGGTGGCGGCGCACCAGGTTGGCCTCGAGCATGAGGGCCTCGAGCTCGTTGTCGGTGACCACGTACTCGAGGTCGGCCACCTGCCGCACCATCGCGTCGGTCTTGGCGTCCCGCGGCCGCGACTCCTGGAAGTACGACCGCACCCGGCTCCGCAGCGACGCCGCCTTCCCCACGTACAGCACCTGCCCCTTCGCATCCCGGTACAGGTACACCCCGGGCCGGTCCGGCAGGTTCTGCAGCCTCTCCTCCAGCGTCATACCCTCATTCTAGCCACCCCACCCCTCCCCTTCCCGCCCGCCGCGGCGCGGTCCATTGGCGAGGCGGCAGCCGGAGCGGCCGGACGATCGCGCTCATGCGCCTCGTATCCCACATCCCGCGAAGAGATCCACGACCGAGCAGGAGCGCAATACACGAGCGCGACTCTGCCGAGAAGCCGACTCGTCGACATGGCAGACAGCCGACTCGCCTCGGACATGAACGATCCGCAAGCGCCCATCCGCTCCGGGACGCCAGGCCACCGTCCGGTGCTCGCGACAAGCGGCGCGTGCCCCGCGAGGATTGAGGCCGAGACCGCCTCGCGACGCTCCGGGACGGCGAGTGTCGCCGCCGAGGGAGGGCCGGCCGGCGGGGGGCGCGGGGCCTCGCCCCGGGGCCGTGTCTTCTGGGGGTCGACGGAACCGCCGAACGCCGTCATCGTGGCCCGCTGACAGGCGCCGAAGCGCCGTGGATGGCGTGCCCCGGGGCGAGGCCCCGCGCCCCCCGCCGGCCGGCCCGCGAGACGGAGGCCGCCACCACAGCGGAGCGCTACACGGTCTGGAGCTTCTTGAGCGCCCGCACGCGGTCCCGCAGCTCCGCGGCCTGCTCGAAGTCCAGCCGCCGCGCCGCCTCCTTCATGCGCCCCTCGAGCTCGGCGATGCGCCGCTCGAGGTCCGCCGGCGACTCGAACGACTCCGCGCCGGTCTCCGGCACGTCGACCGTGTAGTAGTCGCGCTCGTAGATGGTCTGCAGCAGCTCGCGGATGGAGGAGCGGATCGACTCCGGCGTGATGCCGTGCTCGGCGTTGTACGCCGCCTGCAGCGCGCGGCGGCGATCGGTCTCGCGGATGGTGGCGGCCATCGAGTCCGTCACGTGGTCGCCGTACATGATCACCTCGCCGTTCACGTTGCGCGCGGCGCGGCCCGCCGTCTGGATCAGCGAGGTCTCCGAGCGCAGGTACCCCTCCTTGTCGGCGTCCAGGATGGCCACCAGCGACACCTCGGGGATGTCGAGGCCCTCGCGCAGCAGGTTGATGCCGATCAGGCAGTCGAACTTCCCCAGCCGCAGGTCGCGGATCACCGCCACCCGGTCCAGCGTGTCGATGTCCGAGTGCAGGTACCGCACCCGCAGCCCCGCCTGCTGGTAGTACTCCGTCAGGTCCTCGGCCATGCGCTTGGTCAGCGTGGTCACGAGCACCCGCTCGTCGCGCCCGGCGCGGGTGCGCACCTCGTGCAGGAGGTCGTCCACCTGCTCGGTGGCCGGGCGCACGGTGATGCGCGGGTCCATCAGCCCGGTCGGGCGGATGACCTGCTCGGCCACGGCGTCGCCGGCCATCTCCAGCTCGTAGGGCCCCGGGGTGGCCGACACGTACACGGTCTGCCCGGTGAGCCGGGTGAACTCGTCGAAGGTGAGCGGCCGGTTGTCGAAGGCCGAGGGCAGCCGGAAGCCGTACTCGACCAGGGCTTCCTTGCGCGAGCGGTCGCCGTAGTACATCCCGCGGATCTGCGGCACCGCCACGTGGCTCTCGTCGATGATCACCAGCGCGTCCTTCGGCAGGTAGTCGATCAGCACGGGGGGCGGCTCGCCGGGGCGCCGGCCGGTGAGGTGGCGCGAGTAGTTCTCGATGCCGTGGCAGAAGCCGAGCTCCCGCAGCATCTCCATGTCGAAGAGCGTCCGCTGCTCCAGGCGCTGGGCCTCCAGCAGGCGGTTGCGCTGCCGCAGGAAGGCCAGCCGCTCGCCGAGCTCCTCGCGGATCGTCTCCAGCGCGCGCTCAAGCTGGGCGGCGGGGGTGACGTAGTGGCTGGCCGGGTAGACGTGCACCGCGTCCAGGCGCTCCTGGACCTGGCCCTTGAGCGGGTCGAGCCGGTGGATGGCCTCGACCACGTCGCCGAAGAGCTCGATGCGCAGCGCGTGCGTCTCCTCGTTGGCCGGGAAGATCTCGACGATGTCGCCGCGGACGCGGAAGGTGCCGCGGTGGAAGTCGTAGTCGTTGCGCTCGTACTGCACGGCCACCAGCCGGCGGATGATCTCGTCGCGGTCGATCGTCTCGCCCTCGCGCAGGGCCAGGTGCATCTCCTGGTAGGTCTCGGGCGCCCCGATGCCGTAGATGCAGGATACGGAGGCGACGACGACCACGTCGCGCCGCTCCATCAGCGAGCGCGTCGCCGAGTGGCGCATGCGGTCGATCTCGTCGTTCACCAGCGCGTCCTTCTCGATGTAGGTGTCCGACTGGGGGATGTACGCCTCGGGCTGGTAGTAGTCGTAGTAGGAGACGAAGTACTCCACGGCGTTCTCCGGGAAGAACGCCTTGAACTCGCCGAAGAGCTGGGCGGCCAGCGTCTTGTTGGGCGACAGCACCAGCGTCGGCCGGCCGGCGCGGGCGATGACGTTGGCCATCGTGTAGGTCTTGCCCGACCCCGTCACCCCGCGCAGGACGGCGTGGCGGCGCCCGGCGCGCAGCAGCTCGGTGAGCCGGGCGATGGCGCCGGGCTGGTCGCCCCGCGGCGGGAAGTCGGACGTCAGGCGGAACATGGCTCCCTTCGGGCGTGGACGGCGGCGCCACCGCCGGCGCCCGGGCGGTGGGCCCCGCGCGCGCCGTCGCGGCCGGGCCGGCTCAGGACGGCGCGGGGACGGCGACCAGGTACTTGCGCCAGGAGTCCAGCAGCGAGTGCGCGTGCGGGTGCTTGAGCATGTGCGTGGAGAACACGAACTTGGGATGCACGGGCTCGCGCAGCAGGCGCATGCCGGCGTCCTCGAGCAGGCGGTTGCCCTTCTTGAGGTTGCAGCGGAGGCACGCGGCCACGACGTTGGTCCAGCTGGTCTCGCCGCCTCGCGAGCGCGGGATGACGTGGTCGACGGTCAGGCGCTCGCCCCGGCGGTTGCAGTACTGGCAGGTGTAGCCGTCCCGTCGCAGGATGTTCTTCTTGTTGAAGGCCACCCTGTCGAGGAACGGCTTGCGTATGTAGACGGCCAGGCGGATCACGGCCGGCAGCGCGAACGCGCGCGAGGGCGAGCGGATGACCCGGGGCGAGGCCTCGACGGGCTCGGCCTTGCCGGCGAGCAGCAGCGTGATGGCGCGGCGGGCGTTGGTGAAATGCAGCGGCTCGTAGGTGTAATTCAGCACCAGGACCGCGATTTCGTCCATGCTGCTAGAAGGATAGTCGTGGGCCCCGGAGGTGTCAAATCTGCCAGGCTCAGCCGCGGGCCAGGTTCCGCAGCAGGAAGGCCAGGTTGGCGGGCCGCTCGGCGAGGCGACGCACGAAGTAGCCGTACCAGTCCTCCCCGAAGGGCACCAGCACGCGCACCGCCAGCCCCCGCGCCCGTAGCGGCGCGTGCAGGTCGCCGCGGATGCCGTGCAGCATCTGCACCTCGAAGCGCCGGCCCGGCACGTGCCGCTCCTCGGCACGGGCGCGCACCCGCTCGAGCATGTGCTCGTCGTGCGTGGCGAAGGCGGGATAGACGCCGCGGGCCAGCGCGTCGGGCGCCAGCAGGCGGTCCACGAGCTCCGCGTAGGCGCGGTCGACGTCGGCCTTGTCCGGGTAGGCCACCGCGGGCGGCTCGCGGTAGGCGCCCTTGCAGAGCCGCACCGCCGCGCCCACCCAGGTCGACGAGGCGCTCGACGTCGGCCGGCGTCCGGCGCAGGTAGGCCTGCACGACGCACGCGGCGTTCGCGTGGGCCACGCGGAGCCGTGCGTAGAGGTCGAGGGTGCGATCCGTGTAGGCCGAGGACTCCATGTCGATCCACACCCGCGCGCCGACGGCGCGCCCGCGCTCCAGCACGCGGGTCGCGTTCTGCACGCACAGCGCCTCGCCGACGTCGAGCCCCAGGTGCGTCAGCTTCAGCGAGGGCGCGGCGTCGAGGTTGCGGCGCTTGATCTCGTCGAGCAGGCCCAGATACGTCTCGGTGGCGTGGGCCGCGCCGGCGGCGCTGCGGACGTTCTCGCCGAGGTACGTGACGGCGGCCATCAGGCCGCGCGCGTTGAGGTCGGCGACGACGGCGAGCGCCTCGTCGGGCGTCTGGCCGGCCACGAACCGGCGCACCAGGCGGCGCGTCGGCGGCCACCGGTCCATCCAGCGTCCCAGCGCGGGGCGCGTGGAGAGCGCCAGCAGCAGCGCGCGCAGCGTCATCGCCATCGCTCGATCGCCTCGGCCATGATACCTTCGCGCAGGCCCCAGTCGCTCACCACCACGCCCGCCGTGCCCGTGACCTCGAGCGCGGCCAGCACGATGGCCACGCCGGGCACGATGAGATCGGCGCGGCCAGGCTCCAGGCACGGCAGCGCCCCGCGCTCCTCCACGGTCAGCGCGCCCAGGCGATCGCGCAGGCGCTCGACGGCGGCGCGGGGCAGCCGGTGTCCCTGCACGCGGGCGGCCTCGTACGCGACCAGGCCCAGGTCGAGGGCCGCCAGCGTGGTCACGGTGCCCGCCGTCCCCACCAGATCGGCGACCCCGGCGGCGCGGATCCCGGCGGGCAGGCCGGCGGCGAGCCGCTCGCGCACCTCGTCCTGCAGGCGCGCGTAGCGGGCGGGGTCGACGCGCCCGGGGAACGGATAGCGCTCGGCGAGCGGCACGACGCCGAGCCGCAGGCTCACCGTCGCCGCCACCGCGCCGTCGCGGGCGAGCGTGAACTCCGTGCTGCCGCCGCCGATGTCGAAGGCCAGCATCGCCCCCGCGACGCCGAGACCGGCTGCGATGCCGCGCACCGTGAGCCGCGCCTCCTCCTCGCCGCTGACGACGTCGACGCGGACGCCGGCGGCCCGCTCCAGCGCGGAGACGAAGTCGCGCCCGTTGCCGGCCTCGCGGACCGCGCTGGTGGCCACCACGCGCGTCCGGGCGGCGCCCGCGCGCGCGGCGCGCGCCACGAACTCCGTCACCGTGGCCGCGGTGCGCGCCATCGCCGCGTCGCTCAGGCGGCCGGCCGCGGCCAGGCCCTCGCCCAGTCGCGTCACGCGCTGGTCCTCGTCGACGACGCGCCAGCGGGCGCCCGGGCGCACCTCGGCCACGAGCAGGCGAACGGTGTTGGAACCGAGATCGATGCTGGCCAGCCGCGGTGGCGTCACCGCGGCCGGCCGGGACGCGAGCGAGGCGTGCCTACTTCTTGCCGAGCGTGCGGATGTAGTTGACGATCTCCCAGCGGTCCTTCTCCGGCAGGTGCTTCCACGGCGGCATGGCGCCGCGACCGTTGGAGATCTTCCAGAACAGCTCGCCGTCCGTCTCCTTCTGGACCCTCGCCGAGGTCCAGTCGGCCGGCTTGGGGGGCGGCAGCGCGGCGGCCGCAGGCCCGTCGCCCTTGCCCGACGCCCCGTGGCACGTCACGCAGTTCGTCTCGATGTTCTTCTTCGCGTTCCCCACGCCCTTCACGGGGTTCTTCATCGCCTTGGCATCGGCCGGCGCCTTCCACTCGCCCTGGGCCGAGACCGCGGCGACGCCGGCGCCGGCGACCAGCACCGCCGCCGACAGGCCAGCCGCCACGAACCTCCCGAGCCTGCTCATGATGGTCCTCCGTGGACACGCTTCGTGAAGTCGGCACACGCCGCCGCACATTGTCACCAGTGCGACGAAGGTGGTCAAGGCGCTATTCGCGCCCCAGCGCCGCGTACATGTCCTCGAGCCGCGTGAACTTGACGCGCGGGCGGCCGCCGGCGCTCCCGCGCCGGGTTTCCAGCGCGTCCAGGCGCTTCCAGTCGGCGTACGAGACGCACCGCGGCTGCCGCGAGCGGACCAGCCGGTCGGCGGCCTCGGCGGTGGGCTCCGGCGGCGACAGCACCCGGCCGGCCGCGGCGTCCTCCACCATGCAGGCGACCGTCTCGGCCGCGTCGGGCTTGTTGGTGCCGATCACGCCGGTCGGCCCGCGCTTGATCCAGCCCGCCGTGTACTCGCCGGTGCGCGGGCGCTTGGTGTCGGCGTCCAGCACGCGGCCCTTCTCGTTCAGGATGACGCCCCAGGCGTCGTTGAACGGCACGCCGGGCAGCGGCACGCCGCGGTAGCCCACCGAGCGGAAGACGAGGCCGACCGGGAGCGTCTCCACCACGCCGGTGGACCTGGCCTGGAGCGATCCCGTCTCCGTCGCCACCAGCCGGTTGCGCACCAGCCGCAGCCCGGCCACGTGGCCCGCGGCGTCGCCGAGCACCTCGACCGGCGAGACGAGGAACCGCAGGATCAGACGCCTGGGCTTCCCGGCCGGGGGCCGGGCCGCGTACTCCTGCAGGATCTCCACCTTCTTGCGCTCGGCCCGGTCGCCACTGCGCTCGAGCGCCGCGCGGCTCAGCTCGTCGAGCTCCACCTCGTCGGGCCGCACGACGACGTCGGCGCCCGCCAGCTCCCCCAGCTCCTTGAGCTCGGGGTTAGTGAACGCCGCCTGGGCGGGGCCGCGCCGGCCCAGCAGGTAGATCTCCCGCACGCGGCTCGCGCGCAGCGCCTCGAGGGCGTGGTCGGCGATGTCGGTGGTGGCCAGCTCCTCGGGCGTGCGCGACAGGATGCGCGCGACGTCGATGGCCACGTTGCCGACGCCCACGATCGCGGCCCGCTCCTGGTCCAGATCGAAGGTGAGGTCCCGATAATCGGGGTGCCCGTTGTACCACGCGACGAACTCGGTGGCCGGGTGGCTGCCCTGGAGGTCCTCGCCGGGGATGCCCATGCGCCGGTCCGTCTGCGCTCCGGTGGAGTAGAGGACCTGGTGATAGAGGTGGCGCAGGTCGTCGAGGGTGAGCTCCTTGCCCAGCTCCACGCAGCCGTAGAAGCGGAAGCGCGGGTGGGACGCCACCTTGTCGAAGGCCACGGTGACGGCCTTGATCTTCTGGTGGTCGGGCGCCACGCCGGCGCGGACGAGCCCGTAGGGCGTCGGCAGCCGATCGAAGACGTCGACCTCGACGACCAGGTCGTCCTGGCGCAGCAGGTGGTCGGCGGCGTAGTAGCCGGCGGGGCCGGCGCCGACGATCGCCACGCGGAGCGGGCGCTCCGCGGTGCCGAGGCGTGCGGTCACGGGCGGTCCTTGAGGAGCTGGAACTGCAGCGTGTCCACCTCGCCCTGGTAGCGGTCGCGCTGAGCCTTCACGATGTCGCCGATGGACACGATGCCGACCAGCTTGCCGCCGTCCATCACCGGCAGGTGCCGGATGCGCCTCTCGGTCATGGTGTGCCCCACCGTCCCCAGGTCGTCGCCCGGCGCGCCGATGACGACGTCGCGGGTCATGATGCGGCTCACCGGCCAGTCGAACACGCGCTCGTCGCGCGCCAGCGTGCGCACGATGTCGCGCTCGGACACGATGCCGGCCGGCCGCCCCTCGCCCGCGGTCACCACGACGGCGCCGATGTTGTGCTCGGCCAGGAGCGCCAGCGCCTCCCGGATCGTCTGGTCGGGCCGGACGGTGACGACCTTCACGCCCTTGCTGGCGAGCACGCTGGCGATGTTCATGGCTGACCTCCGCGGAGGGTTGGGCCGCCCGTCATCTTAGCCGCCCCGGCGTTCGGGCGGAAGCCGCGGCGCCCGCGAGGCCGCCCAGCACAGCGCGGCGGCGACGCCGTAGGCGCCGGCGATCCGCGCCGTCACCGGCGCGGGCGGCGCCCACGGCGAGAAGACGGCGCCGCCCGGCAGCGGGGAGTGGACGAGGCCGGCCAGCGTGGCCACGCTCGCCACCGCGAGCAGCGCGGCGGCGACGGCGAGCCGCCGATCGATGATCGCCGCCGCCGCCCAGCCCCAGAGCAGCGCGGTGAGCACGAACCCGTTGCCGAGCACGGTGAGCGCCTGCCAGCCCGCCGCCGCCTCGCCCGCGAGGTCGGCCGGCGCGCGGCCGAGCGCGCCGATCAGGCCGCCGCCCTCGATCAGCACGAGGGCGGCCGCGGTGGGCACGAAGGCCAGCGCCACCGCCGGCCCGTGGCGCGCCGGCGAGGCGAGGAAGGCCTGCGCGGTGATCTCCAGGCCGATGAAGACGAGGATCGGCGCCACCGCGGCCTCGGGGAGGACGGCGACGAGGAGGCCCAGCACGCCCGCCGCCGCGCCCACGCCGATCACGAGGCCGGTGGCGAGGGTGTAGCCGGCGCGCGCGCCCATGGCCTTGTACGCCGGGTGGCCGATGTACGGCGTGTTCTGGATCACGCCGCCACAGACACCCGCGGCGATGGTGGCCAGCGCCTCGGTGACCAGGATGTCGCGCGCGCGGTACTCGTCGCCCGCCGCCGCCGCGGACTCCGTGTTGTCGACGCCGCCGATCACCGTGACCAGCCCGAACGGCAGCGCGACGGACAGGTACGGCAGCATCTCGTCCAGGGCGTCGAGCCAGGCGAGGGTCGGCCAGGGCACGGCCACGCCGAGCGCCGCCGCGGTCGCGGGCGCCGGGCCGGGACCGCCCAGCCACGCGCGCAGCCAGAAGACGGCCGTGCCCGCGAGGACGGCGGCGAGCGCCCCCGGCATGCCGAGCGGCATGCGGACGCCGGCCATCAGGGCCAGCAGGAGCACGACCAGGGCGACCAGGCCGACCAGCGGGTCGCGGAACAGCTTCAGCGCCGGCAGGAAGGCGATGAGGAGCACGGCGACGCCCGCGATGGAGCCGAGCAGCGCGGCGCGGGGCACCACGCGGCGGATCCAGTCCCCGGCGAACGCCAGCGCCGTCTTCACCACGCCGATGGCGATGGTCACGCCCATCGCGACCTTCCAGGCCAGCTCGGGGTCCCCCGTCGCCAGCTTCACCGGGCCGAGGACGCCGAACACCATCCCGAAGAGCGTCGGCGTGTCGATGCCGAACGGCATCGCCGTCACGTCCGCGCGCCCGCTGCGGCGCATCAGCCGCACGGCCAGCCAGCTATACGCCAGGTCGCCGACCAGCACGCCGAGCGCCGTGCCCGGCACCATGCGGGTGAGCACCAGGTCGGCGGGAAAGCCGAACACGCCCACGAGCAGGCCGGTCAGGATGACCAGGTTGGTGGTGTTGTCGAGGGCGAGCCCGAGGAATCCGTTGAGGTCGCCGGGACGGATCCACTGGACCCGGGCGACCGGGGCGGCGGGCGTTAGCGGGCCCTCGGCTCCCGGACCGCCGGCGGCGCCATCAGCGCGCGGGCCAGCGCCCGCGTCCGCTCCGCCAGGACCCGGCACCACTCGAGGCACCCGCGGTGATCGGCCACGTCCCTGTAGCCGAGCTCGATCAGCGGCGAGCGCCGGTCACCGAGGACGAGCCAGGCCCCGTAGGAGCGCCCCTCGCGCTCGTCGGCGGCGTCGAGGACGATCTCGATGCGCGCATGCTCGCGCTTGGCGTGGGAGGTGAGAAAGTTCTTGAGCCAGCGCGCGACCTCGTCGTAGGACCCGCCGGAGAATGCCATGGCTCGCGATTCTAGCACCGGCCCTCGCCGCGCCCCGCCGGCGCCGCCGTGCTCGGCGCCCCTCGCGGCATGCGCCGCAAGGCGCTCGTCCGGGCAGCGGTTCCAGAGACCCGCCACGACTGCGCCGGGGCGTGCCGAACGTCGGGGGGTGCGGGGGGCCCGCTCGGGCCCCCCGCCCCGGCGGGGTCTCAGCACTCGTTGAAGCCGCAGCTCAGGCACTTCTTGCAGCCTTCCTCGTAGACGAAGGTCGCCTGCCCGCACTCCTTGCACAGGTCGCCGACGGTCTTCCGGCCGTTGCCGTGGGGGGCCGGCGCGTCGCCGGCGGGCTTGACCTGGCCGATGTGCTCGGCCAGCGTGCGCGCCACGGCGTCCGGCAGCGAGAGGATCTTCGCCGGCCCGAAGCCCGTGGGCTGGCCGCCGCCGATGCGGGAGAGCTGGCTGATGATCTCTTCCAGCCGGCGCTGAGCCGACAGCGGCGAAGGCAGCCTCAGGATGAGCGAAATCAGCCGCCCCATGGCCTCGGCCACGGCCATGGTGTCGGAGCCGCCCTTGCCCACCTGCACGAAGACCTCGAAGGCCTCGTTGTCGCTCGTCTCGTTGACGGTGATGTACGCCGTGCCGATCGGCGTCTCCGTCCGGTACGTCGAGCCCTTGAGGCTGTGCGGCCGTGGCTTGATGGCGACGGTGCTCACGGCCGCGGCCGGGGCCCTGTCCTTCCTGGCGCCGACGCCGACGTTGAGCACCTGCTCGCCCTTGCAGCCGTCGCGAAACACCGTGATGCCCAGGCAGCCCAGCTCCCACGCCAGGCGGTAGGCGCTGGCGACGTCCTCCTCGGTGGCGGCGTTCGGCAGGTTGATGGTCTTGCTCACGCCGTTGTCGGTGTAGCGCTGGAAGGCCGCCTGATGGCGGACGTGCCAGTCGTAGGTGATCTCGTGGGACGTCTTGAACACGTCCTGCGCCCGCTCCGGCACGCCGGGGATGCCGTGGATCGTGCCGCGCCGGGCGATCTCCTGCTTGAGGGCGTCGGAGTACCAGCCCTCCGCGCGGGCGATGCGCTCGAACGTCTCGTTCATGAACGTGAGCACGCGCTCGCCGTCGGGCTGCTTCACGCGGTGCTCGAAGGCCAGCGCGAAGATCGGCTCCACGCCCGAGGAGCAGCCGGCGATCATCGAGATCGTCCCGGTGGGGGCGATGGTCGTGACGGTCGAGTTGCGCATCGGCCGGACGTCCTTGTAGATGGAGTCCTTCCAGTTCGGGAAGGGCCCCCGCTCCTCGGCGAGCTTGCTCGACTGGTCGTGGGCCTTCTCCTTGACGAAGGCCATCAGGCGATCGGCCAGGTCGATGGCGTCCTGGCTGTCGTAGGGCACGCCCAGGAGGAACAGCAGGTCCGCCCAGCCCATGATGCCGAGGCCGATGCGGCGGTTGGCCTTCACGGTCCGGTCGATCTCCGGCAGCGGGTACGGGTTCATCTCGATGACGTCGTCCAGGAAGCGGACGGCCAGCCGCACGACCCGCTCCATCTCGTCCCAGTCGACGGTCACCTCGTCGCCCGGGCCGCGGCGGGCGAACTTCGACACGTTGAGCGAGCCCAGGTTGCACGCCTCGTTCGGCAGCAGGGGCTGCTCCCCGCACGGGTTGGTGGCCTCGATCTGGCCGATCTTCGGCGTGGGGTTGGCGGGGCTGGCGTTGATGCGGTCGATGAAGACCATGCCGGGATCGCCGGTGCGCCAGGCCGCGGCGACGATGCGGCTGAAGACCTCGCGCGCCGACAGCCGCGTGACGACCTGCCCCGTGTGCGGGTTCACCAGGGCGTAGTCCGTCCCCTTCTCCAGGGCCTCCATGAAGGCGTCGGTGGCCGCCACCGAGATGTTGAAGTTCGTGATGCCGCCGTCGAGCTTGCACTCGATGAACTCGAGGATGTCCGGGTGGTCGACCTTCAGGATGCCCATGTTGGCGCCGCGCCGGGTGCCCCCCTGCTTCACGGCCTCCGTCGCGCTGTTGAACACGCGCAGGAAGGAGACCGGGCCCGACGCGCGGCCGCCCGTGGAGGCCACCAGGTCGTCCTTGGGACGCAGTCGCGAGAAGGCGAAGCCGGTACCGCCGCCGGACTTGTGGATGATGGCGGCGGCCTTCACCGAGTCGAAGATCTCCTCCATCGAATCGCCCACCGGCAGGACGTAGCAGGCGGAGTACTGCAGGCCGTTGCCCTTGCCGGCGTTCATCAACGTGGGGGAGTTCGGCAGGAAGTAGCCGTCGACCATCATCTCGTAGAAGGCCTCGGCGATCTCCCGCACGGCCGCCGCGCTCCGCCCGTACCGCGCCTCGCCGGCGGCGATGGACTGCGCCACCCGCCAGCACATCTCCTCGGGCGTCTCGATGACCTCGCCGTCCTTCCTCGTGAGGTATCGCTCCCGGAGCACACGAAGCGCGGGCTCGGTCCACTGGCCGACTTTCGCCGGGCGGCTCTCAGACAGCATCCCCTTCTCCTTTCCGGGAGCGCCCCGGCGCGACGGCGGGTCCCACGCGCGAGGCGCCGGGGGGCCGGGGCGGACTACCTCGTACAACTATATCTTGTGGTGGGGAGGAATCTAGCACGCAGAATCTCGGGGTCGTCAAGGAAAAAGGTATCCACCGCCGGTCCACCGGCCATCCACCGCCGGGCGCGGTCCGGGAGGCCCGGAACGGGGTGGCCCGTCGAAGGCGCGTGATATCCTGCGCGCCGAAGACGGTGCGATCGACCGCCCAAGGAGCCTCTCGATGAGGATCGGATCCCCCGTGGCGACGGCGGCCGGCGCCGCGCTGGTCGTGCTGTCCACCCTCGCGCCGGCGGCGGCGCAGGCTCCCGCGCGGCCGGGCGCGCCGCCGCAGGTGGTCGGCCGCGTCATCACGATGGACGAGGCCGTGGCCATCTCGCTCGAGAACCAGCCCCAGATCGCCGCGCGCCTCGGCGACTACGCGGCCGCGCGCTTCCGCGTCGACCAGGCGCTGGCGCCGCTGCTGCCGCAGCTCACCGGCTCGTGGACCGCCGCCCGCGCCCAGAACGTGAGCGCGGGCACCACGGCGGCCGGCATCGACGTGGGCACGCGGACGCGGACCTTCTGGACCGACACCACCGTCGCGCGCGTGTCGCTCTCGCAGCTCCTCTTCGACTTCGGCAAGACGCTGGCCGGCACCGAGGCCCAGCGCAAGCTCGCCGACGTCGCCGCCGAGGACGTGGAGCTGCAGCGGCAGCTGCTGGCCCTGGCCGTCAAGGAGGCCTACACCAACATCCTCTTCGCCCAGCGCCTGATCCGCGTCAGCGAGCAGGCCGTGCAGCGGGCCGAGCTCAACCTCAAGTCGGCCCGCGGCTTCTTCGAGGTGGGCACGCGGCCCCGCTCCGACGTGGCGCGCGCCGAGGTCGACGTGGCCAACGCGCGCGTCGACCTGATCCGCGCCCGGAACGCCGAGCGGCTGGCCCGGGTGGCCCTGAACACGGCCCTGGGCATCGAGGCCGACACCCCGACCCAGGTGCAGGACAACCTGGTCCGCGAGCCGATCACGATCGACCGCATGGCCGTCCGCGCCGAGGCCCTCGACAAGCGCCCCGAGCACCGGCAGGCGCGGCTGCGGGTGGCCGTGGCCGAGGCGACCGAGCGGCAGACGTTCCGCAACTTCTTCCCCGACATCACCGCCGGCGGCACGTACGGGGCGGCCCGCGCCGACATGAACGAGATCTGGGAGCTGAACCTGGCGCTGACGTGGACGCTCTTCGACGGCGGCGGCCGCATCGCCCGCTGGCGCGAGGCCAAGGCCAACCTGGACGCCGCCGTCGCCCGCGTGAAGGCCAGCGAGCTCGACATCACCCGCGAGGTCGAGCAGGCCGTCTACTCGGTGCTGGAGGCCGAGGAGCGCATCGACGCCGCCCAGGTCGCGGTGAACTCCGCGCAGGAGAACTTCCGGCTGGCCCAGGGCCGCTTCGACGCCGGCGTGGGCACCATCCTGGAGCTGACGGACGCCCAGCTGGCCCTCACCGTGGCGCAGAACCAGGAGACGCAGGCGCTGGCCGACTACCGCATCGCCCTGTACCGGCTCGATCGCGCGCGCGGACGGCGGTAAGCTGGGCTCACGGGAAACAAAAGCCGGCCGCCGGCCGTCGAACACCCGATGAAGCGGGCCGTCACCTACGCTGCCGTCGTCCTGGGCGTCGCCGCCGCCGTCTCCGGCTACTTCTACGTCCAGAGCCGGGGGAGCGCCCCGCAGTATCGCGTGGCCCGCGTCGAGCGCGGGCCCCTCACCGCCGCCGTGTCGGCCACGGGCAACCTCAACGCCGTGATCACGGTGCAGGTCGGCAGCCAGGTCTCGGGGCAGATCAAGGAGCTCTTCGTCGACTTCAACTCCGTGGTCAAGAAGGCCCAGGTCATCGCCCGCATCGACCCCTCGACGTTCGAGGCCAAGGTCAACCAGGCGCGCGCCGAGGTCGAGGCCGCGCAGGCCGCGGTGCTGAACCAGCAGGCGCAGGTCGAGCGCGCGCGGGCCGACGTCGACAACGCCCGGGCGGCGCTGGCCGAGGCCCGGGCCCAGACGGCCCGCGCCCGGGTCGCCGTCGCCGACGCCCGCCGCGACCTCGACCGCAAGACCGAGCTGCTGCGCCGCGAACTCATCGCCCGCAGCGACAGCGACACCTCGCAGGCCAACCACGACTCGGCGGTGGCCGCGGTCGAGGCCGCGCGCGCCAAGGAGCAGGCGGCGGCGGCCGCCATCAGCTCGGCCGAGGCGCAGCGCCGCGTGGCCGAGGCGCAGCTGGCCTCGGCCCGGGCGCAGGTGGCCCAGAAACAGGCCGCGCTGCAGCAGGCCCGGGTCGACCTCGAGCACACCACCATCCGGGCGCCCGTCGACGGCGTCGTGGTCTCGCGCCAGGTCGACGTGGGCCAGACCGTGGCCGCCTCGCTGCAGGCCCCCGTCCTCTTCACGATCGCCCAGGACCTCACGAAGATGCAGGTCGAGACGAGCGTGGACGAGGCCGACATCGGCCGCGTGCGACTCGACGGCCCGGTCACGTTCACCGTCGACGCCTTCGCCGGTGAGACCTTCCGCGGGCGCGTGACCCAGATCCGGAAGGCCGCCCAGGTGGTGCAGAACGTGGTCACCTACACCGTCGTCGTCGCCGTCGACAACCCCGACCTCCGGCTGCTGCCGGGCATGACGGCGAACGTGAAGCTGATCGTGGCCGAGAAGGGCAACGTGCTGAAGATCCCGAACGCCGCCCTGCGCTTCCGGCCTCCCGGCGAGTCCGCGGACGCCGCGGGCGTCCCGGCCGCGAGCCGCGGGGGGCCGCGGAGCGCCGACGACGCCCCCGCCTCGGGTCGCACGGGCGGCGCGCAGGGCGCCCCGCCGTCGCTCGAGCAGATCCGCGAGCGCCTCGTGCGCGGCCTCGGCCTCACGGCCGAGCAGCAGGCGCGCCTGGATCCCATCCTCGAGGACAGCCGCCAGCAGATGGCGGCCCTGCGCGGGGCCGGGCTGCCGGAGTCCGAGCGGCAGGCGCGGGGCCGCCGGATCCGTGAGGCCACGCGCGCCCGCATCCGCGAGCTCCTGACGCCCGAGCAGCAGGCGCGCTACGACGCCTTCGCCGGCGGCGAGGGCCGCGGCGGCACCGCGGGCCGGCTCTTCGTCGTCGGCCCCGACGGCAGGCCGAGGGCCGTGCCGGTGACGCTCGGCATCAGCGACGGGAGCGCCACCGAGGTCCTGTCGGGCGACGTGCAGGAGGGCCAGCAGGTCGTCGTGGGGCTGGCCGGCGCCTCCGCGGCCCCCGCGCGCCCGGGCGGCGGGGCGGGCCCGCGGCTGCGTCTCTGACCATGGCGCTCGTCGCCACCGAGCGCCTGAGCAAGGACTACCGCCTCGGCCCGCACACGGTGCACGCCCTGCGCGGCGTCAGCCTGGCGATCGAGCGCGGCGAGTTCGTGGCGGTGATGGGGCCGTCGGGGTCCGGCAAGTCGACGTTCATGAACATCCTGGGCTGCCTGGACACGCCCACCGACGGCCGCTACCTGCTCGACGGCGTCGACGTGGGCCGCCTGTCCCGGGACGAGCTGGCCGGCATCCGCAACGCCAAGGTCGGCTTCGTGTTCCAGCAGTTCAACCTGCTGCCCCGCACGAGCGCCCTGGAGAACGTCGAGCTGCCCCTGCTCTACGCCGGCGTGCCGGCGCGGACGCGGCGGGAGCGCGCGCGTCGCCGCCTGGCCGAGGTCGGCCTCGGCGACCGCGAGCACCACCACCCGAGCCAGCTCTCGGGCGGGCAGCAGCAGCGCGTGGCCGTCGCCCGCGCGCTGGTGAACGACCCGGCCGTGCTGCTGGCCGACGAGCCCACCGGCAACCTCGACACGCGCACGAGCGTCGAGATCATGGCGCTGATGCAGCGCCTCAACCGCCAGGGCATCACCGTGGTCCTGGTCACGCACGAGCCCGACGTGGCGGCCTACGCCGGCCGCCTCCTCACCTTCCGCGACGGCCGCGTGCTGGGCGACGAGCGCGTGACGGCGCCGCGGGACGCCGGGGAGACGCTGGCGGCGCTGCCCGAGGAGGCGCTGGCGTGACCGTGCTGCAGTCCGCCCGCATCGCGCTGCGGGCCCTGCGCGTGAACAAGCTGCGCAGCGCGCTGACCATGCTGGGCATCATCATCGGCGTCGGCGCGGTGATCGCCATGGTCAGCGTGGGGGCCGGGGCTCAGGCCCGGGTGGCCGAGCAGATCCAGAGCCTGGGCTCGAACCTCATCATCGTGCTGAACGGCAGCGTGACGTCGGGCGGCATCCGGATGGGCCAGGGCACCACGCTGACCATCACCGAGGACGACGCGGCGGCCATCGCCCGCGAGATCCCCGCCGTGCAGGTGGCGGCGCCCTCCAACCGCGGCACCGCCCAGGTCGTGTACGGCAACCTGAACTGGTCCACGGTCATCCAGGGCGTGACGGCGGACTACTTCGAGGCGCGCGACTGGACGGTCGAGGCGGGCCGCGGGATCGCGCCCGAGGACGCCGAGGGCGCCACCAAGGTCGCGGTGCTGGGGCAGACCACGGCGCTCAACCTGTTCGGCGACGCCGACCCGCTGGGCCAGATCGTCCGCATCAAGAAGGTGCCGTTCACCGTCGTCGGGCTGCTCTCGCGCAAGGGCCAGAACTCCTGGGGCCAGGACCAGGACGACGTCATCCTGATCCCGCTGTCCACGGCGAAGAAGAAGGTGCTCGGCCGCAGCCAGTCGAACCCGCGCACGGTGGGCTCCATCTCCATCAAGGTGTGGCCCGGCGAGGACATGGCCGAGACGGAGAGCCAGATCCGCGAGTTGCTCCGCCAGCGCCATCGCCTGCAGCCCCACCAGGACGACGACTTCTGGCTGCGCAACCTCTCCGAGGTGCTGCAGACGCAGGAGGAGTCCTCGAAGGTGATGACGTACCTGCTGGCGGCGATCGCCTCGGTGTCGCTGCTCGTGGGTGGCATCGGCATCATGAACATCATGCTGGTGTCGGTGACCGAGCGCACCCGAGAGATCGGCCTCCGCATGGCCGTGGGCGCGCGCGGCCGCGACATCCTGCTGCAGTTCCTCGTGGAGGCGATCACGCTCTCGCTGATCGGCGGGGTGGCGGGGATCGCCCTGGGGCTGGGCGGCTCCCGCGCGATCAGCTACCTCGCGGAGTGGCGCACCCTCGTCGCCCCGCAGGCCATCGTGCTGGCCTTCGGCTTCTCGGCGGCCATCGGCATCTTCTTCGGCTTCTATCCGGCGCGCAAGGCCGCGCGCCTGGATCCCATCGAGGCCCTCCGGTACGAGTAGCCCGCGGGGGCGGCTCCGCCCCGCGGTCCGCAGCTCTCGCGGGAGGGTTCCGGAGGGGCCAGAGCGGCCCCTCCGGAACTTTCACGACGCGTCAGGTGCCGCCCGCTCAGTTGGCGCCGCCGCCGCCACCGCCGCCGGCCTGGATCTGCATGGCGGCGTCGGAAGTGGCCGCCTCGTAGCCCGCGTACTTCGCATCCGCGGCCAGCAGGCTGCCGTTGTCGTCGACGAAGCCCTCGTTCATCAGGGCGTAGCGCCCGTCGCGGTAGACGATCGGATTCACCGCGGTGACGGTCACCGCCGTCCCCGGGCGGACGGTCTCGACCGGGACCACCCGCTCGTTCACCAGCACGACGGTGCTGGGGCCCACGTAGACCGCGCGGCCGTCGCTCAGCATGACGAGGCCGGTGGCCGGGTCGTAGCCGGTCAGGCGCCCACGGACCACGGGGTCCGTCACCGCGACCGGTGCGGCGGCCGTCGTCACCGTCGTGACCGTCGTCGTGCCGGTCGCCGGCGGCGTCACGCTCACGCCCGCGGCGGGCATGGGCTGGACGACCACGTACTGTCCGTCGCGCAGCTGGACCGGCTGGGCCGACCGCAGCGTGACGTACGCACCCGGACGCAGGGTATCGAACTGGACCGGACGGTTCTCCACCAGCACGGCACCGTCCTCGGTGAGCCGGAACATCCGACTGTCCTCGAAGATCACCACCCGGGCGTCCGCGTCGACGCGGGCGATGCGGCCGGTGACGGGGTCCTCGACGATGCGCTGGGACGTCGTGGCCTGCTGCGCCGCCCGCGCCTCCCCGCGAGGATCGCCGCCCTGGCCGATCCGCGTCTGCGGCATCACCACGTAGCGATCGCCGTGCATGACGACCGGCTCGGCGTCGCGGATCAGCACCCGCGTGCCGGGACGCAGGCTGGTGATGGCCACGGCGCGGTCCTCGACGATCACGGTCCGCGTTCCGCCCAGGCGATACATCCGGCCGTCGTCGAGCACCACGACGCCGGCCGGCTCGTCGACGCGGACGACGGTGCCGGTGATCGGCTGCTGTGCGCCGGCGAACATCGGCCACGCCAGCGCCAGCGCACATACTCCGAACAAGATGCGTCGAATCATTGAGTCCTCCGTTGTAAGACTGACTCGCTCCGACTTCGCGATCCGAGAACTCGAGGTGCAAGGGCATTGCCACCCAGCGCCGCCGCGCCGGCGTGGTACATCGTGCGCGCGTTTGCGGTGGCGTCGGCACGCGTCTGCTATGGTGGGCGCGGCATGGCGAGCGGGCGCGACAAGCGGGGCAAGCGCGACAGGGCGCGGCCCTCCGGCGGAGCGCGGAAGGCGGCGAAGCGCCCGCCGGCGCGCCGGCGCCCGGCGCCGCCGCCGCAGCGGCGACCGGCGCCCACCGCGCCCCGCGCGGCCCCGCGCTGGCGGAGCGCGACACCGTCCCGGCGCTCCGCCGCGCCGGCGGAGCGCGGCCGGCAATCGCCGAGGCCCGGAGCGCCGCAGCCGGCGGCGGCGAGGACGCCACCGACGATCACGGCGGCGTCGGCGCCGGCCGCGGCGCCGCCACGCCGGCGTGCGCCGCGCGTCGACCCCGCCGCCGCCGAGGAGACGCGGCTGCTGCGTCTGGCCGCCGAGCTGGCCGCGCTGGCGCGCGGCCAGGCCGGCGAGGGCGGCGTGGCGGCGGCTCTCGACCGCCTCGCCACTGTCGCGGCGCCGGCGCCGGCCGCGGGCGACAAGGCCCAAGCGCTCGCGCTCGGCTGGGCGCGCGAGCAGGCGCGCCTGGCGCTCGGCGACGTGCTCACCCGCGCGTCGAAGCTCGGCCGGGCCCGCACCGACATCGACGTCGACACGCTGGCGTGGCTGGTCTTCGCCGCCGTCGAGGCGCTGGCGCGGGAGCCCGCCGATGCGGCGCCCGATCGCCTGCACGCCATCGCCGCCTTCATCCGCCCGCCGGCGCGTTGACAGCGTTCGCGACGGCCGGGTAGAGTGCGGCGCGATGTGGCCGTGCCTCGCCGTGGCGGCCCTGGCGCTCGCCGCGCTCGCCGCGCCGGTCGCCGCCGACGCCGAGCGCGTGGCGGGTCGCGTGCGCGCGCTCGTCGAGCGCTACCACGAGGACCCGCGCCGGATCGATCAGGCCCGCGAGCTCCTCGAGGAGACGCTCGCGCGCGAGCGGCCCGTCGAGCTGCTGACGCTGGCCGCCCGGGTGCAGTTCCTCTACGGCGACGTGCGCGCGACGAGCGACGCGGAGCGGCTCGCCGCCTACGCGCGGGGCCGCGAGCTGGGCCAGCGCGCCGTGGAGCTGGCGCCGCGCAGCGAGGAGGCCCATCTCTGGTACGCGATCAACACGGGCCGCTGGGGCCAGACCAAGGGCGTGCTCCGCTCGCTGTTCCTGCTCTCGACGATGTTCGAGGAGCTCGAGACCATCTTCGCCATCAACCCCCGCTCCGTGCGCGGCCACGCGCTGGCCGGCAACGTCTACTTCGAGGTGCCGCCCCTCTTCGGCGGCGACCGCAAGAAGGCCGAGGAGCACTACCGCAAGGGGCTCGCGCTCGAGCCTCGCTTCACCGTCCTGCGGGTCGATCTCGCCCGCCTGCTGATCGCCACGGGCCGCCTGGCCGAGGCACGCCGCGAGCTGGGGCGCGTGGTGAACGAGACGGCGCCTGCGAGCCTGGCCGACTGGACCGTCAAGGACCGCCCACGCGCCCGCGAGCTGCTCGAGTCCCTCAAGGACCGCTAGGGGAGGGCGTCTGAGCAAACGCCGTTCGGGCGCGGGCTTCGCCCGGGCACGCCCGGGGGAGGTCCGGAGGGGGCCGTCGAGGCGCCCTCCGATGCGGCTCGCCATCGGCGCGGTCATCCGGCGGCTCGCGCGGAGCCGGCCGCGATGGGCCCCGACCGCGCTGGCCGTGGTGGCCGAGGACAGCCGCGATCCGTTCCGGGTCCTCGTGGCCTGCATCCTGTCGCTGCGCACCCAGGACTCGACGACCGGGCCCGCCGCCGCCCGCCTGTTCGCGCTCGCCGACACGCCGGCGGCGCTGCTCCGGATCCCCGCCCCCGTGATCGCGCGGACGATCTACCCGGTGGGGTTCTACCGCACGAAGGCGCGTGCGATCCGCGCGATCTGCCGCCGGCTGCTGGAGCGGTTCGACGGCCGCGTCCCCGACGACATCGACGCGCTGCTCACGCTGCCCGGCGTGGGCCGCAAGACGGCCAACCTCGTGGTCACCATGGGCTACGGCAAGCCCGGCATCTGCGTGGACACCCACGTGCACCGGATCTCGAACCGCCTGGGCTACGTGCGCACCCGGACCCCCGAGGAGACGGAGATGGCGCTCCGGGCGCGCCTGCCGCGCCGCTACTGGATCGGCTACAACGACCTGCTGGTCGCCTTCGGCCAGAACGTGTGCACGCCGCTCTCGCCGCGGTGCTCGACCTGTCCCGTGCGCCGGCTCTGCCGCCGCGCCGGCGTCACCTCGTCGCGCTGACACCCCGGCCTCACGCGGGGCCGTCCAGGGCCGGGGCGATCAGCTCACCCAGGCGCCGGCGCCGGTACGCCCAGATGGCCTCGAGCTGGCGCCGCACGAGCAGCGCGTGCGCGGCGCGGCCGAGCGGCCCCAGCGGCAGCCGGTAGGTCACGCGGTCCTCCACCCAGGTGCCGCCCGCCTCCTCGAGGAAGAGGTGCCGGTGCTCCCAGCGGTCGTACGGTCCCCGGACCTGCACGTCGAGGAAGCGCGCCGGCGGATCGTACTCCCGGATGAGCGTCCGCCAGCGCACGGGCAGCCCGAGCCAGCGGATGCGGTAGTCGAGCACGGTGAACGCGGCCATGACCGGGCGCTCGGTCAGGAGCCGGAAGCCGAGCCACGGGGGCGTGATGCACGCGAGGTTGGCGGGATCGGCGAAGAACGCGAAGACCTCCGGGCGCGGGCGGCGCAGCCAGACGCGCGCCTCGAGGACGTGATCGGGCACGCGCGCCGATCAGCGCCGGCCGGGCCCGGGCCGGCCCGCGGCGCGGGGGGGCGCCTCGCCCCCCCGCGGCCCATCGGTCATGGGCGTGCTCACCCTCGGCCCCCGGGGGGTCAGCCGAGCTTCTTCACCTCGGCGAGCACCTTGTCGGGCTCGGGCAGGTTGCCCTTGGCGTGGTGCTCCACGTAGCGCACGACGCCCTGCTTGTCCAGGATGAACGTGGCCCGGCTGTTGGCGTTCCAGTCCGGCCAGTACACGCCGTACTCCCTGGCCACCGAGCGGTGGATGTCGGAGAGGAGCGGGTAGTTGCTGATGCCCACGGCCTTCGCCCAGTTCTCGTGGCTGAAGGGGCTGTCGGTACTGATACCCAGCACCTGGGTATTGGCGGCCTCGAAGTCGCGGATGCGCTTGTCGAAGGCCGGCATGCAGGTGCTTCAGCCCGGCGTCCAGTCGAGCGGATAGAAGAGCAGGACGACGTTCTTGCCGCGGTAGTCGTGCAGGCTGACGTCCTTGAGTCCGATGGTCTTCAGCGTGAAGTCCGGAGCCCGGTCACCGACGTTGAGCGTCCTGGTGGTGGTGCTACTCACTCGGCGATTCCCCCTTTCACGGATCGGTCGCCGCTGCGTGGCGGTCGCGTCCGCGCCATGGTAGCACGCGCTCCTCCGACGCGGGCGGTGGGCTTGCGCGCGCCGGCCCACAGGCGGTGGCGGCTCGCCTCCAGCGCCGCCTCGGCCACGCCCAGGTGACCGGCCGCGGTGGTCACGCGGCCCGTGGCCAGCAGCGCCTCGCAGCGGTCGCGCCACCGGGCGTCGCGCAGGGCGTGGTGGTCGAGGATGACCCGACACCCGGTCGCGTCGATCACGCGCCGCAGATGCTCGATGCCGCGCCGCACGACGTCGGGGCCGATCTCCCGCTCCACGTAGGAGGGCACGCCGGAGAGGTACAGCAGCGTCGGCCGCTGGCGCACGAGCCAGGCCGCCACCACCGGCGAGAGCGGGCCCTGCACGTCGGAGGCGAACACGAAGCGCTCGCGCTCGGCCTCGTCCACGACGGTGAGCGCGACCACGTAGCCGAGCGTCGTGCCCTCCAGCCCGTGGGCCAGCGGCGCGGAAACCTCGAGGCTCACCGGCGCCTCGCGCCGTCGCCAGCCGTCGGCGCTCTCGACGCGCGCCCGCCCCTCGAGCGCCTTCCACAGTTCCAGCGCCCGGCGGGCCTGCAGCCCCTGCACCATCCGCCGCGGGTCCTTGAGCACGGCGAGGCGGCCGGCGTAGCCGGCGGGCTCCGAGCGGAAGTGGTCCTCGTGGTAGTGGCTGACGAAGACCAGGTCGGCCTGCTGCGCGTAGGCCGAGATGCGGTCGTTCGCGCGGCGCAGCGCCTCCCACTCCTCGTCGGCCGGCGGCAGGCCGTAGCGGCTCGGCGCCAGCGTCGCCCCGGGATCGATCAGGATCCGCACGTGCCCGGCCTGCACGAAGGTCGCCATCGACCGGACGCCGAGCGACTCGGCGGCGAGCGGCACCACTCTCACGGCGCCAGCTCGGCGACGGTGCGGAGCGCGTCGGCGTTGCCGCCGACCATCAGCGTGGTGACGCCGGCGGCCTTCCACTCGCCCAGGCGCTCGCGGATCCGCTCGCGCGGGCCGCACAGCGCGACCTCGTCGACCAGCGCGTCCGGCACCGCCGCCTCGGCCTCCGCCTTGCGGCCGGACAGGTAGAGATCCTGGATCGTCTTCGCGGCGGCCTCGTAGCCGTACCGCCGCGCGAGCTCGTTGTAGAAGTTCCGGTTCCGGGCCCCCATGCCGCCGACGTAGAGCGCCAGCCGGGCCTTGACGGCGGCGCGGCACTCGTCCACGCGGTCGCCGACCACCACGCCCACCGAGGGCATGACGTCGAACGCCGCCGGCGCGCCGCCGCGGGCGCGGAAGCCCTCGTCCAGCCACTCGCGGAACATCGCCATGCGCCACGGCGAGAAGAACGTGGGGATCCAGCCGTCGGCGATCTCGGCGGCCAGGGCCACGTTGCGCGGGCCGATGGCGGCCAGGTAGATCGGCAGGTCGGCCCGTCCGTGCAGGATCGAGCGCAGCGGCTTGCCGAGCCCGGTGGCGTCGGGGCCGGCGTAGGGGATCCGGTAGTGCTCGCCGCGGTGCTCGAGCGGCCGCTCGCGCCGCAGGACGGCGCGGACGATGGCGACGTACTCGCGCGTGCGTCCGAGCGGCTTGCCGAAGGGCTGGCCGTGCCAGCCCTCGACCACCTGCGGGTTGGAGACGCCGAGCCCCAGGCGGAAGCGCCGGCCGGAGAGCGCGTCCAGGGTCATGGCCGTCATGGCCGTCATGGCCGGCGTCCGCCCGGCGAGCTGCATGATGGCCGTGCCGACGTGGATGCGCGACGTGCGCGCGGCGATCCACGCCGCCGGCGAGACGGCGTCGGAGCCGTAGGCCTCGGCCGTCCACACGGAGTCGAAGCCCAGTCGCTCGGCCTCGAGGATCCGGTCCATGTCGAGGCCGAAGGACGGACCGGAGTAGCTCAGGTGCAGCGCCAGCCGCATGTCACCTCTCCCTCGGCGTCACGCCGATCTCGGTCGCCACCGGTGCCGCGCCAGCGCCACGCGGCCTCGCCGCAGGGCCACGCCCTCGGCCTCGAGCCGCAGGCGCTGGGTCCTCATGCTGTCGCTCGGCACGCGCGCCGCCGCCGGCCAGCGGCGCGGCGCGCCGCCGCGGGCGCTGATGCCGCCCTGCGCGTTGACGACGCGGTGCCACGGCACGTCGGGCGGGCAGATCCGCATCGCCCAGCCCACCCGCCGCGCCGCGCCCGGACGGCCGAGCGCGGCGGCGACCTGTCCGTACGTCATCACCCGCCCGCGCGGGATCCGGCGCACGAGCCGCCACACCGCGCGCGCGAAGGTCAGGCCGGACGGCTGCGGACGGACAGCTCCCACAGCCTCGCGTAGAGCCCTCCCCGCTGCAGCAGCTCGGCGTGGCGGCCCGCCTCGTGGATGCGGCCGCGGTGGAGCACCAGGATGCGATCGGCGGCCTGCACGGTGGAGAGCCGGTGGGCGATCGTGATCGTCGTGCGGCCCTCCGCCAGTCGCGCCATGGCTTGCCGGATGAGCATCTCGGACTCGGCGTCGACGCTCGACGTCGCCTCGTCGAGGACGAGGACCGGGGGATTGTACACGAGGGCCCGGGCGATGGCCAGGAGCTGGCGCTGGCCGTGGGAGAGATTCGCGCCGCGCTCGGACAGCTCCTCGGTCCAGCCGCGCGGCAGCGCCCGGATGACGTCCCGGCAGTTGGCGGCCTCGACGGCGCGCTCGAGCTCGGCGCGGCCCACGCGGCCGTCGGCGCCCAGGCGGACGTTGCTCTCCACCGTCCCCGTGAAGAGCACGGTGTCCTGGAACACGATGCCGACGTGCCGGCGCAGCCGGGCCAGGTCCCACTCGCGCACGTCGACGCCGCCCACGACCACGCGGCCGCGGGCCACGTCGTAGGAGCGGTTGAGCAGGCGCGCGATCGTGCTCTTGCCCTCGCCGGTGGCCCCGACGAGGGCCACGTGCTCCCCCGGCGCCACCGTGAACGCGCAATCGCGCAGCACCCACGCCTCGGCCTCGTAGGCGAACCACACGGCCTGGAAGGCGACGGCGGCCTCCCCGGCCCGGCCCGCCGGGGGCCGCGGCGCCGGCGGGCCGGCCACCGCCGGGGCGCGGTCCAGCAGGCCGAAGATGCGCTCCGACGAGGCCATGGCCGCCTGCATGACCGTGTACTTGGCGCCCAGGTCGCGGATCGGCAGGAAGAAGCGGTTGGTGTACTGGATGAACGCGACCAGCGTGCCGAAGGTCAGCGCCTCGGCGGCGATGCGTCCGGCGCCGTACCAGACGAGCAGGGCCAGCGCGGCCGAGCCCAGCGCCTCGACGGTCGCGTAGAGCGAGGCCTCCCAGATCGTCGAGCCGAACATCGCCCGCCGGTAGTCGCGGCCCAGGCGGGCGAAGGTCGCGGCCTCCTGGCGCTCGCGGGCGAAGAGCTGGATCACGGTCATCCCGTGCAGCGACTCCTGCAGGAACGCGTTCAGGCGCGCCAGCCGGCGGCGCACCTCGCGGTACGCGTCGCGGGCGCGCACGCGGAAGTAGCCGCCCACCGCGGCCAGCGCCGGCACGATGGAGAACGTCACCAGGGCCAGCCGCCAGTCCATCCACAGCATCACCGCGACGACGCCGGCCAGCGTCACCACGTCGCCGATCACGGCGAACAGGCCGGCGGTGAACGCCTCGCTCACGGCCTCGGTGTCGTTCAGCACGCGCGTCATCAGCCGCCCCACCGGCGTGCGATCGAAGAAGGCGGCCTCGAGCCGGAGCAGGTGGCGGAAGAGCACGGCCCGCAGATCGTGCATGACGCGCAGGCCGGTGAGCTGCATCAGGTAGGCCTCGATCGCGCGGAGCGCGGCCAGGACCACCAGCACGACGAGGAAGAGCCCGGCCACGGCGGTGAGCCCCGGCCAGTCGCCGCGCAGGATGTGGTCGTCGATGGCCACCTTGAGCAGGTAGGGCTGCAGCAGCTCCACGCCGGCGATGAGGGGGAAGAGCAGCGCGGTGCCGGCGATCAGCCGCGCGTGCGGCCGCGCCGCCACCGCCAGCCGGGCGATCAGGTGGCGATCGAAGGCGCGGCCGAGGACGTCGTCGGGCTCGGCGTCACGCACGCGCGATCTCCTCCTCGAGCTGCTGCCGGCGCCACAGCCGGGCGTAGACGCCGTCGGCGGCGAGCAGGTCGGCGTGCGTGCCCGTCTCGGCCACGCGCCCGCCGGCGAGGACCACCACCCGGTCGGCCGCGCGCGCCGCCCGCAGCCGGTGCGTCATCAGCAGCACCGTCCGGCCGGCCGTGGCCGCCCGCAGCGCCGTGATGATCTCCTCCTCCTTCGCGGCGTCGACGCTGGCGAAGACGTCGTCGAGCACGAGCAGGCGCGGCTGCCCGGCCAGCGCGCGCGCCAGGGCCAGGCGCTGGCGCTGGCCGCCGGACACCGTGAGACCGCGCTCGCCGACGACGGTGTCCCACCCCGCGGGCAGCCGCTCGACCTCGTCGGCGACGCCGGCCACCGCGGCGGCCTCGCGGGCGGCGGCCGGCGCCACGTCCTCGCGCTGCAGGGTGACGTTGTCGGCGATGGAGCGGGAGAAGAGGAACGCCTCCTGCGGCACGTAGCCGAGACCGCCGCGCAGCGCGGCCCGGCTCCACGTGCCGACGTCGCGGCCGTCCACCAGCAGCGTGCCGGGCGGCGCCTCCCGGAGGCGCGCCACCAGCGCGCCCAGCGTGGACTTGCCGGCGCCGGTGGGCCCGACGACGGCCACCGTCTCGCCGGGCGCGATCGAGAACGAGACGTCCACGAGCGCGGGCGGGCGGTCCGGGTACGCGAACGTGAGGGCCGCGAACGCCACCGCCGGCGCGTGGTCGAGCGGCGGCGCCGGCGGCTCGGCCGCCGGCGCCGCGGCCAGGATCTCCCGGAGGCGCTCCATCGAGGTGAGCCCCCGCCGCACCATCGAGAGCGTGTACCCGAGCGCCAGCGTCGGCCACGCCAGGTAGGCGAGGTAGCCGTTGAACGCCACCAGCGCGCCCAGCGTCAGGCGACCGGCCATCACCTCCCGGCCGCCCAGCCACAGCACGATCAGCGCGCCGAGGCCGGTGATGAGGCCCGTCAGCGGGGCGAACTGCGCGAGCGTCCGCTGCAGGGCGAGGCTGCGGGTCAGGTAGCCGGCGTTGGCGCGGTCGAACTCGGCCTCGGCGCTCCGCTCCAGCGTGTAGGCGCGGACGACGGCCATGCCGCTCAGGTGCTCCTGCACCCGGGCGGCCAGCACGCCCAGCTGGTCCTGCGCGGCGCGCGTCCGCTCGTGGACGGTCACGTTGGCGCGCCGGGCCAGCATCACGAGGATCGGGTACGGGGCCAGCGCCCAGAGCGTGAGCCGGGGATCCACGGCCAGCATCGCCCCCACCGCGCCGACGAAGGCGAAGATCGTGCTGACGAAGCTCACGGTGCCGAAGCCGACCAGCGAGCGGACGGCGCCGACGTCGCTGGTGGCGCGCGCCATCAGGTCGCCGGTGGAGTGCGCGGCGTAGAAGGCCGGCGGCTGGCGCAGCAGGCTCGCGTAGAGGTCGTCGCGGATGCCCTGCTCGACCCGCTGCGCCGCCCCGATCACCGCGAAGCGCGAGGCCAGGCGCGCGGCGCCGCTGGCCGCGGCCAGGACCAGGATCAGCGCGACGTACCGGCCCACGGGGGCGCCGGCGGGATCGACCTCGAGCGCCTCCACCGCCCGCTGCACCGTGCGCGGCACGGCGAGGCTCAGCACCGTGCCCGCGCCCAGGCAGAGGATGCCGACGGCGTAGCGGGCGCGGAGGCGGGCGACGTAGCGCCACAGGGCGCGGGCGGCCGACGTCAGCGGGCGCCCCTCACCCGGCGGCCGGAGGGACGCCGTTCAGCCAGGGCTTGAGCGCGGCGTAGACCGCGAACACCGTCGGCACCGCGACGCCGAGTCGCTCGGCGAGCCGCACGGCGTGGCCGTGGAGCGCCTCGAGCTCGAGCCGCTTGCCGTGGGCCAGGTCGAAGGCCAGCGACGAGCTCGTCTGCGGGGCGAGACTGGCCCCGGTCGCCATGACGCTGTCGACCACGCCCGGCAGGGCGATGCCGGCGGCGGCGGCCAGCGCGGCCATCTCCTCGGCCAGCGTCCGGTAGAGCCGCCACGTCTCGGGGACGGCCCGCACGACGCCCGTCGGGCACCGGGTCAGCGCCGTGGCCCCGGCCTGGGCGCAGATCAGCACGTACTTCTCCCAGAGCACGCGGCGGATGTCGGGCACGACCTCGACGGGGATGCCGGCCTTGGCCAAGGCCTCGCCCAGCCGCTCGGCGCGCGGGCTCGTGCCGCCGGCCGGCTCGCCGAGCGCGATGCGGCCGGCGAAGCGGTGCACGATCACGCCCGGCGCCTCGACGGCGGCGAAGACGTACGCGGCGCCGCCGACGGCGTGGCCGGGCCCCAGCGCCGCGTCGATGCGCTCCACGGCCTCCACGCCGTTCTGCAGGGACAGCACCGCCGTCGCCGGGCCGACCGCGGGTCGCACCGCGGCCAGCGCGGCGTCGGTGTCGAACGACTTCACGGCGAGCAGGATCAGGTCGGCGGGTGGACGGCCGTCCGGGCGCTCGACCGCCTCGACGGCAACCGTGAACTCGCCCTCGACGGCGGAGCGGACGGTGAGCCCGCCGCGGCGGATGGCGTCGAGGTGGGCCCCGCGCGCGACCACCGTCACCGCGTGGCCGGCCCGCGCGAGCTTGGCGCCGAAGAACCCGCCGACGCCGCCCGCGCCCATGACCACGACGGCCAGCGTGCTCACGAGAGCCCCATGCTCCGGGACCCCCCGCGGCTTGTCAAGCCGCCGGTCGCCTCGACAGGTGTGGTACGCTGCCCGGCGCATGGCCTCCCACGAGCGGCGCGTGGCGATCGACGCCGCGCGCGACGCCGGCGACCTGCTCCGCAGCCAGGTGCGCGGGACGCGTCGGATCAGCTACAAGGGCGGGCCCACCGACCTGGTGACCGAGATGGACCGCCGCGCCGAGGCGCTGATCCTCGAGCGGCTGGCGGCCGCGTTCCCCGACGACGGCGTGCTGTCCGAGGAGGCCGGCGAACGGGGCGGGAGCTCGGGCCGGCGGTGGATCGTCGACCCGCTCGACGGCACCACCAACTACGCGCACGGCGTGCCGGTCTTCGCGGTGTCGATCGCGCTGCAGGCCGCCGCCCGCGTGACGCTCGGCGTGGTGTACGACCCGAATCTCGGCGAGCTGTTCGTGGCCGAGCGCGGCGGCGGGGCGTTCCTCGGCGAGCAACGGTGCCGCGTGTCGGCGACCGCCGTGCTGGACGAGAGCCTGCTCACGACGGGCTTCCCCTACGACGTCCGCGAGACCGCCGACAACAACCTGCGCGAGTACGCCGCCTTCTGCGTGCGGGCCCGTGCCGTGCGCCGGATCGGCTCGGCGGTCCTCGACCTGGCCTGGGTGGCTGCCGGCCGCTACGACGGCTTCTGGGAGCTGCGGCTCGGCGCCTGGGACGTGGCCGCCGGCGCGCTGCTGGTCGAGGAGGCCGGCGGGCGCGTGACCGACCTGCTGGGGGGCCCGCTGGACCTCGAGCGTCCCACGGTGGTGGCCACCAACGGCCGGATCCACGAGGCTGTGCTCGCCACGCTGAAGCAGGTCCGCGGATGAGGGCGCGCGCCTGATGGGCGAGCCCTCGGCGGCCCGGCGCCTGGCCCGCTTCGCGCTGGGCCTCGACCTGGCCCGCGTGCCGCCGCCGGCGGTCGAGCGCGCCCGGCTGCTGGTCCTCGACATCCTGGGCTGCAGCCTGGCCGCGTCGTCGATGGACTTCGGGCGCGCGGCGCTGGCCACGGCGCGCGCGCTCGGCGGACCGCCGGAGGCCACGCTGATCGGTGGCGGCGGCCGCGCCGGCGCGGCCAGCGCCGTGCTGGCCAACGCCACGCTGGCCCACGGCCTGGACTTCGACGACACGCGCGAGGACGCCATCGTGCACACGGGCTGCGTGGCCGTGCCGGCGGCGCTGGCCGTGGCCCAGGCGACCGGTGCTCCCGGCGCGGCCGCGCTCGGCGCCGTCATCGTCGCCGTGGAGGTCATGTGTCGCGTGGGCCTCGCCGTCCCCGGCCGCCTGCACGCGCGACACTTCCACCCGACGGCGGTCACCGGCGCCTTCGCCGCGGCCGCCGCGGCCGGCCGGCTCTCGGGCCTGGACGAGGACCGCCTCGTCAACGCGCTCGGCATCTGCGGCAGCCAGGCGAGCGGGATCATCGAGTACCTGGCCGACGGCACGTGGACCAAGCGGTTGCACCCCGGCTGGGCCGCCCACGCCGGCGTGATCGCCGCGCTGCTCGCGCGCGAGGGCTTCACCGGCCCCGAGCGCGTGCTGGAGGGTGCCCACGGCGTCTACGCGGCCCTGGCCGGAGGCCACGACGAGACCGCCCTGGAGCGCCTGCTCGGCACGCTCGGCCACGAGTGGGAGATCGAGCGGCTGACGTTCAAGCCCTACCCGTGCGGCTCGATCGCCCAGCCCTACATGGACTGCGCGCTGCGCCTCCGCACGGCGCACGGCCTGGCGCCCGACGACGTGGCCGAGATCCGGTGCCGGACGGCGCCGGGGCCGGTGCCGCGGCTGTGGGAGCCGCTCGCCGCCAAGCACCGGCCGCCGAACGGCTACGCCGCGAAGTTCAGCCTGCCCTACCTGCTCGCCGTCGTCATGGTCCGCGGCCGGGCCTCGCTCGCCGAGTTCACCGACGAGGCCGTGCGCGACGAGGCCGTGCTGCGCCTGGCCTCGCGGGTGTCCTACGAGCTGGACGAAACGATCGACTACCCCCGGCAGTTCATCGGGCAGGTCGGCGTGCGGCTGCGCGACGGCCGCTGGCTCGAGGCCCGCCAGGACCACCCGCGCGGCGGCGCCGATCACCCCTTGACGGCGGCCGAGCTGGAGGCGAAGTTCCGCGGCAACGCCGGGCTGGTGCTGCCGGCCCCGCGCATCGACGACATCGTCGCCGAGGTCGCCGCGCTCGGCCGGGCGCCGGACGTGAGCGGCCTCATGGAGGCAGTCCAGTGAAGGAGACGGCCATGCACCGACGCCAGTTCGTGACCCTCGGCGCCGCGGGTGCCCTGACGCTCGCCGGCGGCGTCCGTCCCGCCCGCGCCCAGGACGCGCGCGTGGAGGCGGCGAAGAAGGAAGGCAAGGTGGTCTGGTACACCTCGCTGGTCCTGCCCAGCGCCGAGAAGGTCGCCCGGGCCTTCGAGACGGCCTACCCGGGTATCAGGGTCGAGGTGCACCGCACGGGTTCGCAGCGCGTGCTCCAGCGGCTCATGCAGGAGCTGAAGGCCAACATCAGGAACGCCGATGTCGTCCACACCTCGGACGCCGGCCACTTCGTGCTCCTCAAGAAGGAGAAGCTGCTCGCCCGGTACACGCCGCCCGGGGTCGACGCCTTCCCGGCGGGCTTCAAGGACAGGGACGGCTACCACTTCGGCCTGCGGGCGACGGTGAACGCCATCGCGTACAACACCAAGCTCGTCCCCGCCGCCGAGGCGCCGAAGACCTGGAAGGACCTGCTGGACCCGCGGTGGAAGGGCAAGCTGGTGACGGCGCATCCCGGCTACAGCGGCGTCATCGCCACCCACGTGCTGGCCCTGGTGCACCTGCACGGCTGGGACTACTTCAAGACGCTCGCCCAGAACCGCGTCATGATCGTGCAGTCCGCCGCCGACCCGTCGGGCGTGGTGGCCTCGGGCGAGCGGGCGGTGGCCGTCAACGGCGGCGAGTACAGCGCCTACCAGGTCAGGAAGAAGGGCGCCCCCATCGAGATCGTCTACCCGAAGGAGGGCGTGCCGCTGGTGGTCTCGCCCACCGCGATCACCGCCTTCGCCCCGCATCCGAACGCGGCCCGGCTCTTCACCGACTTCACCTTCACCCGCGACCTGCAGCAGATCATGGCCGACAGCGAGGGCCTCTACACCGGCCATCCCGAGGTGAAGTACCCGGCCGACAAGCCCAGGCTCGCCGACCTCACGCTCCTGCAGGTCGACGCCGACGAGCTGGAGAAGCGCAATGAGGAGATCAAGAAGCGCTTCGTCGAGTTCTTCGGCGCCTGACCGCACCCGGGCCGTCCGCTGATGCGCGCGCTCGCCGTCGACCGCTCGATGGCGGTCTGGGTGCTGACGGCCGCGGCGCTGGTGGTGATGATGGCCCTGCCCCTGGGCTGGCTCGGCTGGCTCAGCGTCAGCGGCGAGCAGGGCCCGACGCTCGCGCACTACGCGCGCGTGTTCGCCGACCGTCAGCTCCTGAAGGCGCTGTGGAACACCCTCGTGCTCGCCGTCTGGGTGGGCGTGGTCTCGGTCGCCGTGGGCGCCCCGATGGCCTGGCTCACCGCGCGCACCGACCTGCCCGCCCGGGGCGCGATCCGCGGCCTCATCATGGCCTCGTTCGTGACGCCGCCGTTCCTGGGCGCCTTCGCCTGGGTCATGCTGGCCGGGCCCAACGCCGGCCTGCTCAACAAGAGCTGGCGCGCGGCGACGGGCGCCGAGGACGCGCTCCTGGACATCTTCACGATGCCCGGGCTGATCTTCGTCGTGGCCATCTACACGTTCCCCTACGTCTACATCATGATCGCCAACACGCTGACCCTGATCGCCTCGGACCTGGAGGAGGCCGCGGCCATCCTGGGCGCGAGCCGCCTCCGGGTGGCGGCCACGGTGACGCTGCCCCTGGTGGCCCCCGCCCTGCTGAGCGGGTTCATCCTCGCCGTGCTGCAGGCCCTGGCCCTCTTCGGCTCGCCGGCGATCCTGGCCCTGCCCGCGGGATTCCACACGATCACCACGCAGATCTGGTCGTTCTTCCACTACCCGCCGAAGGCCGAGATGGCCGCGGCGTTCTCCATCCCGCTCCTGCTGGCCACCGCGCTGCTGCTGCAGCTGCAGAAGCGGCTGCTGGGCCGCCGCGGCTACGCCGCCGTGGGGGGCAAGACCGGCCAGCGCCGCGGCATCCGGCTGGGCGCCTGGCGCTGGCCGGCCCTCGCCGCGTGCCTGGCCGTCATGGCGTGCTCCATCGTCCTGCCCTACGGCGTGCTGGCCAAGGCCGCGCTGGCGCGCGCGTGGTCGCAGCCGCTCGACCGCGCCAACCTCACGCTCGCCAACATCACCTTCACGTTCTTCGAGTACAGCGCCACGAAGTCGGCGATCCTGAACACGCTGGAGCTGGGCCTCATGACGGCCACGGTGGGCGCCGTCCTGGCCGCCGTGCTCGCCTACGTCGCCCACCGCCGCCTGGTGTACGGCCACCAGGTGCTGGCCTTCCTGGCGCTGGCGCCCGTGGTCATCCCCGGCGTGGTGCTCGCCGTCGGGCTGTTCATCGCCTACACCCGGCCGCCGTTCCTGCTGTACGGCACGCTGTGGATCCTGTTCGTGGCCTACGTCACCAAGGAGATGCCCGTCGGCTACTCGCAGGCCGACGCCACCTTCCGGGGCGTGCACGTGGAGCTGGAGGAGGCGGGGCGCATCCTGGGCGCCGGGCGCCTGCGCGTGCTGCGCGAGATCACGGCGCCGCTGGCCCGCAGCGGGATCATCGCCACCTGGTGCTTCATCTTCATCGGCGTGATCCGCGAGCTGTCGGCCTCCATCATCCTGTTCACGCCGGACACCAAGGTGATGTCGGTGGTCATCTTCGACCTGAAGGAGGAGGGCCAGTTCGGGGCCATCGCCGTGCTGGGCGTGTTCATGCTGCTGATGACCTTCGCCACCGTGGTCCTGGTCCAGCGAGTGCTCGGCCGCGACTTCATGGGGGTGCGCGAGTGAGGCCGCCGTGCCCGGCGTGAGCCTGCGCGGTCTCACCAAGCGCTACGGCGAGGTGGCCGCGGTGGAGGGGCTGTCGCTCGAGGTCAAGCCCCGCGAGCTGGTCGCCCTGCTCGGCCCCTCGGGCTGCGGCAAGACGACGACGCTGCGCCTGGTCGCCGGCTTCCTGACGCCGGAGGCCGGCGAGATCCGGGTGGGCGACCGCTGCCTGTCCTCGCCGGCGGCCGTGGTGCCGCCCGAGCGCCGGCGCATGGCCATGATCTTCCAGAGCTATGCGCTCTGGCCGCACCTCACCGTGGCGCAGAACGTGGGCTACGGGCTGCGCTTCAAGCGCGAGCTCGGCCGTGCCGAGCGCGCGGCGCGCGTCAGGGAGATGCTGCGCGTGGTGCAGCTCGGCGGCTTCGAGCACCGCTACCCCGGCGAGCTCTCGGGCGGCCAGCAGCAGCGCGTGGCGGTGGCCCGCGCCCTGGTCGTCGAGCCCGAGATCCTGCTCCTGGACGAGCCGCTCAGCAACCTCGACGCGAACCTGCGCGAGGAGATGCGCTTCGAGATCCGGCGGCTGCACGAGCGCTTCGGGATCACGACCCTCTACGTGACGCACGACCAGGGCGAGGCCATGGTGATCTCCGACCGCATCGCCGTGCTCCAGCGCGGCCGGCTGGCCCAGGTCGGCACCGCCGAGGAGCTCTTCCAGCAGCCGCGGACGCGCTTCGTCGCCGACTTCATCGGCAAGACGAACCTGGTCGAGGGCGTCGCCGCCGCCCCCGACGTGGTGAGCCGGGGCGGGCTCACGCTCCGGGTGGGGACGGCGGGCCTGGTCCCCGGCCAGCGCGTCGCCGTCTCGATCCGGCCCCACGAGATCGCCATCGTGCCCGGCGCCCGGCCGGCGGACGATGGCCCCGCCGGCGCCAACGTGCTGCGGGGCACGGTGCAGCGGACGAGTTACCTGGGCGACGCCCTGCACTACCAGGTCGAGGTCGAGCGCGGCGACATCGCGCTGCGCGTGGTGGGCTCGCCGGCGGCGCGCATCCCGGCGGGCGCCGCGGTCACGCTGACGATCGCGCCCGAGGCCTGCGTGGTCCTGGCCGACGGCGACTGACGCGGGCGCGCGCGGAGAGATCGGGGGGACGCGGGGAGGAGCCGGCGCCCCTCCCCGCCGGTGCGGCTCCGGCTACTGCGCCTTGACCGAGAAGTGCGCGCGGCGGTTCTTCGCCCAGCAGTCCTCCGTGTGCTCCTTGCAGGCGGCGCGCTCCTCGCCGTAGGAGATGCGCGAGATGCGCTTGCTGCTCACGCCGTGGGAGACCAGGTAGTTCATGGCCGCGCGGGCCCGGCGATCGCCGAGCGCGATGTTGTACTCGTTGGTGCCCCGCTCGTCGGCGTGGCCCTCGATCAGGACCAGGTGCCGCGGGTTGTCCTTGAGCCACCGCGCGCTGGTCTCCAGGATCTTCGCGGCGTCGGGACGGATGTCGTAGCTGTCGAAGTCGAAGTGGATGTCGTCCAGCGAGGCGACCGTGGAGTAGGCCTTGGGATTCACCCGCCCATAGGCGTCCACGGCCCGGCCGTCACGCCCGCCGCCGGCCTGCACCATCGCCGAGCCGTTGGAACCGCTCGCGCCGTACGCGCCGCTGGCGCCGCCCGATCCGTCGGCCGCGCCGTCGCCCGACGCCGAGGCCCGCATCGAGTCGGAGGTCGCCGAGCACCCAGCGAGTGCCGGCAGGAGCAGCAGCACCGCCACCATCACCCACGCGAAGCGCCACATACGCCCTCCTCCTTTCACCGCCCTCGTGTGCCGTGACCCGCTCTGGCCGCGCCGCCCCGGCGGCGCCGGTCCCGAGCAGATCCCGCGCCTTGTGCACGGACGGTGCCGGACCCGGCGGCAGCCGCGTCGAGGCGTCAGATCAAGGAGTTACGCGCGCCTCGCCGGGGCCTGGGGACCGCGCGTGCCAGGCCGGCGGGAATTTGTCCCGCCGGGCCGGCCAGAACGTCACCGCGGGCGGGTCACAGCTCCCAGGGGGGCTCGATGGCCATGGCCAGCTCGAGCACGGTGGGCCCGTCGGCGGCGAAGGCCGAGGCCAGCGCCCGCGGCAGGTCCTCCACGCTGGACAGGCGCTCGCCGCGGGCGCCGAAGGCGCGGGCCAGCGCCGGGAAGTCGGGGTTGGCGAGATCGGCCTCGCCCCAGCGGCCGAACATCTTCTCCTGCAGCCACTTGATGGCGCCGTAGCGCCCGTCGTTGACCACCAGGAAGGCCACGGGCAGCCGGTACTTCACGGCGGTGGCGAGCTCGTTGACCGAGAAGAGGAAGCCGCCATCGCCGGACACCGAGAGCACGGCGCGCCCGGGATTGGCGATCTGCGCGCCGATCGCCGCCGGCACCGCGTAGCCCAGCACGGCCGAGCCCACCGGATAGAGGAACGTGCGCGGCGCCAGCACGGGGAAGCGCCACTCCATCCAGTAGTTGATCCCGCTCTGGTCGTTGACCACGATGCCGTCCTCGGGCACGGCCTCGCGCAGCAGCCGGACGAGCCGCGCGACCTCGGCCGTGTAGCGCGGGCTCGTCGTCGCGCGCAGCGTGGCCAGCCGCGCCCGGTCCCACGTCGCCCGCGCCGGCTCCGGCCCCAGCGCCTCCACCAGCCGGCCCAGGCCGTCGCGGGCGTCGCCCACGACGGCCACCTGCGGCTTGTACACGCGCCCGATCACGGCCGGGTCGATGTCGAGGTGGATGAGCGTCTGCTCGGGGCCGAAGGAAAGGTTCAGCAGCAGGCCCTGCGTCGAGCGCGCCGCGAAGCGGCAACCGACGGCGAGCACGACGTCGGCCTCGCGCAGCGGCGCCTCGCTCGCGTGGCGGTCGGGGAGCACCGCCTGCCACAGCGGGTCGCGCTCGGACAGCGCGCCGCGGCCCATCACCGTCGTGATGACCGGCGCCTGCAGCCGCCGGGCGAGCGCGCCGAGCTCCGCGGCGGCGCCGGCGGCGACCACGCCGCCCCCGGCCACGATGAGGGGACGCTCGGCGCGCGCCAGGCGCCGCGCCGCCTCGGCGACGTCGGCGACGTGGCACGGCGGCCGGACGCCGTGCCCCGCCGGCGGCGCCGGCGCGTCGACCACGGCGCCGAGCAGATCGTGGGGAATGGAGAGCGCGACCGGGCCGGGGTGGCCCGTGCGCAGCAGCGCGAAGGCTCCGGCCAGGGCCGGCGCGATGTCGCCGGCCGCGGTGACGGCCTCGGCCATCCGGCACACGGGGCGGAAGCACTCGATCTGGTTGCGCACCTCGTGCAGCGCGCCCAGCTCGCGACCGACGAGGGGCGCCGCCACGTCGGACATCACGACCACCACGGGGATGGAGCCGGCGTACGACTCCGCCAGCGGCGTCAGCGTGTTCGTGGCCCCGGGTCCGGTGGTGACGAGCGTCACGCCGACGCGACCCGACGACCGGGCGTAGCCGTCGGCCATGAACGCGGCGCCCGCCTCGTGGCGGGCCAGCACGTGCTCGACGTCGCGCTGGCGGAGCAGCGCATCGTAGATGGCCAGGTTGTGGATGCCGGGGATGCCGAAGACGTGCCGCACCCCCTCGCCGCGGAGCGCCGCGACGACCCATTCCGCGCCCGTGCGAGCCGTCACGGGCGCTCGGCCACCGCGCGGTCGATGGCCACGTCGACGAGCGACGGACCGGGGTGCGCCAGGCACGCCGCCAGCGCGTCCCGCAGCGCGCCGGGCTCGTCCACGCGCTCGCCGCGCACACCCAGGGCCCGGGCCAGCGCCAGGTAGTCGATCTCGGGATCGACCAGGTCCAGGCCGGGATAGACGCCGCGCTTCGCCGACGGCAGCCCCAGTGCGGCCATGCCGGATTTCAGGATGGCGTACGAGGCGTTGTTGGGGACGACGTACGTGATCGGCAGCCGGTGCCGCGCCGCCGTCCACAGCGCCTGCGGGGCGTACATGACCGAGCCGTCGCCGATCACGCCGACGACCTTGCGGTTCGGCTCGGCGAGCGCCACGCCCACGGCCGCCCCCATGGCCCAGCCCAGCGTGCCGGTCTTGGAGCCGTAGAAGGAGCGGGGCCGCGCGAACGGCACGTGGCGGAGCACGTGCGGCAGCGACGAGGCCGACTCGTCCACGATCACGGCGTCCTCGGGCAGCAGCGTCGACAGCGTGTGCATCAGGTACGCGGGCGTGATGGGCGCGCGCGCGGCCTCGGCCTCGGCCGCCGCGCGCAGCCGGGCCACGAACTCGGCGCGCACGCGCTCCAGGTTGACCCGGCGCTCCACCGCCGCCGCGCGCTGGGTGTCGGTGAGGCGCCGGCGCAGCGCGCGGTCGAGCTGCACGAGGGCCTCGCCGACGTCGGCCCAGAGGGTGACGTCCACGGGATAGCTGCGCCCGATCTGGCGCGGGTCGTCGGCCACCTGGACCACCGGTACGCCGGGCGGGAACGGCCGGCCCGGCCCGTGCAGGAACCACGTGAAGACGTCGGCGCCGGCCACCAGCACGGCGTCGGCGCCGTCCAGCGCCTTGCGCACGGCGCCCGGCGCGGGATAGAGGCCGCCGCGCCACAGCGGGTGGTCGCCGGGGAAGTTGGCGCGGCGGTAGACCGGCTCGCCGTACACGCGCGCCCCCAGCAGGTCGGCCACGAGCACGAGGACGTTGAAGCCGCCCACCGAGCGCGCCACGCCGTCGCCGGCGACGATCACCGGCGCGGCGGCCCGGGCCAGCACGTCGGCGGCGCGGTCCACGGCGGCGGGATCGGGCTGCGGGCCGCGCGGGACGGCCGGCGCGCCGGCCGTGGCCGCGGCCTCGTCGGCGGCCTCGGCCATCAGGTCCATCGGCAACGCGAGGAACACCGGCCCCGCCGGCGGCGTCAGCGCCAGCGTGATCGCCCGCCGGAGCGCGGGCACGGCCTCGTCGGCGCGCCGGATCTCGTACGACCACTTCGTGAACGGCTCGGCCATGCGGACCAGGTCGCCGGAGAGGATCGGCTCGTGCAGCAGCAGGCGCGTGTCCTGCTGCCCCGCCGTGAGCAGCACCGGGCTGCGCGACCGCGCGGCGTTGTGCAGGACCGAGAGCGCGTTCGCCAGGCCGGGCGCGACGTGCACGTTGGCGACGGCGAGGGAGCCCGAGGCCTGCGCGTACCCGTCGGCGGCGGCGACGGCGGAGGCCTCCTGCAGCGCGACGACGTACTCGAGCCCGGAATCGGGCAGCGCGTCGAGGAACGGCAGCTCGGTGGTGCCGGGATTGCCGAAGAGGTGCCGCACGCCGCAGGCGCGCAGCGTGTCGATGAGGACCCGCGCGAGCGTCGTCGCCGTCACGCGCCCGTCGGCGGCGCGCCGCCGGATCGCGCGGCCACCCGCGTCGTCGTGCACGGCACTGCGGTCCTCATGGGTGCCGGTACGTTACCGGCGGCCGCGGGGCGGTGTCAAACCACTGGAGACGGGCCCCGAGGTGCCCCCATGCCCCCGACGTTCGGCCCGCCGCGGCGGCGCCGTGGCGCGCCCGCCGGCGTCCCGCGGGGCGCCGGGCATCGCTGGCGATCGGCCGGCGGCTGCCGCACAATCGCCGGCGCGGCGGGCGATGCGGATCGTGGGGTGGAACATCCGGGCCGGCGGCGGCGCGCGCGTGGGCGCGATCGCGGGGACGATCGCCGCCTGGGAGCCCGACGTCGTCGCGCTCTCGGAGTTCCGCGCCACGCCGCCGAGCCGGGCGCTGGCCGCAGCCCTCGCCGCCGGAGGCCTCGCCCACCAGCTGACGACGGCGGACGCGCGCCGGCCGTCGACCAACGCCCTGCTCGTCGCCGCGCGCTGGCCGCTGCGTCGCGTGCGGCTCAACGCCGCCCCGGCCGAGCGCGGGCGCTGGCTGGTCGCCGCCGTCGCCGCGCCGGCCCCGCTCATCGTCGGCGCCATGCACGTGCCCAACCGCGTCTCCGGACGCAAGTACCCCTTCCTCGACGCCGTACTGAGCTGCGCGCGCCGATGGCGCCGGGGGCCGGCGGTGATGCTCGGCGACACGAACTCGGGGCGCCGCGGCCTCGACGAGGAGGCGCCGGCGTTCAACGAGCGCGAGGAGGGCTGGATCGACGCCCTGGCGGCGTGCGGGTGGATCGACGCGTTCCGACACCTGCAGGCCCGCGCCCGCGTCTACACCTGGTACTCCCCGAACGGCAGGAACGGCTTCCGCATCGACCAGGCGTTCGTGAACGCGCCGCTCGTGGCGCGCCTGGAGCGCGTCACCCACGTCTGGGCGCGGCCGGCGCCCCGGGCCCGGCGCGACGCGGTGAGCGACCACGCCGCCCTGCTCATCGACGTTTCGCCGTAGTGGGACGCCCGACATGGCCCCGGGTCCCCGCGCTCCGGCAGCGGCCAGCGTTTCACATTTGACACGGGGTGCTGACACGGCCGCACCCACACTTCGGCGTGGCGCCCCTGTCGGGGCGCTGGGTGCTCACTCGTCCGGCCGACTCAGGCGGTGATGCGCGCGACGCTGCGCCGGGTCGCCCAGTAGCCGCACGCCCGCGTGTGACGCACGATCTCCGTCGTCAGGTCGGCGGCGCAGCCCGGGCACCAGAAGGTCCACGCCTCGGTCCTCCGCAGCCAGCGGATGCGGAGCGTCTGCTCGCATCTCCGGCAGCGGACGACGTGCTGGCCGCAGTAGAGGACGAGGATCGCGCGGGCGTCGGCGTCGAAGGCGCGCTCCCGCCCCGGCGAGACCGGCACGGTGATCGAGCGCCCCGAGGCCAGCTGCTCGTCCAGGTCCGCGCGCCGCCGCCGGTCGCCGGCGCGCCGGTCGGGCTCGTGGCGGGGGCCCGGCATCCGGCGCTCCCTGAAGCGGCGGTCGAGGACGACCTCGACGCCGGCGTCGTCGCCGAACGAGCGCTTGAGCGCGCGGTAGAGCGACGCCCGGCTCCTCGGCACGATGATGAGCCGCCCGCGCGGGGCCGCGCGCTCCGCGGGCTCGTCGGCGGGCGCCGTCGCGGCGCGGACCGCGCCGGCCGCGATCGCCGCCGCCAGGCGGCCGAGACCGGCCTGCTCCGCGGCCTCCTGGGTGTCGTAGCCCACCCAGCCCGCGGCCCAGCAGCTCTCGACGACGTGCTGGCCGGGCGCGTCGACGATCTCCCAGATCCACACGCCGGGCTCGGCGAGCCAGGCCGTGCGAAGACTCAGCGGGCTCCCGGGACGCTCGCTCATGCCGTCCTCCCCGTGGGGGTCAGAGGATAGCGAGGGGGGTACCGGCAAGCCAAGTTTTTCGGGTGACCGCGCGGTCAGCCGCGCGGCAGCGGCCAGGCGCCCCTGCCCAGGCGCAGCGTGGCGTGGCCGGTCGCCTCGTCGTAGTGGGCCAGCGCCAGCAGCTGGAACGTCGCCGCCCGGCTGAAGCGCGCCTCGAAGCGGCCGTCCTTCACCGGGCAGTAGGGCGCGTTGCCGGAGCCGAAGCGGAGCGCGGCGGGATCGACGTCGTCCTCCGTGCCGTCGTTGAGCGTCGCGTGCAGGCGCTCGCCGCGGGCCTCGACGCGGGTCACCACCCACGGCGCGTCCTCGACCTCCACGGGGATGCGCACGCGCGTCTGGATGAAGTAGCCCTCGGCGTCGCGACGGAGATTGCCGCGGAGGTTGCCCAGGATGCCGGGGTGCGTGATCTCGACGTCGTCGTCGTACCACACGCCGTCGCGGTCCACCCGCAGCCGCGGCAGCCTCCAGCCGGGCTCCGGGGCGGCCATCAGAACACCACGCTCGCGTAGCTGACCACGGCCTCGCGGTCCGGCCAGTAGCCGTAGTGGCGCAGGTCGCCGCGCATGGGACCCAGCGTGCGCAGCAGCGCGTAGATCGGCGACAGCCCGCAGATGCGCCGGCGGTCGCCGTCGGCGGCCACGGCCGCGAAGAAGCCTCCGGCGTCGCCGGCCTCCACGGCCTGCAGCATCGCGCGGTCCTCGCGCTCCAGGCGCGCCAGCTCGTCGTCGGACAGGGGCGCGGGGTCGCCGAAGCGGGGCCCCACGTGGGCGAGGTCGGCGCCGGCGACGACGGCGACGCGGCGCCCGCTGGCGGCGATCGTCTCGCCGAGGGCGTCGAGGAAGCGCGGCACGCGGGGGTCGGCCTCGGGGGAGCGGCCCGCCGCCAGCGCCTCGTGCGCGAAGCTCGCCAGCACGGGGACGACGGTGAAGTGGCGTCGCCCGGCGAAGAGGTAGCGCAGGAAGACCGCCTGGAACTCGATGGAGTGCTCGGTCCGGTGGGCGAGTTCCGATGCGAAGCAGTCCTGCCGCGCCCGCCGCGCCAGCGCCTCGACGAAGTCGCGATCGGTGGGCGCCGCGCCCAGCGGCGTGTCGTAGTCCTTGGCCGTGAGCGCGAACGGATCGCGCATGCCGGCGTGGCAGGTGCCCAGCACGACGAAGAGGTCGGCGTCGTTCCGCTCGGCCAGCGCCCGGTAGCCCCAGGCATAGGCCGGCCCGCCGCGGTGATAGTCGATGTGCGGCGCGATGAGGCCGCGCACCGGCGCCCCGCCCGCGGCAGCGCCGTCGATGGGCCCCGGCCCGGCCGCGTGGAGGAAAAAGCCGTCCATGGCGCGGCGCAGGGCGTCGGGCTCGCCCGGATAGGCGCCGCCGGCGTGGCAGGCGGGCCGCGAGGCCGCGCGCAGGAAGCCGGCATCGGTCTCGGCGCGCCGGGCCGCGAAGCGGGCGCTGTCCAGGAAGCCGTGGCCGTCGAGGTCCTCGATGACCTGCTCGATGTCGGCGCGGGGCACGATCTCGCCGTGCCGCCGGGTCAGCTCGGCCTGGATGTCCACGATCGTCCGCTCGCCGTCGAAGAGCGCGACGATCTCGACCAGGGCCGGTGACAGCAGCACCACCGACGCCGTGTACCCGGCGGGGTCGCGCAGGGCCACCAGCCGGCGGCCCTCGTGCTCGACGGGGAACGCCTCGACGTCGCGAAGCCGGGGCGTCTCGCTCACCGCTTCAGGCTTCGAGGAAGTTGAGAGATGCCGCGGTGTAGATCCTGGCCGCGTCGGTCAATTCGCCGATGTCGACGTGCTCGTTCGCCTGATGGGGAATCAGCCGCTGGCCGGGCCCGCACGTGACGATGGGGATCCCGCGGGTCAGCCTGAGGATCGTCCCATCGGTGGATCCCGGCACGCCGCCGAAGACCGGCGGCCGCCCCGTGACCTCGCGGATGGCGCGCGTGATGGCCCGCACGACGCGCTCGGTGCGCTCGACCCGCGTGGCCAGCCGGTAGCCGCTGAGGGGCCGCCACTCGATCGTGGCGCCGGGAACGGCGCGCGCCGCCGCCCGGCAGGCCTCGTCGATCGCCGCAGTGACGGCGGCCTCGTCGGGCCCGGGAGTCAGGCGGATATCGAGGGTCGCCTGCGCCGTGGACGGGATGACGTTGGCCTGCGCGGGCCCCTGCACCGGCGCCTGCACGGCCGTCGGCGTGACGGTCGGCGGGCGCAGGTGCCGGCTCGGCCGGCACATCGCCCGCAGCCGCCGCTCCAGCCGGGGCAGCTCGGCGAGCAGCGCGCCCAGCGCCGCGACGGGGTTCACGCCAGCCTCCGGCATCGCCCCGTGCGCCATCCGGCCGCGCGCGGTCACCCGCGCCCACACGACGCCGCGCTGCTCCAGGCACACCTCGTTCTGCTCGGGCTCGCACACGATGGCGGCGTCGATCTGCCGCCCGGCGGGGCTGGCGCAGAGGTGCCGGACGCCGAGCATGTCGCCCTCCTCGTCCACGAGCGCGCCGACGAGGAGCCGGCCGCCCAGCGGGACGCCGCTGCGCTTGATGGCCGCCGCCGCGACCATCGCCGCGGCGAGCCCTCCCTTCATGTCCGCGGAGCCCCGGCCCCAGATCTTGCCGTCGGCCACGTCGGCGGAGAACGGCGGGTAGCGCCAGTCGGCGGGATCGCCCTCGGTGACGACGTCGGTGTGCCCCTCCAGCAGCAGGGTGGGACCGGCGCCACGCTCCCCCAGCCACGCCAGGACGTTCGGCCGCCCGGGCGCGACGGGCTGGGTCTCGACGTCGAGGCCCTCCCTGGCGAGCCAGCGCGCGACGTAGTCGGCCACCTCGGCCTCGGTCGCCGAGGGATCGCCGGGTCGGACGACGCTCGGGATGCGCACCAGGTCTCGCGTGAGCGCCACCAGCTCTCCCTGATCGACGTGGGAGAGGGCCTGGCGCAGGCGAGGATCGGACGTCACCCGGGGTGGTCTACTCGTGGGGAAACGACAGGATCACCGCGTCGAGACGGATCACCCGGAACTCCTCGCCGCCGATGTAGAAGTAGTGGCCTTCCACCTCTTCGGCGCTCTCCTCGAAGGCGACCACGGTCTTGAGCCCGGGCATCTCCCGGAATGCGTTGGCGCCCTCGTCGAAGCCATCCCCCCTGGCCACCACCTCGCCGTACCGGATCGGCGAGCCCTTCGGGCAGTGCACGCGGACGTCCGCCGGCCCCTCGGGCAGGAGCCGGACCAGGAGATTGATGCCGTAGACCTGGATGGGGATGTTCGTCATCGGCCAGATGATACCACGCGTGCCGGGGGGGTCCCGGGGGCCGCCGCCGGGGCTCCGGAGCGCCACAGGCCGAGCGCCAGGGCCACGGCGGCGACCACGGCGGCGGTGCCCGCGGCGACGTGGCCCAGCAGCAACCAGCCGATGCCGAAGAGGCCCAGATAGACGGCGGCGCAGCCGGCGAGCCACTGTAGCAGGCCGAGCCCGAGCCGGCTGTCGGCGGCGGCCTGCGGGGTGACCGCCCGCCAGCCGGGGCCGCCGGGCCGCACGCGCTCGTAGAAGGCCCGCAGCCGCTCGGGCGGCTCGGCGGGCGTCGCCAGCGTCACCGCCAGCCACACGACGGTGGTGCCGGCGGTCGTGGCCAGGAGCAGCCAGGCGAAGCCGCGGGGGTCGTCGGCGCTGAGCCCGAGGCCGGCCTGCAGCGCCAGCGAGATGCCCAGCGCGGCCAGCATGGCGCTCACCTCCGACCACGCGTTGATCCGCCACCAGTACCAGCGCAGCAGGTAGACGAGGCCGGTGCCGGCCCCGATGGCCAGCAGGAACTTCCAGGCGCCCTCCACGGTGGCGATCTGCCACGCCACCACGGCGGAGACGACCATCATCACGAGCGTGGCCGCCCGCCCGACCGCGGCGTAGTGGCGCTCCGGCCGCCCCGGCGCCCAGAAGCGGCGGTAGACGTCGTTCACCAGGTAGGACGCCCCCCAGTTCAGCTGGGTGGAGATCGTCGACATGTAGGCCGCGAAGAACGCGGCGAGCAGGAAGCCGCGCCAGAACGGCGGCAGGTGATCGACCATCACCTTCACGTACCCGGTCTCGGGGTCGGCCAGCCCCGGGTAGAGCACCATCGACGCCAGCGCCACCACGATCCACGGCCAGGGCCGGAGCGCGTAGTGCGCGATGTTGAACCAGAGGGCGGCGAGCAGCGCGTGGCGCTCGTCCCGGGCGGCCATGATGCGCTGGGCGACGTAGCCGCCGCCGCCCGGCTCGGCTCCCGGATACCACGAGGCCCACCAGTTGACGCCGATGTAGGCGAGGAACGCGACGAGCGGCATCCAGGCCGAATCGGGGTCGGGCACCAGCCTGAGCGGCGCGTCGTCCGGGAAGCGCGCGTGCAGCGCCGCGAGCAGCCCGCTCATGCCGCCCACCGCCCCCAGGGCGAAGAACGCCAGCGCGATGCACCCCGTCATGGCCAGGGCGAACTGGAAGAAGTCGGTGACGAGGACGCCCCAGAGGCCGGCGAGCGTCGAGTAGAGCCCCGTGAGCACGAACAGCCCGATGGTGGCCTCCCACCTTCCCACGCCCAGGGTGAGGCCGAGGATCTTCGCCATGGCCGCGGTGACCCAGCCGATGATGATCGAGTTGATGGCCAGCGCCAGGTAGCAGGCGCGGAAGCCGCGCAGGAAGGCCGCGGGGCGCCCGGAGTAGCGCAGCTCGGCGAACTCGGCGTCGGTGAGCACGCCGGCCCGCCGCCACAGGCGCGCGTAGAGCACGGCGGTCAGCATGCCGCTCATGACGAACGACCACCAGAGCCAGTTGCCGGCGATGCCGTACTTGACGGTGAGCCCGGTCACCGCCAGCGGCGTGTCGGCGGCGAAGGTCGTCGCCACCATCGACGTGCCGGCCAGCCACCACGGGATCGCGCGCCCGGAGAGGAAGTATTCCTCGGGCGACGAGCCCGCCCGCCGGGAGTAGGCGATCGCGATGGCGACGGACAGCGCGAAGTAGGCGACGAGGACCACCCAGTCGACGGCGGTGAGGATCAGGGGGCGAGCTCCAGCTGGCCGCGCGGCCCGTCGCCGCCCTTGCGCTCGATGGCCTCCAGCTTGGCCTCGAAGCGGCCCAGGTCGCGCTCGGCGTCGGCGAACTGCTTCTGGGCGTTGCCGAGGTGCGCGCCGAGCTTCTGCATGTGCTCGCGGACCTTCTCGAGGTCGCCGCCCAGCCGCGCCAGGTCGCTCTGGATCTCGCGGGCGTTGGCCTCGATGCGCAGCCCCTTGAGGCCGAGCACGATGACCTGCAGGTAGGCGTAGAAGCTGTTGGGCGACACGGGCACCACGCGCCGCGACAGCGCGTAGGCGGCGACGGGCTCGTCCTCGGTGTCGTCGTCCTTGACGATCATCTCGTAGTAGACGTTCTCGGCCGGCACGTACATGAGCGCGAAGTCGTACGTGTTCTCGTCGGGCAGGATGTACTTCTTGGCGATCTCGTCCACGCGGAGCTTGACGTCGCGGGCGAAGGCCCGCCGCAGGGGCCGGCGGCGCTCCTCCTCGGGCTCGGCGATCAGGCGGCGGAAGTGCTCCAGCGGGAACTTCGCGTCCACGGGCACCAGCCGGCCGCCGATCAGCAGCGCGGCGTCGACCTTCTCGCCGCTCCGGAAGCCGTGCTGCAGCACCCAGTGCTCGCGGGGCAGCATCTGGGCCAGGAGCTGCTCGAGCAGCGTCTCGCCGAGCCCGCCGCGGACCTTCGGCGAGCGCAGCACCTGCTCCAGGCCCTGCAGGTCGCGCCCGACCTCGACCACGCGCTGGGTGGCCTCGCCGAGCCGCCCCAGGCTGCCCTGCACCTCGCCCACGACCTTCGCCGCGCGGTCCAGCCGCTCGCCCATGGTCGTCTGCGCCGACTGGATCAGCCGCATGCCGTCCTGCAGCTGCCGGGCGACCTCCGCGCTCACGGCCTTGAGCTCGGTCGCCACCCCGAGCCTGAGGTCGCCGATCTGCTCGCGGACCTGCCCGGCCAGCGCGGCCACCTCCTGGCGCAGCGCCTCCTGGCGTGCCTGGCCCTCGGCCCGCACGCTCTCGATCTGGCGCTGGACCATCTCGGCCATGCCGTCGGCGGGCGTGGCGCGCGCGCGCAGCTCGCTCATCTCGCGCCGCGTGGCGTTCAGCATCCAGAGGGCCACGGCGAGCAGGACGAGCAGCGCGCCGGCGAGGACGCCGACGAGCTCGGTCACGCGCCCGTCCCTCGCCCCGGCCGCCGCCGCCAGTGGCGGCACACGCCCTTGAGCCCGCACGGCGCGCACACGGCGTCGCGGCGGTCGCGGCAGTCGCCGGCCATGCGCGTGTGGCAGAGCGCGAAGTCGTACTTCACCGGATCGGCCGGATCCAGGCGCGCCAGGCGCGCCGTGATCTCCTCGGCCATGCGCCACGTGCGCGAGCGCCGCCCGGTGAGGCCGATCGCCCGGCTCATGTTCTCGACGTGCGTGTCCACGGGGATCAGCAGGCGCCCCGGGGACACCGAGGACCAGAGCCCGAAGTCGGGCGGCTCGCGCCGCACCATCCAGCGCAGGAAGAGGTGCAGCCGCTTGCACGGCCCGCCGGCCGAGGGCAGCGGGAACAGGTGCCGGTACCCGCGCGAGGGGCGCCCGCGCGGGAAGACGTCGGCCAGGTCGGCCTCCAGGAAGGCGCGCGCGAAGCGCTCGAGGGCCGGGCCGATGGGGCCGCCCTCGTCGGCATCGCCGGCGAGGAACACCTTCTCGAGCGTGCCGTGGCGGGCGAGCAGGTCGCGGGCGGCCACGCAGAAGGCCATCACGTCGCGCGGGCGGTTGAAGCGGTAGCGGAAGCCGGCGAAGGCGCCGGCGTCGCGTCGCGCGTCGAAGGCGGCGACGAACGCCGCCGGCGAGGCGCCCATCGCGGCCAGCACGCGGTCGAGCTCGCGGCCGAAGAGCTCCACGCGCCCGTAGGCCAGGCACGCCGTGAGGAGCGCCACGAGCTCGCGATCGCGCGGGTCGGGGTAGCGGAGGGGGAACCGGATGGCGTCGCGCTCGACCCGGGCGGCGTAGTCAAAGTCGCGATACAGGCGCTCGAGCGGTTCGCGCAGCGCGCTGGGGCTCGTCATTCGCCGCTCTCGCGGCATGATATCATGCGCGCGTTTCGCGATGGACAAGACGCGCAACGTCGGCGTGCTGGGGCTGGGCGTCATCGGGCGCGCGGTGTGTCGCGCGCTCGACGCCGGCGTGCCCGGGCTGCGCCTGGCCGGCGCGCTGGCCCGCGACCGGGCGCGGGCCGAGAGCTTCCTGCGCGAGCTCGCCGCCGCGCCGCCGTTCCTGCCGCTCGCCGACCTGGTCGCGGCCTCCGACCTGCTCGTCGAGGCCTCCACGCGCGCGCACCTCGAGGAGGCCGCGCCGGTCGTGCTCGGCGCCGGGCGCGACCTGGTGGTGCTCTCGTGCGGGGCGCTGCTCGATCATCCCGAGTGGATCGCCCTGGCCCGGTCGACCGGCGCCCGCATCCACGTCGTCTCCGGCGCCATCGCCGGCCTGGACGGGCTCAAGGGCGCGCGCGTCGGGGCGGTGCGCGCGGTGACCATGGAGACGCGCAAGCCGCCGCGCGGCCTGGCCGGCGCGCCGTGGATCGTCGAGCACGGGATCGACCTGGACGCGATCCGCGAGGAGACGCTCGTCTTCGAGGGGCCCGCCACCGAGGCGTGCCGGGCGTTCCCGGCCAACGTCAACGTGCTGGCCGCGGTCTCGCTGGCCGGCATCGGCCCGGACCGCACGCGGACGAAGATCTACGCGGTGCCCGGGCTCACCATGAACCGCCACCGGGTCCACGCCGAGGGCGAGTTCGGAAGCCTGACGATCGAGATCGAGAACGTGCCGTCGGAGAACCCGCGCACCGGCCGGCTGTCCTACCTCTCGACCATCGCGCTCCTCCGCGACCTCGGCGACACCCTCCGGGTCGGGACCTGACTGGACGTCGGGCGGAGCGCCGCCGCTCCCCCCGACACCCCCCGGCGTTTCCGAACGGGATTGCTCGGAGAATCGCCGAGCCACCCCGAGGTTCTCCACGCGGCAGCGTGTCGCCGCCGCGCGACATGGCCCGATGGCGCCGGCAAAGCCGGCGCTCGAACGTCCTCCCGGATCGCGCCCGCTCGCCAGCGCCGCCATCAGTCACCCGTGGCGGTGGGAGCCGCGACACACCTCGTATCGAGATGGACACTCCGTCAGCGGAGCCGGTTAGCGCGCGCGCCCGGCATCGCGCGAGGTCCGCACCGGTCCGCGGTGGCCGTCGTGCCGCCAGCGCCACGGTGAGAACCCGATCTACCGCCGCGATCGCCCGGGGCACTCCGGAAGGGCGGTCGCGCCCCGGGCGGCGGATTCAGTGGGACCGCGTGGCCTCGAGGTAGCGCTCGGCCTCGAGGGCGGCCATGCAGCCGGAGCCGGCGGCGGTGACGGCCTGGCGGTAGGTGAAGTCCTGCACGTCGCCGGCGGCGAAGACGCCGGGCACCGACGTCTCGGTCGTCCCCGGGCGCACCTTGACGTAGTCGTTGGGCAGCAGCTCCAGCTGGCCGCGGAAGATCTGCGTGTTGGGCTGGTGGCCGATGGCGACGAACAGGCCGTCGACCGGGCGCTCGGTGAGGGCGCCGGTCTTGACGTTGCGGAGCTTGACGCCGGTCACCCGCCCCTGCGCGGGGTCCAGCACGTCCTCCACCACGGTGTCCCACACGAACGTGATCTTCGGGTTCGCGAACGCGCGCTCCTGCATGATCTTGGAGGCCCTGAGCGCGTCGCGCCGGTGCACGACGGCGACGCTGCGGCCCAGGCGCGAGAGGTAGAGCGCCTCCTCCATCGCCGAGTCGCCGCCGCCCACGACCATGATGTCGCCGCCCTTGAAGAAGAAGCCGTCGCAGGTCGCGCACGTCGACACGCCGCGGCCCATGAGCTTCATCTCGTTCTCGAGGCCGATCAGCTTGGCCGAGGCGCCGGTGGCCACGATGATCGTCTCGGCCTGCCACGCCTGCGCGCCCACGGCGACGGTGAACGGCCGGCGCCCGAGATCCACGGCCGTCACGTCGTCGGCGATCATCTCGGTGCCGAAGCGCTCGGCCTGCTTGCGGAAGCTCTCCATCAGCTCCGGGCCCATCAGGCCGTCGACGAAGCCCGGATAGTTCTCGACCAGCGTGGTCAGCATCAGCTGTCCCCCGCTCTGCACCCCGGTGAACAGGAGCGGGGCGAGGTTCGCGCGGGCCGCGTAGATGGCCGCCGTGTAGCCGGCCGGCCCCGACCCGATGACGATGACCTTTCGCGTCGCTGCCATGGACCCTGCGCCCTCCTCCCTCCGACCCTATGATGCCGCGTCAGTCGCCGAGGATCCTGGCCAGCTCGCCGAGGTCGCGGATCTCGTACTCGGGCGGCGCCAACCCGGGCGGCAGCGCGGCCCGATCGGGATTCAGCCACACGGCGTGCATGCCCGCCGCCTGGGCGCCCGCCACGTCGATGTCGGGGCGGTCGCCGACGAAGAGCGCGTCGGCAGCCGGCGTGCCGAGCCGCCGCAGGGCCTCGTCGAAGATCGCGCGGGCCGGCTTGCGCCAGCCGAAGGCGTCGGACACCACGATGGTGTCGAACAGCTCCGCGACACCCGCCGTCTCGAGGATGCCGAGCGCGGTCGGCGTGTAGTCGAAGTTGGAGACGACGGCGAGGCGGTAGCGGCGGGCCAGCGACCGCAGCAGCGTCCGGTGGTGCGACGGGAACTCCGCCGCGCGCGAGAGCTCGCGCCGGTGGGCCTCGAGCAGGCGCGGCAGCAGGTCCGGGGCGCAGGCCGCCGGATCGAGGGCCAGGCACCGGAACAGGTGCGCGAAGCGCTCCGGGGCGGCGACCTCCCGGTGGTCGACGGCGCGGAGGCGCTCGGCCTCCTTCCAGCTCTCGAGGAGCGCGGCGTAGAGGGCCTCGAGCGTCACGTGGGGCGCCGCCGCGGCCATGATGCGGTGGAGGTGGCCGGCGGTGGAGCGCACCACGCGCCCGTCGACGCGAATCTCGGGCAGCCGGTGGCGATCGAAGCGAACCAGCGTGTCGAAGAGATCGAAGAGGATCGCCCGGTAGGCCATGGTCAGAGCGGCTTGCGGCTCGCGTAGCCCTCGTCGAGCCCGTGCCAGTAGCCGACGCGGCGCTCGCCGTGACGCCAGCAGAGGTTCACCTCGCACCCGTCACGGAGGTGCGGGAAGTCGACCAGGCCCATGCCGAGGTCCTTCACCACGCCGCCCAGCGCGCCGATCTCGTGCAGGGCCCGGCGCAGCTCCCCGTCCAGGCGCTCCAGCCGGTCGCGGTCCGCGCGCCAGGCCCCGGCGTCCAGCACGCCGCCGCCGGCGAGGGCGATGCGGCGCTGCTCGGCCTGCAGCCGCTCGCGCACCTCGGTGGCCTCGCGGTGCGCCGCGATCAGCCGCCCCACGATCTCCGTGAGCGCGGGGATCAGGGCGTCGACGTCGGCCGGCGTGAAGTACCGGTCGCCGGTCATCTCAGCGCGGCCAGGGCCCCGGCGGCCCTCCGCGGCCATTCCCGGAAGCGCGTCCCGCGGCGGTCATGCGTGAGGCGGGGGCGGCGTGACGACGACCAGCGCCAGCAGCGGCGCCGGGCCCGGGTTGGCGATGCCGTGCGGCGTGCCCGCCGGCGCCACGACCGCCTCGCCGGCCTCCAGCGCCTCCTCGCGGTCACCGACGGCGACCCGCGCCCGGCCCTCCACCACGACGTAGATCTTGTCCTGGTCGGCGTGCGCGTGCGGCTTCTGCTCCTGGCCCGGGGCCAGGCAGTAGAGGTCGAGCAGCGCGCGATCGGTCCGGGCCAGGGCGACCTTGGCCATGCGGTCGGCGCGGAACTCGGCGCGCTGCTTCGGCGTGATCTTCACGGTCGTCCCTCCTCCCGGCGGTCGCCCCCGCCGGCGCCCCGGCCCACCGACCGCGCCACCAGCTCGACCGGGTGAACCACTTCCAGGTCCAGACCCCGGGCCCGCGCGCCGCGGGCCAGCTGCAGCAGGCATCCCGGGTTGCCCGTGGCCACCGTCGGCGCGCCCGTCTCCACGATGCGATCGAGCTTCATGTCGAGCAAGCGCCCGGCCACCCCGGGTTCCAGCACGTTGTAGACGCCGGCGCTGCCGCAGCACAGCTCGCCGTCCGCCAGCGGCATCAGGCGCAGCCCGGGGATGCGACCCAGCAGCGCGCGCGGCTCGGCACGCACCTTCTGGCCGTGCGCCAGGTGGCAGGCGTCGTGGTAGGCGACGGCGAGGTGCAGCGGTCCCAGCGGCAGGTCGGCCTCGGCCAGCACCTGCGTCACGTCGCGGACGCGCCCGGCGACCGAGGCCACGACCTCGTCGTCGAGCCAGTGCCCCCACTCGCGCATGGCCGCGCCGCAGCCGGCGGCGTTGGTGACGACGACGTCGGCGTCGCGGAGCCAGGACGCCAGCGCGCGCGCCCGCGCGCGGTACTGGCGCAGGCGTCCGGCGTGCAGGTCGAGCGCTCCGCAGCAGCCCTGTCGCCGCGGCGCGACGACCTCCCAGCCGGCCAGGCTCAGCAGCCGCGCGGTGTCGCGGTTGACGTGCGGGAAGAGCAGGCGCTGCACGCAGCCCAGCACGAGCGCGGCACGGCCGCGGCGCGGCCCGCGGGCCGGGATCGTCTCCCTTAGCTCGTGACGCTCGAAGCGCGGCGGCAGGAGCGCCTCCATGGCCGCCAGCCGCGGCGCCAGCCGCAGGATCCGGCTCGCGCGCACGGCCGCGCGCAGGCCGCTCCGCTGGTAGACCTGCGCCGCCGCCAGCGCGACGGCGAGGCGGTCGACACGCGGGAACGTGCCGAGGAGGAGGCGCCGCAGCAGGCGCGGCTGGCTGGTGAGGCCCCGCTGCGCCAGCTGCGCCCGCGTGGCCTCCAGCAGCGAGCCGAACGGCACGCCGGAGGGACAGGCCGTCTCGCAGGCCCGGCAGCCCAGGCAGAGGTCCATGTGCCGCGCGAACGCCGCCGCGGGCGCCAGCCTGCCCTCCGCGGCCGCCCGCATCAGGTAGAGCCGGCCGCGCGGCGAGTCCATCTCCTCGCCGAGCACCCGGTAGGTCGGGCACTGGGGCATGCAGATCCCGCAGTGCACGCAGGCGCGCAGCGCGTCCTGGTCGAGCGTCAGCGGCGCCGGGGCGGCCGGCATCAGAGCGCGGTCACGAAGCGGCCGGGGTTCAGCACGTGGCGGGAATCGAACTCGTCCCGCAGCGCCGTCATGAGAGCCAGGGCGCCGGGATCCACGGGTCCCCAGGGATCGACACGTTCCCGCAGCGCCGTGCCGGCGGCCAGGAGCACGACGGCGCCGCCCCCGGGTCCGACGTCCTCGCGCAGGCCCTCGACGAGGGCGGTGAGCTCGTCAGGGTCGCCGCCCGTCAGCGTGACGCGCAGCGTCCCGACCGGCGCGCAGCCGGTCACCATGGCGTCGGCACCCGCGGTGAGCGCGGCGTGGCGCCGCTCGATCGCCCCGAGCGTCGCCGCCAGGCGGCTCGCCGGCGCCGAGACCTGCAGGACGACGTCGTCCTGGGCCTTGGCGAAGACCTGGTCGCAGCGGTCCCAGAAGTCCGCGGGCGCCGTCGTCCACGTGCCGCCGCAGCCGACCGCCATGCCCTGGGCGACGCTTCCCTGCTCGCGCACGGCGGCCTCGACGCCGCCCACGGCCAGGGCCACGGCGACCGCCGCCGCGGGCAGGGCGCACGCCCGCAACGCGGCCGCGGTCAGGACCTCGAGCCGGTTCGGCTGCAGCCAGGAGTCCACGACCCCGGCGACGAAGCCCGCGGCCGCGTCCGCCGCGGGGAACGTGGCCAGCCACGTCGTCTCGGTCGCCGGGCGCGGGTGCAGGCGCAGCGTCAGCTCGACCAGCACGCCGAGGGTGCCGAGCGCGCCCACCATCAGCTTGGGGACGTCGTAGCCGGTGACCGACTTCACCACCCGCGCCCCGCCCCACGTCACCACGCCGTCGGCCTGCACGAAGCGCACGCCGAGCAGCAGGTCGCGCAGGGTGCCGTAGCGCAGGCGGAGCGGGCCATGGGCGGCGGTGGCGGCCAGACCGCCGATCGTGCGCGGCGTCCGGCCGGGGGGATCGACCGGCAGCCACTGCCGGTGGCCGCGCAGCCGGCCGTCCAGCGCGCCGGCGGTGACGCCGGCCTCGACGCTCACGGTGAGGTCCTCGGGGCTGTACTCGATCACCCGCGTCAGCCCGGAGAGGTCGAGCACGATGTCCAGGGCGCGCGGGGGGCGCCCGAGGTCGAGCGCGCTGCCGCTGCCGCGCGGCGCCACCGCCAGGCCCTCCTCGTGGGCCAGGGCCAGGACGCCGGCCACCTGCTCCACCGACCGCGGCGTCACCACCCAGCGCGGCGTGCGCCCGTCGATGGCCGCGGCGGCCAGCGCGCCAGGCGCCTCCGACGCCGCGCCCCCGAGCTGCGCGAGCGCGGCGCCGATCGAGCGCGCGGTGACGGCCATCAGACCCAGGCGCCGGTCGGCAGTGCCGGGCGCGACGCCCGGAAGCCCTCGCCGCAGGCGGGATGCGAGGGGAGCAGCTTGCCCGGGTTCATGATCCCGTCGGGGTCGAAGACGCGCCGCAGACGGTACATGAAGTTCAGGTCGGCCTCCGCGTACTGCAGCGGCAGGTTCTTGGCCTTGTCGTGGCCGACGCCGTGCTCGCCGGTCACGCTCCCCCCCAGCGCGATGCAGGCCCGCAACAGCTCCTCGTTGGCCTCGGCGGCGCGCGCCAGCTCCTCGGGCTCGCGCTCGTCGAAGCAGATCAGCGGATGCAGGTTGCCGTCGCCGGCGTGGAACACGTTGGCGATGGTCACCCGATGCCGCGCCGCGATGGCGGCGAGCTCGCGCATGATCTGCGGCAGCCGCGAGCGGGGCACGACGGCGTCCTGGAGGAGATAGCTCGAGGTGATCCGTCCCACCGCGCCCGCCGCCTCCTTGCGGCCCTTCCAGAGCACGGCGCGCTCGGCGTCGTCGCGGGCGACGCTCACGGTGAGGGCGCCGCGCAACCGGCAGATCGCCGCCACGTCGACGGCCTGGGCCTCGACCTCGGCACGCGGCCCGTCGAGCTCGATGAGCAGGACGGCGCCGGCGCCGTCCGGGTAGATCTTGCCGAGGCTGGCGTTGATGGCGCCGATGATGACCTCGTCGAGCATCTCCAGCGCGGCCGGGACGATGCCCGCCGCGATGATGTCCGACACGGCCTGCGAGGCGTCGACCATGCTCGCGAACGAGGCCAGCGCCGTCTTCACCGCCTCGGGCGCGTGGACCAGCCGGACGGTGACCGCGGTGACGAGGCCGAAGGTGCCCTCGGCGCCGACGGCGGCGCCGACCAGATCGTAGCCGGGCCGGTCGGCCACGGCGCCGCCGAGACGCACGACCTCGCCGTGGCCGGTGACGAGCTCCAGGCCGAGGACGTGGTTGGTGGTGATCCCGTACTTCAGGCAGTGCGGCCCGCCGGCGTTGGTGGCGACGTTGCCGCCGATGGAGGACACCATCTGGCTGGACGGATCCGGCGCGAAGAACCAGCCGCGGTCCTGCACGGCCCGCGTCAGCCAGAGGTTGATCAGCCCGGGCTGCACCGTGGCGCAGCGGTTCGGCAGGTCGACGGCGAGCACCGCATCCATGCGGTTGAGGCCCACCATCACCCCGCCCTGCGGGGCCATGGCGCCGCCGATGAGGCCGGTGCCCGAGCCGCGGGGGACCACGGGTACCCGCTCGCGCCGGCACAACCGCACGACCTGCTGCACCTGCTCGGTCGTGGACGGCAGCACGACGGCGTCGGGCACACCCTTGTAGAGGGTATGCATGTCGCACTCGTACACGAGCCGGCCCTCCACCGACGTGACGAGCGCCTCCCGCCCGACGATGTCCCGCAGCTCGCGCACGAACGCGTGACTCAGCGCCATCGGGGAAGGCTCACGAACGAGAGTGTATCCCACCCCCGGCCACATCGCCGCGCTCCGACGCCGCGCGGCCGCTTCACCCGCCCCCGGCAGGAGGTGGGACGGCCGAAGCCTCCCTCCGGGCTAGATCTTCCAGGTATCGCCGGACGTCAGCAGCTTGGCGATGTCCCCGGGGCCGCGCTCGGAGATCGCGCGCTGCTCCTGCTCGAGGAGCACGTCCTCGTAGGCGGGCGCCTCGCGGGCGGTGAGCACGCCGACCGGGATCGGGAACTCCGGCACCCAGAGGTCGGCGAGCAGGCGCGCGGCGTTCAGGTCCTTCTCGTCGTGCACCCACAGCGCGCCCGACGGCACGCTGCCGGCCGGAACGACCTTCGGCATCGCGCCCTCCATCACGACGGCCTTGCGGTCGTCGGGCGGGCCGAACAGCAGCGGCTTGCCGTGCTCGAGCCGGAGCTCGTGGGCGAGCTTGGACTCCTTCTCGTAGAGCGCGCTCCACGCCAGGTCGTTGTACACGTTGCAGTTCTGGAGGATCTCCAGGAACGCCGCGCCGCCGTGGTGCGCCGCCCGCTTGAGCATCTCTTCCATGTGCCGCACGTCGCGGTCGACGGTGCGGGCCACGAAGGTGGCGCCGCAGCCCAGCGCGAAGGACAGCGGGTTGACGGGCCGGTCGGCCGAGCCCATCGGCGTGGACTTCGTCACCTTGCCGAGCTCGCTGGTGGGCGAGTACTGCCCCTTGGTGAGGCCGTAGATCCGGTTGTTGAAGAGCAGGATGGTGACGTTCACGTTGCGGCGCAGCACGTGCAGCATGTGGTTGCCGCCGATCGAGAGGCCGTCGCCGTCCCCGGTGACCACGAAGACCTTGAGCTCGGGCCGCGCCAGGCGCAGGCCGGTGGCGATGGCCGGCGCCCGCCCGTGGATCGTGTGGAACCCGTAGGTGTTCATGTAGTACGGGAACCGGCTGGAGCAGCCGATGCCCGACACGAAGACGATGTTCTCGCGGGGGATGCCGAGGTCCGGCATCGTCTTCTGGATGGCCGAGAGGATGGCGTAGTCCCCGCAGCCCGGGCACCACCGGACGTCCTGGTCCGACTCGAAGTCCTTCTTGGTGTAGCGGCGCGCGTCCGTGGCGCCCGTGCTCATCTACGTGCTCCCCAGCAGTTGGTTGATGGCCTCGTGGATCTCGTCCGACGCCAGCGGCAGGCCGCGGACGCGGTTGAACCCGACCGCGTCCACCAGGTACTCGGCCCGCAGCACGCGGACGAGCTGGCCGCTGTTGATCTCCGGCACCAGCACCTTGCGGTACTCGCGCAGGAGGTGCCCGAGGTCGGGCGGCAGGGGGTTCAGGTGGCGCAGGTGGATCGACGCCACCGACTTGCCCTCGCCCTGCGCCCGCTCGACGGCGGCCGTGATGGACCCGTAGGTGCCGCCCCAGCCCACGACGAGCAGATCGCCGGTGGCCGGCCCGTTGATGGACGTGGGCGGGATCTCCTGGGCCACCCGGCGGACCTTCTCGGCCCGCGTGCGGACCATGTGGTCGTGGTTCTCGGGATCGTAGGAGATGTTGCCCGTCACGTCCTGCTTCTCGATGCCGCCGATGCGGTGCTCGAGCCCCGGCGTGCCCGGCCGCACCCACGGCCGCGCCAGCGTGGCCGGATCGCGCAGGTACGGGAAGAAGCCCTCCTGGTCCGTGCGGAAGCGGACGTCGATCGGGGGCAGCGTGCTCACGTCCGGGATCAGCCACGGCTCCGAGCCGTTGGCCAGGAAGCCGTCGGAGAGCACGATCACCGGCACCATGTACTTGGCGGCGATGCGCACGGCCTCGTAGGCGATGTAGAAGCAGTCGCCCGGCGTCGCCGGGGCCAGGACCACCACCGGGGCCTCGCTGTTGCGCCCGTAGAGCGCCTGCATCAGGTCGGCCTGCTCGGTCTTCGTCGGCAGGCCCGTCGACGGGCCGCCGCGCTGGATGTCGAAGACGACGAGGGGGAGCTCGGCCATGACGGCCAGCCCGATCCCCTCACCCTTCAGCGCGATGCCGGGCCCGCTGGAGCCGGTCACGCCGATGGCGCCGCCGAAGGACGCTCCGATGGCCGCCGTCACCGCGGCGATCTCGTCCTCGGCCTGCACCGTCCGGACGCGGAAGCGCTTGTGCAGGGCCAGCTCCTCGAGGATGCTGCTCGCCGGCGTGATCGGGTACGCGCCGTAGACGATGGGCACCTTGGACCGCTCGGCGGCGGCCAGCAGGCCCCAGGCCAGGGCGCGGTTGCCGGTCATGGCGCGATAGAGGCCGGGCGGCATGTCGGCCGCCTCGACCGTGTAGTGCTCGGCGAAGAACTCCGCCGTCTCGCCGAAGGCGTGGCCGGCCTTGAGCACGCGCGTGTTGGCCTCGGCGATCTCGGCGCGCTTGGCGAAGCGCTTGTTGATCCAGTCGAGCGTGGGCTCCAGCGGCCGCGTGTAGATCCAGGAGACGAGCCCCAGGGCGAAGAAGTTCTTCGTCCGCTCCTTCTCCTTCTGGTTCAGCGGCAGATCCTTGATGGCCTCGAGCGTGAGCACGGTCATGTCGACCTTGTGCAGCCGGTAGCGCTCGGCCAGCGCCGGATCGTCGAGCGGACTGCTCGGATACCCGGCCTTGTCCAGGTTGCGCCTGTCGAACGCGGCGGTGTTGACGATGAGCAGCCCGCCCGGCTTGAGGTCGCGCAGGTGGACCTTGAGCGCCGCCGGATTCATGGCCACGAGGCAGTCGAGACGATCCCCCGGCGTGTACACGCGCTGGCTGCCGAACTGCAGCTGGAAGCTCGAGACGCCGAAGAGCGTGCCGGCGGGGGCGCGGATCTCGGCGGGGAAGTTCGGCAGCGTCGCGATGTCGTTGCCGGCCCACGCCGACTCCGTGGTGAACTGCTCACCCGTGAGCTGCATGCCGTCGCCGGAGTCGCCCGCGAAGCGCACCACGGCGCGCTCCAGCCCCTTGCGCGGCTTGGCGGCGCCCTTGACGGGAGCCATCGTCTCGCTCATCGACAGCCGTCCTCTCTTGGCTCGAATGATCGGCGCACGTCGGCGGACCGCTTGCGGCTGCCTCGGATGCGGGAAGTCGCGCCGGCCCCCACGGACTGCCGGCGCGTGATCGCCGAGCAGGCCAGGGTCAGTCTATCGGAGCGGGGCGAAAAGGGCAATGATTACTGCGCGGTTGGACCGTCTCACCGCCTCTCAGCCGGCGTCGATGGCCTCCGGATGCTTGATGGCGTCGCCGGGGGCCAGGTTCAGGACCCCTTCGGGGAACAGGCCGGCCAGCCAGCGGATCACGTCCGAGACCGTCACCACGCCCACCGGCCGCCCCTGCCCGTCCACCAGCGGCACCGTCCGGTACCCGGCCACGCTCATGCAGTGGACGGCGTAGGCCACGCGCTGCGCCGCGGTGAGGGCCTCGGGATTGGGCGTCATCACCGACCCCAGCGCCGTGCGCGCGACGTCGAGGCCGGGGCCCACGACCCGGGTCAGCACGTCGCGCTCGGTGAAGATGCCGCGCAGGCGCCCCTCGGCGTCCACCACCATCACGCAGGCCTGTCGCCGCGCCAGCATGGCGCCCGCGGCGTCCTGCACCGTCGCCGTCTCCGGCAGACAGATCGGCTCGGCCGGGCCCAGCGCGGCGATGCGATCGTCGAAGAGCGCGCCGCGGATCTCGCGGATGTCGTCCTCGACCTCGTCCGTGCGCTCGTCGTGGAACTCCGCCATGGCGCACCCCCCGGGACCGGCGCACGCCGGCCCCAGGCGATCGTAGCCTCTCTAGCCGAGCTCGTCGAGGGTGAGCTCGAAGCTCGGCAGGAAGGTGTCGAGGAAGTACCGGACCTCCGGCAGGCCGAGTCTCTCCACGGAAGCCCTGAGCGCCCGCTCGGCCTGCGAGAACTCGGGGTTGCCCGCGCTCCGCTCCTCCAGGCACTTGATGTACGCGCAGAGCTTGTCGGCGGCGCGGACCAGCTCCAGGTGGGCGCCCTCGGCGGGACCGGGACGCAGGAAGGCCTCGTAGTCGTTCCGGAGCGGCTCGGGCAGCATGCCCAGCAGCCGCTCCTTCGCCGAGGCCTCGATGGCCCGGTAGGCCTGGCGGATCTCGGGATTGAAGGTCTTCACCGGCGTCGGCAGGTCGCCGGTGAGCACCTCGCTCGCGTCGTGGTAGAGCGCCAGGGCCGCCACCCGCTCGGGATCGACGCCGCCGTCGTAGAGCCGGTTGCGCACGATGGCCAGCGCGTGGGCGATGTGGGCCACCCGCAGGCTGTGCTCCTGCACGTTCTCGGGGTGCGCGCTGTGCATGAGCCCCCAGCGGCGGATGAGCTTCATGCGCGACAGGTAGGCGAAGAAGTGGCTCACGCGGCTCAACCCTGGCCGGCCGCCCGCGACGCGCGCGGCTCGCCCGCCGGCCGGGCGCCCGGCGCCGAGCCCTGCAGCAGCTCGATGAACCGGCTCACCGCGGGCGTCAGCGGCTTCTGGCGCCGGTGGATGACGCCGACGGGGCGCACCAGCTCGGGGATGCCGAAGGGGACCACGGCGAGCGTGCGGATGCCGGCCTCCTTGTCGACGGTGTGGCGCGGCAGCAGGCTCACCCCGGCCGCGATCATGATGGCCTGCTTGATCGTCTCGATGTTGTCGAACTCCATCACGACGTCGGGGCGCGCGCCGTGCTGCCTGAGCGCCCGGTCGATGGCCTTCCGGATGGTCAGGCCCCGGTCGAAGGCCACGAAGGGCTCGCCGTTCAGGTCGCCGGCGGTCACCGTGCGCCGGCGGGCCAGCCGGTGGCCGGGATGGCAGACGAAGGCCATCGGCTCGTCGCGCAGGGGCACCACGCGCAGGGCCCGGTCGGCGGGGGGATAGGACATGACCCCGACGTCGGCCTCGTCGTTGAGGACGGCCTCGACCACCTTGTGGGGGTGCAGGCACTCGAGCTGCACCCGCGCGCTGGGGTAGAGCGACATGAACCGCTGCAGGTGATGGCTCATGTCGTGCAGGCCCACGGAGTAGATCGCCGCCACCCGCACGGTGCCGTCCACCCCCGCCTTGACCGAGGCCACGTCGGCCTTGGCCTTCTCCCACGACTCGAGGAGGCTCCGGCAGGCGGCGTAGAGGGTCTGGCCCTCGGCGGTGACGACGAACGGCCGCCGGGTGCGGTCGATGAGCGGCGTGCCGAGCTCACGCTCCAGCTGCTGCACGGCCTGGCTCGCCGCCGACTGGGACACGAAGTTGAGCTCGGCGCCGCGGGAGAAGCTGCGGAGACGGACGATGTCGCAGTAGAGCCGGAGGGTCTCCAGGTGCACGCGGCAAATCGTACCATCAGTCAACCTGATACTCACCATCCGATTTTTGCGGGCTGACTTATGGTCCGGGCTCGGGTAGTATCGTGCAACTTTTCACGAAGGGGCCGGAACGTCGACGAGGACGATGTCATGAAGCAGCCGCTCGGACCCCCTCCCGCGCAAGGGCTCTACGACCCGCGTCACGAGCACGATGCCTGCGGTGTCGGCTTCGTGGTCGACATCAAGGGCCGCCGCTCCCACGCGATCGTGCGCCAGGCGCTCAGCGTCCTGATCAACCTCCTCCACCGCGGCGCCTGCGGCTGCGAGCCGAACACCGGCGACGGCGCCGGCATCCTGCTCCAGATGCCCGACCGCTTCCTGCGCCGGGAGTGCGCGCGGCTGGGCATCGCGCTGCCGCCGGCGGGCGACTACGGCTGCGGGCTGGTCTTCCTGCCGCGCGACCCGGTGGCGCGCGAGAAGGTGCAGGTGCTCCTGCACTCCATCGTGGAGGAGGAGGGCCAGGGCATGCTCGGCTGGCGCCGCGTCCCCACCGACGACCGGCTGCTGGGGGCCACCGCGCTGGCCGCGGAGCCGCACATCGAGCAGATCGTGATCGGCCGGGGCCCCGGCACCGCGGCGGGCGACGCGTTCGAGCGCAAGCTCTACGTCATCCGCAAGCAGTTCGAGAAGGCGGTCGCCGCGCTGGACATTCCCGAGAACCGGTTCGCGTACATCCCGAGCCTGAGCGCGCGGACGCTGATCTACAAGGGCATGCTCTCCGCCGACCAGATCGAGACGATGTACCCCGATCTGGTCGATCCCGAGGTGGAGTCCGCGCTGGCGCTGGTCCACCAGCGCTTCAGCACCAACACCTTCCCGTCGTGGCCGCTGGCCCACCCCTATCGCTACATCGCCCACAACGGCGAGATCAACACGCTGCGCGGCAACATCAACTGGATGCGCGCCCGCGAAGCGCTGTGCCGCTCGGATCTGTTCGGCGACGACCTCCGCAAGGTGCTGCCGGTGACCCGCGAGGGGCTCTCGGACTCCGCCACGTTCGACAACGTCCTGGAGTTCCTGGTGATGAACGGCCGGTCGCTGCCCCACGCGATCCTCATGATGATCCCGGAGCCGTGGCAGAACCACGAGGCGATGAGCCCCGAGCGCCGGGCCTTCTACGAGTACCACGCCTCGCTGATGGAGCCCTGGGACGGTCCGGCCTCGATCGCCTTCACCGACGGCACCGTCATCGGCGCCGTGCTCGACCGCAACGGCCTGCGCCCGTCGCGCTACTACGTGACCAAGGACGGCCTGGTGGTGATGGCCTCCGAGGTGGGGGTGCTCGACATCCCGCCGGAGAACGTGCTCGTCAAGGAGCGGCTGCACCCCGGGCGCATCTTCCTCGTCGACACCGCGCAGGGACGCATCATCGACGACGAGGAGATCAAGGCCGGCCTGGCCGCCGAGCATCCCTACGGCGACTGGCTGCGGCAACACCTCGTGCGGATCGAGGACCTGCCGCCCCATCCGGTGGCCGAGGCCGATCACGCCGACGTCCTGACGCGCCAGCTGGCCTTCGGCTACACGCACGAGGACCTCCGCCTGCTGCTGGCGCCGATGGCCCGGCAGGGCGAGGAGCCCATCGGCTCGATGGGCACGGACACGGCGCTGGCCGTGCTGTCCACCCGGCCGCGGCTGCTCTACGACTACTTCAAGCAGCTGTTCGCCCAGGTCACCAACCCTCCGCTGGACCAGATCCGCGAGGAGCTGGTGACGTCGATGGAGTCCACCATCGGCCCCGAGGGCAACCTCCTGCAGCCCGGGCCGGCGTCGTGCCGGCAGATCGTCATCGAGGACCCCGTGCTCTCGAACCGGCACCTGGCCACCCTGGCCCACGTGACGGCCCCGGGCTTCCGGGCGGCCACGCTGCCGATGCTGTTCCCGGTGGCCGAGGGCTCGGCCGGGCTCGAGCGGGCCCTGGAGGACCTGCAGGCGCGGGCCAGCCGGGCCATCGCCGAGGGCTGCAACATCCTGATCCTCTCGGACCGGGCCGTGAGCCGCGAGCGGGCCGCCATCCCGAGCCTGCTGGCCACGGCCGCCGTGCACCACCACCTCGTGCGGCGCGGCGAGCGCACCCGCTGCGGCCTCGTCGTGGAGACCGGCGACGCCCGCGAGGTGCACCACATGTGCCTGCTCATCGGCTACGGCGCCGGCGCCGTCAACCCGTGGGTGGCGTTCGAGACGCTCGACGACATGATCCGCCAGGGGATCCTGACGGGCATCGACCACGCCACGGCCGTCAGGCACTACGTCAAGGCGCTCAACAAGGGCATCCTCAAGGTCATGGCCAAGATGGGGATCTCCACGCTGCAGAGCTATTGCGGCGCGCAGATCTTCGAGGCCATCGGCCTGAACCGCGACGTGGTGGAGCGGTACTTCACGGGCACGGCGTCCCGCGTGGGCGGCATCGGCCTGGACGTGATCGCCGAGGAGGTGCGGCGCCGCCACGAGCGCGCCTTCCCCGCGCGGCCGGTCGGCGCGCCGGAGCTCGACTGGGGCGGCGAGTACCAGTGGCGGCGCGACGGCGAGCACCACATGGTCAATCCCGACATGATCGCCCGGCTGCAGCACGCCACGCGCTCGGGCGGCTACGCGGCGTTCAAGGACTTCTCCCGGCTGGTCGACGACCAGAGCCGGCGGCTCGCCACGCTGCGGGGCCTGATGGAGCTCCGCCCCGCCGCCGCGCCCGTCCCCCTGGACGAGGTCGAGCCCGTCGAGAGCATCGTGCGGCGCTTCGCGACCGGCGCCATGTCCTACGGCTCGATCAGCCAGGAGGCGCACGAGACGCTGGCCATCGCCATGAACCGCCTGGGCGGCCGCTCCAACACCGGCGAGGGCGGCGAGGACGCCGCGCGCTACCGGCCCGACCCCAACGGCGACTGGCGGCGCAGCGCGGTCAAGCAGGTGGCCTCGGGACGGTTCGGCGTGACCAGCGAGTACCTGGTGAACGCCACGGATCTCCAGATCAAGATGGCCCAGGGCGCCAAGCCCGGCGAGGGCGGGCAGCTGCCCGGCCACAAGGTCTATCCGTGGATCGCGCGGGTGCGCTTCGCCACGCCGGGCGTGGGCCTCATCTCGCCGCCGCCGCACCACGACATCTACTCCATCGAGGACATCAAGCAGCTCATCCACGACCTGAAGAACGCGAACCCCAACGCCCGGGTGCACGTCAAGCTCGTGGCCGAGATCGGGGTGGGCACGGTCGCCGCCGGCGTCGCCAAGGCCTTCGCCGACGTCGTCCTCATCTCCGGGCACGACGGTGGCACCGGAGCCTCGCCGCTCACGTCGATCAAGCACGGCGGCATCCCGTGGGAACTGGGGCTCGCCGAGACCCAGCAGGTGCTCGTGCTCAACAAGCTGCGCGACCGCATCGTCGTGCAGGTGGACGGGCAGCTGAAGACCGGCCGCGACGTCGTGGTCGCCGCGCTGCTGGGGGCCGAGGAGTACGGCTTCTCCACCGCGCCGCTGGTCGTGCTCGGCTGCATCATGATGCGGGTGTGCCACCTCAACACCTGCCCGGTGGGCATCGCCACCCAGGATCCCGCCCTGCGCGCGCGCTTCGCCGGCCGGCCCGAGCACGTCGTCAACTACTTCCGCTTCGTCGCCGAGGAAGTGCGCGAGCACATGGCCCGGCTGGGCTTCCGGACCATGGACGAGATGATCGGCCGCGTCGACCGCCTCGACGTCAGGCCCGCGCTCGACCACTGGAAGGCGCGCGGGCTCGACCTGTCGGCCATCCTCCACCAGCCGGCCATGCCGCCGGAGGTGCCGCGGCGCTGCGTCACCGTCCAGGACCACGGCCTCGAGCGCGCGCTGGACCGCACGACGCTGATCCCGGCGTGCCGGGAGGCGCTCGAGCACGGCAAGCCCGTGTCCCTGCGGCTGCCCATCCGCAACGTGAACCGGACGGTCGGCACGATGCTGGGCTACGAGGTGACGTCGCGCTGGGGCGGCGAGGGACTGCCCGACGACACCATCCGCGTGCACTTCACGGGCTCGGCCGGACAGTCGTTCGGCGCCTTCGTGCCGCGCGGCCTCACCTTCGTCCTCGAGGGCGACGCCAACGACTACTGGGGCAAGGGGCTGTCGGGCGGCAAGCTCGTCGTGCTGCCCCCGCGCGGGTCGACGTTCGCGCCGGAGGAGAACATCATCATCGGCAACGTGGCGCTCTACGGCGCGACCAGCGGCGAGGCCTACGTCCGCGGCGTGGCCGGCGAGCGCTTCGCGGTGCGCAACAGCGGCGCCCTGACCGTCGTGGAGGGCGTGGGCGACCACGCCTGCGAGTACATGACCGGCGGCCGGGTCGTGGTGCTGGGCGGCACCGGCCGCAACTTCGCCGCCGGCATGTCGGGCGGGATCGCCTACGTGCTGGACCGCGCCGGCGATTTCCCGCGGCGGTGCAACCTCGGCATGGTCGACCTGGAGCGCCTGGACCGGGCCGAGGACATCGAGCTCGTCCGCGACCTGATCCGGCGGCACGTGCAGGCCACGGGCTCCCGCCACGCCCGGGCCGTCCTCGACGACTGGGTGTCGGCGCAGCCGCGCTTCGTCAAGGTCATGCCGCGGGACTACAAGCGGGTCCTCGGCGCCGAGGCCCGGGCGCGCGCCGAGGGGCGCGCGCCGACGTTCGCCGAGCTCGTGGGCCAGACCAGCGGGTAACCGTGGGGAAGGTCACCGGCTTCCTGGAGATCACGCGCAAGAAGTGGCCGACCCGGCCGGTCGCCGAGCGCGTGCGGGACTGGAAGGAGGTCTACCTCCCCTACCCGGACGCCGACCTCAAGAAGCAGGCGGCGCGCTGCATGGACTGCGGCGTTCCGTTCTGCCACCAGGGCTGCCCGCTCGGCAACCTCATCCCGGACTGGAACGACCTCGTGTACCGCGACCGCTGGCGCGAGGCCATCGACCGGCTGCACGCCACGAACAACTTCCCGGAGTGGACGGGGCGGCTGTGTCCGGCGCCCTGCGAGGGCGCCTGCGTGCTCGGCATCAACGACGACCCGGTCACCATCAAGGCCGTCGAGGTCTCGATCATCGAGCACGCCTTCGCCCAGGGCTGGGTCGCGCCGGAGCCGCCGGCCACACGCACGGGCAAGCGCGTCGCCGTCGTGGGCTCGGGGCCGGCCGGACTCGCCGCGGCCCAGCAGCTCAACCGCGCCGGGCACTGGGTCATCGTCTTCGAGCGCGCCGACCGGATCGGGGGCCTCCTCCGCTACGGCATTCCCGAGTTCAAGATGGAGAAGCGGTTCCTGGACCGGCGCCTGCGGCTCATGGAGAAGGAAGGCGTCGTCTTCCAGACCGGCGCCGACGTGGGCACGAGCCCGACGGTGGCCGAGCTACGGAAGGACTTCGATGCGATCGTGCTCGCCTGCGGCGCCGGCCAGCCGCGCGATCTCCCCGTGCCGGGCCGCGAGCTCGCCGGCGTCCATTTCGCCATGGACTATCTGACGCTGCAGAACCGCCGGTGCGAGGGCGACCCGGTGCCGGACTCGCGCTTCATCACGGCGCAGGGCAAGCGCGTCGTGATCATCGGCGGCGGCGACACCGGCGCCGACTGCCTGGGCACCGTCCACCGCCAGGGTGCGGTGTCGGTGCACCAGTTCGAGCTCCTGCCCCGGCCGCCCGACACCCGGGCGCCCGACAACCCGTGGCCGCAGTGGCCGAACGTCTTCCGCGTGTCCTCGGCCCACGAGGAAGGCGGCGAGCGCGTCTACTCGGTGTCCACGCAGCGCTTCGTCGACGGCGGCCGCGGCCACGTCGCCGCGCTGGACGCCATCCAGGTCGAGATGGTCAGAGAGGGCGGCCGGATCGAGTTCCGGCCCGTGCCGGGCAGCGAGTTCACGCTGCCGGTCGACCTGGTGCTGCTCGCCATGGGCTTCCTCGGCCCCGAGCGCAAGGGGCCCATCGAGGAGCTGGGGTTGCGGCTGACGGAGCGCGGCAACGTCTGGCGCGACGCCTCCTGGATGACCAGCGTCCCCGGCGTGTTCGCCTGCGGCGACATGCAGCGGGGCCAGTCGCTGATCGTCTGGGCCATCGCCGAGGGCCGCTCGTGCGCGCGCGGCGTCGACCAGTTCCTGATGGGCGCCTCCGCGCTCCCGGCGCCGATTTGAGTTCGGAGGGGGCCTCGACGGCCCCCCTCCGAGGCCTCCCCCAGGAGGCTGCGCGGGGACCGGCTCCGACCATCACGTCTCCGGCCGATGGAACCGGTGGCGGTCGCTGAACCGCCGCGAACGAGGTGCGCCATGGCGATGGAGCCGAACGAACGGGCGCGTTTGATCGAGCGCTACGCGGCGGGACCGGGGCGACTGCGCCAGGCGCTCGCCGCGGTGCCGGCCCCGGCGATGCAGTGGCGGCCCGAGCCGGACGCGTGGTCGGCGCACGAGGTGGCCGTCCACTGTGCCGATTCCGAGACCCAGGCCGCTTCCCGGATCCGCGTGCTGACGTCGGAGAAGGAGCCGCTGATCGTGGGGTACGACCAGGACGCCTGGGCGCGCGACCACGACTACCACGCCCATCCCGTGGACCTCGCCCTGGCCGTGGTCGACGCCGTGCGCGCCAGCACGGCGGCGCTGCTCCGCCGCCTGCCCGAGGCGGCGTGGGCGCGCGAGGGCCGGCACACCGAGTCCGGCCGCTACACGGCGGAGGACTGGCTGCGGATCTACGCCGAGCACCTGGAGGGCCACGCCCGCCAGATCGAGGACAACGCCGCCGCATGGACGCGCCATCGCCGCGGCGGCGCCGGCGCCCGGTGACCCTCGGCGTCCGGGCCGTCCTGCCCGCCGAGCCGACCTCGCGCCCGGCGATCGTGTTCGTGCACGGCGCCGCCAACTCCTCACGCGTCTGGGAGTTCTGGCAGCAGGACGTGGCCGCCCGCGGCTGGGCCTCGTACGCGCTCGACCTGCGCGGCCACGGCGACAGCGGCCCCGCAGAGCTCGGCGCCACCAGCATGGCGGACTATGCGGACGACGTGGAGCGCCTGGTCCGGCAGCTGGCCCGCCCGCCCGTGCTCGTCGGCTGGAGCATGGGCGGGCTCGCCGCCCTCATGGCCGCGGCCCGCGGCGGCGTCGCCGCGTGGGTCGGGCTCGGGCCGAGCCCGCCGGCCCGCGCGCGCGACGCGCGCGTGCCGCTTCGCCGCGACACCTTCGGACCGGAGGAGTACGGCATCGTCAGCCGCGACGTCGCCGACCAGCCGACCATGCCCGACCTCGATGCGGGCGCGCGGGCCATCGCGCTGGCCTCGCTCGGCCGCGAGTCGCGCTACGCGCGGGACGAGCGCAAGGCCGGCATCGTCATCCCCCGGCTGGCGTGCCCGGCGCTCATCGTCGCCGGCGGCGCCGACCAGAGCTACCCGCCGTCCAGCTACGCGACGCTGCCGATCGCCGTCGACCTGATCGTGGCCGAGGGATCCTCGCACTGGGGCCTCGTCCTCGACCGCCGAACCCTGGCGCGCGTCGTCCCGGCCGTCCTCGACTGGCTCGGCAAGCGCCTGCCCTCCTGACCCGCGGTCCCTCACCAGAGAGCTTCAGGGCCCCGCCTGGCGCCCCGCGAACCCGGTCGGCTTCGCACTCGAAGCCCGGGGGTCCGGGGAGCCGTCGAAGCCCCGCTTCGAGTCATGAGCGGATGGGATCACCAGTCGTGGGGGCAGGCCTGGTCTCTCGACGAGCGCGGCACCAGGCGTCGCGCGCGGCTTCGCCGGCGCAATCCGATCCGGGGGAGGTCTCGGCGGGGGCCGTCGAGGCCCCCGCCGATGAGCTACCGCGGGGCGCTCTGCCAGACGACGTGCCCGATGAAGAACGGGCCCAGCGTCTGGATGTACTGCGCGGTCTGCACGGTGCGGCGCATCGTCTGCACCAGGTGCGAGAGCGGGTGCAGGTCGCGCCCCACGAGGCCGATGACGAAGTCGTTGTCGTTGGTGTCGAGCCCGTGGCAGGCCAGGCGGATGTCGTGCGCGAGGTCGGCGTCGCCGTAGGCCCGGCCCAGCACGCTGTGCTCGCGGATGATCGTCCCCTGCTCCTGCGGCGTGAGGCGGGAGAAGGCGCCGGCGCGGCGCAGCGGATACCAGACGGCCCACGGCCAGGCCGGGTTCAGCGCGGTGCGCCGCGGGCGGCGGAGCAGCCACTCGTCCAGGTCGGCCTCGAAGCCGGAGGCGTACGTGCGCCCGAACATGGCCAGCGCCGGCCGGTGGACGAGCCCCGTGAAGGGCTCGCCGGCCAGCAGCTCGCGATGCGGGCCGACGAAGAACGCGGGGTCCTCGCTGAGCGCCAGCACGCCCACCGCGCGCGGGTCGTTCAGGTCGGCGTAGAGCACGCCCTCGGTCCGCGCGGCCTCGAGGGCGCGCACCAGCGGCTTCGGGTCGGCGCAGCCGCCGAAGACCTGCAGCTGCACGTAGAGGCGGCGGCTCGAGACCTGCCCGCCCGCGCCGCGCTCCTGGACGTCCACGGTCACCCGGTCGGCGTCGCCCACGTCAGCCTCCTCGCGTGTGCATCTCCAGGTGCGGGTCCTGGCGCAGCCGCGCGATCTGCACGAGCGGCCCGCGGTCGCGCGCGGCCAGGCGCTCCTCGGCGCCGCGCGCGGTGCGGGCCCGCCAGCCGCCGGTGATGAGCGCGGCCAGCTCCTCGGCGCCGGCGCCCCGGCGCAGCGGCCCGCGCAGGTCCGTGCCCGCCAGCGCGTAGAGGCAGAGGTACCACAGCCCGTCGGCGGTGAGGCGGCTGCGGTCGCAGGCGGCGCAGAACGGCGCGGTGGTCGAGGCGATGATGCCGAACACGGTCCCGTCGGGCAGCCGGAAGCGCTCGGCGGGCGCGGTGTTCGCCGGGTCGGGCACGGGCTCGACGCCGCCGTAGCGCCGCCCCAGCGCGTCGAGCATCTGGCGCCGCGACACGACCCGATCCATCGACCAGCGCGTGGCGCCGCCGACGTCCATGTACTCGATGAAGCGCACCTCGGCCGGCACGCCCTTCGCGTACTCGACGAGGTCGACCAGCTCGTCGTCGTTCGCGCCGCGCATGACGACGGTGTCGATCTTCGTGCCCGTGAACCCGGCCCGTGGCACCGCGGCGAGCCCCTCCAGCACCTGCTCGAGCCCGGCCCGCCGCGTGAGGGCCCGGAAGCGCTCGGGGCGCAGGGTGTCCAGGCTGACGGTGACGCGATGCAGGCCCGCCTCGCGCAGCGCGCGCGCCCGCTCCGCGAGCAGCATGCCGTTCGTGGTGATGGCGAGGTCGCGCAGCCCCGGCTTCGCGGCCAGCAGCTGCACCAGGCGCGGCAGGTCGCGCCGCAGCAGCGGCTCGCCGCCGGTCAGCCGGACCTTGTCCACCCCGAGCGACATGAAGACGTCCACCAGCGCCCCGATCTCCTCGAACTGCAGCAGCTCCTCGCGCGGCAGCCAGGCGTACTCCTCCTCCGGCATGCAGTACTGGCAGCGGAGGTTGCAGCGGTCGGTGACGGAGATGCGGAGGTTGCGGAGCGGCCGTCCGTGGACGTCGCGCACGCCGCTCACGCGGGGGCCCCCGCCGGTGCCGCCTCGGCCTGCGCCCGCTCCCACTCGCGCAGGAGCCCGGCCCTCTTGACGCCGACGTCGAAGTGATCCCAGGGCAGCCGCTCGTCGAGCGGCCGCGAGCGCGTGGTGTAGAACTCGGCGTCGCCGGCCCACTCCCGGAGGGCTCGCCGCCAGTCGCCGTCCAGGCGGGCGGCCGCCTCCAGGAAGTCGCCCACCCGCCGGTCGCCCCGGGCCAGCAGCGCCTGCAGCGCCGCCTCGCGCGGGTTCTCGTGCAGGACGCGGACGTTCGGGAAGCGGCGCACGCCGTGCTTGATCGTCTCGAGCTTCCCCTGCAGCGCCGCCGCCCCCGCGAAGGGCGCCCACTGGAACGGCGTCCACGGCTTGGGCACGAACGACGAGACCGAGAGCGTCAGCCGGCCGAAGGGGCGGCCCTGAGGGTCCAGCACCCGGAGCCGCTCGAGCATCCGCCGGGCCAGGTCGGCGATGGCCTCCACGTCCTCGTCCGTCTCCGTCGGCTGGCCGATCATGAAGTAGGTCTTGAGGTTGGGAATGCCCGCCCGCCGCACGAGGTCGCAGGCGGTCAGCAGCTGCTCGTCGCTGATCGCCTTGCGGATCGCCCGGCGCAGGCGCTCGGTGCCCGCCTCCGGCGCCACCGTCAGCGTGCGGTGGCCGCCGCGGGCCAGGGCCTCGACCAGCGCGGGCGTCAGGCTGTCGGCGCGCAGCGAGGAGATCGACAGCTCGAGCCCCCGCGCCTGCACGAGCTTCAGGAGATCGCCGATCCAGGGATAGTCGGAGACGCACGCGCCGACCAGGCCGATGCGCCGGTTCGTGGGATCGGCGGCGATCCTCGCGATCGTCTCCCCCAGCGCGGTGACCGAGCGGTGCCGCACCGGCCGGTACACCTGGCCCTCCAGGCAGAAGCGGCAGCCGCGGCCGCAGCCCTTGCCCACCTCGAGCAGGGCCATGTGGCCGTACTCCGCGTGCGGCGTCTTGACGAGGGAGATCGTCTCGAAGCGGTCCACCTCGCGCAGGCGGCGCTTGGTCACGACGGCGGGCGCGCCCTCGCGCGGCACCACGGCGGCCACGGCTCCATCCGGTGCGTAGGAGACCTCGTAGCGAGAGGGCACGTAGACGCCGGGGATGGCGGTGAGTGCCTCCAGCAGGCCGGCGCGGTCGTCGGCGCGCGCGCGGCAGACGCGGACCAGCTCCTCCACGACCTCCTCGCCCTCGCCCACCACGATGAAGTCCATGAACGGCGCCATCGGCTCGGGATTGGAGAAGGCACAGACGCCGCCCATGAGCACCAGCGGATGGCCGTGACCGCGCCCGGCGGCCCGCAACGGGATGCCGGCCAGCGCCAGCAGCCGCAGGACGTTCACGTAGTCGCCCTCGTACGTCACCGAGAAGCCGACCATGTGGAAGTCCGACAGCGGCCGCTGCGACTCGAGCGAGAACGGCGCGGCCCCCGTGCGGCGCAGCTCGTCCACGTCCTCGGGATCGGGCAGGAAGACGCGCTCGCAGACGACGTCCGGCAGCTGGTTGAGCCGCCAGTACATCGTCTGGAAGCCCAGGTTCGACATCCCCACGGCGTAGGAGTTCGGGTAGACCAGGGCGACGGCCACGCGCCCGCCCCAGTCCTTGTGGACGGTCCCCTGCTCCTCGGCGAGGCGCTCCTGGGCTTTTCGCTTCAAGAGCCAGGACATAGCGGTCAGTCTACCATGCGGCCGCTCAGCCCTTGACGACGCCGACCGGCCGGAGCCGCGCCACGCGCCGTGAGATCCCGAACCGGTGGACGACCTCCACGACGTCGGCCACGTCCTTGTACGCCTCGGGCATCTCCTCGGCCAGGGCGTCCCGCCCGGTCGCCCGGGCCACCACGCCGCGCGCGGCGAGCTCGCGGACGATCGAGCGGCCGCGAGCGGCCTTGACGGCGGCGGTGCGGCTCAGCACGCGGCCGGCCCCGTGGCACGTGCTGCCGAACGTCTCGCGCATGGCGGCCTCGGTGCCGACGAGCACGAACGAGTAGCGTCCCATGTCGCCGGGGACCAGCACGGGCTGGCCGGGGAAGGCCCGCGTCGCGCCCTTGCGGTGGACCAGCAGCCGGCGCGGGCGGCCGTCGACCTGGTGCTCCTCCTCCTTGGCGATGTTGTGGGCCACGTCGTAGACCACCCGGGCGTCGAGGTCGCGCGGCGAGCGGCCGAAGACGCGGACCAGCGCCTCGCGGGCCCCCTGCGCGATGACCTGGCGGTTGGCGAAGGCGAAGTTGGCCGCCGCGCGCATGGCGCCCAGGTAGGCGCGGGCCTCCGGCGAGTCGAGGGGCGCGCACGCGAGCTGGCGGTCGGGCAGCGCGATGCCGTGACGCCCGAGCCCCCGCTCGGCCGCGCGGAGATGGTCGGTGCACACCTGGTGGCCGAGGCCGCGCGAGCCGGTGTGGATCATGATCGTCACCTGCCCGGACCGCAGACCGAGACGCGCGGCCTCGGTCGCGTCGTGCACCTCGTCCACCACCTGGACCTCGAGGAAGTGGTTGCCGGAGCCCAGCGTGCCGAGCTGCCGCCGGCCCCGCTCGCGTGCGTGGGGCGACACCGCGTCGGGGTCGGCGCCCTCGAGCCGGCCGCTCGACTCGAGCCGCTCGAGATCGCCGGCCTCCCCCAGCCCGTGCTCGACGGCCCAGGCGGCGCCGCGCGCCATGACGCGCTCCAGATCGCCGGCGCCGAGACGCACGCGGCCCTCGGAGCCCACGCCGGTCGGTACGCTGGCGTAGAGCGCGTCGACGAGGTCCGGCAGCCTCGGGGCGACCTCGTGGGCGTCGAGCGCGGTGGCGAGCAGGCGCACGCCGCAGTTGATGTCGAAGCCGATCGCGCCGGGGCTGACCACGCCGCGCGCGGCGTCGGTGGCGACGACGCCGCCGACGGGCAGGCCGTAGCCCTGATGGATGTCGGGCATGGCCATCGCCGCCTTCACGATCCCCGGCAGCGTCGCCCCGTTGGCGAGCTGCTCGAGCGACGCCTCGCGGCGGATCGCGGCCATCAGCCCCGCGTCGGCCACGACGAGCGCGGGCACCCGCATCCCGGGCCGCGCGTCGGCGGGGATGCGCCAGAGATACGGGGCAACCTGCTCGACCTTCACGGCGAACGGCGCGCGGTCAGCCCGCGGCGACGGCGGAGGCGCGCGACCGCGTCCAGGCGATGCCGGCCACGGCGACCACCACGCCCACCACGCTCGCCAGCTGCGGGACGCGGAAGGCGCCCAGCCAGAAGCTGTCCAGCCGGAGCGCCTCGATGGCGAACCGCCCCACCGAGTACAGCCCGATGTAGGCGAAGAACAGCGCGCCGGGATGCGCGCGCAGCCGGGGCCGCAGCCAGAGGATCAGGGCGACGAAGACGCCCAGGTCCCAGAGCGACTCGTAGAGGAACGTCGGGTGGAAGTACTCGTACTGCCCGTACCCGGGCGGCCGGTGGGGCGGCGAGACGTAGAGCTTCCACGGCAGGTCGGTCGGGCGCCCGAACGCCTCCTCGTTGAAGAAGTTGCCCCAGCGACCGATGGCCTGCCCGATCGCGATGCTGGGGGCGGCCACGTCGAGGCCGCGCAGCACCGGCAGCTTCCAGCGGTAGGCGAGCCACGCGCCGACCAGCGGCCCCGCGATGAGCGAGCCGTGGATGGCCAGCCCGCCCTCCCACACGGCGATGATCTTCGACGGGTACTGGCCGTAGTAGTCCCAGTTGAAGATCACCTCGTAGATCCGGGCGCCGGCCAGCCCGGCCAGGATCGCCCACTGCCCGGCGCTGACGATGTCGTCGGCGGGAAGCCCTTCCCGCCGCGCCTGCCGGTGGCCCAGGACGAGGCCGACGATGATGGAGAGCGCCATCAGGATGCCGTACCACCGGATGGCGAACCCGCCGATCTGAAACGCCACTGCGCCGGGGGACGCCAGCATGTCGGGTAAGATTAGCCCGAGCGATGGCCCACGTCCAATGAACAAGCGGCGCCGCGGCGCGCTGCTGCTGCTCGGGCTCGCGGCCCTCGTCCTCGCCGCCGTCGCCGGCCTGCCCGCCCTGGGCCGGTGGCTCGTGGTCGCCGATCCCCTGCAGGCCAGCGACGCCATCATCGTGCTGGACGGCGCCACGCCGGTGCGCGAGCTCGAGGCCGCGGCCCTCTACCACCGGCGGCTGGCGCCGCGCATCGTGGTGCCCCGCGCCCGCGACCCGTACGCGGGCGTTCGCGCCCTGGCCGGCGAGCCGTCGCCGCAGGAGCGCTCGGTGCGCGTGCTGCTGCACGTCGGCGTGCCCCGCCAGGCCCTCGACACGCTGGAGCGCGAGGTGGAGAACACCGCGCAGGAGCTCGACGCCGACGCCGCGCACGGCCTCGCGCGCGGCTACCGGCGCGTGATCCTCGTCACCTCGCCCGCGCACACGCGACGCGTGCGCATCATCTGGAACCGCCGGCACCAGGCGACGCTGCCCGCCCTGGTCCATCCCGCGCCCCACGCGGCCTTCGATCCCGGGCGGTGGTGGCGGTCGCGGCGCGGCGCGGAGGAGGCGCTGCACGAGGTGGCGGGCATCGCGCACTTCCTGGCGGGCAGCCCGCTGCCGACGTACGGCCGGTGAGATGGTAGGGGCGGCAGGATTCGAACCTGCAAGTCCTCGCGGACCAAGGCTTTTAAGGCCTCTACGTTTTCCGTTCCGTCACGCCCCCACGAGCGTCGCGCCGGCCGGAGGGGGAAATGGAGGCGGCGAGCGGATTCGAACCGCTGAGTAGAGGTTTTGCAGACCTCCGCCTTGACCACTTGGCTACGCCGCCCTGCAGCGCGGGAGCGACCGACCGGCGGCGGGTGGCTGGAGCGGGAAACGGGATTCGAACCCGCGACCCCGACCTTGGCAAGGTCGTGCTCTACCACTGAGCTATTCCCGCGTCCCTCGACCGCCGCGGCGACAGCGCCCTATGTTACCACGCCGCTCCCGCGGGTCTACTCCGCCGGCTCGCGCAGCGCCGCCGCGGCGTCCTCCGGCGCCACCGGATTGATGAAGAAGCCGCTGCCCCACTCGAAGCCGGCCACCTTGGTCAGCTTCGGGATGACCTCCAGGTGCCAGTGGAAGTGCTCCAGCGCCGCCTCCTTGAGCGGGGCGCTGTGCAGCATGAAGTTGAAGGGCGGGTCGTTGAGGGTCCGGTTCATGCGCCGCAGGAAGTCGCCGAGCACGCCGGCCAGTGCGCGCAGGTCCTCGACCCCGGACTCCTCGAACGCCGAGCGGTGCCGCGCCGGCAGGATCCACGTCTCGAACGGGAAGCGGGGGGCGAAGGGGGCCAGGGCCACGAAGCCGTCGGCGTCGAGGACCAGGCGCCGCCGCGACCGCCGCTCCTCGCGCAGCACGTCGCACCACACGCAGCGCTCCTTGATCTCCCAGTACCGCGCGGCGCCCGTCAGCTCCTCGCTCACCATGATGGGGATGATCGGCGTGGCGATGAGCTGCGAGTGCGGGTGCTCGAGCGAGGCCCCCGCCGCCTCGCCGTGGTTCTTGAAAACCAGGACGTACTCGAAGCGCGTGTCCTTCTTGAGGTCGAGCAGCCGCTCGCGGAACGCCAGCAGCACGTCGGCCACGGCGTCGACCGGCATCGTGGCCAGCGAGGCCTCGTGCTCGGGCGACTCGATGACGACCTCGTGCGCGCCGATGCCGTTCATGCGGTCGAACGGCCCCTCGCCGGTCGGCTCCAGGTCTCCCTCGATGCGCAGCGCCGGGAACTTGTTGGGCACCACGCGGTAGGTCCAGCCCGGCGTGTTGGGGCGGCTGTCCGGGCCGCGGCCGGCCAGGATCTCGGGCGGCGTGCGGTCCTCGTTGCCGGCGCAGAACACGCAGGAGGCCAGGCGCGGCCGCGTGGGCTCCGGGCCGAAATCGGTGGGCCGCCGGCCGCGCTCGCCGGCGATGATGACCCAGCGGCCCACGACCGGGTCCTTCCGCAGATCGGACAGGGCGGGCCGCACCTCAGCCCTCTTCCGGGCGCGCCGCGCGCGACAGCAGCGAGGCCAGCGCCTCGCGCGGGGACTTGCCGTCGAAGAGCACGGCACCGACCTCGGTGCAGATGGGCAGGCTCACGCCGTGGCGGTGGGCCAGGGCCAGCGCCGAGGTCACGGTGCGCGCGCCCTCGGCGATCATCCGGCTCTGGCCCTCGACGGCGGCCTGGCTCTCGCCGCGGGCCAGCGCCATGCCGAGCCCGCGGTTGCGCGAGAGCGTGCCCGTGCACGTCAGCACCAGGTCGCCCATCCCGGCCAGGCCCGCGAGCGTGCGGGCCTGGCCGCCCAGCGCCACCGCCAGCCGCGTGATCTCGGCCAGCCCGCGCGTGATGAGCGCGGCGCGCGCATTCTCGCCCAGGCCGAGCCCGTCGGCGATGCCCGTGGCGATGGCGATCACGTTCTTCAGCGCACCGCCCACCTCCACGCCGACCACGTCGCGGTTGGTGTAGAGCCGGAACTCGCGCGTGCCGAGGGCCGCCTGCAGCCGGGCGGCCTGCGTCTCGTCCGCCGCGGCCACCACGCAGGCCGTCGGCCGGCCCAGCGCCACCTCGCGCGCGAACGTGGGCCCGGACAGCGCCGCCACCGGGTTGCCCGGCAGCTGCTCGGCGACGATCTCGGTCATCCGCACGTGCCGCTCGGGATCGAGCCCCTTCGTCGCGGAAACGATGGGCACGCCCGGCGGGATCCGGCCGATGCCCTTGAGGGTCCCCGCGAAGAACTCCGAGGGCACCACCACCACGACGATCTCGGCCTCCCGCACCGCGGCCGCGGGATCGCCGGTCGGGTCGATGCCGGGCGGGCACTCCACGTCGGTGAGGTAGAACGGGTTGTGGCGCGCGGCCCGGATGCCGTCCACGACCTCCGGCTCGCGGGCCCAGAGACGGACGGCGGCCCCGGCGCGCGCCAGGTGGATGGCGAGCCCCATGCCCCAGCTGCCGCCGCCCACGACCCCGACGCGCAGGCTCACGTCAGTGCCCACGCCCGCGCGGCCGGTGGCGGCGCGCGAGCACGCCCCGCGCCCGGCCCGCGGCGTGGTGCGGCGCGGGGGCCGTCACGCGCGGCGCTCGCCCAGGCGGCGCTCCGTGCCCGCGAAGAGTCGCCCGATGTTGTCGTGGTGCCGCACGATGACGATCAGCGCCCCGGCCGCGCAGGCGGCCGCCCGCGCGGCTCCGTAGCCCAGGAGCACCGCGCCGAGCGGCACGCACAGCGATGCCATGAGCGAGCCGAGCGAGACGTAGCGGAAGGCCAGCGTGACGACGATCCACACGAGCGCCGCCGGCAGGACGGCGAGCGGCGCCAGATGGAGGAACGCGCCGAGGCCGGTGGCCACGCCCTTGCCGCCGCGGAAGGCGAGGAAGACGGACCAGCAGTTGCCGGCGATCGCGGCCACCGCGGCCAGCGCGGCGCCCGCCGGCTCGCCGCCCGCCAGCGCCGCCCCCGCGGCCACCGCGAGGTAGCCCTTGGCGACGTCGCCCGCCAGCGTGAGCAGGGCCGGCACGCGGCCCGCGGTGCGGAGCACGTTGGTCATGCCGATGTTGCCGCTGCCGTGCCGGCGGATGTCGCCGATGCCCCACGCGCGGGCGATGACGAACCCGACGGGCAGCGCGCCGATCGAGTAGGCGACGAGCGCCGCCCCGATCAGGACCATCGCTCCTCGCCCGGCACGATGGCCCGGTAGTCGGCCTTCCGGAAGAAGCGGTAGAAGTAGTCGACGGCGGACACGACCGTGAGCACCAGCGCGATCCACAGCACCGCGGTGGCGGCGGCGTGGAACGCGGCCGAGCCGACGCCCTTCTCCACGATGAGCATCGTGATGGCGACGTACTGGCTCACCGTCTTCCACTTCGCCAGCCGCGAGGCCGGCACGATCACGCCGACGTGGGCGGCCACCGCCCGCAGGCCGGTGACGGCCAGCTCGCGCCCGATGATCACCACCACCACCCACGCCGCCACCTTGTCGATCTGCAGGAGCGACACGAGGGCCGCCGCCACCAGCAGCTTGTCGGCGATGGGGTCGAGGAGGGTGCCGAGCGTGGTGACCTGGTTGCGCCGGCGGGCCAGGACGCCGTCGGCCCAGTCGGTCAGCGAGGCCAGGATGAAGATGCCGGCGGCGATGACGGCGTGCACGCGGGACGACGAGATCAGGAACACGATCAGGAGCGGAACCGCGATGATCCGCGTGAGCGTCAGTCCGATCGGTAAGTTCACGTCACCACCTCGTGGTGCGCGCGAGCCCGCCCGGCATTATCGGGGCCCCGAAACGACCTTGTCAACGTCGGGCCGGTAGACGGGCACCAGCGCCGTGGTGTCGAGCGCCAGGCACGCCGCCACGTCGGCGGCACGCCCGGTGCGCGCCAGGTGGCGCGCCCACGCGGAGTCGCTGGCCAGGCGCCCGACGTCCTTGCCGTAGCCGCCGGCCACCCGTGCCGCCGCCTCGGCCGCCGGCGCCAGCGTCGCCTCCTCGTCCCGCAGCCGCTCGGCCAGCAGCCCGGCGCACACGTGGTCCTCCAGCGACACCCCGCCCCGCTCGCCCGCGCAGAGCAGCAGCACGTCGCGCCCGCCCCCGCGCGCCCAGTCCGCGGCGGCGCGCGCGTTCACGAGCGCGGCCACCCCCACGGCGGCGGCCGCGCGGGCGGCGAGCAGGGCCCGCGTGCCGTTGCTGGTCGTGAACACGATGAGCCGTCCGCGCACGCGCTCGGGCGTGCAATCGACCGGCGAGTTGCCCAGATCGAAGCCGGGGATCGGCTCGCCGCGCCGCTCGCCCGCCGTCAGCGCCGTCCCCGGCGGCAGGGCCGCGGCCCGCCGCCGCGCCTCGTCGGCGTCCGCCACGGGCACGATCCCCGCGCAGCCGCTGGCGAGGGCCGCCACCATCGTGGTGCTGGCGCGCAGCACGTCGATGACGAGGACGACGGCCTGCTGCACCGAGCGGCCGGCCAGGGCCTCGACGGTCGGCGCGACGTCGACGCGCACCGTCAGCGCCCGCGGTCCCGGAGCGCGCGGATCCTGAGGCGCAGGGCGTTCAGGTTGATGAACCCCTCGGCGTCGGCCTGCCGATAGACGCGGTCGGCCTCGAAGGTGGCGAAGTCCGGACGGTACAGCGATCGCGGCGAGCGGCGCCCGAGCACGGTGACGTTGCCCTTGTAGAGCTTCAGGCGCACGGTGCCGGTGACGTCGCGCACGCAGGCGTCCATCAGGGCCTGCAGGGCTTGCCGCTCCGGCGAGAACCAGAAGCCGTAATAGACCATCTCCGCGTAGCGGGGGACCAGGCCGTCGCGCAGGTGCAGCACCTCGCGGTCGACCGCCAGCGACTCCAGCGCCCGGCGGGCGACGTGCACGATCGTGCCGCCCGGCGTCTCGTAGACGCCGCGCGACTTCATCCCCACGAAGCGGTTCTCGACCAGGTCGACCCGGCCGACGCCGTGCTCGCCGCCCAGGCGGTTCAGCCGCTCCAGCAGCGGCACCGGGGCCAGCCGCTGGCCGTCCACGGCCACCGGATCGCCGGCCTCGAACTCGACCAGCACCTCCACGGGCACGTCGGGCGCCTGCTCCGGGGCGTTGGTGAGCAGGAACATCTTGTCGGGCGGCGCCGCCCACGGGTCCTCGAGCACGCCGCCCTCGTAGGAGATGTGGAAGAGGTTGCGGTCCGTGCTGTACGGCCGCTCCGCGGTCACCGGCACCGGGATGTCGTGCCGGCGCGCGAACTCCAGCAGCGCGGTGCGCGAGGCCAGCTCCCACTCGCGCCAGGGGGCGATGACGCGCAGCTGCGGCGCCAGCGCGGCGTAGGTCAGCTCGAAGCGCACCTGGTCGTTGCCCTTGCCCGTCGCCCCGTGGGCCACGGCGTCGGCGGACTCCTTGAGCGCGATCTCCACCTGGGCCTTGGCGATGAGGGGGCGGGCGATGGAGGTGCCGAGCAGGTAGGCGCCCTCGTAGACGGCCGAGGCCCGCAGCATCGGGAACACGAAGTCGCGCACGAACTCCTCGCGCAGGTCGACGATGTGCACGCCGACGGCGCCCGTGCGCAGGGCCTTGTCGCGGATGGGGATCAGCTCCTCGCCCTGGCCCAGGTCGGCGCAGAAGGCGACGACCTCGCAGCCGTACCGCTCGATGAGCCAGCGGAGGATAACCGAGGTGTCGAGACCGCCCGAGTACGCCAGCACCACGCGCCGGGGTCCGCCGGCCCCGGCGGCCGCCGGCCCCCGGGCCGGGCGCTGCGGGGCGGGCTCAGACATCGTCGAGGGTGCCGCCCAGCAGGTCGAGGATGATGGCCTTCTGCGCGTGCAGCCGGTTCTCGGACTGCTCCAGCACCACCGAGCGGGCGCCGTCCAGCACGGCGTCGGTGATCTCCTCGCCGCGATGGGCCGGCAGGCAGTGCATGACCAGCACGGAGGGCTTGGCGAAGGCCACCAGGCGCTCGTTCACCTGGAAGCGCCCGAAGGCCTCGAGCCGCTGCTCGCGCTCGGCCTCCTGGCCCATGCTCGTCCACACGTCGGTGTACACCACGTCGGCGCCGGCGGCGGCCTCCCGCGGGTCGTGCACCACGCCGAGCCGCCCGCCCAGCCGGCGCACGGCCGCCTGCACGCCGGCGTCCGGCTCGTAGCCGGGCGGGCAGGCCACCACGACGTCGGTGCCGAACAGCGCGCCGAGCAGCGCCACCGAGTGGCAGACGTTGTTGCCGTCGCCGATCCACGCCAGCCGCATGGCGCCGAGGTCGACGCCGCGCTCCCACAGCGTGAAGTAGTCGGCCAGCGCCTGGCAGGGGTGCTCGCGGTCGCTGAGCCCGTTGATCACGGGGATGCTGGCGTTGCGCGCCAGGGCCTCGACGTTGGCGTGCGCGTACACGCGGGCGGCGATGCCGTCCACCCAGAGCGAGAGGTTGCGCGCCACGTCGGGCACGGACTCCCGCGTGCCCATGCCGATCTCCGAGCCGGACAGGTGCACCGCGCGCCCGCCGAGCTGCACGATGCCGACCTCGAAGGTCACCCGGGTGCGCAGCGAGGGCTTCTCGAAGATGAGGGCCAGCGTGCGCCCGGCCAGCGGCGCCGAGCGGGTGCCCGCCTTGCGGCCCTGCTTGAGCGCCGCCGCCATCCGGAACAGGTGGAGCGCCCGCTCCGGGGTGAGGTCGGCCGCGGAGAGGAAGTGGGTCACGCCGCCTTCGCCAGCGCGCCGTCCAGGATGGCCAGGGCCTGGTCGCAGAGCCGCTCGTCCACGACGAGCGGCGGCGCCAGCCGCACCACCTTGTCGCCGGCGGACAGGATCAGCAGGCCCTGCTCGCGGCAGGCGTCGACGATGGGCGCCGCCGGCCGCGACAGCTCGGCCCCGAGCAGCAGGCCGCGGCCGCGGACGGCCCGCACGACGGGCCGAGCGGCGGCGATCCGCCGCAGGCCCTCGGCCAGGTGCCGGCCGACCCGCGCGGCGCGCTCGGGGATCTTCTCGTCGAGCAGCGTGGTGACGCAGGCGATCGCCACCGCGGTCACGAACGGATTGCCGCCGAACGTGCTGCCGTGCGTTCCCGGCGTCAGCACGCTGGCGACGTCGCGCCGGGCCAGCGTGGCGCCGATGGGCAGGCCGTTGGCGAGGGCCTTGGCCACCGTCATGATGTCGGGCTCGATGCCCGCGTGCTGGTGCGCCCACAGCCGGCCCGTCCGGCCGAGCCCGGTCTGGATCTCGTCCAGGATCAGCAGCGCGCCGGAGGCGTCGCAGAGCTTCCGCAGCCCCGGCAGGTAGTCGTCGTCGGGGACGTGCACGCCGCCCTCGCCCTGGATCGGCTCCACCAGGATCGCCGCCGTCCGGTTGTCGACGGCCCGCTCCATGGCCCGCAGGTCGTTGTAGGGCACGTGCTTGAATCCCGGCACGAGCGGCTCGAAGCCGTGGTGGTACTTGGGCTGGCCCGTGGCGGTGACCGTGGCCAGCGTCCGGCCGTGGAACGAATCGTGGGTGGCGATGATCTCGTAGCGGTCGGTGGCGAAGCGCTCCCTGGCGTACTTGCGCGCCAGCTTGAGGGCCGTCTCGTTGGCCTCGGCTCCCGAGTTCGAGAAGTACGCCTGCTCGGCGAAGGAGTGCTCGCAGAGCAGCTTGGCCAGGTGGATCTGCGGCACGTTGTGGTAGAGGTTCGAGACGTGCAGCAGCGTGGCCGACGCCTCGCGGATGGCGCCGGTGACCCGGGGATGGCAGTGCCCCAGCGCCGTGACCGCCAGCCCGGCGCCGAAGTCCAGGTACTCGCGCCCCTCGGTGTCCCAGACCCGGAGCCCGTCGCCGCGCACGAGGCAGATGGGGGCCCGGCTGAAGTTCGGCATGTGGTACGCCGCCGACCACTCGAAGAGCGTCCTGGTGTCCATGGCCTTCCCCGTCGGGGCGCCGCCGGGCCCGGAGGCGCGACCGGCGCGCAGGTCCTCCATCACAGCACGATCTCGGTGCCGATGCCTTCGCGCGTGAACAGCTCGAGCAGGATCGCGTGCGGCTGCCGCCCGTCGATGATGTGCGCCTTGGCCGTGCCGCCCTTCAGCGCGCGGAGCGAGGACTCCACCTTCGGCAGCATCCCGCCGTCGATGACGCCCTCGTGGACCAGGCGCTCGGCGTCCTTGCGCGTGAGCGTGCTCACCAGCTGCCCCCGGCCGTCGAGGATGCCCTGCACGTCGGTCAGGTGGATCAGCTTCTCGGCCCCCAGCGCGGCGGCCACCTCGCCGGCGACGAGGTCGGCATTGATGTTGTAGGTCTCCCCCTGGGCGCCCACGCCCACCGGGGCGATGACGGGGATGAAGCCGCTCTCCTCCAGCAGCCGGATGGGCTCGGGATTCACCGCGTCCACCTCGCCGACCAGGCCGATGTCGACCTCCTCGCCGCTCGGCAGCCGGTGCGGGCGGCGGTGGGCGCGGATCAGGTCGGCGTCCTTGCCGCTGAGGCCCACGGCCCGGCCGCCGTGATGGTTGATGAGGCCGACGATCTCCTTGTTGATCTTGCCGACCAGGACCATCTCCACGATCTCGACGGTCTCCTCGTCGGTCACCCGCATGCCCCCCACGAAGCGGGGCTCCTTGCCGAGCCGCTTCATCAGCGCCCCGATCTGCGGGCCGCCGCCGTGGACGATGACGGCGTTGATGCCCACCAGGCGGAGGAGGATGACGTCGAGCGCGAACGGCTCCTTCAGGTCGGCCCGCTCCATGGCCGCGCCGCCGTACTTGATGACCACCGTCTTGCCCCGGAACTCCCGGATGTACGGGAGCGCTTCCATGAGGATCTCGGCGCGCCGGATGGGCTCCAGCGGCGCGGGCCCCGGGGCGGGGGCCGTCACAGGATGTACCTCGAGAGGTCCTGGTCCCGGGTGATGTCGGCCAGGCGCTGCTGGACGTAGCCGGCGTCGACGGTGATCTCCTTGCCCGGCATGTCGGGCGCGCCGAACGAGACGTCCTCGAGCAGCTTTTCCATGACCGTGTAGAGCCGCCGGGCCCCGATGTTCTCGGTGCTCGCGTTCACCTGCATGGCGATCTCCGCGATGGCCTCGACCGCGTCCGGCAGGAAGCGGAGCGTGACGCGCTCGGTCTGCAGCAGCTCCACGTACTGACGGATCAGGGCATTGCGCGGCTCCGTCAGGATGCGGACGAAATCCCCGCGCGTCAAGGGGTCCAGCTCCACCCGGATGGGGAACCGGCCCTGCAGCTCGGGGATCAGATCCGAGGGCTTGGCCACGTGGAAGGCGCCGGCGGCGATGAAGAGGATGTGGTCGGTGCGCACGATGCCGTACTTGGTCGTGACCGAGGAGCCCTCCACGATGGGCAGCAGGTCGCGCTGCACGCCCTGCCGGCTCACGTCGGGCCCGTGGCCGCCCTCCCGGCCGGCCACCTTGTCGAGCTCGTCGACGAAGACGATGCCGGAGTTCTCGACCCGGCGGATGGCCTGGGCCACGGCCTCGTCGTGGTCGACCAGCTTCTGGGCCTCCTCCTGCACCAGCAGCCGCCGGGCCTCGCCGATCCGCACCCGGCGCCGGCGCGTGCGCGAGGGCAGGACGTTGGACAGCATCTCCTTCAGGTTGATGCCCATCTCCTCCATGCCCTGCCCGGAGAAGACCTCGATCATGGGCATCGCCTGCTGCTGGGTCTCCAGCTCCACCATCCGCTCGTCCAGGCGCCCGCCCCGGAGCTGGGCCCGCAGCTTCTCGCGCGTGGCCTCGCGGGCCCCGGTGTCGACCTGCTCCAGCGACTCGCTCGAGTACGGCTCGCCCCGCCGCGGCAGCAGCAGGTCGAGCAGTCGCTCCTCGGCCGCCTGCTGGGCCTTGTCCTGCACGGCCGCGGCCATCTCGGCCTTCACCATGGTCACGGCGAGCTCGGTGAGCTCGCGGATCATCGACTCGACGTCGCGGCCCACGTAGCCGACCTCGGTGTACTTCGAGGCCTCGACCTTCACGAACGGAGCCTGGGCCAGCCGCGCCAGCCGCCGCGCGATCTCCGTCTTGCCGACGCCGGTGGGGCCGATCATGATGATGTTCTTCGGGGCGACCTCGTCGCGCAGCTCCGCGGGCAGGTTCTGCCGCCGCCACCGGTTGCGGAGCGCGATGGCCACGGCGCGCTTGGCCCGCTCCTGCCCCACGATGTAGCGGTCCAGCTCGGCGACGATCTGCGCCGGCGTGAGGTTGGGGCTGACGCTCACCGGACTACAGCGCCTCCACCGCGATGTGCTCGTTGGTGTAGATGCAGATGCCCGCGGCGATGCGCATGGCCTCGGTGGCGATGGCCTTGGCGTCGAGGTCCGAGTGGCCGACGAGGGCCCGCGCGGCGGCGAGGGCGTAGGGCCCGCCCGAGCCGATGCCGATCAGGCCGTCGTCCGGCTCGATGAGGTCGCCGGTGCCCGAGACGATGAAGCCGTGGTCGCGGTCGGCGACGGCGAGCAACGCCTCCAGCCGGCGCAGGACCCGGTCGGAGCGCCAGTCCTTGGCCAGCTCCACCGCCGCGCGCGCCAGGTTGCCGCGGAATTCCTCGAGCCGGCCCTCGAAGCGGGCGAACAGCGTGAAGGCGTCGGCGGCGGCGCCGGCGAAGCCGGCCAGCACGCGGTCCTGGTAGAGCTTGCGCACCTTCCGGGCGCCGGCCTTCACCACGGTGTTGCCGATGGTCACCTGCCCGTCGCCGGCCATGGCCACCTGGCCGCGATGGCGGACGCAGAGCACGGTCGTCGCGCGGATCGGGAGCCACCCACTGCGCGCAGCCGCGTCGGGCCGTTGTCGCGGGGTCCGCGAGGCCGGCTCCGGGCGTGGGTGCCCCGACCGGGACGCCGCCTGGCTGCGTCCAGCCCGCCGCTCGGTCATGTGGATCTGCTGCCGGCGTCCGCCCTGCGCCTGGCGTCCGGTGTCCTGGTGGCGTCCGTGGGCCGGGTGCCGGCCACGGAAGGCCGGGCCACGGCGGCCGCGGTGTCGCCGGGCGCCGCGAGCGCGGCGGCCCGGGCGCGCGGATGGGCGGCGTCGTAGACGCGCATGAGCCGGTCCGCGCCGACGTGGGTGTACCGCTGCGTCGTCGACAGCCGGCTGTGGCCGAGCAGCTCCTGGATGAGCCGGAGGTCGGCGCCGGCGTCGAGCAGGTGCGTGGCGAAGGTGTGGCGGAGCGTGTGCGGGCCTACCCGGCGCGTGATTCCCGCCGCGCGCGCCCGCGCCCGCACCAGCGCGAACACCGAGCGCGTTCCGAGCCGGCGTCCGCGCCGGCCCACGAAGAGCGGCCCCGGCACCTCGCCCCGGATCCGCAGCCACGCCTCGAGCGCCGCCGCGGCCTTGGCGCCGTAGGGCACCATCCGCTCCTTGCGTCCCTTGCCCAGCACGCGCAAGGTGCGGGCAGCCCGGTCCACGTCGTCCACGTCGAGGCCGGTCAGCTCCGACACGCGCAGGCCGCTGGCGTAGAGCAGCTCCAGCACCGCGCGGTCGCGCTCGCTCGTGTCCCGTCCGTCCATCAGCGCCATGGCCTCGTCGATCGGCAGAAAGGAGACCAGCTTACGCCCGAGGCGCGGCCCGCGCACGTCGTGGGCGGGGTTGCGGGCGAGGAGCCCGCGCCGCACGCAGAAGCGGAGCCACGAGCGCAGGGCGGCGAGCTTGCGCGCGACCGAGGCGGGATCGAGGCCGCGGGCGTGCAGCCGCGCCAGCCAGGCGCGGATGACCCGGGCGTCGACGCCCCGGACCAGCTCGGCGGTGGCGGCGACAGGCCGGCGCGCCGCGCCGGCCGCGGGCCCGCTCAGGAAGGCGCAGAACTGCCCGAGGTCGACCCGGTAGCTGCGGAGCGTGTGGGGCGAGGCGTGCTTCTCGACCGCCAGGTGCCGGAGGAAGGCCGCCAGCGGATCGGTCATGCCACCGGCTGCTCCACCTCCCGCCGGTAGTCGCAGCCCTCGCGGACGCACTGCCGCGTCACGCGGTTGCGGGCGAAGCGCTCCGTGAGGAACGGCGCCCCGCACCGCGGGCACGCCTCGGCCACGGGGCGCTGCCAGACGACGAACTTGCACGCGGGATACGCCGAGCAGCCGTAGAACGTGCGGCCCCGCTTGGAGCGCCGCTCGACCAGCTCGCCGGCGCAGGCCTCCTGAGGACACGCGATGCCGAGCGTCACCGGCTTCGTGGTCTTGCAGTCGGGATACCCCGAGCACGCGATGAACTTGCCGTAGCGGCCGTGCTTGACGACCATGGGCTTGCCGCACGACGGGCAGATCTCGTTGGTCGGCTCGTCCTCGGCGCGGCCGCCGTTCAGGTTGCGCGTGTAGCGGCACTCGGGGTACGCCGAGCACGCCAGGAACTTGCCGAAGCGGCCCCGGCGCTCGAGCAGCGGCTGGCCGCATTCCGGGCACGCCTCCCCCGTCTCCTCGCCCTTCTTGACGTTGCGCATGTTCTTGCGCGCCTGGGCCAGATCGCGCTGGAAGGGCTTGTAGAAGTCCTCCACGGCCTCGACCCACTTCAGCTCGCCTTCCTCCACCTTGTCGAGCTCACCCTCCATCTGGGCCGTGAACTCGACGTTCATGATGTCCTGGAAGAACGGCGTGAGCAGGTCGGTCACCTCGATGCCGAGCTCGGTGGGGAACAGCGTGCGCCGCTCCCGGCGCACGTAGCCGCGGTCGTTCACGATCGTGGAGAGGATCGAGGCGTAGGTCGAGGGCCGGCCGATGCCGAGCTCTTCCAGGGCCTTGATGAGCGCGGCCTCCGTGTAGCGGGGCGGCGGCTGGGTGAAGTGCTGCTTGGGCTCGAGCGCGAGCAGCGTCAGCACCTCGCCCTCCGTGAGCACCGGCATCGCGCTCTCGGCGTCCTCGTCGGGCGCGGCCTCGTCCTCACGGCTCTCGACGTAGACGGCCATGAAGCCCTTGAACTTCAGCGTCTGGCCCTGCGCGCGGAACAGGCAACGGCCGGCGTCGATGTCGGCGGCCACCGTGTCGTAGACGGCCGGCATCATCTGGCTCGCCAGGAAGCGCTCCCAGATCAGCCGGTAGAGGGCCAGCTGGTCCTTGGTCAGGTAGCGGGCGATGTACTTCGGCTCGCGGGTGGCGTCGCTCGGCCGGATGGCCTCGTGGGCCTCCTGCGCGCCGCCCCGCGAGCGGTAGACGGGCGGCGCCTCGGGCAGGTACTGCTCGCCGAGCCGCGCCCCCACCCACTCGCGGGCCTCCGCCTGCGCCTCGCGCGACACGCGCACGGAGTCCGTGCGCATGTAGGTGATCAGGCCGGTGGCGCCCTGCTCGCCGATGTCGACTCCCTCGTAGAGCTGCTGGGCCACCGTCATCGTCTTCTTCGCCGAGAAGCCGAGCTTGCGGCCCGCCTCCTGCTGGAGCGTCGAGGTGATGAAGGGCGGCGCCGGGTTGCGCTTGCGCTCCCCCCGCGTGACCGAGCGCACGACGAAGCCCGCGCCGTCCAGGGTGGCCATGAGCGCGCGCGTGTCGGTCTCGCTGGCCAGCGTGACCTTCTCGCCGCCGACCTCCTTCAGCGTGGCCACGAAGTCGGGCGGCTGCGCGGCGCGGAGCCGGGCGTGGAGCGACCAGTACTCCTCGGGCCGGAACGCCTCGATCTCACGCTCGCGGTCGACGATGAGCTTGACGGCCACCGATTGCACGCGCCCCGCCGACAGGCCGCGCTGGACCTTCTCCCAGAGCAGCGGCGACAGGCTGTAGCCGACCAGCCGGTCGAGGACGCGGCGGGCCTGCTGGGCGTCGACCTTCTTGAGGTCGATCTTGCCCGGCTGCAGGAACGCCGCCTTGACGGCGCGCTCGGTGATCTCGTTGAAGGTCACCCGATAGACCTTGCGCTTGTCGACGGGCAGCTCCTGCGCCAGGTGCCAGCCGATGGCCTCGCCCTCGCGATCGGGGTCGGTGGCGACGTAGAGGACGTCGGCCTTCTCGGCGGCCTTCTTGAGTTCCTCCAGGACCTTCTTCTTGGAAGGCGAGACCACGTACTTCGGCTTGAACCCCTTCTTGGGGTCCACGCCCAGCGTGGACTTCGGCAGGTCGCGGACGTGTCCCATCGAGGCTTTGACGACGTATCTGCCGTCCAGGTACTTCTGGATGGTCTTGACCTTGGTGGGCGACTCCACGACCACCAGCGCCCGCTCGCCCTTCGCCACTACGCCTCCCTCCCGATCGCCGGGATGGCCACCCAGCGCTGCCCCTCCAGCTGGCGCGCCAGGCCGGCCATCTCCAGGGCCATCAGCGTGGCGCCGAGCCTGGCCGGAGTCATCCCGGCCCGGGCCAGCAGCGCTTCGACGTGCCGCGGCTCGTCGGCCTTCAGCATCGCCAGGACCCTTCCCTCCTCGCTCGTGGTCTCGGGCCGCCGCGCCGTCCCGGTGGCCAGGGAGCACGCGACGGCGGCGCGCCACGGATTTGGCAATTCTTGCACGACGTCCGACCAGTCCCGAACCAGTTTAGCACCCTCGCTGATGAGCCCATGCGGCCCCCGGCTCGCCTCGGAGGTGATTTTCCCCGGAACGGCGAGAACTTCCCTCCCCAGATCTGCGGCGAAACGTGCAGTGATCAGCGCACCCGAGCGATCTGGCGCCTCCACCACCACGACGGCCAGCGAGAGGCCTGCCATGGTCCGGTTCCGTCCCGGGAAGTGGTGGGGCAGCGGAGGCGTTCCCGGGGAGAACTGGGTGAGGACCGCCCCACGGTCCTGGATGGCGCGGGCCAGCCGCGTGTTCTCCGGCGGGTAGATGCGATCGATGCCGCACCCCAGGACGGCGATGGTCCGCCCGCCCGCGGCGAGGGCGCCCCGATGGGCCGCGGTGTCGATTCCACGTGCCAGGCCGCTGACGATCGTGACGCGACGCCCGGCGAGCTCGAAGGCCAGCCGCTCGGCGACCTCCATGCCGTACGGCGTCGCCCTCCGGGTCCCGACGACGGCGACGGCCAGGGCGTCCGCCCGCTCCAGCGTGCCGAGCACCCAGAGGTCGGGAGCGCCGTCGACCTCCTTCAGGAGCGGTGGATAGGAGTCGTCGCTCGGACGGAGGACGGCGGGGGACATCGGGCGGGAGCGTCTCCCGGGCTCCGGGCGCAGGTCAATGCTCAGAAACCCGGACAGTTCGGGGCGATCCTACCGCTCGAGCAACGCCCGGGCCCTGACGGCGGCCTCGCTCTGGGGGTACTCGACGATGAGCCGGCGCCAGCTGGCCTCGGCCAGCGAGGGCTCGCCGAGGTTGGCGTGACAGAGGCCGATCTTCAGCAGGGCATCGGCGGCCTTGCCGCTCCGCGACGGCATCTGCAGGACGCGCTGGAACTCGGCCAGTCCCTGGCGATAGTCGCGCTGGACGTAGTACGCCTCGCCGATCCAGTACTGGGCGCTCGGGGCCAAACGGTGCCCGGGATACCTGCCGAGGAAGTCGAGGAACTGCAGGACGGCCTGCCCGTGCTCCCGGGCGCGGAACGTGGCCAGGGCCTGGCGATAACGCACCTCGGCATCGTGGTCGTCCGCGGCCGGGGTGTGCCGGGCCGCGGCGGCCGGCTCCGAGGCCGGCGCCGGCGCCACCCGGGGCCCGCGCGCGGCGAGATCGGCCCTGACCTGCTCGAGCGCCTCGTGCAGGTCGGCGAGGGCCCGGCGCATGTCGGCGACGGTGCGGGCGGTGTCGCCCAGGCCGGCGCCGATGTCCGCCACGCGCCGCTCGAGCGCCGCGAGGCGGTCGGCGGCTCGCGCGGTCTCGCGCGCGTGCTCGTCGTGGGACTGGCGCAGGGGGAGGATCTCGGCGCGGAGCGCCTCGATCTCCCCCCGGAGATCGCGCACGCTCTCCCGGGTGGCGCAACCGGATCCGAGGAGGACCAGGATCGCCGCCGTCGCGACAAGCCGCCGCATGCCGCGTCGGCGCTATCCGGCCGGCGGCCGCAGCACGATGACCTCCACCGCGTCGCCCTTCTGGAGCACGGTGTCGCCGGGGACCACGGCGAGGCCGTCGGCGAGCACCATCGAGCGGAGGATGGCCGAGCCCTGGTCGCCCGTGAGGCGCGCCCCGTACTCGTCGCCCTCTCGCGTGAGGCTCACGCGGAGGTACCCCCGCCGGTGACCGGGGTTCGGGATCGGGTCCAGCGCGCGGGCGCGCAGCCGGGGGCGATGCAGCCGGCGGTGGCCGCCCATCGCGAGCAGCGCGGGCCGCACGAAGAGCTCGAAGGTCACCATCGCCGAGACGGGGTTGCCGGGAAGCCCGAACACCAGGCGCCGTCCCAGCGTGCCGAACGTGATCGGCTTGCCGGGCCGCATGGACACCTGCCACAGGTGCAGCTGCGCTCCCGCCCGTACGAGGGCATCGCGGACGAGGTCGGCCTCGCCGACGGAGACACCGGCCGAGGAGATCAGCACGTCGGCCGGCAGCGCCCAGCGCAGGCGCTCCTGGATGGCCTCCAGGCGGTCGAGCGCGATGCCCACGTTCACGGGCTCGCCGCCGGCCTCCAGCACCTGTGCCGAGAGCGAGTACGTGTTGGTGTTCGGGATCTGTCCCGGCCCCGGCTCGCGGCCGAGGTCGGCGATCTCGTTGCCGGTGGACAGCACAGCCACGCGCGGCCGGCGGTGCACGAGCACGGGCGAGCGCCCCAGCGTGGCCAGCAGGCCGACCTCGGCCGGGCCGATCACGTGGCCGGGCGCCAGGACCGACTCGCCGGCGCGGACGTCCTCGCCGCGGGCGCGGACGTAGGCGCCGCGCTCCACGGGCCGTGCGATCCGCACGAGGTCGCCCGACGCCTCGACGTCTTCCTGCGGCACGATGGCGTCGGCGCCCTCGGGCAGCGGCGCGCCCGTGAAGATCCGCGCCGCCTCGCCGGCGCCGATCCGCCGCCCCGGTGGGTCGCCCGCGGCGACGCGCGCCACCACGCGCAGGCCGACGGGCGCGGCGCCCGTGTCCGCAGCCCGCACGGCGTAGCCGTCCATGGCCGAGTTGGGCCACGGCGGGATCTCGCGGCCCGACACCACCGGCTCGGCGAGGACGCGGCCCAGCGCCGCCCGCACGTCCACACGCTCGCCCGCCAGGCCCTGCACGCGCGACAGGATCTGCTCCAGCGCCTGCTCCACCGTCAGCACGCGCCTACTCTACCAAGATGCGCGACGCGCAGGAGGCCCCGCGAGCGCGGCCGGCTCCGCCACGGTGGCCCCGGACGCGGGAGCCCTTGGCTCACCCCCGCGCACGCCAGGGGGCCCCGACATGGCCCCCACGTACTACGGATGCGGAAGATCGAGGATGGGCTTGAAGCGGTCGAGGAACCACCGCCGGCTGAGCACGAACAGGCCGAGGAAACCGATGGTGATCAGCACCTCGCGCCAGCCGAGCGGCAGTCCTGCCGTCGGCGTCACCGAGGGCACGATGACGAGCACGCGCTCCAGGAAGATGGCCACGAGTCCCAGCACGGCCACCACGACGAGCGGCGTGTGCCGCTGCGGGGGCCGGCCGGTCAGCCGCTTGACCAGGTAGGCGAAGGGGATCAGCCAGCCCGCGATGACCACGATCCAGGCCAGGGTGAGCCAGGGCTGCGTGAAGAACCGCTTGACCACGAACCGCGTCTCGATCGGCACGTTGCCGTACCAGATGACGAGGTACTGGGACCAGAAGAAGTACATCCACATGATGGACATCGCGAACTGCAGCTTGGCGACGTCCTGCACGGCCGCGGGCGGCACGTGGGCGAGCCCGCGCGAGTTGGCGCTCACCGTGTAGATGGCCAGGAGGGCGAACGTCGTGTACAGCGTGCTCACCGCGAAGTACCCGCCGAAGAGACCGCTGTACCACATGGGGTCCAGCGACATCACGAGGTCGAACCCCCACAGCGACAGCGTGATCACCCACAGGATGAGCAGCGCCACCGCCAGGCGGTTGCGGCGCACCCGCGCGGGTTTGGCCTGGTCGGGCCGCGGGTCCTGGAACAGGGCCCGCGCGAAGGCGAAGCAGAGCGCGAAGAGGGCGGCGGCGAGGACGAGCGTGCGCAGCCAGAAGAACGGCGCGTTGAGCCACGCCGCCTTGATGGGGATGGGCTTCGTGATCCAGGGATAGAGCTGGGCGCCGCCGGCCGCCAGCACCAGCAGCAGCACGAAGGCCGCGGGCAGGAAACCGGCGGTGGTGAGCGCGATCCGGCGCACGCTGGGCGACCAGCGGGCCTCCGTCAGCTGCATCATGCCGGCGATGGCCGGGCCGGTGACGGCCAGGCCGCCCCAGAACACCAGGTTGGCCAGGTACACGGCCCAGATCTTCGGCGCGTCGGCGGAGTTGACGCCGAGCAGGAAGGCGACCGCGCCGAGCGCCGCCAGGACGGCCCAGAGGATCCTCATCTCAGCGGGCCGCCAGCGTGCGGAGGTAGTTGACGATGTCCCACGCCTCCCGGGACGACAGCGCCTCGCCGTAGGCGGGCATCACGGCGCCGCCGGCGACGATGTAATGGTGCCAGTAGCCGTCCGTCCGCTGCCGCTGCAGCTCGGCGTTGGTCAGATCCGGCGGGGGGATGAACCTCGTGGCCACCGGCCCCGTGATGCCGCCCCTGGCCTCGGGGCCGTGGCAGGGCGCGCAGAACGTGGCGAAGTGCTGCTTGCCGGAGGCCACCGACTCCGGCGTCGGCGTCACGGGGTTCGGGCGCTTGGTGGCCAGCTCGCGCTGCTCCTTGGGGATGAACAGCTCCCCTCCCCGCGGCACGATGCCGGCCGGCATGGGGAAGACGCGCTCGCCGGGCTGGATCCGCGCCGTCTGGGTCATGTTGTTCATCCAGCGGTAGGCGACGACGCCGGCCAGCAGCGCGCCCGCGGCGGCCACGATCAGGAGCACGAGGATGAAGGCGTACTTCACCGGACCTCTCCGGCGCCGGCGGCGGTGAGGATCTGGCGCACCGAGGCGCTGCGGTCGGGCAGGCAGTGCACGGCCACGCCGAACCGGTCGTTGGTGAACCGCGGATCGAAGGCCGGCGACGGTGTGAGCCGGGGCAGCCGCCCGAGCACGACCATGCCGATCACGGTGGCGATGCCCCCGAACAGCACCATCAGCTCGAAGGCGATGATGAAGAACGGCGGTAGCGAGGCCCCGACGATGCCGGCCGGCGTGGATTGTAAGAACTTGCCGCCGGTGACCAGGCCCCACGTCAGCGAGGTCCAGATGGTGAGGAGGAACGCCGAGGCGATCCCCGCCACCCCACCGACCAGGGTGAACAGGCGCACGCCGCTCACCGGCCGGTCGCGCTCCAGCACCTCCTCGATCTCGTGCACGGGCACCGGCGTGTACACGGTCAGGTCGTGGTAGCCCTTCGCCTTCAGCTCCTCCAGGGCCCGCACCGTGGTGTCGACGTGGGCGAAGACGCCGACCACCGTCTCAGTGGCGGGCATGGCCGGCCTCCCGCACCGGTGCCGGCAGGGTCTCCTTCACCTCGACGATGGACAGCGACGGCATCACCTTGATGAAGGCCAGGAACAGGATGAAGAACCACGCGAACGAGCCGATGATGATGGTGGTGTCGGTCGGCGTCGGCACGTAGATGCCCCAGGTGTACGGGTAGAAGTCGCGACCGAGCGACGGCACGATGATGTTGAAGCGCTCGAACCACATGCCGATCAGGACCAGCACCGAGACCAGGTACAGCCAGAAGGGGCTGGTGCGCGCCGGCTTCCAGAAGAAGATCAGGGGCGACACGCAGTTGCAGAAGTACATGAGCCAGATCGCCCACGCGTAGGTCCCGGTGGAGCGCCAGAAGAGCGACGACCGCTCGAAGTGATCGCCGCTGTACCAGGCGGTGAACACCTCGCACAGGTAGAAGTACGTCAGCACCATGCCCGTCACCAGCACGAGCTTGGCCATCGCGTCCAGGTGCCGGTCGGTGATGTAGGCGTGGAGCCGGAAGAAGTGGCGCATCGGCAGCACCAGCACCAGCACCATCGCGAAGCCCGAGAAGATGGCCCCGTCCACGAAGAACGGCGCGAACAGCGTCGAGTGCCAGCCGGGGACGAGGGCCATGGCGAAGTCCCAGGACACCACGCTGTGCACGGAGAGGACCAGCGGCGTGGCGAACGCGGCCAGCAGCCCGTAGGCCCGGCGGTAGTGCCGCCACTGGCTGTCGGCCCCCTCCCAGCCCAGGGCCAGCATCGCGTAGATGCGCCGCCGCCAGCCCGTGGACGAATCGCGCAGGGCGGCGATGTCCGGGACCAGGCCGACGATGAAGAACACGGTGGAGATGGACAGGTACGTGGAGATGGCGAAGACGTCCCACACCAGCGGCGACCGGAAGTTCGGCCACAGGTACCGCTGGTTCGGGTACGGCAGCAGGTAGTAGGCGAACCACATGCGGCCGGCGTGGATCAGCGGGAAGAGCCCCGCCGTCATGACGGCGAAGATCGTCATGGCCTCGGCCGCGCGGTAGATCGACGTCCGCCACCGGGCCCGGAACAGGTAGAGCACCGCGGAGATCAGCGTGCCGGCGTGCCCGATGCCGATCCAGAACACGAACGTGGTGATGTACATCGCCCACATCTGGGGCGTGCGCTTGCCGGCCGCGCCCATGCCGATCCAGATCTGCCACGTCCAGGCCAGGATGCCGCACGTCAGGATCAGCCCGACCACGCACATCCAGGCGAAGTAGAGGTTGCCGGGCGGCCGCAGCGTGGACAGGACGTCGCGGTTGACGTCCGCGAACGTCGGCGTGCCCGGGCGCTCGGTGACGGCGCTCACCGGCCGGCCCTCCCCGACCCCGGCGCCGTGCTCACGCGTGGCCCCGCACGACCTTCTTGAGGTACGTGACCGACGGGCGCGTGCCGAGCTCCTCGAGGACGTGGTACGCGCGCGGGGCGTGCGACTGCCTGGCGACCTGGCTGCCCTCGTCCTTCAGGTTGCCGAAGCTGATGGCCTGGGTCGGACACGTCTGCTGGCAGGCCGTCATGATGTCGCCGTCGCGCACGGCGCGCTTGTCGTCGCGGGCGCGGTCCTTGCCCGCCACGATGCGCTGGATGCACATCGTGCACTTCTCCATGATGCCGAGCTGCCGCACCGTCACGTCGGGATTCAGCTGGACCTCGAGCGGGGCCGGGAACTCGTAGTTGTACCAGTTGAAGCGCCGCACGTGGTACGGGCAGTTGTTGCCGCAGTACCGGGTGCCGACGCAGCGGTTGTAGACCTGGCCGTTCAGCCCCTCGTCGGTGCGGTACGCCGCGAACACCGGGCACACCGGCTCGCACGGCGCGATCTCGCAGTGCTGGCAGAACATGGGCAGGAAGAGGTTCCGGGGCGCCTCGGGCCGGCCTTCCGCCCAGCGCTCCAGGCGCAGCCAGTGCAGCTGCCGGCCGTACGCGGCCTGGGCCTTGCCCACCACGGGCACGTTGTTCTCGGCCTGGCAGGCCACCACGCAGGCCTGGCAGCCGACGCAGAGGTCGACGTCGACGGACATGCCCCAGCGGTAGCCGGGGTACCGCTGGGGCTCGTACATCGTGACCGGCTCGTGGGGCCTGGCGCGCCCGCGCAGCGCCTGCTCCCGCGCGGCGCCCAGCTCGACGTGCTGGGCGATCTCGCGGTGGTCCTGGTCGTGCGTGGCCTGCAGGATCGCGAGCGGGCGGCGCGCGCCCGTCCTCGCCAGCGTCACCTTCACGCCCACGAAGGCGATGCCCCCCGACGCCGGGTCCGGCGCCGCGCCCAGCAGCGCCATCGGGTTCATCGACGTCGGCGCCGCCGCGACGTAGCGCGGGACCTGGTAGGGCGCGTGGCGGTGGCCGATGGGGATGGCCACGGCGCCGGGGTGCAGCGTCGTCGAGACGTACGCCGGCAGCTCGAGCGCGCCGTGCGGCGAGGTCACCCGCAGCACGTCGCCGTGCTCGACGCCGAGCCGCGCCGCCGTCTCGGCGGGGACCTCCACCCAGGCGTCCCAGACGGCCTGCGTCATGGCGTCGGGCGCCTCGTGCAGCCAGGAGGCCCCGGCGGTACGGCCGTCGAAGAAGCGCAGGGACGGGTACGGCAGCAGCGTCAGCCCGGCGGCGTCCCCCTCGACCTTCGCGCGTACCGGCTCGACGGTGACGGCGCGCGCCGTCACCGCGGCGGCGGGCACGTCGCGCCAGGCGCCGCCCTGCTGCAGCGCGGCCTCCCAGCGGCCCTTCACGACCGGCTCCCACGCCGCCCGCACGTACTCCTGGAACGAGGCCCACGGCAGCGGGCCCTTGCCGGCCTCGCCGCCGAGCACCGCCCGCCCGAGACGCAGCAGGACCTCGCCCATCGGCAGCGAGTCGCGCACCGGGGCCATCGTCGGCTGCATCAGGCCCACGACGCCTTCCCGGGGCGCGTAATCGCCCCACGACTCGAGCCAGTGCGTGTCGGGCAGCACCAGGTGCGCCAGCGCGGTCGTCTCGTCGGGCCGGTTGGCGAAGGCCACCACGAGCCCGACCTTGCGCGCGGCGTCGGCGAACTTCAGCCCGCCCGGCAGCGTGAAGGCCGGGTTGACGCCGGCGCCCAGCAGGAGCACCTCCACCTCGCCGGCGTTCATGGCGGCGACGAGCGCCGCCACGTCCGCGTACGGGGTGACGCGACCGTACGCCGAGTCGGGGCCGAAGCGCACGGTCTTGCCGACGGCGCCGACCGCGGCGTTGAGGAGGTTGACGGCGATCTGGGTCTGCACGGCGTGGCTGCCGCTGACCGCCGCCCCCCCGCCGAGGGCGAGCGGCGCCGTCGCGGCCGCGAAGAGCTTGGCGACGTGGCGCAGGGTCTCGACGGGCACGCCGGTCTCCTCGGCGGCCTTCCCGAGGTCGACGCCGGCCACGGCCCCGGCGAAGCGGCGATCGGCGCGGCCCTCGTCGACCAGCGCCCGGAGCACGGCCAGCGCGACCAGGGCCTCGGTGCCGGGCGCGTTGCGGACCCACTCGTCGGCGTTGGCCGCCGTCAGCGACTGCCGCGGCTCCACGTGGACGTAGGTGCCGGCGCGGCCGTGCCGGAAGCCGTGCATGCGCGCGAGGCCCCGCGCGTGCTCCACGGTGGAGATCCACGTCTCCAGGAAGTCGGCGCCGAACGAGAGCAGCACGTCGGCGTCCTCGACGGCGTGGTACGGGATGCCGTCGCGCCCGAACACCGCCCGGTTCGCCGCGCGCATCCACTCGTAGCCGAACGGCTCCAGCGTCACGCGCGGCCGCGCGCCCAGCGCCTGCGTCCAGCGGTCGGCCAGCGCGCCGAGGCTGCCCGACTCGAGCTGCGTGACCACGGCGACGGCGCGGCCCTTGCCGCCCTGCCGCAGCTCGCCGAGCCGGCCGGCCAGTGCCTTGAGGGCATCGTCCCACGACAGCGCCTTCCAGCCGGCGCCCTCCCGCCGCTGCGGGCCCGCGAAGCGGTCCGGATGGTACGCCTGCTGGAGCGCGGCCTGGCCCCGGATGCAGAGCGCGCCGCGGTTCACCGGGTGGTCGGGGTTGCCCTCGAGCTTGACCACGCGGCCCTCGCGATTGCGGGCCAGCACGCCGCACCCGGCCGGGCACTCGCGGCACACCGTGGCGAACCACGCGGCCACGCCCGGCACGAGCTGCTCGTGGGGCACGACGAGGGGCAGGATCTGCTCGACGGGCTGCTGGCAGCCGGCGGCCGCGGCGGCCGCGCCGGAGACGCTGACGATGCGGAAGAAGTCGCGTCGGTTCATTTCGCTCAGTGGTGGCAGGTCACGCAGTCCAGCGGCGCCCGGACGCCCCGGGCGTTCTCGGCGCGGTGACAGTCGACGCACCAGCCCATGGTGAGCGGCGGCGGCGCCGCGCGCACGCCGGCCAGGATGAGCAGGTCCGTGGTCAGCGTGGGCCCGGTGCGCGCGCCGACGGTGGTCATGGTCTCGACCGGCCCGTGGCACGTCTGGCAGCGGACGTTCGCCCGCACGTGCGCCTTGTGGGGGAAATAGGTGAACTCCGGCACCTTGTACACGCGCACCCACGGCACCGGCTCGTGGCGCGCGGCGTAGTCGGCCAGCTTCTTGATCTCCGGCCGGTCAGCCGCGGTGATCTTGTGGCAGCCCATGCAGCGCTCGACCGACGGAAGTCCGGCGTACTCCGAGCGCCGGGCGTCGGCGTGACAGTACTGGCAGTCGATCTTGTACTGCGTCACGTGCACGTTGTGCGGGAAGGCGATCGGCTGGGTCGAGGGCTGCGCGTCGGCCGGCTGCCGGCTCCACGAGGACGCGCCCAGGAAGACCAGCACCGCCAGGAGCGCCAGTCCCAGCGCGCCCACGCCTACCTTCGCGCTCATCGACAGTCGGGTCCCTCCAGGACGTCCCGTAGAAGCTTGTGCAACTTATCACCAGCGCCGGAAGCAAGTCAACACGCGATCAGCCGACGACGGCGAGCGACTCCATCGCGGCGCGCGCGGCGTCATCGATGTCGGCCTCGCCGTGGGCGAGCGACACGAACGCCGCCTCGAACTGCGAGGCGGCGAGGAAGACGCCGCGTTCCAGCATGGCGTGGAAGTACCGCCCGTAGCGGGCGGTGTCCGAGCGCCGGGCCGAGGCGTAGTCGGTGACCGGGCCGTCCGTGAAGAACGCCGTCAGCATGGACCCCACGCGGTTCACCGTCACCGGCAGCCCGGCCTTGTCGGCGGCCGCGCGCAGCCCGGCCTCGAGCCGGGCGCCCAGGCGCTCGAGCCGCGCGTAGGGATCACCCTCGCGCAGCGCCCGCAGCGTGGCGAGCCCGGCGGCGACGGCCAGCGGATTGCCGGACAGCGTGCCCGCCTGGTACACGCCGCCCAGCGGCGCGACGTGGGCCATGAGGTCGCGGCGGCCGCCGTAGGCGCCGACGGGGAGCCCGCCGCCGATGATCTTGCCGAGGCAGGTCAGGTCCGGCCGCACGCCGTACCGCGCCTGCGCGCCGCCGTAGGCCACCCGGAAGCCCGTGATGACCTCGTCGAAGATCAGCACGCTGCCGTGCCGCGCCGTGACCTCGCGCAGCCCCTCGAGGAAGCCCGGCGCCGGCGCCACCACGCCCATGTTGCCGGCCACCGGCTCCACGATGACGGCCGCGATGTCGTCGCCGCGCGCGCGGAACAGGTCGCGCACGGCGTCCAGGTCGTTGAACGGCAGCGTCGCGGTGAGCCGCGCCAGGTCCGCCGGCACGCCGCGGCTGTCGGGGATGCCCAGGGTGGCCCCGCCGGAGCCGGCCTTCACGAGCAGGCTGTCGGCGTGGCCATGGTAGCAGCCGTCGAACTTGACGATCACGTCGCGGCCGGTCGCCCCGCGCGCCACGCGGATCGCGCTCATGGCCGCCTCGGTGCCCGAGCTCACCAGCCGGAGCATCTCCATCGACGGACAGGCGGCGGTGACGGCCTCGGCCATCTCCACCTCCTGCGCGGTCGGCGCGCCGTACGAGGTGCCGCGCGCGGCGGCCTCGACGACGGCCTCGACGACGGCGGCCGGGGCGTGGCCGAGGATCAGCGGCCCCCACGAGCCGACGAGGTCCACGTAGGAGCGCCCGTCGACGTCGGTGAGGCGGGCGCCCCGCGCCTCGGCCACGAAGAAGGGCTCGCCGCCGACGCCGCGGAAGGCGCGCACCGGACTGTTGACGCCGCCCGGGATCACCCGCGCGGCCCGGCGGAACAGGTCGGGGGAGTCCATCAGGCGCGGGACTCGCTCGACACGGCGACCCCCAGGTCGACGGGCAGGAAGTCGCGGCTCGTCGGGTGCCAGCGGAAGGCGCTCACCTGCTCCACGCGATCGCGGGTGACGGCCATCACCACGTGCGTGACGTCGGGGTACAGCGGCTCGTGCTGCCGGGGATCGCGTCCCATCATGGCCATGCGCTTGTCGGTCTCCGAGAAGTAGGCGCCCACGTCCACGTGCGAGTGGTAGATGACGCCGAGCTCGAAGCCCTGCGCCTGCAGCGCCGCGATGCGGTCGTGGTCCTGCTTGCCGATGTTGAACGCGGTGCGCGCCGTGCGCGGGTGGCGGGCCGGGTCCGCCGCGTGCAGCTCGTCCTGGATGTTCCGGCACCGCAGCAGGCGCCGCTCGGGGCCGCGCTGCATGATCACGCCACAGCACTCGCGCGGGTACTCCTCCACCGCCTGCCGGCGGGCGGCCTCGAGCTCGTCGGGGGTCGGGATCACGCCCGCCCGCCCGCCAGCGCCGGGATGATGGTCACCTCGTCGCCGTCGCGCAGCGGCGTGCCGAGCCCCTGCAAGGCCTCGATGGCCTCGCTGTTCACGTAGATGTTGACGTGGTGGTGGACCTCGCCGCTCTCGTTGCGGACCAGCCCGCGGAGCCCCGAGAACTGGCTCTCCAGCCCGTCCAGCAGGCCTCCGACGTCGTCGGCCGCGACCTGCACGCGGTCGCGGTTGCCCGTCGCCCGCCGGAACGGCGTGGGAATGTACACGGTCACCGCCATGCCGCTCATCCCTCCAATCTCGAGCCCGCCCGACCCCACCGGGCCATCCGTCGATTCGCACGGCCCCGGACGTCCGGCCGGGCCGCTTCGAGCGCCGGCCTCGCCGGCGCCATCCCGTCCCGGGGAGGCCCCGGAGGCGGCCGGCGAGCCCCCTGCGATCCTACCCCAGGCTCAGGTACCGCTCGCCGGTGTCCGGCAGCACGGTGACGACGAGACGGTCGGGGCCGAGCTCGGCGGCCACCGAACAGGCGGCGAACGCGGCCGCCCCCGCCGACACGCCGACCAGCAGGCCTTCCTCGCGCGCCAGGCGGCGCGACCACGCGATGGCGTCCTCGTCGCGGACCTGCACGATGCCGTCCAGCACGGCCCGGTTCAGCACCCCCGGCACGAACGAGGCCCCGATGCCCTGGATGGCGTGCGGCCGCGCCTTGCCGCCCGAGAGCACGGCCGAGCGCGCGGGCTCCACGGCGACCACGCGCACGCCGGGGACCTTCTCCTTCAGCACCTCGCCGACGCCGGTGATGGTGCCGCCCGTGCCGACCCCGGCCACGAAGGCGTCGATGCGCCGGTCGCCGACGGCGCTCAGGATCTCGAGCGCGGTGGTGCGGCGGTGCACGTCGGGATTCGCGGGGTTCTGGAACTGCTGCGGCATGAAGTAGTCGGGGTGCTCCCGCACCAGCTCCTGGGCGGCGAAGACCGCGCCCGTCATGCCCTCGATCGCCGGCGTGAGGTGGATCTCGGCGCCGAAGCGGGCGAGCAGCCGCTGTCGCTCCACGCTCATGTCGTCGGGCATGGTCAGGATCAGGCGGTAGCCCCTGACGGCCGCCGCCATCGCCAGCCCGATCCCGGTGTTGCCGCTCGTGGGCTCGACGATCGTGCCGCCCGGCTTCAGCACCCCGCGCGCCTCGGCGTCGAGCAGCATGGCCACCGCGATCCGGTCCTTGACGCTGCCGCCCGGGTTGACCGACTCCAGCTTGGCGACGACGCGGGCGCCCCGGGGGCTCGGCAGCCGGTTGAGCTGCACCATCGGCGTGCGGCCGATGAGATCGAGCACGGTCTGGGCGATGAGCGGGCGGTCCATGCTCAGATGTGGTACATCGCGCGCTCGAGCGACAGCCGCTCCCGCGCGCGCGCCGCGAGCTCGCCGAAGGTGAGCCGGTCCACGACGCCCGAGACGGCCTCGGCGATCTCCTCCCACAGGGCCGCCAGGTCCCGCTCGGCCCGCGTGCCCCGCTCGCGCGTGGCCTCGAAGGGGGCGCTGGCGCCCTCCACCGCGCGCAGGACGTCACCGACCGTCACGTCCTCCGGCGGCCGTGTCAGGTGGTAGCCGCCCGAGGCCCCGCGCTTGGAGACCAGCAGGCCGGCGCGCTTGAGGGCCAGCAGCACCTGCTCCAGGTAGCGCTGGGGAATACCCTGGCGCGCGGCGATCTCCTGGATCGGCATCAGCCCGCCGTCGTGGTGCAGGGCCAGGTCGAGGACGGCCCGGATGGCGTACTCCCCCTTGGCGGAGATCCGCATGCGCGCGCCGATGGCGACCTCTCCGTCACCGCGCGCGCTCGAGCCGGCGCGCCACGTCCTTGGCGAAGTACGTGATGACGATGTCGGCGCCGGCGCGGCGGACGGCCGTGAGCGCCTCCATCATCGCGCGATCCTCGTCGAGCCAGCCGAGCTGGGCGGCGGCCTTGAGCATCGCGTACTCGCCGGAGACCGAGTAGGCGGCCAGCGGCACCCCGAACTCCTGCTTGGCGCGGGCGATGACGTCCAGGTAGGGCAGCGCCGGCTTCACCATGACGATGTCCGCGCCCTCGTCCAGGTCGAGAGCGATCTCCCGCATCGCCTCCTGGGCGTTGGCGGGATCCATCTGGTAGGCGCGGCGGTCCCCGAACTGCGGCGCCGAGTCGGCGGCCTCGCGGAAGGGCCCGTAGAAGGCCGAGGCGTACTTGGCGGAGTACGCCATGATCGGCGTCTCCACGAAGGAGGCCTCGTCCAGGGCCTCGCGGATGGCGGCCACGCGGCCGTCCATCATGTCCGAGGGGGCGACCATGTCGGCGCCGGCCTCGGCGTGCGACACGGCGACGCGCGCCAGCAGCTCCACGCTGGGGTCGTTCTTCACCACTCCCTGCTCGACCACGCCGCAGTGGCCGTGGCTCGTGTACTGGCAGAGGCACACGTCGGTGATCACCAGCAGGTCGGGCACGGTGTCCTTCACGGCGCGCACCGCCTGCTGCACGATGCCGTCCTCGGCGTAGGCCTCGGAGCCCCGCGCGTCCTTGTCCTCGGGCAGCCCGAACACCAGCAGCGCCGGGATGCCCATCGAGGCGGCGTCCTTGGCCTCCCTGAGCAGCTCGTCGATCGACAGCCGGCACTGCCCGGGCATGGCGCCGATCGCCTCCCGGACGCCGCGGCCGTGGACGGCGAACACGGGATAGACGAGGTCGTCCACGGTCAGGCGGGTCTCGCGGACCAGCCGGCGCAGCAGCGCCTTCTCCCGGAGCCGTCGGGGACGGAACATCGGCTGTGGCATCACTCGCTCCTCCTGCCCGGCCGCGCCGGCGGCGCCGCGGCGAAGTGCTCCACCAGCGCCCGGGCCAGCGCCGGCACCGTGTACTCCCGCGGCATCACGTGCGTGGTGAGGCCGTGCTCGGCCGCCGTCGCCGCGGTGATCGGCCCGATGGCGGCGATCACGACGCCCTCGAGCCAGGCCCGCCGCTCCGCCGCCGTGAACAGCTCGGCGAAGTGGCGCACCGTGGACGACGACGTGAAGGTGACCGCGTCCACCGCGCCGCCGGCGAGGGCCTGGCGCAGCCGGGGCCCCGCGCCCTCCACCCGCCGCGTAGTATACGCGGCCACCTCGCAGACGTCGGCGCCGAGTCCGCGCAGCGCCGCCACCAGCAGGTCCCGCGTGCGCGCCGCCCGCGGCAGCAGGACGCGGTCGCCGGGGCCGACGCGGCCGCGCAGGCGCTCCACCAGACCCTCGGCGCGATAGTCGTCGGGTACGACGTCGACCCGCAGCCCGTGCTCGCCCAGCGCCCGGGCCGTCGCCGGCCCGATGGCCGCCAGGCGCGCCCCGCGCAGCGCGCGCCACGTCCCGCCGCGCTCGCGCAGGCGCCGGTCGACCATGACCACGCCGTTGACGCTCGTGAAGATCACCCACGTGAACCCCGCCAGCGCGTCCAGTGCGGCGTCGAGGGGCGCCCACGAGGCCGGCGGCGCGATGGCGATGGTCGGCGCCTGCACGACGGTGGCGCCCTCGGCCTCCAGCAGCGCCACGAAGGCCGCCGCCTGCTCCGACGCCCGCGTCACCACGATGGTCCGGCCGGCCAGCGCGCCGGCGGCGATCACGCCGTCCTCCGGCGCGGCGCCAGCGGCGTCAGCGCCTCGGCGCCCCGCGCCAGCAGCGTCTCGGCCAGCCCGGCGCCCAGCGCCTCGGCGTCCCCGGCCGCGCCGGCCGCCTCCGCCCGCAGCAGGCGCCGGCCGTCCTCGCTCGCCACCACGCCGGTGATCGCCAGGCGACCGTCGCGGAGCGCGGCGTGGGCCGCCATCGGCGTCGTGCACGAGGCGCCGAGCCTCCCGAGGCACGCCCGCTCGGCCAGCGCGCAGGCGCGCGTGGGGGCGTGGTCCAGCGCGGCCACCAGGCGGCGCGCGGCGGCGTCGTCGGCGCGGATCTGGACGCCGAGGATGCCCTGTCCCACGGCCGGCACGAAGACGTCCGGATCCAGCACCGTGGCGTGGGGCGGCGCGACGCCGAGGCGCGCCAGGCCCGCCGCGGCCAGGACCACGGCGTCGCACGCGCCCTCGGCCACCTTGCGCAGCCGCGTGTCCACGTTGCCGCGCACGGGCTGCACGCTGAGGTCGGGCCGCACGCCGAGCGCGAAGGCCCGCCGCCGCAGGCTCGACGTGCCGAGCACGGCGCCCCGGGGCAGCGCGTCGAGGCCGCCCGGCCCGCGCGCGACCAGGACGTCGCGCGGATCCTCGCGCGCCGGGTACGCGGCCAGGAGCAGCCCCTCCGGCGTCTCCGCGGGCAGGTCCTTCAGGCTGTGCACCGCGACGTCGATGCGGCCGTCGGCCAGCGCCTCCTCGATCTCGCGGACGAACAGCCCCTTGCCGCCCACGTCGGCCAGCCGGGCGCCGAGCAGCCGGTCGCCGTCGGTCTTCATGGGCACGAGGGCGACCTCGGCGCCCGCGCGGCGCAGCGCGTCGGCCACGGCGGTCGCCTGGGCGAGCGCCAGCGCGCTGCCGCGGGTGCCCAGACGGATCACGGCCGTCGCCCGGCGCTCCGCCCCAGGCCGAAGAGCTCGTGGACGAGGGTCGTCCACGAGCGGCCGGCGCCCGCGCGCGAGGACTCGCGCAGCTTGGTGATCGGCGCGTGCAGGACCTTGTTCACGATCGCGGCCGACAGCGCCTCGATCGCCTCCCGGGTCTCGGCGGAGGCGTCGGGCAGGCGCCCGAGCGCCTTGCGCACCTCGGCAGCCCGGATGTCCTCGAGCCGCTCGCGCAGCGACACGATGGTGGGGACGACCTCGAGGTCGGCCAGGCGCGCCAGGAACTTCGTCACCTCGCGCTCCACCAGCGCCTCGGCGCGCTGCGCCTCGCGCGCCCGCTCGCGCAGGTTGGCGTCCACGACCTGCTTCAGATCGTCGATGTCGTAGAGGTACACGCCGGCCAGCGTGCCCACGTCGGGGGCGACGTCGCGCGGCACCGCGATGTCGATGAAGAACAGCGGGCGCGCGCCGCGCCCCTGGAGCGCGCGCGCCGCCGTCTCGCGGGTCACCACGGGCTCGGGCGAGCCGGTGGAGGTGATGACGATGTCCACGGAGCCGAGCGCGGTCGGCAGCTCGTCGAAGGGCACGGCGGTGCCGGCCAGCGCGCGGGCCAGCTCCTGGGCGCGCGCCCAGGTGCGGTTGGTGACGTAGATCGGGAAGGCCCCCTGCTCCACGAGGTGACGGGCGGCCAGCTGGGCCATCTCGCCCGCGCCGACGAGGAGCACGGCCTTGCCGCCCAGACCGGCGAAGATCTTCTTGGCCAGCTCCACGGCCGCGAACGAGACGGACACCGCGTGGTGACCGATCTCCGTCTCCGTCCGCACGCGCTTGGCCACCGCGAAGGCCTGGGTGAAGAGGGTGTGCAGCGTCGGGCCCACCGTCTCGCACGACTGCGCCAGCGCGAAGGCGTCCTTGACCTGCCCCAGGATCTGGGGCTCGCCCACCATCATCGAGTCCAGGCTCGCCGCCACCCGGAACGCGTGGCGCACGGCGTCGGCGTCCAGGTGCGTGTACAGGAACGGCTCCACGCTGACGGCGTCCACGCCGCGCAGCCGGCACAGGTGGCGGAAGCAGACGGCGCGCGCCTCGCCCGGCACGTCGGCCACGCCGTAGACCTCCACGCGGTTGCACGTCGACAGCACGACGGCCTCGGCCAGGACCCCGGTCGCCTGCACGTCCTGGAGGATCTCGCGGAGCTTCTCCTCCTCCAGCGCCAGCGGCTCGCGGATGTTCACCGGCGCGGTGCGGTGGTTCATGCCGGCCGCGAAGAGCGCCATCAGCCCGCCTCCGGGCGGCTCACGAGCCGTGCCGCCCCGGCAGCACCAGCCCGGCGCCGAGCGTCAGCACCAGGGCCGCGAAGCCGACGATCGAGAAGTACGCCGCCCGGCGCCCGTGCCAGCCCGCGGCCGCCCGCCCGGCCAGCGTCGCGGCGTAGATCGCCCAGGCCACGAACGACAGGAGCACCAGCGGATCGAGGGCGAAGAGGGTCCCCCACAGGCGGCCCGCCCAGACGGCGCCCAGGATCAGCCCGGTGGTGAGGAACGGAAAGCCGAGTGCGAGCGTGCGATACGTCAGCCGGTCGAGCGTCTCCAGGGCCGGCAGCCGGTAGTAGAAGGCCCCCGGACGCCGGCCCTTGAGCTGGCGCTCCTGCAGCACGTACATGATCGCGCCGGCGAAGTTCAGCACGAAGGCCGCGATGCCGACGAGGACGAGCGCGATGTGCACCCACAGCCAGGCCCCGGTGATCGCCCGCTCGATCGGCCCCGGGCCCAGGCGCGCCGCCGCCGCCGACACGCCGAGCATCGACGCCACCGGGAGCACGAAGGCCCCGAGCACCTTGACGCCCGACTGGCGCTCGAGCCAGAGCGTCAGCGCGACGGCGATCCACACGGCGACCGAGAGCGCCTCGCCGAGATTCCCGAGCGGAGGACGGCCGTGCTCGACGGCCAGCAGGAGCAGCGAGATGGCGTGCAGCGCCCAGCCGGCGACCGTCACCGCCGACGCCAGCCGGTGCACGATCTCCTCGCGCTGGATCAGGTGGGCGAGGGCGAGTCCGGTGGCGACCACATACGCGATGACCGCGAGCGTGAAGGTCGTGCCGGGCATAGCCCAATCAGCACGGCAGTTTAGCACATCGCCGGCGAGCCGGACGCCGGCGGGTCAGCCCAGGCGGACGTGCGCGATCGTCGCGTGGATCGCCAGCGAGAGGGCCACGGCCAGCGAGGTGCCCGCGACCGCCAGCGCCAGGACCGTGCGCACGGCGGCGCCGGCCCTCGCCCGCTCGCCGGTGAGCCAGAGGACCCCCAAGAAGAGAATTCCGAGCGGGATCACGGCGAGGTCCACGGCGGGATGGAACCTCACGAGCAGCGCGTGCGCGTCCGCGTGATTGGCGAGCAGCCACTCGGCGAGGCCCTCGCGCGGCAGCCCGAGCAGCGGGCCCCCGAAGACCGCGTGGTAGACGAGCAGCGGCAGGGCGCCGAGCCCCACGTACACGACGCTCATGGCGATGCGTGCGGCCAGGTCGGCGCTGCGGAGCCCCGCCGACGTCAGCGCGGCGTAGAGGATGGCGCTGCCGGCGGCCCAGCCCACCGCCTGCCCGATCGTCGTCGCCAGGACGATGACGTAGCCCCACACCGCGAAGTACTCCTCCGGCACCAGGCCCCGGCCAGCGCCCAGCAGCCGCCACACCGAGGGCGAGGACGCCACGACGACGGCGAGGACCAGCGCCGCCGCCACGAGCGCGATCACGACGGGGGCGACGAGCCCCCCGACGCCGGCGCGCCGCATCCCTGGGTGCGATTCGAGCCCGATCTCGTCGGCCCTGCGATCGACGATCATCGTCACCTCGTGCCGCCGGGGAACGGGGCGAAGCCGCCCTTGCCGTCCCCGCGCAGCGTCATGACGGAGTGGTGGCTCGCCGAGACCGCGACGAGGTCCGGCGCGCCGTCACGGTCGAGATCGGCGAGGGCCACCGCGATCACGTCGGCGTCGATGCGCAGGCGCGCCGCCTCGGTGAACCCGCCCTGGCCGCTTCCCAGGAAGACGCCGTGCGTGCCCGAGCTCCGCGTGGAGACCACCAGATCGGCGCGGCCGTCGCCGTCGAGGTCGGCCGTGGCCAGGCCGTGCGGGTTGGCCTCGGTCGGCAGCCTGCCAGACTTCGCGAGGTTGCCGGCGCCGTCGCCCTCGAACAGCATCACGGCGTCCTCGCCGGCGCACACCACGGCCAGATCCGCGCGGCCGTCGCGATTCCAGTCGCCGGACACCATGTAGTGCGGGAAGCGCCCCACCTTCACCTCGCGCGCCGCGGCGAAGGTGCCGTCCTTGCGACCGAGGAGCACCGACAGCGTGTGACGCGCGAAGGCGCCGACGACGAGATCCGGGGCGCCGTCGGCGTCGAGGTCCGCGCGCAACGCGATGTGCGGGCCGCGCCCGACCGCGTACGAGGCGGCCGGCCGGAAGGCGCCGCGCTGGTTCTCCAGGAGCAGGACCTTCGATTCCAGCGCCTGCACGACGGCCAGGTCCGGCCGGCCGTCGCGGTTGGCGTCGAGGGCCACCACGGCCACCGGCCCGCCGATGCCGCCGACCTCGCGGGGCGCCGCGAACCGTCCCCGGCCGTCGCCGGCGTAGAGGCTCAGGCTGCCGCCCCCGGTGTTCGTCACCGCCAGGTCCAGGTGGCCGTCGCCGTCCCAGTCGCCCACGTCGACCCAGGTCGGCCCCACGCCGGCCGGATAGGAGCGCGTCGACGCGAAGCCGCCGCGGCCGTCGCCCAGCAGCACGGTCACCTTGCGCTCGGCCGCGGCCGGAACGACGAGGTCGGGGATCCCGTCGCCGTTCAGGTCGGCGGCGGCGATCGCGTGCGGGAAGAGCCCGGTGTGCTGGTGACCGTGCCCCGGCCCCTCGGCGCCGGTCCCCCAGGCGACGGCGACCGCCGCGACGACGCCCGCCGCGGCCGCCAGCGCCGACGCGCCCGCCCGCCTCATGGCCGGGCGGACGGACCGAGGCGGCGCACGTAGGCGACCAGGTGCCAGATCTCCTCGTCGCTCAGCTGGAAGCCGAAGCCGGGCATGAACCGCGTCTGCCCGACGGCCTCGCCGCCGTGCTTGATGATCTCGAACACGAACCGCTCGGTGCGCCGCGCGGCCACCGTGGCGAGGTCCGGCACCGGGACCGGCGGCCGGTCGACCTTCGCCGACCAGTCCCAGCCCCGGCCGGCCTCGCCGTGGCACAGCACGCACTTCTCCTCGTAGAGCTCGCGCCCCCGGGCGCCGTCGCCGCCGGCACCGGCGACGCCCACCGCCGCCACCAGGCCGAGCACCGCCGCGAGCAGGCCGCTCCCGGCCCTCACCGGCCCAGCTGGGAGACCGGCGGCACCGCCTGGACGCCCGCCGCCGGCACCTGCCACAGCTGCGGCGGGAAGATCAGCGGCGACTTGAGGTCTCCGCCCCACACGATCGTGTACCGCAGCAGGAGGCCGCCGACCAGCACCATGGCGAACTTCGCCCAGAGCAGCCACGGCAGGCGCGCGTGGAACACGCGCTCGATGACGACGTGGGCCAGCGTCACCACGAGCGGCGCGGCGAGGCCGGTGATCACGAACGCCCACCACCACGGCGCCAGCGGCCCCTCGGTGATCACCTGGTAGGCCAGCTGCTGTCCGGTGGTGCCGCCGGCGAGGGCCACGAGGAACAGGTACACCCACGTGGCCTCGGCCACGAGCGCCAGCGCGTCCACCGTGCTCGTCACCTCGGCCACCGGCGCGGCGGCGGCGTCGCCGCGCCGCCCCAGGCGGCGCAGGCCGCTCCAGGCGAGGGCCACGAGACCGCAGGCGGCCAGGCCGGTGGAGAACCCGGACAGCAGGAAGAGCACCGGCAGGTACGTGCGGTCCCACAGCGGCACGTACCAGCGGTCGCCCGGCACGAACCACGCCGCCGACAGGAGCAGCCCCGTGTAGAGCGACATGAGCAGCCCGAGCGGCAGCCCGAGCGCCGCCATGACGAGCCGGATGCCTCGCGAGACGTCGAAGAACCACGCGGCGGCGTAGGCCACGCTGAGCGGCGCGAAGGCGCCCACCACCGCGCCGCCGATGGTCAGCCAGGAATGATAGTTCGTGAAGAACAGCGGGAAGGCGAGGCCGCGCTCGGGCTTGCCGAGGTGGAAGGTCAGGGCCAGGCCGCCCACCAGGATGGCGGGCAGCGTCACGTAGGCGGCGATGCGCGCGAAGTGGCGGAAGCCCGGCCGGCTGCCCCCGACCAGATCGGCCAGCGCGCCGACGCTCAGCGTGCCGCCGGCCAGCCCGCCCAGGAACAGGTAGAGCGGGATGTGGAAGCTCGTCCCCCACTTGCTCTGCCAGAGAACGATGGTCTCCATGACTCCTCAGGGGGGTGGAGCGCCGCCGGCGCTCCGGCAAGCGGTGAAGGGACCACGGACGGTCACGCGCGACGAGGACGACGGACTTCCCGGTGGGAGCGTGGGGGGGAGGAGCGGCCGCCGCTCCCCCCCACGTCGGTCAATTACCCTTGCCGTACGCGGACTCCCAGCCCCAGGCGCCACCGCCGGCGCCGCGGGCGGCCATGCGCATCCGCACGACGTTGGCCACCTCCTCGGCGTCGCCGGCCACCAGGGCCTTGGTCGCGCAGACCGAGGCGCACATCGGCAGCTTGCCCTCGGCGATGCGGTTGGAGCCGTAGAGCCGGCGCTCGCGCTCGGACAGCGGGACCTCGGGACCGCCGGCGCAGTACGTGCACTTGTCCATGACTCCGCGCGCGCCGAACGGCGCGCCCTTGGGGAACTGCGGGGCGCCGAACGGACACGCGTAGAGGCAGTAGCCGCAGCCGATGCACGTCTCCTTGTTGAGCGCCACGATGCCGTCCGGGCGGTGGAACAGCGCGTCCACCGGGCAGACGGCCACGCACGGGGCCTTGGAGCAGTGCATGCACGGCACGGCGACGTTGGTCTCGCCCTGCTCGCCCTCGTTGATGGTGACCACGCGGATGCGCGCGATCCCCGGCGGCACGTTGTTCTCGTTCTTGCAGGCGACCTCGCAGCCGCCGCACTCGATGCACCGCTTGACGTCGATGTAGAACTTCATCCGGGCCGAGGCGTACTTGCCCTCCGGCCCGGCGGCCTGCCGGATCGGGACGCTGACCCTGGTCTCAGATGCCATGCGCCATCCCCTCCCTAAGCCTTCTTGATCCGGCAGAGGCTGGTCTTGGTTTCCTGCATCTGGGTGAGCCGGTCGTAGCCGTACGTCGTCACCGTGTTCGCCGACTCTCCGGTGGTCAGCGGCGCCGTGCCCTCGGGGTACTTGCCCGCGAGCGACTTGCCCTCGAACACGCCGCCCCAGTGGAAGGGCAGGAACACCGTGTCGGGGCCGACCCGCTTGGTGACCTTGGCCTTCACCTTGATCTTGCTCGGCTGGCCGTCCATGTCCTCGGGGGTCTCGACCCACACCCAGTCGCCGTGCCTGATGCCGTGGTCGTTGGCCAGCTTGGGATGGATCTCCACGTACATCTCGGGGTTCAGCTCGACCAGCCAGGACGTGCTGCGCTCGCCCGCCGCCCCGCCCTCGTACTCCACGACGCGGCCCGTGGTGAGGATGATCGGGTACTGCTTCACCCAGTCGGGCTTCTGCATGCTCTTGTAGGGCTGCGGGACGCGGTAGTGCTCCTTGGCGTCGTCGTACGTCGGCCACTTCACGATCAGGTCCGGCCGCGGGCTGTGGATGGGCTCGCGGTGGATCGGCAGCGGGTCGGGGATGTTCCACGAGTTGAACCGGGCCCGGCCGTTGCCGTACGGGCTGCGCCCCTCCTTGAGGGCCTCCTTGATGGCGGCCTGGCTCAGGTCGGTGGCGTAGTCCTTCTGGGCCGGGTAGCCGGTGGCCGGGCCGTCCGGCGGCGCCGAGCCGTTGGCGGCCAGCAGCGTCCGGCCGTCGGGCGCCTTCGGCCCCCAGTTCGCGCGGAAGCCGCAGCCGCCCTCGGACACCGGCACGTCGTTGCGATAGAGGATGGGCGTCCCGGGGTGGGTGTCGCTCCAGCACGGCCACGGCAGCCCCCACTGCTCGCCGTTCACGGGGCCGCCGACGGCCTTCTTGGTCTTGATGTCGAAGACGTGCGCCCATTCCTGCTGGCGCTTGAGCCGCTCGGGCGTATGGCCGTTGTAGCCGATGGACAGCGCGCCCACGTTGATCTCGCGGAGCACGTCGTTCATGGTCTGCTCGGAGAATTCCTTGACGTTCTTCACGTCCGCCGGGATCCCCCGCCAGCCGCCCTTGTTGTTGCTGACGAACTGCTTGCGGAAGCCCAGCCGCTCGGCCAGGTCCACCATGATGGCCAGGTCGGTGCGCGCCTCCCACACGGGCGACACGACGCGCTGGCGGTACTGGTTGTCGCGGTTCGTGTTGACGGACGAGTTCCACTGCTCGTAGTTCGACGCCGCGGGCAGGACGTAGATGCCGTCGCTCCGGTCCGGCAGCACCGCGGTGTTGGTCACGTACGGATCGACGTCGACGATGAGCTCCACCTTCTCGAGGGCCTTCTTGACCCGGTCCATCTGCTGCATCGAGTTGGTGGAGTGGCCCCAGAACATGACGGCCTTGATGGGCACGTCCTGGCCGAGGTCCTTGGGATCCATGAGCACGCCCTCGTACCACCGGGCCACCGTGAAGCCCGGCTTCTCCATCATCTCCTTGTTCTTGAAGCGCGCCAGGAGCCAGTCGTAGGGCACGTCCCACACCGCCGACCAGTGCTTCCACGCGCGCTCGCCGATGCCGTAGTAGCCCGGCAACGTCTCCGGGCCGCCGCCGATGTCGGTCACGCCCTGGATCGAGTCGTGGCCGCGGAACACGTCGCAGCCGCCGCCCGGCTTGCCGATGTTGCCCAGGACCATCTGCAGGTGACAGTACGTGCGCACGATGCCGGTGCCGTGGCTGTGCTGCGTGCCGCCCATCGCCCAGATGACCGTTCCCGGCCGGTTCTCGGCCATGGCCCGCGCCACCCAGTTGAGGTCGGCCACCGCGACGCCGGTGATGTCCGACACCGTCTTCGGGTCGTACTTGGCGATCTCGGCCTTGAACTCGTCGAACGCGTAGGTGCGCTCCTGGATGAACTTCTTGTCCTCCCAGCCATTGGCCAGGATGATGTTGACCAGCCCGTAGATGAAGGCGACGTCGGTGCCGGACCGGATGCGAACGTACTTGTTCGCGAACGCCGACGTCTTGGTGAAGCGCGGGTCGACCGAGATGATGACGGCGCGGTTGGTCTCCTTCGCCGTCAGGATGTGCTGCATCGAGATCGGATGGTTCTCGGCCGGGTTCATGCCGATGATCATGATCGACCGGCTGTTGCGGATGTCGTTCTGGTGATTCGTCATCGCGCCGTATCCGAACACGTTGCCGAGACCGGCAACAGTGGTGCTGTGTCAGATACGGGCCTGGAAGTCCGCGTTGTTCGTCCCCCACATCGCCGCCCACTTGCGGATGGCGTAGCCGTTCTCGTTGGACTGGTGGGCGGAGAAGTTGATGTGCAGCGTGTCGGGGCCGTGCTTCTTGCGGAGCTCGAGGAGCTTGGCGCTCACCTCGGACAGCGCCTGGTCCCAGGACAGGCGCTGCCACTTGCCGCCGGCGAGCTTCATCGGGTAGCGCAGGCGCTTCTCGCTGATGACGGTGCCGCGGGCGGCGGCCCCCTTGGAGCACAGGCTGCCCTGGTTGATGGGATGCTCGAACCAGGGTTCCTGCCTGACCCAGACGCCGTTCTGCACGACGCCGACGAGCCCGCAGCCCACCGCGCACTTCGTGCAGATCGTCTTGTAGTGCTCGAGCTTCGGACCCTGCGGCGCCGCCGCCTGCTGGGCGGCCACCTCGCGGGTGATCGGCGGCGCCAGCACGGCGGCCAGCCCGGCGCCGCCCACGCCCGCGGCCTTCAGGAAGGCGCGACGATCGATGGCGGGGTTCAGCGTGCGAACCCCGTGGTCATGGACGCGTGTGAGCTTCATGCCCTCTCGCCTCCTACCGGTACAGGGTTCGGTAGTACCGCTCGGCCTCCTCGGTCCGCCGGTACAGGATCGGCTCCTCCGTCGGGGCCGTGCCGGACACCGGCTCGCGGCCGGTGGCGGCCCTGGCCGCCGTGCCGAGCGCAGCGGCGACGCCGGCTCCGGTGAGGACGCCGACGAGGAAGTGGCGCCGGCCCGCGGGCTTCTTCTTCTCGTCGCCCATTGGTCGTCTCCCTAGCTGATGCACAGGAGCGAGCTGCAGGAGCAGCTGCGGCCCTCGTGCTCGTCGATCGTGGCCTCGACCCAGTACCCGACGCGGAGGTCGTCGAGCGTGCCGCCCATCGTGCCCAGGGTGCACGGCTCGACCACCTCGATGTTCGCGCCCGGCGCGAACGTGACCGTCACCTCACGGCCATCTTCGAGCGCGATGACTGCGGAGTGGTCGGCGCTGTCGACGCTGCGGATCTGCCCTAGCGCCAAGGTTGGTCACCCCCTCTCGCGCCGGGCTGCCGGCAGCCGGGCGCGGCTGACAACCGTGTGTCGCAGGCGTGGGAACGGCGCACCGGAACGAGGCGGGGCGGCGGGCCGGAGGCACCGGGAACACCGCCCCGGCTTCACACGGTCCCCTGATGCGGCGATGCGTCCAGGAGGGCCATGAAAGTGGCGCTACTTCTACAGCGGTCGGACCAGTTTGTCAAGATCCGGGCCCACCGGCGCTACCCCGGCCCGCCGGCCTCCTCCGGCTCCCCCGCCCGCGGCCCGGGCAGGTCGAAGAGCGGGCCCTTCCAGTCGCTCTCGGCGTAGCGCCGGCGCGCCTGCTCGACGGACGCGACGGGGTCGCCGCCCCGGGACTCGACGAGTTCGCGCTCCAGGTCGAGGAAGCCGGCCAGGAGATCGCCCACGCCGCGATAGAAGGCCGCGCCGTCGGCCCGCGCGATGTCGCGCGCCGCGGACGGCGCCCAGACGAGGAGATGCCGCTTGAGGAAGGCTTCCTGCTGGTCGAGGACGCGCGCCTCGGCCTCGGCCCCGCCGGCGTCGGCCTGCCGCTGGAGCAGCCGGCGCATCACGTCGAGCTCGCAGGCCAGCCAGTCCTCCGGCTCGCTCACGCTCTCGTCCTTCGCCACGCCGATGCCCGCCAGGAACCCGCGCAGCTCGGCGAGCGGCCGGTCGAAGACGCGGCCGGTCAGGTAGTACGACTCGTACGGGTACAGCGAGACTCCGTACGGGCCGACGAACAGGCGCGTGTACTCGTCGGCGATCGCCCCGGCCGGGTCGGACGGGGAGTCGGCCAGGTACGCCGCGATGTGGCGCCAGCCCGCGGCCAGCTCGGGATGCAGCCGCTGGGCCGCCGCCGCCCTCACCTCGATGCCGTGCCCGAGCGCCTCGAGCAGCCGGCGCCCGGGCTCGCGCCACAGGAGCGAGACGAGGAGCCCGTAGTACTCGGCGCGGAACGTGCGCAGCGTGGCGTCGCCGGTCACGGGTCCAGGCGCTCCAGCGTGTCGGCCGCCTGCCGGCTCAGCCGTCCCATCGCGGCGTCCAGGAAGGCGGTGAAGCCGGGATCGAGCTCGAGCGGGCGATCGCCTCGGGCCGCGCGCTCGGCGATCTCGTCGCCGAGCGCGGCCGCGACGGCGGCCTCGATCGCCGCGTAGACGGCGGCGCCGTCGCCCGCCGCCGCGGCCGGCACCACGTGCTCGCGCCAGCGTCGCGCCCACGCCTCGTGGTACGGCCAGCGCTCCGGGAACCGGCCCGCCTCGCCGACCGCCCTGGCCCACTCGAAGTCGTTGGCCTCCTTGAGCGCCTGGACGTCCTCCCAGCGGTCGAGCGCCAGGTGGCGCACGAACGCCTCGCGGGCGACGTCCATGAAGGAGCTGCCCTCGACGCGCTCGCGCCGGCGGCGCCGGCGTCCCTCGGCGGGCCCGCTCACGGCTCCCAGCCCTGCTGCATCTCCAGGGTGGCGGCGACGGCCCGGCAGTTCGGACACATCCGGAAGAAGTTCCGCCTCCGGCCCGCGAACGTGTCGAGCAGGGCCGGCATGCCGAGGAGCTTGGCCTCGATGACGTCCACGGCCCGGCGGTTGCCGAACGGCGTGCCGCACCTGGTGCAGCGGAGCGCCTCGTCCTGCACGACCACCTGGTAGTCGAGGGCTCGTCGCGCCAGGAAGATCTCGGATTGGATGGTGATCACGGACTCCGGGCACGCCGTCGCGCAGAGCCCGCAGTTGACGCAGGCCACCTGGCGCAGCTCGAGCGTCTGGCGGTCCTCGTCGTGACGGAAGGCGTGCGTCGGGCACACGTTGACGCACGTCCGGCAGACCGTGCAGCCCTCGACGCGCACGTCGGGAAACGCGAAGGCCGCGGTGGCCGGCACGCGGGTGCGGCCGGGCTCGCGCCCGGTCGCGACGATCAGCGCGCCGAGGGCCTCGGCCACCGCCTGCCGCGCCGACGGCGCCGGCGTCGCGTCCGCGCCGTCCCAGGGCACCGGCGGCGGGCCCAGGCCGCCGGCGAAGGTCGCGAGGCGGTCGATCATCTCCGGCCCATCGCCGGCGATCAGCTCGACGCGGCCGCCGGCGCCGAAGGCCTCGAGGAGCCCCCGCACGAGATCGAGGCGCTCGATCAGCGCGTGGCGCTCGCCGTGCGGGCACGCCGCGCAGCCGACGAGCGCCACGCCGGCAGCGCCGTGGCGGAGCGCCGTCAGGACGTCGGCCTCGGAGACGTGCCGCAGGCAGGCCATGGGCACCGGGAGCACCGACGCGGGGTACGGGCGGCCCGCGCGGCCCGCCTCCGCGAACGCCTCGGCGCCCCGCTCGGGACAGTGGAAGGCGACGACCGGCGCCGGCCCGGCCCCGCCCGGGAGCGGCGCCAGGAGCGCGGCCAGGCGCGCCCGCAGCGCGACGCCCGCCGGATCGGTGAACGTCAGCGCGGAGGTCGGGCAGACGGCGACGCACGCGCCGCAGCCCTCGCAGGCCGGCTGGTCGGCGGCGACGCGCAGCAGGTTCCTCGGATCGCGGGCGATGGCCTCGTAGGGACACGCGGGGATGCACCGGCCGCACGCCCGGTGGCCGGCGGCTCCTCCGGCGCACACCTCGGCGTCGTAGCGGAGGTACTGCGGGCGCTCGAAATCGCCGATCAGGTCGAAGACCTTCCAGGCCAGCGCCTCGACCGCGGCCGGGGTCGGCTCGCGCAGCACGTGGTATCCCGAGCGCGCCGGACCGGACGGCGCGCCCGTGCCGGTGACGACGACCACCTGGCCCGCGTCGATCCGCTCGCGCTCCTCGCGCGGGATGCGGATGGCGCCGACGGCGCCGCACGCCTGCAGGCAGTCGCCGCACGCGTCGCAGCGCTCGGTCCGCAGCCGGAGCGCCGGAGTGATGGCCGAGGTGTGGCACACGGGCACGCAGCGCATGCAGTGGATGCACGCGCGCAGGTCCAGCGGCTGCCGGCGCTCCACGGTGGCGTGGAAGGCGCCGAGCGTTCCCTGCACGGCGGCGAGCCGGCCCCAGCTGGTCGGCCAGGGCAGCGGATGCATCGGCGTGGCGTCGAAGGCCGCCGCCGTCTCGTCCAGCAGCAGCACCGGCCGCGCGAACCGCGCCAGGCGGCGCGCGAGATCGATGCCGGCCGGCGTATCCGTGGCGACGAGGACGGTCGGGCCGACGCGCACCGCCATCCGGGGCGCGCGCTCGGCGCTCTCCGCCTGGTGGACGGCGGCGCGCAGCGTCCGCGCCGCCTTGGCGCCGGCCGCGGCCGGATCGCGATGCGGCCGGAAGCAGGACTCGCGGACATCGGCGACGGTCAGCATGACGGGATCGACGCCGGCGGCGCCCGCCGCCTCGCCGAACAGCGCGGAGGGCCCGCAGCATCCGACCAGGAGCCGCGAGCCCTCCGAGGCCGCCGCCCAGTCGATGAACGGCTGGATCTCGTCGCGCGAGAGGCGATCGAACATCGCGGGCGGCTCCGCCGCCCCGACCGCCCGGCGCACGAGCTCGGCGTCCCAGGCGAGCGTGCCGTTGCAGGTGCAGAGGGCGACGCGCCAGGTGGCAGCGCTCGGAGGGGGGCTTTGCGTGCGAACGCCACCTGCAGTCACACGGTCCTCGTGTTCGAAGGGGGTCGACCCATCGGGGGTTTACTCCGCTCGAAGCGGCGGGCTATCATACGCCGTTCCGGGCGGGCCGGCAAAGCCGCCGGACACGAGCCGTGTCCCCGAGCATCTCCGAAGGCGTCGTCCTCAGCGCGCTGCGCCGCGTGCAGGACCCCGACCTGCATGCCGACGTCGTCACGCTGGGCTTCGTGCGGGACGTGTCCATCGACGGCGCGCGCGTCGCCTTCACGCTGGAGCTCACGACGCCGGCGTGTCCCGCGCGCGGGCTCCTCGAGCGTCAGGCGCGCGAGGCGGTGCTCGCCGTGCCGGGCGTCGAGGACGTGCGCGTGCGCCTGACGGCGCGGGTGCGCGCGGCCGGGGCGGCGCCGGGAGAGGCGCCGCAGATCAGGAACACCGTGGCCGTCTCGTCCGGCAAGGGCGGCGTGGGCAAGTCCACCGTCGCCGTGAACCTGGCGCTGGCGCTCGCCCAGACGGGCGCGCGCGTCGGCCTGCTCGACGCCGACGTCTACGGCCCCAACGTGCCGATGATGATCGGTGCGCGCGGGCTGCCCGGCATGTTCCAGAACCGCATCGTCCCCGTGGCCGCCCATGGGCTCCGGCTCATCTCCATCGGGTTCTTCGTCCCCGCCGAGGAGGCGGCCATCCTGCGAGGCCCGATGCTCTCGTCGACGATCAAGCAGTTCCTCTTCGAGGTGGAGTGGGGCGAGCTCGACTACCTGGTGATCGACCTGCCCCCCGGCACCGGCGACGCGCAGCTGACGATCTCCCAGGTCATCCCGCTCACGGGCGCCGTGATGGTCACGACGCCCCAGGCGGTGGCGCTCCACGACGTGCGCAAGGGCGTGGCGATGTTCCGGCAGCTCGACGTGCCGCTGCTCGGGATCGTCGAGAACATGAGCTGGCTCACGTGCCCGCACGGCGACCGCCTGCCCGTCTTCGGCCAGGGCGGCGGGCGCCGGCTCGCCGAGGAGTTCGGTGTGCCGCTGCTCGCGGAGCTGCCCTACGACGCGGCCACGCAGCAGGGCGGCGACACCGGCCGGCCCGTCGTCGTGGCCGCGCCCGAGTCCGCGCAGGCCCACGCGTTCCGCCTCCTCGCCGGGCAGGTCGCGGCCAGGGTCAGCATCCAGGCGCTCAAGCCCCTGCCCACGATCCGCTGACCCGCGGCCGGCCGGCCCCTCGCCGGCACGCCGGTTGCTCGGTCCAGGACCATGAACACGCTTCGATTGCTGATCGCCGCCGCGGGCATCGCCACCGGCCTCGGCCTGGTCGCCGGCCACTGGACGCCGCCGTCGGGCGCCGCTGCTCGCTTCGCCGAGGAGACGGATCACGCGGCCGGGATCCCGGACGATCTCCGCGCCGCGATGCCCCAGCAGGGACCGACGCTGCCGCGCCCCGAAGTCGTCCGCACGCTCCGCGGCCGGCCATAGGGGAATAATGGCCGCGCCGCGAAGCGATTCACCGCCGCGCGGCAGCTCCTACGGTTCGAGCGGCGGCTTCGCCGCCGCTGTCCTTTCCTGCGGGGAGGCAGGGCGAGAGCGAGCCTTCGGCTCGCTCCGCCCGTCGGGAGGGGGACGAAGCCCCCCTCCGAGGACAAGGGCCTGGCCCGCGTAGAGGTTGAGGCCGTCGGGACGCACGTACCCGCAGACCGTGATGTTGAGCTGCTCGGCGAGCGCCACCGCCATCTCCGTGGGCGAGGTGCGCGAGGCCACCACGGGGACCCCCATGCGGGCGGCCTTCAGCAGCATCTCCGACGAGATCCGACCGGTGGAGAGCAGGATCCGGTCCTCGGTGGGCACGCCGCGCAGCAGCGCCTCGCCCTTCACCTTGTCGACCGCGTTGTGACGGCCGACGTCCTCGGCCACGACGAGCAGGCGCTCGCCGTCGCTGAGGGCCGCGCCGTGGATCCCCCGCGAGGCCTGGTAGTGCACGGCCGCGGTGAACAGCTCCTTCATGCGCTCGGCCAGCTGTTGCGGCCGGACGCGAAGCGTGGACGACAGGCGCGGGAACAGCCGATGGTCGATGCGGAACGTGATCCCGCCGCCGCAGCCGGACGTCAGGATGCGCTCGGTGGGCAGGGTCACCGGGCCCGTCAGCGTGACGTCGGCGCGGCCGTCCACCGGCGAGACCTCGAGGGCGCGGATGTCGTCGACGCCCGCGACGACCTGCTCCATCCACAGGTAGCCGACGACGAGCGCCTCGATCTTCACCGGAGAGCACAGGAGCGTGAGGAACCGCTCGCCATTGACCCACACCGTGAGCGGCTGCTCGCGCACCACCTCGCCGCGTACCTCCTCGGCCCGTCCGGCGCGCACGCGCAGGTAGCTCCGCATGGCGTCGATTCTAGCAGTGCCCGGGGGACGGCATCGCCCGCGCGCCGGAGCGATGCATCGCCGTGCGGCCCGGCGGCGGCCGACGCCCGGCCGTGCGGGAGCCCCTCAGTAGAGGACGCGCAGGAGCGTGAGGCCGTGGGCCGGGGCCGTGGCGCCGGCGCGGGCGCGATCGCGCGAGGCGAGGACCTCGCCGAGCCACGCGGGAGGGCGGGCCCCGCGGCCCACCACCACGAGGCTGCCGACGACGTTGCGGACCATGTGGTGCAGGAACCGGTCGCCGGAGAGCAGGATGCCGATGCGCTGACCGCGGCGGAGGACGTGCAGCGCACGCACGGTGCACCACGGCGAGGCGTGACGCCCGGGGGCCGCGCAGAACGCGCCGAAGTCGTGACGGCCGCGCAGCGCGCGGGCCGCCTGGCGCATCGCGCCGACGTCCAGGCGACGCGCGACGTGCCAGGCATGGCGTCGCAGGAGCGGGCTCCGCACGGGCCCGTTGTCGAGGAGGTAGCCGTACCGCTTGCCGACGGCGGCCCGGCGGGCATCGAAGTCGGCTGCCGCCTCCTCCGCGCGCACCACGCGGATGTCCGGCGGCAGCGCGGCGTTCAGCGCCCCCATCACCGCGGGCGCCGGCAGCGCGGACGCCGTCGCCACGGTGGCCACCTGCCCGAGCGCGTGGACGCCGGCGTCGGTGCGGCTGGCGCCGTCCACGCGCGTCGCCGGCCCCAGCAGGGTGCGCGCGGCCGCGGTGAGGCAGCCCTGCACGGTGGGGCGACCCGGCTGCGACTGCCAGCCGGCATACGCGGCGCCGTCGTACGCCACCACCAGGCGCACGACGCGGACGGCAGGCGCGCTCAGCGGCGGCGCGAGGCGCCGGGCGGGACGATGGCCAGCCAGACCACGGCGACCAGCAGGAAGAGCAGGACGTTGAGGACCAGCTCCAGCGAGACCGGCGGCAGCCCCGTCACCCGCAGGCGCGAGTCGAGCCAGCTCAGCCGCTCGGCGTCCTTCGGCTCGAAGCCCTGGGGGTTGTAGCCGGCCATGGAGTTGACGAGCCGCGTGACGCCGGGCACCACGACGGCGGCCACCACGACGATGGTGACGACGACGGCGATGTGGAAGCGCGCGTGGTAGCCGAAGTGCCGGTGGTAGTGGCGCCGGAGTCCGATGGCGCGTTCCCCCGGTCAGGTCCGGAGCAGCAACTCCGCGATCTGGACGGCGTTCGTCGCCGCGCCCTTGCGCAGCTGATCGCCGACGACCCAGAAGTTGAGCCCCCGCGGGTGCGACAGGTCCTCCCGGATGCGCCCGACGAAGCAGTCGTCCTGGCCCTCCACCAGGATGGGCATCGGGTAGCGGTTCTGCGCCGGCTCGTCCCAGAGTCGGAGCCCCGGGAAGCGGGCGAAGAGCTCGCGGGCGCGCTCGGCGCCGATCTTCGTCTCCGTCTCGGCGTTGACGGCCACCGAATGGCACGTGAAGACCGGCACGCGCACCGTGGTCGGCGAGACGGCCAGGTCGGGCGCCTCGAGGATCTTGCGCGTCTCGTTGACCAGCTTGGTCTCCTCGCCCGTGTAGCCGTCGGCGCCGAAGGCATCGATGTGGGGAATCAGGTTGAAGGCCAGCGGATGCGGGAAGTGCCGCGGCGTGATCGGCTCCCCCCGCGCCCAGGCCAGCGTCTGCTGCCGCAGGTCGTCCAGACCCTTGACGCCCGCGCCCGAGGCGGCCTGGAACGACGTGGCCACGACGCGGCGCAGCCGGCCGGCGTCGTGCAGCGGCTTGAGCGGCATGACGGTGACGATGGTGGTGCAGTTCGGGGAGGCCACGATGCCGCGGTGCCCCCGGATGGCGTGCGGGTTGATCTCGGGCACGATCAGCGGCACCGCCGGGTCCATGCGGAAGGCGTTGGACTTGTCCACCACCACCGCGCCGGCGGCGACGATCATCGGGGCGAACTCGCGGGACTGCGCCGAGCCGGCGGAGCAGAAGGCGATCTCGACGCCGCGGAAGGCCGCCGCCTCGACGGCCCGCACGGGCAGGCGCTCGCCGTGGAACTCGACCGTCGTGCCGACCGACCGGGCGGAGGCGAAGCAGCGGAGCTCGCGGACGGGGAACTTGCGCTCCTCGAGGATCCTGAGCGTGGTCTGCCCGGCGGCGCCGGTGGCGCCGACCACCGCGACCGTCACCCCGGCGGCCATCAGTACTGCGCCTCCAGCGTCCGCACGATCAGGTCTCCCATCTCCCGGGTGCCCACCGCGCGCGTGCCCCGGGGGGCGATGTCGGCGGTGCGGTGGCCCTCCTCCAGCACCCGCGCCACCGCGCGCTCGACGCGGTCGGCGTCCTCCTCGCGTCCCAGCGAGTGTCGCATCAGCATGGCCGCCGACAGGATCGCGGCGATCGGGTTCGCCACGCCCTTGCCGGCGATGTCCGGCGCCGTGCCGTGCACCGGCTCGTAGAGCCCGATGTTGCCGCCGCCGGCGCCGACGACCCCGAGCGAGGCCGACGGCAGCATCCCCATCGATCCCGCCAGGATCGCCGCCTCGTCGGACAAAATATCACCGAAGGTGTTCTCGGTCACGATCGTATCGAACTGCGTGGGCCGGTGGACGAGGGCCATGGCGCAGTTGTCGACGAGCACGTGCTCGAGGGCGACGTCCGGGAACTCCCGGCCGACGCGCGTCACCACGTCACGCCACAGCTGGGACACCGAGAGCACGTTGGCCTTGTCCACCGAGGCCAGCCGCTGGCGGCGTCCGCGGGCCACCTGGAACCCCACCCGGGCCACCCGCTCGATCTCGCGCGTGGTGTAGACCATCGTGTTGACGCCGCGGGCGCCGCCGTCGGCGAAGCGCTCGATGCCCCGCGGCTCGCCGAAGTAGAGGCCGCCCGTCAGCTCGCGGATCACCATGATGTCGGTCCCCTCGACGACCTCCCGCTTGAGGGGCGAGGCGTCGACGAGCGTCGGGAAGCAGCGCGCCGGGCGCAGGTTGGCGAACAGGTCGAGCTCCTTGCGCAGGCCGAGGAGGCCGCGCTCGGGCTTGCGCTCCTGCGGCGCGTGGTCCCACTTGGGGCCGCCCACGGCGCCGAACAGGATGGCGTGGGCCTCCTTGCACAGCTTCAGCGTGGCGGGCGGCAGCGGGGCGCCGGTGGCGTCGATGGCGCCGCCGCCGACGAGCGCCTGCTCGAACTCCAGGCCGAAGCCGCCCCGCTTGGCCGCGGTCTCCAGCACCCGCACCGCCTCCGGCGTCACTTCCTGCCCGATCCCGTCTCCCGGCAACACCGCGATCCGCCACGTCGTCATCGCCCGGCTCTCTCCTCCCTCACGGCATCCCCGTCTCTTCGTCACCGCCCGTCTGCGATGTGGCCGCGCCCCCGGGACGTCGCCGCCTCGAGCGCCGGCTCAGCCGGCGCCATCCGAATCCTTGGGGGAGGCCTCGGAGGGGGCCGAGGCCCCCTCCGACTGGACTCAGGGTCCGACTTCCTTCGTGCGCAGGCGGCTGGTGTCGACCATCCGGTTCAGGGCGTTCAGGTACGCCCGGGCGCTGGCCTCGATGACGTCGGTGGACGAGCCCTTGCCCGACACGACCGTGCCGTCGAAGTCGACCTTGATCGACACCTCGCCGATGGCGTCCTTGCCGGACGTGGCCGCCCGGATGGCGTAGTCCTGGAGCCGGCCCTTCAGGCCGGTGATGGCGTCGATGGCGGCCAGCACCGCGTCGACGGGCCCGTCGCCCACCCCGGAGTCCTGGAACGTCTGGCCTTCCTTCCGCAGCCGCACGGTGGCCGAGGGCACCACGCCCGTCCCGCTGATCACGTGCAGGTAGTCCAGCTCGAACAGCTCGGGCACCCGGGTGGCCTCGTCGGTGACGATGGCGACCAGGTCCTCGTCGTAGACCTCCTTCTTGCGGTCGGCCAGGTCCTTGAACTTGCGGAACGCCCGGTCGAGGTCGGGGCCGTCGAGCGCGAAGCCCAGGTCCCTGAGCCGCGCGGCCAGGGCGTGGCGGCCGGAATGCTTGCCGAGCACCAGCTTGTTGGAGGGCCGGCCGATGTCCTCCGGCCTCATGATCTCGTAGGTGAGCTTCTCCTTCAGCACGCCGTCCTGGTGGATGCCCGCCTCGTGGGCGAAGGCGTTCTCGCCCACGATGGCCTTGTTCGGCTGCACGTGCACCCCGGTGATGTGCGACAGCAGCCGCGAGGTCTTGAAGATCTCCTCCGTCCGCACGCGGGTCTCCACGCCGAAGAAGTCCTTCCGCGTGCGCAGGGCCATGACGATCTCCTCGAGGGAGGCGTTGCCGGCCCGCTCGCCGATGCCGTTGATGGTGCACTCCACCTGCCGGGCGCCGTTCATGATGGCCGTCAGCGAGTTGGCCACGGCCTGACCGAGGTCGTTGTGGCAGTGGACGGACAGGACCACCTGCTCGACGCCGTGGACCTTCTCGCGGATCCGGGCGATGCGCTCGCCCCACTCGCGCGGGATGGCGTAGCCGACCGTGTCCGGGATGTTGATGGTCCGCGCCCCGGCGTCGATGACGGCCGACAGGACGTCGCACATGTAGTCGAAGTCCGAGCGCGAGGCGTCCTCGGGCGAGAACTCCACGTCCTCGCAGTAGCCGCGCGCGTGGCGCACGGCCTCCACCGCGGCCTTCATGACCTCCGCCCGCGACTTCCGCAGCTTGTACTTCAGGTGGATGTCGGAGGTGGCCACGAAGGTGTGGATGCGGGAGCGCCGGGCGTACTTCACGGCCTCCCAGCAGCGGTCGATGTCGGCCAGGCCCACGCGGCTGAGCCCGCAGATCGTCGGCGCCCCCTCCAGGGCGCCGACCTGGCGCGCCACCTCGCGGGTGGCCTCGAAGTCCTCCTCCGAGGAGATGGGGAATCCCGCCTCGATCACGTCCACCTGCAGGCGCGCCAGCTGCCGGGCCATCTCCAGCTTCTCCATGGTGTTCATGGAGAAGCCGGGGGCCTGCTCGCCGTCCCGCAGCGTCGTGTCGAAGATGATCACGCGATCCATGACGTCCTCCTGCGCGGCCTCGCGTCCGCGCTCGGGTCAGCTCCCGTGTTCCGGCGTCGGGGCCGCCGGCACCACCGTGCGGCCCACCACCAGCCGGCGCACGGGTCCCGAGACGGCGTAGCCGGCGAAGATCAAGAAGAGGAACAGCTCGTGGTTCGTGGCCACGATCATCACGCCGAGCACCACCACCAGCAGCGTCTGCACCGGCCGCCGCCGGGCCCAGTCGACGTCCTTGAAGCTCCAGTAGCGGAACGTCGACACCATCAGCAGGGCGCTGACGTACGTGCCCACCGCCAGCGCCACGCGGGCCGCGGCGTGCAGCGGCTCGCCGTCGAGCAGCAGCACCGTGGAGGCCACGATCCCCGCCGCGGCCGGGGTGCTGAGGCCGACGAAGAAGCGGCGGTCGGTGGTGCCGGCCTGCACGTTGAAGCGCGCCAGCCTGAGCGCGCCGCAGATCACGAAGAGGAAGGCCCCGAACCAGGCCGGGCGCCCGAGCTCGTGCAGCGCGAAGGCGTAGACGAGGAACGCCGGGGCGGCGCAGAACGACACCACGTCGGCCAGCGAATCGAACTCGACGCCGAACTGGCTGGTGGCCTTCATCAGGCGCGCCACGCGGCCGTCGAGGAGGTCCATCACCATGGCCACGAAGATCGCCAGCGAAGCCTCCTCGAAGCGCCCCCGCGCGGCCAGCAGGATGGCGAAGAACCCGCAGAACAGGTTGCCGGTGGTGAGCAGGCTCGGCAGCAGGAAGATGGTGCGCCGGCGCTTGTCGCGCAGCTCCTGCCAGCGCCGCCTCCGGCCGCCGCGCGGGGGCCGTCTCACGGCAGGATCCCCAGCACGGTCACCCCGCCCCGGACGCGGTCGCCGACCCGGACCCGCACGTCGGTGCCGCGGGGCACGTAGCAGTCGGTCCGCGAGCCGAAGCGGATGAGCCCGAAGCGGGCGCCGGCCTCGACCTTGTCGCCGGCCCCCACCCGGCAGACGATGCGCCGGGCGACCACGCCGGCGATCTGCACCACCGTCACCCGAGCCCGCTCGCCCTGGATGTTGATGGCGCACCGCTCGTTCAGGCGCCCCGCCTCGGGCCGGTACGCGGCCACGAAGCGGCCCGGCGTGTAGCGCGCGTCCACGACGATGCCGGCCACCGGCGCCCGGTTGACGTGGACGTCGAGCGGGGACAGGAAGATCGAGATGCGGACCGCCGGCCCCACGAAGGCGTCCTCGTCGTCGACGACCGCGGTGACGGTGCCGTCGGCGGGGGCCAGCACGGCGTCGACGGCATCGGGCGGCCGCCGCTCGGGGTCGCGGAAGAACCCGGCGGAGGCCAGCGCGGCCAGCGCGAAGGGCGCCGCCAGCGCCCGGCGCCCCGTCAGCGCCAGGGCCACGGCGGCGGCCGCCGGCCCCAGGATGAAGGGCCAGCCCTCGGGCGCGACGGGCAGACGGAGGCGGCGGCGGGTCATGCCATCCGGGGCGGCTTGATCCACGACATCATGCCCCGCAGCCGCTTGCCGACCTCCTCGATGGGATGCTCGGCGTCGCGCCGCCGCATGGCCAGGAAGCCCGCGCGGTTGGCCTGGTTCTCCAGCACCCACTCGCGCGCGAACTGCCCCGACTGGATCTCGGCCAGGATGCGCTTCATCTCGGCCCGCGTCTGCTCGTTCACCACGCGCGGGCCGCGCGTGTAGTCGCCGTACTCCGCGGTGTCCGACACCGAGTAGCGCATGTAGGCGAGGCCGCCCTGGTAGAACAGGTCGACGATGAGCTTCATCTCGTGCATGCATTCGAAGTAGGCGACCTCGGGCTGGTAGCCGGCCTCCACCAGCGTCTCGTAGGCGGCCTTGATGAGGTGCGAGATGCCGCCGCAGAGCGTGGTCTGCTCGCCGAAGAGGTCGGTCTCCGTCTCTTCCTTGAACGTCGTCTCGATGACCCCGGCCCGCGTGCAGCCGACGCCCCGCCCGTAGGCCAGGGCCACGTCCCTCGCCTTGCCGGTGACGTCCTGGTGCACGGCCAGGAGGGCCGGCACGCCGGGCCCCTGGGTGAACAGGTCACGCATGACGTGGCCGGGCGCCTTGGGGGCGATCATGGCCACGTCCACGTCGGCCGGCGGGACCACCTGGTTGAAGTGGATGTTGAACCCGTGGGCGAACATGAGCATCTTGCCCTTGCGCAGGCCGCCCCGGATCGACTCCTCGAACACCTGCCGCTGGGTCTGGTCGGGCAGGAGGACCATCACCACGTCGCCCGCCTGGGCGGCGTCGGCGACGGGCGCCACCTTCAGGCCGTCCTGCTCGGCCTTGGCCCAGCTCTTCGAGCCCTTGTAGAGGCCGACCACCACGTCCTGCCCCGAGTCCCGGAGATTGAGCGCGTGGGCGTGCCCCTGGCTGCCGTAGCCGATGACGGCGATCTTCCGTCCCTTGAGCAGCCCGAGGTCCGCGTCCTGGTCGTAGTAGATCTTTGCCGGCATTGCCTTCGCGTCCTTTCCCCTGCGTCGCCCGTGTCGTGTCGCTCAGCGCCCGTGACCGGATGCCTCATCGAGCCGCGCCCCGGGGCCCCCGGGGCGCGGGCGAGCGTCCGGGGGCGTCGGGGGCGCCCGGAGCCCCCGTGCTCTTCAATCCGCGAAGCCGACCACGCGCGGGTCGTCCGGCACGCGCGGCCGCTTCGGGGGTTCCACCGTCTTGCGCGCGCGGGTCTTGGGCCCCCGCGCGATCGCCACCTTGCCCGTCCGCACCAGCTCCTGGATGCCCATGGGCCGCAGCAGCTCGATCAGCGCCTCCAGCTTCTCCTCGTCACCGGTGGCCTCCAGCGTGAAGCTGAGCGGCGTGACGTCCACCACCTTGGCCCGGAAGATGTCCGCCGTCCGGAGGATCTCGGCGCGGTGCTGGGGCTCGGCGTTGATCCGGATGAGCATGAGCTCGCGCTCGACGTGGTCGTCGTCCGTGAGGTCGCTCACCTTGATGACGTCGATGAGCTTGTGCAGCTGCTTCATGACCTGCTCGATGACGAACTCGTCGCCGTGGACGACGATGGTCATGCGGCTGACGGTGGCGTCCAGGGTCTCGCCGACCGACAGGCTCTCGATGTTGTAGCCGCGGGCCGAGAAGAGCCCGGCCACCCGCGAGAGCACGCCGAACTTGTTCTCGACGAGCACGGCGATCGTGTGCTTGCGCGGCTCGTTGCCGTTCTGGCTCATACGTCTCGGCGGAGGGCGTCGCCCCCCTCCCGAACCTCCCCCCAGGATCGCGCCGGCGAGGCCGGCGCTCGAAAGTGCGGCATGTCAAAACCCCGTCTGTGATCTGGCCGCCCGGTCGCGCACCTCGCGCGTGGGCGGGGCCAGGATCATCTCGGTATTGGCGCCCCCGGCCGGGACCATCGGGAACACGCACTCGTCCTTGTCGACGCACACGTCCAGCACCACGGGGGCCGGCGTGCTGAGCATCTTCTCCAGCGCCGGCACCACCTCGGCGGGCTTGCTCACGCGCAGGCCCACGCAGCCGTAGGCCTCGGCGAGCTTCACCCAGTCGGGCACCCCCGGCAGATCGATGGCGCAGTAGCGCTCCTTGTAGATGATGCGCTGCCACTGGCGCACCATGCCGTGGCCGCTGTTGTTGATGATGATGGTCTTGACGGGCAGCCCCTCCGTGAAGCACGTGGCCAGCTCCTGGCTGTTCATGGCGAAGGAGCCGTCGCCGTCGACGTTGACCACGAGCCGTCCGGGCTGCCCGGCCTGCACGCCCATCGCCGTGGGCAGGCCGTAGCCCATCGTGCCGAGCCCGCCCGACGTGCACCACCGCCGCGGGTGCCTGAACTTGTAGTACTGGGCCGCCCACATCTGGTGCTGGCCCACGCCGGTCACCAGGAAGGCCTCGCCCTGGGTGAGGTTCGACAGCTCCTGGATCACGTACTGCGGCTTGATGACGTCGTCGCTCCACTCGTAGCGCAGCGGGAACTTCTCGCGCCACTCGCCGATCCGGTCGGCCCACTGCCGGCGCCCCTCGCGCACGGAGGCCGGCACGTCGTGGCCGAGCTCCTCGCGGACGGCCTCGATCAGCGCGCGCAGCACGCGCCGGCAGTCGCCCACGATGGGCACGTCGACCTTGATGTTCTTGGAGATCGAGGAGGGGTCGATGTCGATGTGGACGATCTGCGCGTGGGGGGCGAAGGCCTCCACGCGCCCGGTCACCCGGTCGTCGAAGCGCGCGCCGACGGCCACCAGGACGTCGGAGTGGTGCACGGCCATGTTCGCGTAGTACGTGCCGTGCATGCCGAGCATCTCGAGCGAGAGCGGGTGGGCCGAGGGAAAGGCCCCCAGCCCCATCAGCGTCGTGGTCACCGGCGTCTGCGTCAGCTCGGCCAGCTCGCGGAGCTCGGCATCGGCATCGGCGATGATCACGCCGCCGCCGACGTAGAGCACCGGCCGCTCGGCCCGGGCCAGCAGCCGCGCCGCCTTCTTGATCTGGCCGGGATGGCCGTCGTAGTTCGGGTTGTAGGACCGCATCTGCACGCGCTGCGGCCAGACGAGCTCCGCCTCCTTGACCAGGATGTCCTTGGGCAGGTCGATGTGCACGGGCCCCGGCCGGCCGGTGGCGGCCAGGTGGAAGGCCTCGCGGATGATCGGCCCCAAATCCTTGCCGTCCTTCACCAGGAAGTTGTGCTTGGTGCACGGCCGGGTGATCCCGCAGTTGTCGGCCTCCTGGAAGGCGTCGTTGCCGATCAGGTGGGTCGGCACCTGCCCGGTGAAGGCGACGATGGGGATCGAGTCCATGTACGCGTCCTGCAGCGCCGTGACGAGGTTGGTCGCCGCCGGCCCCGAGGTGACCAGACACACTCCCACCCGGCCCGTCGTCCGCGCGTAGCCCTCGGCGGCGTGGCCGGCTGCCGCCTCCTGGCGGACGAGGATGTGGCGGAGGCCCTCGAAGTCGTACAGCGCGTCGTAGATCGGCAGCACCGCGCCCCCGGGCAGGCCGAACATGACGTCGACGCCCTCCCGCTTGAGGCACTCCAGCACGATGCGCGCACCTGGCATCTTCACGGCTCTCTCCTCGTGGGCGCCGTCACGGCGCCGTGCGCGGCGCGGTCCGCCGCTCCATGGCCCATCCTCGTCTCACAGCAGTCCCGCGGTGGCGAGCACTTCCTTGACGTCCTCGATGGCGTCGGCGTCCGGCGTCGCCAGCGGCGGCCGGCAGGGCCCGCCGTAGTAGCCCTGCAGGTCGAGCGCCGCCTTGAGCCCGCCGATGCCGTACCGGCCGGCGATGCCCCGGTCGGCGGCCATCATCCGCGCCGCGATCTCGCGCGCCTCGTCCCACCGTCCGGCCCGGGCCAGCGCATACACGTCGCACCACTCGCGCGGCGAGATGTCGGCCAGGGCCAGGATGCCGCCGGCGGCGCCGATGGCCAGGGCGGGCAGCAGCGCCGAGGCCGCGCCCACCAGGACGTGGAAGGTCTTGGGCGTCTGGTCGATGATCTGCGCGCACTGCGGGATGTTCCCCGACGAGTCCTTGATGCCGCACACGTTGGGGTGGGCGGCGATCCGGGCCACGGTGTCAGCCTCGAGGTTGATCCCGGTGTTGAGGGGGAAGTTGTAGATCATGATCGGGATCGGCGAGGCGTCGGCCACGGCCAGGTAGTGCCGCACCTGGGCCTCCGCCTTGACGAAGGCCTTCGTGAAGTAGTGCGGCGTGATGACGATCGCGGCGTCGGCGCCGATCTCGGCGGCGCGCCTGGTCTGGCGGATCGTGTGCAGCGTCGAGTTCGTCCCCGTCCCGGCCAGGAACGTCCGGTCGCGCGGGATGGCCTCGCGCGCGGCCACCAGCACCCGGTCGCGCTCGGCCTCCGACAACATCGGGAACTCGCCGGTCGACCCGAGCACGACGTAGCCGGCGAGGGCGGTGGCGTTGTAGCGGGACAGGTTGGCAGCCAGCCGGTCGGGGGCGACGTCGTCGCCGCGGAACGGGGTGGTCACGGGGATGAAGACGCCGCCGAAGCTAGGCATTGGACCCTCCGCTCTGCGCGCGCTCCCGGAGCCGCGCCTGGGCCGCCGCGAGGCGGGCGATGGGGATCATGAACGGCGAGCACGACACGTAGGTCATGCGGACCTGGTGGCAGAACTCCACCGACGAGGGCTCGCCCCCGTGCTCGCCGCAGATCCCGACCTTGAGATCGGGCCGCGTGCGGCGCCCCCGCTCGATGCCGATGCGGACGAGCTCGCCCACGCCCTCCTGGTCCAGCACCGAGAACGGGTCGTGCGGCAGCAGGCCCTTCTGCAGGTAGTCGGGCAGGAACTTGGCCACGTCGTCGCGGCTGTAGCCGTAAGTCAGCTGCGTCAGGTCGTTGGTGCCGAACGAGAAGAACTCGGCGTGTTCGGCGATCTTGTCCGCGATGAGGGCCGCCCGCGGGACCTCGATCATGGTGCCGATCGTGTACTTCACCGGCACGCCGAGCTCGGCGATGACCCCGTCGGCGACCTTCTTGGTGTTCTCGTAGGTGAGCTGCATCTCGCCCACGGTGCCGGTGAGCGGGATCATGATCTCCGGCTCGACCCGGACGCCCTGCTCGGCCACGTTGCACGCGGCCTCCATGATGGCCCGCACCTGCATGCCGTAGATCTCCGGCGAGGTGATCCCGAGGCGACAGCCCCGGTGGCCCAGCATCGGGTTGGCCTCGCGGAGGGAGTCGACCTTGGCGATCTTCTCGTCGAGGGCGCGCTGCAGGTCGGGGTTCATGCCGAGGGCGTCGAGGCGGGCGCGCTCCTCGATCATCTCGTGGAACTCGCGCGGGTTGGCGAGGAACTCGTGCAGCGGTGGATCCAGCAGGCGGATGGTGACGGGGAGCCCGTCCATCGCGCGGAAGATGCCGATGAAGTCGTCGCGCTGGAACGGCAGCAGCTTGCCGACGGCCGCCCGGCGCGTGGCGTGATCCCCGGCCATGATCATCTCCCGCACGATGGGGATGCGCTCGCCCTGGAAGAACATGTGCTCGGTGCGCACCAGCCCGATCCCCTCGGCGCCGAACTCCCGGGCCTTGCGCGCGTCTTCCGGCGTGTCGGCGTTCGCCCGGACGCCGAGCGTGCGGTAGCGGTCGGCCCAGGCCAGATATTCCCCGACCTCCCCGTGGATCTGCGGGGGGATGAGCCGCACGGCATCGAGGATGATCTCGCCGCCGTCGCCGTCGAGGGAGAGCACCTCGCCCTCGTGCACGATCCGGCCGTTGGCGTGGAAGACGCGCCGGGCCTCGTCGACCACGATCTCGCTGGCCCCGACCACGCAGGACTTGCCCATGCCGACGGCCACCACGGCCGCGTGCGAGGTGCGGCCGCCGCGCGCGGTGACGATGCCCTCCGAGGCGTACATCCCGGCGACGTCCTCCGGCGACGTCTCCGGCCGGACGAGCACCACCTTCTGCCCGTTGCGCGCCATCTCGACGGCGCGGTCGGCGTCGAACACGACGTGACCGACGGCGCCGCCCGGCGCCGCGGGCAGGCCGCGGGCGAGCAATCGTCCCTCGTCGAGCGCGCGCTGCTTGTCCCGGGGATCGAGGACGGGCAGGAAGAGCTTCCCCAGCTCGCGCGGGGACACGCGCATCAGCGCCGTGTGCTGGTCGAGCACGTGCTCGTGGACCAGATCGACGGCGACGCGCACCGCCGCGCGCGCCGAGCGCTTGCCGCCGCGCGTCTGCAGCAGGTAGAGCGTGCCCTCCTGCACGGTGAACTCGATGTCCTGCATGTCCTTGTAGTGGCGCTCCAGGCGGTCGGCGATGCCGACGAGCTCCTCGTAGATCGCCGGCATCCGGCGCTTGAGATCGTCGATGTGCTCGGGCGTGCGGATCCCGGCGACCACGTCCTCGCCCTGGGCGTTCGAGAGGAACTCGGCGTAGAAGTGCCGCTCGCCCGTGCGCGGGTCGCGCGTGAAGCCCACGCCGGTCCCCGAGGTGTCCCCGAGGTTGCCGAACACCATCGACATCACGGTGACCGCGGTGCCCCAGTCGGCGGGGATGGTGTTGATCCGTCGATATTCCACGGCCTTCTTGGCGAACCAGGAATCGAAGACGGCGTTGATGGCGAGCGTGAGCTGCTCGCGCGGGTCCTGGGGGAAGGCGGTGGCCGTGCGGGCGGCCACCAGGTCCTTGAAGGTCGCGGTGAGCGTGCGGAGCTCGTCGGCCGGCACGTCGGGGTCGGCCGTCACGCGCAGGCGCTGCTTGACCGCGTCGAAGTGCTCGTCGAAGACCTCCCGCCGGATCCCCAGCACGACGTCGGAGAACATGGTGATGAAGCGCCGGTAGCAGTCCCACGCGAAGCGTTCGTTGCGCGTCCAGTTCGCGAGCCCCTCGACGGTCTTGTCGTTGAGCCCGAGGTTCAGGACCGTCTCCATCATCCCGGGCATGGACACGCGCGCGCCCGAGCGCACGGAGACGAGCAGGGGGCGCTGGGGATCGCCGAACGTGAGGCCGGCGTCGGCCTCGAGCTTGGCGAGGCCGTCGCGGATCTGCTCGGCGAGACCGTCGGGCCACTGCCGCCCCGCGCGCGCGTACTGCGCCCAGGCCTGGGTGGTGATGGTGAAGCCCGGGGGGACGGGGATCCCGAGGTTCGTCATCTCGGCGAGCTCGCAGCCCTTGCCGCCGAGGAGGTTGCGCATCAACGACGAGCCTTCCGCCTTGCCGCGACCGAAGGAGTAGACGTACTTGTCCATGGGAAGCCTCGTCTCCGTGCGAGGATAGGCGAAAAAGTCTTTTGATTCTACGGGATGCGTGGCGCGGCTGTCAACGAACCGGCCGCTCCCGCGACTGCTCCACCGCCTCAAACGGCTCTCCCCCGGCGAAAACGAAAGGGCCACGGGCTTGCGCCGCCCGTGGCCCTCATCTCGTCCGGGGCGCCACGGGCTCGCCTGCCCGTGGCATCCGTCGTCGCGTTACCGCGCGGATGCTCCGGGCAGGCCCGGCAGCGCCAGGAGAATCAGTCCCAGCCACCGCATCCGCGGCGTGATCGTCATGGTCGCGCAGTATACGCGCGGGCGCGCGAGAACGTCAAGCGCGCGATCGCCCTCAAAAGAATCGTTACCGAAACGGAGGTCGGTGCCTCAAAACCGGTGTTACCGAACGGGACCCCGGAAAGGAGGCGCCGTGACCGAACAAGGGCGACGGGAGTACGCGGCGGCGGTGC